>Ga0160427_10000001_pt1 | contig 487219 bp, 383 predicted proteins | sample SolpanmetagenomL_FD_108194 | JGI IMG/M metagenome (GOLD analysis project Ga0160427, IMG submission 108194) | Solar panel surface microbial communities from Lawrence Berkeley National Laboratory, California, USA - L | ecosystem: Engineered > Built environment > Solar panel > Unclassified ...
CGTCGGTTGCGCGTAGCACGACGGGCTTTTTCACTATTATAGCCTTGTTCCCCATTAAGAAGAACGCAAAAGAGCGTCATGCTGAACGCAGGGAAGCATGACGCTCTTTTGCAAAGCTTTTAAATTAGGAGCACGTATTATCGCTTACAGCGTCAGGCTGGCCTTCTGCCGGATGTCGTCCGAGGCGCTGCCTACCAGCACGTCAAACTGGCCGGGCTCCAGCACCCACTGCTTCTTGGCTTCGTCGTAGTATTGGAAAGCGGTGGCGGGCAGCTGCATCGTGACAGTCTTCGACTCGCCGGGTTTGAGAAAGACTTTCTCAAAACCTTTTAACTCCTTTTCCGGGCGCTTCACACTGCTTTTCACGTCGTGCACGTAAAGCTGCACCACCTCGGCGCCGGCGGTTTTGCCGGTGTTGCGCACGGTGAGGCGCACGGTGGCGCTTTGCGGGCCGGGCTGCACCGCGAGCTTGCCGTAGTCGAAGGTGGTATAGCTCAGGCCGTGGCCGAAGGCGAACTGGGGCTGCACTTTATAGGTGTCGTAGTAGCGGTAGCCCACCCAGATATCGTCCTTGTAGGTCTGCTTCAGCGGGTTGCCGGGGGTGCTGGGGTATTCGCCCAGCTTCATAGCGGGCGCATCAGCCAGCTGCTTGGGGAAGGTGAAGGGCAGCTTGCCCGAGGGGCTCACGTCGCCGAATAGCACGTGGGCCAGGGCGTTGCCGCCTTCCATGCCGGGGTACCAGGCCTCCACTACGGCCTTGGTCTGGCTTATCCAGGGGGCCGTTTCGATGGGGCCGCCCCCTAGCAGCACTACCACCGTGCGCGGGTTGGCGGCCACCACGGCCTGCACCAGCTCGTCCTGGCCGAAGGGCAGCTTCAGGTCGGGCTTGTCGGTACCCTCGGCGTCGTAGGCGTTGTCGCTCCACTTGCTGTAGTCGTAGCCGTGAAACGAGCCGCCCACGTAAATCACGGCGTCGGCGGTTTTGGCGGCCGTCACGGCATCCTGGATTTGCTGGGGCGTAGCCTGCTGGTCGCGGGCCACGGTGTAGCCAGGCACGTAGGTCACGTTTACGCCGCTCCCCAGCTCGTTCTTAATGCCTTGCAAGGCCGATATTTCGTACTTGGGCTTAATTTGCGAGCTGCCGCCGCCCATGGCATTCGAGCGCTCGGCATTGGCGCCAATCACTACCACGTTCTTCACCGACTTCTTGAGCGGCAGCAGGTTATCGTCGTTTTTGAGTAGTACGATGCCCTCCTCAGCCACTTTCAACGCCGTAGCTTGATGCTCCTTGGTGTTGTAGGCACCGGGCTGGCGCTTGGCGCCGCCTAGCATGTGCGTGGCGTACATCACCCGCAGAATGCGCCGTACCTTGTCGTCGAGGGTGGGCAGCAGCTTGGGGTCTTTCTTAAGGGCTTCCAGGGCGGGGTCAGCCAGGTAGAAGCGGTCGTAGAGCGAGCGCGTAGGCGCCGGGGTAGCGGCACTGGCGTTGGCCGTGGCAGCGCTTTGGTCTACGCTGCTATACATAAGGCTTAGGTCAGTGCCCATTTCCAGGTCGGTGCCGTTGCGCAGGGCCTCCTGGGTGTTGTGTACCGAGCCCCAATCGCTCATCACCAAGCCCTTAAAGCCCCATTCACCCTTCAAGATGTCGTTCATCAGGTAGGCGTTTTCGGTGGCGTAGGTGCCCCGAAACTTGTTGTAGGAGCCCATTAGCGAGTACACCCCGCCCTGCTGCACGGCGGCCTTGAAGCCCGGCAGGTAAAGCTCGCGCAATGCGCGCTCGCTCACTTCCACGTCGATGTCGTCGCGGTGCGTTTCCTGGTTATTGAGGGCGTAGTGCTTTACGCAGGCCGACACGCCCTGGTCTTGCACGCCCCGGATGTAGCCCACCACCAGTTGCGTAATCAGGTACGGGTCTTCGCTGAGGTATTCGAAGTTGCGCCCGTTCAGCGGCGCCCGCACGATGTTGATACCGGGACCCAGGATGATGTCCTTGCCGCGGGCGTTGGCCTCGCTGCCGAGTACCGCGCCGTAGGCGTACCCTAGGGCCGGGTTCCAGGTGGCGGCCAGCGTGTTGTTGCTGGGCAGGTAGGTGCCAGCGTCATTGGCGCCCACGGGGGGCTTCCAGTTGCGGCCCTGCTCGGGGCGCACGCCGTGGGGGCCGTCGGAAGTCATGATTTCCGGAATGCCCAGGCGCGGAATGCCCCCCGCCGCGAAAGCCGAGTTGGCGTGAATCATGTGTACCTTTTCTTCCACCGTCATCTTGGCGATGAGGGCGTTGATTTCCGCGTCGTGCGTGGTAAGCGCAACTTGGCGGTTGGCGGGCGTGGTGGTAGTAGCCGCGGGCTTAGCGGCGGCTTTGGCAGCCGGGGGGCGCTGGGCCAGCGTGGGCCAGGCCAGCAGGGTGGCGGCCCCTAGGGCCGTGGCAAAGCGAAGTGGAAACGTGGGCATGAGTGGAAGAGAGTTGCGAAATTTTCCCAGCGGGGGCAAGGCACCCTCGCCAGCATACATTCTTACTTAATTAGTAACGTATTAAATGAATCGGCCGGCAGCGTCTGCACCAGGGTGCGGCGGCCGAGGCGCAGGCGCAACGCCTGGGGCGTGGCCTGCTCGTTGCGGGCTACTACCACCAAGCTCTTGTCAGGGTTTTGAAAAGCCAGCAGGTCGGCGAAGGCGCCGCTGGTGGCCAGGCGCCGGGCACCCGGCCGCACGTAGTGGCTCAGGTGCTTGAGCAGGTAGTACTCGTGGTTGAGGTGATAGGTGCGAGCTACCTCGTCCACGGTCACCAGCGAGTTCTGGCTCCAGCCCCAGCGGCTGACGCCGCCCTGCTTGAGGGCGAGGTTCCAGTAGAGGTAGGCGTTGGCGCCGTGGCCCAGGTAGTGCCGGAGCAGGTCCCAGGTGTGGAGGCAGTACTTCCAGTCGTTTTTACCGTTGCCGCACTCCTGCTCGCTTTGGTAGAGCGCCAGGGCCGGGTAGCGCTGGTGAATGCCTGCAATGGCACCCTTGCCCGCCCACTGAAACCCCACTCCCTTGATATAGGGCTGGCTCCTAGGGTCTTGCAGCACGGTATCGACCAGCGCCTCGGTGGCCCGCTCCATGGTGCCGAAGAAAACGCTGGTGCCGCGCTGCTGCATCTGCGGCCCCAGGTAGCCCACGAAGCGGGCTAGCCCCTTGGCCGTCCAGGGGCAGCTCGGAAACACCTGCGCCGAGTTGAACTCGTTTTGCGGCATGACCATGCCCACCGTGATGCCGTGCTGCCGGTACGCATCCACAAACTTGCCGAAGTAGCGGGCGTAGGCCTCAAAGTACCGGTCTTCCTGAATAAACAGGTTGTGGCCCTCCTGCCCCTGGCGGTTGGCGGGCAGGCCGTTGTTGATGCCCGTCAAGTCCACGCCGTACTCCTCCGACCGGCTGGTTTTATCACCCAGCACGCTCGTGGCAGCGTAGTGCTGGTTGTATTTCATCCACGAGGGCGGGCTCCAGGGCGAGGCCCACAGCTTCAGGGCCGGCTGGTAGCGCTGGGCGCTCTTAATGAACGGAATGAGCGTCTGCTCGTCGTTGGCTACGCTGAAATTTTTCAGCTCGAAGTCGCCCGGTGTTTCGTCGTAGGAGTACCAGTCGCGCGAAAAGTCGTTGGCCCCGATGGGCATTCGGCAAATAGTGAAACCCGCGCCCACGCCGGGCGCGAAAAACTCGCGCAGCAGGCGCTCGCGGTCAGTCGCTTCCAGCTTGCTGAGCGAAGTCCAGCCCAGTTCGTTAAAGCACGCGCCAAAGCCCTCGATAAGCTGCTGCGGCTGCTGCAGGTCGATTACTGCCTCGCTAGCTGCCCCGGCTCCCCCTAGGGCCCGGGCAGCGGGCGCGAGCGGCTGCGGCACCCAGGGCGCAGCGGCCGTGGTGCTCACCCACTCGGCAACGGCCTGGGCTGGGCTGGGGTGCGCCCCCGCGCTCAGCACCAGCGCTAACCCGCCCGCTACTTTTTTAGGAAAAGAAAAATCGTAGCGCATACGCCGTGGCAGTGAAGAACCCTAGGCTAGCCAGGGGCGTGGGAAACTCCTTATACACCAAAGAGCCTCAGCGCTAGCCACTGTGGCCAACACTGAGGCTCCTTAGTACCGCTAACTTAGTAACCAGGGTTCTGAGTTAGATTGGAATTGACGTTGATTTCGGCCTGCGGAATGGGCAGCAGGTTGTTAAACTCCTGCACGGCCTTGCCCTGGGCTCGCAGGGTCGACACCAGCGTGCCGGTGCGCTTGAGGTCGTACCAGCGGTCGTCTTCAAAGGCAAGCTCTAGGCGGCGCTCCTGAATGACGGCAGCTTTAAAGTTGGCGGTCGAGGTAGCTGTCAGGTCCACGGCCGGGGCGGCCGCGGTGAGGGGCAGGCCGTAGGCGCGGCGACGCACGGTGTTCACGGCCGTCAGGCCCTCGGCGGTGGGCCCTGCGGCTTCGGCCAGAATCAGGTACATCTCCGAGAGGCGCAGCACCGGGAAGTTCAGGGGCGAGTCCCAGTTGTTCACGTTGGTGCGGCCCACGTACTGCTTGCGGATGCTGTAGCCGTTGGGGTTGCCCACCAGCGAGGCCGGCTGAATCTGGCCGTCGGGGTAGGCGTCGCCGGGCGCGAAGAGCGAGGCCGCCCGGCGGGTGTCGCCAGCGCCGTAGCCCGCTACCAAGTCTTTCTCGGGCACGTTGAAGCCGTAGCCGCCCGAGGATACCACATAGGGATTGCCAAAGAAGCGCGCCCCCCAAAACTCGTTCATCACCGAGCCGGGCCCGTCGGTGGTGTACTGGGTGAGGCCGTTCTTGAACTGCACCTCAAACAGCGATTCCTGCCCGTTCTCGTTTTCCACCTGGAAGTTGCTGGCAAAGTTGGGCCACAGCGACTTGCCCGAGCCCGCAATGACGGCGCGGGCCTGCGTGGCTGCGTTGGCCATGTCGCCCTGCGTCAGGTATACCTTGGCCAGCAGGCCCGTGGCGGCCCATTTGGTGGCCCGCCCCAGGTCATCGCCCGAGTACGAGCTGGGTAGCTTCGTAATGGCGTCCTGCAAGTCCTTCACAATCTGGGCGTACACCTGCGCGGTGGGGGTGCGGGTGAGGTTGGCCGCCTCCGAGGCAGTGGCGGCGGGCGTCGTTACCAGCGGAATATCGCCGAAGGCCCGCACCAGGTAGAAGTAGTAGAGGGCCCGCAAGAACTCGGCCTCGCCCAGGCAGCGGTTCTTGATGGTGGCGTCCATATTGATATTGGGCACCCGCAGCAGCACCTCGTTGCACTCGCCAATGGCCAGGTAGCCGCGCTGCCAGTGGCTGGTAGTGAGCGGGTTGGTGGGCGGAATGGTAAAGTTGTCGAGCTGCTGAAACTCGATGCCGTCGGCCGCGCCGCCGCCGCCCAGATACGTGTTGTCCGACATCACGTCGCCAATAGCCCAGAGCGAGTAGTTGAAGAAGCCGTTCTGCTGCAGCTGCGAGTAGGCCGCCGTCGTGGCCTGGATGGCGTCGGTCTGGGTGCGGTAAAAATTGACCGTCGTCACGCTGCTCGTCGGCGTCAGGTCGAGGTAGTCCTTGGTGCAGCCTGCGCCCGCCAGTAGCCCTAGCGTGAGCAGCGAAGTCCCGATGCGTTTAGTAGATAACATATGGAGTGGGAAAATCGGAGGTTAAGAAAGATGTACTGCCCGGCTTAGAAGCCTAGGTTGAGGCCCGCCAGGAGCACCCGCGCCTGCGGATACACGCCGCGGTCCACGCCAAAGCTGCCGCCCTGGTTGCCCAGCTCGGGGTCGAACCCCTTGTAGCCGGTGAAGGTCACCAGGTTCTGGGCGCTCACGTACACTCGAATGCGCTGTACCGAGGCCAGCTTGGCGTATACCGACTTAGGCAGGTTGTAGCCCAGCGTCAGCAGCTTGATGCGCATGTAGGAACCGTTCTCCACGTAGTGGTCCGAGATGCGCAGGTTCTGGTTGGGGTCGCCGGCTACGGCGCGGGGCACGTAGTTGCTGGTGCCCGGGCCGGTCCAGCGCTCTAGCGTCAGGGTGCTGGCGTTGGAGGCGCCGTAGAGGCCGCCCTCCGTGTAGTAGCGGTTCAGGTTGTACACCTTGTTGCCCTGCGAGCCCTGCAAGAAGATGTTCAGGTCGAAGCCCTTGAAGCTGAAGCTGTTATTGAGGCCGTAGGTAAAGTTCGGGTTCGGGTTGCCGATGTAGGCCTGGTCGGCGGCGTTAATTACCCCGTCGCCGTTCAGGTCCTTGAACTTGATGTCGCCGGGGGCCGTGCCCGACGTCTGGTAGGAGCCCGTGGGCGACTTGGCATTCAGCTCTTTCAGCTCAGCCTGAGATTGGAAGAGGCCGTCGGTAACGTAGCCGTAGAACGAGCCAAAGGGCACGCCGGCCGCGTAGCGCACCAGGTTACCGCCGCCGCGGGTATTCTGCCCGAAGTAGGCTGGGCCGTTGAGCGACTCCAGCTTGTTGCGGTAGAGCGAGAAATTGAGCGTCGTAGTCCAGGTGAAGCCGTTGTCGCTGCTCACGAAGTTGGCCGAGGTAATGGCCAGGTCAATTCCCCTGTTCACCGACGAAGCCGCGTTCTGATTGTTGTTCTCGATGGTACCCGACACCGCGCTCACCGGCACCGAGGCAATCAGGTTGGGCGACTTGCGGGTGTAGATGTCGGCCGTTACCTGCAAGCGGTCCTTAAACAAGCCCACGTCCAGGCCCAGGTTATACTGGATGTTGTTTTCCCAGCTCAGGATGCTGGGCAGGCGCGTGGGGGCCGCCCCCGTATTGATGGTTTGGCTGCCGCTGCCAAACACGTAGGACGTGCCTGGCACCCCGTTGGTGTTGAAGTTGTTGGAGTTAATGGTGGCCAGGTACGAGAAGGTGCCGGCGTTCAGCGGGTTACCTACCTTGCCGTACCCTAGGCGCAGCTTCAGGTTGCTCACCGTGTTGCTCGACTTCAGAAACTCCTCTTCCGAGATGCGCCAGCCGGCCGATACGCCGGGGAAGAAACCTACCGACTGGTCGCGGATGAAGGCCGACGAGCCGTCGAAGCGGCCGATGGCGGAGAGCAGGTACTTGCCGGCAAAGTCGTAGTTGACGCGGGCGAAGTAGCTGAGCAGGCGCGAGTAGCCATTGCCCCCGTAGTTGTTAATCTGGGCGTTGATGGGGCCCTGGTCGATTACCTGCAGGTCGTTGCGGGTGTAGCCGGTGCGGCTGGCCCCTAGGTAGCTGTAGTTGAACTGCTGGGCCGACTGGCCCACCAGCGCCGTGATGCTGTGCTTCTCAGCAATCACGTTGCTGTAAGTGAGCGTGTTCTCGATGAGGTAGCTCGGGTTGTAGTTCGAGCTGCTGTTGAGGTTGGCCTGCGAGGCGGGGTACTTCGACGAGCCCGTAATGGACGGATAAAAGCTGTCGCCCTGCTGAAACACGAGGTCGGTACCCACGTTGGTGCGGAAGCGCAGGCCCTTGACGGGCTCTAGCTCGGCAAAGAACGTGGCCGTGACGCGGTTGGTATTGTTGTGAATGATGGGGCGGTAGGCGGCCGTTACCGGGTTTTCCTCCCCGTAGTTATCACTGGCCTTGAACTCGTAGTAGCTGCCATCGGCGTTGTAGGCCGGGGCCGTGGGCGGGGCCTGCAGCGCCAGCTGAATAACGCCGCTGAACTCATTGTTTTGGTTGCCTAGCGGGTGGTCTTCCACGTGCGACACCCCGAGGGTATTGCCGATGCGGAAGTTCTTGCTCAGGTTGATGTCACCGTTGGCGCGCAGCGTAAAGCGCTTATAATCACTATTAATGATGGTGCCATCCTGCTGAAAGAAGCCGGCGCTCACGGCGTAGCGGGCTTTTTCGCTGCCGCCCGTAGCCGACACGCTGTAGTTCTGGATAACGGCCGGCCGGAAAATAGCCCCTAGCCAGTCGGTGCTGTTGGTGATGGCCGACGGGTTGGCATACTGCGGAATGGGCGTGAGGCCGCCGTTGATGCGGGCCTCATCGTTGAGCTGGGCAAACTGCTGCGCGTTCAACAGGGGAATTTGGCGCCACACATTCTGCCGGCCCACGTAGCCGTCAAACGAGAGGTTGGAGGTACCCGCCTTGCCGCGCTTGGTGGTAATGATGACGACGCCGTTGGCGGCGCGCACCCCGTAAATAGCCGTCGAAGCGGCATCCTTCAGCACGTCAATCGTCTCAATATCATTGGGGTTGATATTGTTGATTTCCGTGCCGCTGCCGTCGCCCGAGGGCAGCGGAAAGCCGTCTACCACGTACAGGGGCGAGTTGTTGCCCGACGAGGTAATGCCGCGCACCCGGATGGAGGTACCGCCCGAGCCGCCCGGCGCGCCGCTGTTGGAGGTAATCGTGACGCCCGCTGCCCGGCCCTGCAGGGCCTGCGAAGCATCGGACACTGGCTGCGCCGCAATGACGCGGCCCGACACCGAAGCCACGGCGCCCGTCACGCTCTGGCGCTCCTGGGTGCCGTAGCCCACTACCACTACTTCGCCCACGCTGGTAGCGTTTTCTTGCAGCGCCACGGCCAGGTTGGCCGAGTTATCGGCCGTTAGGGCCACCTCGCGGCTGCTGTAGCCCACGCTGCTGAATACCAGCGTGCTACCTGCGGGTGCGTTGAGCGTAAAGTTGCCGTTTGAGTCGGTGGTGGTGCCGATGTTGGTGCCCCGCACCAACACCGTCACGCCCGGCAACGGGTCGCCGTTGGCTTGCGTCACGCGGCCGGTTACGGGGCCCGCCGTGGCCTTGGCAAGGAGTCGCATCTTCACGGCTTGCGGCGCGGCCGCCATGCTAGCCAGTGGAAAACCTAGCAGTAAATGAAACGCGAGCACGTTGGTTGGGCGCCAAAGGCTTCGCCGGGGGGGTAGGCTATGAGTCATAAGCCGAAATCATTTGGGGGTGGGTGAAACAGAAAAAGATATGTCAACGCGCTGCAAGCAGCGGTAGTAGATGGTCAGGGCAACTCAACTTGCACCGTGCCGCGGGGCTAGCCCGCGCGCAGCTTGTCCGCGACTCTCAGAGATAATTTTTGCGTTATCGGCCCGTTTAACGCTGACATTCCGCTAGCTGCTGCTCGCCGGGTAGGCTATGGCCAGTGAGGTAGCGCTGCAGGACGGCACTAAACTTAGCAAAAGTCAGCATGGGATGGGCGCGGAAGGGCAGTTTACCCGATAAGTTGAGCTGCTAGACAAGTTCAGGTATTGAGAAGTGCTCAAACCAGTTGAGGCGAAGCACCTCGCGTGTCGGCGCGGGCAGGCACAGCAGCGCGTTGCTCACGGCTTTGGTGAGGCCGGCCACGGCCAGGGGGTGCTCGATTTCGTGGGTGGTTGCTTCGTGCCAGCGGCAGTAGTCGGCGTAGGCCTCGCGCACCTGGTAGGCGCGTAGATGGTCGAGCACCCCCTGCCCAAAGGCCGCCAGCAAGTAGTGTGCTAAATGCTGAAAGGCATGCGCTGCGCGCCGGTGCCAGAGGACGGTAAACAAGTCCTGCACCAATTCCTCGGCGGTTTCGCGCAACTTGAGGTAGCGGTAAGCCAAGATGAACACGCGGTGCCAGTAGCGCGCATAAATCTCGGCGCGGACCACCTGGTCGATGGCGGCCGGCGCTGGTAGCAGCGCTTCGTCAGTCCAGCCGGCGTAGGGGTACAAGGGAGTAGCACTCACAAGACGGGTGCAGGATGAATACAGGATGGGTGGGAAATAGTCAGCACTGACTAAAGTAAATGTACACTGCTCAGGCATAAAACTTACTAATTTGCGCTCTTTAATTAGGTAGTGCAGTGCTATTTACTATATTGTTTTCTTCGCTCTAAGGTGCGGCGGTTCGAGAATATATGGTTGGTAGCCAGAAATATATATTCTGGTTGATGAACGCAAAATGTAGCTAGCCCACGCCGGCCAAACGGCGTAGCTATAAGGAGGCCTGCTAGGCTAAGAGCGTGTTTAGATTTCACCAAAAAAGCTTCTGGAACGTCCTGCTGAGCTTGTCGAAGCATCTCTACCGCTTCGTTGAGCAGCTTTTCAAGGGTGCGGCAGAGAAGCTTCGGCAAGCTCAGCATGACAAAAACGGTGTTTTTACATTTCCCAAACACGCTCTATAGGTTGGTTCAAGCATCGTTCACTACTGCAGTAGAGCTGCTTTGACAAGCTCAGCAGAACTGCCTTTTTGAGGAGGAAGCAAGGTGAAAACGCTGCATACAACCAGCCAAAAAACGAGGTGCGGGATAACCACGGGCAACTTACAGCAGCCTGGTGACTAGGTGGAAGAGAAGGAACGGGCCCCTCAGAGTAGTAGGATGAACTCGGCCAGGTTGGTGGCCGTGTCGAGCTGCATCTTCTTGCGCACGCGGTAGCGCAGGTCTTCGGCGCCGCGCACCGAGAGGCCCATGAGCGAGGCGATTTCCTTGCTGTCGAGGTTCATGCGCAGGTAGGCGCAGAGCTTGAGGTCGCGGCTAGTGAGCTGCGGGTACTGCTCCTTAAGGCGCTGCATAAAGTTGTGGTGCAGCTGGTTGAACAGGGCCTCGAAGTGCTCCCAGTGCTGGGTGGGTTCCAGGTTTTTATCAATCAGGCGCACCACGCGCTGCATCTTGCGGCGCTGCTGCTGGGCGTCGGCATCGTCGAGGGCCTCGCGCACGCTGTCGCGGATGCTGAGCAGGGTCTCGTTCTGGTGCACCATGCTCATAACCGAGCTGGCCAACTCGGAGTTTTTGTGCTGCACTTCGGTTTCGAGCTGGGTTTTGCTCAGCTCCACCAAGGTCTTCTCGTGGGTGAGGCGGGCCTCGCGCAGCTCGGCTTCCTTGGTGCGCAGCTCCTGCAATTTTTCGAGGCGCAGGCGCTGGCGCAGGGCCCGGGTGCGCAGCAGGTAGAAAGCCACTATCCCACTCCCGAGGGCCAAACCCGCCAGCGTCCGAAACCAGGCGGTTTTCCACCAGGGCGGGGTAATGATGAGCGTGAGGGCGGTGGCCTGGGTATTCCACACGCCATCGTTGTTGGCGGCTTTCACTTGGAACACGTAGCGGCCGGGGTCGAGGTTGGTGTAGGTGGCCTCGCGCCGGGTGTTGCAGTAGCGCCAGGTTTCGTCGAAGCCCACGAGCTGGTAGGCGTACTGGCTTTTGTGAGGGTCGAGGTAGTTGAGGGCGGCAAACTGAAACGTGATGGCGGCGGCCTGAGCGGGCAGGGTCAGGGTGCGGGTTTCCGAAATCTGCTGCCCTAGGGGGCTACCCGCCGCGCCGGGCCGCAGCGAGGTGTTGAGTACCTGCACGTCGGTGAGCACGACGGGCGGCACGTGGGGATTTTGCAGCAGCACGGTGGGCGAAAACACGTTGAGCCCATTAATGCCCCCGAAGTAGAGGTGGCCGTCGCGGCCCCGCGCTACCGAGTTGATGTTGAACTCGTTGCTTTGCAGCCCATCCTCGCGGTCGAAGTTCTTGACGGTGAGGCGCCGAGGGTCGAAGCGCGCCAGGCCCTTGTTGGTGCTCAGCCAGAGGTAACCGGCTTGGTCTTCCACGATGGCGTTGATGACGTTGCTGGGCAAGCCTTGGGCGGTGGTGAAGTGTTGGAAGGTGCGCGTGCGGGCATCGAGCAGGTTGAGGCCGGCATCGGCGGTGCCTACCCACAGCTGCCCGCGGCTATCGTTAAAAAGTACCTGCACCCGGTTGCTACTGAGCGAGTTGGATTGGCCGGCCGCGTGGCGCAGGTAGCTGAACGAGTTGCTTTCTGGGTGGTACAGGTCGAGGCCGTTGTCTTCGGTGCCCAGCCAGAGCTGGCCGCTGGCGTCTTCGAGCATCGTCACCACGTTGTAGTCGTTGAGGCTGCCCGGCCCGGCTAGCGGCCTAAACCGGGTAAAGGTGCCCGTGGCCCGGTCGAGCCGGCTCACGCCGCTGCCCAGGGTGCTCACCCAAAGCTGGTTATGGTGGTCTTCGCACAGCGCCCAGCCGATGTTGCTGGCCAGGCTGCGCGGGTTGCCGGGCTCGCTCACGTAGTGCACGAAGCGCTGGCGGGCGCGGTCGTAGCGGTCGAGGCCGCCCAAGTAGGTGCCCACCCACAGCTCGCCTTGGTGGTCTTCGTACACCGCCTTCACGGTGTTGTTGGCCAGGCTAGTGGGGTCGCGCGGGTCGTGGCGAAAGTGCCGGAAGGTTTGCCGCTCAGGGTCAAACACGTCGAGGCCGCCACCGTCGGTGCCCAGCCAGATGCTGCCCCACGAGTCCTGGCACAAGGCCAGCACCGAGCGCTGGCTGAGGCTGTTGGCCACGCCGGGCAGGTGGGTATAGTAGGCAAACTTGGTTTTGTAGGGGCTGTAGTAGCACACCCCGCCCCCAAAGGTGCCCACCCAGATAGTACCCGCCCGGTCTTGGTAGAGGCTGTAGATGGCGTCGCTGCTGAGGCCGCCCCGGCTTTCCTCGCGGGCCCGGATGGCGGTGTAGCTATCGCGCTGGGGGTCGTACACGGCCAGGCCCTGGCCATCGGTGCCCACCCAGAGGTCGCCCCGGCGGGTTTGCAGCAGGGCCCGCACCTGGCCGTGGCGCAGGCTGCCGCCCGGCCCCGCCTGGGGCTGGTACTGCTGGCTGCCCGGCCCGGTAGTGCGCAGCAAACCGGCCCCTAGGGTGCCTAGCCAGTAGCGCCCGGCCTGGTCCTGCGCCAGCAGGCGGGCCGCGGGCAAAGTGCCGGCCGGGGCATCGAGCGCCAGCGCCGTAAAGCGCCGGGTGCGCGGGTCAAACTGGTTGAGGGCGGGCTCATTGGTGAGCACCAGCACCTGGTGGCGGTCGTTTTCGAGCACGCCGTACACCTCGTTGCTGTTGAGGCTGCCCGGCGCACCCGGCTGGTGGTAGAAAGCCTGGAACGCGCGCTGGCCGCGCGCCAGCAGGTTGAGGCCCCGGTTGGTGCCCACCCAGAGGTTGCCGTGGCTGTCCTCAAAGATGCACTCGATGCGGTTGGCACTCAGGCGGTAGGGCGGGCGGCTTTCGGCAGTATAGTGCACGAAGCAGTCGCGGCGGCGGTCGTAGCGGTTGAGGCCCCCTAGGCGGGTACCCACCCAGAGCGTGTGCTGGCGGTCCTCAAACAGGCAGGTGATGACGTTGCTGCTTAGGGAGAGCGAATCGGCAGGATTGGCCAGGTAGGGGGCTACGTGGTAGCCATCGAAGCGGTTGAGGCCGTGGTAGGTGCCAAACCACATAAACCCCCGGCTATCCTGGCAGATGCTGGTGACGGTGCTGTTGGTCAGGCCCTCATCCACCCCCAGGTGGTCGAAGAGATACGTTTGCGCGGCGCTCGGCAGCCAGCCCAGTAGGCCAGCCAGCCAAACGAGCAGCGTACAGCTTTTCATACGCAGTAACTACCTAGTGGAAAACGGGTAGGCGGTACTGGTTAGGGCCGGCAGGCCGGGTGGCAAGTGTGCTTTCAGCGAAGGTGGGCGGGCAGAGCGACGAGCGGATAGTAAAGTAAACGCCAAAAAACGCAAAAACGGGCGGGCTTCGTAAACCCGCCCGTTCAAGAGCTTTACTACCAGATAGTTTTATTGTTTAAGCAACCGCTGGGTTTGCACGTGGCCGGGGCTGCTGACGCGCAGCACGTACCAGCCGGCAGGTAGCGGCGCCACGTCCAGCACCTGGGCAGCACTGGTCAGCTCCACGGTTTGCAGCAGGCTGCCGCGCACGTCGTAGAGGCGCGCCGTGGCCGGGTAGGCGGCCACGCCCGCCAGGGTGGTGCTGGCTCCGGCCGGGTTCGGAAACAGCACCAACTCGGTGCTCGCGGTGGAGTCGGCGCGCACGGCTGTGGCAGCGGTGGCGGCTACTTTGGCGTTGGCCGTGGCCGTGCCGTACACTTCCAGTTCGTAGAGCGAGTAGCCGTAGCCGGTGGCGCGGCTGATACCCCGCAGCCGCACGTAGCGCCCGCTGCCGCTGAGGCCGCCCAGGTCGTTAGTGAGGCTGGTGTTGCCGGTCACGGTTTGCAAGGGAGTCCAATTCACGGTATCGGCCGAAATTTCCACGGCGAAGTCTTTGCCGTAAGCGGCTTCCCAGGTGAGCTTCACCCGGTTCACGGCGTAGGTGGCCCCTAGGTCCACGCGCAGCCACTGGGCGTCGGCGAAGGCGCTGGCCCAGCGGGTGCCGGCGTTGCCATCCACGGCGTTGGCGGCCAGGGTGCCCCCGTTCTCCACTGACGAGGCGCGCACGGGCTTCTTCAGCGCCAGGTTGGGCGTAGTGGCCGGCACCGTGATGCTGGCCGAGCTGCTCACGCTGCCCGCCGTGGCCGTGACGGTATAGGTGCCCGCCGCGCTGGCCGTGAACAAGCCGCTGGCGCTGATGCTGCCTCCGCCACTCACCGCCCAGGTGGGCGTGGTGGCCAGGGCATTGCCGTTCTGGTCTTTGCCCTGGGCCGTGAACTGCTGGGTAGCCCCTAGGGCCACCGTGGCGGTGGCGGGCGTCACGCTCAGGCTCGTGAGCACGGGGCCACCGCTGGCGGCGCTGCCGTACACTTCCAGCTCCCAGAGCGAGTAGCCGTAGCCGGTGGTGCGCTGGGTGCCGTACACGCGCAGGTAGCGGCCGGCGCCGGTGGTGGTGGGCATGAGCTTCTCCACGCCGCCCGCGCCGGTGGTGGTCGCGTAGATGGTCGTCCAGTTGGTAGCGTCGTCCGACACCTGCACCTGGTAGGCCTTGCCGGCGGCGGTTTCCCAGTTCAGCACCACTTGGCTAATGGTGTAGCGCGCCTGCAAGTCCACGTAGAGCCACTGCGGGTCGGCCGCGGCCGACGACCAGCGGGTGCCGGCGTTGCCATCGACGGCGCTGGCGGCGGGGGTGCCCCCGTTCTCGGTGCTCGAACTGTAGGTTGGCTTGTTGAGGGCCAGGTTGCCGCCCGTCGGGGCCGCGCCGCCCGTTACGCTCAGGCTGGCCGTGCCGCTTATGCCGCCGCTACTGGCCGTGATGGTGTAGCTACCGGCCGCGCTGGCCGTGAATACGCCCGCGCTGCTGATGGTGCCGCCGCTGGCGCTCCAAGTGGGCGTGGCCGCGATGGCGTTGCCAAACTGGTCGAGGGGCTTGGCGCTGAACGCTACGCTCTTACCCGCCGCCACGGCCGTGAAGTTGGGCGTCACCACAATGGATTTCAGGGCCGGGTCTTGGTGCGTGAGGCCGTACACTTGCAGCTCGTAGAGCGAGTAGCCGTAGGCGGTGCCGCGCGCCGTGCCGGACACCCACACGTAGCGGCCGCTGGTGCCGGCGGGCAGGGTCAGGTCGTCGACGTTGCCGTCGCCGGCCGGCTCGTGGTAGGCCACGCGGCGGGTTTGCACGGTGTCGTCGGCCACCTGGATGTCGTAAATTTTGCCGTAGGCGGCTTCCCAGTACAGCACCACCCGGCTCAGGTCGTACTGCTGGCCCAAATCCACCCGAATCCACTGCGGGTCGGCGGCGAGGCTGGCCCAGCGGGTGTCGGGCGAGGTGCTGCTGGTGGTGCCGTCGGTGGCGTAGGCGGCCACCAGGTTGCCCTGCACCGACGAGGCACGGGTAGGCTTGCCTAGGGCCAGGTTCTGGGGCTTGGGCACCACGCTCACGGACGTTGAGGCTACGGCCGCGCCGGCCTGGGCTTTCACCACGAAGGTGCCGATGGTGCTCGACGCGAATAGCCCCGTGGCGTCAATCGTGCCGCCCCCGCTCACCGTCCAGGTAGGCGTGGCCGCGAAGGGGTTGCGGTACTGGTCGAAGGCCGCCAGGGTGAACTGCTGGGGGTCGCCCTGGTACACCTTGCTCGCCAGCGGGCTGATGGCCAGCGAGTCGGCCGCGGGCGGCGTGCGCACCGTGATGGTGGCCTTGGCCGTGAGCGGCCCGCTGCCAACCTGCACGGTAGCCGTGCCCGCGGCGGTAGCGGTGGCCGTGAGTAGCCCGGCCGAGTTAACGGTTACGCCCGGGGCACCCGTCACGGTCCAGGTGGGGGTGAAGGTGGTGGCGGCGCCGGTTTGGTCGAAGCCGCGGGCCGTGAGCTGCAAGCTGCCGCCCTGGTAGACGAAGGTGGCCGTGGGGTCGACGGTGAGGGTGCTCACAGCCAGGCCCTGGCCCACCAGCACGTCGGCCTTGCCGGTGAGGCCGCCGCTGCTGGCGTACACCTTAAAGGCGCCATTGGTGGTGGCCGTAAATAGGCCGTTCTGGTCGATGGTGCCGCCGCCCGCTACCGTCCAGGTGAGGGGCGCCGCGATAGCAGTTCCGAACTGGTCTTTGCCCTGGGCCGCGAACTGGATTTTTTGCCCTAGGGCCACGTTTTGGGCCACCAGGGGCGTTACGGCGATGGTCGTGAGGGTGGGCTGCTGGCTCACGTTGAAGACCCGCAGGTTATCCACGTAGTAGGTGTTGCCGGTTAGCTTGCCCGAGTCGAAGAGGATAACGACGTGGTCGGCCAGGCTATCCGGGGCGCTCACGTCGGGCTGGGCGTTGAAGGTGAAGTACACCGTCTGCCAGCCGTTTTGCACCGTTGTCACGCCGGCGTAGTTGCTGTGGCGGCCAATGGGGTAATTGCTGGCCGTGGCTAGCGAGCTGGCGTCCAGCCCGATGGAGATGGGCGTGCCCACCGGCGCATCGGTATACACGTCGAGGGCGAGGCGCTGGGTACGCTGCTTGAGGGCCGTGGCGTTGAGCTGAGCGGTGCTCTTATCGAACACCAGCAGGTCGTACTGCGCCGTGGCGTTGCGCACGTACTTGGCCACGTGGGCCGAGGTATTGGGCGCGGCCGGGGCCGGGTTGGCCACCAGCGGGGTGTAGGTGCCGGTGGTGGTGGCGTTCAGGGCCAGGTGGTCGTTGCCGTCGTAGTCTTCCCAAATGGCGGCCTGGGTCGGGTTCTCCTTCGGCGCGCTCGAATTAATAACCAGGTTGTCAATATAGTACGTGTTGCCCGTGTTCGACACCGGGTTAAACAAGAACACCAGCTTGTCCACGGCCGCGTCGGAGGCGCCGGCGTCGGGGATGGACGAGAGCGAGAACGTCACGGTCTGCCACTGGTTTTGCTTGGTCGTGACGGCCTCGAAGCTGGCGTAGCGCCCGGTGGGGTAGTTGCCGGGCAGCGAGGCGGTGCTCACCTCGAAGTTGAGCGAGAGCTTGGTGCCCACCGGCGCGTCGGTATACACGTCCATCGAGAGCTTGCTGGTACCCTGCCGGAACGGCCGCGCATCGGCAATGGCCTTGGTCAGGTAGGTCAGCGCGTCGTACGACTGCGTGGCGTCGCGCACGTACTTGGCTACCGTGGCCGAGGTATTGGGAGCCGTGGCCGATGGGTTGGCTTGCACGGTGTAGGCGCCATTGGCGAAGTCCTTGGTTAGCAGGTTGGTGCCGTCGAAATTCAGGAGTACCTGGCTCCCTAGGGTGCGCGGCGGGCCCCCGGCCTGCCCCGAGCGTAGGTTGTCGTAGTAGTATACGTTGCCGGTGTTAGTGACCGGCGCAAACATCAGAATCAGCTGGTCTACGTCGGAGGCACTGGCGTAGCCGTCGGGCGTCCCCGTGTAGGCAAATTCGAGGGTCTCCCACTGGTTCTGCCGGCTCGTGACAGCCGCAAACGTGGCGTAGCGCCCGGTGGGGTAGTTGCCGGCCGTGGCCGCCTTGCTATTCTCAAAGTTAAGAGTGACGCGGGTACCGGGCGGGGCGTCGGAGTACACGTCGAGCAGCATTCGGCGCTGGCCGAATACGAAGTCGCCAGCCGGCTGCAAATTCACGCCCTGCATGCCAATCACGTCGTAGAGTGCCCCGGCGTTGCGGATATACTTACCTACTTTGGCCGATGGGTTTGTGCTGTTGACCAGCGGGTTGGCCACTCCCTTGCTGAGCGCGCCCGAGAGCGTGGTGTAGGTAAAGGCCGGGGGGGTCTCGAAGTTTTCGTACACCTTATCCACCACCAGCGGCTCTTCGGCCGTCACGCTCAGCTTGTAGGTGTTGGGGGTCGAGTTGCAGGGTGAGGTGATTTGCACGGCCACGTCGCCGCCGCTCTGGCCCCAATCCACGGTGATGGCGCTGGTGTTCTGGCCGGCGATGATGGTGGCCCCGGCCGGCACGCTCCAGGCGTAGGTACCGCCGTCCACGGGCGTCACGCTGTACTGCTTGCCTTGGGCACCTTTGTACACCTTGTCTACCCCCTTATCAAGCTTGTCGGCGCTGCTGATGTAGGTGCTGTAGGTGCCCTTGTACACGTGCACCCAGTCGATGGTGGCCGACATGGGGCTGACGGTGGTGGCATCGGGGTTACCGGAGTAGCCGCCGCCCATGCCCACGCTCAGCAGCAGGAAGAACGGCCGGTTGAAGGGCCGGTAGCCGTTAAGCGGGTTGGTCAGGTCGAGGGTGTGGTAGGGCTTGCCGTCCATCGTCCAGGTGATGTGGGTGGGGCTCCACTCGATGCCCGCCACATGGAAATCGTCGGCCCAGCGCTGGCCGTTGGGCAAGTCCACCGAGCCCTGCGACATCTGGTCGCCGCCATCGGGCCCGGCGAAGTGGGCCGTGCCGATGTTGTGGCCAGGGTACTTGCCGGTGTTCTCGAAAATATCAATTTCCCCACATTTCGGCCAGGTCACCGTTTCGTAGTCCGAGCCCAGCATCCAGAAGGCAAAGCCGTTGCCCTGGCTGTACACGCCCTTCACCCGCGCCTCGATGCGGCCGTACTGAGTGTCGAATTTCTGGTAGGTGCGCAGGCGGGCGCTGGTGTAGTGCAGCCCCTTGTACTCCTCCTTGAGGATGCTGAGCACCAGCTGGCCGTTGACAATCTTGGCATTCTCGGGCCGGTCGGTGGTGTAGTCGAGCTGCCCGGTGCCCTGGCCGGTGCCGTTAATCTCGAAGCTCCACTTCGACTGGTCGATGCTGGGGCCGTTAAACTCGTCTTGCCAGGCCAGCTTTTCGCACTGGGCCCAGGCGGGGGTAGCTTGCCCTAGGAGCAGTGCTGCCAGCAGGGCCAGCGCCCGTGGCAGCCAGGTAGATAAGGCTCGCGCCCGGCGCGGAAATGGCCGCGGGTACCCCACGGAGGTAGAAGTGTACATGAGGAAAAGGGATAGGTGGGAAAATGTACCCGAACCTACCCGCCCCCGCTTTTACCCGCAAAAAACCACCTACGGGAACACTACGGGATGGAAAAATTTTGATAAGTAAAGAACATGAAGTCAATACTATAGCTGAGTGAGAGCTTAGGACCGGTTTGAGTCGTGCTGACGGTGTGCCTCACGGATTCCTTTAGGGCCAGCCCCTTCTCCTCAACCGGGGAAGCCTAACGTTTACTTGTGCCGTGGGCTTTGTGAGTCAGCGAGTAGCCCAGCTTTACTCTGCCTTGCGCGCAGACTCACAGAGCCACGGCACATTTTAGTCGCGCTACCTGGGCTCCCCCTCGGTTGAGGAGAGGGGGCCGCAGAGTAAGGCGCCCCATGCGCGCAACCCTACCCAAAAAAAGAGCCAGCCCTAGGGCTGGCTCTTTCCGAATAAGCACAAGCGAGGCTAGCGCTTGAGCATCTTCAGCTGGCGCCGGCGGGTGCCGTCGTTTACCGTCAGCAGGTAGAGGCCGCTGGCGAGGGCGTGCACGTCGAGGGCGCCGTGCTGCAAGGTCAGGGTGGCTACCTTGGCGCCCGTGGTGCTGGTTATGACTACTGTGGTGCCGTCGGCGAAGCCGTCGAGGTAGTAGAGGTAGTCGGCGGGGTTGGGGTAACCGTAGTTGGATTCTACCAAGGCCGCCGACGTGGCCAGGGCGCTGCTGGCGCTAGCTTTAGCGGCCACCGTGCTGCTTTGGGCGAAGCTCATCCAGTTGAAGTTGAAGCCGCCTTGCACCACGGCTACCCGCAGGGTTTGGCTGCCGGCCGGCAGAGTAGCCGTAGCAGTAACCGTCGTCCAGGTTTGGCCGTTGGCGGTCGTCGGGACGGGCACCGTGCACAGCACCGTGCTGCCCAACTGGAGCTGGAGTTGGGCGTTGGCGTTCCAGCCGGCCAGGCGCAGCTGCACGGTGTAGGGGCCGGCGGTTTGCACGTTCACGGCGTAGTCCAGCCAGTCGCCGGCGTTAATCCAGCCCACGTTCTGGCCGCCGCCCGCGTCGGCGGTGTTTTCGGTTTGCACCCCGCTCATGGCGGCGTAGCTCTCGGCCTCAATCTTGCCCGGGATGAGCTGGCCGCTGGCCGTAGCCGCCTGCACCGTCACGCTCACGGCGGCCGAGGTAGTAGCGGCGCCCTGGTTGTCGGTGGCCTTAGCCGTGAGAGCGTACGTGCCGGGGGCGGCGGGCGTCCAGCTCACGGTGTAGGGCGCGGTGGTAGCGGTGCCCACCAGCGTGGGGCCGGCGTAAAACTCTACCTTGCTCACGCTGCCGTCGGCATCGGCGGCGCTGGCCGCGAGGGTGATGGCAGCCAGGCCGGTAAAGGTGGCGCCGGCGGCCGGGGCGGTCAGGGCCACGGTGGGCGCTTGGTTGGTAGCGCCGGCCAGGCCGGTGCCGTACACCTGCAATTCGTAGAGCGAGTAGCCGTAGCCGCTGCTGCGGGTTACGCCCTGCATCCGCACGTAGCGGCCGGCCGTTTCGGCGAACGTCAGCACGTCCTGGCCGCCGTCGCCGGCCGAGACGGGCGCCACCGTGGTCCAAGTCAGGGCGTCGTTGGACACCTGAATGTTGTAGGCTTTGCCGTAGGCGTTCTCCCACTGCAGCACCACTTTATTGAGCTTGTAGGCGGCTTGCAAATCCACGTACAGCCACTCGTTGTCGGTGTACTGGCTGGCCCAGCGGGTGGTCAGGTTGCGGTCTACGGCGTACTGGCTGGCCTCGCCGGGGTTGTCGTTTTCGATGGACGAGGCCTGGGTGGGCTTGTAGGCAGCCAGGTTCACGTCGGCGAAGGCCTTCACCGAGACGTAGGCCGTGTCGCTCACCGCGCCGTTCTGGGCGAATACCAGCCACTCGCCCACCTGGTTGGCGGTGAAGGTGCCATCGGCCGCCACGCTGCCGCCGCCCGAGGTCGTCCAGGTAACGGGGCCGGCGAAGGGCAGGCCAAACTGGTCGGTCGCCACGTAGCCTAGGGCGCGCGTGGTGCCCACGGCCATGTCGAGGTGGCTGCCGGCCGAGGACAGCGGCTGAATGTCGAGCTTGGTGAGCTTGCTGGTTTCTTCGACCACCAGCGTAGCGGTGGCCGTCAGGTTGCCAGCCTTGGCCGTGACCGTGAAGGTCGGCTGCTGGTAGAGCCCGCCGCCGCTGGGCGTGTAGAGGCCACTGGCGCTGATACTGCCCCGGCCGACGACGGCCCAGGTGGGCGTTACGGCGATAAGTTGGCCGTACTGGTCGTAGCCCTGGGCGGTAAACTGCTGGGTCACGTTGTCTTTCATTTGCACCACGCCGGGCGTGAGGCGCAGGGTAGCTAGCACCGCCGGCCCGGTTTGCTGGGGCAGGCCGTAGGCCTCAACTTCCAGCAGCGAGTACTGCCAGCTGGTGCCGCGCTGGGTGAGGTTCAGGCGCAGGTAGCGACCGGTGCCCGTCACGGCCAATTCCTCCCGGCCGCCATTGCCGGCCGGCTGGGTGTAGAGCGGCGCGTAGCTGCTGCCGTCGGTGGATACCTGCACGGTGTAGGCGCTGGCGTAGGCGGCTTCCCAGTTCAGCACCACCTTCTCCAAGTCGAATACGCCCCCTAGGTCGATGGTCAGGGTTTGGGCGTTCTGGTCGGCGCTTTCCCAGCGGGTGGCCAGGTTGCCGTCGTTGAGGTAGGGTAGCAGGTTAGTGGCGCTGCTCGTCGTAGCCGTGGCCGGCTTGCCCAGCGCGATGTTGGTCAGCGGGTAGCTCGCGGCCAGCGTCAGGCTCTTGCTGACGCTGCCCACCGTGGCCTCGAGGGTGTACGGCCCGCCCGGTGTGCTGGCCGTGAGCACGCCCGCGCTGCTCACGCTGCCGCCCCCGCTCAAGGTCCAGGTGGGCGCCACGGCTAGCGTGTCGCCGTACTGGTCGAGGCCGGTAGCCGTGAGCTGGTAGCTCTGGCCCACATCCACCCGCTTGGGTGCCCCGCCGATGGCCAGGGTCGTGAGCACCGGCGCGGCATTCACGCGCACCGCGTAGGTGGTTGAAATCCCGCCCGCCGTGGCCGTTACTACCGCGTTGCCCACCGCGCTGCCGGCCGTGTACAGACCGGTGCTGCTGATGCTGCCGCCGCCCGTTACCGACCACGCCACGGTAGTGCTCACCGGCACGCCGTACTGGTCGAGGGGCCGGGCCGTGAGCTGCAGGGTGGCGCCGGGGGGGACCGTCTTGGCCGGGGCCGTGACCTTGAGGGCGGCCAGTTTGGCGTCGAACTTATAGGCAATCAGCTTCTTGGCCGGGGCCGTGAAGCTGGCGTACTGCGCGCCGTCCTTGTACACGTTCACGGTCTGGTCGGTGGCGCTGGGGTTGTACACCACCACGGTCATTTGCTTCCGCTGGGCGCTGTAGTACACTGTGCTCGACGGCAGGTTGGTGTGCTGGTTCCACTGAATTTCCCCTAGGCTCAGGTGCGACTGCGTGTACCAGTAGGTGAAGGCGTTGTTTTCGCGAATCTGGTACACGCCGCTGCGCTTGTTGTCCCAGAGGTTGTCGAAGATGGCGGCCGCGCTATCGGGGTTGGAAATCTGTAAGTAGCTCAGCCCCACGTTGGCCGGGGTGGCGCCGTTGCCGAAGTCCGCGTCCCAGCCGCCGCCCTGCTTCTCGCGCCACATGGTGCTCCAGTCCCAGGCGGCGAAGGCGGTGTCCTCGTACAAGTACTTGAGCATCGGGCTCATGGGCAGCCACTGGATGGCGTGCATCCAGAACGGGTCGCCCGAAAACCAGGTCCACCAGCCGATGCCGTTGCTTTGCAGGTTGGAGTTGTAGTCGTGGCCCCACTTGGTGTAGTCGTAGTTGCCCTGGCCGCCGTTGGCCGGAATGTGCGAGCGGTCGAACCAGTACTCGGCCACGCCCTGCGCCTCCTGGGTGTAGCCGAAAATGCCGGCGTTGCGCATGGCCTTGTCGCCGGTTACTTCCCCTAGGAGGTACATGGCGCCCCAGGCCTGCATGCCCTCCGACGACGATTCCTCGCCGTTGCCGTTGGCGTCGCCCAGGCCGCCCGAGTACGAGTGGCCGGCCCAGGGGTCGAAGCTGCGGAAGTAGGGGTAGCGCTTGTCGGCCCGGTTGTAGTTGGCGTAGTCGAGCACCAGCATCTTGGCCATGTCCTGGTACTTGGCCTTGAAGTCCTCGTCGTACATCATCAGCAAGGCCGCCGCGTACACGTGGTAGCCGTAGCAAAAGGCGTGGTCCTGCATGATTTCGATGCCGGGATTGCCGTTGTCGCGCGTGCGGTGGCCCAGGAAGGAGCCCACGTTGGGGTAGAGCGAGAAGAAGTGGGCGCTTTCGCCGGGGGTGTAGGTAAACCAGTCGGTGAGGGCGTCCTTAAGCTTCTTTTTGAGAACGTTGTACGCCTCCGTATTGCCGGTTTGGGCGGCCACCTGCATGTAGCGGGCGTAGTTGAGCAGGTCTTTGCCGCCCCAGTAGGTGTCGTCGCGGTAGCCCGTCACGCCCTTGTACTCGTCAATCATCTGCTTCATCACGGCCGGGCGGTAGGGGTGCTTGCTGCCCGCTACTACCTCCGGGGTGGGGTAGCCCGGCAGCAGCCCGTTGAAGTCGTAGGCCACGGTAAACTTCTGGCCCACGGCACACTTGAGCACCCCGCGCGGCGTGGCGTACTCCAGGCCGTTGAAGGCAAAGCCGCGGGTGGTTTTCTTGTAGGCGTGGGGCAGCCAGCCCTGCAGCTGGTTGAGCTGGGTGCCGCCGCGCAGGTTTTCGTTGACCAGCTCCCAGGTGCTGGTCATTTTGGCCGCCGCCTCGTCGTAGGCCCAGCTCACCTTGCTGTCGCGCGGCACGGTATAGGCGTAGGTGTTGAAGGTGGCCAGGTCGCTGGCCTTGGTGAGGGTGCCCACCACCAGGTAGCCGTTGGCGCCCGGCAGCTTGGCCGTCAGGGTCTTCCCATCGTAGCTGAACTGGGTATTGGGCGGCGCGAAGATGCCGTACTGGTCGCCCTTGGTGCTGATACCGAAGTGGTCGCCGGTAAAGGGCATGGTCAGCACCTGGCCCTGGTCGTCGAAAAACGTGGCCCCGTCCACCGCAATAGTGGGCGTGACCTTGATTGTCTCCACCCACGTAAAGGGCAGGCCGTGGCCGATGGTCACGGCCAGTTGCTGGCTGGGGTCGGTGGCGTCCTGCATTATCCAGTCGAGCGTCCAGGCGCCCCAGCGGCGGGCCAGCGCGCTCTTGGGTGCAAACCCCACCCCGCCGATGCTGAGCCGGCTGGCCGATACCAGCTTGGCCGTGCCGCCGTCGCCGGCCACCTGCCAGGTTTTCGGAAACTCCACGTAGAGGCCGGTAGGGGTGGCGTTCACCAAGCCGGGGTAGGCCCAGAGGTTGCCCGAATACTGCTGGTCCACGAGGCTGGTCCACCAGTCGGTGGTGGGCACGGGCCGGGTCGAGCTATCCACGATAAACCACTTCTTGCGCACGAGCGTCTGCGACAAGTCGCCCCAGGCGTCGGTGCCGTCGGGGTGGCCGGGGGCGTTGGCGTAGCCGGGCTTGGCGGCTTCCCACAGCGGGGGGTAGCTGGCGTAGCTACCGCCCCCTAGGGGAATTACATTCTGGGCCGGCGCCCGGCGGGGCAGGCCGCCCAGCAGCAGCAGCCCGGCCAGGAGCAGCGGCCAGCGCCAAGCCGGCCGGTGGGAGGGCGAGAATACGTGTCTCATGCGAGAAAAGGACTAGTGAGAAAAGACAGAAAAGGGCGGTTAGGGCGCGGCAGCCAGGGCGCCCCGGTTTCGGCGCTGCTTGCAAGCCAGGCCCCAAGTATTAGGGGGCCCTAGGGCCAGCAGCACGCCGGCGGCAAGAGGCTAAGCCGCCGCGAAGGTTAGCCTGCCTTGGCTTCCCACAATCCGATAAACAGGCTAAAACAGGCTGCTGAGGGGGTTCCCGTAGGTTTCCCGTAGGTTGGGTGGCCAGCTGCCGGGGGTACCGTGCTTTTTGCTAGGTGGCACGCAGGGAGTGATGGGTAAGCTCAACCTATGGGGCAGCCCAGCACGCGCGACTGCGGCGATAGCGCAGCTTAGCAAGCTTTCAGCGTGGCCTTGGCGGTAGCTACCCTCCACCTCGTTTATAAGGTTTATAAGAGGGCTGCTTCGGCTATCGGCTTTAATGTGCGGTGCCGTGACAGCAGTGTGCTTTTATTTGCGCTTGGCCAGCAGCAGTTCTGGCTGATGGGGCGTCCTCGCTTACCAGCAGTGGGGTAGGTATGGTACTCAGCGCTGCTAGAGTTCTAGATTGCTAGGGCCCTAGACACTGAGTGGCACCGAAACGCTTCACGTCGTCGAAGCGGGCGTAGCGCTTAATTGCGACGTTGGTCTTCTGCTTGGTCTGGTTCTTACTAGCTTTGCTACTCTGCCCAGCCTCCAGAGCCACCGTGACGAAGGAAGCCCGTAGCGAGTAGGTTCTACTAAGCGTACTCGAGGTGCTGCTCTAGGTTGTTTCTCACTTTGGTTGGAGAGGCGGGCGCTACGAGGTTACGCAGGCAGTGCGCAGGCCAGTGGGCGTGCGCAGGTTCAGCCCGCGAATGGCTTGTTTGAGTCCGGCCGCGGTAAAGGGCTGACACTTCGAGGTCGCGGCCAGTGGTTCCTTGCTTCTGAGTGCAGGCGCGATAGTAGGCAAAATAGACGAGTATGACAGAGCGGCTGGCGAGTTAGAAAGAATTTTAGGTAGAAAAAAAGGAATAATTTTTTATTAAAATGCTGCTCTGCAAACGTTCTATAAGTAGCACTAGAGGGCACGCCGACTTACTGCGTAGATACATAAAACATTAATTTTCAACAGGATAATGAAATAGGCTGCCGTCAGAATTTTACCCATCCGTAACCCTTTTGGCGGAACATCGTCACCAGGACCGTCGAACCAAGCTGCAGCACCGAGAGTTATAGTTCGCTATTGCCCCTTCTAAGCAGCGCCTTTATCGCATGAGACAGTTAAAAATCAGTAAGCAAATTACCAACCGCGAGAGCCAGTCGCTGGACAAATACCTTCAGGAGATTGGCAAAGTGAGTTTGGTGTCAATCGACGAGGAGGTCCTCCTGGCCCAGCGCATCCGCGAGGGCGACCACATGGCCCTCGAAAAGCTGACCAAAGCCAACCTGCGCTTTGTGGTATCAGTGTCCAAGCAGTACCAGAACCAGGGCCTGACGCTGGGCGACCTCATCAACGAGGGCAACCTAGGGTTGATTAAGGCGGCCAAGCGGTTTGATGAAACAAAAGGATTCAAGTTTATTTCCTACGCCGTGTGGTGGATTCGCCAGAGCATCCTGCAAGCCCTAGCCGAGCAAAGCCGCATCGTGCGCCTGCCCCTAAACCGGGTGGGCTCGCTGAATAAAATCAGTCGCTCGTTTGCCGAGCTGGAGCAAAAGTTTGAGCGGGAGCCTTCGCCCGACGAGATTGCCGAGTTGCTGGAGTTGACGACTTCCGAAGTGGTGGACACGCTTAAAATCGCGGGCCGCCACGTCTCAATGGATGCGCCCTTCGTACAGGGCGAAGAAAACGGCTTGCTCGATGTACTGGTAGACGAGGGGCAGGAAACGCCGGATGCGGGCTTGCTGCACGACTCCCTGCGCCGAGAGGTGCAGCGCGCGCTCTCGACCCTGACTAGGCGGGAGGCCGACGTCATTACGCTCCATTTCGGGCTCAATGGCCACGCCGCGCAAACGCTAGAGGAAGTCGGCGAACAGTTTAACCTAACCCGTGAGCGGGTGCGGCAGATAAAGGAAAAGGCCATTCGCCGCCTCAAGCACACGTCGCGCTCGCAGTCGCTGAAATCGTACCTGGGCTAGCCCCTTTGTTAGCTTCTCGTTCAAAAAGAAGACCCATCTAAGTGAGAGCTTAGCCGCTCAAGCGCGGGTCAGCGCGGTGCAGCTTACAAAAGCACCGCTTGTGAGATTAGCAGATTATCGCGACCAAGCTTTGGACGGAAAGCGCTAAGTAAGGCGGGTTGCTACTTCAGTTGGTGAAATAACGACTGCTCCTAATTACTTATCAATCCTTATCCTGCGCCACTGTTTTCATTCTATAATCGGCGCGCCACTTCGTTCTATATTTAGGATAGGTACATGGAGAAGTCGTTTACTCCCGCGTTGCCGTTGCCAGCCGGCGGCTACCTGCCCGCTCACTAAGAGCGTGTTTGGGAACTTGAAAGACCGTCCTGCTGAGCTGGTCGAAGCCTCTCTACCGCTTCATGTGGCCCGTTCAACGAAGCGGGAGAGAGGCTTCGACCAGCTCAGCAGGACGTTCCAGAAGCTTTTTTGGTGAAATCCAAACACGCGCTTAGTCGGCCCAATCAGTCGCTACGTCGAGTCGGGGCCGCGCGGGGCGGCCGACACCATCTGGGCTTAGGCCGGCAACTGAGCACGCTTCACCACTTGGTGTCAGTTGCACCAACTCGCCTCCCTGCCCGCCAGCGCTTCAACTGGAGCGGGCAGGAAGGCGAGCTGGCCGAAGCGGGCGAAAAGTGTTCACCACTCAACGCTACGTCGCCATCGCCGAGACCCACAAGCTAGCTGGGCCAAAATCGTCCACGGCCGATAAGAAAAGCAAGGTGCTGTTCAGGCGCATCGCGTGGGAAAAGGAACGCGCATTAACTAAGCGGCGGTACGCTGACCGCCTTCGGCCGCACCAGCAAAGGCATCGACGTGACGACGCCCACCGGCCTGTGCAATTGGGCGTTGCTACTGCTAGGCTTCACCGCGTCCGACGCTCGGAGCTTGAAGCGTTCAGCATCGAGCACCTGGCCTTTGACGAGGAAGGCCTAACTGGGTCGCTCGACCAGCGCAACACCGAGCAGTTCGGGCAGGCCGAAGGGAAAGCTAGCTTTCACTCGCCCGCCTCTGCCCTCTGTCTCATTCACTCTGCAAGCTTGGGTTGCGGGTCCTCAACCGGCCGGAAGAATACGCCTTCGTATCCCTACGCAAGAATCAGCGGGTAACTGCTCGGCGCCTGACGACGCCCTTCTTCAGATGGACGTTTCACGAAACCTGCGCTTTTAGGCGTGCTCTAATTTTGCAGCACACTAAACGCAGGAAATCATGCAAAAGACAGTGCTGGTTACAGGTGCTTCGGCAGGGATTGGGAAAGCAACCGCTATCTACTTAGCCTAAAGTGGCTACCCGGTGTACGGCGCCGCCCGCCGGGTAGAAAAGATGCAAGAGCTGATAAGCTATGGCATCAAACCCGTGGCGCTGGACGTCACCAAAGACGACAGCATCACGGCCTGCGTGGAACAGATTTTCCAAAAAGCCGGTAGCATTGATATGTTGGTCAACAACGCCGGCTTCGGCTCCTACGGCGCGATTGAAGACGTGCCGCTGTCGGATGCCAAATACCAGCTGGAGGTAAACGTGTTTGGAGCCATGCGCTTGGCACAACTAGTGCTGCCAAAAATGCGCGAAAACCACTACGGCAAAATCATCAACGTTTCGTCGGTGGGCGGCAAAATCGCGTCGCCGCTGGGCGGGTGGTACCACGCCAGCAAGTTTGCGCTCGAAGCCCTGAGCGACGCCACGCGCTTGGAAGTAAAGTCATTCGGGATAGACGTGGTCGTGATTCAACCGGGCGGCACCAAATCGGAATGGGGCACTATTGCGGTTGATAGCCTGCTGCGCGTATCGGGCCAGACCGCCTACGCCGGCCTGGTAACTGGTTTCAAAAAGTCCTTCGAAAAAGTAGCCGGCAAGGTGCCCGAGCCGATTGTGATAGCCAAGCTGATTAAAACCAGTATCGAGGCCAAAAACCCGAAAACCCGCTACAGCGGCGGCTACATGGCCAAGCCCATGTTGTTTTTTACGCCGGATTTTGTCGGATAAATTGTTCGACCGCCTGCTGTTGAGTCAGATGAAATAAGACGTCTGCATTATGTACCAAGCACATAAGACCCGCAACGTCCTCTTGTACACGTGCCATGACGAAACCCCTTTTGGTCACGACCCCTTCGTGTATGAGAATTATATCGGCATCATCACGTCGGGCAGCGCCAACCACTACACGGATAATGGTGTTATCACCTATCCGACCGGTTCGCTGTGCTTGGTGAAGCGGAACCAATTGCTGAAAGTGGTCAAGAAGCCCGACGGGCAAAAACCGTTCGCGACGATTACGGTGTTTTTAGAGCAAAAAACGCCGAAGGAATACAGCGCCGAAAATCAGGTAAAAGCCGATGGCGTTTATACTGGCGAACCGGTGTCGCTCGTAGAAAATGACGCGTTCTTGACCGACTATCTTACTTCGCTGCTGCCGTATTTCGACCAGCCCGAGAAGCTAACCCCGGTGTTAGCTCAAGCAAAGACCACCGAGGTTATTGCCTTATTGCTGCGCAACCCGGCCCTGAAAAACTTTTTGTTTGATTTCAGCGGGCCGCATAAAATAGACTGGGCGGCGTATATGCAGCGGCATTTTTCTTACAACGTGCCGCTGACCCAATTTGCGAAGCTAACGGGCCGGAGCTTGTCGACGTTTAAGCGTGATTTTGTGAGGATTTTCAGCATAACGCCTGAAAAGTGGCTGCAAAAACAACGCTTAGAACAAGCACGTTTTCTCGTCACCCAAAAGAACAAGCGCCCGTCTGACATTTATTTGGAACTGGGGTTTGAAACCTTGTCCCACTTCTCTTACGCATTCAAAAAGCAGTTTGGACAGACCTTAACCGCCTCGCGAACCCCCAAGGGCAAAGCGCTTATAAGGGTAAAGTAGCGCTGCCCAGCGAACAGCTTCGACCAGTTTCAAACCGGGACTATGCTTGCGCTAGCCTTGGTGATGGGCGGCCACGCCCACTGCGATGCCCTAGGGGTATCGGGACCGCTGGCCCTGGTGGTAGCGGGCCTGGCCATCGGGAGCGTGAGCCGCCGCCAAGCCATGTCGGATACCACCCGCGCCTACCTGGAAAAGTTTTAGGAAGCGCTCGACGAAGCACTCAAAGCCGTGCTGTTTGTGCTGAGGAACCCGGGTTGGTGAGGATTGGCTTTAACTCGTTTTACTTAGGGCTGGGCGTAGCAGTGCTGGGCTCAACCTGCTGGTGCGTTAGGTGGCGCTGGCCTGCCTACCCGGCGGCGCGGGCTCGCGCGCTAGCTCTCCCGCGCCGCTGCTGCTGAGCTGGGGCGGGCTGCTAGGGGGTATTTTGTTGGCCCTGGCCCTAGGCCTGCCCAATGGCCTATTTAAGAAAGTGCTAAAAAACAGCGAGTTAGTTGCCGTGCTGTTCTCGTCGGCCGTGCAAAGCCTCACGCCGAAACCGCGGCTGGGCTGGCTCCGCCGCCGGCCGCGCCGCGCGTGACCTGTTTGCAGCGGCTACTCTGCGCAAGCGCTGGCGTGACTATGTTGCTGCTTCTTGCTTCTCGTTTCTGCCCATGTTTCCCACCCTCTGGCGTTTTCTACGCGCGCGCTTCTTACTCACTGAAGACATGGCCGAGCCAGCCGAGATTCAGGCGGCGGTGGAGGCCGGTATTCCCTTCCAGGGTACCAACCTGTGGGTACTGATTTTCGCTATTCTGGTCGCCTCGGTGGGGCTGAACGTCAATTCAACGGCCGTCATCATCGGGGCCATGCTGATTTCGCCGCTCATGGGACCCATTGTGGGCATCGGCTTCGGGGCGGCCACCCTCGAGCTCGGCCTCATTCGGCGGGGATTTCGCAGCTTGCTCACGGCTACGGCGATGAGCTTGGCCGTGTCGGCGCTGTATTTCTGGCTCACGCCCCTTACCGACGCGGGCTCTGAACTGCTAGGCCGCACCCAGCCCACTACCTGGGACGTGCTCATTGCCTTATTCGGCGGGGCGGCCGGGGCGGTGGGCCTCACGAGGCGGGCGCGCAGTAACGTGATTCCGGGGGTGGCCATTGCGACGGCCCTTATGCCGCCGCTCTGCACGGCCGGCTACGGGCTGGCCACGGCACACTGGGCGTATATGGGCGGGGCCTTCTATTTATTTGCCATTAACTGCGTCTTTATCAGCCTAGCCACGTTCCTGGTAGTAAAGATTTTGCCGCTGCCCAACCACTCCTTTGGCGATAACCAAAAAGGACGGCAGGTGCGAGCTATTATTTTGGGGCTAGCCTTGCTCACGGCCGCGCCCAGCGTGTACCTGGCCGTGGGCATCGTGCGCGAAGGCACCTTTACGCACAATGCCCAGCAGTTTATTGAGGAGCAGTTTAATGCGCTGCCTGGTACCTACGTGGTCACGAGTCGATTGGCCGTCAGCGGGCAAGTCATCAACGTGCTGCTGGCCGGGCAGCGCCTCACGGCCACCCAGCTGCGGGCCGCCCGGGCGAAGCTGCCCGCCTACCGCCTAGCCAATGCTCAACTCATTATTCGCCAGGGCCTGGCCCGGGTCGACTCGGCCGATGCGCGTGCCCTGCGGACCAGCGTGCTAGCCGATTTGCGCAGCCGCAACGAGCAAACGATGGTCGGCTACGAGGCCCGCTTGGCCCAGCTGCAACAGGTACTGCAGCAGTCCGACAGCCTGAGTACCCGCCTCCCACCGGCGGCAACGCTGCTGCGAGAGGTGCAGGCCGAGCACCCGACCGTCCGCCAGCTTGGCTTAAGCCGCCTGGTGCAGCCCGCCGCTGACTCGCTGCGAGCGGACACAACCGTTGTGGTAGCCGTGCACACCAGCCGCCCACTGCCAGCCGCCGAGCAGCAGCGCCTGGTCGCGTGGCTGCGCGTGCGAGCCGGCGGCCGTCAGCCAATACAGTTACTCGTAGGGTCCAAGGCGCCAGTGCCTCCGGCTAATTAGTAGGCAAACAGCGTAAGTTAACTTCGCCACACCCCGCTGTGGCGCTCCAGGCGCAGAAAGTGGTGAACCTTCGGCAACAAGGAGACGCCCAAGAGGCCGTAAGATACCGGGAGAAACTGGTAGAAAACCTAAAGAAATGGCCGATACCGAGCAGCAAAAGTTCGACGGCCTCAAGAACCAGCTCAAAGGAGCAAAGCAAAACCTGAAAGGGGTGAAAACTTGGGCGAAAGCCTAGCGGAGACTGCGCTACCGGGCCTGTTATTTGGCCGTTGCCTCTCGTTAGGCGGGGGCAACGGCTGGGTAGCGGCGAGGGAATGGTAGTGCAAGCGGGATTTTTGCGGCCCTACTTACTGCTCCAGCGGGGCGCGCCCTCCATCCGCACGTGCCTGCGCCTGCCCGATGGCCGGCGGGTTACGCTTTGGCATTCACCCGGCCCCGCCCATCCCCGACAACTACCCCGATGGCTGGGGCTGCGCGGCCGGGCCTTGCGCAACGTGGCAGCCAACAGCGTCGCCTGGGCATTGCGCCAAGTAGCTGCGGCAGCCCTAGGGCCCCGCGAGCGGCCACCAGGCGCTAGCGCCCAGCGCCTGGCCTGCTGCAAACCTAGCTGCCTACCTGGGCGGGCGCCATTTTCCGGGTGGAGGAGGCGCGGGCCAGCAAGTTTGGCCGCAGCACAATGTGGCGCACGGCCTGGGAGGCGTCGGCGGCGCATACCTCCAGCAGCAGGCGGGTGGCGGTTTGGCCCAGCTGCTGGCAGTGCTGCTCCACGGTGCTGAGCGCGGGCACGGTCACTTCCGTAAAAAACTCGTTGCTGAAGCCGATGATGCCTACGTCGTCGGGCACGCGGCGGCCCTGGGCTTGCAGCTCGCGCAGGCACCCTAGGGCCGCAAAGTCGCCGGCAGCAAATATGGCATCGGGCGGCGCGGGCAGGGCCAGCAGCTGGCGAGTGGCCGCCGTGCCGTCGGCCTCGCGCAGGTTGCCGGCCAGCACCAGCTCGGGGCGCCGGGGGCGGCCGGCTTCGCGCAGGGCCTGCTCGTAGCCCCGCCGGCGCTGCTGGTAGATGGGCAGGTGCGCCGGCCCGCTGAGGTGGGCAATGTGCTGGTAGCCCTGGGCCAGCAGGTGCTGCGTGGCCTGGTAGCCCCCCAGCTGGTCGTCGATGATGACGGCGCTCACGGGCGGCTCTTCGCCGGGGTGGCGGTCAAAGTACACAAGCGGCACCGGCGACGCGCCCGCGCCCGCCTGGGTGGGCTGCCTAGGGGCGGTGCCAGCTACCGACAGCAGCACACCCATCACGCCGGCATGCCGCAGCCGAGCCAGCGCCTGCTGCTCGCCCTGCGTATCGTCGCCCGACTGGCAAATGAGCACCTGGTACCCTAGGGCGGTAGCAGTGGCCTCGATGCCGTGCACCACGCGGGCAAAGAAGTTGTCGTAGAGGTAGGGCACGATGACGCCGATGGTTCGGTTCTGGCCCTTGCGCAGATTGGCAGCTATCTGGTTGGGCTGATAGCCCAGCTCCTCGGCCAGCGCCAGCACGCGCCGGGCGGTTTCAGGGCTCACGTGCGGGTGCCGGGCCAGCGCCCGCGAAACGGTGCCCGTGGAGAGGTTAAGTTGCCGGGCTAAATCCTGAAGTTTAAGCACTATGGTAAAGGAAAGGCGAATGGGCTAGTCAGGGCGCTAAGCCCGGCTGGAAGGGGAGCGAGGCCAAGCACTAAGCCCGGCCGCACGCGGAGGAAAGACAAGGCCAGGCAAGCCGCTGGGTGGTGCCGTCCCTAGCGGCAATATTAATAATCTAATCAGTGAAATAGGGGCTTCTTTTCCGTCGAAATGAAGCATAAATAAACTTGCCGCCCCGGCCGGCCGGCGAGCTGCCTGACTTAGCCGGCGCCCCGGCCGCCCCTAGGCCCCCGAGCCACCACTTAAGGCCCAAGGGTAAGAAGCCGGCCCGCGGATGTTTTTTGGGAAATAGCGAAGCTACGGCTTAGTATTGTCTTGGCATTTAGCCACTAAAAAAAGTTGCTACCAGCGCATTTAGAAGTAAGCCACTTTGCAAAAACAAGAATTTAAAATGAAATACACAATCGTTTGTGTATGTTTGTGTGGTTGACTGCTTCTTCGCTTTTAGCGGCTCTCTCTTTTACCCCCCTTCCCCCTAATTGCGCATGAATTCCCACCTGCGTCTGGGCTTGCTGGCTAGCTGGTGCAGCGCCCTGCTCCTCACCGCCTGCGACTCCAAGCCCACCACCTCCTCAACCGCTGACATGACGACCACGGCTTCCGCCGACTCGGCTGCAACCTCCGGCGCCGGGGGCGCCGCGCCCACTTCCGCCTCCTTCGGCAAGACCGCCGATGGCACCGAGGTGCAGCTCTTCACCCTCACCAACGCCAAGGGTGCCAGGGCTACCATTAGCACCTACGGCGGCACGCTCACCAGCCTCGACGTGCCCGACAAGGCCGGCCAGCTGAGCAACGTTATTCTGGGCTTCGACAAGCTCGACGGCTACCTGAGCCCCGCTTTCCGCAAGTCGAATCCCTATTTCGGCGCCCTCATCGGCCGCTACGGCAACCGCATCGCCAAGGGCAAGTTCACGCTCGCTGGCAAGCGATACCAAGTGGGCGTCAATAATAACGGCAACTCGCTGCACGGCGGCAATGTAGGCTTCAACCAGAAGGTGTGGACGGCCAAGCCCGGCACCTTGGCCGACGGCCAAACGCTGACACTAACCTACCAGAGCAAGGACGGTGAGGAAGGCTACCCTGGCACCCTCAATGTGACGGTGGTGTACACCCTCACGGCCAATAACGCCCTGAAAATCGACTACACCGCCACCACCGACAAGGCCACGCCCGTCAACCTCACTAACCATGCCTACTTCAACCTGGCCCTCGGGCAGAGCAAGGATGTGCTGGCACACCAGGTGACCATCCCGGCCGACCGCTACACCGTGGTGGACGCCCAGCTGATTCCGACCGGCGAGCTGCGCCCGGTGAAGGGCACGCCCTTCGACTTTACGACGCCCCACGCCATTGGCGAGCGCATTGCGCAGGTGCCCGGCGGCTACGACCACAACTGGGCCCTGAACCAAACCAGCGGCCAGCACTCTGCCGCCACCGTGTACGACCCCGCCAGCGGCCGCACCATGGAAGTGACCACCGACGAGCCCGGCGTGCAGTTCTACACCGGCAATTTCCTCGACGGCACCCTCACCGGCCACAACGACGTGACCTACGGCAAGCACGCGGGCTTCTGCCTCGAAACGCAGCACTTCCCCGACTCGCCCAACCAGCCCAAGTTCCCCAGCACCATCCTCAAGCCGGGCGAAACCTACCACACCACTACCACCTACACCTTCGGAGTGCGGAAATAAGTCTTTAAATGTGCGAATGTGGAAGATGTAGGAGATGTGCGAATGTGTAGATGTGCGAATGTGGGAATAGGCAAATGAAAGCTGGCGGCCACTACGTTCACTGATTTCCTCGGCCCATTTTCCTATTTCCCACATTCGCACATCTCCTACATCTTCCACATTCGCACATCTTCCACATTTGCACATCTTCACATTATATACCTACTGCTATGTCTGCCGTTACTGAAGCATCTGCATCGCCGGCCTACGTCATTGGCCTAGACTATGGCACCGACTCGGCGCGGGCGCTGCTAGTAGATGCGCGCACCGGCGCCGAGGTGGCCCAGGCCGTGCACTACTACCCGCGCTGGCAGCGGGGCGAGTACTGCCGCCCCAGCAAAAACCAGTTTCGCCAGCACCCGCTCGACCACCTCGAAAGCCTGGAAGCGACCGTGAAGGCCGTGGCCGCTAAGGTGCCCGCCGAGCAAGTAGTAGGCCTGGCCGTGGATACTACTGGCTCGACACCCGGCCCAGTCAATGCCGATGGCGTAGCCCTAGGCTTGCTGCCCGAGTTCAAGGACAACCCCAATGCCTTGTTCGTGCTCTGGAAAGACCACACGGCGCTGGCCGAGGCGGCCGAAATCAACCACAAGGCCCGCACTTGGGGCGGCGAGGATTTCACCAAGTACGAAGGCGGCATCTATTCTTCGGAGTGGTTTTGGGCTAAGATTATGCACATCGTGCGCCAGGACGCCGCCGTGGCTCAGGCCGCGCATTCGTGGCTGGAGCACTGCGACTGGCTGACCCTGACGCTGACCGGCCAGCCCCTTGACGAGTTCAAGCGCAGCCGTTGCGCCGCCGGTCATAAAGCTCTGTGGCACGCCAGCTGGGGCGGCCTGCCCCCCGAGGAGTTTCTCACGCATCTCGAGCCAAAATTGGCTGGTTTACGCAATCGATTGTTCACCGAAACCTACACCGCCGATGAAGTAGCCGGCCATCTTTCAGCCGAATGGGCTGCGAAACTAGGCCTGACTACCAACTGCGTGGTGGCCGTGGGCTCGTTTGATGCGCACGCTGGCGCGGTGGCGGGCGAAATAGATGCCTACTCAATGGTAAAAGTGATGGGCACCAGCACCTGCGACATCGTAGTGGCGCCCACGGCCGAAGTGGGCGACCACTTAGTGGCCGGTATCTGCGGGCAAGTCGATGGCTCGGTTATCCCGGGTATGCTGGGGCTGGAAGCCGGGCAGTCGGCATTTGGCGACTTGCTGGCCTGGTTTAAAAACATGCTGGAATGGCCCCTAGGGGCCATCACGAGCTCGCAGGTGCTGAGCGCCGAGCAACTGGCCGCCTTCCGCCAAGAGGTGAGCGGGCAATTGCTGCGCCAGCTCACCGAAGCTGCCGCCCAGGTAGACCCCGCCGAAAGCCAAGTGCTGGCCCTCGATTGGGTGAACGGCCGCCGCACACCCGATGCCAACCAGGCTCTCAAAGGCGCGCTGGTGAACCTGACCATGGGCAGCTCGGCCCCGCAGGTGTTCCGCGCCCTGGTAGAAGCCATCTGCTACGGCTCGAAGCAGATTGTGGAGCGCTTCGAGAGCGAAGGCATTCCCATTAAGCAAGTTATCGGTATTGGCGGCGTGGCCAAGAAGTCGGCCTTCGTGATGCAAACCCTGGCCGATGTGCTCGACCGGCCCATCAAAATCGCCGTGTCGGAGCAGGCTCCGGCCCTGGGCGCGGCCATGTACGCCGCCGTGGCCGCCGGCCTCTACCCCGATGTGCTGAGCGCCCAGAAGGCCCTCGGCAGCGGCTTTGCCGAAACCTACACGCCCAACCCCGAGCGCGTGGCCGACTACGCCGACCGCTACGCCAACTACCAGGCCCTCGGGCAGTTTGTGGAAAGCACCACCACTGGCCCCGCCGCCCCGGTAACCGAACCCGAAATGCCCGCCGTAGCCACCGCCTAACTAATGAGTGATTTTCAAGACCTAAAGCAGCGCTGCTACGAGGCTAATATGCAGTTGCCGGCCCTAGGGCTGGTGCTCTTCACCTTCGGCAACGCCAGTGTAGTGGACCGCGAGCGCCAGGTGTTCGCCATCAAGCCCAGCGGCGTGCCCTATGCCACGCTCCAGCCCGACGACATCGTGATTGTCGATTTCGACAACAACATTGTGGAAGGCGGCAAGCGGCCCAGCAGCGACACTAAGACGCACGCGCTACTTTTCAAGGAGTGGCCCATGATTGGGGGTATCGTGCACACGCACAGCACCTACGCCACTGCCTGGGCCCAAGCCCAACTCGATATTCCCATTCTGGGCACCACCCACGCCGACCACCTCACCGTGGATGTGCCCTGCGCTCCGCCCATGAGCGACGAGCTGATAGCCGGCGACTACGAGCACCAAACCGGCTGGCAGATTATCCAGGAGTTTGAGCGCCGCGGCCTCTCGCCCGCCGAGGTGGAGATGATACTGGTGGGCAACCACGCCCCCTTTACCTGGGGCAAGACGGTGGAAAAGGCGGTGTACCACAGCGCTGTGCTAGAGGAAATCGCCCGCCTGGCCTACCTCAGCACCACCCTGCGCGCCGACGTGGGCCGCCTCAAAGACGCCCTCATCAACAAGCATTACCAGCGCAAACACGGCGCTAATTCCTACTACGGGCAGTCGTAGCGCCACCTAATTCTATTAACAGCTGTCAATGCTGAGCGCAGCCGAAGCATCTCTCCCGCTTCGTTGGCGCACGTCTTCCTTCGGTTGTACGACTCGCTACCGGCGCGGAAGCGATGCTTCGGCTGCGCTCAGCATGACGTTCTTTTGCTTTAAAAAATCATGATTGATATTTCGCACCTCGAAGCTTGGTTTATTACCGGAAGCCAACATCTCTACGGCCCCGAAACCCTGGAGGAAGTGGCCCGCCACTCGCAGGAAATCGTGCAGGGCCTAGCCGGCACGCTGCCCATCAAGCTTGTGTATAAGCCGGTGCTCACGGGCCCTTCGGAGATTACCAAGCTGGTGCAGGAAGCCAACAACACGCCCAATTGCGTGGGCCTGATTGCCTGGATGCACACCTTCTCGCCGGCTAAAATGTGGATTAACGGCCTGAAAATCCTCAACAAGCCGCTGGCCCACTTGCACACCCAGTTCAACCGCGACCTGCCCTGGGGCGAGATTGACATGGACTTTATGAACACCAACCAATCGGCGCACGGCGACCGGGAGTTTGGGTTCATCGGCACCCGCATGCGCCTGAACCGCAAGGTGATAGTGGGCCACTGGCAGGACGGCGAAGTGCAGCGCCAGCTGGGCGTGTGGGCCCGCGTGGCCTCGGCCTGGGCCGACTGGCAGGGCGGCCGCATCGTGCGCTTCGGCGACAACATGCGCTACGTAGCCGTGACCGAAGGCGACAAAGTGGAAGCCGAAATCAAGTTTGGCTACGAGGTGAACACCTACGGCATCGGCGACCTCGTGGCCGTGGTGGACGCCGTGACCGAGCAGGAAGTAACCGACCTCGTAGCCACCTACGAGCGCGAGTACGAGCTGGCCGAGAGCCTGCGCGAGGGCGGCGCCCAGCGCGAAAGCCTGCGCGATGCAGCTCGCATCGAAGCCGGTTTGCGCAAGTTCCTGGAGGAGAAGAAGGCTATTGGCTTCACCGACACCTTCGAGGATTTGCACGGCTTGAAGCAGCTGCCCGGCATCGCCACCCAGCGCCTGATGGCCGATGGCTACGGCTTCGGCGGCGAGGGCGACTGGAAGACCTCGGCCCTGGTGCGCGCCATGAAAGTGATGGGTGCCGGCCTGCCCGGCGGCAACTCATTCATGGAAGACTACACCTACCACTTCTCGCCCGGCAACCACCAGGTGCTCGGCTCGCACATGCTCGAAATCTGCCCCAGCATTGCCGAAGGCAAGCCGCGGGCCGAGATTTTCCCCCTGGGCATTGGCGGCAAGGAAGACCCGGTGCGCCTGGTGTTCAACTGCCCCGCTGGCCCGGCCCTCAACGCCACCATCGTGGACATGGGTAACCGCTTCCGCTTGGTGGTGAACGAGGTAGAGGCCGTAGCCGTGGAGCACGAGCTGCCTAACCTGCCCGTGGCCCGCGTGCTCTGGAAGGTGAAGCCCGACCTGGCTACCGGCGCAGCCGCTTGGATACTGGCTGGCGGTGCTCACCACACTGGCTACAGCCAGAACCTGACCACCGAGTACCTTGAAGACTTCGCCGACATCGCCGGCATCGAGTGCGTGGTGATTGACGACGCCACCAAGCTGCGCACCTTCAAAAACGAGTTGCGCTACAACGAGGTGGCCTTCAAAGGCTAGCTGCCTTTGGGGAGCGCCTGGCCCCTAGGGCCCTCTATAGGCCAAGAGCCAGGCAAGCTGCCTGATTAGTCTATCCAGCAACACACTAGCTAGTCCCTTTCCGCGTCGGAAAGGCACTAGGCTGGCGGCGCTATGCCCGCCCGTACCCTCACCTTTCCCACCCACCCGCATGCAAAACGCATTCAATACGCTCGACTTAGGGGTGTTTCTGTTCTACCTCGTGGGCGTGGCGGCCTACGGCTTCTACGTGTACCGTAGCAAGCAGAAGGAGCAGATGAGCACCAAGGACTACTTCCTGGCCGAGGGCTCGCTGACGTGGTGGGCCATTGGTGCCAGTATGATTGCCTCCAACATCTCGGCCGAGCAATTTATTGGCATGAGCGGCAACGGGTTTCAGGTGGGGGTGGCCGTGGCGGCCTACGAGTGGGTGGCGGCCATCACGCTCATTATCGTGGCCGTATTCTTCATGCCCATCTACCTTAAGCAGAAGATTTATACCATGCCCCAGTTTCTGGAGCAGCGGTATAATGCCACGCTGAGTTTGCTGATGAGCATTTTCTGGCTGTTTTTGTACGTGCTAGTCAATCTTACCTCTATTCTCTACCTAGGGGCGCTGGCCATCAGCAACCTAGTGGGTGGGGGCGAGGCCTTCCACCTTATTATGGTGGCGCTGGCCGTGTTTGCGCTCATCATCACCCTAGGGGGCATGAAGGTGGTGGGCTACACCGACGTTATTCAGGTGACGGTGCTCATCATCGGCGGCTTGGCCACTACCTACTTGGCCCTCACGCTGGTAAGCGAGAAGTTTGGCCTGGGCAGCAGTGCTATTGCCGGCTTCAACGCCATGATGCACGACGCCAACGACCACTTCCACCTCATGTTTGAGAAGCCCTCGGCCACCACGCCGCAGGTCGATATCAATAAGTACCTGATGGTGCCGGGCCTGGCCATGTACGCCGCCGGCCAGTGGATTGTGAACCTCAATTACTGGGGTTGCAACCAATACATCACGCAGCGGGCCCTAGGGGCCGACCTCAAGACGGCTCGCACCGGCATCCTGTTTGCCGGCATGCTCAAGCTGCTCATGCCGGTAATTGTGATGCTGCCCGGCATTGCGGCCTACGTGCTGCACAAAAACGGCAGCTTGCAGGGCCAGATGGCGCCCGGCGGCCACTTCAACGCCGACAATGCCTACTCGGCCATCCTCACCTTCCTGCCCAACGGCCTCAAGGGCCTGAGCCTGGCGGCCCTCACGGCGGCCATCGTGGCCTCGCTGGCCGGCAAGGCCAACTCGATTTCGACTATCTTCACCCTCGACGTGTACAAGCGCTACCTCCGGCCCGAGTCGGACGAGCGGCAGCTGGTGTGGGTGGGGCGCCTCACAGTATTCGCGGCCATGGTGCTGGCCATTATGCTGACCTGGAAAGACTTGCTGGGTATTGGCGGCGAGGGCGGCTTCACCTACATCCAGAAGTACACGGGCTTCATCTCGCCGGGCATCGTGGCGGTGTTCCTGCTGGGCTTATTTTGGAAGCGTACCACGGCGCCGGCCGCCATTGCGGGTATCTTGTCGGGCTTCGTGCTGTCGGTGTTCTTCAACAACTACGCGCCGCAGGTGCTGGGCCACGAAACCCTATTTTACACCGCCTTCCCCAATGGGCACGGCGGCTACGAAATCCCGTTCCTTATTTGCATGGGCCTCTCGTTCGCCTTCACCTTCGTGCTGATGGTCGGCATGAGCCTGGCCGGCCCAGTCGTTAGCCCCAAGGCCATTTCGCTGAGCGCTAACCAATTTCGAGTAGCTCCGAGCACGCTCTCGCTCATCGCCGTGACCTTGCTGCTCATCACGGCTCTCTACGTCAAGTTCTGGTAGCTGGCTTCGCGGCCGCTACGCTTCCCACCCTTTTCAGCTACCCCCCTATGGTCATCATCCGCAACTCCCTGGCCCTGGCGGCCGGCCTGGCGCTGCTGGGCCCGCTAGCGGCCCGCGCTCAGGCGCCGGCTACGCTCACCGTGCAAGTGAACAAGCCCGGCGCGGCCGTCAACAAGAACATGTACGGCCTGTTTTTCGAAGACATCAACTTCGCGGCCGACGGCGGGCTGTATCCCGAGTTGGTCAAGAACAAGTCGTTCGAAATCAACCCCGGCCTCATCGGCTGGCGGTCCCTAGGGGGAGGCTTCAACCTCGATACCTACGCCGTGCGCGACGAGCAGCCCGTGAGTGCCAGCAGCCCGCACTACCTGCGCGTGGCCACTCGCTCGGGCGGCACCGGCGAGGCCGGCATCGAGAATGAAGGCTTCCGCGGCATGGGCTTCAAGCAAGGCGCCGAGTACACGCTCTCGCTGTATGCGCGCCGCGGGGCGGGCAGCATCAGCGGCGTGACGGCGGTGCTGGTGGGGGAGAAGGGCGAAACGCTAGGCCAAGCCCCGCTCACGTTCAGCGGCGACGGCTGGCAGAAGTACACGGCCGTGTTCAAGCCGAGCGCCACCCAGAATAAAGGTCACCTGAAGCTGGTGCTTAACGGCACCGGCACCGTGGACCTCGACGCCGTGTCGCTCTACCCCAAAGACAACTGGGGCAGCCGGCCCAACGGCCTGCGCACCGACCTGGTACAGCTGCTCAAAGACATGCAGCCGGGCTTTTTGCGCTTCCCGGGCGGTTGCATCGTGGAGGGGCGCACCCTCACCGAGCGCTACCAGTGGAAGAAAACCATTGGCGACGTGGCCGGCCGCGAGCCGCTCATCAACCGCTGGAACATGGAGTTCAGGCACCGCTCGACGCCTGATTATTACCAGTCGTTTGGCCTAGGGTTCTTCGAGTACTTCCAACTGGCCGAGGACATCGGGGCCGAGCCGCTGCCCATCCTCAACGTGGGCATGGCCTGCCAGTACAATTCGGGCGAGCTGGCCCCCCTAGGCAGCGCCAGCACTAAGGGCGGCCCCAACGCCGAAGCCGCACCCCACAACCACGCCACCGACGACCCCTCGCTCGACGTGTTTATCCAGGACGCGCTCGACCTTATCGAGTTTGCTAATGGTCCGGCCAGCAGCGCCTGGGGCGCCAAGCGCGTAGCCATGGGCCACCCCGCCCCCTTCAACCTCAAGCTGATAGGCGTGGGCAACGAGCAGTGGGGCCCGCAGTACATCGAGCGCTACGTGCCGTTTGCCAAGGCCGTGCAGGCCAAGTACCCGCAGATGCAGATTGTGAGCAGCGCCGGCCCCAGCCCCGACGGCGAGCTATTCGACACCGCCAGCAAGCGCCTCGGCGAGCTGAAGGCCGACTACATCGACGAGCACTACTACGCCAAGGCCGACTGGTTTCGGGCGCACGCCGACCGCTACGACAAGTACGCCCGCGGTGGCCCCAAAATCTTCGCTGGCGAATACGCCGCCCAAAGCGTGAACACCGGCAGCCAGGACAACAAAAACACCTGGGACTGCGCCATCTCGGAGGCCGCCTTCATGACCGGGCTGGAGCGTAATGCCGACGTGGTGGGCATGGCCAGCTACGCCCCGCTCTTCGCCAACGTGGATGCCTGGCAGTGGACGCCCGACCTGATTTGGTTTGACAACCTGAATTCTTACGGCTCGCCGAGCTACTACGTGCAGAAGCTCTACGCCCTCAACAAGGGCACCAAGGTGCTGCCCGTAACCATGCCCGGCGGCGCCAAAAACGGCAGCGACAACCTATTTGCCAGTGCCGTAACCGACGAGAAAGCCGGCGAGGTAGTGGTGAAACTGGTGAACTACTCGGCTACGGCGCGCCCCGTTACGGTGAACCTGGCTGGCGCCAAGGGCCTCGGCAAAACCGGCCGCGCGCAGGTGCTAGCCAGCGCCGACCTGCAAACTCAGAACAGCCTGAAGGAGCCCAAGAAGCTCTCACCCCAGGAGTCGACCTTCGCCGTGAAGGGCTCGGCCGTGAGCTACACGCTGGCGCCGTACTCGTTCACGGTGCTGCGGGTGCCTGGCAAAAAATAGGGCGCCGCACCTCACCCGAAAGCACGTCAAGCGCAGCTGGCGGCCGTCTGGTGTGGCTTCTTTACCGCAGCCCTAGGGTGTCGTTCGGTAAAGAAGCTTCGCCGGGTAGCTGTCAGCTGCGCCCGCTTTCGCCGTTGCCCTTACTAGTTGTTGGCTGCCGGCGCCCCAAGTGCCCTAGGGCAAGGCCTTGCTAACTGCACTTGCTGCATCCATGCGCTGTTGGCCACTGCTGGCATAGCTGGCCTTGGCTGCACTACCCAGCCAGCGCGTGGCTGCACGCGCTGTGGCACCTATATATAATGGCTAAGCCAGGGACGCCAGGCCAGGCCACGTTTTCCATCGCCAGCAATACTGCTGTCTGCTCATGACTACTAACAGCTTCTCTGCTGCCCTGCTTGCCACGCTGCTGGCGGCCAGCCCCGCCTTTGCCCAAAAAGCCGCCCCTAGGGCCGACTTCCACCAGTGGGCCCTTACGCCGCCAATGGGTTGGAACAGTTGGGACTGCTACGGGCCCACCGTGACGGAAGCGGAAGTAAAAGCTAACGCCGACTACATGGCCACCCACCTCAAAGCCAGCGGCTGGGAGTATGTGGTGGTGGATATTCGCTGGTACGTGGGCAACGATACGGCCCACGGCTACAACGAAAAAGACCCCGCTTGGAGCATCGACGAGTACGGTCGCTTCGTGCCCGCGCCCAACCGGTTTCCGTCGGCGGCCGGGGGGCAGGGCTTCAAGCCGCTGGCCGACTACCTGCACGCCAAGGGGCTGAAATTTGGTATCCACATCATGCGCGGGGTGCCGGTAGTGGCGGTGCAGCGCCAGCTGCCCATCAAAGGCACCAAGCTCACGGCAGCCGACATCTACAGCAAAGAGGGCCAGGCGGCGTGGCTGCACGATATGTACACGGTGGTAGCCGGCCGACCGGGAGCGCAGGAGTACTACAACTCGCTGTTCGACTTGTACGCTAGCTGGGGGCTGGATTTTGTGAAGATAGACGACCTCTCCGAGCCCTACCATGCCCCCGAGATTGAGATGATTCGCAAGGCCATCGACCGCACGGGGCGCAAAATCGTGCTCAGCATGTCGCCCGGCGAAACGCCCCTGGTTGATGCCCGCCACGCCCAGCAACACGCCAATATGTGGCGCACCGTAGGCGACTTCTGGGATAGTTGGGACCAGCTGAAAGAGCACTTCGCGGTGTGCAACCGCTGGGCGCCTTACACTATGCCCGGCGCCTGGCCCGACGCCGACATGCTGCCCCTTGGGCGCCTGGGCATTCGGGCTGAGCGCGGCGACGACCGCATGACCCGCTTCACGCCCGACGAGCAGCGCACCCTGATGACACTTTGGAGCATCTTCCGCTCGCCGCTCATGTTCGGTGGCGACCTGCCCAGCACCGACGCGGCTACCCTGGCCCTGCTCACCAACCCTAGGGTGCTAGCCCTGAACAAAGCCAGCACCCACAACCGCCAGCTATTCCGGCGCGGCGACCTCGTGGGCTGGACGGCCGACGACCCCAAATCGGGCGCCAAATACCTAGCCCTCTTCAATGCCCAGGACCAGGAGCCTGCCCCGGCCAGCGCGGCCGCGGCCGCCAGCCCTCTGCTCACGCGCCAGCACCCCCAGGCCACGCTCGACGTGCCCCTCAATGGCGCTAGCAAACTCTACCTAGTAGTGCGCGACGGTGGCGACGGCTCGGCCTGGGACCACGCCGACTGGCTCAATCCTATGCTCCACATCGGCAGCACTACCCAGCCCCTTACCGCCCAGGCCTGGCAACATGCCAGCGCGGGCTGGGGACGGCCCACGGTGGGCAAAAGCGTGAGCGGCGGCCCGCTGCAAGTAGCCGGCCAAACTTACACGGCTGGCATCGGCACCCATGCCAACTCGGTAATCGAGTATACGTTGCCGCCCGGGGTTACCCGGTTCACGGCTACCGTGGGCCTCGACCAAGCTGCCGCTGGCCAGAATACGGGCGGCACCCTGCAGGGCCTGGTATTCACCAAAAACCCTTACCAGCCCGCCCCAGCCGACTCAGTGCGGGTGCCCGTGCAGCTTGCTACCCTAGGGCTCCCCAAGGGCAGCACGGTGCAAGACCTCTGGAGTGGCCGCCAACTAGGGCCAGTTAGCGGCGCATTTGCGCCTTATGTGCGCCGCCACGGGGTAGTATTCTACAAAATTTCACCTCCTGCTCAGCCAAAGTAGCGGTAATAGGTAGCTACTGAGTTGTGAATGCGATAGGTCTCTAAATTATACTTTATTCTGCAAAGGTCTATTTATCAGATGTTTAATTTAGATGAATAGCCCTTCTTACTTAAGCTATAATCTTATTTTTTGCTAAAAAGAATATCTGCATTGCGCACTTTTTCCTTCACTGCTTTTACATTTGCCACCGAAGCTAGGTGTTTGTCAGTGAGTACTCACTGAGCGCTCATTAGTATGCGGTGTTTCGAGTTTATGATTTATAACTTACTAAATCAGCTAGTTAGCTTTCTAGCCGTTTCCTAAACAGCTATTTCATTACAACCAGCGGGCGTTGACAAGCTGGTCGTTTTTGCCATAGGGCACAGCTGTCTGCTCGTTGTTGCGCTTGCCTATTACACCGGTTACCGGTCGGAGCGATAGTTATACTGTCGCCTTTATTCGCCCCTCTTGCACAAACGTTTGTGTAATACTTTTACTCCCACCCCATGAAAAAAGGTTTACGCTACCTCGCGAGCCCTGCCATGGCTCGCCGGGCGTTGGTGCCGCTTGCCTGCTGCGCCTCGCTCGGGGCCGTTGCCAGCGCCACCGGCCGGCCCCTGCCCCTAGCCAGTGCCGCTGCCACTGCCTCCTTGGCCGATATTGAAGTACAAGGAGTTATCACCGATACCAAAGGCGAACCTCTGCCCGGTGTCAACGTCATCCTGAAGGGTACTTCGCGCGGCGCCACCACCGACGCCCAGGGCCGCTTCCAGATTAAAGTGCCCGACGCAGGCTCGGTATTGGTGGTATCGTTTGTGGGCTTTAAGAAGCAGGAAATTCCGGTGACCGCTAACGCACGCGTAGCCGTGAAGCTGGAAGCCGAGGATACCTCCCTGGACGATGTGGTAGTGGTGGGGTACGGCACGCAGTCGCGCGCTACTATCACGGGGGCTATCGGCAAGGTGAGCGACACGGAACTGGTGCGCACGCCGGCCGTGGCCGCCACCACTGCCATGGTAGGCCGCATTCCAGGCGTGACGGGCCGCCAGGCCGATGCCCGCCCCGGCAACGGTACCAATATCCAGATTCGTAACCTCGGCGACCCCCTCTATGTAATTGACGGGGTGCAGTCAGACGTAGGCGCCTTCAACAACTTAGGCCTCAACGACATCGAAAGCGTATCGGTGCTCAAGGACGCCTCGGCCGCCATCTACGGCATGCGCGCTGCCAACGGCGTAGTGCTGGTAACAACCAAGCGCGGCAAGCTGGGCAAGCCGGTGATTAGCCTCAACGGGTACTACGGCATCCAGAACTTCACCACCTATCCGCACCCGGCCAATGCTTACCAGCACCAGCGGGCCCTGGTAGAGTCGGAGCAGAACAACGCCGAGCAGCAGCACCGCGCGCCCAACCCCGTGAAAGACCCCGTATCGGGCAAGATTCTGACGGCCGACGAGCTGGAGAAGTGGCGCCAGGGCACCGAGCCGGGCTACAAGAGCTACGACTACTATAAGCAAATCTTTCGACCCAATGTGCCGCAGCTGTACGGCAACGCCAGCGTGTCGGGTGCAAGCGACAACGTGACCTACTACCTCTCGGGTAGCTACCTCGACCAGAAGGCGCTCCTGGAAGACTACTTCTTCCGCCGCTACAACATCCAGTCGAACCTAGAAGCCAAGGTTACCCCCAAGCTGCGCATCGGCACCCAGATTTATGGCCGCTTGGAGCGCCGCCACACGGTCGGCGTGCCCGGCATCGACGACTACTTCAACCCGCTGCTCAGCGTGTTCTCGATGTGGCCCACCGAGTCGCCCTACGCTAACGACAACCCGAACTACATCAACCAGACGCACAACGTCAACGTTAACCCGGCCACCTACAAGGAAGCAGTGACTGGCTACGGTGATGACGATTGGCGTTCGGCCAAAGCCAACCTCTACGGGCAGTACGACTTCGACTTCGGGCTGAGCGTGCGGGCTACTGGCTCGTATGGCTACACGGCCAATACGTACAGCGGCTTCGAGTATACCTACCCCGCCTACCAATACAACACGACCACCCAGGAGTACTTTACGCAGCCGGGCTGGGGCAACCAAAACCCCTGGCGCGAGCAGCACCGCCGCGCCATCATTGAGCGCTTCGGGCAGATTCAGCTCAACTACACCAAGCAGCTTGGCGACCACGGCCTGACGGCTACGGCGGCCTATGAGCGCTACGACAGCGACAACCGCAACAACGTGGTGCACACCGTGCCGCCCAACAACACCATTCCGATTCAGTATTTCTCGAACCAAGACTACCTCCTAGATGAAGTAACGGAAACCGCCCGAGCTGGCTACGTGGGCCGCGTGGGCTACAACTACAAGCAGAAGTACCTGGCTGAGGTCCTAGGGCGCTACGACGGCTCCTACCTATACCGGGCCGATAGTCGCTACGGGTTCTTCCCGGCCGTGACGGCCGGCTACCGTATTTCGGAAGAGTCCTTTATTAAGAATAGCGGCGTGGGCCGGGTGCTAACCGAACTGAAGCTGCGCGGCAGCTTCGGCCTGACCGGCAGCGACGCGATTGACCCGTACCGCTACCTGCAAGGCTATGACTTCGGTTCGGGGGCCTCGGTGCTCAATGGCAACTACGTGATTGGCGTACGGCCCCGCGGCCTGCCCATCACCACCTTGTCCTGGATTCGGAATAAAACGGCCGACATAGGTATGGACTTCGGCCTGTTTGGCGGCAAAGTCGCCGGTACGTTCGACGTTTTCCGTCGTCGCCGCGAGGGCTTGCCCGGTACCAACCCCAACGTGCAGCTTCCCCAGGAAGTAGGCTACGGGCTGAACCCCGAGAACCTGAACTCTGACGAAACCAAGGGCCTGGAAGGTGGCCTGACGTATTCGGGCGGCACGACCAGCGGCTTCACCTACTCGGTGGGGGCACACGCTACCGTGGCCCGCCGCTTCGACCTGAGCTACGGCCAGCGCTTCGGCAACTCCTACGACCGCTACCGCAACGCCTACGAAGGCCGCTGGGGTGATGTGGGCTGGGGCTACCAGGTGGTTGGGCAGTTTCAGTCGCGGCAGGAAATCAAAGACTACAAGACTGACAACGATAACCAGGGCAACCGCACCCAGCTGCCGGGCGACCTGATTTACAAAGACGTAAACGGCGACGGGGTAATTAACAGCCTCGACCAGCGCCCCATTGGCTACATCCAAGGTGGGCAGCCGCTCGTGACCTATGCGCTCAACACCAGCTTCGGCTATAAAGGCTTCACCCTGAACATTGACGTGGTAGGCGCGGGCATGCAAACCTTCCAGCGCGCCTATGAGCTGCTGATTCCGTTCCAGAACAACGGGACTTCGCCGGCCTACACTTTCGAGGACCGCTGGCACCACGCCGACCCCTACAACGTGGATAGCCCCTGGGTACCGGGTAAGTATCCGTCCATCCGGCGCGACGGGGGCGGCAATAACTTCCGCAACAACGACTTCTGGCTTAAGACGGTGCGCTACGTGCGCCTGCGCAACATCGAGCTGGGCTACAACCTGCCCAAGGCCTGGATAAGCCGGGTGGGTATGCAAGGGGTACGCGTGTACGTGAACGCTACCAACCTGCTCACCTTCAGTACCCTCAATGATATTAATGTGGACCCCGAGGTGGCTTCCGGTAACGGCCTGCAGTACCCCGTACAGCGCCTGCTCAACACGGGCTTCTCGGTAACCTTCTAAGCTTCTCCTACCCATGAACTTACCATTTAAATCCCTGGCCTTAGGGGCGGCCCTGGTGCTGGGCCTGAGCACTAGCTGCCAGAAGGACTTTCTAGAGCGCACGCCGCCCAACATTATCCTCGACGCGCAGATTTGGAACGATACGGGCCTGATAACGGGTCTGCTAGCCAACTACTACGACCGCCTGCCGGTGCACACCACCATCTACAATGGCTGGGTCGATTTCTCGGCCTACGATGAAGCCATGTGGTCGGGCTACAACAACTACCCCAACGACCTGTTCAGCTTCGACGCTTTCCGCTGGGGCGGCTGGGACTACGGCCTCATCCGCGACATCAACCTGGCGCTCGATGGCATCGATAAGAACAGCACTGCCCTTACCACGGCGCAGAAAGACCAGTTTAAGGCGGAGTTTCGCTTTATCAGGGCTTACATGTACTTCGAATTGGCCAAGCGCTACGGCGGGGTGCCACTCGTTACGTCGCAGCTCATCTACGACTACAGTGGCAACACCACCCCCCTGCAGGTGGCGCGCAGCAAGGAAACCGAGGTATACGATTTTGTAGCTAGCGAGCTTGATGCCATCAAGGGTACCCTAGGGAATGATGGCAGCGTGACCCGCGCCACGCGCTACACGGCCATGGCCCTCAAGTGCCGGGCCATGCTCTACGCCGGCTCCATTGCCAAGTACAATGCGCAGTCGGGCCTCAACATCTCGACGCCCGGCGGAGAAGTAGGCATCCCCGCCAACCTGGCCAACGCGTACTACCAGAAATCGCTGGATGCGGCCAAAGAGGTATTGGCCGGCCCCTTCTCGCTCTACCGCGGCAATACAAGTAATCTGGGTGAGAACTTTTACGAGGCTATTACCCGCAAGGGCAGCAACCCCGAGGTTATTTGGGTAAAAGACTTCTTGGTAGCCAAGGACTACCGCCACGCTTTCACCTACGACAACATTGCGCGCGGCATTCGCGAAGACAACCTTAGCTCGTCGGCCACTACGCCCATCCTCAACTTGGTGGAGGCGTTTGAATACCTCGATGGTAGCTCGGGAGAACTGAAAACGCGCAACGCGGCCAATACCGACTACATCTACTACGACAACCTGAACGGCCCCTTCCAAAACAAGGACGCTCGCCTCTACGGCACCGTTATCTACCCCGGCACCACCTTCAAGGGCCAGGAAGTGCAGATTCAGGCCGGCGTGAAAGTGTGGAATGCCGCCAGCAACTCGTATACCAACATCGAGGGGGGCCTAGGGAGCGTGTACACCGATGGCAAGCTGCTCACGGGTAGCTCGGGCCCCCAGCCCAGCCAGCAGGACGTAACCAACTCGGGCTTCTACCTGCGCAAGTACATCGACTCGGGCGCCGGGGCCAGCACCCGCGGCATCCGCTCCGATACGTGGTGGGTACGCTTCCGCCTGGCCGAAATCCTGCTCAACGCCAGCGAGGCCGCGCTGGAGCTGGGCAACACCGCCGATGCGCTCACCTACGTGAACCGGGTGCGCGCGCGGGCCGGCTTTACTACGCCGCTCACCACCCTCACGCTGGAGCGCCTGCAAAACGAGCGCCGCGTAGAACTTGCCTTCGAAGACCACCGCGTGTGGGACCTCAAGCGCTGGCGCATTGCGCACAAAGTGTGGGACGGCAGCCCCAGCACGCCATCGGCCAATGCCTACATCCTGTTCCCGTACCGCGTGGTGCGGCCCGGCAGCGCGATGGATGGCAAGTACGTGTTCGACAAGCAGCTTTCGCTACGCTATCGCACGCCACGTAACTTCCAGCTATTCAACTATTACACCTTCTTCGGTAACGATATCCGCAATCGCAACCCCAAGATTATCCGCAACCCCTTTGAATAAGCCCACCCATGAAACAACATTTAATAACGCTGTTGGCGGGGCTGGGATTGCTAGCTGCCGGCTGCACCAAGGATAACATCACGCCGCCCACCTCGCAGCTCACGGGGCGCGTTACCTACCGAGACCAGCCCCTGAACGTGCGGGGCGGTGGCAACGTGCAACTAGAACTGTGGCAGCGCGGCGAGTTTTTCCGCACCAAGATTCCGGTGTACGTGGCCCAGGACGGCAGCTACTCGGCCTCGCTATTCGATGGCGAGTACAAGCTAACCCGCCTGCGCGACAACGGCCCCTGGGCAAACCAGACCGATAGCATCACGGTGCAGGTGAAGGGCAGCACGATAGTAGACGTGCCCGTGCAGCCTTACTTCACGATTGGCAGCGCGACCATTGCCAAGTCGGGCAGCAACGTGACGGCCAGCGTGCCAGTAAGCAAAATCGGCACGCGCGACCTTGATGAGGTAGTTCTCTTTCTGGGTTACACCCAGTTTGTAGACGTATCGAACCAAGCGGCATCCAGCAACAAGCGCGGCGCCACTATCACGGACCTCACCAAGCCCATCAGCCTCACGACGGGCATTCCGAGCAGCGCCCGCGGCAGCATCTACGCCCGCGTGGGCGTGCGCACCCTAGGGGTAAACGAGTTGATTTACTCGCCGGTGCAGAAGATTGACCTCTGAGGCACCCAATAATAAAAAGCCCCGCTACCAGACCGGTAGCGGGGCTTTTTATTTGCTGAGGCCCCTAGGGCCGGTAGGGCTGGCCGAGCACCAGCTTGTTGCCCGAGAGCTCTACCTCGAACAGGTGCGGCACGCGGTGGTAGTGGCCCTTGATGTCCTGGTGGCTGTGAATGGCCATGAGCGTTTTGCCCTCGAAGGTGCGGAATAGCATGCCGTGGCCGTAGTTGGGCGGCGTGATGGGCTGGGGCTCCTGGCGCCAGGGGCCGGCCAGGGTGCCGCTAGCCGAGTAGGCCACGCCCTGCGTGTACACATCGTATAGCCAGCTGGTCCACAGCATGCCGAGGCGGCCGGTTTTGGTGCGGAACACGAAGGGACCGTCGGTAACCTTATTAGGCCGTGCGGGGCCGGAGCGCGGGTTTTCGCGGCTCCAGGGCGAGTCGCTGGCCCGAAACAGCACTTGGCCCGCGCCTAGGGTGCCGCTGAAGTCGGGCTTGAGTTGGATGGCTTCGACGGTACCGTTTTGGTTTTGCACCCACTCGTGGCAGTAGAGCAGGTAGGGCTTGCCGTCTTTCGCTAGCCAGAGGCTAGCATCCAGCGTCGACTTGTTGGCGGGCAGGTAGGTAGCATCGCCAAAAGGGCGGTAGGGGCCAGCGGCCTGGTCGGCCACCAGCACGTGGCAGGCGCGGCGGTCCTGGTTGCCCTCGATGCGCACGGCCCGGTTGGTGAAGGTGGCGAAGTAATAGTACTTGCCCTGGTAGGGGTGCAGCTCGGCCGCCCAAATCATGGGCCTAGGCCCCATCCAGGAGGTAGAGTCGGGCTGCGCCACCTGGTAGGGGCCCGCCCAGGTTTTGAGGTCGGGGCTGCGCCAAAGTAGGCCACCCGTGCCGGTCATGTAGTAAGTGTGCGTTTTCGCGTCGGCCAGAATAAACGGGTCGCTCAGGCGGATGGAGTCGAGCGGCAGGCCGTGGCGCACTACCGGCACCGTGGGCCGCTGCGCGTGGGCGGCGAGGGGCAGCAGGCTGCTACCTAGCAGCAGGAAAACACTGGCTTTCATAGGCAGAAGTTGAAAAGCGCTACTTGCCCGCCACCGGCTTCACCTGGCTGGGCGGCACCACGCCTTCGGTGGTCATGCGCACGCGCTGCATAGTGCCATCCTTGTTGTAATACAGCTTATCGACGCATACCGAGCGGTGGAAGCTGCTGCCGTGGGTGTTGAGGCCGCCGTTGTGGTAAATGAAGTACCACTGCTTGTCGAACTCAATAATAGCCTGGTGGTTGGTGTTGGAGTTGCCGGCCACCTCGTTCAGCAAGCCCTTATACTCCCAGGGGCCTTCCAGGCTGCGGCTCATGGCGTAGGCTATTTTCTCCGGAAACTCGGTGGCGTAGCTCAGGTAGTACCAGTCCTTGCGCTTGTGCAGCCAGGGAGCCTCGGTGTAGCGCGGCAGGGTGGTGATGGGGTGAATCTCGCCGTCGAGCTCCGTCATGTTGGGCTTGAGCTTGGCCCAGTAGCACACCGTATTGCCCCAATACAGGTAGGCCTGGCCCTTGTCGTCAATGTATACCGTGGGGTCGATGTCGTCCCAGCTGATGCCGGTGGCCTTGGTCATGTCGTTGGTAACGAGCGCCGAGCCGCGGGCATCCTTAAACGGGCCGGTAGGGCTGTCGCTCACGGCTACCCCTAGGGCCTTGCCGCCGATACTACCGTGCTCCACGGCCGCGTACCAGTAAAACTTGCCATTGCGCTCGATTACCTGCGAGGCCCAGGCATCGGCCTTGGCCCAGGCAAATGCCTGCACATTGAGCGGCGAAGGATGCTCGGTCCAGTGCACCATATCGGTGGTCGAGTAGCAAAGCCACTCCTTCATGAAATACCACTCCTTGCCGGGCGGCGGGTCGTCGTGCCCGGTATAGAGGTACACCGTGCCCTTATGCACTAGCGCCGCCGGGTCGGCCGTGTACTTATCGCGGATGATGGGGTTGCCGTGCACCGGCAGTGGGGTGGGGGCCGTTACCGGCGTGGGCTGGTCGGGGTTGCCGGCGGGGGCCGGGCCTAGGGCGGGCACCGCCACGAATGCCAGAACCCAGCTGCCAGCGGCAACCAATAGCTTGCTAGTCAACATAAATGAAGCATGCGAGCGGGTGAGAAAAAAGTAATAAGCAGGAAATACCAGGCACTTGGGTGCCTGTGCCTCACTGCGTTTGCCTAGATTAACGATTGTGTAAATATGGCGCAAATCTTGGGCGTCTTGGCTATGCCTCGCCTTTTCTCGCTCTCAAAAACTTTAATTATATAAGCCCAAATGCGCATTAGAGTGCTTTTGGACTTACATAATCGTTTATGCTGAAATACCTATCTGCTACCTATCGCCCGCAAATGACCGAGGTATACAAGTAACTATTTGCGTGCAAGACAGCGCGCTAGCTATGCCACTGTCTAGGCCTTACCAAGCGTAGGTAGGCCTAGGCGTCGGCATCGAGTGCGGAGTCGTCATCTTCGTCGAGCAGGGCGCCTTCGCGGGGCGGGCGGTGCTGGCGGGCATATTCGCTGGGCGCCATGCTGTACACCTTTTGGAAGGTTTTGCGGAAGTAGCGCACGTTCTCGATACCCACCTGGTCGGCTATTTCGGAGATGCGCAACTGGCTGTGGGCCAGCAGCTGGGCCGCCCGCTTCATCCGCACGTCGCGAATGAACTCCACGGTAGTCTGTCCAGTAATGGCCTTTACGCGGCGGTAGAGGGCCGACTGGCTGACGCACAGCGCATCAGCGACCAGGCCTACCCCTAGGGTCGGGTCGGTGAGGTGCTCCTCCACGGTGCGCATGGCTTGCTCCAGAAACTGGCGGTCGGCGTCGGGAATAATGACCTCAGTGGGCTCGAGCAGCAGTTGGCGCTGGTAGTACTCGCGCAGCTGGCGGCGGTTGCGCAGCAGGGCCAGCACTTTGGCGTGCAGCACCTGCGGGTTAAACGGCTTACTCACGTAGTCGTCGGCGCCCAGGTCGAGGCCCTCTACCTCGTGCAGGGCGGCGGTGCGGGCCGTGAGCAGCAGTACGGGGATGTGGCTGGTTTTAGGGTGCTGCTTGAGGCGGCGGCACAGCTCCAAGCCATCGGAGCGCGGCATCATCACGTCGCTCACCACTACGGCCGGCAGCTCGCGCAAAGCCAGCTCCCAGCCCTCGGCGCCGTCGGCGGCCAGCAGCACCTCAAAGTCGGCCACGAAGAGCTGGCGCAGAAACTCGCGCACCTCGTCGTTGTCTTCCACCACCAGCAAACGCGGGAGGGTAGCCAGCGTGGTAGGCTCGTTGCTGAGGGGCAGGGCTTCGTCGAGCAGCTCGGCGTCGAGCGGGGCGGGGGCGCGCAAGTCAGCCGCGCTATCCTCGGCCGAAAGCACGTCGGCCGCACCGAGATGGGCCTTGCCAAAAGGTAGCTGCAGTTGGAAAGTAGACCCTAGGCCCACTGTGCTCTCGACCTGGATGCCGCCGCCGTGACGCTCGGCAAACTGCTTCACCAGCGATAGGCCGATGCCGGTGCCGCTCATGCGCAACGTATCGGTGTGCGAGGCCTGGTAGTAGGGGTCGAAAATATGAGTCAGCTCGGCCGGTGCGATGCCCGGCCCAGTATCCATAACGCTTATTTCGAGGTAGTTGCCCGCTAGCTGGCCGCTGGGGCCAAACACCGCCTCGCTGCCGGGCGTGCCCACCACGGTGGCGGCCACCGTCACCTGTCCGCCCTCGAGCGTGTACTTGAGGGCGTTGGCCAGCAGGTTGGTAAGGATGATTTCCAACTTGCTGCGGTCGAAGTACAGCGGCACTTCCTCGGCGGGCAAATCCAGGTCGTAGCGTAGGTGGCGCTCGGCGGCTTTCTGGGCAAACATGGCGGCCACCTCGCGCACCAGCGGCAGGGCGTTGGCGTAGCTGGCGCGCAGCGGTACGTGCCCGCTCTCCACCTTCCGAAAGTCGAGCAGCTGGTTCACCAGGTCGAGCAGCTTGCGCGTTTGCTGGTGCATCAGCAGCAGCTTGTCGCGCAGGCCCGTCACTGGTCCCCGCGTGCCCAGTATCTGCTCCATCGGCCCCAGAATGAGCGTGAGCGGCGTACGCAGCTCGTGGCTCACGTTGGTGAAGAAGCTCAGCTTGAGGGCCGACAGTTCCTTTTCCTTCTCGGTCTGAAACTGCTCCAGGGCCAGCTGGCTTTGCAGCTGCTGCTGGCGCATCTCCACGCGCCGGTACAGGGCCACGGCCCCCAGCAGCGCCAGGGCGTAGAGCGTCCAGGCCCAGCCGGTTTTGTACCACGGCGCCAGCACCTCAAACTGCATGGTGGTCGGCTGGCGGGCCCACACGCCCTCGCCGTTGTCGGCCTTTACCTCCAGGGTGTAACGGCCGGGCGGCAAGTTGGCGAAGCTAGCCGTGCGCTGGCCGGGACCGGGGCGCACCCAATCGGGGTGGTAGACCAGCAGGCGGTAGGCGTAGTGGTTTTTCTGGGGGTTGGTGTAGTCCAGGGCCACAAAGTCCACCGCGAAGTCGTTTTCGGTGGGCTTGATGAAGAGGGTCTGGGACTCGGTGAGGGGCCTAGGTAGCAGCACGCGGCCGTGCAGGCGCTCGCCCACGGCCACTGGCTGGTCGGCAATGCGCAGGCCCGTGAGTTGCACCACTGGCGGGTAGGGGTTGGCCTGAATGGCGGCTGGCTGGAAGTAGGTGATGCCGTTGATGCCCCCGAAATACAGCGTGCCATCGGCCCCGCGGGCGGCCGCCCCAATCTTAAAAGCGTTGCTTTGCAGGCCATCGCTCACGTCGTAGCGCACGTACTGGCGGGTGGCGGGCGTGTAGCGGTGCAGGCCAGTGCCGCCAATCCAGAGGTTGCCCGCGTCGTCGGGCAGCAGGCTCTCCACGTCGGTTTCGGGCAGGTCGCCCCGAAACGAGCGCACCACGTCGCGCCCCTCGGCGGTGGTTGTAAGCTGATGCAGCCCCCCGCCAATGGTGCCAATCCAGAGCTGCCCCTGGCGCCCCAGTAGCAAGGGCCACACGTAGTTGACTTGCAAGCCGTTGGGCTGGCCGGGCGCGTACTGGTACTGAGCCAGCAACTGCAACGAGTCGGCAGTGGGGCGCAGCTTTAGCAGGCCCGCGTCGCGGGTGCTGGCCCATAGCACGTCGCGCCGGGCATCGTAGAGCAGGTAGGTGAACTGGCTGCTGGGCAAGTGGCTGCGGGCCTGGTCGTAGCGGCCCAGCAGGCGGCCGTCGGGGCCTAGGCGCAGCAGCCCAGCCGCGAAAGTGGCCACCCACAGCGTGCCTCGTCCGTCCTGGGCCAAGTGCTCGACGCTGGCGCTACCCAGGTCGAAGCCGCCCGGCAGGCGGCGGTAGCTGGTGAGGCGCTCGCGGCCCCCGGTGCGGCGCAGCGCCACCAGCCCGTTGTCGCGGGTGCCAAACCAGAGCGTGCCGTCCCGCGCCCCAAAAATGGTGGCCACATCTATGCCCCGCACCGTGTCGGACTGCTGATTGAGGTAAGTGCGGAACGTGCGCCGGCCCAGGTCGTAGGCCGTCACGCCGTTGCGCGAGCCAAACCACAGCGTATTCGTGGCCTCCTCGCGGTACACGGCGTTCACGTAATTGTTGGCGTTCGACAGCTCGGGGCGGCCCGTGAGTTGGTGGCGCAGCAGCCCGAAGGCCCGCTGACGCAAGTCCACCTTGTTCAATCCTCCGGCCGAGGCGGCCAGCCACAGCAGCTGGTGAGGGTCTTCATAGAGCTGGTGCACCCGCTCCGAGTTGATGCCGCGGGGCTCGTTGTCGCGGGGTAGCAGCAGGGTGGGCCGGCCAGCGGCCAGCGGCGGCGCGGTGCCCGTAGTAGCCCCAGCCGGCCACACATACAGGCCATAGAGCGTGCCCGCCCACAGGCGCCCACCCGAGTCGAGCAGCAGCGTCTGCACCCTCGGGTAGCGCTGGGGTAGGGGGTGAGTGGCCAGCGCGTGGCCAGCGCGGCGGGCCGCGGCCGGCACCCAGTACACCCGCCGGTCGGTGCCCACCCACAAGTCGCCGCGCCGGTCCAGGCACAGCGCCGTCACGGGCGGCTCCAGGTCGGTGGCTTCCAGCGGCAGCTCGGGCTCGGTGGTGCGCACCACCAGCAGGCCAGCCCCTAGGGTGCCCACCCACACGTTGCCCTCGGCATCGGCCACGAGGCTGCTGATGCCACCCGGTGCTGGGCGGCCCGCCACAGTGGTGGATAGCTGGCGCAGGCTAACCGGGCGGTGCTGGCCATTCAGCGTGAGCACGAACAGCCCCGCTTGCTGGGTACCCACCCACAGGCGGCCCTGGCGGTCGGCCGTCAGGGTGGTCACGTCGCTCAGGGCCAGGCGGCGAGCGGCGGCGCGGCGGGCGGGCGGCAGCGAGTCGGCCTGCAACGGGGCAAACACGTCGTGGGCCGGGTCGTAGTAGCTCAGGCCGGCCCGCTCGGCGCCCACCCACAGCTGACCGGCCGCGGTGGCCAGCAGGGCCTTCACCCGGTTGCCGGCCTGGCCGTTGGCGGGGTTTACGGGCAGCAGGTAGGGCCGCAGCTGGTAGCCGTCGTAGCGGTTGATGCCCCGGTTGGTGCCAATCCACACGAAGCCGTTGGGGCCGCGCGCCACGCACATGGCGTCGGAGTGCAGCAGGCCCTGCTCGACGGTGAGGTGCTCGAAGCGGAATTGTTCGGGCGCCGTTACCTGCGCCCGCGCTGGCCCTAGGGCCAGCAGCCCCAGTAGCGCCAGTAGCCGGCGGGCCCCCAGTACGGGCTCGGCGCCGGGAGGTAGCTGCGCGAACGTTGTAGTCCGCGATTTTTGCCTACGTCGCAAACTACAAAGTCCGCCCAACTGCACCAGGTGGAGGCAATGGCGCAGGCACAAAAAAGAACGAAGCAGAAAGAAGGACATGGGAGCGGCAAGCTACGCACGGCGGGCAGCCGCGCCGGGCTGGGGGAGGGCGCCGGGCAGTAAAGAAAGCAGCAACTCCCGGCCAGCGGCGCGGGCGTTTTTAGCACTAAGGTATTGCCAAAAAAATACCTGCCCGCCTAGGGGTGCGCGCGGCCGGATACTCATTTTACTCCCCTTTTTTGTCGAAAAATACCCCCCTGCGCCCCGGCCCGGCCGGGTATTTTTGCGGCTGTTCTTCTAGTTGAAACACCCGCGCCAACGCTGTCGCTGGCTTGCTCTCCCCACCAATGCGCACTGTCTTTGCTGCTTCCACCCTGCTGCTGGCCCTAGGGCTGAGCGGAGCTACCCCCCGGCCCCGGCCGGCCATCCCCGCTCCTCCCCACACCTTCACGCTGGGCGACCAGCAGTTTCTGCTCGATGGCAAGCCCCTGCAGCTGATTTCGGGCGAGCTGCACTACCCGCGCATTCCGCGCGAGGCGTGGCGGGCCCGCCTGCGGGCGGCCAAGGCCATGGGCCTGAACACCATCGGCACCTACGTATTCTGGAACGCGCACGAGCCCCAGCCGGGCCAGTACGACTTCACGGGCAACAACGACGTGGCCGCCTTCGTGAAGATGGCCCAGGAGGAAGGCCTATGGGTGGTGCTGCGCCCCAGCCCCTACGTGTGCGCCGAGTGGGAATTTGGCGGCTACCCCTACTGGCTGCAGAATGTGCCCGGCCTGAAGGTGCGCAGCCTCGAGCCCCAGTACGTGGCTGCCTACACGCGCTACCTGCAAGCCGTGGGCAAGCAGCTGGCGCCCTTGCAAGTCAACCACGGCGGCCCCATCCTGATGGTGCAGGTCGAGAACGAGTACGGCAGCTACGGCGCCGACAAAGAGTACCTGGCCCAGAACAAGAAGCTGTTTGAGCAAGCCGGTTTCGACGGGCTGCTTTATACCTGCGACCCGGCCCCCGACGTGGCCAAGGGCCACTTGCCCGGTTTGCTGCCCGCCGTGAACGGCGTGGACAAGCCCAGCCAGATTCGCAAGCTGGTGAACGCCAACCACGACGGCAAAGGCCCCTACTACGTGGCCGAGTGGTACCCGGCGTGGTTCGACTGGTGGGGCACCAAGCACCACACCGTGCCGGCCGCCCAGTACACCCCCGGCCTCGACTCGGTGCTGCGCGCGGGCATGAGCATCAACATGTACATGTTTCACGGGGGCACCACCCGCGGCTTCATGAACGAGGCCAACTACAAAGGGCCGGGCACCGAGTACGAGCCCCAAATCAGTTCCTACGACTACGACGCGCCCCTCGACGAGGCCGGCAACCCCACCGCCAAGTTCCGCGCCTTCCGCGAGGTCATTGCCAAGTACCGCCCGGCCGGGGTGCCCGCCCTGCCGCCGGTGCCTGCCGCCAAGCCCAGCGCCGCGCTGCCTACCGTGCAGCTGTCGCGCAGCCAAAGCGTGCTGGCCCGCCTGCCCAAGGCCGTGAGCAGCCCTAGGCCCCTCACCTTCGAAAACCTCAAGCAGCCCTACGGCTTCGTGCTGTATCGCAGCAGCGTGAGCGGCGGCGGCAAGCAGCTGCTGAAGCTGCGCGACCTGCGCGACTACGCCGTGGTACTAGTGAACGGCCAGCGCGTGGGCACCCTCGACCGCCGCGAGCGCCAAGACAGCCTGCTGGTGACGCTGCCCGCCGGCAAGGTGCAGCTCGACATCCTGGTCGAGAACCTGGGCCGCATCAACTTCGGCGAGTACCTGCTGCAAAATACCAAGGGCATTACCAAGAGCGTGACCCTAGGGGGTAAGGAAGTAACTAACTGGCGGATGTTTGGCTTGCCCTTCGCCAGTGCGCCCACCGTGGCGGCCAGCGCCGGCGCGGCCCCCACGGCCAGCAGCGGCCCGGTGCTGCGGGCGGGCAGCTTCGCCCTCGCCCAGCCGCAGGATACCTACCTCGACATGCGCCAGTGGGGCAAGGGCGTGGTGTGGGTGAACGGCCACAACCTGGGCCGCTACTGGGCCATCGGCCCGCAGCAAACGCTGTACGTGCCGGCCGAGTGGCTGAAGAAAGGCCAGAACGAGGTGACGGTGCTGGAGCTGCTCAAGCCCCAGCAAACCGCCCTGGTCGGCCTCGACCACCCCATCCTGAACGAGCTGCAAGCCCGCCCCACCGGCTCGGCCATGCTTAGCAAGTAGCCCCCGGCCCTAGGGCAGCCTCTGCATAAATAGCCCCGCGGAAGACGAGTTGCCTCGTTTTGCGTGGGGCTATTCTGGGTGCTAGGCGCCGCGCGCATGCCCCCTGGCAGCGCCGCCCAGCCACTAGCAGCGTGGGGGCCGGGCCAGCGGGCGGTAGGAGCGGGGCCCGCCCCCGCCCGTCGTTGAGCACTACCAGGTGGGTGGCGCAGCTGGCAGATGGGTGCGAATTTCACCCCGGCGCGGCCGCTGCATCGGAGAGAAAACTTCGAGAAAAAATCAACCTATTAAAGCGCTCGGGTAAGGCGCGCCGGGCCGGTTTGGCGGCGGCGGCCGCGCCGAGTGGGGGCTAGGGTGGGGGTTCGTGCAAACGATTGAGGGTCAGGGCGGGCGCGGAAGGGGTCCAGGGACTTCCAGCCTGATTTTAACCCCCTTTTCTCTTGAAACTGACCCCCCGCCCCGCGTAACCTGCTGGTAATTTCACACCACGTTTCGGCGCCCTGTTGCGGGCGCTACACAAACGATTTCGTCGCCTCACTTTACCCCACCCAGACTGGCCGGGGCCAGTCCTACTATCCACCTTGCTCATGCAAGCAAAATCACTACTCCTTTGTGGGGCCCTTCTGCCGGTGGCAGTGGCCGCCACACCGGCGGCTGCGGCCGCTCCTCGCGCGGCGGGCTCCGTGCGCCAACCTACCGCCCCTGTTACTGGCATTGTGGTAGACGAGAAGGGCCAGCCGCTGCCCGGCGTAACGATAGTGGTAAAGGGCACGACGGCCGGCGCCACTACCGACTCCAACGGGCGCTTCACCCTAGGCCTGCCCAGCGGCCCGCCTACGGCCAGCACCATCCTGGTAATCTCGTTCGTAGGCTACGAGAAACAAGAGGTGACTGTTACCGACGGGCAGGGTGGTCTCAACATTAAACTGGTGCCCAGCGCCCAGGCCCTCGACGAAGCCGTAGTTATCGGTTACGGCACCCAGGAAAAGCGCAACCTCACCACCGCCGTAACCACCGTGCAGGGCGCCGAGCTAGCCAAGCTGACGGTGAGCGACGTGGGCTCGGCCCTGCAAGGCAAAGCCTCGGGCGTGTCGGTAGTAAGCGCGGGCTCGGAGCCGGGCAGCCAGCCCCAGATTCTGATTCGCGGCATCTCGACCATCAATGGCAATTCACCCCTCTACGTGGTGGATGGCCTGCCGGTGAACGACATCAACTACCTCAACCCCAAGGACATTGCCAACCTGACGGTGCTCAAGGATGCCGCCTCGTCGGCCATCTACGGCTCGCGGGCGGCCAACGGGGTTATCCTGATTACGACCAAAGCGGGCGCTGCCGGCACGCCCGTTATTACGGTTGATGCCACCACCGGCGTGTCTAGCCCCACGCGGGTGCCCAACATGGCCTCGGCCAGCGAGTACGCCCGCATCATGAACCTGGCGGCCACCAACTCGGGCAACTCGCACGTGTACGCCAACCCCGACCAGTACACCCAAACCACCAACTGGTGGAAGGAGATTGCCCAGCGCGGCATCACCCAAAACTACGCCCTAGGCCTCTCGGGCGGCAGCGACAAGGTGACGTATTCGACGGGCCTGAGCTACTTTAAAGAGCGCGGCCTGGTGCGCGGCTCCGACTTCGACCGCTTCGTATTCCGGGCCAAAACCCAGTACCAGGCGGCCCAGCACCTGAAGGTGGGCCAGGACCTGAACATCTCGATGACCAACCAACACTACCTGAACAGCGGTAGCTTGTTCCGGGATGCCTACAACGACGACCCCCTGACGCCGGCCCGCCAGGACCGTAACCCGGGCAACCCCTACGACAACTACGGCGCCTCACCCACCGATATCGGCAACCCGCTGGCCGTGGTGGAGCGCAACGACGACCGTCGCAACCAGTACTACCTCACCGGCAGCCTGTTTGCCAACTACGAGTTTGTGCCCGGCCTGCTGCTCGAAACCCGCTTCGGCACCAACAGCAGCTTCTACGAGCGCAACGCCTTCTCGCCCACCTACCAAATTGACGCTAACGAGCGCAACCCGGTGAACTCGGTGACCCAGGAGCGCAACATCAACCTGTACTGGAACAACACCAACACGCTGACTTACACCCACGCGTTTGGTGACCACAACCTGACGGCCCTGGCGGCGGCTACGTTCGAGAAGTTCGACACCCGCACCCAGTTGGGCTCGGGCCAGGCTATCCCCAGCAACGACCCGAGCCTGCGCTTCCTCGACGCGGCCACGGCCAACTTTGCCGCCTACGGCAACCGGTATAATAACACCATTGCCTCGCTCATCGGGCGTATCAACTACGACTACAAGGGCAAGTACCTGCTGGCAGCCAGCATCCGTCGCGATGCCGCCTCGGTATTCCCCGCCAACAACCGCTGGGGTACCTTCCCCTCGCTGTCGCTGGGCTGGCTGGCTTCGGAAGAGAACTTCCTAAAGAGCCAGGACGTGGTGAACTTCCTGAAGGTGCGCGCCAGCGTGGGCCGGGTGGGCAACCAGAATATCCCCACTACCGCTTACATCGGCACGCTGGCCAAGACCTACTACGTGACCGGCATCGACCGCGCGGCCCAGCTGGCCGTGGTGCTCAACAACGTGCCCAACCCCAACGTGAAGTGGGAAACGGTAGAAGATTATGACCTGGGTATGGACCTCGGCTTCTTGAACAACAAGCTGACAGCCACCGTCGACTACTTCCGCCGCAACACCTACGACATGCTGATGAACCAGGCCATTCCGGGCAGCGCCGGCTATGGCTACAACAGCCCCATCACCAACATCGGCAGCATGCACACCCAGGGTTTCGACTTCACGGTGGGCTATGCCGAAACCAAGGGTAAGCTCACCTACGGCCTGAGCGTGAACGCCACCCGCGCCATTAGCCGCATCGACAAGCTGGCCAACGGCCAAGCCATCTACTCGGGCAACACGCCCATCTTCGGGCGCCCCAGCAAAACCGAGGAAGGCGGCTACGTAGGCGCTTTCTACGGCTACCAGAACCTAGGCATCTTCCAGAACCAGGGCGACATCGACAGCTATAAGTCGGCCAGCGGCACCATCATTCAGCCCAACGCCAAGCCCGGCGACTTCCGCTTCGCCGACCTCAACGGCGACGGCGTAATTAACGCCAACGACCAGAAGTACATCGGCAACCCCCAACCCAAGCTAACCTTCGGCGTGAACCTGAACGCCGGCTACGTGGGCTTCGACCTGCAAGCCTCGCTGGTGGGCAGCCTAGGCGGCGACCTGGTGAACGCCAACAAAGGCTGGTGGTACTCGGGCAGCTACAACTACAACAAAATCGCCGGCCTCGAAAACCTGGCCTGGCACGGCGAAGGCACGTCCAATACGGTGCCCCGCATCGTGGCCAACGACAACAACCAGAACCTGACCCGCTTCAACAACTTCTACGTGGAGAACGGCTCGTATGCCCGCCTGCGCAACTTGCAGCTCGGCTACACCTTCCGCAAGGAAACGATGAGCTTCCTGCGCATGAGCAGCCTGCGCCTGTACGTGAGTGCCCAGAACCTGGTGACCTTCACCAAGTACAGCGGCCTCGACCCCGAAGTAGGCTACGGCCGCTCGTACACCGACGGGGCCTCGGCCCTTAACAAAGGCGTGGACCTGGGCAACTACCCCACCACCCGCACCTACCTGGCCGGCATCAACCTGGCTTTTTAACCGCATCCCACCCACTACGATATGAAAAAGTACTGCCTTTACCTGACCCTGGGCCTAGGGCTGGGCTTGCAGAGCTGCCAGGACTTCCTGACCCAGCTGCCTAACGGCCAGCAAACTACCGCGAACTTCTACACCAACGCCGCTGAGTGCAAGGCGGCCGTAATGGGTTGCTACGCCCTCTCCGACCAGGGCGACTGGTGGCAGCTCGACCGCACCCGCATGTTTGGCGACGCGGGCTCGGACGACGCCTGGAAGGGCAACGCCATTGCCGGCGACCAGCGCGAGTTTGGCGACTTCGCCCGCTTCTTCTGGCTGCCCAACAACGAGTGGTTCGACAACCGATACACCTTTCTCTACCAGGCCATTGGCAACTGCAACGCCGCGTTGGTAGGCATCGGCAACTCGCCCATCGACAACACCTTGAAGCAGCAGCTCCTCGGGGAGGTGAAGTTCATCCGGGCCTACAACTACTTCGAGCTGGTGAAGGGGTACGGTGGGGTGCCGCTCGTGACGTCGCCCGTGTCGCCCAGCGACGCCGTGTCGATTCCGCGCGCCTCGGCGGCCGACTGCTACGCCCAGGTAGTGCAGGACCTGCAGGACGCCGCGGCGGTGCTGCCCGAGAAAAGCGCCCAGGCCAGCGGCGACATCGGCCGAGCTACCAAGGGTGCCGCTAACGGCTACCTGGCTAAGGCTTATCTCTTTACCGAGCAGTGGGCCCTGGCCCAGCAGGCCGCCGAAACGGTTATCAACTCCGGCCAGTACAGCCTGGGCGACTTCGATAAGGTGTGGAACGTGAACAACCCCAACGGGGTAGAGTCGCTGTTTGAATTGAACTACAACGCCAACCAAACCTTTAACCTGGGCACCGCCCTGACGGTGGTGATGCGCAGCCGCGCCGACAACGGCTGGGGCTTCAACACGCCCACCAGCAACCTGGAGCAAGCCTTCGGCAACGACCCGCGCCGGCAGTGGACCATCATTAAGCAGGGCGACAACGTAGGCCCTAAAACTGCTACCTTCGACTACTCGAACTACGACACCAAGCTGTCGGAAAACGAGTCGGGCCGCCTTAGCCGCAAGATGTTTGTGCAGCTAGCCGACCGCCCCGCCAACGAGAACAACCACTCGCCCCTCAACCGCATCGAGCTGCGCTACGCCGACCTGCTGCTGATGCACGCCGAGGCGTCGTACCGCCTAGGGCAGGAAAGCAAGGCCCTGACTTCGCTAAACCTGGTGCGGGCCCGCGCCAACCGCCTGAGCCCCGGCACGGTGCCAGCGCGCACCTCCACGGGCACCCAGCTGCTAAACGACATCTGGCTGGAGCGCCGCTTGGAGCTGGCCATGGAAGGCCACCGCTACTACGACCTGGTGCGCCAGAAGCGCCTGGTAGCCGTGATGCAGGCCTTCAACGCCAGCCAGCTCACCAACTCCGACCCCTACGATAAGGGCAAGGTGAAGGACCAGATTTCGGACAAGAACAATCTGTTCCCGATTCCGACCAACCAGCTGCAGCTTTCGGGCGGCGCCATTACCCAAAACCCTGGCTACTAAGCCCGGAAGTATAACCCTATCCCCAGTCCCCCCTCAGTGGGAGAGGGGAGCCTAGGCGGCACGTGGGTGCAGCGTCCGGCTCCCCTCCCTGATGGGCAAGGGCCAGGAGTGGGGTTTTTCGTTGAAAATTATCTGTTATGAGTTTGCTAATTCGCCGTCGGTTTGGTTCCGGTTTGCTGGCGCTCCTGGCAGCCAGCTCGCTTGCCCACGCTCAAACGGCCTCCGTAGTGGTGCGCATCGACGCCGCTCACCCCGCCCAAACCGTTGCCAACTTCGCCGCTTCTGACGCCTGGGCCTGTCAGTTCGTGGGCCAGTGGCCCGCCGCCAAGAAAGAGGCCATTGCCGACCTGCTGTTCAGCCAGGGCCTAGGGCCGGGCGGGCAGCCCAAGGGCATTGGCCTGAGCATGTGGCGCTTCAACGTGGGGGCGGGTAGTGCCGAGCAGGGCACCGCCAGCGATATCAAGGACGAGTGGCGGCGGGCCGAGTCGTTTCTGCAACCCGATGGCAGCTACGATTTCACGCGCCAGGCCGGGCAGCGCTGGTTCGTGGAAGCCGCCAAGCGGCGCGGGGTGCCGCAGTTTCTGGCCTTCCTCAACAGCCCGCCCGTGAGCCTGACAGTGAACGGCAAGGCCCACGCCGACAAGGGCCAAACCAACATCGCGCCCGCCAATTACGGCGCTCTCGGCACCTACTGCGCTACTGTGCTGGCCGGCTTGCAAAAAGCTACTGGCGTCACGTTCAGCTACCTCAGCCCTCTGAATGAGCCGCAGTGGGACTGGAGCGGCGGCCAGGAGGGCACGCCCATTCGCAATGCGGAAAGTGCGGGCGTGATGCGCGCCGCCAGCGCCGCGCTGGTGGCCCAGCACCTGCCCACGCAGCTGCTGGTGGGCGAGTCTGGCAAGCTCAACTACCTCCTCGAAACCGCCGACAAGCCCGACCGGGGCAACCAGCTAGCCGCCTTTTTTGGCGATAAAGCGGCGCCCACCTACCTGGGGGGCACGTCGCAAGTAGCGCCCATCATCGCGGGGCACAGCTACTTTACTACTTCGCCGGCGGCTACTTTGGTAGCCACGCGCCAGCAGCTGGCGGCCCGAGTGGCGGCCGTGCCGGGCCTGCGCTACTGGCAAAGCGAGTACTGCATTTTGGGCGATAACGGCGGCGAAATCAACGGTGGCCCGCGCGACCTGGGCCTGACGCCCGCGCTGTACCTGGCCCGCGTCATCCACACCGATTTGGCCGTGGGCAACGCGGCGGCCTGGCAGTGGTGGCTGGCCATTTCGCCCTACGACTACAAGGACGGCTTGGTGTACATCGACCAGAACAAGACCGACGGCAACTACTACCCCAGCAAAATGCTCTGGGCCCTAGGCAACTACAGCCGCTTCGTACGCCCCGGCGCCGTGCGCCTGCCCGCTGAGCTGTCTAACGCGGCCAGCGCCAGCCAGCCGCTAGTATCGAGCTACCGCAGCGCCGACGGCAGGCAGCTGGTAACGGTGGTGGTGAACGACTCGGACGCGCCCGCCACCCTGCGCCTGGAGCTAACCGGCAGCAAGCGCCGCCTGGGTGCCGGCCGCAGCTACGTTACCTCCGCCACCACCGACCTGGCGCCCGGCCCGGCTGTGGGCGCCGGCCAGCCCCTAGGGGTAGCGCCGCGCTCCATCACTACGCTGGTGAACGAGCTGCGCTAAGCCGGCAATACTATCAGCACGTCATGCAGAGCGCAGCGAAGCATCTCGCGTGCTAACGCTAAGAGCGTGTTTAGATTTCACCAAAAAAGCTTCTGGAACGTCCTGCTGAGCTGGTCGAAGCCTCTCTCCCGCTTCGTTGAACGGGCCACATGAAGCGGTAGAGAGGCTTCGACCAGCTCAGCAGGACGTTCTTTTAAATTCCCAAACACGCTCTAAGGGGGCTAATCCAACGAAGCGAGTAAGATGCTTCGCTGCGCTCTGCATGACGTTCGTTTTTGCCTTCTATAACAAATTCTCTACTTTCCTTTTCCATGTCAAGCCATACGACTCGCTTACTACTAGCTGGCTGCTGGCTAGGTAGCGCGCTCCTGGCCGCAGGTCCGGCCCAGGCCCAGCGCCAGCAAGTGCTGTTTAATACCAACTGGAAGTTTCACCGCGGCGAGGCCCTAGGGGCTGAAAAGCCCGCCGCCTCCGACCAAAGCTGGCGCCCGCTAGAGCTGCCCCACGACTGGAGCATCGAGGGGCCCTACGGCGAGCAGTGGGCCAGCGCCACGGCGTTCTTGCCGGGTGGGGTAGGGTGGTACCGCAAGTCGTTTGCGCTGCCGGCGGGCTTCGCGGGCAAGCAGGTGTTCGTGTACTTCGATGGGGTGTACAAGAACAGCTCGGTGTGGCTGAACGGGCATTTGCTGGGCAAGCGGCCGAGCGGTTTCGCTTCGTTTCAGTACGAGCTGACGCCCTACCTGCGCGCCACCGGCCCCAACGTGCTGGCCGTGAAAGTCGAGCACACCGAAGTGGCCGACTCGCGCTGGTACACCGGATCGGGCATCTACCGCAACGTGTACTTGCTGGCCACCGCGCCGGTGCACGTGCAGCCCTGGGGCGTCGCCTTCACCACGCCCACCGTTAGCGCCGCTGCGGCCACTGGCCAGGTGGCGGTAGCCTTCGCCAATACCTCGGCCCGTACGGCTACCGTGCTCGTTACCAGCACGCTACTCGATAGCCTGGGGCACACGGTAGCCACGGCCCAGCGCTCGGTGCCCACCAAAGCCAGCGCCAGCGGCACCGCCACGCTGGCGCTGGCCATTCGGCAGCCGCAGCTGTGGTCGGCGGCGCATCCGCACCTGTACCGGCTGCGCACCACGCTGGCCGTCAACGGTAAGCCTACCGACGAGGTGAGCGAGGAGGTGGGCATCCGCAGCATTCGTTTTGATGCCAACCAGGGCTTCTTTTTGAACGGCGAGAACCTCAAGCTCAAGGGCGTGTGCCTGCACGACGACGCGGGCGCCCTAGGGGTGGCCGTGCCGCCCGAGGTGTGGGAGACCCGCCTGCGCCGCCTCAAGGCCGCGGGCTGCAACTCCGTCCGCATGAGCCACAACCCCCACGCCGACTACTTCTACCGTCTCTGCGACCGCCTGGGGCTGCTGGTGATGGACGAGGCCTTCGACGAGTGGGAGCGGGGCAAGAACAAGTGGGTGCAGGGCTGGAATGTGGGCACGCCCAGCCAGCACGGCCCGCACGAGTACTTCAAGGACTGGGGCGAGCGCGACCTGCGCGACATGGTGCTGCGCAACCGCAACCGGCCCAGCATCATCATGTGGAGCATCGGCAACGAGATTGACTACCCCAACGACCCTTACACCCACGAGGTGCTAAACACCGGCCGCAACCCCCAGATTTACGGCAAGGGCTACCTGCCCGACCACCCGTTGGCGGCTGAGATGGGCCCCATCGCGCGGCGCCTGGCCGCCGTGGTGCGCCAAGCCGATGCCAGCCGCCCCGTCACGGCTGCGCTGGCGGGCGTGGTGATGGCGAACTACACCGACTTCCCGGCCGCACTCGACGTGGTGGGCTACAACTACCAGGAGTTTCGCTACCCCGACGACCATAAGCAGTACCCGCAGCGCGTCATCTACGGCAGCGAAAACGGCATGGCCCCTAGGGCCTGGACGGCCGTGGACAGCAACGCCTACATCTCGGCCCAGTACCTCTGGACGGGCACCGACTACCTGGGTGAGGCCGGCCGCTGGCCCCAGCGCGCCAACGGCGCGGGCCTGCTCGACCTGGCTGGCCGCCCCAAGCCCGGCTACTACTACCGCCAAAGCCTCTGGACCAGCGCGCCCATGCTATACCTGGCCGTAGCCGAAGTGCCCGCCGGCGCCGCGCCCGGCCGCCGCCCCGGCGGCAGCGCCACCTGGAACTGGCCCGTCGGCAGCCAGCTGCGCATCACCGCCTACACCACCAACGAGGCCACCGAGCTGTTGCTCAACGGCCAGTCGCTGGGCCGCAAAACCGGTTCGTTGCCCACCTGGGACGTGCCCTACGCCGCCGGCGAATTGTCGGCCCGCGGCTACCGCGGCGGCCAGGTAGTGAGCGAAACCAAGCTCAGCACCGCCGGCCCCGCCACCGCCTTGCAGCTCGCGCCCGACCGCCGCACCCTAGGGGGTGCCCGCGGCGTGGCCCAGGTCGAAATCACCATCGTGGATGCCGCCGGCCGCCCCGTGCCCACCGCCGACCACGAAATCAGCGTGACGCTCAGCGGCCCCGCCCGCCTGCTGGGCCTCGAAAACGGCGACCTGGCCAACCACGAAGCTGGCGCTGCGCCTAAGCACCACGCCCACCAGGGCCGCCTGCTGGCCTACGTGCAAGCCACTGGCGCGGGCGCTATCAACCTAAGCGTCAGCGCCAAAGGTCTGCAAGGCGGCCAGGTGACGCTGGCGGCTAAGTAGCGAGGCAGCAGTTGCCCCCTAGGTAGCCGCACTGAGGTGCCCTGTTGTCACAAACGATTGTGTTTATTTGTAATCGAATAGTACAAGATGCCCAGCGAATGTTCTACCCTTGCTTAATGACCTGCCTGCTTTTGCTGCTGAGTTTGGCTGCGCCCGCCGCGGCGGCCCCGCCCGCTACCAGCGCCTACTTGTTTGTGTACTTCACCGGCAACGACAACAAGAAGCAGGAGGAAGCCATCCGCTTTGCCCTCAGCCCCGACTGCTACCACTACACGGCCCTCAACGGCGACCGGCCCGTACTCAGCTCGGCGGCCATCAGCAAAACTGGGGGCGTGCGCGACCCGCACATCCTGCGTGGCGCCGATGGCAAGACGTTTTACATGGCGGCTACCGACATGGTATCGGCCCAGGGCTGGAGCTCGAACCGGGGCCTGGTGCTGCTCAAGTCTACCGACCTGGTGCACTGGACCTCCAAGGCCATCCACTTTCCCGAGCGCTATAGCGGGCAGCAGGACCTGAAGCGCGTGTGGGCCCCCCAAACCATCTACGACCCGGTGGCCAAGAAATACCTGGTGTACTTCTCGCTGCAGTACAACTCGCAGCCCGACAAAATCTACTACGCCTACGCCAACCAGGACTTCACCGACCTGGAAGGTGAGCCCCAGCAGCTGTTTTTCTCGCCCACCAACGGCTCGTGCATCGATGGTGACATCGTGGCCAAGGACGGCAAGTACTACCTGTTTTTCAAGACCGAAGGCAACGGCAACGGTATCAAAGTGGCCGTGTCGGACAAGCTCACTACGGGCTACGTGCTGCGCGACTCCTACGTGCAGCAAACCAAGAGCCCGGTGGAAGGCGCCGGCACCTTCAAGCTCAACAACTCGCCCGACTACATCCTGATGTACGACATGTACACCAGCGGCCGCTACCAGTTCACCCGCACCCGCGACCTGGAGCACTTCACGGTGGTGGACCAGGACGTGCAGATGAATTTCCACCCTAGGCACGGCACGGTGCTGCCCATCACCGCCGCCGAAGGCGCGCGCCTGGCCGCGCGCTGGCTAACCCCCGCCGACGTGCTGCCCACCGCCGCTCACCCCGCCCTGCGCCCCAACAACACGGTAATCGATACCGTGGCCCACACGGCCACCTTCCTGGCCGAGCCGGGCGCCAAACTCAGCGCCTTCGACCCCGGCTTCGCGGCCCTGCCCGGCGTGCGCGTGTCGCCCAGCGGCCCGCAGAACTTCACCAAAGGCCCCGTGCGCTACACCGTGGCCGTGGGTGGCAAGTCGCAAACCTTCGCCGTGGCCGTACTCGACCGCCACAACCCGGCCCTGACCGGCTACTACGCCGACCCCGACATCCTGTACGTGCCCCAAACCAAGCGCTTCTACCTGTACCCTACCAGCGACGGCTTCGCGGGCTGGTCGGGCACCTACTTCAAGGCCTTCTCCTCGCCCGACCTCGTGCACTGGCGCGACGAGGGCGTAATTCTGGATTTGCCCAAGCAAGTGAGCTGGGAGAAGACCCGCGCCTGGGCGCCCACCATGCTGGCTCAGCCCGCGCCCGGCGGCACCACCCGCTACGCCTACTACTTCTGCGCGGGCGCCAAAATTGGGGTGGCCCTCGGCAGCTCGCCCACTGGCCCCTTCACCGATTCAAGCCAGCCCCTGCTTAGTAAGCTGCCCGAGGGCGTGAAGGGCGGCCAGCAGATAGACCCCGCCGCTTTCCACGACCCCCAGAGCGGCAAAAACTACCTGTACTGGGGCAACGGCTACCTGGCCGGCGCCGAGCTGGGCGACGACCTCACGAGCCTCAAGCCCGGCACCACGCAGGTGCTCACGCCCGATAACACGTTCCGCGAAGGCGCTTACGTGTTCTTCCGCAACGGCACCTACTACTTTCTGTGGAGCGAGGACGACACCGGCAGCCCCAACTACCGCGTGCGCTACGGCACGGCCCCTTCGCCCCTAGGCCCCATCACGGTGCCAGCCAATAACCTGGTCATTAGCAAGGACCCGGCAGCGGGCATCTACGGCACCGGCCACAACTCGGTGCTGCAGCTACCGGGCCGCGACGAGTGGTACCTCGTCTACCACCGCTTCACCTACCCCAAGGGCATCGACATGAAAGACCCCGGCTTCCACCGCGAAGTGTGCATCGACAAGCTGGAGTTCAACGCCGACGGCAGCATCAAGCCGGTGGTGCCCACCCAGGCCGGCATCGCGCCCGTGAAGCTGCCCTAGGGCCCAGTGCCCCGGCCCAGCCCGGCGCCCAGCCGCTCCCGAAACCCACCTTCCTGCACTTTCTTCCACCCACCGGGCATTGGCCTGCACCGCTGGCTGCGTGCTGCTGCGCCGCTGGCTGCGTCAGGCTTGTTCCGTAGCTAGCCGGCGCTGGCCGCCAGGCTCGTCAGCTCCGCAAGCGGTGCTGCCCAAAACCACATCCTGCTCGTCCGGGCGGCGCTGAGGGCACGTTGGGTTTTACCGGCTAGCCCTTGTGCGGTGCGCCAACGGTTTGCGGCAACTGACCGCAAAGCAGCTGCGCACGCGCAGTAGTCTTGCATCTTTAAGGTACCCTAGGTGAGTGCGCACCGTGGGGGCCAGGGTTTGCCCCCACTTGGTGGGCCTAGGGCCGTTACGCTCGCTCAAGCCTGCCCTGGGTGAGTGCAAGGCCAAGCTGACTGCCGAGGTTTCTAAAACCGAAGCCGAAAAATTCAGCGAAACCAGCTACAAGGCGGAACGCTTTACTTGAAATTGTAGTAAAGCCAGAATGGTAGTAATAATAGAATTATTTGCATGGAAGTAGTTGCAACTAAAGATTTAGAAGTAAATCTTTGTTCAATACCCGCACTTTCACCCTCCTCCATGTTAGCAACTACTTCCGCTGACCTGCTAGATAACAATACTTACACCCTTACCTATAACGAAGCCGAGTGGTGGTTGGGGGTCGCGTGGCGCGGGTTCGTTAATGCGGTCGATGCCCAGCGCGGAGCCGAGGCTTACTTGCAGTTTGCCAGCCAGCATCCCAGTCCCTACCTGCTCAATGATAACTCGCAGCTGCAGGGGCCGTGGTTCGAGAGCCTCGACTGGCTGCGCGACGTATGGATGCCGCACGCTACGCGCCTGGGTTTGCGCTACGTGGCCCACGTGGTGCAAGCCAACAAGCACCACGACGTGCTGCTGCTAAGTGGCGTGTGCCAGCTGCCCGTAGACCTGCAGATATTTCGCGAAGTAGAGGATGCGCAGGCGTGGCTGCAGCACATGCGCAGTGGCGAATAGCTGAGGCCCTGCGCCCGCTAGGCTACTACCCCAAAGCCCAGACGTACCCGGGCGCTAACCCTAGGGCTGCACCACCGGAAATGCGGTGATGCGCAGCTTGGCCGCGCCGTACGGCACCAGGGTTAGGGTTTCGGAAGTGGCGCCGGCCGGCCTGGCCACGGGGCTGGGCGGTGGTGGCCCGGCCGAGTTGTCGGCCAGCTGCCACTGGGGCAGGCGCACGCCCGGCACGTGCAGCTCGACGGCTGCTCCCTCGGGCGAAAACAGCACGCCCGTGGTGGGGCGCTCCTGCACCGTGAAGGCCGCCGCGGGCTGCCCGGCGGGCAACAGCAGGCCGTAGTTCCAGGGGGTGGTGGCTTGCACCTGGTAGTCGTCGGCCGGGCCGGGGCGGTCGCGCACGGTGCTCCACTGCTCGCCCAGTTTGAGGCTGTATACCAGCGGCCCGCGCTCCACCGATACGGATTGCTGGTAGCCCGGCACCACGCGCACTTGCATGGGCAGGCGCAGCTCTACCACGTCGCCCGCTTTCCAGCGTTGCTGCAACGTGTAAAAAGTACCAGGCTGCGGGACATGCGCGGCGGGTTTGCCATTCACGGTCACGGTGCTGCCCGTGGCCCAGGCCGGAATGCGCAGCTGCAGCGGAAACGCGCGCCGGCCGCCTTGCTCCACGGTGAAGCGCACGGTTTCGCGGAAAGGATAGTCGGTTTCCTCCCGAATGACTACCGACCCGCCGCCGGCCCCTAGGGTAGTAGTCAGGCGGTTGGGCGCGTAGGCCGCGGCCACCAGCCCGCCCGCCGGCGCGGCCAGCCACAAGCTCGCCGCAAACTTAGGCCAGCCCTGGTGCATGTTGGCCGTGCAACAGCCGAAGTGTGGCTCCAGCCCAAACAGGTTCGACTCGTCGCCGTTGGTCGACCACTGCCGGTGGGCCCGGCTCACGAGCACCTGGTTGGGCTGCTGGTCGTACTGGTGCGCCCACATGGTGGGGTCGAAGGTAGCCGGCAGGGCGTTGAAGGTGATTTTCTCGAGCCGGTCGCCAAACTGCGGGTCGCCAAGCAGGGCCAGCAGCTCCTCATACGAAAACTGCGCCTCCACCACCGCGCACAGCTCAATGCCCTGCGAAGGGTTGCGCCCCGCCAGGTGCTCGTCGCCACTAAACATGCCGTTGGGCAGCCCGTGGTAGGTATCGAGCTTCGCGAGCTGGTTGTAAATGGCTTGGCGGTCGGCCGCGGTGCCACCCGTGAAGCCCCAGAGTGCCGGCATCTTCAGGGCCATGGCGTTGTTCACCCCGTGCGCTTGCAGGGCCAAGTCGTTGTTGCCGCCCCCTAGGCCCAGGCTGGCCACCGAAGTCGGCTGCGTGAAGCGAAACTGCGCGTACGCCTGCTGCCAGTCGAAGCCCTGCCGGGCCAGCTGGCCGGCCAGCGTCAGCAGCTGCGGGTTGTGGGTGCGCTCGTAGAGCCAGCGAATGGGCAGCAGCTCCTCGGCCCAGCGGTACACGGCCCACTCGTGCAGCGGCCGCTGCGCCAGCTGCTGGCCCTGGTAGGCGAAGTAGCGAGTCATGAACGGCACCACGCGCGGGTCGTTGGTGGCTTCCTGGTACTGCATCAAGGCCTTCAGCACGAGCATGTTGGGCCACCAATCCTGGTTTTTGACGGGCCCAAAGCCGCCGTCCGGCCGCTGGCTTTGCAAGGCCCAGTCCACCCACTTCTGCGCCTTGGTTTTCAGGGCCGCATCACGGAGGCTATAAGCCAGCGGCACCAAGCCATCGAGGTAGTAGGGGCCGCGCTCCCAGCCTTCGCCCGTGCCGCCCAGCCAGGCGCTGGCGGGCCCCAGGTCGGGCCAAAACTCGTCGAGGTGCCCGCTCAGTCCGTTGGCCTGAATAACCAGCTGGCGCCGCAACCACCCCTCGGGTTGCACCGCCCCTAGGGGTAGCCGCTGGTAGGCGCTGGGCTGAAAGGCTGCCGGGGGCACAGGTTGACAAGGTGCCGAAGCGGCCGTGAACAGCGCGGCCAGCGGCAGCGCCCAGCGAAGTAGAGCAGGCATAAGCAGGGTGGGAGCGGGGCAGTTGTATTGCCCACCGGTTAGCGCGTAGAAAGCACTAAAGTAGTTGGTCACGCGCCACTAAGCAGCTGGCCGATTACCGGGCCCGCCGCTCGAAACTAAAAAAGGCAGCGACTCAGTCGCTGCCTTTTTACTAGATAATGAACCCCTAGGGGTTATGTGGGGCGTATCTCGCCAACACTTAATACCCAGGGTTCTGGGCTAGGTTGGAGTTAACCGCAATCTGCTGGTTAGGAATGGGGAAGATGAGATACTTCGGGTCGCTGCTGGTCGGCCCTTGCTGAATGGGGCCCAGGTAGGTGCCAAAGCGTATCATATCCTGGCGGCGCCAGTTTTCCAGGTATAGCTCGCGGCCGCGCTCGTCGTAGAGCGTAGTGAGGTTAACGCTGGCGAGGGCACCCGCGTTGCGCGAGGCATCGGTGCGGATGGCGTTCACCAGCGTAAGCGGCGTAGCACCACCCGTGGCCGTGCCGCCACGCAGGATGGCTTCGGCTTTCATCAGCATCACGTCGGGCAGGCGGAAGTGCACCATGTCGTTGTCAGTTGTACCCGCCGAGTTGTTGGTAAAGTCGGGCGGGTACTTCATCGGACGAATACCTGTCCGCTCCAGCGTTTGGGCGTTCGTTTCGATAATGCTTACCTCGCGGGTGAAAGCTAGCGGCGCGCCGCTTCGGTCGGTTAGGGGCGCATCGGTGGTTAGGTTGTACTGCTGGCCTAGCAAGAAGCCCACGTTCTGACGGTTACCGGGGTTAGCCGGTCCGTTGGTGTAGCGGTATACCGTGCCGCGCCGAATGTCGCCTGCTCCAAACTTATCGTAGAAATCCGACAGCGCTGTGGGACCGTTGTAACCGCTGGGGTTCATGTTGTAGTGCGAGATGAAGCGCCACAAGTCATACTGCGCGCCACTGCTCACGCCACCCACGTTCAGCTCCGTGAAAATATTCTCGGTACCGATGTTCGTGTTATCGGGAGCGAAGTTGTCGAAGTAATTACTGGCAAACTTGTAGCGTCCGCTGCCCATTACCTGGTCGGCCAGGGTAATCACCTGGTTCATATCGGCGGCGGCAAAGGTGGGCGTCTGCCGGCTACTGTATACCCCGCGGTTGAGGTAGCACTTCATCAGCAGGCAGCGCGCCGCATCCTTGGTAGCCCTGGATACCGGCGCATCGGGCAGGTTGCCAATCACGGCGTTTACTTCGCTGATGATATAGTCGAGTGCCTCGGTGCCTTTGCGTACCCGCGACACCTGCGTTACCGGCTCACCGGGGTCGCGGTAGGGCACTTGGTCATAGAGGTCCAGAATCCAGTACATGGCGAAGGCACGCAGGAAGCGGGCCTCAGCTTGCTGCTGGGTGCTGGGGTTGTACTGCAGCATGTCGGTAGCTGCAAAGACAATGGAGTTCAGGTTATTAAAAGCATCGCGTACCTGGGTGTGGTTAGCATCCCAGTTGTGCAGGTGCAGTTGGCGCCACACGCCGTTGTCGTCCCAGTCGCCGCCACGAGTAGGCATCAGGCGCTCGTCGGTGGTTACTTCTGAGAGAGCAAACACCTGCGTAGCGCCCTGGAAAGGGCTGCGCATGGCGTTGTACACCCCGTTGAGTAGGATGGCAGGGTCGATGCCACTACCGCTGCTGCCGCCCGTTTGCAGGGTGCCCTGAAACTCTTCGTTAATCTTGCAGCTATCTAGTAGCGGGAGCACGGCCAGCAGAACTGCCGCGCTGAGTATCTTTTTCATAATAAGATAGAGCTGGGTGGGTTAGAGAGAGAAGTTAACACCAAACGTAAACGTGCGGGCAGTGGGGTAGCCGGTGTAGTCGATGCCCGCCGAGGGTACCCCGTTCACGGCCTTGTTGGTGTTGATTTCGGGGTCGAAGCCCTGGTAATTGGTTAGCACAAACAGGTTTTGGCCGATGGCGTAGATGCTGGCGCCTTTGAGTACTTTGCCAATGTTACCGATGGCATAAGAGAGCGTCACGTTCGACAGCTTCACGTAGTTGCCGCTCTCCAAGAAGCGCGACGAAGGGGCTAGGCGGTTGCTGAGGGCCTCCTTGATGGGCGAATCGAAGAAAGCCTGGGCAATGTTCTTGCCGCTCTGAATCTGGCTCACGTTCAGCACGCTGTTGAAGGTGTTGTTGTAAATCAGGTTGCCAAATACGCCGTTGAAGTTGGCAATCAGCGACAGTTTGGCGAAGCGGATGGTGGTGCTCAGGCCAGCTAGGGTGCGGGGGTTCGGGCTGCCTAGGTACTTAGGCGAGCCGTTGTCAGCGTAGAGCGACTGGCCGGTGGTGGCGTCGAGGCCTAGGTACTGCTGGGTGAAGAACGAGTTGATGGGGTAGCCACTCTGGATGGTTTCTACCGTCACGCCCGACAGGCCCTGGCCGTTGAGGGCACCCGTTTGAATAACGCCGCTCACGCCCGATACCATGTTGCGGATAAACGTAGCGTTGGCGTTGAAGCTCAGGCCGAAGCGCGGGCCATCGAATGCCGTGATGCCGGCAATCAGTTCTACCCCTTTGTTAACGATGCTGCCGTCGAGGTTCTGCCAGGTAACGGCGCCGCCCGGCGCTGCCGGCTGAATGGGAGCCGTGGGGTACAGCAGGTCAGTGGTCTGCTTGTAGAAGTAGTCGGCCGTCAGCGTTACGCGGTTGTTAAACAGCGCAACGTCAATACCTGCATCGTACTGCTGGTCCGATTGCCACTTCAGGTTGGGGTTAGCGTTAGTAACCTTACCAGCGGCCGTTACGCCCGAGGTGAAAGCAAACTGGTCGCGGGCCGAACCAGCCGGGAACTCTTGGTTGCCAGTGCGGCCGTAGCCAACCCGCGCCTTCAATTGGTTGATGGCGTCTACCTTGAAGAAGCTTTCCTGGCTGATATCCCAGGCGGCCGAAAGCGACGGGAACCAGCCATACTTGTTGTTGTCGCCAAACTTGGTGCTGCCGTCCGAGCGCAGCGTAGCCGTCAGCAAGTAGCGGCTCTTGTAGTTCAGGATGGCGCGGCCGAAGAACGACTGCAACTCCGTTACGGGGTCTACGAACGACGAGATAGAGCGGCCCGACGGGTTCGAGAATTGGATGTAGTTGGTGTAATCTAGTCCGTAGGTGCCGAAGCCAATGGGGTTGCCCGCCGCGTCAACTGGTCCGCGGCCGCTTAGGTTGGTACCCGAGTAGCCAAACTTGGTGTACTCGTAGCCTAGCAGCGCGTTTAGGTTGAAGTCGCTGCCTAGCTTCTTGTTGAAGTTAAGCGTGTGGGTCATCTGCTGCGTCACCAGTTCGTTGGTGCCAATGGCAGCAAAACCCACGCGCTGGTAGTCCGAGATATTCAGTCGTTGGTCAATGGAGGTGCGGCGGATGCCCGTGCTGTAGTTTACCGCTAGCAAGGCGCGGTATTCCAGCCAGTCAGTAAACTTGTAATAAGGCGAAACCGACCCTAGGATAGTAGTTACTCGCGAGTTGTCGTTGTAGTACTGCTGCTGCGCTACCGGGTTGATAACCGAACTGCCCAGGCGCGATACCGGCAGGCCCCGCGAGTTGTAAAGCGAGTCGGTGGGGTTCCACTGCAGGGCCTGGCCGATGAGGCTGCCGCGGAAGTCGCCGTTGTTGGTGATAGGGGCCAGTTGCTCGCGCGACTGGCTGGCCGTGATGTTTACGTCTACTCCTAAGCGCTTGCTTTCCAAGAACTTCATGTTGGTCACGAAGTTGGTACTGAACTTCTGGAAGCCCGTTTTCTTAATAATGCCCTTTTGGTCGAGGTAGCCCAGCGAGAGGCGGTAGCGGGCATTTTCGTTACCACCGCTAATAGCGGTGTTGTAGTTCTGCAGCGGCCCGGTTTGCAGGATGGCCCCTAGGGCATCGTTGCTGAGGCCTTTGTCGTTGGTAGCCGAAGCGCCGTAGTAGCCTAGGGCCTGCCGGTATTGGTCAGCGTTGAGCACCTTAATGCGGCGCATGATATTAGAGAAGCCGCCCGACACCCCAACGTCGAGCTTGGCCTCGCCTACTTTACCACGCTTGGTAGTGATGATAACTACCCCGTAGGCAGCACGCGAGCCGTAGATAGCCGTGGCCGAGGCATCTTTCAGAATATCGATGCTCTCGATGTCAGCCGGGTTCAGGAAGTTAAGCGGATTGCTGCCAGGGCTATCGCCGAAGGCAGTGTTCAGGCCGGGGCGGGCCGAACGGCCGTCGAGCGGCACCCCATCCACTACGTACAGTGGCTGGCCAGTGCCCGTCACGGCCGAGTTACCCCGAATCTTGATGGTAGCGGCGCCGCCGGGCTGGCCGCTATTCTGCGTCACTTGCACGCCCGAAGCGCGGCCCTGAATAAGTTGGTCGGGCGAGGTAAAGGTGCCCTTGTTAAACTCCTTAGGGCCTAGGGCAGCTACAGCGCCTGTCAAGTCAGCTTTCTGCACTGTGCCGTAGCCTACTACTACTACGTCGCCTAGGGCCTGCGCGTCATCCTGCAGCTGCACCGTTACCGTCGAGCGGCCCGCGATGTTAACCGTTTGCTTGGCATAGCCTACGAACGACACCTGCAGCTGAGTGGCCGAAGCCGGTACTTGCAGCCGGAAATTGCCATCGGGGTCGGTGCTGGCGCCGGTGGTGGTGCCGGGCACTATCACCGTTACGCCCGGTAGGCCGGCGCCTTTGGTGTCGGTTACTTTACCCGAGATTTCGCGGTTGCCCTGAGCCAGCGCCAGCAGCGGAAGCAGCAGGCATAGCAAGCTCATCGTCAGCAAGCGCAGCAGGGCCGCCCGCTGGGCTGGGACTGCCAGGGGCCGTCCTGCCGTGGGGAGTAGCATATATAAGTTTTTAATCATGAGTGAAATGAGTGAGAGTGGGGTAATTCAAAACTGCTGGACTGTGGTGGAAGCCGAGGGCGTTTCGGATAAGAGAAGGGTGTGCTTCATAGAAGGACAGTGGGGTGGGGGATGAAGGAAAAGTGAGCTAATAAGTGAGTGCTAGCGCAGCGGCAGCACCACGGCTTGCCAGGGCTGCAAGGCCAGGGTAGACCCTAGGGCCAAGGTGGAGTAGTTATTGAGCCAGGGAGCACCAGCCGTGGCTACGCCGGCCGGCATAGCCCAGCGCTGCGGCGCCGAGGAGAAGTTGAGCACTACCAGCGCTTTGTCGCTCCCGCGGGTGCGGGTATAGGCCCAGATGTGCGGATTGTTTTTGTCGAGCAGCTGGTAGTCGCCGTACACCAGCACTGGGTGCAGCTTGCGCATGGCCGTGGCGCGCCGGAAGTGGTTGAGTACCGACGTAGAATCTTGGTTTTCAGCAGCCTCGTTCACCGTCAGATAGTTAGGATTTACCTTAATCCAGGGCGTGCCGGTAGTAAAGCCTGCCTGCGGCGCGGCGCTCCACTGAAAAGGCGTGCGGGCATTATCGCGGGAGAAGTAACTCAGGAACCGTAGATAGGCGGCTTTATCGCCCTTTTGGCTCTTCACCAGCTCGTAGCCGTTACGGGCCTGCACGTCACGATAGTCGGCCATCTTGGTGAAGCCGATATTGGTCATACCAAGCTCGTCGCCGTAGTAGCAATAGGGCGTGCCGTGCATACTCAGAATGAACGTATTCAGGAGCTTGGCCGAGGGGGCTCGAAATTCTACCCGGTCGTCGCCGAAGCGGCTCACAATGCGCGGCTGGTCGTGGCTGCCCAGGTAAATGGCCTGCCAGCCGGTGGTAGCAAATTCCTTTTCCCAGCGGCCAAACACATCTTTCAGTTCGCTAAGCTTGTAGCTGTGAGTCCGCTTATCGCCCACGCCTACTGCCTCGAAGTGGTAAGTCATGCCTAGCTCATTGCGAGCGGGGTCCACAAAAAGCCTGGCTTCCTGCGGGTTGCGCCCCGCACCTTCGGCTACGGTCAGCAGGTTGTAGTGGCTTAGCACCTCGCGGTTCATTTCCTGGAGGTAGTCGTGCAGGTGTGGGCCGTGGTTATAGGTGTTAGTGTAGTTGCTTTCCGTCAGGCCCGGCATGGGAGGGAAGGAAGGGTCTTTAGCCACAAACTGGAAGGCATCCATGCGAAAGCCATCCACTCCCTTATCGGCCCAGAAACGCATCATCTTGTACACTTCCTGGCGCACCTTGGGGTTATTCCAGTTCAGGTCGGGCTGCTTTTTAGAGAAGTAGTGCAGGTAGTAGCTCTTAGTGGTCGAGTCGTACTGCCAAGCATTCTTCTTCACGTCGAAGGTGCTATAGCGAGCTGGTGGGGTGCCTTTTTCGGCAGGCCACCAGTAGTAGTAGTCGCGGTAGGGGCTAGTGCGGGAGCTACGGGCCTGCTTAAACCACTCGTGCTCATCGCTGCTGTGGTTCACCACGATGTCCATCACCAGTTTCAGGCCGCGCTGATGCATGCCTTTTAACAGCGCGTCAAAGTCGGCCATCGTGCCGAAGTCAGGCATAATATTCTGATAGTCAGAAATATCATAGCCATTATCGTCGTTCGGCGAGGCATAGATAGGATTGAGCCATACGGTTTCTATCCCTAGGCCCTTAAGATAATCAAGACGCTGCAGAATACCCTTAAGGTCCCCAATGCCATCCCCGTTGCTATCTTGAAAGCTGCGCGGATATAATTGATAAACAGTGGTTTCTTTCCACCAGCCAGCCTTCTTTTTCAACCCCGTCGTGTCGCTTGCTGCTACGGCCGAAGCACCTTCGGCACCATGCTGAGCCGATTGGTTACAGGCAGTAGCCAGAAATGCTAGAAGCAGTACTAAAAGGGTAGAATAGAGCATAGAATGCTACGTGCAGGATGACTAAAGCGAGTAGTCTGCTTGCAATTGTTTCCGCTAATGAAATTACCTACTGAGAAATAGCGTGAGTAGTTAATTACTCACTCAAGGTACATAGTAAGTTAAACCAAACCTTTCTATGCTCTATAATCGGTTTTCACCTAAGAAAACAGACAGGCTAACTATGCCAGCTACTATAAAGAATGCAATTACAAATGACCTTGCTTGCAATCGATTTCAATGCCTTAGGTTAACAAAGGAATCCTACCGTGTACCTATTGCGAAGGCCATATAAAGCACTGCATTAAAACTATTAATAGTTTTACAAAGCATTTAACTGATATACAGTAGATTGTCTAATAATTATATGCAAAAAATATCAAGTAGATATTAACCTGCTATGAGCTTAAAGTACTGAAAAATGTTAGAGTAGTATCACTTATATTTGCTACACTTGCCTCGCTGGCTGGTAGTAAGGCTTAAGCCGACAGGCTTCAGCAACCTGCTCTCTTTTCCTATATCCCACCCGTGAAGCAACTTTCCTTTTGCCAAGTTGTGCAGTTGGTTTTGGCGTGGAGCGTTCTGTTATATGCTCGGCCTTGCCTGGCACTAGAGGCCAAAACCGACAGCCTGCTACGAGCACTCGACCAGACGCTACAGCGCCAAGCCACCTTTGACCAGCAGCGCCTAGGGCGGCTCGCTACACTCACGGCGGAGTACTATGCTGCCGAAAGCGACAATAGTGCCCGGTATCACCTAGCGCTGCTCATCCATCAAGAATACCGAACGTTTAAGTACGATTCGGCATTTGCTTATGCGCTGAAGCTAGGCAATTTGGCTTCGCGCTTGCGAAGCCCTGATAAGCAGCAGTTAGCCCGAATGCGAATGGCTTATACGCTGCGCTCGGCTGGGCTTTTTAAAGAAGCTTTCGATACGTTGCAAGCGATTCGGGTGCGGCAATTAGCGCAGCGCAACCAGGCTGAATACTATGAGCTGTGCGCCCTGAGCTATGCCGAACTAGCTGACTTTGACGATGATGGCTTTTATCGGAAGCTACACATTGCGCAGTCGATGGCTTACGCCGATACGGCGGCGCACTACTTGCGGCCTGGCTCGGATGCGCAACTGGCCCAGCGGCTTTTTGAGGCCAAGCAACGGGGCGACCTGCGTGCGGGCGCCTTGATTTTCGACCAGTTGCGGCAATTGTCCCTCACGCCGCACCAACTAGCCGTTTACGCCAGCAGCCTAGCTAAGCTCTACGACGAAGCTGGGCAGCGTGAGTTGGCGCTGCAACTGATGGTGCAAGCCGCCATTGGCGACTTGGAATCAGCTACTAAGGAAGGTATTGCGCTATTTCGCATTTCCGATTACTGCTACCAGCTCGGCGACTTGCAGCGCGCCTACTATTACATCACGGAGGCTCGCAAAGCGGCCACTTTCTTTAAGGCCCGGCAGCGCCTGGTACAGATGTCGCGCCTCACCTCGCGCATCGATGGGCAGAAAATCAACATCGTAGAAAACCAGCGCCTGCAGGCCCGGCACTACGCCGCGGCCATTGGGGTGCTGGCTACGCTGCTGCTGGGCTTCGCCTTCATCATTTATAGCCAGCTGCGCCGCTTGAAAAAAGCGGGTGAGTTGCTCTCGGCCAGCAACGAGGAATTGCACGCAACCAACCAGCAGCAGCAGGCACTCAACAACAAGCAGCAAGAGCTGAACCAGCAGCTGCAGGCCTTAAACTATGGCTTGAACGAAGCGAACCACATTAAAGAGGAGTACATCGGCTACTACTTCAGCAACACCTCGCGCTACCTTGATAAGCTGGAGGTGCTGCAAAAAAAGGTAGGCACGCTGCTCACTACCAAGCAAGTAGCTGCCGCGCAACAGCTGATAAAAGGCATCGACATTAAGGCCGAGCGGGCTGAGTTGTTTAAAGGGTTTGACACGGTGTTCATACACCTTTTTCCTAACTTCGTGCGGGAGTTTAACTCCCTCTTCACCGAGGACGACCGCATTCAGCTCACGGAGGACAACCTGCTTACGACCGAACTGCGCATCTTCGCCCTTATTCGCCTAGGGGTAGCTGACAGCGAACAGATTAGCCGTATTTTGGGCTATTCTATTCACACCGTATACGCCTACAAGACCCGCGTAAAAAACCGCTCCTTTTTACCCAACGAGGCTTTCGAGGCGCGGGTGCTGGCCATTCAGGCGGCCTAGGGGCGCTTCGCCCGCGGGCTCCTCTTTACTACGCGGAGAAATTGGCCGCTTGCCGCTGGCCTTGCCGCAAGATTGCCCTTCTACCCTGAAAGGGCGCCGTGCTCCGAGGGCACCTCATTCACTAGTATCCATTCCCACCCGCACTTGAAAAAAATACTACTGCTGCTACTGGCTGCCTTGCCGCTGGTCGCCCAGCCCACGCCCGACCCCTGGCGCCTCACAGCCGACCGCATTGACCCCGCCAACTACTACGGGGTGACGGTGGCCAACGGGGTACTGGGCATTGTGTCGTCGCCCGAGCCATTTAAGGTAAAGAACGTGGTGCTGGCGGGTGCCTACGACCAATACGGCCGCGGCCGGGTGAGTAACTTTCTCAACGGCTTTAACCTGCTGAACATGTACCTGGAGGTGGACGGCCACCGGCTGAATGCCGCCGACGCCCGCAACTTCCGGCAGCAGCTGGATATGCAGCGGGCGGCCCTCACGACCACCTTCGACTACCAGGACAAGGCTACCATTAGCTACACGTACTACGCGCTGCGGCACTTGCCTTACACGGTGCTGCTCGATGTCAGCATTGCGGCCAAGAAGGACCTGAGCCTGACCGCTGCCAGCGTGATGGAAGCGCCTGATGCCCTGCGCGATGCCCAAAATTCATATAACGAGATTGACCGGCCGCACGTCACGCTGAGCTTGCTGACCTCGACGGCCAAGAGCCCCACCGGCAAGCTGCTGCTGGCCGCTAGCACCAGCTTCCTGTTTGACGAGCCGCACGGGCAGGAGCCGCGCATCATCCACGAGATGTGGGACAGCAACATGCACCTGATGAAGTTTGGCAAGACCCTGAAGGCCGGCCAGACCTATACCTACGGCGTGACCGGGTCCACCCTGACCTCAGTCCATGACCCCGACCCGCTGAATGCCGCCGAGCGCATGACCATTTTCGCTCGGCTAGAGGGCAAGAAGCGCCTACTGGAGTTTCACGAGCGGGCGTGGCGCGACTTATGGGCGAGCGACATCAAGATAGCGGGGGACGCCCAGGCCCAGCAAGACGTGCACAGCATGCTCTACCACCTCTACAGCTTTTCGCGGGCCGGCACCGACTTCTCGCCCTCGCCCATGGGTTTGTCGGGCCTAGGGTATAACGGGCACGTGTTCTGGGATGCCGATACGTGGATGTTTCCGGCCCTGCTGGTGCTGCACCCCGATATTGCTAAGTCGCTGGTAGAGTACCGCTTTCAGCGCCTGGGGCAGGCCAAGAGCAACGCCCTGGCCCACGGCTACCGCGGCGCCATGTACCCCTGGGAGAGCGCCGACTCGGGCGTGGAGGAAACGCCGGTGTGGGCCCTGAGCGGTCCTTTCGAGCACCACATTTCGGCCTGCGTGGCGCTGGCGGCCTGGCAGTACTACTGCGTAAGCCAGGACAAGCAGTGGCTGCGCGAGAAAGGCTGGCCCATCTTGCAAGCCACGGCCGACTTCTGGGCCAGCCGCGTCGAGCGCAACGGGCCGGGCCACTACGATATCAAGAACGTGGTGGCCTCCGACGAATGGGCCGAGAACGTGGACAACGACGCCTTCACCAACGGCGCCGCCATCGTAAACCTGCGCAACGCCGCCGCCGCCGCCCGCCTGCTGGGCCTGCCCGCCAATGCCGACTGGGCCCTGGTGGCGCAGAACATTCCGCTGTTGAAGATGCCCGATGGTACTATTCAGGAGCACGCCAGCTACCACGGCGAAGGCATTAAGCAGGGCGACGTGAACCTGCTGGCCTACCCCCTAGGGCTGGTAACCGACCCAACCCAGGTGCGCCGCGACCTGTCCTATTACGAAACGCGGGTGCCTAACGAGGGCACGCCGGCCATGACGCAGGCCATTTTTGCGCTGCTCTACGCCCGGCTGGGCAACGGCGACAAGGCCCAGCATTTCTTCCAAGACGCCTATCAGCCCAACCTGCTGCCGCCCTTCCGGGTGATTGCCGAAACCAAAGGCGGCACTAATCCCTACTTCGCCACCGGGGCGGGCGGGGTGCTGCAGGGTGTGCTCATGGGCTTTGGGGGGCTCGACATTACGCCCCAGGGCATAGTGCAGCGCAAAACCACCTTGCCCACTAGCTGGCAGTCGGTGACGCTGACGGGCGTGGGGCCGCAGCGCCGGACCTATACGGTGCATCGGTAGGGGAGGCGATTAGCCAGGAGGATTATTCGCAGAATAAACAGGCTTTTTTGGCGGCCAATGGCATAGCGTACCCTATCTTTAAGTGGGCTGCTTTTGCTCGCCCCCTACTAGTAAGACGGTGCACTCGCTATGCTGCGGCCAGAACGAAAATCGCTTGGTGCCAGCACCTGCGGGCGGGCTCGGCCGATGCCGCTGGTAGCCGCCGCGCGGTGCAAAAAGTGCGCGCTGACTGCATTTTTCGAGGATTATTCCGGGCGTAATAGCTTACTCGGCGCAACGGCTATACTTTCACAAACGGATTCATTTTTTAGTAAGCCACGCGGGCGCTTTTTTGCGCCGCAGCCCCGGCATAAACCGGCTTGCCGCCCCGGGCAGCGGGCGCCCTAAGTGGACAAAGCGCACGGGCCTTGGCCTTGGCTGGCCTGGAGCAGCCTAGGGGCTAGTTATCACCTCAGGCCGGCCCCACCCACCTGCATTAAAGCCTTTCTTTCTGACTACGCTATGCTTTCAACTTTACTTAGCCGCTGGAGTATTATCCTGCTGTTGCTAGGGCTGCTAGGTAAAATGCATCCGGCGCAAGCTACGCACTTGCTGGGTGGTGAAATGACCTATCGCTACCTCGACAATAAGGGGCCGACTACCGCCCCGCTTCGCTACGAGATTACCGTTACGATTTATAACAACTGCGGCAGCCTGGGCATTGCCTCCCCGCGGGCCAGCGCTGCCGTGGGCATCTATGACCAAGCCACCGGGGCCCAGGTAGTGCTGACGGCCGTCAACTACGCTAATACGGTGTCGCTGTCGGGGCAGCCCGGCATTATGTACATTGCGTCGACATTCCTGTCGGGGTGCATCTCGCCCGCTGTTCCGCCGGGCTGCACCATCTCGGGGGTATCGCAGCCCTATATTCTGCAGCGCTTTGTGGGCATTGTCAACCTGCCCAGCACCACCAAAGGCTACTACGCCATCTTCACCGATGGCGCCCGCAACCTGGACATCACCAACCTGTCGGACCCCGGCAACCAGGCCCTGACGCTGTACGTGGCCCTAGCCCCCCCGCAGCTGCCCAACCGCTCGCCCGTTTTCTCCGACATTGCGGTGGCCATTATCTGCGCCAACGACACTACCTACCTGCTCAACAACGCCGTGGATGCCGACGGCGACCGGCTGGTGTACACCTTTGGGCAGCCCTACGCCACTACGGGCGGGCTGGGGGTGCTGCCTACGCCCTCGTTTCGGCCGCCGCCACCCGTGGCCCCCTACCAGAGTGGCGCGGGGTATTCGGCCGCTACGCCCTTTGGCACGAGTGGCGGCAACTACGCCAGCATCAACGCCTCGACCGGTATCGCCAAATACGTGGCCCGCACGGTGGGGCGCAAGTACGTAGTGGCAGTCGACATTAAAGAATACCGCACCGTGAACGGGCAGGAGGTGCTGATTGGCACCACGCGGCGCGACTTGCAGCTGGCCGTGGCGCTATGCCCCACCACCCCGGCCCCCGTGATACCCCCTCCCGCCGTAATGGCGCGCGACTACAAAGTGGAGGCGGGCAGCACGCTCAGCATTCCCCTCATGGCCAGCCAAAGCGACGGCCACCCGCTAGAAATGACCATCAATAGCGAGCTGCTCGATGGCGCGGGCGGCCACAACGCGGTGGTCGATGGCAATGCGGGCACGCCCATACCGGGCCTGCCCACGGGCGTAGTGGTGGCCAAGGGCAGCACCGGCACCGTAACCGGCACCCTCGTATTTACGACCGGTTGCGACGAAGCCCGCACTGCTCCCTACGACGTGGCACTGACGGTGAAAGACGTGGGCTGCGCCGGCAAAACGGTGGTGGATGTGCTGCACATAACGGTAGAAAAGCCTACCGGCCCCACCGCTATCACCGGCGACCGCGACGTGTGCGGCACCAACGTCACGCGCAGCTACTCGGCTAGCGGCGGCACGGCGCCCGAGGTAGTGTGGCGCGCGGTAGGGGGCACCTTCGTGAACGGCAATAAAGGCGCTACCGTCGAGGTGCAATGGACTGCCACCGGCACCAACCGCCTTATCGCCAAGGGCCTATCGAAGTACGGCTGCCTCACCGACTCGGTAGAGCAGCAAGTAGTGGTGATACCGGCCCCGGTACTCACGGTGAGTGGCAACCGCACCATCTGCCAGGGCAGCAGCACCACGCTGACCGTGACGGGCAGCAGCAGCTACACGCTGGCGGGCGGCGCGGCGCCCTTTGCCGGGGCCGGCCCCTTCACCGTCAGCCCCGCCCAAACGACCACCTACACCATTACCGGCGTGGCCGTGCCGGGCGGCTGCACCCCCACTACGCAGGTGACCGTGACGGTAAACCCCCTGCCCGCCGCCGTGGCGGGCCCGGCCACCCAGGCGGTGTGCTCGGGCTCGCCTATCACCCTAGGGGCCGCGGCAGTGGCGGGCCTCACCTACAGCTGGAGCCCGGCCACTGGCCTCAGCAGCGCTACCGCCGCCAATCCGACCCTGACGCTCACCAACAACACGAGCGCAGCCACTACCCAAACCTATACCCTGACGACCACCGACGCGGCCAGCGGCTGCAGCTCCATCGCCAGCGTCGCCGTAACGGTGCAGCCCCTGCCGCCCGCTGCTAATGGCACGGCCACTACCTGCTCGGGCGTGCCGGTGGCCCTAGGGACCGCGGCGGTGGCGGGCCTCACCTACAACTGGAGCCCGGCCACTGGCCTCAGCAGCGCTACCTTGGCTAACCCCATCGCTACGCTCGCCAATACTAGCGGTGCGGCTCTTACTCAAACGTACACCCTGACCGTGACCAACCCCGCCACGGGCTGCTCCAGCACTGCCACCACCACGCTAACCGTGGTGCCCGCCCTGACGGCCGGCACCGTCGGGGCCGACCAGGCCGTGTGCCCCGGCAGCCGCCCGGCTGCCCTGAACAGCGTGGCGGGCGCGGGCGGCGGCACCGGCACCTACAGCTACCAGTGGGAGTCGTCGGCTGACCAAGTTAACTGGGCGGCCGTAAGCGGGGCCACCAGCGCCGACTACTCGCCCGGCCCCCTTTCGGCGCCGGTGTACTTGCGGCGGCGGGTGACGTCGGGGGGCTGCGTGGATGCTACGTCCAATGCCGTAGCCCTGACGCTGCAGCCGGTGCTGCCCACCAGCGTGCAGCTGGCCACGCCCGCCGCGCAGTGCGCGGGCACGGCGTTCAGCTTTACGCCAGTGCCCACCAACGGCGGCAGCGCGCCCACCTACCGCTGGTTTGTGAACGGCCAGCAGGTGAGCACCAGCGCCACGTTCAGCAGCACGACCCTAGGGCAGGGCGACCGGGTGCGGGTGGAGATGACGCCCACCGCGGGCTTCTGCGCCAGCGGGCCGGCCGAGGCTACGGTCAGCATCAGCCTCACGCCGGTGGTGCTGCCCACGGTGGCTATGGCCGTGCTCACGCCGCTGCCGGTGTGCGCGGGCAACTCCGTCGATTTCCGGGTGACGGGCGTGACGGCGGCCGGCGCTAGCCCCGTGTACCAGTGGCAGATTGATGGGGTGGACGTGGCCGGGGCGCAGGGCACCACCTTCAGCACCGCGAAGCTGCGCGACGGGCAGGCGGTGACGGTAGTGCTGCGCACCAACACGGCTTGCAGCGCGGTGGCTATTCCGTCGGCGGCGGTGCGGGTGGCGGTGCTGCCCGTGGCCGACGTGGAAGCTGGCCCCGACAAGGTGATTACCGAAGGCGACCAGGTGGTGCTGGAAGGCACGGCCAACGGCAAGTTTGCGGTGCACTGGCTGCCCACGCAGGGCCTGCGCTTCGGCGCCGACTCGCTGCGGCCCCTGGCCTCGCCGGCCATCACGACCACCTACACGCTCTCGGGCACCATCGGCCCGTGCCCCGACCAAAGCTCGGTGACCGTGACCGTGACGCGGCGCATCGCCATCCCCAACGCCTTCAGCCCCAACGGCGACGGCAACGACGACACCTGGGAGATTGACAACATCGGCGATTACCCCGGCAGCCGCGTGCTGGTGATGAACCGCTGGGGCGGCAAGGTCTTCGAAACCACCGCCTACCGCCGCGGCAACGAGTGGAACGGCACCATTGGCGGGCAGCCGGCCCCCATCGGCACCTACTACTACATCATCACCCTCGGCAACGGCAAGTCCTACAGCGGCCCCATCACGGTGGTCTATTAACGCAACCACTACTAATTAATTGACTGCTGCCCTGGGTAGTAGCAAAGCCTCAACAATATTGCTGCTGGATAGCTAGTTGGCCCTAGGGTATCTTTCCTATCCTTTTCCGATGTGCTTATGAAGGTGAACCTATACGCCGCCCTTTCGCTACTCGTGCTGGCCCTAGGGGCCGGGCGAGTCGCGCAGGCTCAGCAGCTGGCCCAGTACAGCCAGTATATGAACAACAACTACGTGCTGAACCCCGCGGTGGCCGGCACCGAAGACTACATCGACCTCAAGTTCAGCTACCGCACGCAGTGGGTGGGGCTGGAGGGCGCCCCGCGCACGTTTTACGCCAGCGGCAACTCGGCCCTGGGGCCCCAGGGCAACCAGCCGGGCCACAGCCTGCGCGCCTGGCGCAAGGGCTTCCACGCCATTGGCGGCATCGTGTACAGCGACGTGACGGGGCCCACCAGCCGCACCGGCCTCTACGGCTCCTACACCTACAACCTGCCCATCACCCGCACCGTGCGCCTGGCCCTAGGGGCCTCGGTGGGCATGCAGCAGTTCTCGGTTGATGGCTCGCAGCTGCGGTTTCACAACGCGGGCACCATCGCCACCAGCCAGTCGTCGCGGGTGCCCGACGCCACGGTAGGCGCCTGGCTCTACAGCCCCGATTTCTACGTTGGTCTGTCGTCGGCGCAACTGCTGGGCAACCAGCTCGATATTGCCTACTCGCCCACCAGCCAGCTAGTGTACAGCAACAAGCTGGAGCGCCACTACTTCGCCACCGCCGGCGTGCGCGTGCCCCTAGGCGACGACTGGACGCTGGTGCCCTCGGTACTGGTGAAGTACATGTCGCCGGCCCCCACTTCGGTAGACATCAACGCCAAGGTGCGGTTCCGTGACATTCTGTGGGCGGGCGCGTCGTGGCGGATTAAGAGCGCCGCGGTGGCCATGGTGGGCGTCAACGTGAGCCCCGTTATCGCCGTCAGCTACTCCTACGACGCCACCACCTCGGCCCTGTCGGCCTACCAGGCGGGTAGCCACGAGGTGCTGCTCAGCCTCAAGCTCAACAAGGCGCCCAAAGTGATATGCCCCGACCGCTTCTGGTAAGGAGCGTAATGGGAGTAATGATGTTAGCTCACTAAATTCATTACGCTTATTACTCCCATTACTTCAGAGCGGCAGCCGAACGTGGTGGGCGTACTCGACCAGCGGGGCCGTGTCGGTGAAGCTGCGCAGCACCATGCTGGACTCCAGCACCGGCTCGTAGCTCATTTCTACGAAGAAGCCCACGCCCGCATTGGGTAAAAAATACAAGTGGACATCGCGCCGGTTCTGGCGGCGCTTGGCCAGGTGCGTGCCCGCCGCTACTACCAGCGCTACCTTATCGTGGGGCTGCAGCTGGCGAAAAGCATCGAGCGTCATAAGCAAATAGGGGAGTAGGGCAAGAAAATAGCGCGGCGCCGGGTTCCGCCGCGGCTGCCAGCGCAGCGCCTAGGGGGCTCGTGCACTGCCAGCCCCGCGGCAGCCTGCTGGCAGCGACCGAGCAACGAGCAGGGGCAAAAATGCGGCCCGCTCGCCCGCGAATAATCGGCAGATAGTACCATTCTTGCGGCGGGTAAACCCGTACGTAGTTAGCGCACTTGTGGGCGCTGCTTGCGTAAGGGGTTATTTGGTGAGACCCAACTCAGGTCAGGCTATATAGCGGAGTTGTTCGTCTGAGGCGCCAGTAGCGAAGATGGCTGTAGCTTGCGCACTACGGTGAGCATAATCGCCGCATAAAGCACTGGTAGGGGCCAGCCACCTATTTTATGATTCGCATTATCATTGTCGACGACCACGCGGTACTGCGCAACGGCTTAAGCGTCTTGTTTGCGGCCGAAGCCGGGATGCAGGTGGTAGGGGAGGCGGCTAATGGCCAGCACCTGCTCGACCAGCTACCTGCGCTCGAAGCCGACCTGGTGCTGCTGGATATGAACATGCCGGTGCTCGATGGCCTGGCTACGGTGTGCCACCTGCGCGAAGCGTATCCGCACCTGCATGTGCTGATGCTGTCCATGATTGACCAGCCCCTGCGCATCAAGCAAGTGCTGGATGCCGGCGCCCTAGGCTACATATTTAAAAATGCCGAGCGCGCCGAGCTGCTGGCCGCCGTGCGGACCGTGGCGGGGGGGCAGCGCTTCCTGGGTACCGAGCTGGGTTTGCTGCTGCTCGAGATGGTAGTGGCTTCCGAAGCCCAGCTGCCCATCGTGCGCACGAGCACGGGCACGCCCCTCTCGCGCCGCGAGTTGGAAGTGCTGCAGCTGGTAGCCCAGGGCCTGACCACCCACCAAATTGCCGAGCAGCTCTTCACCAGCAAGCGCACCATCGAAACCCACCGCCAAAACATGCTGGAGAAAGCCGGCGCCAAGAATACCGCCGTGCTCGTGCGCTACGCCCTGGTGCACGGCCTGCTTACGTCCCCCACCCTCTAAAGTGCACAGGGGGCCAGGGCCGCCCCTAGGGCCCGGGGCCAGGCCCCGGCTCGCCGCTGAGCTAGCCCCTAGGCGGGGGGCTGGCCAGGGGCCTCGTCGCCCGTGAGCATAAACTCGCGCAGGCGGTTAATATGACGCTTTAGCTCCTCAATGCGCTCATTCTGCCGCGGCTCCCAGGTGGCCTCGTGGTGGCCGGCCATGTTCACGAGCAGGTTTTTGCGCTCTTCCAGCAGGCGCAGGGCCACCCACAGGCTTTCTTCGAGGGCGTGCTGCGAGCTGTCGGCCAGCGCGTCGGCCGTGAAGGCGTGGCCGGTGTGGCAGCGGTAGCGCAGCACCTGGCCAGCTTCCATTTGCCAGAGCGAGCCGCCGCAGTCGGGGCAGGTAAGGGGCACCTGGTGGCCTAGCTGGGCTACCTGTTCGGTGGTGCCTACCACGCGCTCGGCAATGGCGGCCTCCAGCTTCAAATCGGCAGGGATGTATTGCATAGGGGGGGCCGGCGCGGCCGGGCTAGCACTCACTAAGCGGATCAGCAAAGCGCCCATCTCGTCGAGGGGCACCACGTAGTCGATAGGCACATTGCGCAGCGCGCTCTCGGGCATACTCGGAAACTGGGCCTCCCTAGGGTCTTGCACCACCGCAATGCCCCCGCACCGCTTAATAAAGTCGAGGCCGGCGGTGCCGTCGTGCAGCATGCCCGTCAGCACCACCCCCACGGCGTTTGCGCCAAAAACCACGGCAGCGGCGCGAAACAGGGTATCGGCGGCGGGGCGGTAGTGGTTTTCGTGCGGGCCTTTGGTTACCAGCACGTGGGTTTCCTTCAGCAGCAGGTGGTTGTCGGGCGGGGCCAGGTAGAGGTGGCCGGCCAGCAGCGGGACTTTGTTGGTGGCCACGTGGCAAGTCAGGGGCGTGCTGGCCGCCAAGCGCTCAACTAGCACCTCGGCGTTGGATTCGGGCGATAAGTGCTGCACCACCAGCACGGCGGCCGGCAGCTCGGCGGGCAGTTGGGCCAGCAAGCGTTCGAGCGCGGGCAGGCCCCCCGCCGATGTGCCAATAACAATAACGTGAGAAGGACTGAGCATAGAGTAAGCAAGCTAGCCGGCGCCGCCACCCGCAAGCGGCGCCAGGCCCGCTTTGTACGGCGTCCGTCCGTCGCAGGTAAGCGGCAGCAACGTTACTTTGAGAATATATTTTCGGCGGCTGGTGGGTGGCCATGCCGCGCCAGCTACCCAAGCCGCCGTGCTTAACCAAATGAATTCTACCCCCGAACTGCCTGACCACGAAGAGGTGCCGCCCGCCAACGAGCCGGAGGCAGCGGCCGACGCACCCGCCGCGCCAGCGCAGCCGGCGGGCCGGGCCAAAGCGCGGAGCCGCAACCGCCCCGAAGAGAAGGCTACGGTGGTGGCCATTGGCGGGTCGTCGGGCGCGCTCAGGTCCCTGGAGCAATTCTTTGCCCACATGCCGCCCCACACCGGCCTCGTCTTTGTGCTAGTGCTGCACTACCAGGCGGGCGCAGATGGCGCCGGCACCGACCTGGTAGAAGTGGTGCAGCAGTTCACGGCGATGCGCGTGACGGAGGCGCACGACAACGAGCGCCTCCAGCCCAACCACGTGTACCTGAACCCGCCCAGCCAGGAGCTGAGCCTGCTGCACGGCAACTTGCTGCTGCTGCAGCCTACCCAGCCCGTGCCGCGCCGCCAGCCCATCGACTTTTTCTTGCAGAGCCTGGCTAAGGATGCGGGCGAGCGCGCCGTGTGCATCATCTTTTCGGGCGTGGGCGCCGATGGCAGCCTAGGGCTGAAGCTGGTGATGGAAAACTTCGGCATGGTGATGGTGCAAGACCCCGACACGGCCCAGTTCGACGCCATGCCGCGCGCCGCGCTGGCCACCGAGTTTGTCGATTTTGTGCTGCCCCCCGAGCGCATGGCCGCGCAGCTGCTCGACTACGTAGCGCGCCCGCTGGTGGCGCGCACGGCCCCCGAGCTAGACGAGGCGGGCACCGTGCGGCCCATGCACGCGCTGCAAAAGATATTCCTGCTCATCCGCGCCCAAACCGGGCACGACTTCAGCTTCTACAAGCGCAACACCGTGTTTCGGCGCATCGAGCGGCGCATGAACTCGCACCAGATTCGCGAGTTCACCCACTACGTGCGCTACCTGCAGGAAAACCCCGGCGAGGTCGAGCAGCTGTTTCACGAGCTGCTGATTGGCGTCACCAAGTTTTTCCGCGATGCCGAGGCCTTCGAGCACCTCAAGGAGCACCTGCGCCCGCTGGTGGCCGACAAGCCCGCCGACAGCACCCTGCGCGTGTGGGCCCCCGGCTGCTCTACCGGTGAGGAAGCCTACTCGCTGGCCATTACCCTGTTTGAGCTGATTGACGAGGTGGCCCCCCAGCAGCACCTCAAGGTGCAGATTTTTGCCACCGACATCTCGCCCGCGGGCATTGCCACGGCCCGGGCCGGGCAGTACTCCGACAATACGGTGGCCGAGGTGGGCCCCGAGCGCCTGGAGCGCTTCTTCCGCAAAACCGAATACGGCTACCAGATTCGCAAGGAAGTGCGCGATGTGGTGGTGTTTGCCTTGCACAACATCAACAAGGATGCGCCCTTCATCCGGCTCGACTTGCTGGTGTGCCGCAACCTGCTCATTTACCTCAGCGCCGAGCTGCAGCGCAATCTGCTACCCGTCTTCCACTATGCGCTGTTGCCCAACGGGTTGCTCTTTCTCGGGCCGAGCGAAAATATCACGGGCTTCCACGACTTATTTCAGCCCCTGGACGTAAAGTGGAAGATTTCGCGCCGCAATGTGCTGACCACCGCCCTGCCCCAGCTTATCAAGTTTCCCTTCTCCCTAGGGCCTCAGGCACTGCCCCTGCCCCCCACCCCCCTTATGCTGCCCGCCGCTTCGCTCAGCCACCGCCCAAGTGGCCCCTTCGTCACGCTTATCCAACGCACGCTGCTGCAGAGCTACTCGCCGCCGGCCGTGGTCATCGATGGCAAAGGCGAGATACTGTACGTGAACGGCCGCACCGGCCGCTACCTGGAGCCCGCCCCCGGCCTAGGGGGCATGAACCTGTTTGAGATGGCCCGCGCCGAGCTGAACTTCGAAATCAGCGGGGCGGTGCACCGGGCCCAGCAGTCGCGCGAGAACGTGGTGGTGGATAACGTGCGCGTGAAAACCGACACCGGCCGGCAGCTGCTGCGCCTCACCGTGCGCCACCTCACCGAGTACGAGCAGCTGGTGGGCTTGCTGCTGGTGGTGTTTGAAGACCAACCCACGCCGCGCCGCGTGCGCCAGGCCAAGCACGAGCCCTCGGCCGATAGCCGCCAGCACGAGGCCATGATTGAGGCCCTCGACAAGGAGCTGCAGTATACCAAGCACCGCCTGCAAAGCACCGTGGAGGAGATGGAAAGCAGCCTGGAAGAGCTGAAAAGCACCAACGAGGAGCTGCAAAGCGCCAACGAGGAGCTACAAAGCACCAACGAGGAAGCCATGACCAACAAGGAGGAGATGCAGAGCCTGAACGAGGAGCTGATGACCCTCAACATGCAGTACCTGGCCAAGACCGAGGAGCTGAGCCAGAGTGCCAACGACATGAAGAACCTGCTCGACGCCACCGAGATAGCCATCGTCTTCCTCGACAACAACTTGCTGGTGAAGCGCTTCACGCCCCCGGTTAGCCGCATCATCAGCCTGCTGCCCGGCGACCTGGGCCGGCCCCTGGCCCACTTCACCAGCAACCTGCGCTACGAGCACTTGCTGCGTGATATTCAGCAGGTGCTCGACCGCCTCACGCCCATCGAGCTCAGCATCCAAACCCTGCGCGATGAGTGGTACACGATGCGGGCGCTGCCCTACCGCTCGCTCGACAACTACATCAACGGCGTCGTTATCACCTTCACCGATATTACGACCCTGAAGACGCTCGAAACCCAGCTGCAGGAAAACGCCCGCTTCACCGAGAGCCTGGCCGAAACCGTGCGCGAGCCCCTGCTGGCCATCGACGCCGACTTGCGCGTGTACAGCGCCAGCCAGGCATTTGCCGAGCTGGTGCAGGAGCCGGCCGCTGAGCTGCCCGGCCAGCTGCTCACCACCCTCAGCGGCGGCGCCTGGAACCAGCCGGCGCTGCTGCGGCAGCTGCTGCTCCTGCTCAACCCCAGCGAAGCCGTAGCCGAATTTGACAATCTGACGCTGGAAGTTGCCTTGCCACCCCTGGGCCGCCGCCGGGTGCACCTCTACGGCCGCTGCATGCAGCGGCAGGGCCAGCCCACCGGCCGGGTGCTGCTGGGCATCAAGGAGGTAGAGGTGCCAGCCGCCCCCTAGGGGCCTCGGTTGCTGGCCACCCGGCCGGCCCTGGCCGTAGCTGGCGCCGCCGGCCGGGTGGCCGCAGTAGTTACTAGATGCTTGATTGATGCTTAGATTCAGAGTAGTGTATGGAGCCTACCGACACGCATGATGCACTACGGGGCCTACGGCTGCGCGCCGAGCTGCAGCGGCCCGCCCCGCTAGCCAACCTACCCGCCAGCACGTCGGCCGAAATGAAGCGCTTGGTACAAGAGCTGCAGATTCACCAGGTAGAGCTGGAAATGCAGAACGAGGAGCTGCTGCACGCCCAGGTGCAAGCCGAGCTGAGCCGCGCGCAGTACGCCGACCTGTACGACTCGGCGCCGGTGGGCTACTGCACCCTCGACCGCAGCGGCACCCTGCGCCAAGTTAATAACTACACCTGCCGGCTGCTGGGCGAGCCGCGCGGGCAACTGCTGTACCGGCGGCTGGCGTTGTTTGTAGAGTTCGACGAGCGGCAGCGCTTTAGCGATTTCCTGGTTCAGCTGTGGGCCGTGCCCGGCCAGCACCACTCGTGCGAGATACGCATGAGCCAGAAAAGCGCCGCGCCCAAGTACGTGCAGGTAGAGGGGGTGGCCGTGCCGGCCAACCTGGAGCAGGAGCAGCCCGCCGGCTGCCGGCTGGTGCTGCTCGACGTGAGCGCCCGTCGCGCCGCCACCGACGCCATAGCGGCCAACGAGGCCCGCTTCCGCGCCGCCTTCGAGCAGAGCTACGACGGCATGGTGCTGCTCGACGGCGACTTCCGCTTCGTGGATGCCAACAACGCCGCGCTGCGCCTGCTCGGCCTCACCGACCGCGCCCAGCTGCTGGGCCGCTCGCTGGCCGAGTGCTGGCCCGCCACCCAGCCCGGCGGCCAGGCTACGCCGCAGGTGCTGGCCGACTGCCTGCAAGAAGCCAAGGTGCGCGGCTGGTGCCGCCAAGAACTGCAGCGCCACGGCCCCGACGGCGAGCCGGTGTGGGACGAACTGTCCTTCAACCCCATGGTGCTGCAAGGCCAGCCGGTGCTGCACGCCGCTTGGCGCGACATCACGGCCCGCAAGCGCACCGAGCAGCTGCTGCGCCAAAGCGAAGCCAACTTGCAGCAAACCCTGGCCGCTGCCGCCACCGGCGTGTGGAGCCTCGACCTAGCCAGTAACGCCGTGCACGCCGACGCCCGCGCCCAGGAAATATTTGGCGTGGGCCCCGGCCTGCCCTTTGCCCTGCTCGAAGCCGCCCTGCACCCCGACGACATGCCCGACGTGCGCCGGGCCCTCGGCACGGCCCAGCGCGAGCACACCTCCTTCGACATCGAGCCCCGCCTGCTGCAGGCCGATGGCACAGTGCGCCACGTGGCCGCCACCGGCCGCTTCGAGTACGATGCCACCACGGGCAAGCCGCGCTACCTGCGCGGGCTGGTGCGCGACACCACCGCCCGCCACCGCGCCGCCGCCGAGCTAAACTACAAAGAGCGCCTGCTGCGCAACCTGCTGCGCAACGTGCCGGTGCTGCTGGCCCGCATTGGCCCCGATGGGCGCCTGCGCGAGCACGTGGGGCCCCCGCTGCGCCGCATGGGCCTGGCCGACAACGAATTGGTGGGCCGCCTTGCCGTTGAAGAGTTTGCGGAAGATGCAGCGCACATCCAGCGCCTGCTGGCCGGTGAGCCCGTAAACTACACCACGCGGCTAGCGCGCAATGGTCAGCTTATCTACCTGCAGCTGTTCGGCTTTTACGACCCCGAGCAGCAAGAGTGCATCATGTTCGGCTCCGACGTTACCGAAACCGAGCACCTGAAGGAAGAAGCAACGCGCCAGCGCCTGCGCCAGCAGCAAGAGCTGCACGCCGTCATTCTGACCACCCAGGAGGAAGAGCGCCGCCGCATTGCCGAGAGCCTGCACAACGGCGTGGGCCAGCTGCTGTACGCCACCCGCTTGCACCTCGATACGCTGCCGCCCTCCGAGGGCCGCCGCACCAGCCAGGAGCTGCTCAACGAGGCCATCCGGGCCATCCGCACGGTGTCGTTCGAGCTGACGCCGCCTGTGCTGCAAGACTTTGGCCTGCCCGCCGCCCTGCGCGAGCTGCTCAAGCGCATTCCCACCTCGCACCTCGCCATCGACCTGCACCTGACGGGCCTCGAGCTGCCGCTGCCAGCGACGTTCCAAACCGCCGTGTACCGCATCGTGCAGGAGCTGCTCAACAACGTTATCAAGCACGCCCAGGCCCAGGAGGTGTTCATCAGCCTGGTGCGCGAGGCTGGCCAGCTCTACCTGAGCGTGGAAGACGACGGCCAGGGCCTAGCGCCCGACAGCCTGGAGGCCACTACCGGCATTGGCCTGGTGGGCATCCGCACCCGCGTAGACCTGCTCGGGGGCACGTTCGAGGTGAAGTCGCGCACTGGCAAGGGCACCGGCATCTTCCTGCAGCTGCCCGTGGCCTAGCGAAGCAGCCACCCAGCTCGCGGCCGAGCAAGGGGCCTAGGGCCGTGGCGCGGCGTAGGAGCGGGGGCCAGGCAGGTACTTCTACGTGCCTGGCAAATCCCGTATTCCTACGCTAAAGCGGAGGCTGGCGGGCGCGCACCTTTGCAGGGAGCCTAGGGTACCTGTTGCCCGCCTATTTTCCCTCGCACGTAGTATGAGTTCTTCGGCCATTCCCGGCATCCTTGGTTCCGAGCAGTTTGTGCAGGGCGCGGCCCGCTGGCTCGAAGTAATAGAAAGCCCCGACAGCACCGCCCTGCGCCAAGCGTTTGAGCTGCCTCCGCAGGCAGGGGGCCCGGCCGGCAGTACGCGCCTGCAAGCCCTGTACTTTACGGTCAAGCAGCTGGTGCACCTGGTTTCGACAATTGGCACTGCGCAAATCAAAGCCAGCTTCGTGGTCTTGCCAGCTGCTGCCGGCACGCCGCGCTTCTCGGTGGTGCTCTCGGCCAGCAACGACCTGGGGGCGCGGGTGTCGTCGTACTACCTGGCCGCCGACTACCAGCTGCCTACCGGCGATGCCGACCAGCTTGGCCCCGTCGACCAGCCCGCTGCCCTGGCCCTAGGGGCTACGCCGGGCGTGCTGGCCCGCACCTGGCGGCGGCTGTGGCTGCAGGAAGGCCCCCTAACGCCCGCGCTGTTTGCGGGTTCCTACGGGTATTTGCGCGGCTACACCTTCGCGGCCAGCGACTTTGTGGCGCTGCTAGCCGGCGTGCAAACCGACGACCAAGGCAGCTTGGTGCTGCATTTTGGCTTGCACGAATACTACCGCCCCGACCCCGTGGCCGGCGACGTGCTGGCCCGCACCTTCGGGCTGGTGCTGCAGCTGCGCAACGCCCTCAAAGACCAGGTGGGCGGCGGTAGCGACCCGTACTACGACATGGCGGCTCCCTGCCCACCCTCGTGCTGATACAGCACTAAAGATGGTTAGTGAAGGAGTTTGCGCGTATGCCTAGTAGCCCCTTGATATGGTTTCAGCTTTACCTGCCGCTGCTGGCGCTGCTGGTGGCGGCCGCGGGCGGCCTGTGGCACTACCGCCGGCTGCCCGCGCAGCTGCGCTACCTGGCCGGCGCCGTAAGCTGGGTGCTGCTCGTGCAGTGCGTGGCCCAGCTCCTGGTGTGCTACCGGTTGCCCACCCAGCACCTGGCGCCCATCGGGGCCGCGGGCGAGTTTGCGCTGCTGGCGTTGGCGTACCGGGCGGCCCTGCGCTCGCCGGCGTTCAGCCGCTGGCTGCCGTGGCTGGTGAGCGGCCTCGCGGTCAACGCGCTGGTGAGTGGGCTGGCCGAGCCCGGCGCCAGCTGGTTTCGGCCCGGGCTGCAGGTGCTCGAAAGCGCGCTGCTGCTGGTGCTGGTGGCGCTGTATTTCCGCAAGCTGCTCAGCGAGCTGGCCATCGGACACCTCGAGCGCGACCCCATGTTTTGGCTGTCGACGGGCCTGCTCATCTACAGCTTGGGCAGCATTCAGATATCTTTGTTCAGCAACTATTTACTGCAGCGCTATTCCGACCAGCTGAGCAGCACGGTGTGGTTTGCGCAGGCCCTGCTGGCGCTGATTCTGTATAGCTGCTACGCCCTGGCTCTATGGATGCGCCCCCAGAAATAGCTTTCGGCTCGCTGCTCCTCGGGGGCATCGGCTTTATGCTGCTGGCAGCCGTGCTGCTGGTGCTGTTTGTGGTGGTGTATCAGCGCCGGCTGCTGGCCCAGCAGCGGCGCCTGCGCACCGCCGAAGCCGCCTACCAGCGCCAGTTGCTGGCCGCCATCATTGAAGCCCAGGAGCGCGAGCGCGAGCGCATCGGGCGCGACTTGCACGACGGCATCGGCTCGACCATTGCCACCGCCAAGCTGCTCGTCAACCGCCTCGCTAGCAGCCCCACCAACCCCGATAACGCCGGCATGCTGCAGCTGGTAAAAGAAATTATTGCCGGCGCCGTGCAGGATGTGCGCAGCGTGTCGCACAATCTCTACCCGGTGGTGCTGTCGCGCTTCGGGCTGGCCGAGGCCCTGCAGCACCTGGTGGATGTGGGCAACGAAGCCAGCCCGCTCGCCGTGACCCTCGACCTGCACTACCCCCGCCCGCTGGCCCTGCCCCAAGAGCTGGCGCTCTACCGCATTTGCCAAGAGCTGCTGCACAATGGCCTGCGCCATGCCCAGGGCGCCACCCGCCTGGCCGTGGCCCTGTACCAGCAAGGGCCGCTGCTGGTGCTCTCGGTCGAGGACGATGGCTGCGGCTTTACGCCCGCGCCGGCCGATGCCCTAGGGGCCGGTGCCGGCGCGGGCCTGCGCAGTATTGAGGTGCGCGTGCAGCTGCTGCAGGCCCGCTTGCAGCGGCGCACGGCGCCCGGCCAGGGCACCCACACGCGCATCGAGCTGGACCACTCAGGCTGAGTTATTTGCCTCGTCAACTTAACCAAGTAACTTGGTTCGCCTACCTTCGCACTTCTCTCTTCTCTTCGCTAGCTATGACACCAACGACTGCCGCCCCGGCCCTTATGCCGCCCATCCACATTGCCCTGCTCGACGACCACCAGCTCTTTCGGCAAGGCATGCGCTACATTCTGCAAACGCTGCCTTTTGTAGAAAGTATCGTGGAAGCGGGCAAGTTTGAGGAGCTGCTCCATTACTTCCACCAGCGCCAGCCCGACCTGCTGCTGCTGGACCTGCAAATGCCCAACATGGACGGGCCGGAAGTAGCCCGACGCCTCCTGCACGAGTTCCCCAAGCTCAAAATCATCGTGCTGTCCATGTTCTCGGCCGATACGTTCATCACCCAGATGATGCGCATTGGCGTGCACAGCTACCTGCCCAAAGATGCCGACCAGCAGCAACTGCGCCAGGCCATCGAGGACGTTATCTGCACGGGCCACCACTTCACGCCGGCTATTTCGCGGGCGTTGGTGCGCGGCATTCAGCAGCCCGCCCCCGGCCACGCCCCGGCCCCCGGTGGGCAGGTTAATGTGGTGCAGTTCACCCCCCGCGAGCACGAGATACTGCGGCTCATCTGTGAGGGCCGCACCGCCGCCGAAATTGCCGACCACCTCTTCATCAGCCGCCGCACGGTAGAGGGGCACCGCCAGAAGCTGCTCGAAAAAACCAGCGCCCCCAACTCGGCCGGGCTGGTGGTGTACGCCGCCCGCCACGGCCTGCTCGACGCCTAGGCGCTATTCACAGCACCCGCCCGTGCCGCTGCCCGCCGCCAGGGCTGCTCGGCCACACAACCCCCTAGGGACGTAAAAGAGCGGCCTTGTCGGCGGGCGGCGCGCTGGCTAGGCACTAGCTCGCAGCGTCTGGTTAGAGCCTGTAAAACCTCATACCCCCAGCCCCGCCAGGCAGCGCGGGTAGCCGCTATTGGCCAGCAACTGCGCGCAGCACGTTTGCGCCGTCATAAACTTAACCCGCACGCCGAGCTTCGCCAGCCGCCGCGTGGCGATGCCTACCTGCGGGTAGCACTGGTCGGTGTGGTAGGGCAGGAATAGGGCAGCATTCATATCAGGTGAAAAGCGAAGGTGCCGAGCTGCCAGCCTACCACGCAGCAGGGGCGACGAGTGCCCACCCAGCCCACCAAAACCAAACCTGAATAACGATAGGCTGCTGCCATGGCTGCGTGGGCCCTCGCCAGCGCAGCCATGAGGCTCAAGGCTCCTAGCCAGGCAGCGCCCTAGGCCCCAGCTGCGGCGTTGGCTGCCAGTGGGCACTGACGCCTGCCACGCGCAATAATGGCTCTAGGGCAGTAGCGTCGAATATATGCCAGCAGTGGTAGGGTAGGTTGCACATAATAGATAAATAATCAAGCCTTTGCGGGTATATTTTCTGGCCTGGCGTCGGCAAAATTGGAAGTGTTACCTGTCCATGCTTGGGCCCATGTGCTAACTATGTCGTATGTTTGCGTTATAGCTCATAAGCACCAAATGACCTACGCCAAGATTTCTGTATTCACGGAAGAGCAGCAGCAGCTAGCCCGCGTGGCCAAGGCACTGGCGCACCCGGCGCGGGTAGCCATTATCCAGCTGCTAGCCAGCAAGCAAACGTGCATCTCGGGCGATATCGCGGCCGAGCTGCCGCTGTCGCGCACCACCGTTTCGCAGCACCTGCAGGAGCTGAAGGCCCTAGACTTGATACGCGGCGAAATTGAAGGCCTGACGGTGTGCTACTGCCTGAATACGGAGCTGTGGCAGCAGGTGCAGCAGCAGTTTGCCGCCTTCTTCCAGGCTGCCACGGCACCGGCCTGCCCGCCCGACGCGCCCTGCGCCTGCTAACCCCAGCACCACTCACACACCCTCGCTACTATCTCATGACAATCGCAGAACTGAAAGAGGCCCTAGGGGCTCTTCCCGCCGTCAACTTCCGCTTGCCCAGTGGCGAATACCTGCCCGCGCACTTCCACGTCACGGAGGTGGGGCTGGTAAGCAAGCACTTCATCGATTGCGGCGGCGTAGAGCGCCGGGAGGAGGTGGCCAACTTCCAGCTCTGGGAAGCTGGCGACTATGACCACCGCCTCGCGCCGCAGAAATTCCTGCACATTTTGCAGCTCGCCGGGCGCCTGCTGGGCCGCGAGGACCTGGCCATCGAGGTGGAGTACCAGCAGGCCACCATCGGGAAGTTCGGCCTTGATTTCGACGGCACCGATTTTCTGCTGATGCCCACATACACCGCCTGCCTGGCCCAGGATGCCTGCGGCATTCCGGCCGCCAGCCAGAGCCAGCTGCTGCCGCTGCTGCCAGTAGCCTGCTGCACCCCTGGCGGCGGATGCTGCTAGCTGCGTTGCACCGCGTCGCTTCATCAGCCCGCCCAGTCCGTTTTCGCTTCGCCCATGCAGCTGCAGCCCCTCACGCTTGCGCACTGGCCCCAGGTGCGCGCCATTTACGAGGCCGGCATTGCCACCGGCAACGCCACCTTCGAAACCCAGGCCCCCGAGTGGGACGCCTGGGACCGGGCCCACTTACCGCACAGCCGGCTGGTGGCCCTCGATGAAGGCGGCGAGGTGTTGGGCTGGGCGGCCCTCTCGCCAGTATCGAGCCGCCTCGTGTACGCCGGGGTGGCGGAAGAAAGCATTTACATCGCTGCCCCGGCCCGCGGGCAGGGCGTAGGCCGGCACTTGCTGCAGGCCCTCATCGCCGCTTCGGAAGCCCAGGGTATCTGGACGCTGCAAGCCAGTACCTTCGAGGAAAACGCGGCCAGTATTGCACTGCACACGCGGGTAGGCTTCCGCATCGTCGGCTACCGCGAGCGCATTGCCCAGCGCCACGGCACTTGGCGCAACACGGTACTGCTGGAGCGGCGCAGCGCCGCCGTTGGCACCGCGTCATAGGTCTGCCTTCTGCATTACCAAGTCTTACTTGACCCAATGACCCCTAGGAAAAATATCCTGGTGCTGTGCACCGGCAACTCCTGCCGCAGCCAATTGCTGCACGGCTACCTGCAGCAAACGCTGGGCGAGGCCGCCGCCGTGTATTCGGCCGGGGTGGAGGTGCATGGCCTCAACCCACGCGCCGTGCGCGTAATGGCCGAAGACGGCTTGGACATCAGCCAGCACACCAGCAACCACGTCGAGGAGTACGCGCACGTGCCGTTCGACTACGTGCTCACCGTGTGCGACCATGCCCAGGAGGTATGCCCAGTGTTTCCGGCCACGGCTCAGAAGCTGCACCACAGCTTCGCCGACCCCGCTAAAGCCACGGGCAGCGAGGAGGAGATACTGACCCAATTCCGCGCCGTGCGCGACCAGGTGAAGGCTTATGCGCAGAACCTGGCGCCGCAGCTGCTGAGAGCCTAGGGCCGCGGCCCGGCACCAAGCCCCTGGCCGCGCTGCCTCAGGAAGCTGGCGTTAAAACTTAGAGATGAGCACGATGCCAATAACCAGCAGGGTGTAGCCCGCCAGGCGGCCGGGCGTGAGGGCGTGCACCTCCACGCCAAACCAGCCATACTTATCAATTATCACCGACGTGAGCAGGTTGGCCGAGATAGTGAGGCCGGCGAAGGCCCCGGCGCCAATCTTGTTCACGAAGATGAGGCCGGCAACAACGGCCCCGGCCAGTCCGCCCACCACGGCATGCCCTGAATATTGGCCAGCGAGGGCAGCGGCTTGGGGATGCAAATGAACAGGCAGAACAGCAGGGCGATGATGGACAGAAACAACCCCTGGCTGGCCAGCCAGGGGTTCACCAGCGACTTCTGCAGGGCGCCGTTCATGGGTAGCCCCCGGGCCTGCAGCACACCGGCCATAAGGATGAGCGGGCAAATGAACGAGGCATTGACACTAGTGTCAGCCATACTCGTAAAAGTTTGAGGGTGTTAGGGTTAGGAGTAATGTGCTAGCAGCTACCGCGGCAGCATAAATAGCGAGCCGATAGACAGTAGCAGCAGCCCCAGCATGACCAGCGCGCCCAGCTTAAGAAACTGCCAGGCGCTGACGTCGATGTTTTCGCGCCGCAGCGCCACCAGCCACAGAATGGTAGCCAGCGAGCCCGTCACCGACAGGTTGGGGCCTAGGTCGGTGCCGATGAGCACGGCGCTCTTGATGATTTCGGGCACCTGGGCGGTTTGCATCACGTTGCCGGCAATGAGACCGGCGGGCAGGTTGTTCAGCACGTTGCACAGCAGGGCCGTGCCCACGCCGCTCGCCCAAGTGGTGCCGGCCACCGACTGCCCGGCGCTGCGCGTGAACAACCCGCTCAGCCAGTGCGTGATGCCCGTTTTGTTGAGCGCCTCTACCAGCACAAACAGGCCCGCCACCAGCGGCAGCACCGACCACGACACGCTCCGCACCACGTCGGCCGGGCTTTTGCGGGCAATGAGCAGCACGATGGCTGTGGTGAGCACCCCCGTAATGGCCGTGGGCAGCCCTAGGGGCTGGTCGAAGGCCGACGCCGCCAGCAGGGCCACGGCCGTGCCCGCAATGCCGCCCAGCGCCACTTTGCCGCCGCGCCCCAAGGTGGGCAGCTCAATGTCCTGGGCAATGGCTTGGTGCAGCTCTGCGCGCTGGGTGTAGCGCAGCACGGCGTAGGTAGCCCCGATAGCCACCACGGCCGGCAGCAGGTAGCGCGACAGCCATTCGAGCAGCGGCGGCAGGTGGGCGCCGTAAAGCACCAGGTTGGCCGGGTTGGAGATGGGCAGCACAAACGAGGCCGCGTTGGCGATGAAGGCGCAGCTAAACAGGTAGGGGAGGGGATTCTTGACCTTGGCCGCCTTCACGGCCACCGCCACGGCTGGCGTGAGCACTACGGCCGTGGCATCGTTGGAGAGGAAAGTGGTGACGACCATCCCCACCAGGTAGATGAGCAAGAACAGCCGCTGGGCCGAGCCCTTGGCCAGCTGGGTGGCGTGCGCGGCCAGCCAGTCAAATAGCTTTTCCTCGCGGGCCACCTCGGCCAGCAGCATCATGCCGGTAAGGAAGAGGTATACATCCAAGCCCTTGGCCACGCCCGCCAGGCCCTCGGCCGGGGTGAGCAGTTGCAGCACGAGCAGCAGTACGGCCCCGCCCACGGCCCACACAAATTCCGGCAGCTTGAACGGCCGGCTGATGACCAAGGCAATGGACAGCGCGGAAATAATCCAGATTAAAAGGATGCTCGTTGGCATTAGAAGGCTACTACGTAGCAAGTTAGGAGCTAGGACGAAGGGGCTAGGGGTGGCGGCTCGGCGGCGTGCCCAGGGTGCCGCTGTCCTCCCAGGCGCCGAGCCTGGTGGCGTCGCTGCCAGTGCCGGGCCTAGGGGGCGCGTAGGGAGCCAGGGCTAGCAACGGGTAGCGGCCGGGCCGGTTGGTGGCGTCGCGGGCTTCCACGGTAAGGGCAGCCTAGGGCCCGCGCCGGGTGGGCGGTGCGCCTCCCCTACGCCCGGCGTAGCGCGCTGCAGGAGCAACCAAGGGCCGTCGAACTGGTACTGCACGGCTGCGAGGTCGCTGGTGATGTAGTAGGCGGGCGCATCCTCAGTGATGTGCAAGTCGCCGAGGTGCGTGTACACCAGGGGGCGGTCGGCGCCCGGCACTGAGGGAAGTAGTTCGGCCATGAGGGGGCAGCGTGACCGTAACGCCAGCCGGTAACGCACTCATCGAAGTCGGTAAGGGCCCCGGCATAAGCTGAGCGCTAGCTGGCTAGCATGAGTTGCATATACCACTAGTATGCATAGGTTCAGCAACTTAGGGTGGCGCTTTCGCGTTCAGCCCCCAGTCGGCCACTCTTTATTAACCCTTCAGGTGCTGCCTACCAGAAAGTAGTGGTAGCCAGCTCGTGGGGCCTAGGGCGGCGGCCCACTGAAGAAAAATTAATGGTAGGTTCGGTTAATCCTAAAGGGGCGGCCAGCTTTGTATCAGGAAAGCGGAACGAACCGCCGCCCGTCATTCCCTCATTACCATGTGCACGCCCCCTCAAAACCACCGTGGCCCGCCAGCAAAGTAGCCGGCCACGGTGGTTTTGAGGGGGCGTGCACATTTCTCGCAACGGCGCCTGGTAGGCTTCGCCAACGGGGGCCAGAAGTTCACCCAGGCCCATTACTTTCCTTCGCCTCCCTCGGCCGTGGACTACAAGGCCAACGGCTTGGCCGGCTCCAACAAAGGCCCCAGCAACTTTAACTACCGTAAGAACGTGCAAGCGTGCCTCGACACCTGCCTGTGCCTGGCGCACAGTCCCGGCGGGCGGGCCACCGACGTGCCCGCCGGGCTGATTACGGCTAGCCGCGCGGGCCTCGACCCAAGCCTGCCGCCCCAGGGGCACTGGTGCAGGTGCCGCGCGTAACCCAGGCCCGCGGCCTGTTTCCGGCCAAGTGCAGGCCTCAGTGACGCAGGGCCTCGAAACCAGCTTCCTGGGGTTCGACCGCGTAAACGTGCGCCAGCTAACCCTAGCGCTCGACAAGCTGTAGTAAGCCCTAGGCTAGATTCCGCCGTAACACATCGTTTCGGCGCACGATATACCCACAAATACCCCTGTACTTAAGCAAAGGGGTAATTAGCGGCCGCCTTACCAGGTGGCCAACCAGCACATGAAAAACCTGTTAGTTACGGGTCTGCTCCTGAGTACGCTCGGCCTGGCCCACGCTCAAACCACTCCGGCCGCCGCGGACACTACCAAGCGCGCCGTTCCCGCGCCGGCACCGGCCAATCCGCTCACCACCTACGGCTTCGTGGACGGGTACTACGGCTTCGACTTCGACCACGCCAATACCAACCAGCGGCCGGGCTTTCTCTACTCGCACAATCGCCAGAACGAGTTCACGGTTAACAATATCATCCTGGGCGCGCACTACGACGATGGCAAGGTGCGCGGCGCCCTTGCCCTGCACGCGGGCACCTACGTATCGGCCAACTACGCCGCCGAAGACCAGGTGCTCAAGCACATCTACGAGGCCTACGCCGGCTTCCGGCCCTTCCAAAAAGCCTGGCTCGACCTGGGCATTTTCACCGCGCACATCGGGTTTGAGTCGGCCATCTCGAAAGACAACTGGACGCTGACCCGCTCGCTAATGGCCGAAAACTCGCCCTACTACGAGTCGGGCGCCCGCTTCACCTACGAAGTCGGCCCTAAGCTGACGCTCACCGGGCTGGTGCTTAACGGCTGGCAGAACATCCGCGAAACCAACCAGGGCAAGGCCCTAGGCACCCAGATTCAGTGGAAGCCCACCGACAAGCTGCTCATCAACAGCAGCACGTTCTACGGCAACGAGCAGCCGCAAGACTCGCTCAAGCGCCGCCGCTACTACCACGATTTCTACCTCACCTACGCCGCTACCGACCGCCTGAACCTGGCCGTGGTATTCGACGTGGGCAAGCAGCAGAGCGAAGGCCGCCGCGGCTACGACACCTGGCACGCCGGCTCGGCCTTTGTGAAGTACAAGCTGGCTGATAAGTTCTCGACCACCCTGCGCGGCGAGTACTACGATGCCGACCGGGGCGTGATTATCAGCAGCAGCATGCCCACCCGCACCGATGCGCGCTTCCTGGCCGGCGGCACCTCGCTCAACCTCGACTACCTGCCCACTGCCCACGTAGCCTTCCGCGTGGAGGGCCGCTACCTGCGGGCTCAAGGCCCCATTTTCGAGCACGCCGACGACTTCTCGCCGAACTACGGCAACGTGACAACCAGCATCGCGCTGTCGTTTTAAGTAGCGTGGACCTCACTCCTCTCCTTAGGGGGAGGGGTGAGGTCCGCGCCAGTGCGGCTAGTACGCTTATCTTTTTTATGCCCTGAGCATGCTCGAGGCCTCCGCATCGCCCGCGAGTTTATCACCCCGGGCAGCTGTGGGTCGAGAGGAGGCTGGGTACGGGCAGCACCTTCTTCACGCTGCCAGTGGCCTAGGGCGCCGGCCGAGGGGGCGTTGCGCCGCGGCGTTGCCCGTCCTTTTAGGGCGTGCCAGCTTGTGCATGTGGCCCCAGTAAAAACACGTAGTCGGAAAAATACGCGTAAGTACGCTAGCGTTGGTAGGGGCTGCGAGCCGTAGTTTGTGTTATTCCAAACGGCAGGAAGTTCCTGCCTCGCCCGCTACGCTACCACTATGAAGCAAACTTGGCTCTATCGCCTCACGGGTCTCCTGCTGCTGGGACTGGTGGGGTTGGCACTCCTCGAGTAGCCACCGTTGGTACCGACCACCACGAGCCTGCTGTTCGCGTAGGGCAGCAGGTTTCCCTCGGTTAGGCGCGCTCCAGTCCCCCTAGGAGCACCGTAATGATGTCGTTTTCAAGCTCCTCAGCCGAAACGCCGCGGCCCGGCCGGTACCACAGCTCCACCCAGCGCACCGCCGAAAGCACCGTAAACAGCGCCACCGACACGTTTACCGGCCGAAACTCGCCCGCCGCAATGCCCTGCTCGATGAGGGCGGCGAAGCCCCGCTCATAGCTCTTGCGGGCTTCCTTGAACTCGGTAAGGCGCGGCTCGGGCAGGTACTTCCAGTCGTGGTTGGCCACCGACACGGCCGCGCTGTCTTCCATCATCAGCCCGATGTGCAGGCGCACCAGCGCCTGAATCTTGTCGCCGTAGCTGCTCGGCGTGGCTTCTATCGCGGCCAGTTGCGAAATGTAGGTGTCGGAAATGCGGAAGCAAATGGTATCCAGCAACTCATCTTTCGACTTGATGTGGTTGTACATGCTGGCGGCCTCCATACCCACCTGCCCGGCCAAGTCGCGCATCGATGTGCCGCCGTACCCCCGGTCCTTGAACAGCTTGGCCGCTTCAGCCAGTATCAGCTCGCGTTTGGGCGACTTTTTAGGTTTGACCATGGATGGGGAGCAGAGAGCGTAAGCCGCAAAAATAACCGCAGATGTAACGGATTTAACTGATTTCGCTGATATGTCCTATTAGAGCGAAACCAACTGCTCAGCTAACAGGTGCCAGCGCGCAAGTCGGCTGGCTCGCTCAGTAGCACGCGCGCAGCAAATGCGCAGCCGCTTAGCCCGCCCGCCACCGCAGGCCGGCGGGCGTATCGGCGAAACCCGTTGAATCCGTTATATCTGCAGTTATACTGCGTCGGGCTTGCGGTGGTCCTCGCCGCTCACCATGCGCGAAATCAGCCCGTGGTCGTCGTAGATGTCGGCCCATACTACGCCCACCACGTGCACGACGATGTAGGCGATAATCAGGTACATCGTGAAGTTGTGCACCTCCTTCACCGTGTGCTCGATGCCGTGCAGCCACGGCACGTCGTCGGCCCAGGTCAGCCCTAGGCCCGTGATGACCATGATGGTCACAGACAGGTACAACGCCGCGTAGGTGAGCTTGGCCAGCAGCACATGGCGCGCCTCGGCGTGCTCGGCGGGCGGGGCCAGGCGGTAGCGCTGCAGCGCCGCCCGCAGCCGCGCCCCAAAGCGCCGCCCGGCCGGGTCGAGAGCCTGCAGTACGGTCCACAGCAGCCAGAAGCCCGCCAGCGTCAGCCCAATCCAGATGTGCCAGTTCCAGATGCGCTCGCTTATCACGTGCCCCAGCGCCCGGCTTTGCTGCTGGCTCAGCGTCAGGCCCGGCCCTAGGGCCCGCTGAAACTCGGGGCCCGCCGACTTGGTGTTCACAATCACCTTTAGAAAAAGGATGGTGAGGAGCTGGCCACTGATAAGCGCCGCATTGGCCCAGTGCCAGATGCGCATGCCTACCGAGTAGTCGTGGGTGGCCGCTACCGGCGGTAAAGTGGTGGTTTCCATAAAGTAAAAACGCCCGCCACGCGGAGCTAGGCTCCACATGACGAGCACTAAGCGGCGATGGTTGCCTGCTTAAGCAAAGCTTAAGAAATCGCCCTGCTGTGCCTGGCGGGCGGCCCGCCGGCCAGGCCCGACGGGGCCACGCAGGGGCCTAGGCGCCGGCCAACTCGGGGGCGGCCGCTTCTACTGCTTCCTCCACGCGGCCGGGGTAGGCCAGCAAGGCCTGCTCTAGCACCGTCATGGCAGCGTCTAGGTCGGTGAGGTTCAGTACGTAAGCCAGGCGCACCTGCTGGCGCCCGAGGCCCGGCGTCTGGTAAAACCCGGCGGCCGGCGACAGCATCAGCGTCTGGCCCTGGTAGCTGAACTCGCGCAGCAGCCACTCGCCAAAGCGCTCGGCATCATCCACCGGCAGGTGGGGCATCACGTAAAAGGCGCCCCCCGGCACCAGGCAGCGCACGCCGGGCATGGCCCGCAGGCGGCGCACCGTGAGGTCGCGTCGGGCCTGGTACTCGGCCCGGTTTTCATCGAAATAGCTTTCGGGCAGCTCCACGGCGGCTTCGCCCAGCAGCATGCCCAGGCCGGGCGGGCTGATGCGCATTTGAGCGAAGTGGAAGGCCGCCTGCCACGCCGCCTGGTTGCGCGTTACCAGCGAGCCCACCCGCGCCCCGCAGGCACTGTAGCGCTTCGAGATGGTATCCATCACCACCACGTGCTGCTCGCCGCCGGCCAGGTTGAGGGCGCTGGTGGCGCGGGCGCCGTCGTAGCAGTACTCGCGGTAGGCCTCGTCGGAGAGCAGGAACAGGTCGTGGCGCTGGCACAGCCCTAGGAGCCCCTCTAGCTCGGCGCGGGTGTACACGTGCCCGGTGGGGTTGCTCGGGTTGCAAAGCAGAATGGCCTTGGTGCGGGGCGTGATAACCTGCTCGAAGTCAGCCAGCGGCGGCAAGGCAAAGCCCGTATCGATGGTGGCCGTAACGGTGACGATGTGCACGCCCGCCGCAATGGCAAAGGCCGTGTAGGTGCCGTAGAAGGGCTCGGGCACAATCAGCTCATCGCCCGGATTGAGGCAGGTGAGCAGCGCAAACAGGATGGCCTCGCTGCCGGCCGTCGTCACTAGTATTTCCTCGGTGCTCACCTCAATGCCCGCCCGGTGGTAGTAGGCGGCCAGCTTCTGGCGGTAGCTGTCGGTGCCCGCGCCGTGGCTGTAGGCCAGTACCGGAATGTCGGCCTTGCGCACCGCCTCAAACAGGCTAGGCGGGGTGGCAATGTCGGGCTGCCCAATATTGAGGTGATATACTTTCTTGCCTTGGCGCTTGGCTTCCTCGGCAAAGGGAGCCATCTTACGGAAGGGCGAAGCGGGCATCTGGCGCCCGCGCTCGGAAATAGGTAACGGCATATAGTTGCTAGTTAGTAGCTGCTAGTTGGTAGTAGTTGAGTACCTGCTGACACCTACCAACTAACAAAAATAAAACACAACGTCCCGGTCGGGTTGGAAACCGGCCGGGACGTTGAAGATGGAAGCTGCGCGGGGGGGTTACTCGTTGCGCTTGTTCAATTCGTCGCGAATGCGGGCGGCTTTCTCGTAGTCTTCTTTTTCGAGCGCCTGCGCCAGCATCTTCGTCAATTCGTCGAGCGATACCTGGCCGCTGGGCTCGCGGGTTTCTGCGGCTTTGGTCGCGGGGGCCGGCTGGTCGTCGTCCTCTTCATCCTCGTCGCGGTCGTCGTCATCCTCGTCCTCGTCGCTGGCCTCATCGAGGTCCGACAGAATGATGCCGGCTTCGCTCAGCACGCTTTCTACCGTGAAGATGGGCACCCCAAAGCGCAAGCCAATGGCGATGGCGTCGGAAGGGCGGGCGTCAATTTCGAAGGTGGTAGCGCCGTCGGAACACACAATGCGCGAGTAGAATACGCCTTCCTTGAGGTCGGAAATCACGACTTCGAGGATGGCTACGTGCACGTGCTCGGCAAAGGACTTAAACAGGTCGTGGGTAAGCGGCCGGTTGGGGCTAATCTTCTCTATTTGGATTGCAATGCTCTGAGCCTCAAACATACCGATGATAATCGGCAGCCGGCGGTTGCCATGCTTCTCGCCCAGGATAAGGGCAAACGAGCCAGATTGCGACTGGGAAGACGACAAGCCCAGAATTTCGAGCGGTATTTTTTTCAAGGGTCGCGGGGACGCTAAGCGTCCGGGGAAACGGTAGGAAACTTTCTTTACGACAAATTAAGCGATAAAGGCCGGAACCGACCGGGAAAAAATTCATCGCCTGCCGAAAAGCAGAAAAGTTGAACGTGGACTCGAATAAATAGGAAGTTAAAAACCAGAACGTCATGCTGAGCTCGCCGAAGCAGCTTTCTCAACCAACCCCCTAGGGAATGGCAAAGATGCTTCGGCGACGCTCAGCATGACGTTCAGCCTACCTAATTACTTATTCTAACCTAGCTCCTTCGCGGCTGCGGTCAGCTTAGGCAGCACGTCCAGCACGTCGCCCACAATGCCGTAGTCGGCGGCTTTGAAGAACGGAGCCTCCGGGTCTTTGTTAATCACCACAATCACCTTCGACGAGTTGACGCCGGCCAGGTGCTGGATGGCGCCCGAGATGCCGCAGGCAATGTAGAGGTTCGGCGATACGGTGATGCCGGTCTGGCCCACGTGCTCGTGGTGGGGGCGCCAGTCTACGTCGCTCACCGGCTTCGAGCAGGCCGTGGCGGCCCCTAGGGCCTTAGCCAGGTCTTCGATGAGGTGCCAGTTTTCGGGGCCTTTCATGCCGCGGCCACCACTCACTACGCGCTCGGCTTCGGGCAGCAGCACGCCGCCGGCCTGGTCCTGCACAATCACCTGCTTGGGCGCATCGGCAAAGTCGGCGTCGGCGAGCTGAGCGGCAAAGGCGACTACCTCGGCGGTTTTGCCGGCCTCGTGCTGGGCTTCGAGCGAATTCTTCTTCACGGCCACAATCTTGGTGGAGCCGCTCAGCACCACGTCGGAGAAGGCCTTGCCCGAGAAGGCCCCGCGCTTCACCACAAACTGCCCGCCGTCGGTGCGGGGCAGCTCCACCACGTTGGTAGCCAGCGAGGCCCCTAGGCGCACCGCCAGGCGCGAGCCCACGGCCGCCCCAATATTGCTGTTAGCCAGCACGATTACCTGCGCGCCCTCCTGCTGGGCAGCCGTGGCAATGAGCTTGGTATAGGCGTTATTAACGAAGTCCTTGAGGCGCGGCTCCTTATCGTAGAGCACCTTCGTAATGCCCTGCTCGCCGAGCTTGGCCAGGTTGGCATCGGTGGCTTCGCCCACAGCCACGGCCGTAGCGGTGGTGCCGAGCTGGGCAGCCACTTGGGCCCCGTACGTGGCCACTTCGAGCGAAGACTTTTTTACTTCGCCCTTATCGCATTCAACTACTACTAGAACAGACATAGAAATTTCATTTAACATTTATCAATTAACATTTAACAACCTGCTTAGGGCTTGGTGCAAGTCATGATAAGCGGATTGACTACTGTTAATTGTTAAATGATGATTGTTAATTGTTAAATGATTAGATGACTTTGGCTTCGTTGCGGAGCAGCTTAATCAGGTCGCCGGCGCTTTCGGCCGGAATAAGCTTAACGCCCTCCTTCTTGGGCGGCTGGGCGTAAGCCAGGACCTGGGTGCGGGCGGCGCTGCCAGTGGCGGGCACCACCTTCAGCGGCTTGGTCCGGGCCGTCATAATGCCGCGCATGTTGGGGATGCGGGGCTCGCACATGGGCTGCTGGCAGCTGGCTACGAAGGGCGTTTGCACCTGCACTACTTCCTTGCCACCCTCAATCTCGCGCTCCAGCGTGGCGCTGTTGCCGCTCAGGTCGAGCTTCATAGCCGGCGCCACCGTCGGAATACCCAGCAGCTCGCCTACCATGCCGTGCACCTGGAAACCATTGTAATCAATGCTTTCCTTGCCCATCAAAATCACGTCGTATCCGCCATCCTTGGCCACAGCCGCAATTTGCTCAGCCACGAAGAAGGCATCGGTGGGGGCCGCGTTTACCCGGATGGCATCGTCGGCGCCAATAGCCAGGGCCTTGCGGATGTTGGGCTCGGTATCGGCTTCGCCCACGTTGAGCACCGTGACGGTGCTGCCAGCGTTGGCCTCCTTCAGCTCGATGGCGCGGGTCAGGGCGTACTCGTCCCAGGGGTTGATGACGAACTGCACCCCAGCCTTATTAAACTCCTTATTGTCGGGGGTGAAGGTAATCTTGGTAGTCGTGTCGGGTACGTTGGCAATGCAAACCAGAAACTTCATGTAGGCAAGAGATTGGGTGAGAAATCAAGAGAAGGTAGGCAAAAGTAGTATGCTTGCATAACAGTTGCCAAACCGAAAACCATTGCGGGGCGTTTTTGGTGCCGAAGCCCCTAGGGCCCGCAACTTTGCCCCAAAGATAACCGCCTTGTCCATGCCCGCTCCGAGCCGCCTGCCCCAGCTGCTGGCCTTCTACCAGGAAGACCCCACCGACCCCTTCATTATTTACGCCCTGGCCACCGAGTACCGCGCCGACGACCCCAAAAAAGCCTGGGAATACTACGAAAAATTGCTGGCCGAGCATCCCGACTACGTGGGCACCTACTACCACGCCGGCAAGCTACTGGAGGGCTTCGGCAAAAAAGACGAAGCCGAGCAAGTCTACCGCAAGGGCTTGGTAGTAAGCCGCAAAGCTGGCCAGCTGCACGCCGCCGCCGAGATTCAGCAGGCGCTCAACAGCTGCCTGGGGCTGGACTACGAGGATGACTAGCCCAGTTGCCGAAACGTTGTACAGTTGCGCGAGCAGTATAAAGCGCAAGTTGCAAAGCTCAGTTTTACAGCTAGTTGCTAACTTCTGGCTAGCTGCCAGCGGCGGAGAGCAGCTTTATGACCCGCGTGGCAGCCAGCTTGTGCCAACTAGCGCGACCTTTGCGGCCCATAACCTATGCTGCAATGGCAACCCGTATCTTACTTGTTGAAGACGAGCCAAAAGTATCCGCTTTTATTCGGCGGGGGCTAGAGGAGGAGGGGTACGAGGTGGAAGTCGCCTACGACGGAAGCTTCGGGCGCCGGCTAGCCCTAGAGCACGAATTCGACCTGCTGATTCTGGACGTGATTTTGCCGGGTATGAGTGGCCTGGAGGTGCTCAAGGCCGTGCGCGCCCACGACCAGGTGTTGCCCGTGCTCATGCTCACGGCCCTAGGCACCACCCAGGACAAGCTACTGGGCTTCGATGGCGGCGTAGACGACTACCTGGTCAAGCCTTTCGACTTTGTGGAGCTGCTGGCGCGGGTGCGCGCCCTCACCCGCCGCCGCGACCGCCGCGTGGCCAAAGGCAACCAGCTGAGCCTGGCCGACCTGACGGTAGACACGGCCGCCAAAACCGTAACGCGCGCCGGCCAGCCCATCAAGCTCACTGCCCGCGAGTTCAACCTGCTCGAGTTGCTGCTGCGCCACCAGGGCCGCGTCCTCAGCCGGGCCGAAATAGCCGAACACACCTGGGAAGAAGCCTTCGACGCCGGCTCCAACGTCATCGACGTGTACGTAAACTACCTGCGCAATAAAGTCGATAAAGGCTTCGCTAAAAAGCTCATTCACACCGTGGTAGGCATGGGCTACGTGCTACGCGAGGAATAGCTAGCCCTAGGGGTATAAATACTAAAAAAGGCTTTCCTCAAGGTGAGGAAAGCCTTTTTTATAGCGATGGAGTGCAGATTAGTTGCGCGTCATCAGGGTGTTAGCCGACAGTTCAGTTGAAGGAATTGGCCACACATAGGCTGGGTTGGTAGGAGCAACCGCACCTACCGTGCTCTTAGCTGGAATGGTGGCATTCAAACGCATGATGTCGATATTGCGAATGCCTTCGCCAAGGAATTCAATACGGCGCTCCAGCAAGATGGCGTTAATGAAATCGGTGGTTGAGGCAAAGTCCGTGGCCGCAAACATGGGCGAAGGAATAGCCGCAGTAGTAGAGGTAGCGGCGATAGCTGGGTTAGAACGCATGCGTACCGCATTAAGTAGGGCTAGAGCCCGCGTATCAATGCTAGTAGTGTTGCGCGCTAACGCCTCAGCCAAACTTAGCATCACCTCCGAGTAGCGGATGACGGGGGCTTTGTCGGTATAAGGCGAACCGGTTGGGTATTTGGTTAGAAAATACTCGGTCCGTGCCGTGCCGTTAGTGGTAGTCGTAACAGGAAATACGAAGCCGGTGCGACGCACATCGGTTGGCAGCCAAGCGCTATTGCCTACTATGCCCCCAGTGGTTGCATTAGTGCTGGCATTCAGGCCATACTCGCCATTGCCGCCTAAGCTAGTAGGCAGGTAGTAGTAGGCCAACTGGTTCTGAGTGCCGGGCGGGTCTTGGGCCGTGAAGGGAAAGGAAAGAATGCTTTCGGAGGTTTCTTGCGGCGCCGTAAATACGGCAAGGATGGAAGGGTTTAACGCATTGGCCACACCAGTAGAGGCAGCGTAAGGGGCAGCAGTGGGTACCAACTTATTAGCCTCCGTAATTACATCAGCATAACGGCCCATCGTTAAGTAAACGCGCGTTTTAAGTGCGATGGCTGTATTGCGGTGTGCCCGGGTCACATTGAGGGTAGCCGCCGAAATGCTACCCTGTGCAGCTGAGTAGCGAAGGGGCAAGCTTTGCTCGGCAAAATTCAGGTCCTGGATTATTTGGTCATACACTTGGGCTACCGTACTACGAGCCAAATCATTGTTGCCCTGACCTGTTTCGGCTACTAGGCGCAAGGGCAAACCCGGCTTGGTGCCGGCCCCATCGATGTAGGGACGGGCGTACAACTGCAGCAGCGAATAGTAGCACAAGGCGCGCAGTAACCGAGCTTCGCCGCGATAGTTGGTAACGGTAGAAGCATAATCGGTAGGGAAAGGAGCCGTTGCCAACTTGCTAGCATTAGCATCAAGGCCTGCCAAGAAAATATTTACTTGGTTGATAGCCGCGTAGGCGTTAGTCCATACGCTTACCACGTCGTTCGACGAGGTTTCGGCCAGGGTGTGGTTCCACACCGACAGCCCCGTTACCCCGTTGCTCGTGCGGTTAATAAAGTCGTTGGCTCGGATGTCACCATAAATCTGGTAGCGCCCACCCAGCAGGCCACCTACTTTGACATAGCTGTACAAACCATTTACCTGAGCCAGCACACGCGAGGGCGTATCAAACGCTAATCCGGCATCGAGTAAAGTAACGGGCTTAACATTCAGTAGGTCGTTCTGGCACGAAGAAAGGGCGCCTAGGCCCAGCAGGGCCGTAAAAGCCACCGTTGCTACGCGCTTGCGAGATATAAATTTCATAGAGCGTTAGGATGCTAACTTTTTAGAAGGAAACGTTGAGGCCAGCCGTGAAGGTGCGGGCCTGGCCTACCGAGTTGCGGTCGACGCCGGGGGCTAGGTTGCTGCCGCCATTCACCGAGATTTCGGGGTCGATACCGCTGTATTTGGTAAAGAGTGCCGCGTTCTGCACCTGTACATACACACGGGCCGCGCTAAGCTTTAAGCCGCTGATAGTCTTGCTGGGGAAAGTATAACCCAGCGACACGTTGCGCAGACGGATAAAGTCGCCTTTTTCTACGTTTTGCGACATTACAATGGTCGACCCATTCGACACGTTGTCACCGTACACCAAACGGGGCCACTCAGCATTTGGCGTTTCGGTAGCCGAAATCCAGCGATTCTTGATATCGACGTTGTTATTCCAGAAACGCTGGTCGTGCAAGCCGGCCCGGGTGCCGTTATAGATGTAGTTGCCTCCCGAGTATTGGAGGAAGATGCCCAGGTCAAAACCTTTAAAGCGGAAGGTGTTATCTAAGCCTCCGTAGAAAGTTGGCAGCACTGGGCCATAAAATTGGCCATCAGCGAGTTGGGTGGGGGACGACGTGTTGGCGCCCGTGCTCACCACCGTCCACCCCGTGCCAGTGGTACCCTGGTGGTTGTACTGCACTACTGTGCCATCAGCTTTCACCAACATCCGCTGGCCGTTGGCAGGGTTTACCCCCGCATTGGGCACGGCTAGAATAGAGCCGATGGAGCGACCTACGGTAGTATAGTTAGCTGTTTCAAGGCCCGAGGTGGAGCCGGCAATCTGCTGGCCATCATACAGCAACGACAGTACGCGGTTGTCGAGCGTCGTCAGGTTGCCACTTACAGTCCAGTTGAAGGCTTTCTCGCGGAAAACGTCGTAACGCAAATTGAACTCAAAGCCCCGGTTGCGCATCGAGCCCACGTTGGCCGGAATAGAGTTGTTCGGAATACCACGCGACGGTGCCTGGGGTACATCCAGAATCAGACCATCTACTAGGTTGTAGTAGAACGTAGCGTCACCCGTTAGGCGGCTTTGCAGGAAACCGAAGGCGATGCTAGCGTCCGTTTTCTTGCTCTTTTCCCAACCAATATTGGGGTTGGCCCCTTGGGTATAGTAGAACGTACCAGTATTGCCATACAAGAACGAACCATAGAGCGGCAGCGACACAAAGTCATAGATACCCTGGTTGTTACCGGTGGTGCCGAAGCTGCCCGACAGCTTCAGGAAGTCAAAGGAATTGGCAAACCCCGAGTTCTTCCAGAAACCTTCCTCCGATACGACATAGCCCGCCGAGAGGCCGTAGAAATTACCAAACTTGTTGTACCAAGCCGAGTAGCCGTCGCGGCGGCCAGTAGCTGTAAATAGGTATTTGCGGCCGTAGTTATAGTTAAAACGCCCAAAGAAGGACACGAGGTAATTAGCCCCTTGCGAATTGCCTGAGGAGGCAATGTTTATGTAGTTGCCTTGGAACGTGGTAAAGAAGGGGTCAGCCACGGCCGTGCGCGTAGCACCCCAGCGTTGCACTTCGGTATACTGCTGCTCGGTACCCCCTAGGAGGGAGAAATTGTGCTCGCCCGCCGACAAGTCATACTGCGCCGTATTCTGCCAGTTCCAACGCTTATTAGTGCGGTAATAGTCGCTGGCCGAACCGAGGGTTGAGTAGCCGTCACCTGCCAGGGAGGTGTAATACGACTTGTCCTCAAAGTTGAGGTTATCAATACCGTACTGCGTGCGCAAGTGCAGCCCTTTTATCAGTTCTAGGTCGGCGTATAAAGCGCCTTGTAACTGATTACTTTCAGAGGTAAAGTAGTTATTCTGCAAATCTACTACCGGGTTGTAGTAGCCTGGTAGTAGCGGAGTTCCCGTGGTAGGGTTGATGTTCGGCCCCGCACCAATACCGGCGCCGTTGGTATTGTAGGTTCCGTCGGCATTATAGGGATTGATGTTGGGCGGCAGCACCAGCGGCAGGCGGCCTAGGCCAGCCGTGCCGAAGGCACCATCAGCTACCGAGCCCGAGTTGGGCGCTGAGTTGAACGAGTTCGAATAGTTGACGCGAACTCCTAGGGTCAGGCGGTCAAACAGTTTGTGCTCTACGTTTACGCGGGCCGAATAGCGCCGAAAATCGTTGCGCACCAGCATGCCCTTTTGGTTAGAATAGCCTACTGACGCTAGGTAGGTGGTCTTATCGGTACCGCCCGAGAAGTTCAGGTTGTGGTTGTTCGAGAAGCCCGTGCGGTAGATATAGTCGTACCACCGCGTATCGGCCGCGGCAGCCGTTACTTGGCCAAAACCTTCTATGTTGGTGCCGACCGTACCAGTCGCGAGGCGCCGGTTTTCGTTGAGGTTCCGCACGGCCTCGTTCTTGAGGCTTACGTAATCGGCAGCACCCAGCACATCGTACAGGCGCACGGGGCGCGATACGCCTGCCCAGGCATCGTAGCTAAGGCGAGCTTGGCCCTTCTTACCGCGCTTGGTGGTTACTAGAATAACGCCTCCGTTGGCCCGCGAGCCGTAGATAGCGGTAGCAGAGGCGTCTTTCAGTACCTCGATGTTATCAATGTCTTCGGGCGCGATGTTGGCCAGCGGGTTGTTGGGCACGCTGCCTACGGCCGAGTTGTTGCCGCTGTACGTCGGGATGCCGTCGATAACGAAGAGCGGGCTCGAGCTAAGCGCAATCGAGTTCGCCCCGCGGATGCGGATTACCGGCGGGTTGTTAAGCACACCGTTGGGCGTGGTGATGTTCACCCCGGCCGCCCGGCCCTGCAACGCTTGGTCGAAGCTTTGAACTGGCGTGTTGGCAATTTCTTTGCCCGCTACGGTGGCTACCGAGCCAGTTAGCTCGCGCCGCGACTGCGTGCCGTAGCCTACTACTACCACCTCATCTAGGCCCGTGGGGTTGGCTGTGAGGGTAGTATTGACGGACGATTGGTCGCCAATGCGGACTTCCCGGCTATCGTAGCCCACGAAGGAAAACACCAGCGTAGTTGTAGAAGCCGGTACCGTAATACTATAGCGCCCCTCTACATCGGTAGCGCCGCCGATGGTAGTCCCTTTAGCCAGCACGGTAACGCCTGGTAGCGCTGCCCCGTCGCTGCCAACTACGCGGCCAGTAATGGTGCGCTGCTGAGTACGCTGAGTGGCACTTGGAGCCTGGGCTTTCAAATCATGAGCCGCTAATGCTCCTCCCATAAGTGGAAGTAGTAGTACTAGTTTTTTCATCCTAAAATTTAAAAGATGTCTACAAAAACGCTGTGGCGAATATACTGGTCAATAGGAAATCTCTACATCTGTTATTCATTTTTATGAAATAAATTTTTAACATACCCTCTCTAGTAGAAGGGCGATTTGTGGATATACAGTCAAGTATTGATTATTCTGCCTTGTGCCTAGTACCCTAGGGTCAGGCTTCAAATTGCCTGTAATGGCTAGGATGTGTCCTACTTTTGGAAAGAATGGTTTAACAAGGCTAGGGAGCTGCGCCAATACCTTTGCTACGTGAAGCTAGGAGTGCTTCGCTAGCTAGTAAAATGACCATTCGTAACCGCCTCACTTGGCTTTTTGTGGGCATTGTGGCCGTGCTGCTGCTGGCGGTGCTGGCGGGCGTCTTCATCCTGCAGACTACCTATACCAAGCGCGAGTTTCGGCAGCGTCTGCGCGAGCGGGCCCAGGTAACGAGCTACATCTACCTCGAAAAGGACGAGATGCGGGCCAGCGCTTTCCGCGATTTTGAGCAGAAATACTTGCAGTCATTACCTAATGAGATTCTGCAGGTGTACGACGCAAGTGGCAAGGTGCGCTTTGTGGCGGAAGATGAGCGCGTGCGCCTCTCCGATGCCCTGCTGGCCCGCATTGTGCTCAATAAAGAAGTCTATTTCACGCTGAGCGGCCGGCAGGCAATCGGCATCTTTTACCACGACAACCAAGGCGACTTTATTATTGTGGCGGCGGCCGAAAACGTGTACGGCCAGCGCCGGCTCAGTAGCCTAGCCGCTATTATGGGCTTGATGTTCGTGGCTAGCTTGGTGGGTATTTATGCCCTAGGGCGGGCTTTTGCCGGCAAGGCCCTGGCGCCCATTGCGGCCCTCAACGACCAGGTAGACCGCATTACGGCCCAGGACCTGCACCAGCGGGTAGACGAAGGCACGCTGCGCACCAGCGAGCGCGACGACCTCACGCGCCTGGCCCGCACGTTTAACCGCCTGCTGACTCGCTTAGAAGCCAGCTTCGAGGGCCAGCGCACGTTTGTGCGCAATGCGTCGCACGAGCTGCGCACGCCGCTCACGGCCAGTATTGGCGAGCTGCAGGTGCTACTTGCTCGCGAGCGCCCGATTGAGGCCTACCGTGAGGGCGCCGCTTCGGTACTAACGGAATTGCAGCAGCTAAAGGAGTTGATAAACAACCTGCTGGATATGGCGCAGGCCGAGGGTAGCGTGCCCCTCACCGACGATGTGCGCCTGGACGAACTGCTCTGGGATGTGCGCAAGGCCGTGGCGCCCGCTCAGCGCAACCGGGTGCAGGTAGACTTGGGCGACCTGAGCGAAATGCCTGCCGACCCGGCTGCCTTCGAAATTCGGGGGCACCGGGCGCTGCTGGCCCGCGCCATCAGCAACTTGGTGGATAACGCGCTTAAGTACTCGGATGACAGCCAGCGCGTGACCCTGCGCCTGCGCTGCCGACCCGGCGGCGGGTGCTTGGTGAGCGTTGCCGATAGCGGTCCTGGTATTGCCTCCGATGATTTAGACCAAGTATTTCAGCCGTTTTTTCGGGCGGCTAGCGTGCGGGGGGTGGTGGGGCACGGCGTGGGGCTACCCTTGGCGCAGAAGATTGCCGCGCTGCACGGCGGCACGCTGGCCCTGCGCTCGAAAGAAGGGCAGGGAACGGTGGCGGAGGTGTGGCTGGGGTAGGGGAGGCCTTGCGCCAGCCGCGGCCCTAGGGAGTGGCCACGCAGGTTGGTCGACACATGGCCTGCGTTGGCCCACAAAAAAGGGTAGTTCGCACAGCTTTCAGAAGAAAATTAGGGTTCTAATCTCTTTCTAATGACCTTCTAATAGGAGGCTAATATGAGCTAGAGACCTTTGTGGCACTTCTTCGCCATGAATTTCTCAGCCATCTTTTTGCGCACCCTGGCCGTGGCCGGGGGCGCCCTCAGCCTAGCGGTAGCGGTGCCCGCCCGGGCCCAGGTACTGCCGCCTAGCTCAGCCCGGCCCGCCTCGAGCACCGTGCTGCCCCCCAGCCCGGCGCCGGCCACGGCCCCCGCCACCACTACCGGCCAGCAAACCAACGCCAAAGGCGGCGTGGTGCCCGCCCAGCTGCCGGGCCAGCCCACCGGCCCCACCCAGTTTGGGCAGCCGGGCCCGGCCCTCACCAGCCCCGGCAGCCCTACGCCCCTCACTGGGGGCACTGCCACCTCGCCCGGCGCGGTGCCCGCTACCAGCGGCGTACCGGCCGCGCCCCACCCGGCGGGCGCCAGCGGCGCGGCAGGCGGCCAGTACGACGTGAACGTGGGCCTAACCCAGGGCGCTACCCTAGCCCCCCTGGCCACCGATACGCTGCGCTTCACGCTCGACGAGGCCATGCAGCGCTTTATGCAAGCCAACTTCCAGCTGCTGGCCCAGCACTATAATATCGACGTGGCCAACGCGGCCATCCGGCAGGCGCTGCTGCGCGACAACCCGAACCTGCAGGCCGAAATCAACGCCTACAACCCCAACACGCGCACGTTTTTTCCGCTGCAGCGCCAAACCGACCCGCTCAACCCCACGGGCGGCACGCTGGTGGTGCAGCTGCAGCAGCTGATTGATATTTCGGGCCGCCGCTCGAAGCTCACCCAGCTTTCGCGCACGGGGCTGGCGGTGCAGCAGGCTACGTTTGAGGACGTGTTGCGGCAGGCGCGCTTTCAGCTGGTGCAGTCGTTTTACAACGTGGCGGCCGAGCGGCGCAAGCTCAACTTCACCGACCAGGAGCGCGCCCAGCTGGGCCGGCTGCTGGCCGCTTACCGCGAGCGCCTGCGCCTAGGGGTGGTGGCCAGCTACGAGGTGACGCGCCTCGAGCTAGAGCAGCAAAGCCTGGAGCGCGACCGCGGCGACCAGCTCAACCAGCTGACGCAGGACGAGGCCACGCTGCGCGTGCTGCTGGCCGCGCCGGGTACCGTGTTCGTGGCGCCGCAGGGCGTCGAGTTTCTGCCCCAGCCGCCGGCCACGGTGCCCGCCCTGGCCGACCTCACCGCCCAGGCCTACAGCCTGCGCCCCGACCTGCGCGCCGCCACCGAGCAAACCAGCTACGCCGACCAGAACCTGCGCGTGCAGCATTCGCTGGCCATTCCGAAGCTGCTGGTGGGCGCGGACTACGCCAGCCAGGGCAATACCTACCCGCACTACTTCGGGGTGCAGTCGGCCATCGACCTGCCGGTCTTCAACCGCAACCAGGGCAATGTGCAAGCGGCCAAGATTGGGGTGCAGCAAACCGGCATTGCCCTAGGGGGGGTGAAGCTGCAAGTGGAGCAGGACGTGAACACGGCCTACGAGCAGCTGCAGCGCGCCATTCAGCTGCGCCAAACCATCACGCCCGACTACCTGGCCCGCACCGCCAACGTGAGCCGCGACGCCGTGACCGACTACAACCGCCGCCTGATTGACCTGGTGAGCTTCATCGACAAGTTCCGCGCCTACAAGGACGCCCAGCTCAACCTCATCGACATCGGCAACCGCCTCGTGCAAGCCGAGCAGCAAGTCAATTACGCTACCAACGCCAAGGTCTTTTAAATCAGTTATGAATTAAAAATTATGAATTATTGACGCGCGCTAACGCGCTGTCTGGCAATTCATAATTTCTAATTCATAGTCCATAATTATCTCCAATGCTTCCCCAATTTAAAACGCCTTTTCGCCTGCTGCTGGCCCTAGGGCTCGCTGCCCCGGCCCTGCTGAGCCTGCCTAGCTGCGGCGAGAAAAAAGCAGAGCTGCCGGTGAACTCCAAAGACACCGAAACTACCTACCGCACCGACACCGTGCAGCTGCGCAACCTGGCCCAGGACCTGCGCTTTACGGGCAAGGTGAGCTACGACCAGCGCCGGGTAGACCAGGTGTTTCCGGTGGTGAGTGGCACGGTGCTCAACGTGAGCGCCAGCCTGGGCCAGCGCGTGCAGCAGGGCCAGGCCCTGGCCACCGTGCAAAGCGCCGACGTGAGCGGCTACCTCAACGACTACAACGGCGCCAAGAGCGACTACGCCCTGGCTAAGCGCACGGCCGACAACACCGAGCAGCTGTATAAAACCAACTTCGCCTCGCAGTCGGACCTGATAGCGGCCCGCGAGGGGCTAGCTAAGGCGCAGTCGGCTCTTAACCGCAGCCAGCAGATTCTGAAGCTCTACGGGGCTAGCACCGGCAGCACGGCCCAGCCCGTGTACCAGGTAAAAGCGCCGGTGAGCGGCTACGTGGTGGCCCGCAACGTGAACCAGAACATGCAGTTGCGGCCCGATAACTCGTCGCCCATCTTCACCATCTCGGACCTGAGCAAGGTGTGGATTTTGCTGAACGTATACGAAACCGACGTGGAGAACGTGAAAGTAGGCGAGCAGGTCGACATTCAGGCCCTGGCCTACCCCGACAAGAAATTCAGCGGCACCATCACCAATATCTCGAACGTGGTGGACCCCGACACGCGCATCGTGCAGGCCCGCGTGGAGCTGGCCAACCCCGACGGCCTGCTCAAGCCCGACATGTTTTGCACCGTGTACCTGCACTTGCAGGGCGGCGCCCAAAACCTGGCGGTGAACCCCAAGGCGGTGATTTTCAGCCAGGACAAGTACTTCGTAGTGAAGCAGGAAAGCCCGGGCAAGTACAGCGTGGTGCCGGTGCAGGTGCTGCGCACCACCTCGCAGTACACCTACGTGAGCGGCAAGCTCCGCCCCGGCGACCAGGTAGTGACCGAAGGCAGCCTGCTGCTCTTCAACGACTTGACCGATTAGATTTTTTAGTTGTCAGGTGCTGCTTGGCAGCTGCCAGCCCTAGGGGCGGTAGCTGGCCTAGCTACCCGGCACGGCAAAACCAGCGTCTCGGCTCGCGGAGCCTGGGCTGGCCCTTGCCCAAACCTGACAACTGACACCCAGCAACTGACACCTAACTAGCAATGAATAATTTCATTAAGGGGCTGATTGGCTTTTCGCTGCGGCACCCGTTTATCGTGTTCTTCGTCTCGGCCCTGGTGGTGGTGGCGGGCGCGGTGAGCTTCTACTACACCCCGGTGGAGGCCTACCCCGACGTGACCAACACCGAGGTCGTGATTATCACGCAGTGGTCCGGCCGCTCGGCCGAGGAAGTGGAGCGCTTCATTTCCATTCCGATTGAGACCGAGATGAACTCCATCTCGCACAAGACGGTGATTCGCTCGATTAACCTGTTCGGGCTCTCGTTCATCAAGATTGTGTTTGAGGATGGCACCGACAACTTCAACGCCCGCATGGAGGCCGCCCAGAAGCTGGCCAACGTGAACCTGCCCGACGGCGTGGACCCCGAGGTGCAGCCACCCACCGGCCCCACCGGCGAGATTTACCGCTACACGCTCACGTCCAAAACCAAGTCTTCGACCGAGCTGAAGACCCTGGAGGACTGGGTGATTGAGAAAAACCTGAAGGCCGTGCCCGGCGTGGGCGACGTGGTGAGCTTCGGCGGCAAGGTGAAGACCTACGAGGTGGCCGTGACGCCCCCGCTGCTGACCAAGTACGGCCTCACGCAGCTCGACGTATTCCAGGCCCTGCAACGCGCCAACGTGAACGTGGGCGGCGACGTGGTGCGCGAGGGCCAGCAGGCATTTGTGGTGCGCGGCATCGGCATCGTGAAGAATGTGGGTGATATCGAGAAGGTTATCATCAAGAACGTGAACGGCGTGCCGGTGCTGGTGCGCAACGTGGCCGACGTGCACACTTCTAGCCTGCCACAGCTCGGCATCGTGGGCCGCGACGACCACGACGACGTGGTAGAAGGCATCGTGCTGATGCGCAAGGGCGAAAACCCCGGCGCCGTGCTGCCGCTGCTCGAAGCAAAAGTCAACTACCTCAACACCACCGTGCTGCCCGGCGACGTGAAAATCAAGGTCTTCTACGACCGCACCGAGCTGAATGAGCACACCCTGCACACGGTGAGCGAGAACGTGTTTCTGGGCATCACGCTGGTAACCATCATCCTGCTCATCTTTCTGGCTGACTGGCGCACGACGGTGACGGTGGCCATGGTGATTCCGCTAGCGCTGCTCTTTGCTTTCATTCTGATGCGCTGGAAGGGCATGACGGCCAACCTGCTCAGCATCGGCGCCATCGACTTCGGCATCATCATCGATGGTGCGGTGGTGATGGTGGAAGGGCTGTTTGTGATGCTGGCGCACTGGGCCGAGCACGAGGGCATGGAGAACTTTAACAAGCGCGCCAAGCTGAGCAAGATTCTGAAGACGGGCACCGAGATGGGCAAGTCCATCTTCACCAGCAAGCTCATCATCATCACGGCGCTCATCCCGATTTTCTCATTCCAGAAAGTAGAGGGCAAGCTGTTTTCGCCGCTGGCCTACACCATCGGGTTTGCCCTCCTAGGGGCCCTGCTGCTGGCCCTGACGCTAGTGCCGGTGCTCTCCAGCATCTTACTGAACAAGAACGTGCGCGAACGCCACAATCCGCTCATCGAGTTCCTGAACCGTACGTATGCGCCGCTGCTCGACTCGGTGATGAACAACCCGCGCCGGGCTATGGCGGTGGCGCTGGTAGCGCTGTTTGTGGGCATCGGCTCGTTCCACTTCGTGGGCACCGAGTTTTTGCCCCACCTCAACGAGGGCTCCATTTACGTGCGTGCCTCCATGCCCTTGAGCATCAGCCTGGAAGATTCGTACCACTTCACCAAGCAGTTCCGGCAGGACTTCGAGCAGTTTCCGGAGGTGCGGGGCGTGATTTCGCAAACCGGCCGCCCCAACGACGGCACCGATGCCACGGGCTTCTTCAACCAGGAGTTTTTCGTGGACCTGTACCCCGCCGACCAGTGGAAGCGCAAGATTACCAAGGACGAGCTCATTGCCCAGATGCAGCAAAAGCTCGACCACTACCGCGGGGTGGACTTCAACTTCTCGCAGCCCATCAGCGACAACGTGGAGGAAGCCGTGTCCGGCGTGAAGGGGTCGATGGCCGTGAAGATTACCGGCGACGACCTCAACTTCCTGGATAAGAAGGCCGACGAGGTGTTTGCCCAGCTCAAGAAGGTGAAGGGCGTCGAAGACCTCGGCATCTTCCGCAACCTAGGGCAGCCCGAGCTGCACATCACCCTCGACCCCGACAAGATGGCCCAGTACGGCGTGGATGCCGCCGACGCCAACGCCGTGATTGAGATGGCCATTGGCGGCAAGGCCGTGAGCCAGGTGTTTGAGGGTGAGCGCAAGTTTGACCTGCGCCTGCGCTACGGCCTGCCCTACCGCAGCACGCCCGACCAGATTAGCAACCTGCTGGTGCCCACCCTGAACGGCGGCAAGGTGAAGCTGCTCGAAATCGCCAACATCGGCAACGTGGCGGGCCCGGCCTTCATCTACCGCGAAAACAACTCGCGCTTCATCGCCGTCAAGTTTTCGGTGCGGGGCCGCGACCTAGGGTCTACCATTAAGGAGGCGCAGGCGCTGGTGGCCAAGAACGTGGCCCTGCCAAGGGGCTACGCCACGCAGTGGAACGGCGAGTTTGAAAACCAGGAGCGCGCCCAGCGGCAGCTGGCCATCGTGGTGCCCATCAGCATCCTAGCCATCTTTTTCATCCTATTCGTGAGCTTCGGCAATGCCCTGGATTCGGTGCTGGTGCTGCTCAACGTGCCGTTTGCCCTCATCGGCGGCATTGCGGCGCTGCTGCTCACGGGCGTCAACTTCAGCATCTCGGCCGGCGTGGGTTTCATCGCCCTCTTTGGCGTGGCCACGCAAGACGGCGTAATCCTGGTGAACAAGTTCCGGCACAACATGCGCGACGGGATGCCGCTGGTGCAGGCCATTAAGGACGGCGCCAAGTCGCGCCTGCGCCCGGTGGTGATGACGGCCCTCATGGCCTCCCTAGGGCTGCTGCCGGCGGCCATCAGCCACGGCATCGGCTCCGAAACCCAGAAGCCCCTGGCCATTGTGGTAATCGGCGGCTTGATAACGGCTACCATTCTGTCGCTGCTCATTCTGCCCACCGTGTACGAGTGGGTGTACAGCAGCCGGCAAGAGCGCGAGCGCCATCGGTAGTAGGCTTGCCTCACCCCGGTGGCCCTAGGAAACCAGTGGCAGCGGCAGCTTCTATTTTTTTCTAGAATTTGTAGCCTTGCAAATAAATCTGCGCTGGTAAGCGAAAACCGATTACGTAACTATAAGAAAATGAGAATCCCTCAGCGCTCAGCGCTGAGGGATTTATTTTTGCTATTTATCAAAGGAAAACACAATTTTAATGCAATTCTAATCTGTTCCTAACTCCTATTTAACCTGTTTCCAATGAGCGGTTAATGAACATATAATTCAAATGAATCAAGTCCGATTTCTTCATGTTAGATTTGCTCAACTGCCTACCCAGCGATTTTCTATAAAAAGTGGTTTTTCTCGTTCTATTGCTTGCCGTTTTTCGCGCCTGGTTGGCTGCCGCTACCCGCACCGTAAGCCAGCTAGGCACTTGCGGCCTGATGGCCCTACTAGCCCTAGGGCTGGTGCCGGCGGCCCAGGCTCAAACCGGCGCCCCTACCGACACCCTGCGCCTGACCTTGCCCGAGGCCGAGCAGCGGTTTGTGCAAAACAACCTGGAGTTGCTAGCCCAGCGCTACAACATCTCCGTGCAGCAAGCGCTGGCTATTCAGGCGCGCCTCATCGACAACCCCACGCTGCTCGTTGACCAAAACGCCCTGCAGCAAACCATTCATAAGCAAGATGCAGTGGGCTCGAATGCTGACCTGGGCAAGACCCAGGTAGCCGTGCAGCTACAGCAGCTGTTTTCGCTGGCCGGCCGCCGCCGGGCCGCCGGCCGTGTGCAAGAGCAGGGCGCCATAGTAGAAAACTACAACTTGGAAGACCTGGTACGCAACCTGCGCTACCAGTTGCGCACTACGTTCTACGACATCTACTACCGGCAGCAAACGCTGCGCGTGTACAATACCGAGATTCCGCAACTGCGCCACACCGTAGACCTGTACCAGGGCCAATATGAGAAGGGCAACATTGCGCTGAAAGAAGTTATCCGCCTGAAAGCGTTCCTGTTCACGCTCGAAACAGAGCGGGTTGGGTTGATAACGGACCAAGCTAACTCGCAGGCTGACTTGCACATTTTGCTGCGCGACTCGGTGAGCACCACCTACAAGCCGATTGCAGAGCCCCGCCGCATCCGCGACTTGTCGCCCACGACCTTTGCCGAAACTCAGCTGACCGACTCGGCTCTGGTGCGCCGGGCCGACCTGCTGGCCAGCCGCGCCAACGTGCAGCGCCAAAACCTGAACCTGCGCCTGCAGCGCGCCGTGGCTACCCCCGACCTGGCCGTGGGCTACAGCTACGACCGCTTCGGCTCGTACTTCGATAACTACCACTCGCTGACCCTAGGCATCGCCGTGCCCATCTTCAACCGCAACCAGGGTAACATTCAAGCGGCCAAGGCGCAGATTGGTCAGGCGGAGGCTCAGTTTCAGCAGCGCCAGCTAGTGGTGCGCCGCGAGGTGCACGAGGCCTACCAGGTGGCCCTGCGCCAAGACGAGCTGTACCAGCACACCAACCGCGACACCACGCCCTTCTCCACGCTCATCGACAACATCGAGCAGAGCTACACGAAGCGCCTCATCAGCATTGTGGAGTACCTCGACTTTTACGAGGCCTACAAAAACAACGTGCTGCAGCTTAATACCTTGCGTGCTAATCGGATGCGCGCCTTCGAAACCCTGAACCTGGCTACCGGCCGCACCTTCTACCGCGCCGAGTAAAGCCAGGTAGCAGTCACCAACTAGTAGTTACTACGTCCAGCCTAATCGGCGGATAGTAGTAATGACTACGGTAGGAGCTGACTGGTGAATGATACTAATGATTGATAATTGATAACTGCAACAATGTCCCGCCTTCCTTATTTTCTGCTACTGACCCTAGGCCTGGGTGCCTGCTCCAAGGCCGCCCCCGACGATGACAACAAGCCGCCCGTAGCCAAGGCTTTTAATCTCTCGGACCAGACCCTGAAGGAATTGGCGTTCGACACGGTGCGCCTGGAGCCGGTGCGTAGCGAGCAGGTATACTCGGGCCAGGTCGTTACCAACGGCGACAAAACGGCCAAGGTGTTCCCGCTAGTAGGCGGCGTGGTTGAAAAGCTCAATGTGGAGCTGGGCGACCACGTAAGCAAGGGCCAGGTGCTAGCCGTGGTGCGCTCGGGTGAGATTGCCGACGTGCAAAACCAGAACAGCACCGCCGGCACCGATGTGGCCATTGCCAGCAAGAACCTGGCCGTGGCCGAGGACCAGTACAAGGCCGGCCTGGCCGCCGAGCGCGACGTGGTGCTGGCCCGCGAGGAGCTACGCAAAGCCCAAAGCAACCTCAGCAAAACCGTGAAGCAGCTTGGCATCTATAACGTGAGCCAGGGCGGGCGCTACACGATTAAGGCGCCGCTCTCGGGCTTCATCACCGAGAAGGACGTGACGCAGAACATGCAATACAACGACTCGAACGTGGACAGCTTCTTCACCATTGCCGACCTCGACCAAGTATGGGTGCTAGCCAACGTGTTTGAAGCCGACATCGACAAGGTGCGCGTGGGCTACCAGGCCGACATCACCACCCTTTCGTACCCCGACAAGCACTTTCGGGGCGTAGTCGATAAGGTGTTTAACGTGCTCGACCCCGAAAGCAAAGCCCTGAAGGTGCGCGTGAAGCTGCAAAACCCCGGCTACCTGCTCAAGCCCGAGATGTACGCCCAGGTGCGCATTCTCAACACCGAGAAAGCCAAGGAGATATCCGTGCCCGCCGATGCTGTGGTATTTAACGATAACCGCTACTTCGTGCTGGTGTACAAGAACCGCCAGAAGGTAGATACCCGCGCCGTGACGGTAACCAAAACCGTGGGGAATACCAGCTACGTGACCGGCGACCTGAAGCCGGGTGAGGTAATTATTACCAAAAACCAGCTGCTCGTGTACGACGAGCTAAATGACTAAGTGACTTATTAAAAAGGCGGTCATGCTGAGCGAAGCCGAAGCATCTCTACCGCGCAAGTAATCCCAACGACTGGAGTTAGTAACGCGGTAGAGATGCTTCGGCTTCGCTCAGCATGACCGCCTTTTTTAGGCTATCACAAATGAATAAATTCATCCAAGGCATTATTGCCTTTTCGCTCAAGAACCGGGGCTTTGTGTTCCTGCTGACCCTAGCGGCCATTATTGCCGGCTGGGTTAGCTACCGCAACACGCCCATCGAGGCGTTTCCGGACGTCACGAATACCGAGATTACCATTATCACGCAGTGGCCCGGCCGCTCGGCCGAGGAAATTGAGAAGTTCGTGACTGCGCCGATTGAGATTGCGCTCAACCCGGTGCAGAAGAAAACCAGCGTGCGCTCGACCACGCTCTTCGGGCTGTCGGTGGTAAAAATCATCTTCGACGACGGTGTGGACGACGCCTTTGCCCGCGTGCAGGTAAACAACCTGCTGGCTGGCGCCGACCTGCCCGATGGCGCCGAGCCCGAGGTGCAGCCGCCCTACGGCCCCACCGGCGAGATTTTTCGCTACACGCTGGTGAGCAAAAACAAGACGACCCGCGAACTGAAGACCATTCAGGACTGGGTGATTGAGCGCAACATCAAGGCCGTGCCGGGCGTGGCCGACGTCAACAGTTTTGGCGGCGAGGTAAAGGACTACGAGATAAGCGTGGACCCTAGCAAGCTCCAAGACTTCGGCCTGACGCCCCTCGACCTCTACACGGCCGTGCAGCGCTCGAACATCAACGTGGGCGGCGACGTGATAAACGAGGGCCAGCAGAACTACGTGGTGCGCGGCATTGGCCTGCTCAACAACATTTCCGACATTAACAACACGGTGGTAAAAACCGTGAATGGCGCCCCCATTCTGGTGAAGGACGTGGCACAGGTGCAGGAGTCGAACCTGCCGCGCCTGGGCAAGGTGGGCCGCGGCCTGAACGACGACATGGTAGAGGGCATTGTGGTGATGCGCAAGGGCGAAAACCCTTCGGAAGTCATTAAGCGCCTGCAGGAAAAGGTGACGCTGCTGAACGACAAGATTCTGCCGCCCGACGTCAAAATCAGCACCTTCTACAACCGCCAGAACCTGATTGACTTCTCGACCGAGACCGTGATTCACAACCTCATGGAAGGCATGCTCTTCGTGACAGTTATCGTGTTTCTGTTCATGGCCGACTGGCGCACCACGCTCATCGTGAGCATCATTATTCCGCTGGCGCTGCTGTTTGCCTTTATCTGCCTGCGGCTGCGCGGCATGAGCGCCAACCTGCTGAGTATGGGCGCCATCGACTTCGGTATTATCATCGACGGCGCGGTGGTGATGGTGGAAGGACTCTTCGTGGCCCTCGACCACAAGGCGCACGAGGTAGGCATGGAGCGGTTTAACAAGCTGGCCAAGCTGGGGCTAATCAAGAAGACGGGCCGCGACATGGGCAAGTCCATCTTCTTTGCCAAGGCCATTATTATCACCGCGCTGCTGCCCATTTTCTCGTTCGAGAAAGTAGAGGGTAAGGTGTTTTCGCCCCTGGCCTGGACCCTAGGGTTTGCCCTGCTCGGCGCGCTCATTTTCACGCTCACGCTAGTGCCGGTGCTGGCCAGCATCCTGCTGCGCAAGGATGTGCGCGAAAAAGACAACTTCATCGTGCGCGGCATCAGCAACGGGGCGCGCAAGGTGTTCGACTTCACGTACGCTCGCAAAACGGCCAGCCTGATTTTTGCGGCGCTGCTGGTGGCAGGCGGCATTGGGCTGTATGGCTTCCTAGGCACTGAGTTTTTGCCCGAGCTGAACGAAGGCTCGATTTACGTGCGGGCGCAGTTGCCGCTCAGCATCGGCCTCGACGCCAGCAACAAGCTGTGTAACGAGATGCGCCGCGTGTTTTTGAGCTTCCCGGAAGTGAGCGACGTGGTGAGCCAGACCGGCCGCCCCAACGACGGTACCGACCCCACGGGCTTCTACAACAACGAGTTCTTGGTGCAGATAAAGCACACGGACGAGGTGCAGAAGAAGATGAAATCCAAGGTTTACCGTGAGGAGCTGATTGAGCACATGCAAGAGAAGCTCAACCGCTTTCCGGGCGTCGATTTCAACTTCTCGCAGCCCATTACCGACAACGTAGAGGAAGCCGCCTCGGGCGTGAAAGGCAGCATTGCGGTCAAGATTTACGGCACCGATTTGCGCATCATGGAGGGCAAGGCGCGCCAGGTGTTCGACGTGCTCAAGACCGTGGATGGTATTGACGACCTAGGCCTGCTGCGCAACATCGGCCAGCCCGAACTGCACGCTGACCTTGACGAGCGCCGCATGGCCAACTACGGCATCAGCAAGAGCGACGCCAACGCGGTGCTGGAGATGGCCGTGGGCGGCAAGCAAGCTAGCCAGATGTACGAGGGCGAGCGCAAATTTCCCATCCTGGTGCGCTACGAGCCGCAGTTTCGCCAAACGCCGTCCCAGATTGCGGCCCTGATGGTACCCACCCAGAACGGTAAAACCGTGCCGCTCACTGAAATTGCCACCGTGGCCCCCGTCACGGGCCCGAGCCTGATTTACCGCGACGACAACACGCGCTTCTCGGCCGTGAAGTTCTCGGTGCGCGGGCGCGACCTGGGCTCGGCCATTGAGGAGGCGCAGCGCAAGGTGAACAAGGTGGTAAGCCTGCCCAAAGGCTACAGCATGAAGTGGACCGGCGACTTCGAAAACCAGCGTCGCGCTTCGCAGCGCCTGGCCCAGGTGGTGCCCATCTCGCTGGCGCTTATCTTCTTCATCCTGTTCATCTTGTTCGGCAACCTCAAGGATGCCGGGCTGGTGCTGCTCAACGTGCCGTTTGCCCTCATCGGCGGCATTGCCATGCTGCTCATCACGCACACCAACTTCTCGATTTCGGCCGGTATCGGCTTCATCGCGCTGTTTGGTATCTGTATTCAGAACGGGGTAATTCTCATCAGCGTGTTTAAGCAGAATATGCTGCACAAGATGAGCCTCGACCGCAGCCTCTCGGAGGGCGTGGCCTCTCGGGTGCGCCCGGTGGTGATGACGGCCCTCATGGCCATTATCGGCCTCATGCCGGCCGCCCTCAGCACCGGCATCGGCTCTGAAACCAGCAAGCCACTGGCCATTGTGGTAATTGGCGGGCTACTCACCGGCACGGTGCTCACGCTGTTCATTTTCCCGCTCATCTTCGAGCGCACCTACCGCGCCGAGCACACCCCCTACACCGACGACCGCGCCACTCCGCCCGAAGCCGTGCTGGTGGCGCACTAGGCCCTAGGACCGCCACCCCAGTAAAGGGCTCCGCTTAGCTGGCGGAGCCCTTTTTCTTTTGCTGCGTTCAGGCTGTCCCTTTTACGAACAATTGCCGTTGCGCTGACCCTGGCCGGTTTAGCTGCCCGGCCAGACTACCCGCTTACCATTCTCGGAACCACTGCCCGTCACTTGCTATAGAGCAGCTTGTGCTGCACACTACGACGCCCCGGCCTGCTCGCGCAGCAAGCAAACCGGGGCGTCGTAGTGTGGGGAAGAAAGCAGTCTAGTGCTTGGCGGCCGGCTTAGCCGCGCCCTTGCCCGTCGTCGTGACGGACGGCGCCACCAAGACTTTGCCTTTGGGGTCGGGGACGCTGTTGTGACCCTGGCCGCCGGAGCTCACGACGATTTTGCCGGCCGCGCCGCTGGTGGCTTTGCTACCGGTTTGAGTGGCTGACTTGGTACCTGCGGTTGACTTGTGCGTCGAGGTGCTACCCGATTGGGAGCCAGGGCCAGTGCTTTGAGCTTGGGCGGTCCCTAGGGTGGTGGCTGCCAGCGCGAGCAGCGAGAGGAAAGCTTTCATGGAAAAGGGGATAAGAAACGGCCCCGCGGGGCCAGGCTAAATGAATTGCCTTGCTTACGACGAGCAGCCGCCGCGCGTTCAGGGTCGTGCCCAGGCCCACTCACCCACTAAAATAGCAAGTAAATGCCTCATCATCAGCGCCAATTTTTGCCCTACCCTTGACTAACGGACGGCCAATTTATTTTTTTAATTAGCTTCTAGGGTTGCCTACTGCCAGCGCCAGCCCAGTGTGGCGCCGCCGTAGTAGTTGCGGCCCGGCGCCGGCTGGAAGTAGCGCCCGCCGAAGGCGTTAAGGTCGTTGCCCAGGCTGTAGCGGCGGTCGGTGGCATTTTCGACGCCCGCGTACAGTTCGGCCTCCAGGTGCCCGCGCAGGGTGCGCCGCCAGCCAGTCCGCGCGCCAAACACCCAGTAGCCGGCGGCGTAGTCGGTGTTGGCGTCGTTGAGCGGGATAGTGGCCTGATGGCTGACTGTGGGGCTGAAATAGAACCCGAGGGCCTGCGCAAAGTCGAGGCCGCCGCTGAAGGTGTGGGGGGCGGTGCCGGTGAGGCGGTTGCCGTCGTAGCGCTCGCCGGTGGCGGCCTGGTAGCTGCCGAAGCGGAAGGCATTGTAAGCATAGCTGCCCCACAGGCGCAGGCCGGCGGAGGGGCTAGGAGCAGCGGCGGACGCAGTGGGCTGCCACAGCCAGCCGCTGGCCGCTACCTCAGCGCCGCGCTGGTGGGTGTCGCCCGAGTTGGCGTAAAGCTGGAAGCCCTGCGCATCGGTGCGCGACACGATGGTATTGCGCAGCTCAAAATCAAACAGGGCCGCGTCGAACGTGAGGCGGCCGCCGAGCAGCGTGCCACGCCCGCCCACCTCGTAGCTGGTGCCGCGCTCGGCCTGCAAGTTGCGGTTGATGCTGCCGTCGGAGGGGCGAAATTCGGCTTCGGTAGGGGGCGAGTAGCCGGTGCTCACGCTGGCGTAGGCCGATACCTGCCGGGTGATTTCTTTGAGCAGCGCCACCCTAGGCAGCACCTGGGGCTGAAAGTCCTGCTGCACCTGGTAGCCGCCAGGGTTGGTAGCGGCGCTCGATACGCGGGCTAGGTCGTAGCGCAGGCGGTTGTAGCTCAGGCCCGCCGTGAGCAGCAGGCCCGCCGGCAGGTCGTAGTCGGCCTGCGCAAAAACGAAGCCCGTGCGGGTGCTTATCTCGTCGTCGTAGCGCAGCGTGGTGGGCTGCCCGCCGCGGTTGAGGTAACTGCGCGAATCGGTGAACGAGGCCTGGAACTCGGCGCCGCCCTGAGCCCGTAGCGTGCGCCCCCCTAGGGTGCCCCGGTAGCTGAGCGCCGCCCGGCCGCCCCCGCCCACCAGCGCATCGCGCTCCCAATCCACGAGGTAGGGCGTGGCCACGCGGCTGCCCCGGCCGTACACGGTGGCCGTGGTGCGCCAGTGCTCGCCCTCGCCGAAGCGGTACTCGTGGGTGACACCCAGCAGCCCGGTTTGCGTGGCGTAGCTGGCCTGCTGGGCTACGGTGCCGGGGGCGGCGGCCGTGCCGGGGCGGGCCTGCCTAGGGTCGGCCTCGAACTGCGCCCGCGTGAGGCCGCCCGGCAGCTGGTAGTAGAGGTCGGTGTAGAGGGCGTGCACCTGCAGCGTTTGGTGGGCCGTGGGGCTCAGCTGGCCGTCCACGGCAAACACGTCGCGGCGCAGGGCGCTTTGCTGGCGGTAGCCGTGCAGCTGCTGGTGGGCGTACTGGGCGCGCCAGTAGTCGCCGTTGGCCTGGCCTTCCTCGGCCGAGGCGGTAAAGCGCCGCAGCCCGAATGAGCCCACCGAGTAGCCCACCTGGGCCCGGGCGCCGGCCCCCGCCGGGCGGCGGTTTTCGAGGCGCAGCACGCCGCCCGTGCCGGCGCCGTACACGCTGCCGCCGGGGCCCTTCAGCACCTCCAGGTGCCCGAGCTGGGCGGGGTCGAGCAGGTTGAGGGTAGTGGTGCCGTTGGCGTCGCTGAAGGGGATGTCGAAGTAGTAGGTCTTGACGTTGCGCACCCCAAACGGCGCCCGCAGCGCGCTGCCCCGGATGCTGACGCGGTAGCTGCCCGTGGCGCGCTCCTCTAGGCGCACGCCGGGCAGCGTATTCACGGCCGGCGCCAGCGAGGTCTCGTTGAAGCGCGCGATGGTGCCCGCGCCCACCACGCCCACACCCGCTGCCGTGCGCCGCAGCGGCAGCCGCTGGCCGTAGCCCACCACGGTGGCCCCGGGCAGCACGTTGGTTCTGGTAGTGTCGGTTGGGGTTTGGGCCCGCGCCCCTAGGGGCAGCAGAAGCAGGAAGGCGTAGCGAAGGCGCATGAAGTAGCGGTGGATGTGCTTGGCAAACGGCGAGGCAGGGCAGAAGTTTTGCTAGCTAGTTGCCTGCGCTGCTGCTTTACTAGCTACAGTTTAGGTAAGTAAATAGGCGCCACTTCTGCGTTAAGCCCCAGCGTCTCAAGCTACTGATAGGCGCATACACTTTCCAATTAACGTCGAATTTCTGACGCTTCGTGTCGACCCAATAAGGCATACTCTACTTCGGGTATCGTTGCGTGATGGAGGCTTAGGGCCAGTTGTGCAGTAAGACGCGAAGCCGGAGCTTCGCGCTACTGTCTATCCCACCGCCACTGCCGGTACGCGCCGTCCCAGAATTGCCATTCCAAGTGGGCAGCGGTGACGAAGGCTTCGGTCATGGCTTGGCGCTGGGTGGGGGTGGTGGCGTCGGCCGCCCGGTCGCAGATGGCGATGGCTTGCTGCACCAAGACGCCAAACTCCTCGCCGGCGTAGGTAGCAATCCAGGCTTGGTAGGGGTTGTCGCCGGGCGGCTGGGTGCTGACAATGTGCTGGCCCACTTCCTGGTAAATCCAGAAGCAGGGCAGTACGGCGGCCATGCCCACCTCCACGGCCTCGAGGGCGGCGGTGCTGCGCAGGTAGTGCGCGTAGTGGTGGCAGGCGGGCTCCATGGTGCCGCGGCTGGCCACACCAAACTGCCGGAAAAACGATTGGTGCAGGGCGCTCTCGACCACTACCGCGCCCTCGGCGAAGCGGAGGAAGGCCAGCGCATCGGGCAGGGCGGGTGCCCGGGCCGCCAGCAGCGCCAGCGCCCGCCCGAAGTGCGCCAGGTAGTGCGAATCTTGGGCGATGTAGAACTGGAACTGCGCCGGCGCCAGCGTGCCCGCGCGCAGCTCCTCAATAAACGGGTGGCGCAAGATGGCCGCGTAAATGGGCGCGGCCGCCACCCAGGCTTCAGTTGACCACTTGCTCACGGGGTACCAGGGGCTGGGGGTTGAAGAAATGGTTGAGCGGGCCGTTGCCGTGGCCCGTGCGCACCGCCTGCCCGGCCGCAATAGCCTCGTGCACATAGGTTTGCCCTAGGGCCACAGCTGCCAGCAAAGGATGCCCTAGGGCCCGATAGCTAGCCACGGCCGACGACAAAGTGCAGCCCGAGCCGTGGGTGTTACGGGTGGCGAGCTTCTCGAAAGCGAACTCGTGCACCTGCCCGTCGGGCGCAAAAAACAGCGACGTGAGCTGCGCCGTGGGCAGGTGCCCGCCCTTCAGCAGCAGCCCGCGGCACCCAAGGGCCATGATGCGGCGGCCGGCCTCGTGCATAGCCGCCACGTCGGGGATAGCCATGCCGGCCAGGATGGCTGCCTCGTCGAGGTTGGGCGTCAGTAGCTCGGCGCGCGGCAGCAAGTGCTCGGTAATGGCTTGGATGGTGGCTTCTTCGATGAGACGGTGGCCGCTGGTGGCCACCATCACCGGGTCGAACACCACCGGCACGGCCGGGTACGCGGCCAGCGCCGCCACAATCGCGCGCACCAGCTCGGGCGTATGCACCATGCCGATTTTGATGGCGTGAGGCGGAATATCCTCCAGGATAGCAGCCAGCTGCTCGGCCACAGCCTCGGCCGGAATGGGATAGATGCTGCGCACACCCTGCGTATTCTGCACCGGCAGGGCCGTGAGCACCGACGTGGCGTAGCACCCTAGGGCCGAAATGGCCTTCATATCGCCCTGGATGCCGGCGCCCCCGCTGCCATCGAAGCCCGCCACGGTTAGCACGGAGGGATAGATAAGTTGCTGGTTCATTGAATAAATTAATGCTTGTGTTAGGTGGACTTGACGTTCGACCTCACCCCCGGCCCCTCTCCTCCGGGAGAGGGGAGCCATGGCGGCGCTAATGCACTCAACCGTTAGGCTCCCCTCTCCCGGAGGGGAGAGGCTGGGGGTGGGTTCCTTCACTTAGGCTAAGCTGACTGCTTTTTCGATTTCTTCCCGCAGCTCGGCGGCGGCGCGCTTGGGGTCGGGCGCCTGGCAAATGGCCGACACTACGGCCACGCAGTCAGCTCCGGCTTGCACCACGGCGCGGGCGTTGGCGACGTGTAGTCCCCCGATGGCCACCAGGGGCTTAGCCGTGGCCGCCCGCAGGGTGCGGATGCCTTCTAGGCCCCACTCCGTCACGGTATCGGTTTTGGTGGGCGTGCTAAATACTGGGCTGATGCCTAAATAGTCGGCTGCCGCGGCCTCGGGGCCGCTCAGCTGGTGCGCGTACTCGATGGAGTAGCCTAGGAGCCCGCAGCTAGGCCAGGCAGCGCGCACCTGGGTAGGCGGCAAGTCCGATAGGCCCACGTGCAGGCCAGCGGCCCTTGCCTGCTGCGCCACGGCTAGGTTGTCGTTGATGAGCAGCGGCACGTCGTAGCGGGCCAGCATGGCGCCCAGGCGCTCGGCGCGGGTTCGGAAGGTGGCGTCGTCGGCGGTTTTCTCGCGTAGCTGCACCACATCCACGCCGCCGCGCACGGCCGCCTCGGCCACGGCCACGAAGTCGCGCCCAGCGCAGGCATCGGCCGCCAGCACCAGGTAGAGGCGGTAGGGGAAGCCCGGCGCTAGCATACGCGCAGCTTTAGCCGCTCCCTAAAGTTGGCTTCGGTGAGGCTGTAGAGCGTGTCGAGCAGGCGCACTTGCAGGCTGCCTGGCCCGGCTGCGCCCTCGGCCGCCAGCTCGCCAGCCACGCTGAACAGGGCCACGCCGGCCGCCGCGGCTTCCAGGCGGGCCTCGGCGGGGGCCACGGCCGCAAACGCCCCTAGTACTGCTGAAGCCGAGCAGCCCAGGGCGGTTACTTTAGTCATGAGCGGGCTGCCGTTGTCAATTTCCACGCGCCGCTCGCCGTGCACCACCAGGTCGGTAGCGCCCGATACGCACACCACCGCGCCCAGCTGTCGGCTCAGGGCCTGCGCGGCTTCTAGGGCCTCGGTGCTGGCGGCGGTGCTGTCCACGCCTTTGGTGGCGCTCGCATTGAGGCCGGCCAGGGCCAGTATCTCCGAGGCGTTGCCGCGGATGATGGTGGGGTTATACCGCAGCAGGCCGGTTAATAATGTGTTTCGATAGGGCGTGGCGCCGGCGCCCACCGGGTCGAGCACCCAGGGGCGGCCTAGGCGCTGGGCCGCGGCGGCCGCTTGCAGCATGGCTGCCGACCAGTACTCATCTAAGGTGCCGATGTTGACGACCAGCGCCTGGCAGATGGCCAGCATCTGCTCGATTTCCGGGTGGGCGTGGGCCATGATGGGCGAGGCACCCACCGCCAGCAGCGCGTTGGCGCTGTTGTTCATGGCCACGAAGTTGGTGATGTTTTGCACCAGCGGGGCCTGGGCCCGGACCGCCGCAATGTATTGCCAGAGCTGCTCCTGCATACTTTTTCAAGTGAGGTGAAACGGCTCAGGAGTTTCCGCCCGAGGGCCAGAAAACCACCAGGCAGCCCTAGGGGCCGCCCGACTTTTCCCTCCGGCGGTATCAACCGCGTCAGGTTCAAAGGGACTCTCTCAATTCCGTGCCGGAATACCCCTAAAGCCGCGGTAAAGGTAGCGGCTGGCACCCGTAGCGCCGCGCGCCCTAGGGCCCGGTGGTGCGGCATAGTCCTAGGGCGCGGGCTAGGGCTGCTTGGCCAAGTGGAGGGACTGCCCCACTAGCTTCCATTGGCCGCCTACTTTCTCCAGCATCCGAAACTCGGTGGAGTAGGTTTTGGCGCCGTCGCGGGCGGTCGATATTTCGTCGTGGCTCACCCAGGCCGCATCGCCCCGAATACCAAAGCGGTAGTGCAGCTGCACGGCGCTGCCGCCCTTGCCCATGCTGCCGGGCGTCGGGGTCAGCATAGCCTGCGGCGGCACGTCGAGCACCCGCCCGTCGCCGGTCGAAACTACGATGCGGCTGTAGGGGCGTAGCTGCCAGCACTGCGCGTGGCCGGCCACATCGCCGGCCCGCCAGGTGGCGGCTTCCCGTTCGAGTACCCGCTTAATGGCCGTCGAGTCGGGTAGGGTTTGGGCGTGGCTGGCGGTGGCGAGGCCTAGGAGCAGCCCGGCGAGGTAAGGTGCTTGCATGCAGTGCGGTGCGAGGGGTGGGAAAGGCCGCCAAGGTACGCCGCCGGGGCGGTTGGCCAGTGCCCGGCCGCGCCCTACCTTTAGTCGGGCCATCACCGGTCCTTCACCATCTCTTCCATCCTGTTATGAAAAACTACCTAGCTGGCTTGCTGCTAGCCCCCGGCTTGCTGCTAGCCCCCGGCTTGGCCCTAGCTCAAGCGCTTGCGCCTACTACTTACCCCTATGTGGTAAAGGGCAAAATCGGACAGCTCAACGCGCCGGCCAAGGTGTACTTGCAATGCGCTGAGTTCACCGAATCGGTGACCTTGAAGCAGGGGCAGTTTGAGTTGAAAGGCACTACGCATTTTCCTCAGTCGGCTACCCTGATACTCGAGCGCCAGGGTAAGCTGCAATCGGGCTGGCAGGAAAAAATGATTGACGGTAAAATGGGGAAGACGTATGTCGAGTCGCCCGACCGCGTACGCCTATTTCTAGAGCCGGGTCCGGTAGTCGTTATGAGTGCCGACTCGTTGCGCAATGCCCGCGTGACGGGTTCCCCACTAACGGCCGATTTGAAGCGCCTTGACAAGCAAATGGAGCCCGTAGTGGCCAAACTCAAAGCGGCCAAGTCGCAGGAGGAAGGTACTGCGCTCGCCAAGGAGTATGTGCAGGCCTACTATGCCTTTGTAAAGGCCAATCCAACTTCATGGGTCAGTTTGGAGGCCCTAGGCTATGCCCGTCAGATGGGCTCGCCTCAATACGCTGATGTGGCGCCGCTCTACGCCGGCTTCACGCCCGCTCAAAAAGCCAGCCCGACCGGCAAGTTTTACGGGGAGCTGCTAGCGGGCCTTAAAAACTCGGCCCTAGGGTCGGCGGCGCCCGCCTTCACCCAGCAAACGCCTGAGGGCAAGTCGGTGTCGCTGGCTGACTACCGGGGCAAGTACGTGCTAGTCGATTTCTGGGCCAGCTGTTGCATTCCCTGCCGCGCCGAAAATCCAGCCGTGCTCAAAGCCTACGAGGCCTTTAAAAGTCGCAACTTTGAGGTACTGGGCGTGTCGCTGGATGAGGAGAAAACGCGCGCCGCCTGGGTGAAAGCCATCGCCGACGACCGCATGCCCTGGACGCAGGTATCGGACCTGCAAGGTTGGGAAAGTGCTGTGGCCCAGCAGTATGGTGTGAAGTCCATTCCGCAAAACTTCCTCGTGGACCCCAGCGGCAAAATCGTCGCCAGCAACCTGCACGGCGAAGAGTTGGAAGCCACGCTGGCCAAGTTTATTAAGTAGCCGCATGGGCCGGCAACAAGCAAAACAGAACGTCATGCTGAGCGCAGCCGAAGCATCTCTACCGCGTAAGTAATTCTAACGTCAGAAGTTAGTTACGCGGCAGAGATGCTTCGGCTGCGCTCAGCATGACGTTCTTATGTTGTTAAATAGCTCTTCATTAACACCTGCTCCCTAATCGAGCGCGACCTGCGGCCCGGTGAGCGTGAGGGTGGCTTGCTGCACGCGGCCGGCGGCCACGGCGGGCCCTAGGGGCTGCCCGCCGCCCGCAAACAGCTGCACCCGGCCGGGCGCCTCCACGCGCTGCGCCTGGGCGGTAAGGCGCGAAAGCTGGCGCGGCGTGAGCGTGAACTGCACCGTTTGGCGGGCGCCCGGCGCGAGGCTGATGCGCCGGAAGCCTTCTAGGGCGTGCCGGGCCACGCGGCCGGTGGCGTCGGGGTGGCGCACGTAGAGCTGCACTACCTCGTCGCCGGCGCGCTGCCCGGTATTCTGCACCTGCACGCTCACCTGGATGGGCTGGCCGGTTGCGGGCTTCGACAGCACTTTTAAGTTGCTGTAGGCGAAGGTGGTGTAGCTGAGGCCGTGGCCGAAGGGGTACAGCGGCTCGCCCCGGAAGTAGCGGTAAGTGCGGCCTTCCATGCTGTAGTCGGTGAAGGGCGGCAGCTGGGTTTCCGATTTGTAGAACGTAACTGGCAGGCGCCCGGCGGGGTTGTAGTCGCCGAAGAGCACGTCGGCCAGGGCGGTGCCGGCGGCTTGCCCCCCGTACCACGCCGTGAGGATGGCCGGCAGGTGCTCCGCCTCCCAGGGCGTGGCCAGGGCGCTGCCCGACATCAGGGCCAGCACCACGGGCTTGCCGGTACCGTGCAGCACCTTCAGCAGGTCGGTTTGCACCTGGGGCAGCCCAATGCTGGTGCGGTCGCCGCCGCTGAAACCGGGCACCTGCACGTTCATCTCCTCGCCCTCAAGCCGGGGCGAGATGCCACCCACAAACACAATAGCGTCGGCGTCCTGCACCTTGGCCAGGATGTTAGCCGCGTTCATGGGCACCACGTGCGCGCCGGTCAGCTTCAAGATGCTGCGGTTTGTAGTCTGGAAGTATTCGAGCTTGAGGCTGAGCGGCTTGCCCTGCGTGACGGGCAGCACGTGCTGCCGCGTCGAAACGCCGCGGCTGCTCCAGGCGTCGAGCACCAGCTGGTCGTCCACGTAGAGGCGGTAGCCGTCGTCGCCGGTTAGTTGCAGGGCTAGCTGCTCGGTTTTGGCGGGCGTGAAGGTGGTGCGGTAGCGCGCCGACACGTTTTCGGCCAGCAGGCCGGGCGCGATTTCCTGCTTCACGTTGGCTAGGTAGCGGTCGAGGCTGGGCTCCTGGCGCGTCACCACTGGCGCGCCCTCTAGGGCCGTGCCCCGGAAGTATTCAGCGTGCAAGCCCGGCTGGCCCTCGTAGCTCAGCTGCGCGTTGATGTCGAGCGGCTCGTACACGGTGTTGCTGGCGTAGTCTACGCCTTGCACGTACACCACCTCGGTGCCGGCGCCCACCTTGGCCCGGATGCCCGCCAGCGGCGTCACCAGCTTGGTTGGGAAGCCGTTGTAGTTGCCGAGCTGCGCGCTTTCGTTGTCGGCGTTGGGGCCCAGGACAGCGATTTTGCGCAGGTTTTTACGTAGCGGCAGCGTGTTGCGCTCGTTCTTGAGCAGGACCACCGACTCGCGGGCCATTTGCAGGGCGTGCGCCTGGTGCGGCGCGCTTTCCACCACGCTCATCGGTATTTGGGCGTACTTCACGCGCTCCACCGGGTCGAACATACCTAATTGGAAGCGAATCTTATAGAGCCGCTTCACCGACGTAGCCAGCTGCTGCTCGCTGATGAGCTTTTTCTGCACTGCCTCCAGCAGCGAGTTGTAGGTGAAGAGCTTGCCGGTGGCGCACTCCACATCGGTGCCGTGCAGTACGGCGTTGGCGGCGGCCGTGGCGGCGTCGGGGTCGGTTTTGTGATGCTGCCAGAAGTCGTTGAGCCCGTCGCAGTCGGACGTGACGTAGCCCTTAAACTGCCACTTCTTGTACAAGATGTTGGTCATCAAGATGTCACTACCGCAGCAGGGCTGGCTGGCGTAGGCATTGTAGGCGCACATCACACCGGCTACTTTGGCATCCACGATGAGGTCGCGAAAGGCCGGCAGGTAGGTGTCCCACAAGTCGTAGTCGCTGATTTGGGCGTTGAACTCGTGGCGCAGTTGCTCGGGGCCGCTGTGCACAGCGAAGTGCTTGGCGCAGGCCGTCACCTTGTAATACTTCGGGTCGTCGCCCTGAAAGCCGTGCACCAGCGCCGTGCCCATGCGCCCGGTCAGGTAAGGATCTTCGCCGTAGGTTTCTTGGCCGCGGCCCCACCTAGGGTCGCGGAAGATGTTGATGTTGGGCGTCCAAAACGTGAGGCCCTGGTAGATGCCGCGCTCGCCGCGCCGCACAAACTCCTGGTGCACCGCCCGCGCCTCGTCGGCCGTGATGGTGGCCATGCGCAGCATCCCAGGCTCGTCGAAGGTGGCCGCCAGCCCGATAGCCTGCGGAAATACCGTGGTTTTGAGGCTGGTGCGGGCCACGCCGTGCAGCGCCTCGTTCCACCAGTTGTAGGCCGGAATGCCCAGCCGGTCGATGGCCGGCGAGCTGTTGAGCATCTGCGACACCTTCTCGGGCAGCGTGAGGCGACCCACCAGGTCGTCCACGCGCTGGTCGGTGGGCAAATCGGGGTTCTGGAAAGGGTAGGTGGCCCTAGGGGCCGGGGGGTGGGGCAGGGTACTGCCCGTGGCGAGGAGCAGGAGGCTTACAAGTGCAGCAGAAAGCTTCATTCGGGAAGATAAGTGAAAGTCGGCACGGGGCGCTGGCTAGGCGTGCTACAAAAGCAGCATGCTGCGCGAGCCGAAGCGACTTTCCTGCCCCTGTAGAGGAGGCAAGACTTTCGCTTTGGCCCGCGCAGCATGATGGGGTGGCCAGTGGCGTGCAGCAAATTAGCTACTGGCTACCGCTGAACGCTTAGGCGCAGGTAGTGGGTACCCTGGGGGCTTTGCAGGCGCACCTGGTAGAGCCCGGCCGCCAGCCCTTGGGCCTCTACCGACACCTCGCGCACCTCATCGGGCCCTAGGGTGGTTTGCAGCAGCGAGCGCACCAGGCGGCCCTGCAAGTCGAACAAATCGAGCTGGGCGTTGCCGCCCACCGGCGCGTTCAGGCGCACCTGAAACTGGCCGGTGCTGGGGTTGGGGTACACGGCCAGCGCGGGGCCGGCACCCGGCGCCACCACGGCGGCCGCCCGCTGGGCAGCTGTAGTTTTGGCCAGCATCCCGGCCGCGCCCACGTTAATGGTGAGAGTGCCGAGCGAATATAGCACGGGCGGGCAGGCTTCGAGGCCGCCATACTCCACCACGTAGCCCGCGATGCTAGCACCAGTGCCGCACTCGCTCAAGTCGTTCCACTGGCCCGATTGGCCGTAGAGGGCCGCGTAGTGCTCGCCCTGGGGCCGGTAGGCGTTGGTGTAGTTATCGGGCTGGCCGGGCGTCCAGTTAGTAAAGGCTAGGCCGTAGCCCGTTTGGGCGTTGCCCTTCCAGATGGGCGTGTTCGCCTCGGGGCCGGTTTGCCAGCTCCAGGTGCCTTCGCTGGTAGCGTCGGAGGCTCCTATCCAGTACTGCCCTGGCATGCGGCCGGTCAGGAAGTCTTGCTCGTCGCGGAAGCCAATGGTGGCCAGGTAGCCCTGCATGCCCTGGTAGGTGCGGCCAGCGGCGGCGGTTTTGGCGGCTGGCCAGCAGATGCCGGGCGCGCTCACAAACTCGTAGTAGTGGCCCGTGCGGCGCGAAGCCAGCACTGCTTCCGTGCCCTGCACCACGTAAGTCAGCTCAACCGGGCCCGCGTAGCCTGCCGGCGGCGTATAAGTGAACGAGCCGTCGGCATTGGTGACGAGCGTACCGATAGTTGGCTTGTCGATGCTGGCCACTTGCAGGGCGCGGTTGCCGGGGTCGGTGTCGTTGGCTACGAGCTGGGCCGAGGTAAACGTGATGGGCGTACCTACGGCCGTAACCAGCTGGTCGGAAGTAGTTTGTGGCTCGGCGGCCAGCGCTAGGCAGGCGCTAGCGGGCAAAAAAGGGGTAGCCGTGCCCCACCACTTATACCAGCGCTCATAATCGAGTTGGGGGTAGGGGCTGACGGTAATGTTGGTGTTCACGCTGGCATCACCCACCAAGAACTTATCCACGAAGGCTTGCATGGCGGGCAGCTGGGTGGCGGGCACCGCGCAGTGGTTGTGGTTGCCATCAATGTAAAACCCGAAGCGGTCGCCCACGCCAAAGGTCTTCCACACCTGGTGCGCCGCCCGCGCCGACACGTAGGCCGAGGGATTGGCCAGCCACTCGAAGCTGGTGTTGCCGGTCACGAGCAGGGCCCTAGGGGCAATCATGGCCATCAGCTCGTGGTGGTCTTCGGGCAGCTTGCTCACGTTGGTGCCCGCAAACTGCCGCATGTCATCCTTAAACCAGTTGTAGTCGGTAGCGCCTAGCTTCTCCACGCTCCCTAGGGTTTCCGATACGCGCCAGGCCGGCGCGCCCCCGCCGCCCGATTCCTGAGCGATGGTCAGGGCAATGCGCTCGTCGAGGGCACCCGCAAAGAGGGCCATCTTGCCCGCATACGAGCAGCCCGTCACGCCCAAGTGCTTCAGGTCGATGGGTAGCTGGTTTTGCACTAGCTCCAGGCCGTCGATGAGGCGGCTCACGCCCCAGGCCCAGGCCGCGTACTGGCCCATGTTTTCCAGGTTCTGCTCGGGGTAGAGCTGGAAGTACGGGTCGGTGAGCTTGTAGCCGTAGTAGGTCGTTACCTGGTTGTGATTGTACTGAATGCGCGCTACGTTGCGGCTGGTAAACACCGTGGCGGGCACGCTGCCCGAGAGGCTGTTCATGCCAATAACGGCCGGGAACGGCCCCGTGCCGGTGGTGGGCAGCGACACCTGCGAGGTGAGCGTCAGCGTTTTGCCGTTTACCGTTACGTTCACGGTGAGCGTGCCCGTTCCTGGCGTGGTGCCCGCCGCGTAGCTGGCCGTAATATTTTGCGGCCGGGATTGCTTCTTGCCTATCTCGTAGTTTTCAATCTGGGCCTTGATTTCGTTGCGGTGGCATTCCCAATCGCTAAAAGCCGTGGAGCGGCCCCGGCCATCGGCCCACCGGAAGGGGTCGGGCAGCGGCTCTACTACGGGCAACTGGTCGATGGTGGGAAGGGGTGGCTGCGCGCAGCTAGTGCCGGTATTTTCAGTTGAATACACCAGCGGTAGCTGTGCCCACAGGCGTAGAGAACTCAGGCTTAGCAAGAGCCCTAAAAGGGTAATCTTCAGGTTCATAATCGGGTGGGAAAAAGGAATTAGTGGAAAAGCTGACGAGTAGCAAGTGACTGTGCTAGGGAAGGAGCATGATGAGAAGTAGGAAGTGGTGGAAAAATGCAGGAGATGCGAGTGACTACAGCGTATAGCTAAAGTGCAAACGGGGTAGAAGCAGTCGGCACCCCGTAGCAGCGTTGTCCTAAAGCCGCTAGTTGTTTACTGGCCTGGATTTAGGAAAAGTAGCGAAACGACTTGCACGAGCAAAATAATTTCTTGGAAAAAGCTAAATAGATATATCGGAATCGATTCCGGAATCGATTGTGTGTATTTAGTGCGGTAGGCTAAGTAGTTACCGGCTACCTGCTTCGCTGCGAAGCAGGCATAAGGCTAAAGCCAGCCTGCGCTGTGCAGCTTAGAAGCTAATAATTCAATATTTCTATGGTGGGACAGCGCAGCTTTAGCGGCCACCTGTGCCTCAACTAGGCTATAGGTCCTTTCTGCGTTGCGAGTGGCAAAGCAGCGCGCGTAAGGCCGCTGAGGTGGTAAAGCCCTCAGTGCGTTTAAGTTCTGCTTTTAGCTCATTCGTTGCCCTAACGACAAGCTGCCATCGACGAGGCCCACCGGGGCTAGCGGCGCAGACTGCAGCGAGCATATGCGTGGCAGCCGCCCTAGGGCGGCGATGGAGCCGGAAGGGAGGAGCAGGTAGAAAAACAAACAGCCCGTCCTGCTTAGCGAAATAGGGCGGGCTGCTAAGGAAGATGTCCTATAAAACGCTTGCTACCTAAGCGGGTACCCTAGGAGTATGCCAGGCGCCGTAGCTTACTCGTCGTGTTCCATGCCCGACACGGCCAGCTGGGCGTTGATGAGCGGCGTGCGCGGGGCCAAAAAGAAGCCCGTGAGGCTGGCAAACAGGATAGGCACCGGCTGCTGAAACCCGGTGAGCGTAGCCAGCAGAATAGCCGTGCTGATGGGCGTGCGCGTGGCGCAGGCGTTGAGCGCCGCCATGCAGCTAATCATGGCCAGCGGCAGGTTGGTGGCTGGCAGCCACTGGTGGATGAGCAGCCCTAGGATGGCCCCCACGAAAAACAGCGGAATGATGAAGCCCCCGCGCCAGCCCGACGTGACGGTGAGCGCAATGGCCAGCAGCTTGGCCAGCAGCAGCACCACCAAAAAGCCGGGGGTAAAGAGCGGGCCGTCCAGCAGCTCAGCCAGTTGTTCGTGGCCGAAGTAGCGGGTGAGGGGCAGCGCGTAGGCCAGCCCCCCTAGGAGCAAGCCCGCCCCGCCCATCTTCACATAAATGGGCACGCGCAACCTCCCGAAGCCGCGGCGCAGCTGCCGCACCAGCTCGATAAACAGCCAGCCCACCGCCGTGGCCACCACGGCGTAGCCCACGGCTGCAAAGGCATCGTTGAGGCGCGGGGTGCCACCTACTGGGAAGTGCCAGGTGGGCCCGATGCCGATGTGCGTAATCAGAATAAACACGACGAAGCTGGCGCAGCTGGCCACAAACGCCGGAATCAGGGCCTGGAAGTATTCGCTCAGGTGGCGGTGGTGCAGAATTTCGAGGGCGAACAGGCCCCCGCCCAGCGGCGCCCCAAACAGCGCCGTGAAGCCCGAGGCCATGCCCGCAATGCTGAGCGTGCGCAGGTTTTCGCCCCGCACGCGCAGCTTGCGCGCCAGCCAGGTGGCCGTCGAGCCGGTAATCTGCACCAGCGGGGCTTCGGGGCCGGCGCTGCCGCCGCTGGCAATGCACAGCAGCGACGAAAGCAGCATGGCCGGGTTGTTTTTGGCTTCGAGCCGCCCGCCCCGGAAGCGGATGTTGTTTACCAGCAGGCTCATCTCGCCGGGGTCGCCGAGGCGGTGGATGACCAGGCCGGCCAGCAAACCTGCGCCGCCCATTAAGGGGATTATCCACCAGCCCGTTACCAAAGACAGTACGCGCGTCAGCTGCGCCAGCACCAGCCAATACGCCCCGGCAATAATGCCGCCCACCAGCCCCACCAGCAGCCACAGAAAGAACGTGCGGCTGAATACAAACGGATTAAATTGCAGCGGCCGGCTGGCTTGCTGCCGTAGGGAAATCGCCTTGCGGCGGGTCTGAAAATTCATAGTTCACTACCCCAAGGGCGCATACTGCAGCCCGGCGTCGGGACTGCCTAACGCAAGCTGGGGCGGGGTGGTTGGCCCCGCTCGCTGCCCCGGCAGAAGCCAACACTAGGGCCGCGCCAGGCCAGGCCACCGGCTGCCGCCGCCAGCTAAGCCCCGTTTCCTACCTACCTTGACGGCGGCCCACCGTGGCCACTGTTCACTTTTTACTTCCCGGAATTACTATGGATGAATTTATGCAAGCTGCCATCGACGAGGCCCGCCTAGGGCGCTCGCAGGGCGGCATCCCGATTGGCTCGGTGCTGGTGCGCGCGGGCAAGCTCGTGGCGCGGGGCCACAACAAGCGCGTGCAGGAAAATTCGGCCATTAAGCACGGCGAGATGGACTGCCTCACCAACGCCGGCCGCCAGGCTACCTACCGTGATACTGTGATTTACAGTACCTTGATGCCCTGCTACATGTGCGCCGGCACCATCGTGCAGTTCAAGATTCCCAAAGTTGTGGTGGGCGAGTCGCGCACCTTCGATGGCGCCCGCGAGCTGATGGAAAGCCACGGCGTAGAAGTGGTGGACCTCGACCTGCAAGAGTGCGTGGATATGATGAACGAATTCATCGCCGCCGAGCCCGCCCTCTGGAACGAGGACATCATGGAGGAATAGAACCCTAGGGCCATTCTGTAGCACAGAGCGCCGTAAGTTTATTTAGAATATCTCTAAATAAACTTACGGCGCTTGTTTATGCACCATATATTCGCTCATGTTTAGAACATTTCTAAACAATTATTCCAGGCAAGTCTGGTGCGGGCGAGCGGCGCTAGGAACACAGCTATCGTGGTGAGGCTGCCCAGCGCAGGTCGTTCGTGCCGGCACTAGGCCCCTAGGGGCAAGGTGCCGGCAACTGTGGCGGAAGTAGGGTTTGCTCGGTATTTACCTACCACTTAAGCAGGAGGATGTATGTCGCGCTGTCTTCACCATAACGCGCTGGGCTGCATAGCCCAATGCCCCGACCGGTGCTGCTTGCACCTCTATTTTGGCAACGTGGGCTTGCGCCTGCGGCCCCACAAGCTGCGGCAGTGGCGCGGCACCCTGGCCGAAACATGCGAGCACCAAGTAGTACGAGTGCAGGCTGTTGAAGCGCGCTGCCTAAGCCTGCCCAGCCCCATAGCCGACCAAGCATACCTGTTTTCGCTGGAAGAGCTGTTTTTGCTGCAAGACCTGCTAACGAGCGCGGTCCTATTGCTGGAAGTAGACGAGATACTAGAGCGAGCCGAGCGCTCCTAAAGCGCGCAGGTACCCTAGGGCCTGGGCCCGGTTTAAGCCTAATAGCGGCGGTCAGTCCAGTGCACTAGCTGGCCTCGGAAGGGAAGGGGCTTGTCGGCGAAAAAGGCGAATAACTCGGCCGCCGTTGCGAAGCCATCGGCTTGGGCCAGCGCCAGCAGCTCGGCCGGGCCTAGGAGGCGGCCATCGACGCGCAGCTCGGTGGCGGTCAACTCGATGTCTTGCACCAGTCGCACCAGTTGCGGGGGCCAAAACTCGTACTGGTCGGGCTGGCCGGCCCGGGCGCAAAACTGGGCCACCTCGCCCGCCTGCCACCGCTGCCCCGCCCGGATGGTATGAAGCTTGGTGCCCGCTACGATGGCCGAAATAAAGTCCTCGTTGAAACCCAATATCATGCCTCGGCTGGAATGTGCACCGTGCCGGCCCGCTCGCGCAGGGGCCGGCCCTGGCGCCCGCTGTGCTGCGCCTGAATTTCGGCCACGATGGCCAGGGCAATTTCCTCGGGCGTTTCGCTACCTAGGTCGAGGCCGATGGGGCTGTGCAGGCGCTCGCGCAGCTGCTGCACCTGCTCGGTGGGGAAGGCATCCAACTCATCGAGCAGGCGCTGGGCTTTGAGCCTAGGACCCAGTAGGCCGATGTAGGGCGCGGGCGAGACCAGTAGGGTTTGCAGGGCGGCCAGGTCGTAGGCGTAGTTATGGCTGAGCAGCACGTGGTAAGCCAGCGGGTCGGGCGTGGCGGTTTCCAGCTCGCGCACGGGCGTCAGGCGCACTTCGGCGGCTTCGGGGAAGCGGGCGGCGGTGGCGAGGTTGGGCCGGCCATCTACCACCGTCAGGTGCCACCCTAGGGAGGCTGCCAGGCGCACCAGCGGCTGGGCGTCATTGCCAGCGCCGTACACCACTAGGCGCAGGGGCGGGCGCAACACTTCGAGGGAAGCACGCACCGGGCCGGCCTCGGTGTCGAGCGTTAGAATCTGGGGCTGGCCCTGGGCTAGGGTGGCGCGGGCAGCTTCGGCCAGGGGGGCGGCCAGCAGCGGGGTGCCGCGCACCAGGCCGGTTTCGGAGAGTAGCACGCGCTGGCCCACGGCGGCTTTCAGGCCGCTGGCATCGGTCTCAAACACGGTGGCCAGCACGGCCGGCGTGGGGTATTGGGCAAAGCCGCGCAGCAACTCCAGTGGGTTGTCGGCGTTGGCAAAATCGAGTGGCTCGAGCAAGATGCGCACTACGCCCTGGCAGCCGGGGCCTAAGCCGTGCCTAGGGTCGTCTTCGTCGCGGGTGTCGTAGGTCACGAGCGCTGGTTCGCCCTGAAAAATGGCCCGCCGCGCCCGCTGTCGCGCATCGCCTTCAAGGCAGCCACCGCTAATGGCGCCGGTCAGCTCGCCGTCTTCGGTCACGAGCATGCGGGCGCCGGGGCGGCGGTAGGCCGAGCCAATTACTTCCACCACCGTGGCTAGCGCGCAGGGGCGGCGCGCGGCGCGGTGCTGGTCGTAGGCCAGGAAAAGGCGTTGGAGTTCAGTCATTGCAGGAAAAGGCTGGCCTGGGCATACGCCGGGCGGCTAGTCGTGGTTATCTAAACCGCAGGCAGCGCGGCGGGGTTTAGGAACTGCTACTAGTTATTCGGTCATGCAGAGCGCAGCGCAGCATCTCGCTCGCTTCGTTGTTGACGTGAAAAATTACTGCGCCACGCGAGATGCTGCGCTGCGCTCTGCATGACCTAGCGGCTACGGCCTATTTTCCCTACCCCTATGCCGCCTACCATCCCCGTTTTCCCGCTCGCTGCCCTCACGGCTACGGAGGAAGAGCCGGCTGCCGTGTTCTTTCTCGGGCCCGATTCGACGGCGCCGCGCCTGCCCATCGACCGGCCCTACCGCAGCGAGTATTACAAAATCGGCCTCGTGCTAGGTGGCAGCGCCCGCTTGCAAGTCAACCTCGACACCTACAACCTAGGGCCGGGCTCGCTGATGGTGCTCTCGCCCTACGTCATCAAGCAGTGGCCCTTTATGTCGGCCGACTGCGAGGCGCTCAGCTTCTTCTTTACCAAAGACTTTGCCGCGGCGGGCGGCGGCCCCAACCTCGATGCGTTTGCCTTCTTCGAGCGCGACGCTCGCCACGTGCTGTCGCTGCCGCCCGCCGAGGCCGCCAGCATCGCAGAATTGCTGCGCACCATCGGGCAGAAGTACGCCGCGCCGCACGCCTACCGGGAGGAGATTTTGCGCAGCTTCCTCCACATCCTGCTGCACGAAACCGCGCCTATCTACAGCGCCCAGCACATAGCGACCCAGGCCGTACAAACGCGTAGCCAGCTCATTGCCGCCGATTTTAAGCAGCTGGTAAACACGCACTACGCCACCCAGCGCGGCCTAGGGTTCTACGCCGACCAACTGTGCATCACCCCCAAGCACCTCGCCGAAACTGTGAAAGCCGCCACCGGCCGCCGCGCCGCCGAGTGGCTGGCCGAGGCCGTGCTGCTGGAGGCCCAGGTGCTGCTCCAAAATCCGGCCCTCACCATCGGCCAGATTGCGGATACCCTGCATTTCACCGACCAATCCGCGTTCGGCCGCTTCTTCCGCACCAATACGGGCGTGTCGCCCGCCGGGTACCGGCAGCAGGGATGAGGTAGTTCTGCTGCGCGGACTTTGTAGTCCGCGTGCGTAAGCGGGCAGCCGGTCGCGGAGCATTAAGTCCGCGCAACAGGGCTTCGTCCGCCCTTTTGCCCAATCTTCCCGTGCTTTCGCCCTTCCAGCGCCCCCTAGCCACTTAGAACTTTGCCCCTATGAAAATCATCGTCACCGGTTCCCTCGGGAATATTAGCAAGCCACTGGCCACCACGCTCGTACAGCAGGGCCACGCCGTCACCATTATCAGCAGCCAGTCCGAGCGGCGGGCTGCCATCGAGGCCCTAGGGGCCACCGCTGCCATTGGCACTTTGGAAGACACTGACTTCCTGGCCGCCACCTTCGCCGGGGCCGATGCCTTGTACGCCATGGTGCCGCCCACCTACCGCGAGTCCGATTCGCGGGCCTATTTCCAACGCATTGGCCGCCACTATGCGCAGGCCATCCAGCAGGCCGGCGTGCGGCGGGTAGTGCACCTCAGCAGCTGGGGCGCGCACCGCGACTACGGCACCGGCGGCATCCTGGGCTCGCACGATGTGGAGGAAATCCTGGCGGTAGTGCCGGGCCTCGCGCTCACGCACCTGCGCCCCGCATCTTTCTTTACCAACTACTACAGCTTCGTGGGCATGATAAAGGGTGCCGGTTTCCTGGGGGCCAACTGCGCCGGCGACTACCGGGTGGCGCTGGTGCACCCCAGGGACATCGCCGCCGCGGCTGCCGAGGAGCTGGCCGCCCCGGCTGCCCCGGCCGGCCGCACCATCCGCTACGTAGCCAGCGACGAGCGCACCCAAGACGAAGTAGCCCAGGCCCTAGGTGCCGCCATCGGCCGCCCCGACCTGCGCTGGATTGCCTTCACCGACGAGCAAATGCGCGAAAATCTCCTTAAAAACGGCTTGCCCGCCAGCACCGCCGCCGACATCGTGGACATCTACGCCAGCATGAGCAACGGCACCCTAGCCGAAGACTACGAGCAGCATAAGCCTGTGCTAGGTAAGGTGAAACTAGAAGAGTTTGCCAAGGAGTTCGCGGCGGGTTTTTGAAGCGGCCAAGACAAGACCCAGACAGCGCTCCCTAATCATAAGGTTATGGGGCGCTGTTTATTATGACGGCAGGAAGTATCTTAGTAACGACAGGTTAAAAAATAAATTCAGCAAAAGCAGACGATGGATATTAACAAGTTAGTAGTCAGCGACCCCGACATTCTGAGTGGTCAGACGGTGTTTGCCGGTACTAGAGTACCCGTCGAGACGCTATTTGACCACTTAGAAGCTGGCGTATCACTCGATGAGTTTTTGGATGATTTTCCAACTGTGACTAGAGAGCAGGCTGTGGCGCTTTTAGAAGCTGCTAGCAAGCTATTGACAGCCAAAAATATTCAGCAGGTATATGCGATTGCTGCTTGACGAAAACTTGCCTAAGCGACTAAAGCTGGATTTCCCAACACACGAGATTTTTACAGTGCGTGACAAAGGCTGGAATGGCATCAAAAATGGCAAGCTACTAGAGTTAATGCTAGCCGACAAATTTGACGCACTGCTGACATTCGATAAAAATCTTCAGTACCAACAAAACTTCCAGAAATATACGCTTACGGTTTTCGTGCTAAATGCTCCTGCAAATATATATGCGGCACTGACGCCACTTGCCGCTAAGATTAATGAAAATTTAGCTAATGGCGACCTACCGAGCGGTCCGCTTATTATTCAATAAGCGCACTATACATAATTAACAATGCAAGCGCTTGAGATACTACAAAGCAAGTTACTAGGTTCTTTTGTATCAAGATTCAGCGTAGGTGATACCTAGGACTTTTGCATTGATGGGTATTGGCTAAGCGCGCAGGATATAATGTCGAAAGACAATGCTTTGCTGCACGCGCTGCTCAATGATAAGTATTCTCATTTTAAAAGCGCAATTGATAAAGAAAACGTCAGCAAAAGTGTGATTGCTGCAGCTGCTATGCGCAGGAGTATTATTAATGTAAGCCTTGACAAGGCCTATAAACTGGAAATAGAATTTGATGGCGACTTAAAATTGCTGTTTCCAACTGATGTAGAAATTGTTGATTAGCAATGGTGCTTAAATAAAACAGGAGCATACCCCTACCGCGACTATTTAGTAGCTTGTTTTTGGGAAGGATAAATTCAAGTGAACGAAAAGCAGGATTAACCTTAAATTAAAAAAGCGCCCCGCAGCCAATCGGCTACGGGGCGCTTTCGCATTCAACCTAAATCAACCTTACAGCAGCTTATCAATTGACAGCGGCAAATCCCTTACCCGCTTGCCGGTAGCGTGGTACACGGCGTTGCAGACGGCACCGGCCACGCCGAGCATGCCGATTTCGCCGATGCCTTTGACCCCTAAGGGGCTCACGAGGTCATCTTCCTCCTCCACAAATACCACGTCGATTTTGTGAATGTCGGCGTTGACGGGGATGTGGTACTCGGCATAATTGTGGTTCATGAAGCGACCTAGCTCGTTGTTGATGTAGGTCTCCTCCATCAGGGCCATGCCGATGCCCCACACCGTGCCGCCGAGCACTTGGCTGCGGGCAGTTTTGGGGTTGAGGATGCGGCCGGCGGCCACGGCGTTCACCACGCGGGTCACGTGGATGGTGCCTAGGTCCTCGTCTACCTTCACCTCCACGAAAGCCGCGTTGTGCGAGTGCATCGAGTACTTCAGTTGGTTGATGGGGTTAGGCATGGCGCTGCCCTCGGCCTCAACTTTGGCTTCGCCGCTAGCGGCCAGAATGTCCTTGATGGCGACCGTGCGGCTGATGTCCTCGTTGGCGCGGAGGTGGCCGTCCACAAACTGCACGTCCTCAAAGTCCACGCCTTTCAGGGGCGAGTCGTCCATGTCCTGGGCCAGCTTGAGCAGCTTTTTGCCCAGAGCCTGGCAGGTGTTCTGCACGGCGGCCCCCACCGAGGAGGCCGTCCAGGAGCCACCCTGTACGGGGGCAGTGGGCATGGTGGTATCGCCGAGCTGGAAGGTGACTTGCTCCATGGGCAGCCCTAGGGTCTGGGCAGCTACCTGGGTCATAATCACGTAGGTACCTGCGCCTTGGTCGTTGGTAGCGCTGCTCACAGTGAGGCGGCCATCGGCGGTGAGGGTCGCCTTGGCGGCGGCTTTCTGCATGGAGGCATCCCAGCAGCCGGCGGCCACGCCCCAGCCCACGAGCAGGCCTTTTTCGTCGCGCATCGAGCGGGGCTCGGGGTTGCGCTTATCCCAGCCGAAGCGGGCGGCGCCTTCGTGGTAGCAGTCGTCGAGGCGCTTGCTGGTGAAGGGCTTGTTTTCGGTGGGGTCTTCGTAGCTGTAGTTGCGCAGGCGGAAGTCGAGCGGGTCTACGTTGGCGGCGTAGGCCATCTCATCGATGGCGCTTTCGAGGGCAAAGTTGCCGGTAGCGGCACCCGGCGCCCGCATATCGAGCGGCGAGAACACGTCGAGCTTAGCCAACTGGTAGTCGAAGTTGGTGTTGGGCGAGGGGTACACGATGCCCGACCAGTTAACGACCGTTTCGGTGTAGTTCTCGAAGTGCGAAGTTTCGTGCAACGCCTTGTGCTCCAGGGCCTGAATCTGCCCTAGGTCGTCGGTGGCGACGCGCAGCTTCTGCAGCGTGTGGGGCCGGTGGCCGAAGCTGAACATCTGGGTGCGCGTCATCACGACGCGTACTGAGTGCTCCAGCTCCAAAGCAGCCATTACGGCCAGAAACACCTGGTACTGCGGCCGCAGGCCCGAGCCAAAGCCACCACCCGTGAACTTCGAGATAACCCGCGCCTCGTCCGAGCTTAGGCTGAAAATCTTCATCAGGTACTGCTGCACGTTGGGCGCGCCCTGCGTCTTGTCGTAGATTTTCATCTTCTTGCCATCGCCCAGCCAGTCCACGGTAGTAGCAAACATCTCCATCGGGTTCTGGTGCTGCGCGTGGTGGATGTACTCACCGGCTATCTTGTGCGGGGCCTCCTGGTACGCCTTGTCCATATCGCCCTTGGGCTTGGGCGGGGGCATAAAGCCGGTTTTGCCCTTGGGCGCGTCGTAGGCCTCGTCAATAACCGACTCTAGGTCAGTATTATGCTTCTCTACATCGTACTCAATGCGGAGCACCGAAGCAGCGTAGCGGGCCAGCTCGAAAGTCTCGGCCACCACCAGGGCCACCGGCTGCAGGCTGAACATAATTTCGGACTCATGCAGCGGGCGGAAGGGCGAGCCGCCAGGGGCCACATCGTCCTTGTAGCTACGGTCGAACCAGGCAAAGGAGGGCACATTCTCGTGCGAGAATACCTGTTGCACGCCCGGAATAGCCAGCACCTCGTCGGCGTGGATTTTGGTGATTTTACCCTTGGCAATGGGGCTGCTCACGATGTAGCCGTACCACAGCGGGCCGGTTACGCCGAACTCGGCCGCATACTTGGCGGCGCCGCTCACTTTGGCCGGGCCATCGGTGCGGCTGATGGGCTTGCCGATAACGTCGGAGTCCAGCCGCACGGTGGGCGGGGTTGCGATAGTCTGGGACATATAGTTAGTAGATTGTGCAGCCCCTCCCCCAGCCCCCCCCTAGGAGGAGAGCCTTACGTTAGCAGACGTTGGCTAGCGTAAGGCTCCCCTCCTCCACAGGGGAGGGGCTGGGGGTGGGGCTACTTTTTACGGATTAGAATTCAAAAACGCATTCGGGTTCACCTCATAGTCCATCTCTACGGCCTGCTTGAGCGCCCGCACAATGGCGCGCTTGCCCAGCTCAATCTTGAACGAGTTGTAGAGCGAGCCTTCGCCGTAGCCCTTGGCCCCGGCAAATACTTTGGCGGCTACCTGGCGGAACAAGTCGGGCGAGGCCGTTTGGCCTTCGAGCATCTTCTCAGCCTCCTGGTCGCGCCAGGGCTTGTGGGCCACGCCGCCCAGGGCAAAGCGGGCCTTCTCGATGGTGTTGCCGCTCATTTTCAAGCCCACCGCCACGCTCACCAGCGCGAAGGCGTAGCTACTGCGGTCGCGCAGCTTGAGGTAGGTGAAGTGGTCGGCGTATCCTTCTTCGGGCAGGTCGATGGCCGTTACCAGCTCGCCCGGCTTCAGCGTGTTGTCTTTTTCGGGGTGGTCGCCGGGCAAGCGGTGGTAGTCGTCAAATTTGATGGTGCGCTCGCCATCGGGACCTTGCACGCGCACTACGGCCTCTAGGGCCGCTAGGGCCACGCACATGTCGCTAGGTTGGGTAGCAATACAGCTTTCGCTGGTACCCAGCACGCCGCACACGCGGTTGGGGCCGGTGAGGGCCGAGCAGCCGGTGCCGGGCTCGCGCTTGTTGCAGGGCGTGGCCAGGTCGTAGAAGTAGTAGCAGCGCGTGCGCTGGTTGAGGTTGCCGCCGTTGGTAGCCACGTTGCGCAGCTGCGGCGTAGCCCCGGCCAAGATGGTCTGGCTCAGCAGCGGGTAGCGGGCCTCCACCTCGGGATGCCAGGCGGTGTCAGCATTAGTAGCCAGCGCGCCCAGGCGCAGGCCACCGTCGGGCAGGCTCGTAATGTCGGTGAGCGGCAGCAAACCCAGGCTGGTGAGGTGGGTAGGGCGCTCTAGGTTGTACTTCATCAAGTCCACGAGGTTAGTGCCGCCGCCTAGGTAGGCTGCGCCGTCGTGGCTGGCAAGGTCGCGCACGGCCTCGTCGGCAGCCGTGGCTTGGGTGAGGGTGAAGCTGTTCATATGTTTAAATGTGGTAGATGTGGAGAGTATGGAGAGGTGAAAATATTGAGTGACTGGATGGAGGTAGAACTACTTTAACTGCTAGCGTAGCTTACCCCCATTCTGCACATTTTCACATTATTACATCTGCCACATCAAGAAACTGCGGTGGTAGGCTGCGCGGGGATGGTCACGAGCACGCCGTTATCAACCACGGCCTCGCCATCGTGCAGCACTTCCATCACGGCCGACAAAATGTTGGTGTAAGCGCCGCAGCGGCAGAGGTTGCCGCTCATGTGCTCGCGCACCTCGTCCACGGTCTTGCAGCGGCCTTCGTTGATGAGGCCCTGGGCCGAGCAAATCTGGCCCGGCGTGCAGTAGCCGCACTGGAAAGCATCATGGTCTACAAAAGCCTGCTGCAGTGGCGAGAGGTTGTCCTCCGCCCCTAGGCCCTCAATAGTCTGGATTTTCTTGCCCTGGTACACCGTCGCCAGCGCCAGGCACGAGTTAATGCGTTTGCCATCAACGAGTACGGTGCAGGCACCGCACTGGCCGTGGTCGCAGCCCTTTTTGGTGCCGGTCAGGTCCAGGTACTCGCGCAGGGCGTCGAGCAGGCTGGTCCAGGGCGCAATCTGGATGGTGTGGTCTTCGCCGTTGACATTGAGCGTTACGGCCTGGGCCGGCACTACATGCGGCGCCGCTTTGTCGAGGGGCTCTTGGATAAATTGGAGACTCATGGAGCGATAGGGTAGTAGAGGTGGAGCAAGTAGTTGCCTAAGGCAGCTAGCTGGGCAGTTCTTCTACGCTACGGCTTATCCCTAGCCTTTGATGTTTTAAAACAATCTAAATAAGAGCGTTACTTCGACTGTTAGCAGGTGGGCAGCCTGACTTTCAAGCCCCTCGAAAATTCGGTCGATAAATAACAGGCCTTAATCTTTTATAAAATGCGCCTGCAAAACGCAACGCTGCATCGTTATATGCCAGCGTACATAACGAAGAAAATCAGCTAGTTGCCCGCATAAGCAAGCCCTAGGGCAGCTGCTCGCTTATCCAAACTGCCACGGCCTAAGCTGCTTGAGTGGGATTGGGCCAACAACCACCCTAGGGCTTGCTGGACGCGAAAAGGCTCTAGTAGCGTGTGGCTAGCTCGGGCAGTATCTAGTAGCGTGTGGCTAGCTCGGGCAGTAAGTGGTTGATAACGCTGTAGTTCAAGCCGGTCCAGTACTCCGAACGGGCGGCGTCGGTGAAGGTGGCTTCATCGGTGGCCAGGGTGCGGTAGTCGTCGGTTACCAAGAAGTCCTCCACGTCGTTGATGGAGGCGAAGGCTAGCACCGAGATGGCGTCAAGCAGCTCGCCCTCGGGGTCGGGCTGCTGGCTCGAGCCGATATTGTGCAGTTGGGCGTAGCGGCGCACGTACTGGTGGGTGGCGGGCTGGGCCAGTACCAGCGGCGCGTGCTGCCGCAGCAACCGCTCCTGGAAAGCTTCGCGGCTTAGCTCGGGCCGGCGGTAGTGCAGCCGCACCAGGCTGATGGGGTCGCGGTGGCGAGGGCTAGGCAGCAGAATGTACTCGCGGGTAATCTCACGCGTCACCAGCCGGAACGCCGTTTGCTCGTCGGCAATAATGCGCTCGGCGTACTGCGGCTGCTTGAGCACTCGGTCGATGTCGGCCTCGGCCGCGTAGGCGATGTAGGCAAACCCATCAAAGCGCGGGCGTTGGTAGGCCGGCACGCGGGCGTAGGGGTCGGCCACGAGCTTGCCGTCGGGCTCGGTCATGGCCAGGTAGGGCGGGTGAAAAAACGACGACGGCCCGCCCGCAATGCGGTGCACCTGGTCGTAGCGCAGCACCGGCTCGTTGTCGGTGCCAGGCTCCTCGTAGGCGAACTTCGGGCCGTGCACCTTGCGCCAATACTCGTCCCAGCGCTCGAAACCCAAATTAGGATTGCCCTCCAGCGCAACTTCGGTGGGCTCAGTATTCGGGTTTTCCAAGCCCTGCCCGTGGCGGCCTTTGTTCGAGCCCTCGTCCACTAGCCGCTCGGTGGCAGGCGTGTTATCGGCCCGCGTCAGGAAGGTGGGCGTGACGATGAGCGGCGCCGTGGTGGTGTGGTAGGTGTCGCGCCCCGGCGGGCGCTGGCGGTTGTCGGCCCTAGGGTCGAAATCGGTCTCAGGCATGGGAAAAGGAAGGGGAAGTGTGCTGTTTACTATACTGAGCGTAGCCGAAGCATCGCTACTGAACGGCCCCCTAGGCGGTACGATAGAGATGCTTCGGCTACGCTCAGTAGGACGGTTAGTTAAATGCTAATGGCTACGGAATCAGTCGCTCAGCTCGTAACTGGGCGAAGAGGTTGAAGAACGATTCGTCGCTGCGCTGGTACACGTTGAAGCCCAGCTCGCGGCTTCGCGACATATCGGTCATCACCTCGATGGGGCGGCCCAAGTCGAGGTCGGTGTGCCAGGGCGAGGCTAGGCGGCTCAGGTCGGGCTCGGCCAGGTTGTGCTGGGCGGCTAGCTGGCGCCAAGCTTCGGCGTCGCCGGCCATTTGCTCTTCCAGCGGCTGCACCGTGCCCTCGAAGCCCACGACCTCCACGCTAAACCACTCAGCGAGTCGCGGCCACAGCCAGCTCCAGCGGAAATAGTCGCCGTTGGTGATGTTGAACGCTTGGTTTTTAGCGGTTTCCGTAGTGGCCGCCCATTCAAGCTGCTTGGCCAGCACGCGGGCATCGGTCACGTCAGAGAGGCCCTGCCACTGCGCCTGCGAGCCGGGCCAGCGGAAGGGCGGTTCTGCGCCTTACACAGGCTAGCGTACACGGCTAGCGTGGTGCCCATGTTCATGAGGTTGCCCACGGCCTGCCCAATAATGGTGTGCGGGCGGTGGATGCTCCAGCTGAAGCCGTCGCGCTCGGCCGCCGCAAACACCTCATCCTCTTGCGCGTAGTAAAAATTAGGCGCCTCCAGGCGAGGCATTTCCTCGCGCACTGGGGTAGGGGGCAATGCCCCGGCGCGGGCGTACGAGTCGAACGGCCCTAGGTAGTGCTTGAGGCCGGTAACCAGCGCCACGTGCTGCACCGAGTGCTTAGGCCCTAGGGCCGCCAGCAGGTTGCGCACCATCGCGCCGTTCACGCGGATGTTTTCGGCTTCCGTGTCCTGCCGCATCCAGCTGGTTAGGAACACGTGGGTGGGAGCCACGTCGGCCAACGCAGTGGCCAGGGCGGTGGGGTCGAGCAGGTCGGCAGCTACGGGGCGCAGGCCAGCCAGGTCGGTTTGGGGACGGCGGGCCAGGCCGTATACTGTCCAGTTGTGGCCCAATAGCTCGCGGGCCAAGTTGCTGCCCACGATGCCGCTGGCCCCCACGATTAACGCAATTTTATCCATGTCAAAAAGTAAGGTAACGGCCGGCCGTGGCAGCAAACTGCCCGGTGCCGGCTCGGCTAGTAAACCAGTCAATATGGCCAAATGGCCCGCGTTGCCCCTCAAAGAGCCACCTAGTGAGCTTTGCCCGGCGCTAATAAAGCGAGACGGCACATAGCACGTAAAAGCCTTTTAGCCTGGTAGGTACCCTAGGGGTGTCTTACTGTTCGTAAAAGCCGCAATTATTTTTTGCGGGCCAAGGCTTGCAAATTCGAAAAATCTGCTTCTACCTTTGCGCCATGCTCCTTTACCGGAGCACTTATCAAGAAAGGCGGAGGGACAGGCCCTGTGATGCCTTAGCAACCAGCAGCAATGCGAAGGTGCTAATTCCTGTTCTGAGACGCGGCTTCGGCCAAAACTCAGAAGAAGATAAGTCTACAAGATGCGTTTGCCGCTGGCCCCGGCAGTTTGCTCTTCTGACTTGTCGGGAGGGCTTTTTTTACGCCCTGCCGGTGAGAGATTCTTGACTAGGTGCTTGGGAAATAGGGGTTTACTGTTCCAATCAAACAATAAACTTCTCTTGCCATGTCTGTTGCAACCCGCCTCCTCCACTCCATCCCCGTTGACGAGCAAACCGGCGCCATCGCCGTGCCCATCTACCAAACTTCCACCTACGTGCAGGAAGCTCCTGGTGTCAACAAGGGCTTCGACTACGCCCGCACCGGCAACCCCACCCGCCTCGCCCTCGAAAACCTGGTGGCCGAGCTGGAAGGCGGCCATTCGGGCTACGCTTTCGCCAGCGGCCTGGCCGCTATTGATGCGGTAGTGAAACTGCTGTCGGCTGGTGACCAGATAGTTGCCATCGACGACATCTACGGCGGCGCCTTCCGCCTGTTCGAGCACGTGTACCGCCGCCTGGGCATCGACATCGTGTATTGCGACACGACCAACGCCGACAACGTCGCCAAAACCATCACCGACAAGACCAAGCTCATCTGGCTGGAATCGCCTTCCAACCCTACGTTGAAGGTGTCGGATATCGCCGCTATTTCGGCTATCGCCAAGGCGCACAACTGTTTACTCTGCGTCGATAACACGTTTGCCTCGCCTATTTTGCAGCGCCCCATCGAGCTGGGCGCCGACCTAGTGGTGCACAGCGGCACCAAGTACCTAGGGGGCCACTCCGACCTCATTGCCGGCATTGCCGTGGCCAAAACGGAAGAGCTGGCTAAAGAGCTGAAGTTCATTCAAAATGCCTCGGGCGGCATCCTAGGGCCATTCGATTGCTTCCTGACCATTCGCGGTATTGAGACGTTACCGCTGCGCATCGAGCGCACCAGCAAGTCGGCCCTCGAAGTAGCTAAGTTCCTGGAGACGCGCCCCGAAGTGGCCCGCGTGTACTACCCCGGTCTCGAAAGCCACCCCAACCACGAGGTAGCCAAAAAGCAGCAGTCGGGCGGCTTCGGCGGCATCGTAGCGCTGGCCCTCACCGAAGACACTATCGAAGCCGCTACCAAGCTGGTGACTTCCACCAAGTACTTCAAGCTGGCCGAGAGCCTAGGGGGTGCCAAGAGCCTGCTCTGCCACCCCGCCACCATGACTCACAAGTCGATTCCGGCCGCCACGCGCCAAGCTAGCGGCGTGGCCGATGGGCTGGTGCGCCTGAGCGTGGGCCTGGAAGATGCCGAGGACCTGATTGCCGACCTAGCCCAGGCCCTGGATGCGCTGGCTGCCCTCAAGGAGGCGCACGTAGTGACGAACGAAGGAGAATTAGTAGTAGCTTAATTATCAAAGAGTAGCGCGGACTTTCAGTCCGCGAGTTGATAAGGCCGAGCGGGTTCCGCTTCAGTCTTTTCGCTCGCGGATTGGAAGTCCGCACTACGTTCTAAAAGTATGACCCGTACCAATATTACCATCGGCCTGTTCGGTTTTGGCGTGGTGGGGCAGGGGCTGCACGCGGTGCTGGAGCGCACGCCCGGCCTGCGCGCGCGCATCGGCCGCATCGCAGTGAAAGACCGCCACAAGGCCCGTCCGCTAGCTGCCGAGTTGTTCACCTTCGACAAGCAAGACTTGCTCGACGACCCCGGCCTCGACGTGATTGTGGAGCTGATTGACGACGCCGACGACGCCTACCTTATCGTGAAGCAGGCCCTGCTGAACGGCAAGGCGGTAGTTACAGCCAATAAGAAGATGCTGGCTGAGCACCTGCCCGAACTCATTGAGCTGCAACGCGCCACGGGCGTGCCGCTGCTCTACGAAGCCGCCGCCTGCGCTAGTCTGCCCGTTATCCGCAACCTGGAGGAATACTACGACACTGACCTGCTGGCCTCGGTAGAGGGCATCATCAACGGCTCGACCAACTACATCCTCACGGCCATGAACCGCGACGGACAGTCCTACGCCGAGGCGTTGGCCAAGGCGCAGGCCCTAGGGTTTGCCGAAAGCAACCCGGCCCTCGACGTAGAAGGCCTTGACGCGCGCAACAAGCTGGTGCTGCTGCTGGCCCACGCCTTTGGGCTGGTGGCGGGTCCCGAGGAGCTACTGGCCGTAGGTATCGACCGCATCAGCCCACTGGCCGCGGCCTACGCCCGCGAGCAGGGCCTGGCTATTAAGCTGATAGCTGAAGCGCGGCGCCTGCCCGACGGTGGCATTGCGGCGGCCGTGCTGCCCACGCTGGTGGCGCCCGGCCACGAGTTGAGCAACGTGCACGACGAGTTCAACGGCCTCGTGACGCAAAGCGGCTTTGCCGACCGGCAGTTCTTTTTGGGACGCGGGGCGGGGGCCTTCCCTACGGCCTCGGCCGTGCTCTCCGACTTGTCGGCCCTCACCTACGGCTACCGCTACGAGTACAAGAAGATTCAGCAGAACGCTCATCTCACCCTAGCCCCGGAGGCGGCCGAGGTGGACGTGCTGGTGACCTTCGACGACATAAACAACGCGCCCGACCTGGCCGATTTCACGGCCGTGCACGAGCAGTTTCGCTCCACCCAGCGCGGCAACTACCTCACCGGCACCATTGGGCTGGGGCAGCTAGCGCGGGCGGCGTGGCTGCGCCAGTCGGGCGTGTGCGTGGTGCGGTTGGCCGCGCCGCTGCGGGCTGCCGTGGCCGTAACCCAGGCCGCCGAAGTCGCCACAGTAACAGCGTAGTGGCTGCTTAAAGAAGAATGTCCTGCTGAGCTTGCTGAGGCTTTTCCGCCACGTCCACCTAAAGAGCGTTCGGTAGAGAAGACTCGGCAAGCTCAGCAGGACGTCCTTTATCTATGCCAAGTAAGCACCCATCCGGCCCTAGGCCCGTACCACTGGCTATGAAACGTCAACGCTTTTTGCGCTTAGGAGCGGCCTCGGCCCTAGGGCTGCTGGCCGCGCAAAGCCGCGCCGATGCGCCCAGCCCAGTGCCCGAAACCTACCACTTTGCCGACGACGGCCACATCCCCAACAGCCGCTACCCGCTGCTGGTGTATCGGCAGGCGTTTGGAGCACGCGGGCCGGCGGGGGCAACGTGGCTGGAGCAGCACTTCGCCGCCCAAAACTGGACGAACTCGTGGCGCAACGGCGTGTACCCGTTTCACCACTACCACAGCACCTCGCACGAAGTATTGGGCGTGTACGCTGGCTCGGCGCAGTTGCAGCTGGGCGGCGAGCAGGGCCGCGCGGTGGCCGTGCAGGCGGGCGACATCCTGGTAATTCCGGCCGGGGTGGGCCACAAGAAGCTGAGCGCCTCGCCCGATTTTGGGGTGGTGGGTGCCTACCCCGACGGCCGCACCTGGGACGTGCTGCGCGGCGCGCCCGGCGAGCGGCCCCAGGCCGACCGCACTATTGCCGCCCTGCCGCGGCCTAGTACTGACCCGCTGTTAGGTTCCGCCGCTGGGCTGGTGCAGCACTGGGCGTAGCTTGCAACCAAACGCGGGTGCTGCGCCCTCTCCAGACTATTTCTTCACTATGAACCTCACCGCCGACCCCCAGCCCATTGTTGCCGGCCTGCTGGCCTATGGCATGTCGGGCAAGCTATTCCACGCTCCGTTCCTGAACCAACACCCCGGCTTTGCGCTGCGCGCAGTAGTTGAGCGCAGCCAAAAGCGCATGGTTGCTGATTATCCCCACATCATCAGCTACGCCAGCGCCGACGAGCTACTAGCCGACGAGGCCATCGAACTGGTAGTGGTAAATACTCCCAACGACACGCACTTCGACCTGGCCCGCCGGGCGCTGCTGGCCGGCAAGCACGTGCTCATCGAAAAGCCCGTGGCCACTAACGCCGCCGAGGTGCGCGACCTGTTTGCCCTAGGGCACCAGCAGGGCCGGCAGGTACTGGCCTACCAAAACCGCCGCTGGGACACTGACTTTGGGGCCGTGCGCCGGGTGATAGAAAGCAGCCAGCTAGGCGCTATTAACGAGGTGCATTTCCGGTTCGACCGCTACCGGCCGGCCCTCAGCGCCAAGGTGTTTAAGGAAGATGCCGCTCGGTCTGGCGCGGGCTTGCACTTCGACCTGGGCGCTCACGTGCTCGACCAGGCGCTGAGCTTGTTTGGGCCGCCAGAAGCCGTAGAAAAAACGCTTGCTACCAACCGCCCCGACTCCCAGGTGCCCGACTTTTTTAGCTTCCACCTGAGTTACTCCCAGGGCCTGCACGTGTGGTTAGCGGGCAATATGCTCGTGGCCGACCCTGGCCCGGCCTACGTGCTAAACGGAGCCCTAGGCAGCTACCGTAAAGACCGCACCGACCCCCAAGAGACGCAGCTGCTGGCTGGCACCAAACCCCTTGATGCCGCCTACGGCCATGAGCAGCCCGGCCAGGAGGGCCGCCTCACCCTAGCTAGCCCCGATGGCGCGCTGGCCACCACAGCCGATGCCGCCGCGCCGGGCAATTACCTAGGGCTGTTCGAAGCCGCCTACCAAGCCATCCGCCACGGCCAGCCCTACCCGATTACTGAAGAGCAACTGGTGTGGCAGCTGGAGATATTGGCGGGAGAGTAAGCGCCGTGTAAGTAGCTATATACATTGCGCTATGAAAACATGTGTGCTGCCTTTGCTGCTGGCTCCCTTAGCTGCCGCGGCTACCCCCTTCGATTACAGTTTATTGCGCCTGGGTACGCTGCCAGCGCACGCTAGCAAGGCCCAACTGGCGCAGCGCCTGGGACAGCCGGCCAAAACCAGCCGGCCTCGCTACGAGTGCGGCGGCTACGCCGACGAGCCCGGTCGGCCCTACTACCAACTGCACTACCCGCAGGCTACTTACATTGGCCGCACGGCCGGCGACTACGAGTTGGAAACCGTGCACTTTGCGCCCGGCGGCGCTTCATTGCGCTACGGTACTACTACCTGGGATGCTAGCACCACCCTAGCCTCGGTGCAAAAGCTATTTGGGACCGATGCGCGCCTCGTTAAGCAAGCCGATAATACGGTGCTGACGGTGCCGGCCAAAATACCGCACACCACCCAGCTAGCCGACGACTGGCTGGTGCTCACCTTCCGCAACGGCCGGCTTGTATCGTACTCAACTGTCGAGGGTTGCTAGCGGCTGCGCTATCCTGGTAGCCCTAGGGTAGGCCTAGGCCTCGCCTGCTATACCAAGGCTAGTAGCTCCTCGGTAGTGCCTAGCTGCCCGAGGCGCGGGAAAATGTACTGGAGGCTGCGCTCGTGGGCGGCGGCCACGCGGTCGGTCAGGGCATCGGTGGCGAAGGCGATGTTGTAGCCCCGCTCGGCGGCAGCGCGGGCCGTACCTTCTACGCCGATGCTGGTGCTCACGCCGGCCAGCACGATGCCCGTCACGCCCAAGCGCTGCAGCTCGTCGTGCAGTGGCGTGCGGTAAAAGGCGTTCCAGGTTTGCTTATGAATGCGCACGTCGCTCAGCTCCACGCGGATATCGGGCAGCAGCTCCTCAAAATTGGGTGGTAGCTGGGCCGGTGGGCCAGGTGCCTGCGTGCGAATGCGCGACTGGTCGGAGCCGGCCGGGTTGACCGACACGATAACCACTGGCCGGCCTTTGGCCCGAAAGGCGGCCAGCAGCTGCGCGGCCCGGGCCACCACGTCGGCCAGGGGGTGGGGCGCCAGCTCGGCGCTGGTAGTGCCGTGCTGCAAGTCGATGAGCACGAGAGCGGTGGCGGCGTCTAGGGTAAGCGGCATGACGTAAGCAAAAGGGCTTTGTCCTGCTATACGCGACCTAGGGCCGTTGCGCCATGCCAGCCAACAAAACTCGGCCCTAGGGAGCACTGGGAGCTACCCGCGCCTGCCGGGCCTGGTAGCGCTGCCGCCCGGCACCCTGGTTAGCTCCAGTTGCTTTCTGCTCGGGTCCCCGTGTATAAGTTACCCGGTAAGCCTGCCGCCTCTACGAAACTTACGCCGCTGATAAAACCACCGGCCTAGCCCCGCCGAAACCCAAAATGCCGAGCGCTCCGAAGAGTTGCTGGGCGGCCGCCCCGACCTCGCTGGGTATCAGCGCAGCCTGCTCGTGCACCTGCACCGCCAAGATGCCTACAGCGGAGGCGCCATTTGGCAGGTAGAACTAGAACTGGGCCGCTTCGAAATGGCGCTCGTTACCCAACTGGCCACTGTGCAGCAGCCCGCCGAAAAAGTGTAGGAAGAGAAATAGCCCAGCCCTAGGCCCTGACAGCCTATGGGTAATAGAAAAGGCCGCCAAGCAATTGGCGGCCTTATTTGATTGGCAGTAAAAGAGGTAGTACCCCTAGGGCTAGCGCTGGGCGGCCAGGCGCTGCAGCATCTGGTAGGCGGCGTGGTTGTTTTGCAGGTCGGCGTACTGCTCGTATTGCGCAGCCGTGAGTACCGGGCGCAGGCGGTCGGCCACCTGCTCGGGAGTGCTCAGCTCCAGCGGGTTGCGTTGCACGGCCCGCTCTACCTGGCGGGCCTTATGGCGGCGCAAGTGTAGCGTGGCGGTGAGGTAGCGCGTCAGGGGCCGGCTAGAGTGGCTCGTAGCCGAGGCCACGGGGGCCGCGCCGAGAGTGCAAGCAAGAAGGGCGAGGGTGAGCCAGGTTTTCATAACAGAGGGTGCGTTGTCTTTACTAAACGTTTTCGTTTGTTTGTCGGACTGCCGCTTAACGGGCAGGTGATTCGGGCTTCTAGCAGTTGGGCTTAGCTGAACTGAGCACAAATAAACAAAGCTCAAGTGTAATTTCCTGCACCTGGACAATAAAAAATACAAGCTCATCTGACGCATAATGCTATTAAAGCACAGAAACGCGGTTTTTATCGAAAAATAACCTGCGCATTATTTTTTTGCACTAACCGCAGTCTGGCTTGCAGTAGGGTAGCGGCTGGCGGTATGCCGGGCCAGTCCAGCTATATGCGCGAGGGAGGGCACAAAAAAACGTCCTGCTCGGCGGGCTGAAGCCAGCTAAGCAGGACGTTTACTATGGGCTGACGCAGCAGCCACTAGCCTGGGGCGCTAACCGGGCCCTAGGCCTTTTCGGGTAGGAGCACGGCGTCGGGGTAGTTGCCGAGCACGGGCTGGGCGTGGTCGGCCTGCGTTACGGCCTCAATCAGCAGTTTGCCGCCCACGAAGGCGCCCTTCCAGCTCTCGCCGAGGCCGCCAAATACTTCGTCGCGGTCGCCGCGGCTGCGCAGCTTGTTGATGCCCACCTTGAAGGCGCGCAGTTCCTTGGCCGTTTTGGTGGCCCAGGCCTCGTCGTCAGAGCCCAGGGCCGTTACCAGCGCGCCGTTCGAGATGTTCATCTCACCCACTAGCTCCTCCACGCGGTCTACGAGCACCACGGTGTCGATGGGGCCAAAGGGCTCCTTGAAGTACAGCTCGGCTTGGCGCGGCAGACCCACCAGGGCCCGAGGGGCACGGTAGGCCGAGCGGTCCTGGCCGGGCAGAAACAGGTCGTCGTCGAGCTTGCCTTCGTAAAACGGAATGGCGCCGTGCTTGCCGGCGTCGGTGAACAGCTCGTCGAGGTCGCCGGCTTGGCGGGCGTTGATAACCGGGCCAAAGGCGAGGTCGGGCAGCTCGTCATCCGGATCGTTCACGAGGGTAGGGTTGCCCACTTTGAGGCTGCCCACGGCCCGCTGGTAAGTTTCCAGAAACTGCGGGAACAGCTCGCGTTGTACCACCCAGCGTACGTAGGCTGTGCAGCGCTGCTTGCCGTAGTCGTAGCCCTTCACGAGCTGGTCGGCCAGCTTATCCCACTGCGAGAAATTCCAGAGGCCGTAGGTGTTCACGCCTTCCATTTCCAGCATGTAGCGCTTGTGCTGCGAAGCTAGCGCGTCGGCAATGTTGCGGCCGTTGTAGCGCCCGCCCACAAAGCTGAGGCAGTCTACGGCCTCGTCTTTTACCAGCACGTCGCTCAGCTCGCCGCCGGGGCCGCTCACCAGCGACACGGGCAGGCCGGCGCGGCGCGCAATGGCGAAGGTGAGGCTGAGCGAGATGAAGCCGCCGTCGGTAGGCGTTTTGGCGATGACGGCGTTGCCGGCCAGCACCTGCACCAGCACCGCGTGCATCAGCACCGACATGGGGTAGTTCCAGGAGGCAATGTTGCTGACGAGCCCTAGGGGCTGGCGGTCGCCGAGCAGGCCCTCGATATTGTCGACGTACCACTGCACGCCTTCTACGCAGCGGTCGATGTCGTTGAAGCCCAGCTTATAGGTTTTGCCAATTTCCCACATGAGCAGTTTGCTCACCAAGTCAATTTGGGGGCGCAGCTGGTTGAGGCACTCCTGCACCTTGGCGCGGCGCTCGGCCAGCGGCACGGCGGCCCAGGCGGCGCTTTCTTCCTTGGCAAAGCGCACGGCGCGCAGGGCGGCATCGTGCTTGAGCATGGGCAGCGAGGCCAGCTCCGAACCGTCGATGGGCGAGTGGAATGGGCGTGGGTCGCCGGGCTCTTGCCACTGGCCCTCGAATAGGTTGAGGAAGGCGCCGTTGGGGGCAAACACTTCGGGAACGGCCTGCTTTACGTCGGCCAGCAGCTTGCCGAACTCCACTTTGGGAGAAACGATTTTAGGCATGGGTGAAAGGCGCGGGCCTAGGGCACCGCGAGTCGGTGAAAGGAACAGGGTGTAAACAGGTGGTGAGGGCAGTAGGTTGGGCGCAGCAGCGTAAAGGTGCGTTGAGCCAGCTGGTTGCCCGCCGCCCAAGCCGCCCACTCGCGCCAGTAGCAGCCCCCTAGGGACGCGGCCACGCGGCTTTGGCTGCGCCCGCCAGGCTAGCCAGTTTTACGAGTAGGCTACTGCTTCTCGGGCTGTTTCTGCGACTGCCACAGCACAACTTCCCAGCCCTGGGGCCGCTTTACTTGCACGGCCACGAACTTGAGGTGCGCCACGTTGGGGGTGCCATCGGGCTTGTTGGGTTGGTAGATGGCGATTTGCCCGTTCACTGCGGCCGTCATGCCGCCGTTGTAGGCGCGCACGTGCAGGCTCTCCACGTCAATCTTGTCGTACACGCTCTGGCCGTCGCGGATGCTTTGCAGGTATTCTGTCTTGTTCTGCTCTTTGCCCGTGGCATGGATGTACACGAGGTCGTCGTCAAAGGCTTTCTCCAGGAATGCGTAGTCCTTGCTCACTTGCGCGGCAAAGCGCTGACGCTCCAGGGCTTCTACTTCATGCGCGGCGTAGACGTTGCGCTCGGCCGTCTTGGTTTGTACTGGCAGCAGGGCGGTGGTGCGCTTCGCGGAGTTTCCGGCCTGCGCTAGCCCGAGCAGTGGGCAAGCCAGCAGCAGTGGCAACAGTAAGTGTTGCATAGCGAAGGCTTGCTGAATGAGCAACGGGCGCGCTACACCGGGTCGTCCAGCGTGATAGGCTCCATGCGCGGCACCAGCGTAAACATAAGACCCCAGGCCAACAGGTAGATGGCGCCGCAAATCAAGAACATGATGAAGTATGCTTTATTGAGCTGCCCAATGCCTTCGTAGTACACAAACATGCGCTTCTGCACCAACGCCGACAGGGCGATGCCGCCCATGCCGCCCGCAAAGCCCCCTAGGCCCGTAACGGAACCCACGGCCCGCTTCGGAAACATGTCCGACACGGTAGTAAATATGTTAGCGCTCCAGGCCTGGTGGGCCGCCGCGGCCAGCCCAATAACGCCCACTGCCAGCCACATGCTAAGCTGCCCCAGGTACTGCGCAAACACAATCGGCAGCACGCAAAACGCGATGAGCAGCATAGCGCGCTTGCGGGCCTCGAAGGCCGGCATGCCGCGCCGCATCAGCCCTAGGGGGAGGTAGCCGCCATACACGCTGCCCACGCTCGAAAGCACGTACACCGCCGCCACGGGCAGGGCAATGCTGGTGCCCTTCAATCCATATTGCTTACCCAGGAAATCGGGCAGCCAAAACAAGTAAAACCACCAGATAGGGTCAGTGAGGAATTTGCCCAGCAAAAAGGCCCAAGTTTGGCGGAAGCCTAGCAGTTGGCCCCACGAGGCCTTGGGCTGCACCTCCTGCACCTCGTTTACGGGCCCCTGGTTGTCGCTCTCGATGTAGGCCAGCTCGGCCGCGCCCAGGCGCTTTTGGCGCAAGGGGGTTTCGTAGTAGATAAACCACAGCACCAGCCAGATAAAGCCAAACGCGCCCGTAATCAGGAACGCCGCCTGCCAGCCCAGGTGCTCGGCAATGAACGGTACCGAAAGCGGCGCGATAATGGCGCCCACGTTGGCGCCCGAGTTGAAGATGCCGGTGGCCAGCGCCCGCTCGCGCTGCGGAAACCACTCGGCCACGGTCTTGATAGCCGACGGAAAATTGCCCGATTCGGTAACGCCCAGCGCCGCCCGCGCCACCCCAAAGCCAAAGGTGCTCGTCACGAGGGCGTGCCCCATGGCGGCCACGCTCCACAGCGCCGTGGAAATGGCGTAGCCGATTTTGGTGCCCAGCTTATCAACTACCCGGCCCACGCCCACCATGCCTAGGGCATAGGCCAGCTTAAAGGCAATCTCGATGTTGGCATAGTCGCCCGAGTTCCAGCCAAACGCCGTTTCCAGGTAGGGCTTGAGCAGCGAGATAACCGCCCGGTCGAGGTAGTTGATGGTGGTGGCAAAAAACACCAGCCCGCAGATGGTCCAGCGGTAGCGCCCCATCACCTCCGAAACCGGCGGCGCGATAGGAGTCGAAGAAGGGCGAAGGGTGGGATTCATCGGGAGAGAGTGGGGGACTTTAAGAGGCCTAGGTAGCACGTCATGCTGAGCGTAGCCGAAGCATCTCTACCACGTAAGTAACTTCAACCGAAAGAGATTACTTGCGCGGTAGAGATGCTTCGGCTACGCTCAGCATGACCGCCTTTCTTAACTTATTTCTCGGTTGCATTCGGCAAAAACTGGAGCAGTGGCTGCACCCGCGCCGTAATGGCGGCCGGGTCGGCGGCGCCTTTAAAGAGCTGGGAGCCAATGCCCACCACATTCACACCCGCCCCAAACCAGTCGTGGAGGCTAGCCTCGGTGGGCTCCACGCCGCCCGTCACCATCAGGGGCACGCCGGGCAGGGGGCCGCGTACGGCCTTGATGAAGTCGGGCCCGACGACGTTGCCAGGGAATACCTTGACCAGCGGCGAGCCCATTTCGGAGGCGCGGAAAATTTCGTTTAGGGTTTGGGCGCCGGGCACCCAGGGCACGTCGTGGTACTGGCAAGTGGCGGCCACGTCGGGTGTAGTCACGGGCTGCACCACGAACCGCGCCCCAGCCTGAATAAACTGCTCGGCCTCGGCGGCCCGGTAGATGGTGCCGATGCCCAGCACCAGCTCGGGGCACTCGGTTTCGGCCAGCTTCGCCAGCTCGGCAAACACCTCGGCGGCGTTGGCCCCGCGGTTGGTGAACTCGAAGGCCCGCAGGCCGCCCGCGTAGCAGGCGCGCACCACATCGGCAGCGTAGCCGGCATCGGCGTGGTAAAACACCGGTACCAGCGGCACGGCCAGCAGGGCAGCAAGGGTTTCGGAAGAGGAAGGCATAAGTTTCGTTGAAATGAGCGCGTCGTGCGGCGCTTGCCGAAGCGTTGCTGCCGCGCTGGTAAACCTGACGTCTAGGAGCGGATACGCGGCAGTCGTGCTTCGGCAAGCGCCGCACGACCGCCTTGTTACCGTACCAACCGGCCCGTCAAGTTGCCTTGCATAAGGTGCGCAACCTCGGCGGGCGTTACCAGGTTGATGTCGCCGTGCACAGTATGCTTGAGCGCGGAGGCAATAGTAGCGAAGGCCAGTGCTTCTTGCGGACTATCATAGGTAGCAGCGCCGAAAATGTACCCCGAAATAAACGAGTCACCGCCCCCGATGCGGTCTACCACGGGGTCGATGTCGTAGAATGGCGTTTCGTAAAACGCACCCTCGTGCCACAGCAATCCGCAAATGCGCTCGTGCGAGGCGCTTTGGGTGCGGCGCCGGGTGGCAATGACGCGCTTAATCTGCGGGAAGCGGGCGGCCAGCTGCTCGGCCATGCTGACGAAGGTGCTGTCGGTGCCCGGCGCGGGTTGAATGCCGAACAGGTCTTCGGCGTCGCCCTCGGTACACACTACCAAGTCGCAGCCGGCCACTAGGGGCGGCATTACGTCTTGGGCGCGCTGGCCGTACTGCCACAGGTTGCGGCGGTAGTTCACATCGGCCGATACGGTGAGCCCTAGGCGCCGCGCCGCCGCAATAGCATCGGCCGTGGCCTGGGCCGCCGCGGCCGAGATAGCCGGCGTAATGCCCGTCCAGTGCAGCCAGGTGGCGTCTTTCAAAATCTCATCCCAGTCGAAAGCCGCCGGGTCGAGGTTGGCAAAGGCCGAGTCGGCGCGGTCGTACACGATGCGGCTGGGCCGGAGCGAAGCCCCGACTTCCAGGAAATACAGCCCTAGGCGCCCGCGGTCGGTGAAGAGGCAATGCCGGGTATCGACGCCGAAGCGGCGCAGGTGGGCCGCTGCCGCCTGCCCTAGCTCGTGCTGCGGAAAGGCAGTGACGTGCGCGGCCTCCACACCCATCCAGGCCAGAGCGGCGGCCACGTTGGCATCGCCGCCGCCGTAGGTGATTTCTAGGCTCGCGGCCTGGGGCAGCCGGTAGTTCAGCGGCGGCGAAAGCCGCATCATGACTTCGCCGAAGGTAACGACTTTCATGAGGAGTTAAAAGCTAGGAGTTATGAGTTATGAGTTGGTAGGCGGTCATGCTCATCTGGCGTCCGCTTGCCGAAGCATCTCTACCGAACGACCCCCTAGGGCCATTCTGGCGGCGCGGGAGAGATGCTTCGGCAAGCGGACGCCAGATGAGCATGACCACCTTTTTACCTGATAACGGCCCCTAGGCCACTAGCTCGCCCGCACCTACTGGCGCGGCAGCTTGCTCGAAGCCAAAGTACTCCCGCGCGTTGCCGTAGCAGATGCGCTCCACCAGCTCGCCCAGCCAGGGCAGCTCCTCGGCGGGCAGCTCGCCGTTTTCCACGTCGCGGCCTAGCAGGTTGCACAAGATGCGGCGGAAATACTCGTGGCGCGGGTAGCTGAGGAAGCTGCGCGAATCGGTGAGCATGCCCACGAAGCGGCTCAGCAGGCCCATGTTGCTGAGGGAGTTAAGCTGCTTTTCCATACCGTCCTTCTGGTCGAGAAACCACCAGCCCGAGCCCAGCTGCATCTTGCCGGCCACCGAGCCATCCTGAAAGTTGCCAATCATGGTGGCAAACAAGTCATTATCGGCCGGATTGAGGTTGTAGAGAATGGTTTTGGTGAGCTTATTCTGGTTGTCGAGCGTGTCGAGGAAGCGCGAAAGCGACGCGCCCTGGCTGAAGTCGCCAATGGAATCCCAGCCGGTGTCGGGGCCAAGCTGGCGCAGGGCGCGGGTGTTGTTGTTGCGCAGCCCCCCCAGGTGAAACTGCTGCGTCCAACCTTTCTCGTGGTCCAGCACTGCCAGCTCCACCAGCATAGCCGACTTAAACTGTTCTACCTCAATGCTCGACAGCTCCTGTCCGGTCCTTGCCTTGGTAAACGTGGCCGCCACTTGTTCCTCGGTGTAGGGCACGGCGTACAGGCGCTCCAGGCCATGGTCGGAGAGGCGGCACCCTAGGGTGGCGAAGTAGTCGTGGCGCTGGCGCAGGGCAGCCAGCAAGTCGCGGTAGGTGTGGATTTCAACGCCTGCGGCGGCTCCTAGGCGCTCCAGGTAGGCCGGGTAGTCGGCGGCCTCGGGCGTCATAGCCTTGTCGGGGCGGAAGGTGGGCAGCACCTGCGTGGCGAAGCCCTGGGCCTGCAGCGCCCGGTGGTGCTCCAGCTGGTCGGCTGGGTCGTCGGTGGTGCACACTGTGCGCACGTTCATCTTGCGCAGCAGGCCCTGCACGCGGTATTCGGGCGTTTGCAGCAGGGCGTTGCACTGCTCCCAAATGCGGCGGGCGCTGTCTTTGTTCAGCAGCTCCGTGATGCCAAAGTAGCGGCGCAGCTCGAGGTGCGTCCAGTGGTAGAGGGGGTTGCGCACGGTGTACGGCACCGTTTCGGCCCACTTCTCAAACTTCTCCCAGTCCGAAGCGTCACCCGTCACGTAGCGTTCGGGCACGCCGTTGGCGCGCAGGGCCCGCCACTTGTAGTGGTCGCCGTAGAGCCAGACTTGGGTGATGTTCTCGAACTGCCGGTTCTGCGCAATCTGGTCGGGCGGCAGGTGGCAGTGGTAGTCGATGATGGGCTGCGAGGCTGCGTGCTCGTGGTAGAGCTGGCGCGCCGTGGGCGTTTGCAGCAGAAAATCGTCGGAGAGGAAGGGAGTCATGGGTGGGAATGCTAGGGGCAGCGCCGCGGCCGGCGCTTGCCGAGGCAATGCGGGCGCTTCGGGAGAGTGGCCGTAGGGGCTACCGGCCGAGCAGCTCCGGGTAACGATAAGGCACCGGGCGGCGCAACGACTAGCGCAAAGTACTAGGATAAAAACCGGGAACAAGTGCTTGTAGCCGACCAAAAACTGTGCAATCGTTTCCGAGAGGCAGGAAGCTGTAGCCCCTAGGCCGCTACCTAGCGCTGCAGCACCGCGGCCAGTGCCGCCGCTGGGCCCTCGTGCAGCAACTGCTGCAAATAGTGCGTCACAGTCTCAGTCAGGCCCGGTATAGCGGTCAGGTCCTGGCCCCAGAGCGGCACGCTGCTCAGGGCAACTTGCACCAGTTCGGTGGGCCCTAGGCGCTGCCAGAGGTCGGCATAGTAGCCGGCTTGCTCGTCGTTGATGGGATAGGCTCGGCCCTGTGCTTCGCCGTGCCAGGTGCCGCCCTCCTGCCGGGTGCCGCGCATGAAGAGCAGATATGCCGCCAATCCCAGGGCTACGTAGTGCGGTACCCGCCCAAAGCGGCCCACGTAATGCAGTAAATCGGGCAGCACCCGGCTGCGCAGCTTAGCCGAGTAGTTGAGCGTGATGGCCAGCCAGCGGTGCTCCACGGCGGGGTTGCGGAAGCGGTCGAGCACCTGCAGGCCGAAGCGTTGGCCCACCTGCTCCTCCACGGGGTAGGGGATGCCAGGCAGCAGGTCGTGCAGCAGCAGGTTGCGGATGTAGCTCAGCAGCAGCGGGTCGTGCATGGCTGCGCCTACGGTGGGCACGCCACTCAGCACGGCCAGCCCGCAGCTCAGCGAGTGGGTGCCGTTCAGCAGGCGCAGCTTCAGCTCCTTAAACTCGGTGATGTTGGGCTGCACGATAACGCCCGCGTCGGCCTGCTCGAAGCTCAGCACCTGGCGCACCCGCTCGTCGCCCTCGATAGCCCACAGGCGGTAGGCCTCGCTCATCACCAGCAGCTCGTCGTCGTAGCCCAGTTCCTCGCGCAGGGCGGCGCGGGTTGCCTCGTCGGGCGCGCCGGGCACAATGCGGTCTACCAGCGAGTTGCATAAGGTATTGGCTTCGGTTAGCCACCGCCGGAAATCAGCCTCTAGGGCCTGGCGCTCGGCCAGCTCCACCAATAGCCCGCGCAGCAGCGTGCCGTTGTCGGATAGCAGTTCGGTGGGCACGATAACTAGCCCTGGCGCCGCGTTGCCCCCTAGGGCCTCGTAGCGGGCCAGCAGCACCGCCAGCAGCTTGCCCGGAAACGAGCGTGGCGGCGCGGCCCGCACGTCGTCCTCGGCATCGAGCACGAGGCCCACTTCGGTGGTGTTCGATAGCACCACTTGCAGGTCGGGGCTAGCGGCCACTGCCAGCACTTCGGCCCACTGGGTGCGGGCCACCAGCACCCGGCTGATGGCCGCGCTCACCACGTTTTGGTGCACCAACTGCCCGTCCTCGATGCCGCGCACGCACACCGTGTACAAGCCGCCCTGGCGTGCGAAGGCGTCCACGTCGCCACCGCTGGTACTTTTCACCACCACCGCCCGGCCGTTGAAAATGCCCCGGCGGTTGGCCTGGTCCAGCAGAAAATCGGGTAGGCCCCGCAGCAGCACCCCGGTGCCGAATTGCAGCACGCGCTCAGGCAAGGCTAGTAGCGCAGGGTCGGGCAGGCGCACGGCGGGGTTGGCGGCCCCGGCATGTATCAGCGCTGGCGTTAAAGTAGGCATATGGTGAGGCAGTTAGCTGCTTGAAAAGGAACGCGGCCCAGAGGTAGCTAGCGCTAAGCCGGGCCCGTTGCCTCCAAAGACTACCGCCTGCCTGCGCGGGCTGCCCACTTACGCAGGTTTTGCCGCCGAACTATTCGCGGCATTCGCTTCGGCCCTGTAGCCAGCACCGCACTGGTGGCCGCCTAGGGGCTACGTTTAATAAGAAAACCGCGCAGGGGCAGAATGCGGTTTTCGAGATGGTTACTGCACGCGTTCGGCCTTACCGGCGCCGCTGCAAACAGGCAGCGCCAAGCTCGTTGGCCGCGGTAGCCAGCCACCTTATCTAGCGATGGATAATGCACTTGTAGCCGCTGTATAATTCTTCGCCGGGCAGGCCGGCGCAAAGCTGCTCCTTTACGTATGGGCACGTTACGCTACTATTACTACCCCATGAACCTTCTGCTTGGCCGAGCGCGCCGGGCGGTGCTGCTGTTGGCCCTCGGGGCGGCCACGCCAGCCCTGGCCCAGGTGCCTGCCCCATCCCCCGCTTCGGTGGCCGATACGGCCACGCACAAATACGAGACCCCGGCCGATGTGCCAGTAGCGCCGCACAAGCCCTTCTTCCAGAAGAAGTTGGTGCGGGCGCTCATCGTGCCTACGGTGCTTATCGGCTACGGCGCCTACACCTTCAACGGTGGGGGCTTTTATACGAATCAGGAGGCGCAGCGAGATGTGCACCGGCTCTTTCCCTCGTCGCAAACCCGGGTGGCCGACTACCTGATTTTTGCGCCCTACCTCGAGCTGGGGGCCGTAGCCCTGGCGGGCGTCGAGTCGCGCAACGACCGGATTAACGTGCTGCTAGTCATTGCCAAAAGCGAGGCCATTATGCTGGCTAGCACCTTTGCCGTGAAGCACCTCACGCAGGAAACGCGGCCCGATGGCTCCGACAACCTCTCGTTTCCGTCGGGCCACACGGCGCAGGCGTTTCTGGCGGCCAGCATCGTGCACACCGAACTGCGCGATAAAAGCCAGTGGTACGGCATCGGAGCCTACACGCTGGCTACCGGCGTGGGCGTGCTGCGCATGGTGGTCGATAAGCACTGGCAGAGCGACGTGGTGGCCGGGGCGGGCTTCGGTATTCTGAGTGCCCACCTGGCCTACCTCACGCACCGCAACCGCTGGGGCCGCAAGGCTATCGGGCGCGACATTGGCTTGGCACCCATCTACTACGGCGGCACGCCCGGCCTAATGCTGACCTGGCGGCCCCACTAGGCCCTAGGGGCGCTACCTTGCCGTAAACTGCATATCCGCCTGAAGAACAAGCTGCAACTGCCCTTACTACTGTTAGCTTTTGGGCTCCTGGTTACGGGGTACTTGTTTAAAATCTTGCACTGGGCCGGGGGCAATATGCTGTTGACCCTAAGCTTGGTGGTGCTGGTAGTGGCAGTGCTGCCCAGTGTGCTGCAGCTGGCGCGCTCGCGGGGGCCTAGGGCTACCCGGCCCCGCCGCTAGCTTGGTGGCTGGTGCTGGGTGCCGCCGGGGCCAGGCGAGGGCTACTATAAGCTGACAAGTAAAGCCGGGCGGTGGCAAAAACACAACTTTCGCGCTGGCGGTAAGTACACCTATGCAGTGCGGCACGTAGGTAGCTCCGGCCAATGCATGACTGCTTTTTATAATGAATATATAATGAAGCTACCTTTGCCGCACAGTCTAGTTGCTTCTATCACCTCACTCAGCTTACGTTAATGTCAGGCATTCAGCAGATTTTAGAGAACAATAAGAAGTGGGTCAAGTCGAAACACTCGGAAGACCCGGAGTTCTTTTCGCGGTTGGCCAATGGGCAAAAGCCCCGCTACTTGTTTATCGGGTGTTCCGACTCGCGGGTGCCAGCTTCGGGCATTACCGGTACCGGTCCGGGCGAGATGTTTGTGCACCGCAACATTGCCAACATGGTGGTGCACACCGACATGAACCTGCTGAGCGTGCTGCAATACGCCGTGGAAGTGCTGGGCGTGCAAGACATCTTGGTAGTGGGCCACTACGGCTGCGGCGGCGTAGCGGCGGCCTCGGCCAACAAGCAGTACGGCCTCATCGACAACTGGTTGGTGAACATCCGCGACGTGGTGCGCCTGCACGAAACCGAGCTGCTGCGCCTCGGCGATGAAACCCAGCGCCTGCGCCGGCTGGTAGAGCTGAACGTGACCGAGCAAGTGCACAACCTGGCCAAAACCAACATCATCCAGAACGCCATGCGCGGCCCCAACCCGCCCCGCCTGCACGGCTTGGTGTACGACATTGCCGATGGCGTGCTCAAGGACTTGAACGTGAACGAGTACGACATGCTGGGCGAGCTAGAGCATATTTACGCCACGGAGGTTGCCTTGCCGCCCCAGCAGGACTCCAGCAACTACGAAGGCCAGCAGGAGGACCCCATGGCCACGCAAGCCGAAGCCTAGAGCCCCAGCACCACCTAAACCGAAAAACCTAAAAAAGGCCGCCCTGCTCAGCAGGGCGGCCTTTTTTAGGGGTTGTTAGCTGGCCCTAGGCCCACTCGTTGCGCGGCAGCGTGCGGGCTAGTATCCAGCGGCGGGCGGGCTCCTCGAGGAAGCGGTAGGCGGCATCGGCCAGCACCACCGTTACGAGCAGCTGCAGCCCGATATAGTGCCCCCAGCCAAACTGCGCCCGCCACCAAATGCTAAGCAAGCCAATCTGCATCAGGTAGAACGCGTAGGCGCGCTTGCCCAGGGCATCGAGCAGCGGCGTAGCCAAAAACGTGCGCAGCCAGCTGCCCTCCATAAGCAGGCCGGCCAGCAGCAGCGTCATGCACAGGGGGTAAAACACCACGTTCATGGCAACGGTAGCGGGCAGCACGTTGCCGTCGTACCAGTCGAAGGGCGAGCTGAGCTTGACCAGGTACACGCCGCCCAGCAGCATGAGGCCGATGCTGAGCGTGGTGCGCCAGGGCCAGCCGGGCAGGCTCAGGGTGGGGCGGTTGTTCCACCAGCGCGCCAGGCCCACCCCTAGGGTAAACTCGAACACCCGGCCAAAGAACGTGAAGTTGAACAAGTGGTGGAACGAGCCGAAAAAGCCGTGCAATTCGGGCCGGCCCCGGCAAATGGCGGTGAGCGTGAGGCCAGTGAAGAGGACAGTGGTGGCAAATGCTGCCGCCCCGCGCACCCCGTAGCGTCGCCACAGCACCAGCAGCAAAGGCAGCGTGAAGTAGAAGCATTCCTCGGCCGTAAGCGACCAGGCCTGCGGCAGCCCCACGTACTTGAGCGTGCTGGAAAAGCCGCGCAGCAGGGTTTCGCTCAAAAACACCAACAGGGCCGTGTGGCCGGCTTGCCCCGGCGGCACCGGCCAGTAAATAGGGATGAGCACCGACGTATTGAGCACCAAGTACATGGGGTAGACCCGCGCTAGCCGCCGCCACAGGTAGCGCCGCCAAAAGGGCTTCGTAAACTCAACCTCGTCTTGGTAGCGCGAGCCCATCACGAAGCCGCTGAGCAAGAAAAACAAGCTCATCGTCATGTGAAACTGCTCGATGATGAGGTTGGCCCACTCGGGGGTGTCGGCGGGGCGGAAGTGCTTGGCAAACACCATGAGGGCCGTCACGAACCGCAGGCCGGTGAGGGCGGGGTAGTAGGGCCGCCGGACCTTGGCCGAAACGGGCGAACGGGGGGCGACAGAAGAAGCAAGCTGCGTCATTTAACCTGCAAAATACGCGCTTTGCGCCCGGCCGCCAGCCCACTCCCACTCCCCGCCGCCCGAGCGTGCGCCATGCGGCTGCCGCCAGCTTAGCTGCCTCGCTAGGCTTAAGCCAGCGGCCTGGCTCGCGTCGCCTCGGTATTTTTGCCGCTCACCATGCACCTAAGCGCTTTTCTACTAATGACTAAACGGTTACTCTTGCTGCTGCTGGGCCTGGGGCTGCCTGGGCTAGCGGTAGCCCAGGCGCCCACCGGGCCGGCCCCATCCGCGGCCCGCCCCGATACCTCGTACTGGCGCACCAGCCTCATGGCCGGCCTCAACCTGAATGAGGCCGTGGTGTCGGACAACTGGAAGGGCGGCGGGGCTACGTCCCTCGGGCTCAGCTCGCTCTTTAATGGGCAGGCGCACTACCTGCGCGGCGTGAACAGCTGGGACAACGAGGCCGATTTTCTCTACGCCGGGCAGTACACCCGCGGCCAGGGCTACCGCAAAACCAACGACCGCCTCTGGCTCGATACCAAGTACGGCCGCGCGCTCACGCCCAAGTGGGACGCCTTCGTGTCGGTGAACCTGCTCTCGCAGTTTGCCCCTGGCTACGACTACTCGGGCGACGTGCCCCGGCTGGTGTCGGGCTTCCTGGCGCCGGCCTACGTCACCAACGCCTACGGCCTGGAATTTCACCCCAGCAAGCAGTTTTCGCTGCGCCTCTCGCCCTTCGCGCCGCGCCTCACCATCGTGCGCGACCTGCCGCGCTTCCAAAACCTGCCCACCGACCAGGTATTTGGCGTGAACCCCGGCCACACCACGCGCTGGGAGCTGCTGGCGGCCCAGGTGCAAGCCAACCTCGACCAGCCCCTAGGCCCCAACGCCAACCTGAAGGCCCGCTACCTGCTGTTCACCAACTACGGCCAGTTCCGGCTGCGCGACATCAACCAGCGCCTCGACGTTACGCTCACGGCCAAGGTATATGGACTGCTGAGCGTGAACTTTCAAAGCACCGTGCTGTACCAGTACGACCAGGACTCCCGCATCCAGTTCAGCCAGGGCCTGGGCCTAGGGCTGCTGCTGACGCGCCAGCGCCCGGCAGTGCCGGCCAAGTAGCCGGCCGGGCAACCCAGGCGCACTCGTTAAGCTTTGCGCTTTTCGCGGGCGGCCGTCGGCGGCGGAGCTACCTTTGCGGCCGTTTTCACAAAACATCTTTTTATGCCCCGTTTCTACGTTATGGGTCTGTTGCTGGCCGGCGCTGCTACTGCGCAGGCCCAGCAGCTGGCCGTGCCCGCCGACACCACCGGCCGCCGCTTGTCGGAAGTAACCGTGTACGCCAGCCGCCTGGGGCAGACGGAAGGCCAGACCGGCCGCTACGTGACCGTGATTCCGGCCGCCGCCCTTAGCCGCTACCCCGTCAATTCGCTCGACGACCTGCTGCGCCTGCTGCCCAACCTGGAGATGCAAAGCCGCGGCAACTTCGGCACCCAGGCCGATATCACGCTGCGCGGCTCCACCTTCAACCAGGTGCTGCTGCTGCTCGACGGCATGCGCCTGAACGACCCGCTCACGGGCCATTTCGGGGCCTACCTGCCCATTGCGCCTAGCGAGATTGAACAGATTGAGATAGTGCGCGGCCCCGGCGCGGCCCTGTACGGCCCCGATGCGGTGGGCGGCTTCATCAACATCGTCACCAAAACCTTTGCCGCCAATCACCGGCCCGATGGCGTGCAGGTGGCGGGCACCTTCCTGGCCGGCGAGTACGGCCTGAAAAGCACCAACACCGGTTTCTACGGCCAGGACAAGGGTCTGCGCCTGGCGGGCGGCTTGCTCAACAACACGGCCGCCGGGCAGCTGGTGGGCACGCCCGATGGCGCCCGCAACGACTTCAAGCTCAATACCTACTCGCTGTCGGGCGCTTACCAGATTACCGAGAAGTTCAGCGCCGCCGCCCGCGCCAGCTTCGATAGGCGCGATTACGGCGCCCGGTTTTTCTACACCACCAACCCCGGCGACCAGGCCCGCGAAACCACCAGCCGCGACTGGTACCAGGGCCAGCTGCGCTACGACTGGAGCGAGAAGCACCGCACCGAGCTGCAGCTGGTGGGCACCAGCAGTACCGACCTGTACCTCTACACGCCCACGTCGGTGGCCAGCGACCACCTCATGCACTACCTCAACGTGCAGGCCCAGCACTACTGGACGCTGAGCCCGGCCGTGCGCGTGACCCTAGGGGGGCAGCTCGACCGCCGGGCCGTGCTCAGCAACGACCGGGGCGACCACACCCTCTGGCACCAGGGCGCCTTCGTGGTGGCGGCCCTGGCCCCCTGGACCGGCCTGAGCCTCACGCCCGCCCTGCGCCTCGACCACGACCAGAGCTACGGCACCGAGCTGGTGCCGCAGCTGAACGTCAGCCAGCAATTTAGCGACAAGCTGACGGCGCGGGCCGCTGCCGGCCGCGGCATCCGGGCCCCCAACTTCACTGAGCAGTACACCAGCAACGTGCGGCCCGGTATCGTGCCCAGCGGCTTCAACGTGGGCAACCCCAGCCTGGCCGCCGAGCGCACCTGGAGCTACGAAGGCGGCCTCGACTACCAGCCCTGGCCAGCGCTGGTGCTGCGCGGCACCTACTTCAACCGCTACGGCCGCAACCTGATTGACTACGTAGGGCAAAGCGGAACGCAAGTGATTGCCGCCACGGGCCTCACCAACATCAACCCCACCGCCAGCTACCGCTTCGCCCAAAACCTGTTTGCCGTGACCACCCAGGGCATTGAGACGGAAGCCACCGTGCGGGCCGCCCTAGCCCCCGGCCTGCGCCTGGAGGGCACCGTGGGCTACACCTGGGTGCACCTCAATACCGAGGGCGACGTGCAGTCGCAGTACCTCTCGAACGTGGCCCGGCACCTGGTAGCTGGCAACGTGGGCCTGACGCACCGCCGCTTCGGTGTGTATTTCGGGGGCCTCTACAAGCAGCGCGATGCCGCCCAAACGGCCGCCCTCAACCGCGAGCTGACGCCGAGCTACGCCGTGTTCAACCTGCGTCTGGAAGCCGGCCTGGTGCCCGACCGCGTGTGGCTGACCGGCCAGGCGCTCAACCTCTTTAACGCGAAATACGCCGACCTGCTGGGCGCCCAAATGCCCACCCGCTGGCTGATGGCTGGCGTGCGCGTAGCGCTGGCGCGGAAGTAGGTTTCGGTAGTCGAATGATTATCATAGTCATCTGTCATGGCGAGCGCAGCGCGGCAATCGCACCAGAACAAAACCTAGACAATTACCGCCTGGTGCGATTGCCGCGCTGCACTCGCCATGACAGACGATTATAAAGTAATAGTAAGCAGCTCACTAAACGTCCTTCCTAACTACTTAACGCGTGCCTGCCCAGTCTGCCCCCTCTCGCTTCCTACTGTTAGCCGCGTTTGCGACGGTGTACGTGGTGTGGGGCTCGACCTACCTGGCCATTAAGTACGCCATTGCCAGCCTGCCGCCGCTGCTGATGGCCGGCAGCCGGTTTGTGGTGGCGGGCGGCATTTTGCTGCTAGTGGCCCGGCGCGCGGCTGGCTACCAGGCGCCGGGGTGGCGGCAGTGGCGCACGGCGCTGGTGGTGGGGGCGCTGCTGCTAGTGGGCGGCAACGGGCTGGTGGTGCTGGCCGAGCGCACGCTGTCGTCGGGGCTGGCGGCACTGCTGGTGGCCAGCGAGCCGTTTTCGGTGGTGCTGCTGGGCTGGTGGTGGCTGCGGCAGGCGCGGCCGAGCGGCCGGGTGCTGCTGGGGCTGCTGCTGGGCTTTGGCGGGGTGTACTTGCTGGTGGCGCGGCAGCTGCACGCGGGCGCCGCGCCGGGGCAGCTGCTCGGGGCGGGGCTGGTGCTAGTGGCGGCCTTCAGCTGGGCGGCGGGCTCCATCTACGGGTTGCGGGCGCCGGCTGCCAAGTCGCCGGTGCTGGCCTCGGGCATGCAGATGCTGTGCGGTGGCGTGCTGCTGCTGGCGCTGGGCACGGCCCTAGGGGAGTGGCGCGGCTTCGAGCCCGCGCGCGTGACGCTGGCCTCGTGGCTGGGCTGGGGCTACCTGGTGGTCTTTGGCTCGCTGGCCGCGTTTACGGCCTACAGTTGGCTGCTGCAGCACGCGCCGCCCGCCCGCGTGGCCACTTACGCCTACGTCAACCCGGTGGTAGCCGTGCTGTTGGGCTGGGCCCTGCTGGGCGAGCAGCTCAATACCTATATGCTGCTGGGGGCCGTCGTCATCATCGGCGCGGTCGTGCTTATTACGGGCGGCAAAGCAGCGGAGGAGCCGCAAGCGCCCGAGGGGGCCTAGGGCCGACTTTATTGCTGCCGCTCTCTGACGCGTGCATCAGGATTTGCTTAGGTGTAAAGTGGTGATTTTAAAGTATTTGTAGGTAAAATAGTCTGACTTTGGGTAGTCGGCCAGCTAGTTGCGTGGGTGGCCAGCTATAGGCGTATTTCGGCCCAGCAACTTATCTGCTTGTCCAATGCGCCCCCTCCTATACATAGCCGGTTTACTATGCTTATTGGCCGCTCGTCCGGCCTACGCGCAAACCGATAGCCTACACACACCAAGCCTAGCCAGCGCGCAGGCAGCACCGGGGGTAGTTGGTAGCCTCGTAAATCGTGGCAACGCCGCCGTAGCGGTTCTGCAACCTGACACGGTAGCGGCTATCCACCGGCTGTTTGTGAGTAAGCGCAATCGGTGTGCTTACATCGTAGGCGGCACCACTGCGGCAACAGTTACCGGCATGGTTGCCGTGTCAAGTCAGCCAGAAAGGGGAAGTGCTGCCGGCGGCTTTAGCGCCGGAGTGGATGGCCGACCCATCATAGCGTCACTCATCGGTATCGTAGGACTGCCAGTAGTAGGCCTGGAATTGCTATTGCTGCGCGATGGATGGGGGCGGAAAGCAGAGCAGCACGCCGTGGAAGCGTTGCAGGGCCACCGCCAGTTGCCACGCTACGTTTGGCGCGAATTAAAGCCAACGCACTTCCAGCGCTAACACGCGCGGCTCGCAGGCTTGCTCATGCTTGCGAGTAGTAATCCACAACTAATCACTGCCACTATATGCGCTATATACTACTCGTGCTGTGGGGATTAGCTGCCACGCCTGCCGTTTGGGCACAAGGCGGCGCTGCTGAGACCCGGCCCGTTACCGAAGCTGTACTAGCAGCCCCCCCCGCGTCGCCCGACACGGCCGCGGCCCTGCACCGCCTGTTTGCCAAGCATCGCGCCCGGCGCATGCGGCTTGCCCTAGGCACCCTGGTCGTTGGCACGGCGCTGACGATTATGCCAGCAGTGAGCGCCAAACGTGCCAATGACCCGCTCGATGCCGGCTTCAGTGCTTTTGGGTCCGTTGTGGCCGGTACGCTCACCGCCACGTTGGTGCCGTTGGAGCTGCTGCACCATAACCAGTATACACGCCGCCGCGAACGGCAAGCTGTCGCGCAGTGGCAGGCCCACCAACTGCCGGCAGAACTGCGCCAGCGCCTGAAGCCGAACTATTTTATTGCTCCGAGGTAGCGGCAACATGCGGTTCGCAGGCTTGCGCACTACCTTGCGAGCAGTAGCCTACAAACAACTATTGCCGCTGTATGAGTTATATACTACTTGTATTGTGGGTATTAGCTACCACCCCTGCTGCTTGGGCGCAAGACAGCACCGCCGTAGCCCAGCCTGCTACTGGAGGGACGCTAGCAGCCCCCGCCACGCCGCTTGATACGGCCGCGGCCCTGCACCGCCTGTTTGCCCGGCGGCGGCGCAACGGTCATATATCGTTGGGGGTGGGGGCGAGCCTGCTGGCCGCGGGTGGAGTGGCTGTGGCAATTGGCCTAAACTCTTCGGGTTATGATGGATTAGCGCCGTTCTTCGGGGGAGTGCTCAGCGGACTGTTCGGATTGCCGGTAGCTGTGCGGGGCGCGGTAGTAAGTGGCGGCTACGCTAAGGGCCGGGAGCAGCGCATGGTGCAGGCCTGGCAGGCGCACCACTTGCCGCAGCGCGTGCGGCGCCAGCTGCAACCCCAGGATTTTGAAGCCGCTAGCCCGGCCTTGCCCACCGCGCCGCGCCCCTAGGCTGGTAAGCGCCGGGTAAGCGACCTTTTCGACAGGTATTTTTGTTACCCCAAAGCCAAAACGCGTAGTCAGCCTGCCGCGACGCAGGCAGGCGTATCCGCGAAATCCGTTAAATCCGTTTAATCTGCGGTTGATGAAAGTTTGCCTTGCCGAAAAGCCCAGCGTAGCCCGCGAAATTGCTCAGGTCATTGGGGCCAAAAACCGCCACGATGGCTACTACGAGGGCAACGGCTACCAAGTGACCTGGACCTTCGGCCACTTCTGCCAGTTGAAGGAGCCCGACGACTACCGCCCCGAGTGGAAGCGCTGGAGCCTGCACGACTTGCCCATGATTCCCGACGCGTTTGGCATCAAGCTCATGCGGCGCGACGACGGCGTAGTGCGCCAGTTCAACGTTATTAAGAAGCTGCTCGAAAGCGCGACGGAAGTGATAAACTGCGGCGACGCCGGCCAGGAAGGCGAGGTAATTCAGCGCTGGGTGCTGCACGAGGCCAAGTGCCGCAAGCCGGTCAAGCGCCTCTGGATTTCGTCGCTCACCGAGGAGGCCATCCGGCAGGGGTTCCAGAACCTGCGCGAGGGCAAGGAGTTTGACAGCCTGTACCAGGCGGGACGCAGCCGGGCGGTGGGCGACTGGCTGCTGGGCCTGAACGCCACGCGCCTGTTCACGCTCAAGTACACCACCTACCAGGACAAGCAGCTGCTTAGCATTGGGAGGGTGCAAACGCCCACGCTGGCGCTGCTGGTAGACCGCTACCACGAGATTCGCAACTTCAAGCCCGAGCCCTACTGGGTGCTCCGGACCGAGTACCGCGGCACCACCTTCACCCGCATCAACACCGAGGCCGAGCAGAAGGAAGCCCAGGACGCGCCCGACGAGCAGAGCCGCCTGCGGGCCCTAGGGTTCTTCGTGAAGGAAGACGAGGCCAAGGCCGCCCTGGAGGCCGTGCGCCCCGTGCCGCTTACCGTTACGAGCGTCGAAATCAAGAAGGGCCGCGAGGCGCCGCCCCGGCTCTTCGACCTCACCAGCCTGCAAGTGCAGTGCAACAACCAACTGGGCTTGTCGGCCGAGGACACGCTGAAAATTGTGCAGGCGCTGTACGAGAAAAAGGCCGTGAGCTACCCTAGGGTCGATACCACTTTCTTGCCCGACGACCAGTACCCGAAGATTCCGGGCATCTTGCGTGGGCTGCGCGGCTACGACACGCTGACGGGCCCGCTGCTGGCCATGCCCAAGCTGCCTAAGAGCGGCAAGGTGTTCAACAACAACAAGGTAACTGACCACCACGCCGTTATTCCGACCGGCAGCGGTGGCCCGAGCGGCGGCATGGAAAGCAGCGTGTACGACATCATCACGCGCCGCTTCATCGCCGCCTTTTACCCCGACTGCGAGGTGAGCAATACCACCGTGCTGGCCGAGGCGGCGGGCTTCCTCTTCCGCGTGCGCGGCCGCCAAATCCTGAGCCCCGGCTGGCGCGTGGTATATGGAGACCCGGCCCAGCAAGCGGCCCCCAAGCCCGCGCCCGCCCAGGGCGAGAAGGCCACTGGCGCCGAAGACGACGATGCCGTGAGCACCGTGCTGCCTGCTTTCAGCAAGGGCGAGAGTGGCCCGCACATCCCGCGGCTAGAAAGCAAGATGACCCAGCCACCCAAGGACTACACCGAGGCCAGTCTGCTGCGCGGCATGGAAACGGCTGGCCGCAACATCGACGACGACGAGCTGCGCCTGGCTATGAAGGAAAACGGTATCGGGCGCCCCAGTACCCGCGCCGCCATCATCGAAACGCTGTTTAAGCGCAACTACGTGCGGCGCGATAAGAAGCGCCTGCTGCCCACGCCCACCGGCATCGAGCTGATTGGCCTCATCCGCAACCCCACCCTGAAATCGGCGGAGCTGACCGGGCAGTGGGAGAAGAAGCTGCGCCAGATTGAGCGCAACGAGCTGGCGCCCGACCAGTTTCTGGGCGAGCTAACCGGCCTGGTGCGCGAGATGGTGCAGGAAGTTAAAACCGACCGCGGCGGCCGCATGGTGACGAGCGGCAGCGCCGAAAAGGCCCTGGCCGAAGCCCCCGCCGCGGCTGGTGCCAAAAGCACGCCCGCCGGCTTCCAGGCCAAAACGCCCGGTGCTCCGGCTGCCGGCGCCGCAGCCCCTGCCGCTGGCCTAGGCCCTTGTCCGGCTTGCAAGACCGGCCACATCGTGCGCGGCAAAACGGCCTTTGGCTGCGCCCGCTTCCGCGAGGGCTGCCAGTGGCGGCTGCCGGCCGAGGTGCTGGGCAAGAAGCTGACCGACCCGCAGGTGAAAGCGCTGCTGAGCAAAGGCCGCACCCAGCTCATCAAGGGCTTCGTGACAGGCGCGGGCGAGAAGCTCGACGGCGCCCTGACGCTCGACGCTAACCTTCAGCCCGAGCTGCTGCCCGCCGCCGAAAGCAAGCCTACCACCGCCACCGACCCCGGCCAGGTGCCCTGCCCAGTGTGCAAGCTCGGCACCATGCTCAAAGGCAGCAGCGCCTACGGCTGCTCGCGCTTCCGCGAAGACTGCCAGTTTCGGGTACCCTTCGAGTGGGGTGGCAAGAAGCTGACCGACACCCAACTACGCCAGCTGCTGCGCAAGGGCGAAACCGGTGTCATCAAGGGCTTTATGTCGGCCAAAACCGGCAAGAAGTACGACGCCGCCCTCAAGGTGGACGACGGGCGCGTGGTGCCCATATTCGCGTAGGGGCCCTAGGGCTCCTAGCGACTTGCTTGATAGTGGCGAAGACGGTAGTTGCGCATGGCCAATTGAAAAATAAGTTGAGTCACTAGTTGCCGCCCGACGACCAGCAGTTGGGTGCAATGCGCTCACTGCTTGCGCGTAAGATGCATGAGCAAACAATGAGGCCTAGTATACTGATAGCTAGTGCGCTAAAAAATAAATTAGTGCTTTAAACCGGCGCACTGATGGAGGTTCAAATGGCATACACCCTGCTGTTTGCGTACTTCTCTCGCTAGCCGATGAAACAACCAAGCATACTTGTTATCGGTGGCTGCCACGTGGCCGGCTTTCCACTGGAGCCCGACCTGAGCTTCAGCACTGTGCTGAACGAGCTGACCAGCGGCCAGGTAGTGCGGCAAGTGGCCTACGTGGGGCTGGCCCGCCTGCCCCAGCACCTGGCCTTGGTGGATGAGCTACGCCCCTCGCACGTGGTGCTGCAGCTCGGCAACTTTGAGCTGTCGGATAGCTTCCTGCATCTGCTGCGACAGGCGGGGCTGTCACCAGCGCGAAATGCTGCTGCGCGTACTGCCAAAAGCAAGCCGACTGCTTACGACAGCGCACCGGTTACCGCCGGATTAGGCGGACGGTGGCGGCAATGGGGCCGTACCGTGGGCTTAAGTCTACTGCTGCTTTTGCTCTGGTTTGGGGGGCGGCTGCACCACCGCAGCCTGCGCAGCTTGCGAGCCTGCATCCGCTGCCACCCGCAGGTTACGTTCGTATTCGTGTCGCCCCTGCCTAGCCTCAACCCCACGCTAAACACGTTGCGCCGCCTAGGGGGGTGGCTGCTTCGGCGGCAAGTAGTAGCCCCCAATTGCCACTGGCTCGACTCTCACCACTTGCTGCGGCCCACTCAGATGCTTTTCAGCGACCCTGGGCACCTGAGCGCTTATGCTCACCGGGCCCTGGCTTACGGCTTGGCCGCCGCCCTAGCCAGTACCATCGACTTTTTGCTTTAGTGTGAGCGCTATATGGAGCTGGCCTCAGCGCGGTGCCAGCAGGCACTACTTGCTCCCGAATTGGTAGTGCAGCTTCATGCTGAAGATGTTGTGTCGGTCGAAATCGGTGGCGAAGTAGGGCTCTAGGCTGACGGCGCTCAGGCCGGCGGGCAAGCGCAGGTTGGCGCTGGCGAAGGCCATGCCCGGGTTCTCGTAATGGGTCGAATTGGCATAGCCTAGTAATAGCTGGCGGCCATCATGGTGGCCCAAACCCGACCCTAGGGCTACGCGAGTCGTATAAGCACCTAGCGCATTCTCAGCGCCGTAGCCCGCATCGTATTGGGCGAACAACAGTTGAGGATGCCCGAAACGAAGCATGGCTTCGGGCGCAAAATAGGTTTCGGAAGGGTTGCTAGACTCCGTGAAATACGAGTACCGGCCCAGTTGACCTAAATGAAAGCCAAGGCGGTAGCGCAGCGTCAACCAGTCGTGGCCAACTTCCTGGCCGAAGTAAAAACGTGCGTCGAACAAGGCGGTGCGAGTCGTGGAGTCGGGATGAACGACGAACGGACCAGGGGAATAACCTAGGAAATGGTAGCCGGTGCGCTGCTCGCCCACCCATAGGCCGCCGCCTAGCTCGCGCAAGTGGCCACTGGGCCTCACCTGCAGGGATGTAATGTCGGCACCGCCCGCCAGCGTGCGGTGGTAGAGGTTGTAGTATTCGGTGTAGCCACCACCGCCCCCGCCGTTGCAGCCGCCTCCGTGGTATACCTGTAGCTGCTCGTCGTGGTAGTTGCCCAGCATCCCCCCGCTTATTATTAGCGAAGAAGTCGGCGCCTCGTGCTGCGGCGCGGGGGCCTGGGCCGTAGCCAGCAGCAGCGCGCCGCCCAGCAGCACGCCCAGCGGCAGGCCCGCCAGGCGCGGCACCCCGCGGCCCAGGGTCACGAGCCAAGTGTGGCCCTCAGCTAGCAGTACTAGCAGCAGGAGTAGTTGTAGCGACGCCGTTTCAGCTAGCGACAGGGTGGCCGGGGCCAGCCGGGTAGTGGCGACTAGCAGCCCTAGGGCCAGCAGCGCCGTAGCGGCCGGGTGCGGCGCAGACAACGCCTGGGGCGCGGCCGCTAGCTGGGGCCGGCGCACTAGCCACGCCCAGCCGCCAAGTAGCAGCAGGGTTTCGGCCAGCATCAGCCACTGCATACCCGCTAGGGCCACGCCGCCTACGGCTACGGGCGCGGCCAGCAGCGGCTCGCCGGCCGGGTCGCGCCAAAACTCTACTGCGAAGCGGCCCAGGCACAGCAGCCCCAGGCCCAGTAGGTAGCGGCTGCCCGCGGGCCAGTGGCGGCCGCGCAGCCGGTGCAGCGCCAGGCCCGTGCCGGCGCACAGCAGCAGTTGCAGCAGTTGGGTAGGCACCAGTGGGTGCGTGTGGGGGGCGCCAGCCGGCAGCTGCCCTAGGGCCAGCTGGGTAGCGAAAGCCGCCGAGCCGGGTCCGTAGACTACGCCCCAGGCGCTGGTAGTGGCCTCACCCCAGCAGCAGCCGGCCAGCACGCAGCCCACGCTTTGCACGGCCAGCGCCCAGCACAGCGGCCCGGCAAAGGCGTCGAGCGCCGCCCGCACCCGCAGGCCGAGCACCCGCGCCAGTAGCACCACCAGCAGGAAGCTGCCCCAAGCCCCGCCAATTACCGAGCGTGGCCCATCAGCCAGCTGCTGCAAGGCCGGGGCCTCGCCGCGCAGCCAGCCCAGCCACTGCCCTAGGGGTAGAAACACGAGCTGGCAACCCAGCACTAGCCCTAGGGTAGCGGCGGCCACCAGCGGCAGCCAGGCCCGCTGCGGGTAGCCGCGGCGGTAGCCCTGCCCCAGTAGCAACAGCACGTAAACGGCAAAGGCCGCCACCTGAGCCGCCTCGTAGTAATGATGCCCCAGGGGGCTTGGCATTGATAAGCGTAGCAGCATAGCTCAGAGAGGTAGGTTAGACTGCCGAAGCTACCTAATTGTGCTCACCCGATGTACATCGATACTACGCTACTTCTGACGCTAAGTCTTTGGGATATTATTAAATAAATATCTATTATTCAGTTATATATGCCATATTAGCCTGACTTTAGGAAAGCGTAGCGGCGGCCTAGTAATAGGAACTGTATGTTCATGGCGGGACCGCCAGCAGCCCGCTAAAGTTTAGAAAATATCGCTAAAAAGCCCGTCAGGCTGAGCTAGCCAAAGCCTCTTTGCTACGCCGCATTTGTTCGGTAGCGAGACTTCGGCCAGCTTAGCCTGACGGGCTTGATTTAAGGCTGATATGCCTAGGGGATGCTTCTTGGTTCGCTAGGTTTTGGCTACTTTTTCTTAGGAGCTACGTAGGGCTTGCCGTTCAGGCGCTTGGCGGGGCCGCCGGCGTCGATGCGTCCGTCGCGGTAGGTTACCTGGTGCTCCACGGTGGTGCCGTCGGCCTTGTAGTAAGTCCACTGGCCGCTGGCTTTACCGTTTTTATACTGGCCTACTTCGGCTAGGGTGCCGTCCTGGCGTAGCTCGCGGTAGGGGCCCGACAGCAGGCTCTTGGCGTAGGTGCCTTCCTTCCAAAGCTTGCCGTTAGCGAAATACTGCTGGCCCAGGCCGGTTTGCAGGCCGTTTTCGTAGAGCTGGCGCGTTTGCACCTGGCCGGTGTCGAAGTAGGTGGTGCGCTCGCCCTGCAGCTTGCCGGTGGGGCCGTAGGTTTCTTGCAGGCGCGGGGTTTTGCCGTCGGGGAAGTAGCCTTTCCAAGTGCCGGCGGGCTTCTCGTTCTTGGTTTGCTGCTCGTCTTTGCGGGGCTGGCCGGGGGCGTCGTAGTAGCTCACCAGCTTAGTGTCGCGGCCCTGCGCCGAGTAGTCGGTTTCCTGCTTCACCTGCCCGTCCTCGTAGTATTCGGTGGCGCGGCCGGTGGGCACGCCGCCGCGGTAGGTGGTCTTGCTGCGCACCTTGCCGCCGACGTAGTAGCTGGTGGCCGGCCCGTCGAGGGCGGCCGTGCCGGTGCGCGGGGCCACGCGCTTGGTCAGGTCATCCCCTAGGGTGTTCTTCACCGTGCGCTCCCGAATGGCGGCCGGGGCGTAGGTGCCCTCGGTTTCCAGCTGGCCGGTGGTATAGTAGGCGCGGTAGCTGCCCTTGCCAGTCTGGTCGTTCATCACGGTCTCGCTCTGGAGTTGGCCGGTTTCGTAATACGTTTTGTACGAGCCGCTTAGCAAGCCGCCGCGCAGCGTGCCCTCGCTCTGGAGCTGGCCGCTGGGGTAGAAGAACTTGGCCGGGCCGCTGGCTTGCCCGTTGGCGTAGCTGACTTCGGCGGCGGGCTTGCCGTTGGCGTACAGCTCGCGCACGGCGCCGGTGGGTTGGCCCTTGGCGTCGAGGGTCGTTTGCAGCTTTATCTGGCCGGTAGGGTGGTAGGTGGTGAGCGGCCCGCTGGGCTGGTCGTCCACAAAAGTGCCTTCCTGGGCCACCTGCTTGCCGCCGGGGTAGTAGGTTTTGAACGGTCCCTGGCGCACGCCGGCCTTATAGGTTGCCTCTAGGCGCCGCGCGCCGTCGGGGTGAAACTCCACATAGCTCGAGTCGCGCTTGCCGTCGGTGTAGCGGGTTTGGGCCTCGAGGCGGCCGTTGCGGTAAAAGCGCTTGTAGGGGCCGTTGAGCACGGTATCGCCCGCCACCAGGGCCCGGTAAATCTCGTGCGGATGAGTTTTGGTTGAGTCGAACCACACGGTAATGCGCTGGCTACGCTGGGCCTGGGCGGCCAGCGGCAGCAGCGCCAATAGAAGCAATCGGTATCGCATAGAAAGGGTAACGCAGGCGGGGCGCATTGTCGCGCAAGGATAAAACAAGTTTCGCAAGGTTCTCTAAACAAAGCGGCTGAGCGCTTCCATTCAAAAATCTTGCGAAACTTATTTTGGGATGCCATAGGAGGTAAACAGCGCGTCATGCTCATCTGGCGTCCGCCTGTCGAAGCATCTCTGCCAAATGCTACCCTAGGGGCTTGGTAGAGATGCTTCGACAGGCGGACGCCAGATGAGCATGACGCGCTGTTTACTGCGAAATGGCCCTAGGCCTCTTACAGCGCCTTTTTCTGCATGGCCTGGTACTGCTTGAGCTGCGGCGCAATCACTTTCTGGTCGCCCACCACCACGGTGGTCAGGGCTTCGGGGCGGATGTACTTGCGCGTGAGGGCGCTCACCTGCTCGGGCGTCACGGCGTTGAGGCGCTGCACCTGCTCAGTAAGGTAAGTATCGGGCTGGCCTTGCAGGTGCATGCCGTCGAGCTGGCTCACGATGCCGCCCGGCGAGGAATTGCGCAGCACAAACGTGCCCACTTCGTAGTTCTGGATGCCGCGCAGCTCGTCGGCGGTGGGCGGCGTTTTCTGCAGTCGCTCAATCTCGTTTACTATCTCCTTCAGCGAGTTGTACGTGTCCTTGGTGGTCACGTCGGCGGCCTGCACCCACAGGGCGGTGTGGTAGTCGGCGTCGAGGTAGCTGTAAGGAGAGTAGGTGTAGCCCTTGTCCTCGCGGATGTTGCGCGTGATGCGCGAGCCAAATGAACCTCCTAACAGCGAGTTGGTTACGCGCAGCGCTGTGTAGTCGGGGCTAGTGGGGTCGGCCACGGGCAAGCCCAGCATCAGGGTCGATTGGGGCGCGTCGGGGCGGTCTTGGGTGAGTAGCGTGGCCTGGGTGGCGGGCTTGGCCACCACCAGGCGCGGGGCCGGGCCGGTAGGCCAACTGCTCCAGTTGGTTTCTACGGCTTGGCGCGCCGCGGCGACGTCAAACTTGCCCGCGATGAAAATGGCCGTGCGCTGCGTCCCAAACTCGGCCTGGTAAAACGCCCGCGCCTGCTCGATGGTGAGCGCATCTACTTGGGCATCAGTGGGCAGCGGGCGCCCGTAGGCCTGGCCGGGGTACAGCGACCCTAGGAGCTTCTGCCGGGCCTGGGTGCCGGGCTGGCCGCGCTGCAGGTTGTATTGGCGCTTGAGGTCGGTTTTGAGGCGCGGCAGCTCGGTGGCGGGCAGGGCCGGGTGCTGCACCACGTCGGCCAGCAGCGCCAGCATGGCGGGCGCGTACTCACTCAGGCAGTCGGCGTAAATGCGCGTTTCGTCGTTGCCGGCGCCCACGTAGAGCGAGCCGCCCATGCGGGCCGCCTGCTCGGCCACGGCGGCGGCCGTGCGGCTGGTGGTGCCCTCCTGCATCAGCTTGGCCAGCAAGGTGCTTACGCCGTCTTGCCCAGCCGGCTCGTTCACCTTGGCGGCCCGTACGGCCACCAAAATGTTCACCTTGGGGATGTTGCCATAAGGCACCAGCCGGGTCAGCAACCCATTGCTCAGGGTAAAATCGGTACGGGCCGGCAGTTGGAAGTCGCGGGCCGGACCGCCCGGCGGGGGTGTTTCCCTGGGCGGGGCGGGCGCGGCCGGCCGGGCAGCGGCCACGGGGGCCGGCTTGCGCTTAGGGGCGGGGGCGGGCTTGCGCTGGGCGGCGGCGGGCAGGGCCAGGGCGGCCGACAACGCCAGGCCGCAAGCAGTCAAGACAAATGTTTTCATAGGTAATTAGCTTTTAGCCAGCGGGTTGACGATGAGAATGGTGCGGTTGGTAGGCCGCAGATAGTCGCGCAGGGTTTGCTGCATCAGGGCTGGCGTCACCTTCCGGAACTCCGCCTCCAGGGTGTTGATGCGGGCCGGGTCGTTGTCGAACAGCGCAAAGGCGGCCAGCAAATCAGCCCGGCCGAAGCCGCTTTGCAGGTTGTCGTAGAGCGAGCTGCGCAGCTTCACCAGCGCCAGGTCGAGGTCGGCCTGGCTCACGCCCTGCTGCTGCAAGCGGCCAATTGTTTGGTTTACGGTGCCCAGCACCGAGTCGGCGCTCACCGAGGCGTCGTAGGTCAGGTTGCCCATCCACAGCATGGGGCCGCTGTAGTTGTAGGCGTTGCCGAGGTAGTTGATGCCGCCGCTCACGTCGTCGGAGTAGCCGCGCTTCTGCACCAGCGCTTGGTAGAGGCGGCTGTCTTTGCCCTGCAGCAGCAGCTGGTCGAGCAAAATCATGGCGTAGTACTCAGGCGTGTTGCGGTCGGGCATGTGGTAGGCGAAGGCCAGGGCCGGCTTGTTGGCCAGCTTGTCGTCCTTCGTAAAGCGCTGCTCCTGCTCCTGGCGCGGCTCCGTCAGGTCGGGCTTGGCGGGCCTAGGGGCGCTGGGAAGGTTGGCGAAATACTTCTCTACCATCGCTTTGGCTTCGGCCGGCTCGAAGTCGCCCACCACGGCCAGTGCCGCGTTGCTGGGAGTGTAGTAAGTCTTAAAGAACCCTAGGGCATCCTGCAAAGTAGCCGCATCGAGGTCGGCCAGGTCGCCGTAAAAGTTGTGGGCGTTGTTCCAGTTCTTGTTGGCTTTCTGCGGCATATCGAGCCACGGGAAGCCGCCGTAGGGCTGGTTGAGCACATTCACGCGCACCTCGCTCTTCACCACGCCCTGCTGATTGGCCAAGCTGGCGGCCGTGAGGGCAGTACCGCGCATGCGGTCGGCCTCGGCCCAAAGCATAGTTTCGAGCTTGTTAGAGGGCACCGTCTCGAAGTAGTTGGTAAAGTCGAAGCGCGTCGAACCGTTCATCACCCCGCCGTTCTTCTGAATCAGGTTGATAAACTCCATCTTGCCCAAGTTCTGCGAGCCTTGAAACATCAGGTGCTCAAATAAATGCGCATAGCCCGTGCGGTCGCGTGGCTCGTTGCGGAAGCCAACGTTGTAGTACACCGCCACCGTGGCCGTGGGCGCCGTATGGTCGGGCGAGAGCACCACTCGCAGTCCATTCGGTAGCGTGTAGTACTCGACTGGAATGGAGAAAGCTGGCGCGGCGGGCGTGGCAGCGGGCGCTGGTGCAGTCGTGCTGGCGGCTGGCGTGGTAGCCGCGGTGGCAGTGCCCGTGGCGGCCGGGCGGCTGCAGGCTCCCAGCAGTAAGCCCGCGGCTAGTAGGGGTAAGTAGGTCTTGGTTCGTCTCATATAGCAGAACGTGAAGGTGAGTGAGGCCGCTAACGTACTGCTAAAAATTGTCTGAACCACAGATTAAAGCGGATTTATCGAATTCCGCAGATTTTGTGGACGACTCTACTGGGCTCTCTTATACACTTCTATCAGGTCTGCCCTAGGGCTCGTTCAACAAAAAGAGGCTGCCCGCAAGGACAGCCTCTCTTATCGGCTAAGGGACAACGAGTAGTCATCCACAAAATCCGTGTAATCCAATAAATCCGCTTTAATCCGTGGTTCAGATTTTCTCCAGCACGATAGAGCTGGCGCCGCCGCCGCCGTTGCAGATGCCCGTCACGCCGATTTTGCCGCCTTCATTTTCCATCACAGCCAGCAGCGTGGTTACGATGCGGGCGCCCGAGGCCCCTAGGGGGTGGCCCAGGCTCACGGCCCCGCCGTACACGTTCACCTTGTCGCCTTCCAGCTCCAGCAGCCGGTTGTTCACCAGCGACACCACCGAGAAAGCCTCGTTAATCTCGTAAAAATCAACGTCCTTTGCCTCCACGCCCGCGTGCTTCAGCGCCTTCGGAATAGCCAGCGAAGGCGTAGTCGTGAACCACTCCGGCGCCTGCTCGGCATCGGCAAAGCCGCGCACCAGAGCCAGCGGCTTTACCCCGAGGGCCTCGGCTTTCTCGCGGCTCATCAGCAGCACGGCGGCGGCCCCGTCATTCAGGGTCGAGGCGTTGGCGGCCGTCACGGTGCCTTCCTTGCCGAAGCTCGGCTTCAAGGTCAACATCTTGTCGAACTGCACTTTGCTATACTCCTCGTCGTCGCTCACCACGGTGTCTTTGCCGCGCACCGATACCGTTACGGGTACAATCTCATCTTTCTTCTTGCCGGCCTGGGCGGCGGCGGCGCTGCGCTCGTAGCTCTGCTTGGCAAAGGCGTCCTGCTCCTCGCGCGTGATGCCGTAGTGCTTGGCCGTGGCGTCGGCAATGTTACCCATCGCAAAGTCGCCGTAGGGGTCCCAGAGGCCGTCTTTCTGCAGGCCGTCAATCAGCTTACCGTCGCCGTACTTCATGCCGAAGCGGGCCTTGTCGAGGTAATAGGGCACGTTGCTCATGCTCTCCATGCCGCCGGCCATCACCACTTCGGCCTGTCCCAGCATAATGGCCTGGGCCGCCAGCATAATCGCCTTCGAGCCTGAGGCACACACCTTGTTCACGAGCGTGCACTCCACGGTGTCGGGCAGGCCGGCCTGACGGGCTACCTGCCGGGCGGGCGCCTGGCCCAGGTTGGCCGAAATCACGTTGCCCATAATCACTTGCTGCACTTCGCTGGGGGCTACGCCCGCCTTGTCGAGGGCGCCTTTCACGGCCGCGGCGCCCAGCTCTACAGCCGAGAGCGAGGCCAGTGCGCCGCCAAACGAGCCAATTGGCGTGCGCACGGCCGCCACGATAACTACTTCTTTTACTTGCATGATTAGGAAAAAGGGTGGGGGAGGGGAAGGAGCTGCTACTCGCTACCCGCCTAGGGGCCTAGGCGATAGCCAAGCCAAAAGTACGCAGCACCCCGGCGCCCCGCCCCAGCTACCAGGTAGGTTGGCCCGGTGGGGGTGGCGTTCCCTGTCGGGTTCGGGGCCGCTGCTGCAGGTATTGCTGCTCGCTGGTGCGCAGCGCCTCAAGCAGTTGCTGGGCCTGGGCCGGCGACAGATTTAGGGCTTTTAGCCGCTCGCGCTGGGTTTGCAGCTGGGCATCGGCATCGGTGGCCGGCGCGGTGCCGGGTTGCCGGCCCTGGCCGCCGCGCGGTGTTCCAGCCGCCCCTGCGCGCTGGTCGAGGCCTTGCTGATTGCCCGGCGCGTTGCCGCTGGGCAGGGGGCGGGCGCGGCCCGGGCCGGGTCGTAAGTTGCCCTGCGCGCTGTTGCCCTGGCTAGGCGTCGGCAGTTGTGGATTGGGCTGCCCACCGGCCTTCGGGGTAGGGGCCGACGCGTCGCCGCTGTCCGCTGGGCGCGGTTGGGGTGCCGCAGTGCCCGGCTGGTTGCCGCCCGCTGGGCTGCTGGGCTGCTTGCCTTTGTCCGCGCCCCCGGCCGCCGAATCGGGCTGATTGGCGGCGGGTGGCCGCGGCGTGGGTGCCGGGGCGGCCGGTGGTGGGGGCGATGCCGGCGGGCGCTGGCCCCCCAAGTAGCGCACCAGTACCTCGTAGTCGTAGCGCGCCGCGCGGTTGGCGGGGTATAGCCGCAGGGCTTGGCGCAGCAGGTCGACGGCTTGGGCAGGCTGCCCGGCTTGGGCGAGTAATACGGCTAACTGGTGCCGGGCCATGCTGCCGAGGGCCGCCGGCACGGTAGGTGCCAGCAGGCGACCATAGGTAGCGCGCGCCCGTGCTAGCTGGCCCGCCTGGGCCTGAGCTTGCGCCAGGTTGAGCAGCAGGGCCGGGGCCGGACCCTTACGGCCGGCCAGCGCCGCCGCTTGTCCGAAGAAATAAGCGGCCTCGGCCGCCAGGCCGCGGCTGGCCGCGGCCTGGCCGCTAACCAGCGCAGTATTGTGCTCGCGCACGCTCGTGAGCCAGTGCAGGCCAGGCAGGCCACCCAGGCTGAGGGCGCAGAGAAAGGCTAACCAGCTTTTCATAGGTCGAAGCGCAGTACGCGCACGGTTAGCAGGGCATCCAGTAGCAGTAGTACCAGCGCGGCGCCTAGGGGGTAGCGGTAGCGATTATTAGCTACGGCCACCAGCCGCGTGGTAGCGGCGCTAGAAGCCGCGGGTCGGGTGCGCAAGTCGGTGAGCAGGGTAGGGAGGCCGTTTTCTTGGTTGGTAAGCGCTACGTATTGGCCGTTAGTTTGGGCTGCTACTTGCAGCAGGGGGGCTTCGCGCAGGCGGCTCACTACTGGGCGGCCTTTAGCATCGAGCAGCGCCGTTTTGTTGCCCGGCGCGGGTACTGGGGCGCCCGTGCTCGTGCCCACTCCCACCGTATACACCCGCGCACCCGCGCGCCCCAGTCCTTGCAACACCGATTCTAGGTTTTCTCCGAAGTCCTCGCCGTCGCTCACGACCACTGCCGCCACGGCGCGCGCGGGGGTACCCGGTGCCGCCGGCCCATTACTCAGCCGCGCCAGCAGCAATTCTAGTGGCGACCGCAGCGTAGTAGGGCCAGGCGGCAATAAGTTGGTATTTAGTGTATTAATGAAGGTTTGGAGCGCCGGACGGTCATACGTGAGGGGGCATTGCACCACGGCCTCCGACCCAAATACAATAAGCCCCAGCCGGTCGGCCGGAAATGCTTCTGCTAGTTCAGTTAAAGCAGCCTGGGCCCGTAGCAGGCGGGTGGGCGCTACGTCGGCGGCATCCATCGAGCGCGACACATCCACGAGTAGCCAAAGGTCTTGGCCGCTAGCGCGCACGGCCTGCTGGCGCACCCCGAAAGCCGGCCCCAGCCAGGCTAGTAGCAACAGCGCGCCAGCAGCCAGTCGTAATGGCAGCTTCCAAGCCAAGCGTCCCGCTCCCAGTCCTAAGCCCCGCGCAAGCCGCCTGGTGCGCAGCACATATAAGGCTAGCAGCAGCACTAGCACCCCTAGGCCAGCCAGCGCCGCCCAAAACTCAGAATATATCCAGGAAATCAATTGACTATCAAAACAACTAGCTGATAAGTAGCCGGTCTGCTACGCGCAACTCCCCGCCGCGGCCGCCGCGACTAGGCTGATTGGCGGGTCAAGTTAGGTATGCACCCGGTCTTAATGCCTGGCTTCAGGTTTGCAAGAGTAGCGGGCTGTGCTCCTGGCGGCCTTAGGTATGGGTGGTGCCACTAGTTCCGGTTAGCTGGTAGTGCCCTGGCCTTTCGATAAATTGCGTATTGGCACTCAGCAGGTTTGTGCAATCTGCAAATTTTGTCAACTAACGCCGGCCGGTTTTTATGTACTTCGCTGTATATTTGCACCCGCTAAGGCACCCAGTTGTCGCAGCAAGCTCCACTCCTGGAGAAGTGGGTGAGTGGCTGAAACCAGTAGTTTGCTAAACTGCCGTAGACCTAAAGTTTACCGGGGGTTCGAATCCCCCCTTCTCCGCGAAAAGGCCCCTAGGATACTCCTAGGGGCCTTTTTAGTTTCGGTATATGCGTATTTATGTGCGCAAGACGGTCTTTTGGCACCCTCGGAGTGACAAACGCCTCACCCGCGCGTCCACAGGTAGGGCGTCTTAAGTGGCATAACACGTCTGCGCTCGCCTATCGCCCGGCTAACTGTGGGCATCCCCTAAGTACGCCGTAGTCTGCATCGTTTCAAGGCAGGCAGCTGGTGGCCTAGGGTGATAAGGTTAGCGGTGCAGAAACACGAAGCCAGCCAGCGCCCCCTTATCACTGCTCTCGCCCTCCTGAAACTTGGCCACGCCTGTAGATTTCCTGTTGTTTGCAGGAAGTCCCCGAAATTCCCACTCAGCTTGAGGAGTTGCAAACGCCGGGGACAAAAGCGTAATTCACTTGCAAAAAGTATAACTCAATTTGTTTTACCGGCTTTTTGCAGCATGTAGCGCAGCTGCACGGTGTTTACATGCAGCTCCCGGGCCATAGTGCCGCGGATGCGGCTCACGAGCGAGGACGAGTGCTTCTGGGTGAGTTATGCCACCCGGCGTACGGCCAGGGTAAGCTCACTGACGAGGGAAGTACGGTGGGGAGCAGCGTCGCCGAGCAGGTAGCGAGGATAAAAACCATAGGTAGGGTAGCAATGCAGATAAAGGGTAAGGGGAGTTGCTGGCAACTCGGGAGCGATTCATCGGTTTCTCAAGCAGCGGCAGTAGGTTGGGGTATGAAAAACCTCTTCTTAACTAGGTGCGTGCCTGCTGGCATTTGGTTCCACGCCGGTGCTAGCCCAGGCGAGTGGGCCGCAAGTGGCATATGTAACGGTGGAGGATAATGGCAACCTGCATCTCATTATCTGCCGAGGCGCTGGCAAATCCGAGGACGTAGAGGTGCCCGCTAAAACCATCCGACAGACCCCGCATGTGAGAGAGGAAACCATTCAGGGAGTGCTAGCGAAGCTCTTGGCAGAAGGGTATTCGCTGGCGAGCAGCACGAGCGCGGGCGACCACTATATATTTCGTAGCACCTTCATTTTTACGAAATCCCAGTAGCCAGCCCACCGGAGCGGGCTGGCGTGGTAATGGTGATAAATAGGTTTACATTTGAGCATGCCGATGATGCTAGCGCTGCTTTTCTGGGCAAGTGAAACTAAGGCTATTGAGGAGCTCGGTGCCTGGTTCCTCACCGTTGGACTTCCAATCACCTTATTTCTTTCAGTTTGGAAGCAAGACCGGGCCGCCCGGTCTGCACGAAACGCAGCAATGCTCCGGCAGGCAGCTACTGCAGAGAAAGTCGAACGGTTAGGTGGCCCTAGGCCGGTTGAGATGATTTGTGCAGATGCTGCTTAATCTGCTGCCTGCTACCGTTGAGGGGCGGCTTGGCTTAGTTTCAGTGTTAACGCTTGCCCTGTTACCCGGATTCCTAGGGGGTATCAGGCTACTTAGGCGCAAGGAGCCACTGTCCAAGCGGCGAGGTATCCTCCTGCTGCTGGGGCTGCTCGTCGTACTAGTAGGCATCTGGTGGTGGCTGCTGCAAACCCGCGTTGTCATAGCTGGCTGGCGTACTATAGTGTGGTAAGCATTACGTAGCTGGCCTAGGCCGCTTGGGATTACTTTTGAGCATGCTACTTGTAGACTACGCCTCGCCCGAGCGCCCGTGGTGGTCGGGCTGGGTCCTCCTCGTCACGCTGGTTGGATTCATACCACTGCTGCGCCGCTTGCTAGCGAAGAGGCAGTAGGCAACTGCCTGCTAATTGAGGTGGCCCTGGGTCGTTGGGGTTGCTTTTGGAGTATGCTGCTGACCTTACTTCTGGATGCATTAAGCGCAGTAGGTGAAGCCAAGGCGATGGTGTTTCTCCTAGAGCTCCTATTTCTTGGTGTACTCCCCTTTGGCGTGCTTATTTACCTGCTGGTGCGGCTAGCAAACCAGCGCCTAGACGAGCACTTTGACTATGAATGGACTGCACAAAAAGCACAGGCCGCCGCCAGCAAACGCAGTACCACGTGGCTGCTGATTCTGCTGTGCTGCGCATTTATGGGCGTCATGTGGAGTCATTGGCCCGCCGATTGAGTATGCTACTACCCCTAGGCCGCTTAGAGCGTGTTTGGGAATTTAAAAGAGCGTCCTGCTGAGCTGGCCGAAGCCTCTCTACCGCTTCATGTGGCCCGTTCAACGAAGCGGTAGAGATGCTTCGGCAAGCTCAGCAGGACGTTCCAGAAGCTTTTTTGGTGAAAGCCAAACACGCTCTTAGAGTAAAGCACTACACAACTCTGGCCCTAGAAAGGCGGCTGCCCTTCCGTTTGCCCTTCTTGCGCCAGGCGCAGCAGGTGAGCAGGCGGCGGTAAGACTCAGCACCGGCCGGGGCCTTGCTGCGGCCTCGCATCTGAGTGGGCACGCAAGCCAAGCTGCGCTGGTTCGTCTCTACCACACCCGAGCAGCACGATGAGCTGGTGAGCTAGTGAACGCTAGCCTCAACAGCTAACTAAAGCAGTGCACCCAGCAACAAAAAGCCCTGCCTGATGCAGACAGGGTTTTTCGCAGCATAAAGCGAACCTGGAGAGGTTCTGATGACGACTACCGGACCACGGCATCAAACGTTACGAAGCTGCAGGAGGGCTTTTCTACCTTGGGCTAACTGAGCGCCGGCGGCCGCTTCCTTATAGGCGTTACCGGCGAGTAGCAAAGGCTTGTTCAGCAGCAGTTTGAAGACGTCAGGAAGTAGATATTTGCGGCTATGAAGAACTGCTCTTGGTGGGTGGGTGCCTACTAGCACTTGGTTCCACGCCGGTGATGGCGCAGCTGGGCGGGCCAGATGTCGTAGTGGTAAACGTTTAGGAGCGTTCAAGGACGCTACGCATTGCGATTAGTCGTGGAGGGGGGAAAAGCGAACTGGTAGAGGCTGCCGGCGAACTATAGTAGGAGGTGGTTCCTTCCGCAAAAGCTTTGCAAAAAGTGATTGCCGGGCTTTATTAGCAGGGTTATGCGATAAAAAATTTAGTGGCACCCACGGCGTAAAATGACTGCTATTCCATCCGCCCACAAGGCTAGCGTGAGCAGTGCCAGCTCAACCAAGATGACCGCGGGGATAGGAGCGGAATTGAACGTCAGCTCGGAGAGTACTATAATCGGTATAACGAGGGAGGACCAAGGGTTCGGGTAACAGCAAAAGCCCTACCGCTGCGGGTGAAGCTTGCTGATTAGGGAAGGCCAGAGTCACGCTAGAAGACACTGGAGTACCGGCCACAATGCCGTGCTTTTAGCGGCTGAACGTCTGAATAGTAAAGTAATGCGTGGTCGGACTTTGCCACGCCTCCACTAGCACTAATGTATGAGTGCTGAGTTCGGTGACGCGCATAGTGCGGGGTATTACTGCCCCGGCTGCCCGGCTATACATCCGCGCGAAGCTTAGGTCATGCCCTTGGTAGTTGTACGTGCTTTCGAGGTGGTGCCGAGTAGCTCCCGAGGGCAGTTGTACAGTCAAGGTGAAGTGCTGCTCGTCGACAAAGCGAACGGTCAGCGGCCCCGTCCTAGGCGGCGCAAGGCGCACGTCGGCCGCGCTGCTATCCAGGGGCGTAACTTCTAACTCTTCGCTTTGTAGTGTCCACGGCTCGCCTAGTAGCGTAGGAGCGGACGGTGGGAGAGAAGGGGGTAGGGGAGTAGGGTCCGCTTGGTGCTGGCAACCCCAGAGAAATAGTACGAATAGACTGCTGCCTATTAAGTGTTTCATGACTACGTGCAACAGCGAAATTACTAAGGAGTTAAGATGCTGCAAAGGTCGGGCTAAGTAGCGCGCGAGGGTATCGCACATTAATGCGAAGAGGAATTCAAGAATAACTTGTGACCAAGGCTGAGGAGGGCTGCCATAGAAGACAGGCAGGCCATAAGCCAAAGGCAACTGGCGAGGCTTCAACACTACGCTTGGCTAGCAAACTTGCCGCCTCAGAACGCTTGACCAGCGCCTGACTATTGACTTTGGTAAGCCGGTCATCCAGGGCTGACGAGTACGGCCGAGCTAGCGCTCGCGTACGCAAGTCGGGCCCAGCAAAGCGCTGCGATGCCGCCTTACTGGGCGGCGTCGGCTGCCGCTGGGGCGCGTACAGCGACCACCTCCACGTAGCCGCTCCACCGGCGGGGGCCTCAGTACACTGGCCCTGCATTAACTGGTGCAGTGAGCCTCAAGGGTTGCGGCCAATTGCTGGGCGGCCACGACAGCCCCTTCCATGTAGCCGCTGTGGGTAGTCGCTGTTTCCGTACCGCAGAAATACAGCTTGCCGTTGAAATAAGACTGGTGCAGCAATGGCGCGCCATTGTATTGGTGCGGGTAGCGAATGAGCGGGCTGCCAACCACCACATGCTTATCGTTCCAGACCTTATCGACGTACGCGGACGGCTGTCCTGCCACGGGCCCGAACAGCGCAACCAGCTGCTTGAGCGCCAATTCGCGGCGCACCCTGGGCTCGAAGCCGGCCGCCCCGCCCGCCAGAAAGCCGGTGAAGCCGAAGCAGTCGGCCTCGTACGACGTGTGGTCGTACATCTCGGTGATGATGCCCGCGTGGCTGTAGAGCATGCCGGAGTAGCCCGCGGCACGCCAAAAGGCAGTCAGGTATTCCACCGCAAACTTTACGGAGCCGGCCATCCACGTATGCACCTGGGGCAGAAGTTGGGTAGTAGCGGCGGGCAGCGGCGGGGTAAACGTGAGGGTGGCGGCCGCCAGCTGCGGCGGCAGGCAGCAAACAGCGAGCGTCCCCCGGTAGCTGTTGCCGTCCGCAGTTTCGACTTCTACTGCATCGCCTGCCTCCCGTACCTGCACTACCGGCTGGCCTAGCAGTAGGTGCTGGGCAGGTAGCCGCGCAACCAACGCCTCAATCAGTTGCTGCGTGCCGCCCACTACCCGAAAAGACGGAGCTTCAGATTCCGGCACCACGAATTGTTGCACCGGCTCAAAGGACTTGGTTTGGAAGAGGGTAATGCCCGTCGCGTACTGCTCGTAGCGCTGGAGCCCGAGTTCGGCTACGAGGCTTAACAGGGCCGGATGCTGGACGGAAAACCACGTTGCTCCCAGCTCGAGCGGGGTACCGTGCTCGCCGCTGACGGTGTGGATGCGGCCGCCAAACCGGTGCGCAGCCTCCAGCACAAGCGGCTCGCATCCTTGCTGCTGCAACCGGTAGGCTAGGCATAAACCGCTTAATCCACCCCCAATAATGAGTACGCGTTGTTTCATAGGGCCGCGAAGCTACAAAAAAGCGCTGGTTGGCAGTGGGTCGCTTGCCGTTCCTACGCAAACTGGTAGGTGTAGGTGTACCACGTCGCGTAGTTCTTGGTAAGCGCACGGGCCTGAGTGGGCGTTAGCGGTGCCAGCTGTTGTGCCCGCGCCCCGACAGCTAGTAGCAAGGAGGAGAACTTTCATGCACTCAAGCTAGCACGCAAGAAGCCTCACTAATGATGGTGAGGCTTCTTGCAAGGTATCACGCCTAGGAACGGTTAAGCTAGTTCGCCGTGGGCCGCATGGGCAGGCGAATGGCTAGTTGATTATTAAGGGAGCGCACCTGGCGCTTGATGTGGTTGACCCCTGGCCTAACTGCTTCGCGTTTATGAAAAAGCAGCAGGCAGAATATTCCTACCACGGGACCAAAGGCGATTGAACATAGTAAGCGTAAATGCCAATACGCATCGGGACTCAAGTGCCAATGCTGCGCGAGGACTTGCTGGAGATGTATCATGGCTGAAACTATGAGGTGGTGAGTAATGACTTACTAACAGCTAATATCCGCTTAATGTTGCAGGAATTTATTCTTTCTACCAGCTTTTGTTCGCTGGCTATCCAAGGTGGCCTGTTGCCAGGAAGGCGCCTGCCAGCAAACGCGCTTTGCAGGTGCTTACCCCAGCACCTACTTGCGTTTAAGCTATACTGTCAGCGGACCGTTTTTGCGCGATTTTACGGGTAACTACGGGTGTGAATGCTTGCGTAAAGCAGAGGTAAGTAGCATTCGCTGCTTAGTCATTGTTTATGCTGTTAAACTTAGAGCGTGTTTGGGAATTAGGCAGCGAAAAAGAAAACGAGCCAGTAAGTAGTAGGCGGAGTTCCTAGGCTCCACTTACGTTATGGTTGAGTGCTATCAACCCCTTACTGACTCGCAGTGGCAAGTTATGGAACCGGTACTGCCTGTGCACCGAAAACGTCGCCACAGCTTACGGCAAATGCTTGACGCCATGCGCTATATCTGTCGCACCGGTTGTCAATGGCGTAACCTGCCCACTTGTTTTCCACCCTGGCCTGCGGTCTACTAGTACTTCGCCCAGTGGCGGGCAGATGGCACGTTTGAGCGCCTGAGCCAAGCCAGTAACCGCGCCGACCGGCTGGCGCAGGGGCGGTTGCCCACGCCTTCGCTCGCGTTAGTCGATGCGCAAAGCGTCAAACTGGCCCCGCGCCTGGGCCAGCAGCGGGGCCTGGATGCCCACAAGCGCGTCAACGGCCGCAAGCGCCAGGTGCTTTGCGATACGGGTGGGCGCATCTGGCGCGTGGTCGTGCACGCGGCCAACGGTCACGACAGCCGCGGAGCGCACTCGCTATTGCCGACGCGCAGCCAGCTTCGTCCAGCTTGGGCCAGTCGTTTGCGTAGCATACTGACGGACAAGGCCTATCAGGAACATGTTGCGCAACAGGTGCAAGCCCTGGGCTGGCAGCAGCAGCTGGCCAGTCGTCCCCCAACCGCTACCCGCGGCTTCGTGCCGGTGGCTAAACGCTGGGTCGTGGAACGCACCTTTGCCTGGCTCAACTGCTTCCGCCGCGTGGTCATGGACTACGAGCGCCAGCCCACTAGCCATGCCGCGTGGCTGCTAGTCGCCAACTTATCCATGTCCTTGCGACGAGCTACTACCCCCTAATTCCCAAACATGCTCTTAAATACCGACCCGCGTGACCATAGTAGCTGTGCCCTTATCTACAACGAAGCCGAAGGCTGGATAGAGGGCGTCTGGCAGGGCTACGTTGACTAAACCGAGGCAATGCACGGAGCGGAAGCCTACTTACGGCATGCCGTCACGCAACCTAGTCCGTTTCTACTCAACGACAACTCTAGGCTGCAGGGCCCCTGGTTCGAGAGCCTGGACTGGCTGCTGGATGTGTGGACCCCGCAGGCCGCTCGCCTCGGCCTGCGCTACGTTGCCCACATCGTACAAACTGACCAGCACCACGACATTTTTACGGGGCGGCTGTTCCGCACCGGAGCCTTACCCTATGAACTGCAGCTCTTTCAGAACGGCGAAGACGCGCGCCTGGCTGCGCGAGCAAGTAGCCCGAGTAATTACTGAGCCGGCAAACTAGGCTGCGGACTCAGCCTGCAACTACCAATAGGACAATGGGCCCTGGTACTTCGTGAGTAGGGGCAGCAGGCGTAAAGCTTGTTTCTAAAGACGGCGAGGCTAGCAACAAAAAACCCCCGTGATAGGTGAGGATTGAATGCTAGAGGGGGCAGGTGCTCTCGCACCTGTTGGTGCACTTAGTCCTACTCAGGCTACGGCACAGAAGAGCAGTAGGCAATAAAGAGCCGCAAGCTTTTGCGTGGTGCAGCGAGTGGTTAACGCTAGTGCTGTTGCCGGCAACGAAGAAATTTACTTACTCGGGCAAGTACCGTTGAAAATGTAACTGCAGCAAATCGGCGATTTTGTCCCGGCTTAGGGGCTTGCTTACCAGCCCTGCTACGGGTAGTTCGTTAATGCGCCCTAAATCGCGGCTGTCCATTGAAGTGGTGAGCATCACAATCTTAGTTGCCTGCTGCTGAGCCACTGGCAGGGCGTGGTAGGCTTCTAAAAATTCCATGCCATCCATGCCGGGCATATTCACATCGAGCAGTAGCAGGGTGGGGCTGTAGGGCGGGTTTTGGGTAAGTAAATCCAGGGCCTGTTGCCCATTGCGAGCTACCTGCACCTGGTCTGTAACATCAAGTTTTTTGAGTAGGTGCTCGTTCAAGAAATTAGTTGTGTCGTCGTCGTCAACGAGCAGGATGCGGGCGAGTTTTTCCATCTTATTGTAGGCACCTAATGCGTTAGTTGCGCGGCAGCGTGACGGTGAAGGTAGAACCTTCGCCTAATTCGCTCGTGACGGTCAGCGTACCGCCCACGTTCTCAATAGTACGCTTAATTAAGTAAAGGCCCACGCCAGAACCTTCGACGTGGTCGTGCAGGCGTTTGAACATAGTAAAAAGCTTAGCCTGTTGGACCTTACTTAGCCCTAGGCCGTTGTCTTGTACCTCCAAGACGAAGTGCTGAGGCAGGCACCGTCCGCGCACCTGTACGTAGGGTACCCGACCAGGGGCACGGTATTTAACCGCGTTACTAAGCAAATTGATTAGCACGCTGCGCCAGCTTTTCCGCGAGAAGTGTAGGTCAGCGCACGCCTCCAGCTCCGTCACGAGCTTGGCCTGCGTGCTTGTTAGTAGGGGTAGCAAATCCAGGCGCACGTCTTCTAGTACGGCAGCTACCTCTACTGGCTCTGCGGATAGTGCTTCTACCATCTGCAAACGCGAGATGTCGGTTAGGTGGCCCACTGTCTGTTGGAAGCGCGTAATGGCGTTCTCCATCATGCTCACCAGGCGCGGCACCATCGGTTCCTGGGTCGGTAAGTACTCCTGCAGCGCGTCAAGCAGCCCCTCAATGTTGGAGATGGGAGCTTTCAAGTCGTGCGAGGCTGCGTAGACGAACGTATCTAAGTCAGCGTTAGTGCGGGTGAGTTGCGCGTTGGTGACATGCAGCTCCTTATTCGACGCGCTCAGTTCCTGATTGATAGCTGCTAGCTTCTCGTTCAAGCGCTGTACTTGCTGACGGCGCTGCATCCGCTCGGTAACTTCAAAGCCAAAGACCATCAGGCCGTCAATGCTGCCAGCCGCATCGTAGCGGGCTTGGTAGATAAAGTCGAAGTATCGTGCTTCTAACAGGCCATCGCCGGGACGGGCAAAGTACATGAGGACCTCGCGGCCCTCGTAGGTTACGCCGGTTTCATATACCTGGCGCAACAGCGCCGCCCCGGGGCCATCCAGCAACTCCGGCAAGGCTTCCAGCGCCGGCCGGCCCAGCAAGACACGGTCTGCAAACAAAGCCTGGTAAGCAGGATTCAGCACCTCGAAGACTAAGTCGGGCCCGCTCAGCGCGGCAATGGCCGCCGGCGCTTCGTGAATTAACCGCGCGTTGCGAATGTGCTGCTCTTGCAATTGTTGCGTGCGCTCGGTCACGCGCGCTTCCAGCTCCTGGTTTAACTGCTGCACCTGCTGGCGAGCCAGTACCTGGGGCGTGACCTCATAGGCAAAGACCAGGATGCCGTCGATAGTCCCTGCCAAGTCATAGCGGGCTTGGTAGATAAAGTTGTAGTAGCGCTGCTCCAACTCCTGGCGACCTTCGTTGTAGTGGTCGAGCTGCACCAGCATTTCCTGCGCGTTAAATGCCTCTCCTGTTTGATAGACCTGGTCCAGCAGGGCGAAGATGGGCTGCCCTACTAGTTCGGGCATAGCTTCGGCAATAGGCCGGCCCAGCAGTTGCCGCTCGCCCACTAGCGCCTGGTAGGGTGGGTTAACAAATTGAAACACGTGGCGGGGACCGTCGAAAATGCAAATCATGGCCGGCGCCTGCTCCAGCACATGGTGCAGTTGCTGCCGCTGCAGCTCCGTTTCGGCGCGGGCTGCTTGCTCGCGGGCTTGGCTCGCACGCAACGCCTGCTCTGCGGCCGAGCGAGACTGCTCGTTAGTGTCGCTGAAATTGACTAGCAGCAGGTCTGCGGCACGTTGGGCTACCAGTAGAAAGTAGCCATCGAGCCCATCGGCTTGGTAATAGGTTTGGTTGCGCCGCAGTTCACCCGTTTCAAAGGCTTGGCAGCATACGGCAAATACCCCATCGGCCTTTGCCGTGGGAAACAGCGTAAGCAGCGAGGCGGCGGGGGTTGCCGGCTGGTGCAACATGCGCTGACCGGCCGGATTGAGATATACCCAGTCGAAATCGCAAATAGCTTGCTGCCCCTCATCGTAGCGGGGCCGCAGCACCGCGACGGCCGTTAGCGACATTGTGACCAGCACGTGCGAAAACCCGGCCAGCTGGGCAACTTCAGCTGGCAGTTCCGACGCGGTAGAATCTAGCATAAGAAGAATGGAAGGTAGACAGCAAGCATAAGTTTATATGACAGCGAGATAGCTGTGCTAGCCTAAATGGGATAGCCCTACTTGGGTTCCACCCGTCTTACTCGTTGCTGGGCCTCGCGCAGCCACGCCTGCGCTTCGTCAACATCGCTAAACATGTGCATCTGCAGCTGCCCGTGCAGGCCGAGCGCCATAGACCGGGCCGAGCCGGCAGCCAGGGATTCGGGGCTGACGACATTGGCAAAATGCGTGAGGCCTTGCGTAATCGCACGCGGTGCCCAGTTGGTAATAATCCACTGCACGGCGTGGTCCCAGGGGCCAATTACGTGGCGATTATCGTTGAGCAGGTAGGCGCACCGGTTGGCGCGCAGCGGTAGTAGGCAGGCATCAGCTCCGGAGATAATACCTACGTAAGTTTGATAGCCTATCCAGTTATTATAAACCCAGCCGTTCGCTGCATCATACTCGATAGTGAGATATACTTTGCCGAAGCCATTAATTAGTTCTTGAGGCATGGTAGAAGTAGGGTAGTAGTACTGTTAAGCGGTTAGTGAGGCACTCGCTGCGGCTTAGGCGAGTTAGGGTGTTGCGTGAGCGTGTTGGTAGCTCGGCGGCGCTGCTTGGTGCTGCCAGCCCTAGGCTGTCCTGTTTACTAGGTGGGGGTGCTCTTATAGAGTGGCGAAGCTACCATGAAAATTCTTGCCGCTGCAGCAGGTAGAAAGCGAGCCAGTGAGGATTGTGAGTTGGGGAGGAAGTGAAATTTTGCTACGCAGCTGGTGCACTGGTATTACCCGATAAGCACGCTTGCAATCCCGAGCATATTCCTTCTTTAAGCCAGACCCTAGGGGCAGGCGGTGGTTACTATCTGAGGTAGCGACGGTTGCCAAGGGGCCAGATTGGCTTCGCTTCGATTACGCGTACCTGCGGCTGCGCCACCTCCTGCTTGGCCTAGCGCGTAGGCTCGCCTCCTTGTATAGTCATTGTTAAGAAGTTAGTACAATCGGCGGGGTAGTTTCCAGTGAGCCTACCTTCGAGCTTTCAGACGGCGAAGTTTCTTATACTATGGCATTGCGAGCCGCCCGTTTAGCTGCACCTGCTTTGGCTTGCTCTAGGGAGTAGTAAACTGGGTCAAGCACTGCCTGTTGCGCATACTGCCTCGTAGCTAGCTGGCCTTGCACATTTTGCGAGGTCACAATACTCATTTCACGCAGGCCTGCCTCATACGCTTTCACGTTCCACTCTTCCGCTAGCCAGCGCTGTACTTCGGCTGGAATGGCGCTCATCAGCCGCGTATCGGCTACCCAGCCCCAAGGTCGCGCGGGGCGAGACTGGGTTTGGAAGTAGGCTAGGCCGGCCAGCATAAACTGCTTAAATTCCTCACGATTGGCAAAGGCACGCAATTGCACGATGATGCAGGGCACCTGGTCATCGGCGGTTACTACCACATACGGTTTATCTACTAGTACCTGCGCTGCCATGAGGTTACTGCGTAAGTTGAAAAAAGTAGTTACGACTTAGTTGAAAAGAAGGTAGGCGCTACAAAGAAGAAGTGGTTTAGGCCCTACTTGCAGGAAATAACGGCATAATAAGTTGCGGCCGCGCCCCTAGGGCCAGTAGCGCAGTTGTGAGTAGATAGGCTTCTGGCTGCTACGGAGCCCTAGGGCACGTGAGAGCCGGGCTGCGCCTGTAGCTTCGATGCCGTGAACCGCTTGAGCTTCGAACATGAAAGCGCTTTTGGTGGGCCTGCTGCTGGCTCCCTGGCTGGGCGGTGCCCAAGTGCCCCTTCCTACTCGCAAGCTGCCGCCACTATTCGCCTACTACGATGGCACCCTGAATGGCAAGCTGCCCGTCTACTTTTACTTCTTTGCCACGAACCTGTCCAGCCTGGTGCACGGGGTGTACCACTAGGGTCAGCGCCGGCAGGAGCTCAGTTTGCTCGGCGCGGGCTACGCCGCCGACAGCCTCTACCTAGAGGAGTACACGAGAGCCGACCAGCAAGGCGGTACGAGGTCGGGGCTCTTTGCCTTGCGGCGCCAGCCCGACGGCAGTCTGCAGGGCACTTGGCGAGCTGGCAGCGGTAGCCCCGCCTGGCCGTGTTGCTACACCCCGTAGCCGTAGCTGGCCCCCCTACCTGCGCCCCGGTGCGCGTGGTGCAGCGTACTGGCCAGCCCCCGCGCTGGCAACCCCCAGTAAGCAGGCCGCGGCCACCTTTGCCAGAGAGCTAAGAAATGAGGAAGAATTAAATGCGGGCGACCCCGCCACCGAGCAGCGCACGCTCACCTATGCCAGCCGCGGCCTAGTAGGCCTGGCCCTTAGTAGCGAAATGCAAGGCACCAGCATCCACTGCTCCGTGCGCTGGACCACTTTTGATGCCTGCACGGGCTACAAGCTGCTAGCCATTGACGAACTGGACCCGGGCCGCATCGCTGCTTTTCTGGCGCAAGCCAACCGGCGCCTGCACCAAGAACTGCAGGCTTACATCACCGAGCGCGGCCCCCAGGGCCTGAACTCCCTGCTGAGCGAAGCGGATGTAGCGGGCCTGCGCCGCCAAGAGTTTACGCTCGACCCGGAGCACCTCTTGCTCGACAAGGGAGAGGTGCTGTTTCAGCTACCCTATGCCCTCAGACTTCATTAGTAAGGATTATGTTGGCCGGAGATTAGCGCGGCCTTTTCGTTTGCCGACGTGCAGTGCTTTCTGCGCCCCGCGAGCCCCTTGCGCCGGCTGGTGCTGCCTAGGGATGTTGGGCCTACTCCAGTAGCGGCGCCTGGCTCGCGACCTACGCGCCGGCGCCCCAGCCGATAGTTAAAGATTAATCATGCGTTATTCATCCTAAAATGAGCAGGTTGGAGCATGTTTGGCCATCCACCCTTCACGCGCGACCAGCGCATCGGTACTGCGCTTACTGTGCTCGGCGCGCTCGTTGTGCTCACGACTGACCGGTACCTGCTGTATCGCCAGTGGGCTACCTACTGCCGGCCGCGGGGCTATTCATGTGCGCGATAGGTGTCTATTTCAATACGCGCCACCGCTGGCAGAAACGAGCCATCCGGTAGCCTAGTGGCTGGGCGAGTGACCCGTAATTTGGGTGGTATGCAGTACCCTAGTACTAGTTGCCTGCGTGCTCAGCACGCTTCATTTTGAGTGCTCGAACTTCCTTGTCCGCCGATACTGCAGGTACGTATCGCTTTTGCGCCCTGCTGGTGCATTCCAGCAGCGAGCCGGCTGTTGGGGCGCTCGTGCATTGCTGTAGGCTCGACCCGCGAATTAATCGTCTGCCATTGATAGATTCAATAAGCACAAGCAGCGGCCTTGCTGGGTACCCCGAAGCGGCCTAGGGGCGACCCTAGCCAGCCACTGGTTGCACAATGGAGCGCAGTAGCTGCAAAAGTTGCTGGTCCCATTCGCTCAGGTTGGGGCGCTGCAGGTGCACTTCTGTTGGGGAGAGGTAGCTGGCAAAGCTTAGCAGCTCTTTGGGTACCAGCGGCTGAAAGGCCATGCGCCAGTCGGCAAAGCTGCGCTGGGGCACGGCTTTGTCGTCGTAAGTCGTCACATCGCGGTGGCGCGCATCGCGGCAGATGTGGGTATAAAGCGTCCGTACGGTAGTTTTCTCGCCTTCCAGCACTTGCAGAAACTGCTCGTTGCCATAAAGCAAAATGCCCGCCACGCCGTGCTGTGCATTAAAAACCCGCGTTAGCAAGCAGTTGCTTCAAGTGAGATTCTTCAAAGGGTACGGTGGCCTGGCTTAAGTAAATGATATGGTGCATGCAAATAGCTCGACAAAGGCTAAGTTCTTTTACGCAGACGCACTGCCCTCTTTAGCGTTTGGCAATAGCGCACGGCGACCAAGCACCGACGGAATATAGCCTGCTGCCCAGCAGGCTACGCCCGTTAAGTTGCTGCATAAAAAAACCCTACTCAAGAGAGTAGGGCCTTTCTTTTGCCTTCCGTTTAACTAATAATTATAAAATAAACTATACTGGACCTGTGCTACTGGACGAATGATAGTGGAACGTAAATAGGGGACTTGAATAAGTAGTACAAAGGTCAGGCACAGCAAGGCGGCGCACCAGGACAATCCGTGAGTTTTCACGACATTAGCCAATAGCTATGCGTTCCCGGAAGTGCACTATTCTTTCTGCCACAGGTGCCATTATAGGGGTAAAACCGTCCTTATTGCTAGCAGCATTAGTAGAATGCTAATTTTACGGCTAAGCTGTTTTCGGCCTTTGGCATTGCTTAACCCCACCTTTTTAGAAGGTGCCCTAGTATCACCCATCACAATAAGTGCTGCACACGAGCTTGCGCGTTGCCGGCTGATAGGAGGCCGGGCGCAAGCCACTAAGTGCCTGTCAGGCTTAACGTACCTTAGGTAGGCATGCTAGTACAAAAGCCCCACCCGCGCGTCCGCAGGTGGGGCCACTCAGTAATATAGTACGTCTGTGCTCGCCTACCGCCCAGCCAGCTTCGGGCATCCCCTAGGTGCGCCTGCTGCCTGCATCGTTTCAAATCAAGCAATCAAGCGGCCTAGGGCGATTATTGCCAGCGCTCTCGCTGGTAGTAACTGAACTTACACGCAGAACGCCTTGCGCAGCCGGCCTAGTGGTCAGTGCCAGATTATAATCGACCAATTGTGGGTTCTATTCGCTCACTAGCCCTAGCACGGCTAGCTAACGCGCCCCGATAATCAAGCAGAAGCGGTGAGTGATTAGTGAATCAGTGCACCGCTGGCATTCTCGTTCCGGGGCCCCCGCAAGCCCGCCAGCGACAGGCAAGCGAAGGGCAGGCTAGATAGCGTACCCTTCTTACAGGCGCGCTTGGTGTCTCCGCAACTGCTACTGGGCTGCTGGTACTGCACCAAGCCAAGCAGTTCGGGGCTGCTAAACGTGCGCTGCTCTTACATTATCGCCTAGCACCATGCTTTTGCTTATTTATGAAATTTTAAGCTAAGCGCTGGTTTTGAGTATGAGCCACCTACTATTGTTGGGGTTACTCTTACGGGGCTGCCGGGCGTAGGCGCAGCTTGCGCCCTTGGTTCGGCTCACGAGTGTCGAAACTATGATGGTACTTACTGCCGCCGCCAGCAAGCGTTGGCAGACGGAGACGCTTTGCGTGCTGCCTGTGGCCCGCACACTATTCTGCAAAAACGTATGCCGGCTGCCAAGCTACCTAAACCCGGCAAAGGCAGGCCCTAGGCCCGGTAGTGCCATGCAATAGCTTGCTGGGTAGTTGGTGGCAATGGGTAGCAACGACACTTTTCTGAGGGCTGCTTCAGCCAGCATTTTATAGGTTCATCCATAACCATTTAGCTAATGGCCCGTACCCCCGCCCTCACCATGTCGCCGTTCTTATGCAGCCTCATCCGCCCCAGTTGCCTCGCGAAGACGCCCAGCGCCCCGTGCCAGCAAACCTGAAGAAAGGAGCGTTCTGGTTTTTACTGGCCCTAGTAGTTGTTGCCGCGCTCCTGGCCTTTTGGCTGCCGGCTAAACAAGCCAAGGACCGTAGCCGGCTGCCCCCGCCAGCGCACCGCTCCCAGTCACCAGCCTACGACCACCCTGCACAGCAATAAAGCAGCCTAAGTCCTAATGCAAAAGCCTGACCCAGTAAGTCAGGCTTTTACTGCTAATTGTATTCCCCATAATGAAATACAAGAGAAGTATAGTGGGTAACTGCCCCAACTGATGGTCTAGGGCGCGGTAGCTAAGCTGTTTTCGTAGTACAGAAAGGCGTGTGTGCCGTAAATATCTGCCTTGACAATAGGCAGCATAGCTTTATATGCGACTACTAATAAAGACTAGCCGAATACATAAAAAAACCTAGCCGGAGTCCGACCAGGCTTTCTGAGCTATGAAAACAAACTTAATCCTGCGTAATAATCGCAGCACCAAGGAAATTGTACGTAGCAAAAACTGCGTAGTTACACTCGGTCAAGCTATTAGTATAATAAACTGCAGTTATTCTTACTTGAGAATACAGGCGCTGGGGTAATTTAGCGTAGCAGTGCAAAGCACTAGGGGCGCAGCTGCAGATGCAAGCTCCTTAGTGGGCACGAATTGCGCCGGCTAAATGTAGTGGAGTATATGGACCATCTGCTCAAAACTTGCGCCCAACATTGCGGCCTGAGCCTGAGCCAGTATTGGCATCTGCGCCTGCTGCTATCTATATCGTTTGTACCGTTGCTCGTGTGCCTTTACGCAGTGCTTATAGAGCGGCGTTGGCGGCGCATAAAGGCTAGCCCATCGCTGTGGATTGATAGTGAGGGCCGCTTGCGGGCATTGCCCGAAGCTTAACGGCTCTGGTTAGTCTGGTGTAGTGCTCAGTGAAGTGATACCATCGGCTCGGTATGAGGGTGACTTACTACGGCTACTAGGCGCGTGCCGGCGGCATGCCGTGCGTATTAAAATACTTTATTGTAGTGACCAGGCCAGCAAAAAGCCCCGCCTGAATGGGCGGGGCATTTCGGAGAAAGTGCTATAGTGCTGGACAAAAATCGTTGGACATCGATAACTGAACGAGGAATAAGGAACTAGCAAATAACTGATGCAAAATTGGTGACCTAAGCTGTCTCCTGCCAGGACAATCGATTGATTTTTACTACATACCCTTCGCGCCATAGGTGCTGATAAGGTTCTGCTTAATCTAGGTTATGTGCTGCTGCTAAGCTGCGCAGTGCTTTTCGGCTCATTACTGCTTGCGCGCAGCAAGGCGTTTTGTGACAGCGGTAGAATTAGGCGCGTTATTTTTCTTGGCTCCTCGGCCTTCACAGCTAAGCTAGGGCGGGCTGAGTTGCGGGGGCACGAGCCGTGGCGTACCTTTGTTCCAAGCAAGCCAGATAGCTACCAAGAGCAAATGTTCAAAGTCGTTGTCAAGTGCTGGTTGTTTCGGTGCCTAGTGGATAGTCCACTGTGGTACTTTAGTTCGGGGTGTAGCGTAGCCCGGTATCGCGCCTGCTTTGGGAGCAGGAGGTCGTAGGTTCGAATCCTGCCACCCCGACTTTAATTTTAGCTGGATTTGACCCCATAGCTCAGTTGGATAGAGCAGCTGCCTTCTAAGCAGCCGGTCATTGGTTCGAATCCAATTGGGGCCACTTGGTTTCCAAACTTGGTAGTAGCCACCTGGCTTATCAAAAAGGCCTCTGCCAGTGCTGGCAGAGGCCTTTTTGGTTCTGCCAAACACAGCAAAAAACCCGGCTGAAAGCTAGGGTAAATGGAGCTAAAAGAGTACCTTTGGATGTTCTCTTTCTGACCGGTTTTTCGGTCGGTTTAATCCCCTCTCTCGCATGAGTGAAGTAGTAGAAAAGCAAGCTCCCGGCGCCGATTACTCGGCCGATAGCATTCAGGTGCTAGAAGGGCTGGAAGCGGTGCGCAAGCGCCCGAGCATGTACATCGGCGATACGGGTATCAAGGGCCTGCACCATTTGGTGTGGGAAGTGGTGGACAACTCCATCGACGAGGCCCTCGCCGGGCACTGCGATCTGATTCAGGTTACCATCAACGAAAATAACTCGATTACCGTCCGCGACAATGGCCGCGGCATTCCTGTCGACTGGCACGCCAAGGAAGGCCGCTCAGCTCTGGAAGTGGTATTGACCGTGCTGCACGCCGGTGGCAAGTTCGACAAGGATAGCTACAAAGTATCGGGTGGCCTGCACGGCGTGGGCGTGAGTTGCGTGAACGCGCTCAGTACCGAGCTGAAGGTGACGGTGCGCCGCAAGGGCCACGTGTATGAGCAAGAATACAGCATCGGCGCGCCGTTATATCCGGTGAAGGAAATTGGCGACACCGACGAGCACGGCACGCAGGTGCAGTTCTTGCCCGACCCCACCATCTTCGCCGATACCGAGTACCGCTACGCTACCATCGCCAGCCGTTTGCGCGACTTGTCGTTCCTAAACAAAGGCATTCGCATCACCCTCACCGACCGACGCGAGGTATTGACCGGCGACGCGGCCCTAGGGCATACCAACGCCGAAGGCTTCCGCTACGAGGAGTTTTACTCGACCGGTGGCCTGCGCGACTTCGTGCAGTACCTCGACGGCACCGAGCGGCCCTCGCTGCTCGCCGAGCCCATTTATGTGGAAAGCGAGAAGGGCGGCACGCCGGTGGAAGTAGCTTTGCAGTACAATACCTCCTACCAGGAGAACGTGTACAGCTATGTTAACAACATCAACACCCATGAGGGTGGCACGCACGTGGCGGGCTTTCGCTCGGCTGTGACCCGGGTGCTTAAGAACTACGGCGATAAGAGCAAGCTCTTCGAAAAAGCCAAGGTAGATATCACCGGCGACGACTTCCGCGAGGGTCTCACGGCCGTTATCTCGGTGAAGGTGCAGGAGCCGCAATTCGAGGGCCAAACCAAGACCAAGCTGGGCAACTCGGAAGTGAGCGGCGCCGTGAACTCGGTGGTAGGCGAAATCCTGGCGCAGTACCTGGAGGAAAACCCCAACCAGGCCAACAAGATTATGGACAAGGTGATACTGGCCGCCAAGGCCCGCATTGCCGCCCGTAAGGCCAAGGACATGGTGCAGCGCAAAAATGTGCTGGGCTCTAACTCCTTGCCTGGTAAGCTGGCCGACTGCTCCGACTCGGACCCGGAAGTGTGCGAGCTGTACTTGGTAGAAGGTGACTCGGCCGGCGGCACCGCCAAGGCAGGTCGTAACCGCGCATTCCAGGCCATTCTGCCGCTGCGGGGCAAAATCCTGAACGTGGAGAAGGCCCAGGAGCACAAGATTCTGGAAAATGAGGAGATTAAGAACATGATTACCGCCCTAGGGGTCACGTTCAACGAGCGCAAGTCGCTGGCATTCGGCACCGATGAGGAGGGCAATGAAACCGGCCCGCTGAACTTCGATAAGTTGCGCTACCATAAAATCATCATCATGACCGATGCTGATATTGACGGCTCGCACATTCGCACGCTCATCCTGACGTTCTTCTTCCGCTACATGCGCCAGCTCGTAGACCAGGGCTACATCTACATCGCGCTGCCGCCGCTTTACTTGGTGAAGCGTGGCAAAGAGGAGCGCTACTGCTGGACCGAAGATGAGCGCATGGCCGCTACCGAAGAAATCGGCCGGGGCAAGCCCGAGGCGGTAAACGTGCAGCGCTACAAAGGCCTAGGCGAAATGAACGCCATCCAGCTCTGGGAGACGACGATGCAGCCCGAAACCCGCTCGCTGAAGCAAGTAACCGTAGATTCGGCTGCTGAAGCTGACCACTTGTTCTCGATGCTGATGGGCGACGAGGTAGCACCCCGCCGTGACTTCATTGAGCAGAACGCCAAGTACGCGAAACTGGACGTATAGGACGGTAGATTAAGCGGATTGGCTTACGCCATGCTGCAACTGCGCAAATAATGCGCACAATAACCTCGAAAAGGCCATCCAACTGGGTGGCCTTTTTAATTTTAACAAAAAATGCTGTATGACGCGCCAATTAATTTCATCGGGAGCGCCCTGGGAGGCCACAGTGGGTTACTCGCGGGCCGTGCGGGTGGGCAACGTGGTGGAGGTTGCTGGCACAACGGCCCAAGACGGCGAGGCGATAACGGGCCACGACGAGTATACCCAAACCAAGCGCGTGCTTGAGAAAATAGCCGCTGCGCTGCACGAAGCCGGCGCCACGCTGGAGCAGGTAGTGCGCACGCGCATTTTTGTAGTGAATATAGCTAACTGGGAGGCTGTGGGCCGCGCTCACGGCGAAGTGTTTAGCGGTATTCGGCCCGCTAGTACGCTGGTGCAAGTGGCCGCCCTCATTGACCCTAGGCTACTGGTGGAAATTGAAGCCACTGCTTTGCTAGCAGCCGGCGAACACTAATGGACCTATAGTACCTGCATGCCTGGCTGGTGGCATCAGGCATGGGTACGACCAAGTAAGGCCTTAGCTATTCTGCGTAAGCTGCGGTACTAGTCGGGCAGGATGTAGCGGGGACCTTCAAACTCAGCCGCGGAGCGAAACTGCAGAAGCTTTTGCAGGCCGCTGGTCGTCATCTTGCTCAGTACGTGCGCTGGCAGGCCGCACCAGTAGCACACCACGCCAGCCGCCCGGGCTAGGTTCTCGGTGCGCAGCAGGGTGCGTAGCCCACCCACCGATACATCTTGCAACTGCTGGCAATCGACCCACAGGCGTGCCGGGCGATTTGCTAGTAAGCGATGCGCCGCTTGCTCTAATTGTGCTGCATCGGCGGGCGTGACGCAACTGCCACGAAGGCTTAAGCCAAAGCAGCCCCGGTGGCCGCCAGCGTGAATGGTAAGTGGCATATTCATAGCGCGGTACAGTTAGGAAAAGGAATAAGGATAGTGAACAAATGTAGCTTAGAAGCCAAGGTGGATGCACTCCGCAGAAACACGGATTTTTTACCGTTTTATATACCTAATCTAGCACCTGGATAAGGTGATTTAATGAATGCCAATCGCCCATATTTACATTAAAGTCCTTTGGTTTCAACTGTTAATAAACGTTTGCTATTGGGCTTTATTACGTAAGCTTGAGGTGAATAAATTGTATTATTTTGGTTAAGGTTTTCTTATTTTAGGTAGTATAGGCCGTAAGGACGGCTAGCGGAGACGCACCGATTTGCCTTTATTTTTGCTCACCATGACGGACGCTGAATTTGACTTGCTCGACGAGCTGTATTTCGTAACGCCTTTTCGCACGTTGCTCGAAAAAACTGGCTTGCCGGCTGCCGAGCTGCAAGAATTGCTGAGTAGCCTGCTTGCTCAGGGCCTGGTGCGCTACTACTGGCCCGACCCCGATACGGAGCTGGCTTACGAGGCTACTTCTTTCGGGGCCATCAGCCGCGATGCCAGCTACCTGGCCTCGAAGGAAGGCTTGCTCCAACACAATAGCCGTTAGTCGTGGCGACGATTTCGGCCCCGCCCGCTACCACTGCGGGCGGCCTCGACTCGGCGGTGGTAGTGCCCCCGGCCCCGGCGCGCACGCCCGGCTACTATGTGCGCCAGCGCCTATGGGCCAACCAGCCGGCAGTGGCGGGCTTGATTTTTATTGCCCTATGCGCGCTGGTGGCCATCCTAGGGTACTGGATACTACCCGACAACAGTCCCGATGCTAATAACGGCTTGGTGCAGTTGCAAAAAGAGCCCCCTGGCTTTGTAGCTACGCTGCGCCAGGTGCCCGACCCGACTGCCCCGCCCCCTGGCAACATCTGGCAGCAGTGGCTGCACGGCCGGCCGCCTCAGGTAAAAGACGAGGCGATTGTCGCAGCCGAGCCGACGGGTATGGCTGCTAGCACGAAGCCGGCAGCGCAAACCATTACGCGGCGCTACTGGCTGGGTACCGACAAGGCGGGGCGTGACGAGCTAAGCCGGCTGCTGTTGGGTACGCGCATCTCGTTGGGAATAGGCTTGGTGGCAGTGATTATTTCGCTAGTGCTGGGCATCACCATTGGCGCTACGGCCGGCTACTTCGGTGGCTGGCTCGACAGCTTGCTGCTTGGGCTGATGACCGTGGTATGGAGCATTCCAGGCATTATGCTGGTTATTGGCATTTCATTGGCACTGGATAGCAAGGCAGTCTGGGTCAGCTTTTTAGCAGTAGGCTTAACTATGTGGGTGGATGTGGCCCGCGTGGTGCGGGGGCAGGTGCTGGGGCTACGCTCGGCCACCTTCATCGAGGCTGGCCGGGTGCTGGGGCTACCTACGAGCCGGCTCATTTTTGTGCACCTGCTGCCCAATCTGCGTGGGCCGCTCATTGTGCTAGCTACCAGCAATTTCGCAGCCGCCATTCTGCTCGAAGCGGGCCTGAGCTTTCTGGGCCTAGGGGTGCAGCCGCCCGCACCTAGCTGGGGGCTAATGGTGAAGGAAGGCTATGACCTGCTCGGAACAACGGCGGGCCTGTGGCTGACGGGACTGCCCGGCTTGGCTATTAGCTTGCTGGTATTAAGCTTTAATGTGGTAGGCAACGGCTTGCGCGATGCCTTTGACCCGAAGACCCCGCTGGCCTAGGGCTCTTATACGGCTGGGCTTATCGGGGATTAGTAGTGCGAGCCCTACCGGTTGTAATATTGTAAACAATTTTGCTTTCTTGTGAGCCCGGCTGCCCGCAGGTCTAGCTTGGCAGTACGAAGATGCTATGTCGCAAACCGCTACGCATGATGCCCTAGCTACTCGCCTCACGCTCAAGGAGCGTGAGTTGGAAGCGCTATTGCAAATCACGCAAGCCGTGACCGACGACCGGGCTGAAAGTGAGCTGTATAAGCTCTATCAGTTCACGTTGCTGGGGCAATTGGGCATTCGGCAACTAGCGCTGTATGTGCTGGAGGAAGGAATTTTTCGGTTGAAGGCCAGCAGCTTCAGCACGGACTTGCCGCTCGACTCGTCCCTCACCGCGCAGCAGGTGCATAGCTGGTGCCCGAAGCTGGCTTGCAAGCTGATTGAGCTGAACATGGCGGAGCCGTGGCAGCAGTTTGAGTGGCTGGTACCCATTCGGGGCGAGAACGAAAGCGTGCAAGCCTTGCTCTTTACGGGGGCTACGCAGAGCCGGGTGGGCCTGACGGTGGCCGATTCCCTGGGGTTTCTGGTAACGCTGAGTAATATCCTGCTGAGCGCCGTGGCTAATCGGCGCTTGGTGCGCCAGCGCATGGTTTCGCTGGCCGCCGAGTCGGCTCGGCAGCGCGAGATTGAGATTGCCCAGCAGGTGCAGCAGCTGCTGTTTCCGCAGCACCTGCCCAATAACGAATGGGTAGCGCTAAACGCGACCTACCTGCCACATACCGAGGTGGGGGGCGACTACTACGACGTGGTGGAGCTGGATGCGCACCGGGTGCTGCTGTGCGTGGCCGACGTGAGCGGCAAAGGCGTGCCAGCCTCGCTGCTCATGTCAAACTTCCAGGCGGGGCTGCGCACGCTGCTACGCCAAGGAATAGACCTGGCCACGACGGTGCGCGAGCTAAACCACTTGATTTTCCGCAACTCGGCGGGCGAGAAGTTTATTACGGCTTTTCTGGGGCTGTACGACCGGCGCACGCAGGTGCTGGAGTACGTGAACGCTGGCCACAACGACCCGCTGCTGCTGCCCGACTACGGGCCGGTGCAGCGCCTGCACGACGGCACCCTGATGCTCGGGGTAATGGACGAGCTGCCGATGCTAAAAGTGGGCCTGGCGCGCATGACGTCGCACTCGCTGCTTTTCACCTATACCGACGGCCTGACGGAAGTGTTTGACCAGCAGCACCAAGAGTTTGGCGAAGCGGGCGTGCTGGAGGTGCTGCAGCGCCAGCGCTACCTGCCGCTGCCCCGCCTGCACCGCGAGCTGCTGGCCGCCGTGCGCCGCTTCAACCGCAAGGGCGACCAGTTTGCCGACGATATTACCCTGCTAAGTATGCGGGTAAAGTAAGACCGCAGATTTAACGGATAGCGTAGATAGGGCCCTGGCAGCGGGGCAGCTGCGTGACTGGCGGGGGCCTAGGGGGTAGCGGGCTCTTGCAGCCACGCTTTGCTGCGGATGAGTACCGCCAGGTAAAGCAGGTAGATAGTGCCGATGCGGTCTACCTCGATTAACTCGTTGAGAAAGAGGTGGAAGAGAATGATAACCAGCGAGAGATTAACGGCTAGGATAAGGCGCTGGATGTCGGGGCGGTGGGCGCTGGCGTGGTAGCGGCGCTCGGCAACGAGCAACATGATGACCACCAGCACGCAAAACAACAGGCAGCCGGGAATGCCCTGCTCGGCCAGCTGCAGTAGGAAGTAGTTGTGGGCGGTGCTGCCCTCGGTATTAGCGCTGACGTAGGTGCGGAAGCTGGAAACGGTGTAGCGCTTGTAGGTGGGGTTGAAGGTAGACGGGCCAGTGCCGGTGAGCGGACGCTCGGCCACCATGCGGGCGGCGGCCACCCAGCGGTACACCCGCTCCATGCCCGATACATCTTCGAGCTTGTACGTGGAAGCCAGGTGCGCCTGGAAGTTGCCGCCGTGCCAAATGGTCTTTTCGTAATCGGGCGCGTAGCCCATGAAGCGGTCGCCGCCCACCAGGTAGATGGCTGCCCCAACATGAGCGACTGCCACGCCAAGCAAGAGTAGTACCGTCAGGCGCTTGCGCAGAAAAAGATAGTATACCCCCGCAGCCGGTAGCGCCAGCCACGAGGCGCGGGTGTAGGAGGAAGCAGCCCAAACAGCAGCACCGCTCCTGCAGCCCACCACAGCCGGCGCCGGGTAGGCGTGGGTGCCCGCCGGGCCAGCCCCCATACCAGCGGCAGCAGCAGCACCAGCATGGTAGCGTAGATGACGTGGTTGTAGAAAAACGGCAGCAGCGCCCGGTTTATGCGCAAGAAGGTGAAGCCGTAGCTAGCGTGCCGCGGTATTACCCAGCCCATGACGGCCACGGCCCCCACCACGTAGCAGGCCGCCACCCGCCAGAAATCGGCCGGGCGGCGAATCACGACCAGCGAGCCCAGCAGGCAAGGCACCAGGTACCAGCACTTGGCCAGCAGGTACTTCACCGAGTGCATCACGTTGACCGAGAACAAGGTATCGAAGGCAGACCAGGCCAGCATGATAAAGGGTAGCACCAGCAACGGGTGCCGCCACTCGCGCGGGGAAAGCTGCCCTAGGCCCCCCGGCCCCAGCAAAAGGGCCAGCGGCACGCACACCAGCAAACTCAGCAGCAGCGGCTCGCTGGGTACATCCATGCTGAGGCCACCGGGCAGCGCTATCTCGGTGGCGAAGGGCAGCGCGCAAAAGAGCAGGTAGTAAAGCCACTGCCAGCGCGTGAACACGAGCACCAGTGCCGGTACCGCCAGCGCGGGCAGCAGCAGCAGTGGCTGGTGCCACAGTCCCGCCACTACTCCGCCCGCCAGCAGCAGCCCCAGGAAGCCCATAAAAACCCACTGCTGGCTGTCGGCGGGGCGGAGGCGAAGAAGAAGCGCGCGCATGGCCTAGGGGGTGGGGGAGGGCAACTGGTAATGAAAAGGCAACCTGTCGAAGCAGCGCGCAGCTGCCTACGACACCTCGTGGTGCCGCCGCTGGGGCTCGGCAGCCAGCTGCGACCGGCGGCGGTTTAGCTCTAGCAGCAGAATAACGAGGCTCGCCAGCAGCACCGTGCCTAGCACTGTCCCTACCACGATGAGCGACCGGAACGGCCCGCTCTTGCGGGTGGCTGGGTAAGCTTTCTGCACCAGGTACAGCGACGATACGCGGGTGTGCAGCGAGGTTTCGGCTTGCTCATAGGCGCCTTGCGAGGCCACGTAGCGCGCTTGCAAGTCGGCCAGGCGCCCGGACAGCAGGCCCACCGAGTCGGCCCCTAGGGTCCAGCTTTCGAGGTTGATGGGCTGGCCGGCGTCGGCGCGGGTCAGGCCGTTGAGGGCGCGGCGCAGGCCCGCGGTGCTACCGGGGCCACCGCCTTCGGCCACGCCTAGCTGCTTCTGGGTTTCGATGATTTCCTTGGCTAGGTAACGGCCCTGCTGCTCGAGGCCATACACGCCGTAGCGGCGGCGAGCTGCCAGTAGGTGCTGGCGCACAGATTCGTAGCTGTCGCCCAAGCGCGCCGAGCGCTGCCGGTACAGCTCCAGCACCTGGCGGCGGTTTTCCAGCGTTAGTTGCTGGTTCACCGAATCGATGGCGGCCACGAGGGCATTGGCGATGGTGGCGGCCAGTTGCTTGTCGCGGTCGCGGAAGGTCAGTTCAATGGCATCGCGCTCGTTGTGCACGATGGAGTAGTTGCTATTAAACTCGTTTAGGGTGTTGGTCTCGGTGGCGTCGTTACCGGGCTGGCCCTGGTGGTAGTGCTCGTAGAGATTGAAGCGGCGGATAATGCGCTCGGCTAGCGGCAGCGACTGCCCGATGGTGACTACCCGGTCCAGGTCTTCGGCCCTAGCCCCTAGCTCCAGCTTCGAGCCTTCTACCAAGTGGTCAGGGTCAGCGCTTTGCGACGTGGTAGGCAGGAAAATGGCCGTGGAGCTGTACACATTGGGCTGCATAAATGCCAGCACCAAGCTAGCTACGGCCGCTAATGCTACCGCTAAGCCTAGTAAGTACTTCCAGCGGTTAAAAATGGCCTGTAGGTTGGCCAGCGAAAGAAAGGACGAGGCAAAAGGAGACATGAGCAAGCAGCAAACCGGCCGCAATTGGACCTGGCAAAGATAGGACTGCGGCCAGCCTAGGGGCCTTCCTATCTTTGTGCCTCCGTTGCTGGTACCTTCATTTCTCTTTTCGCATCAAACGCTTTTTTGGCAATATCAGCTTAGCCGTAGCCCTCAACCTGCTGGTGAAGCCTGGCTGGGTGCTGCTCGAAAACCTGGTGCAAGACCGCCTAGGGCACCGCACGTTTGGGCTGGTAGCGGCGGCATCGTCGCTGGCCGTGGTGGTAGCCGTGTTCGGCGACCTGGGGCTGACGCAGTTTACGGTGCGCCGGTTGGCGGCCGACGAAGGCTTTGCCCGTGAGCACTTTGGCACGCTGCTGCCGTTGCGGGCGTTGCTCACGGGGCTGGCCCTCGGGGTGCTGCTGGCAGTGGGCTGGCTGGTGGGCTACCGGGCCGAACAGCTGCAGGTGCTGGCCGCCATTGGGGCTAGCTTGCTGCTTACGCAGTACGCCATGTTTTTGCGCGCGCCGGTGCAGGGCCGCCAGCACTTTAATACTGACGCGGTGCTGTCGGTGCTGGAAAAGCTGCTGGCCCTGGGGCTGGTGGGCGGCCTGGTAGGGGGCGGAGCCCTAGGGCTGAGTAGCTACGTGGGGGCCCGGCTGGCGGCGGCGGCGTTCACGGCGGTGCTATTTCTGGGGTTGTTGCGGCGACTGTTCGGGCCCATTCCGCACCGTTGGCCGCGGCGCCTGCCAGCTGGGCAGCTGCTACGCGGGGCCCTGCCGTTTGCCTTTATTGCGCTGCTCTACGGCATCAACGAGCGCCTCGATATGGTGCTGCTCGAGCGCCTGTCATCGGCCCGCGAGGCCAGCTACTACGCCGGCGCCTACCGCTGGCTCGATGCCCTGATGATGTACGCCTGGACGGTGCTGCCGCTGTTCTTCGCCCGGTTTGCGCACGCGCTCGAGCAGCCCCGGCAGCAGCGGCAACTGCTGTGGTTTGGGCAGCGGGTGGTGGCTATTCCGCTGCTGCTGGCGGTGGCCTTCGGGCTATTTCGAGGCGAGGTACTGTTTTGGCAGTTTCAGCACAGCTCGGGCCCCGAACTGGCGCGCATGACGCTGTGCCTCCGCCTGTTATTTCTGAACCTACTGGTGCACGCCTTTTTCGCCATCTATAGCACGCTGCTCACCAGCACCCACCACCAGCGAGCCGTGAGCTGGCTGGTAAGCGGCAGCATCGTGCTCAACATGGGCCTGAACCTGCTGACTTTGCCGCGCTACGGGGCCGTGGCAGCAGCCCTAAATACGCTGCTTAGCGCCGTGCTGGTGTCGGGCGGTTACTTGTGGCTAGTGGCGCGGCGCACCGAAGTGGCAGTGCCCTGGCACCTGCTGGCTCGGCTGGCCCTGGCCTTTGGGCTGCTGTGCGGTGCGTGGTACTTGGTGCGCACCCACCTGGGTTTGTCGTGGTGGCTCGAAACGGCGCTGATGAGCATTTTCTTCACCGCGCTGCTGCCCGTTACGGGCCTGGTTTCGCGCCGCGACTTGCAGTTGTAGCCAGCGGTTGCCGGCGCTGAACGGCGGTTGCTTTCCGTTCTTTGTAGCCCCGAGCCTCAGCAAGTAACTACCCGCCAGTACCTATGCACGTAGCCGTAACGACCCGCTTTCTGCTGCCGGGCGGTCAGCTCGAAGGGCTGGGCCGCTACACCTACGAAACCCTGGCCGAGCTGGTGCGGCAGCGGCCCGCCTGGACGTTCCACTTCCTCTTCGACCGGGTTTTCGACCCGCGCTACCTCCTAGGGCCCAACGTGGTGCCGCACGTGCTTTATCCGCCCGCCCGCCACCCGCTGCTGATGCTGGCCTGGTACGAAGGCGCGGTGAGTGCCTGGCTGCGGCGGCACCGTCCGGCGGCGCTGCTCTCGCCCGAGGGCTTCACGGTGCTCGGCACCCGCGTGCCCCGCGTGATGGTGCTGCACGACCTGGCTTACCTGCACCGCCCGCAAGATATCGGTGGCCTGCAACACCGCTACTATGCCTACTTTCTGCCCCGTTTCGCCCGCGCCGTCGAGCAGCTCGTCACCGTCTCCGATGCCACCCGCCAGGACGTGGCCCTGCAGTACGGCCTCGACCCTAGAACCATCGCCATAGCTTACAACGCGCCGGCTGCGCATTTCCGGCCGCTGCTGCCGGCCGAGCAAGTGGCCGTGCGTGCCCGCTTCAGCGAAGGGCGGCCGTATTTTTTGTACGTAGGCGCCCTGCAGCCGCGTAAAAACCTGCCCAACCTGCTACGGGCCTTTGCTCTGTTTAAAGCTCAGGCCAGCCCAGCGGCTGAGGACGTGCAGCTCCTGCTAGTGGGCCGCGACGCCTGGCGCACCGGCCCCCTGCACGACACCTACCGGCAATTGCCGCCGGCCGTGCAGGCGGCCGTACGCTTCACCGGCCGCGTGAGCGAAACCGAGCTGGCAGGCCTGTATGCGGCAGCGTTAGCCACTACGTATGTGCCTTTTTTTGAGGGATTTGGGTTGCCCGTAGTAGAGGCGCAGGCTAGTGGTAGCCCCGTGCTCACGTCCAGCGTGTCGTCGCTGCCCGAGGCGGCGGGTGGCCCTACGGCGGCCCTGCTGCGCAACCCCCACGACCCCGCCGCCCTAGCCGAGGCCCTAGGGCTGTTGGCCCGTGACGAGGCCTTACGGGAGCGCCTGCGCGTGGCTGGCCTGGCCAACGCCGCCCGCTTTAGCTGGGCCAGTAGTGCGGCAGTGCTAGCCGCGGCCGTGGAGCGCGCCGCTGGGGAAGAGGCGAAACGCACCCCCTAGGACGCTATTTTTGTGGCATGGCCCGGACTCATCCCTACCAGTTCGCTTTTCACGTGTTGCCGCAGCTCATCTGGCGGCGGTCCGAATCCGTGCGCCATGAGCTGAGCGACCCACTGCTGGCTCGCGATCTGCTACTCTACGTGTGGGACAAAGCTGCCGAAAACCTGGCTTCGGCCGAGCGCGTGTCCTCGCGAGGCTTGCAGATAAGCTGGCACCAGGTAGCTGGCCGCGCTACTGCTTTGCTGCAGCTGCCTGCTGCCCAAGCTACTGGCGAGGCCCATCTCGCCGCCGTAGTGTTTGAGCGGCCTGCCAGCAGCTCTGTCGAGTACGAGCGCGTGCCCGACGACCTGGATGAAGACGCAGACCCGGCTGATTCGGGCGAGGCGGAGGAACAGCTACCGCGCTATTTTCTGCTTGAAGCAACCCTAGGGCGCAGTCCGGCCGAAAGTGGCACGCCCACCATGCTCGGCGAGTTGCGCGGCGAGCACCACCGCCACCACGCCCCTGGCCCGCCCGCCGGCCACCCCGACACCAGCCGCCGCTTCCTGCTCGCCCTGACCGAGTTGCTCGGTCCGCAGCCCGATGATGTGCCCTTTATGCGCGTAGTCCGGAGCTAAGCTCCTTGCCCAGGTTGGTGCGTAGTAGTGCTGGCCGCGCTCACCCGCGTGCAGCCGCCGCTTACTTGGTGACTACGACAATGTCGTTGCCAGCCTCAGGGTAGGTGAAGTGCCCGCCTACTACGCGTTTGCCGTTTACGCGGCACTCCCACACGTAAGTGCCCGGCGCGGGCTGCGGGGCCAAGCCTTTCATGTCCTTAAAATAGGTTGGCTCGGTCGGCTCGGAAGGGAAAAGTACGTCCACACCGTTCTCGCCCTTCGGTACGTCGCGCTCCAGCAAGTATTCTTGGTTGTTACGCTGGTTGGTAACGATAAACACGGCCTTATAGCCTCCTAGGCTATTGTACTTATCCAATACGCCAAGTTTAATGTGCGCGGTTGTTGATACCATCCAAGTCTGCGCCTTGGCAGAAATTGGCGCCACGAGGTAAAGGCTTAATAATGCAATTGATACTGTGATTAAGCGCATTTTAAAAGAAGGGTTGGAAGGGGTAGTTGTAGAATGCATAAACGAATTATTACTGGATGACTAGCAAATGTAATGATAGGAAAAAATACAGAACAAGTACTGCGTCAAGTATTTCGGTGGCTTTCGTAAAAAATGGCGCCAATACCTTGCGTGGCGCAACTTGCGCGGGTGAAGCTGGGTTAAGAAAAGAAGTTTGTCAGGTCCCACTCAGGCAGTCCAGCTGCCAGTTGTCACTAGTTTTTATGCGCCGCCGCCAGCAGCTTGCGCAAGCCGCCGCCGAAGCCACCGCCCGTGCCCAGCAGCAAGCAAGCACGCAGTGCAGCCTGTGCGAGCGCGACGTGCAGCATACCACCCGCCATCACCTCGTACCTCGCGAAGAGGGCGGACGCCACGGGGCCATTGCCAACCTCTGCCAGCCTTGCCACAGCAGCGTCCATCGCTTCTTGAGCAACCGCGACCTGGCTCAGAATTATTCTACCGTTGAAGCCCTGCGCGGGGCCAGCGAGCTGCGCGACTACCTCGACTGGATTCGGAAGAGTCGGGTGGAGCGCATTAGCAACCGGCGCGCTCGAAAATGATTGATACCCAGGAAGCTGTTGTTGAGCCTGCCGCCGCTGGTCCGCGGTATTTTGTGCCATTCGCTCAGCTGCGGCGGCAGCCTACCATCGTGGTAGATAGCACGGGCCTGGGGGCCGCCCTCACGCTGGCGCACTGGCGCGGCGCAGCTACGCCCCTAGCCCTGCGCGACGATACTAGCGCGGGCTCGGTGCTGCGGGCCCTAGGGGCACCCGCTACGCCAGGGCTAGAAGCCAGCGCCGTGACGGCTAATCACTTCGATATCGACGGGTTTGTGGGCGTATGGGCGCTGCTGCACCCCGAGCTGGCCTTGGCCCACGAAGAGCTGCTGCGCCTAGTGGCCCGGCTAGGTGATTTTCGGGAGCTGGATTGGCAGCACCCGCTGGCCGATACGGCGTTGCAGTTGGTATGCTGGCTGAACGCGGAAGAAAAGGCCCGCTTTTACGAGCCCTTCGGCGCACCTGCTCGCCGGCGGCGCGAAGATGAAGCGTCAGCTGAGAAGTTTGCTTGGTTTCTGCCGCGCTTTGCCCAAGTGCTACTACAACCGGAGTCCGGCCGGGACGTCTGGGAGCCCGAATACCAGCGGGTACTGGCCGCCCGCCAGGCCCTAGGGGGCCCGCTTACTGGGCGCCGCACCTACCCCGAGCTGGGCCTGGCCGTGGTGCAAACGCCTGTGCCGGTGCCGTACTACGCGCTTTTCGGCCCCACGGCGGGTTTCGACTGGGTGCTTGGCCTGTACGACGGGCAGCGCTACGAGCTGGAAGCCAAGTACACTACCTGGATTGACCTGGAAAGCCGCCCCACGTTGCCCCGCCTGCCACTAGCCCCGTTGGCCGCTCGCCTCAACGAGCTGGAAAAGAGCAATTACCGCTGGTCGGCCGACCCGCTCACCGATACCGGCCCGCTACTGCGCCTCACGGGCCGGCCCCTTACCAAAGCCGAGCGCTACGCCGACCCCGATGGCCGTCCTATCTACGCCTCATCCATCGCCCCTGCCACCCTGGAAGCCGAAGTAGTAGCTTACCTGCGAGCTGGTTACGTCGGCGTGGAGCCTAAGCGCTACTGGACCTGGGCCGAGGTGCGGGCAGCGAGCAGTAGCTAGGGCGTGTACACAGTCGCAAAAAAGACCGTCATGCTGAGCGCAGCCGAAGCATCTCTACCGAACAATGTTGCGCGATAGAGATGCTTCGGCTGCGCTCAGCATGACGGTCTTTTTTGCGACTGTGTACACGCCCTAGCCTTCGCATTCCTGCTCATTGCCAGCTACATCAACTACGCGCACGGTGCTGTTGCCAGCCGATACGGGCTGCACCCGAATCTGGGTGCCAATCCGCTCTTTTAGGTCGGCCACGTGCGAGATGACGCCAATCATTTTGCCGGTGTGCTGCAGGCGCTCCAGCGCGTCGAGGGCGGTATTAAGGGCGTCGGGGTCGAGCGTGCCGAAACCTTCGTCAATGAACAGCGACTCGATGCGGGCCTTGTAGCCGGCCAACTCGCTCAGCCCTAGGGCCAGCGCCAGGCTCACGAGGAAGCTCTCGCCGCCCGAGAGCGACGCCATGGGGCGCACGGTGTCGGCTTGGTCGTGGTCGATAATCTGCAGCTCTAGGTTGCGGTTGGGTGTCTTGAGAATGGTGTAGCGGCTAGTGAGCTGGCGCAAGCGCAAGTTGGCCAGGCGAGCCAAATGGCTGAGCGTAAGGCCTTGGGCAAACTGCGAAAACTTATCGCCCCGGGCCGAGCCAATCTGTTCGGCCAGGTCTTGCCACCGTTGCTGCTCGCGCTGACGGGCGGCCAGCTGCGTTGCGCCCTCCGCCAGCTGCTGGCGAGCCTGGTCGTCGTGGTGCAGCTGGCTGGCCACGCCACCCAGGCGCTGGTGCAGGCGCTCATTCTCCAGCTGCAGCTGTGCCAGGTCGGTGCTGAGGGTAGCGGTGGTGAGGGGCGTGAGGGCAGCCTCTTGATAATGAGTTAGCTCCTGCGCAAGGCGCTCGCACAGCTGGGCACTGGCTTGCTGGCTGGTGCGGTGCTGCTGGCGGCGCGCCCCTAGGGCCTCGGCTTCGGCCGGAGGCAGTAGTAGTTCCTGGGCCTCGGCGGCACTGCCAAAGCCCGCAGCGGCTAAGGCTTGGGCTAGCTCGTGGCGGCTGGCTTCGAGGGCTTCGGAGTGGCGGGCGTAGTCGGCTTTGCGCTGGGCCTGGCGCTCGGTGGTGCTGCCCAGGGCCTGTTGCTGGCGGGTGTGCTCGGCCTCGGCGGCGCGCTGGGCCTGGGCGAGGCGCTGGGTAGTTTGGTGCAAAGCCTCGCGCTCGGCGGCGGGGTCGGGGCCGGCATAGTGCGCCTGGCGAATCTGGCGCTGCGCTTCGAGCGCTTGGTTTTCAGTTTCTAGGGCAGCAGTGGTAGCGCGTAGAGCATCTTCTTCTTTGGCCAGGGCTTTAGCGCTAGTGTCGTGGGCAACCTGCTGGCTAGTGTGCTGCTGACGCGCTTCCTCCAGAGCCTTTTGCTGCTTGGCGTAGGTGGCGGCCCGCTCGGCCAGGGTGGCTAGCACGCCCGCAAAGGGCGAGGCCGCAGGTAGCGCCAGCTGGTGCGGCTGCAGCTTGCTTTGCACCACGTGGCGGTAGTTGGCGGCCTGCTCGCGCAAGTCGGCCAGGGTGGCTTTTTGCTGCGCCAGCTCTTTGGCCACGGCGCCGAGCTGGTGGGTGGCTTCGGTGGCGCGGGTAGCGGCGGCGTGGGCTTGGTCGCGGGCCTCGTCGTGCTGGCTGCGCAGGGCGTCGAGGTGCTGCTGCAGCTCGGCCAGGCGGGTGCAGGTAGTAGCCGCGGCGGCGTGGGCGGCTTCGGCTTCGGCCAAGGCTGTTTGCAGGGCGGTGGGCTCTAGCGGGGGGGCAGGGGCTAGGGCGGCGGCCAACGCGGTAGCCTGCTGGCGCGCTTGGTCGGCGGCAGCGGCGGCTTCGTGGCGGCGGGCGGCCCGCTGCTGCTGCTCGGTACGGCGGCGCTCCAGGGCCAGGTCGTGCTGGTGCAGCTCGGCAGCTAGAGCCCCTACGGCAGCTTTCTGCTGCGCCACACGCAATTCCTGCTGGTTGGCATCGGCTTGGTAGTCAGCAGAAAGTACGTGCTCCAGGGCGCCGCAGAGCGGGCAGGCTTCGCCGGGGCGTAGCTGGTGGCGGTGGGCATTGAGGTCGGCCAGGGTTTGCTGCAGGCGCTGCTCGCGCTCCAGGCTGTCGAGCAGGTGCTGGGCCTGGGTGTGGCGGTCGGCCAGTACGGCGCGGGCGGTTTCGGCAGTACCTAGGGCCTCGGCGGCGCTGGCGTGCTCGGTGGCCAGGGTAACGGCCTGCTGAGTTTGCTGCTCGGCGGTGTGGGCTAGGGGCAGTAAGCGCTGCAGCAGGTGCTGGCGGGCTAGCAGGTTGGCGGCTTGCTGGGTGTGATGGGTTGGCGCGTGGCCGGCTAGCAACGCTTGCTGCTCCTGCTGGCTGGGCCGGATTTGCTCGGCTAGCTGCTGTTGGCGGTGGGCGGCCTCGTCGGCGGCCTGCTGGTAACGCTGGCGCTCGGTGGTGGCGGTTTCGTGCTGGCGCAGCAACTGTGCTTGCTCGGTTTCGAGCTTGGCTAGTTCTTTGTTTACTTCTTCTAAATCAAGCAAGTCGCGCTTGATTTCGATGAGTGCTTCGCCCAAGCCAATCTCGTGCTGGTGCTTGGTGAGCCAAGCCTCTAGCGCCTGCTGCTGGCGGCTTAGGTCGTTTAGCTCAGCGGCGAGCTGCTGCCAGGCGCGGTGTTCGGCCGTATGAGCTTGAGTGCGGGCAGTGTGCTCGGCGCGGCGCTTGGCCAGTTGGGACTGCGCGGCGGCCAAACTAACGTCTTGGCGCTCGGCTTCTTGCAGCACAGGCCGTAGGCGCTCAGCCTCAGCTTCGGCCTGTTGCGCCTCGGCTTCGGCGGCGGTGCGGGCGCTGGCGGCAGCTTCGGCAGCAGCTAGCAGCGCGGGTAACTGCTGCTGCAGGCTGGCTAGCTCCTCGGCGTCGAATGCCAGCTCGCGGGCGGCGCGGTCACTGCCTTCGAGGGCCGGGCGTAAGGCTTCGGCACGCTCGTGGCCGGCCAGGCGCGCTAGCTCGGGCTGCAAGCGCACTTCGGCCAGTGCTAGGGCCTCAGCCTCGCGAGTAGCGGCTGCCAGCTGTCTGTCGAGTTGGTCTATGATAGTGCGCCAGGCTAGGCAGGCGCTCAGCTCCTGCTGGTGCCAGTACAGCAGCTCGGCCTCGTCGTGCAGCTCATCGAGCTGGGTTTCCAATTGCTGGCGCTCGTCGGGGGGCAGCAGGCGGGTGGCTTGCAGGGTAGCTTCCAGCAGCTTGGTTTGCTGCTCTTCCTCCTTGGCCTTCTCAAACGCCGCCACCGACAGCCGCGAGTAGATGCCCACGTTGGTCATCTTTTCGAGCAGGGCGCTGCGCTCGCGCTCGGGCGCGTGCAGGAAACGCGCAAACTTGCCCTGGCTCAGTAGTACTGCCTGCTCGAACTGCCCAAAGTCGAGGCCCGATAGCTCGCCCACCCGCGCCGGCACCAGCTCCTTGCCGCTCAGCATGGTTTGGCCGGTGGCGCAATCGGTGAGCGTCATGGCGTCCTGGTTGAGGCCGCCTTTGTCTTCGCCGCGGGTTTTGCGGCGCACTTCCCAGCGCGAGCGGTAGCGGGCGCGCGCCGCCTGGCCCGTGTCGGCATTGGTCTGAAATACCTCAAACTCAACTTCGGCCCAGGCGCCGGGAGCCTGGCGGCTCACCATCTCGCCCACTTGCCGGTCGTGGCGCGGCACCCGCCCATACAGGCCTACCGCAATGGCATCGAGCAACGTGCTCTTGCCCGCGCCCGTGGGGCCGGTTATCGCAAACAGGCCCGTGTCGGCTAGCGGCGAGGCATCGAAGCGGATAAGGTAGGGGCCGGGCAGCGAGTTGAGGTTAGCAAAGCGCAGGCTGAGAATCTTCATTAGTAAACCGAAGCCGAAAACCCCCGGGCCGGGTTCCCGTCGTACTTAATCTATCCTTAAAAATACGCCCGCCCACGCGGTTGCTGGCGGGGGCGGGCGCTAAGGGCAGGAAGTAAGAGTAACTACTTCGCTGGGGTAACACCAGCCTGGCGACGGGTGTCCTCGGCGCCGTAGAAAGCCATCTCTTGCTGGTAAGGGTGCAGGTCCCAGTTGGGTTGGGCGCGGGCTACGGCCACGGCGGCCTGCTGGATGGCCGCGCGCTGCTCGGGCGTGCACACGGTGCCAGTAGGGCTGGCTTGCATGGCGGCGTGGCAGCGCTCCAGTTCGGCTTCGAGCGCAGTAATCTGCTCAGCCCCCTTTCTGGGTAGCTTATCGGCGGGAGTGCGCTGCATCGTCAGGGTAGCGGGCGCGGCCGGGCCGGCCGCATTCAGCTCGGCGGACTGCTGGTCGGTAGTAACCTTGGCGTCGGCCGCTTGCTGCGCGGCTTTCTGGGCAGCCTTCTGCTCGGGCGTTAGCTTGGGAGCAGCAGCTGCGCGGATTCCTAGGCCAATGCCGGCGCCAATCAGATTTACCAAGGCGGCTTGTGCCTGCGCTTGATGAGCCGCCCCTAGGGCGAAAGCCATAAACGCAGAAAGTACCAGTTTTTTCATGGAATGAAGTAAGTGAGAGGTCTATATAGTAAAAGGTGTAGCAAGCTACTGCGCGCGGACGCACTTCTCCTAACTGCCTCGTTTTCGGCCGCGGTCCGCTTAAGTTTCGTCGCCGCCGAAGGCCAGCGGGTCGGCCTGGGCCAGCAGGCGGCGCAGTTCCTGGAAGGTATCAGTGAGGGCAGCAGCGCGCTCGGGCGGCAGGCCGGCTACGCGGCGCCGAAACACCTCGTCTACGGTCAACTCGTGCAGGTGCTCGATGGGCGCGGCCGGGCTGCCGGAGCCCCCTAGGGTCGTTTGCTCGGTGAGACGCTGGTGGCGCACGCCGCGCGGGGCCAGTACCTGGGCGCGCCGCTCCTTGAGGGCGGCCTGCACGCGGCGCTGCACCTCGGCAGGCGCCTCATCGGAATGCACTAGCACATCGGCCCAAGCCACTAGGCTAAACGCTTCGTTATCAAACTCCAGGATAGCCTGCTCCACCTCATTTAGCTCGCCGTGGAAGCGCTGCAGCCGGCGCGTCACCGGCACTGGCAGGGCCGTCACGGTGGGTGCGCCCGCGCCGGGGGCAAAGTCGAGCAGCAGCACCTGCTGCCGGTCGTCGGCCTCGGTGAAGGACAGCGGCACCGGCGAGCCGGCGTAGCGGATGCGCGCCTGCCCACCCACCACCTGCGGCCGGTGCAAGTGCCCTAGGGCCACGTAGTCAAACACTTCCGAAAAATGCTCGGCGCCTACTACGCCCAGGCCGCCGATGTGCACGTCGCGCTCGGCCCCTTCGCGGGCTTCGCCGCCGGCTGCGTAGAGGTGGCCGGTAGCTAGTACCGGGCGGTCGGCTTCGCGGTGGCGGCGCAGCAACTCGTGCTCGGCCAGGCGCTGGTAATGGCCCGCAATGCTGTCGCGGATGCGCAGCTGCCGGGCCTCGGGGGTTTCGCCGGCGCTGCTCAGGCGCAGGTCACGGTCGCGCAGGAAGGGCACGGCGGCCACTAGCAGGCCGGGGCGGCCCTGCGCATCGGGCAAGGTAAAAAACTGCTCGGCCGGGTCGGCGGGCACGCTGCCTACCACGTGCACGCGCAGGGCCCGCAGCAGGCTCCGGCTGGCGTTGAGCAGGGTGGGCGAGTCGTGGTTGCCGCTTACCACCACCACGTCGCGGCAGCCGGTGCCTTGCAGGCGCACCAAAAAATCGTAGTACAGCTCCTGGGCCGCGTGCGACGGCGAGGACGTGTCGAAGACGTCGCCGGCCAGCACCAGCGCCTCCACGTTGTGCGTGCGCACGGCTTCCAGCAGCCAGCCCAGAAAGGCGCGCTGCTCGGCTAGGCGCTCCTGGCCCGTTAAAAAATGCTGGCCCAAGTGCCAGTCGGCGGTATGCAAAACGCGCATCTACTCACTAAAATCCACGCAAAAATACGGAGGCTTGTGCTGGCTAGTAGGCCAACACTCTGGGCAAGTACAGCCGCCGGGCGGGCTAGGGGATAGGCTGAATAATAAATGGCTTTCAGGTGAAATTGTAGCCGTGATAAATATTACTTGCATAAGTATCATTTAAAGAGAAAGATAATTTCACTCACGGTCTCGTATAAAACTTTTTTTTAGTACATTAATGATGGGGATAATACAATCATGCTAGCATGGATTGCGTTAGAGGCGAGCTGCTGGGGCGCAAGCCAGCCAGCAGCGGGTTTGATTTTTCACCCCTTACTTCCCTTGGTTATGAACACGAAATTCCTCTTCGGCGGTGCCGCTCTGCTTGGTCTTGTTGCCTTCAGCCGTCCCGCTCAGGCTCAGGTTGTAGGTACTCCTACTTCTACGCCCGGCGTAATACCCAGCACTACGTCTGGCGCCCCCATCTCGCCCGGTACCACTATGCCGAGCCCCTCGGGCACTATTTCCCCGGTACCCGGTGCCGTGCCCGGCGCGGCCACTACCACTATAGGTACCACGGGCGTGTCGCCGGTAGGAGCCACCCCGACTATTACCACGCAGCCCATGACCACTACGCCGCGCTCGACCTCGACCACGCCCACCTCGCGCCCGTCGACGCGCCGCAGCACTACCACGCCGGCCAACACCGCAACGCGCCCCTAAGTAGGCAAGCTGCCGATAAGCCGATAACTAGTAGAGAAAACCTGACTGCCACGGCAGTTAGGTTTTTTTGCGTGCGGAGTAGCCAGTGAGCCTACGGCCAACGGCGCGTTGCGGAACAGACCGGCGTGGTAGGGCCTAGGCAAACGTTGCGCAGCCTGGGCACACCTTTTGCCTAGTAAGCTTGTTATGCCAGGGTGCGCCGCTGGAAGCATCTTTGCAGCGGTGATGCCGCCGGTTTGGCTAATGACCTTAATGGGCTTGCGCGCAGGCCTTTCTTTACCCGTATGAAAAAACTATTGCTGGCAGGGACCATCCTGCTGGGAGCCACTCAGGCCCACGCCCAAATTTTGCAACCCGTACACTGGAGCTACGCCGCCAAGCGCCTAAGCGCCACCGAGGCGGTGGTGCTGCTCAAGGCCACCATCGACCCAGGCTGGCACGTGTATTCGCAAAACATGGCCGATGGCGGCCCCGTGAAAACGACCATCACCCTCGACCCCTCCAAGGCCTACACTGCCGTGGGTAAGCCCACCGAGCCCAAGCCCACCTCGCGCCTCGAAAAGACCTTTAACATGCAGGTGAGCTATTTCGAGAAAGCCGTGGTGTTTCAGCAGAAAGTGAAGCTGGCGGGCCCCGGCGCTACCACCGTAAAGGGCAAGGTGGAATACATGGTGTGCAACGACGAGAAGTGCCTGCCGCCCGATGAAGTCGCGTTCAGCATCCCGGTGAAGTAAGGCCGCATGAAGCAATTTTTAACGTACTGCGTGGCTTGCCGCGCCTGGCGGAGCTGGCTGCTGGCCCTCTGGCTGCTGGCCGGCCTAGCTGCCCACCCGGCGGCGGCCCAAGACACGGTTTCGACCGACGATATTGAGTTTACGCCCGTAGACGCTGCCCCCGCCGCGCCCAAGGCCGACAGCGGGCGCCCCGCCCCTAGGACCGCTGCAACTGCCGCTACCGCCCCCGAGGCAGGTGGCACAGCTAAAATGCCGGCCACCGTGGCAGCACCCGCCTCCAGCACGCCCAACAACGCGCCGCTGCCCATGTCGCTGTGGCTCACGTTCGTGACGGGGCTGCTCGGCGGCTTCGCGGCCGTGTTCATGCCCTGCATCTTTCCGCTGCTGCCCATGACGGTGAGCTTCTTCACCAAGCGGGCCAGCAACCGGGCCGATGGGTTGCGCAAGGCCTTCCTGTACGGCAGCAGCATCGTGGTTATCTACGTGGCCCTCGGGCTGCTGATTACCGTGGTGTTTGGGGCCGATGCGCTGAATAACCTGGCTACCAACGGCGTTTTCAACCTGGCGTTTTTCGTGCTGCTGGTGGTGTTTGCTTCGTCGTTCCTAGGGGCTTTCGAGTTGACCTTGCCCAACTCGTGGGTGAGCAAGGCTGACGAGCAGGCCGACCGGGGCGGCATGCTGGGCATCTTCTTCATGGCGGCCACGCTGGCGCTGGTGTCGTTTTCGTGCACCGGGCCCATCATCGGCACGCTGCTGGTGCAGGCGGCTTCGTCGGGCCAGCTGCTGGGGCCGGCCATAGGTATGCTGGGCTTCTCGCTGGCTTTGGCCACGCCCTTCACGCTGCTGTCGCTGTTTCCGGGTTGGCTGTCGTCGCTGCCCAAGTCGGGTGGCTGGCTCAACTCAGTGAAGGTGGTGCTGGGCTTCCTGGAGCTCGCGCTGGCGCTGAAGTTCTTATCCAACGTAGACCTGGCCTACCACTGGGAGTGGTTCGACCGCGAAATTTTCCTAGTGCTCTGGATTGTGATTTTTGCCATGCTCGGCTTCTACCTGCTCGGCAAACTACAGTTCTCGCACGACAGTCCGCTGCCCTTCGTCACGCTGCCGCGGCTATTCATGGCCATTCTGGTATTTGCCTTCACTACCTACCTGGTGCCGGGCCTGTGGGGCGCGCCGCTGCAAGCCGTGGCTGCCTTCCTGCCGCCCCAAACCACCCAGGATTTTGACCTGTACACGCCCACGCTGGGCGGCGGCCCAGTAGCCGCCGCGGGGCCGACTACGCCGCGCACCGTGCATAAGTACGCCGATATCTTCAAGGCACCCCTAGGGCTCGACGCGTACTTCGACTATGAGGAGGGCCTGGCGGCGGCTAAAGCCCAGCACAAGCCGATTCTCATCGACTTCACGGGCCACGCCTGCGTGAACTGCCGCAAGATGGAAGCCACCGTGTGGCCCGACCCCACGGTGCTGCCCGTACTGCGCAATCAGTACATACTTATTCAGCTCTACGTGGACGATAAGACCGAGCTGGCCCCGGCCGAGCAGGTTACGTCTAGCTTCAGCGGCAAAAAAATCAGCACCATCGGCAACAAGTGGAGCGATTTTCAAGCCAGCCGCTTCAACTCTAACTCGCAGCCTTTCTACGTATTGCTTGGGCCCGATGGCCGCCAGCTGGCCCAGCCCCAGGGTGCCAACTACGACCCGGCCAACTTCGCTGCCTTCCTGCAAAGCGGGCTGAAAGCGCTGTAGCAATCGGCGCGTTGCGCCGTAAAAGCCCGGTGCCTGGCCAACCGCCAGGTGTCGGGCTTTTTTTGTGGGTGGCCGCACCATCGTCGAGGTCGGCGCGCCGTACAACGCGTTACCCGCGGGCTGCCGGCTCTTCTCACCCCCTAGGCCCCGCGCGCCTCCATGAACCAGCGCTTCTTTCTTTTTGCCCTCGTGCTCGGCTTAGCCCTGCTGAGCCGCCCCGCCTTAGCACAGGTGCCCCGCGCTACGGTTGCCGCGCCCGCCACGCCCGCCGTGCCCCAAACCGGTAGCGTATCCGACGCCAGCAGCCGCAGCCTGACGCTGCCCGCCCCCTCCGTGCCCAACCACCCCGGCGGCTACACCGACAAGCACCTCGACGCCATGCCCAACTCGCTCTATCCTAACGGTGTGCCGGTGCGCAACATCGACAACGGTACCCGCAGCAACGACCAGCCCCGCAGCGGCCAGGCCATGCCCGGCTCGCAGCCAACCAAAAGCATTTTTAAAGGCCGCAAGCGCCGTGACAGCTAGCGCGCACTTAAATGCCCATAAAAAAAGGCGCTCGAAGTGAGCGCCTTTTTTTATGGGCCAAACTACCGATTAAAGAATCTGCTTGCCAGTCATGGCCTGCTTGATGGAGTGGTTCATGACGCGCTCGGCGAAGGGCCGGGTCAGCTCGTCTAGCTCGTCCATGCGCCGCAGGATGAGGTCGCGGTCGGCACCCCCTAGGGCCGCGCGCAGCTCGGTAGTCTTGGCCTGGGTGGTTTCTACCTCGCTAGTTTCCAGCAGTTCGCGGTTTTTAGTAAGGAAGCGCTCGACCTGGTAGAGCAGCTGCTCGGCGGCGGTGCGGGCCTCGATGAGCAGGCGGGCGCTCACGTCCTGCTTGGCATTGGTGAGCGAGTCCATCAGCATCTGCTCTACTTGCTGGTCGGTGAGGCCGTACTGGGGCTTGATTTCGACTTGCTGGCGGGTGTCTGAGCGCAACTCCACGGCTTCCACGCGCAGGATACCGTCGGCATTGAGGAAGAAATTGACGTCAATTTTGGGTAGGCCCGCCGGCATGGCCGGGATGCCGCTCAGCACGAACTCGCCCAACTTACGGTTTTCCTGCACTAGGTCGCGCTCGCCCTGGAAAACGCTGATTTTCAAGTTGACTTGGCCGTCCACGCTGGTCGTGTACTGGCGCCCGGCCTTGGTAGGTATCTTCGAGTTGCGCGGGATTATCGAGTCCATGAGGCCCCCTAGGGTCTCGATGCCAAGCGTAAGGGGCGTCACATCGAGCAGCAGCACGTCGCGCCGGTTGCCGGCCAGGATGTCGGCCTGAATAGCCGCCCCTAGAGCCACTACCTCGTCGGGATTGAGCGAGTTGTTGGCCGGCTGGCCGAAGAACTTGCTCACCTCGTCGTACACCAGCGGCACCCGCGTCGAGCCGCCTACTAGCAGCACCGCATCGAGGGCGGTGGCGGCCACGCCGGCATCGGCCAGGGCCTGGCGGCAGGCCGTGAGGGTGCGCTCGACCAGCGGCCGGGCCAGCTCGTTGAAGTCGGCTTTGGTCAGCGTCACTACCTGCACTTGCCCGGCCTCGTCGATGAGCTGGGTGGTGAAGTCGTCGTGCTGGCTGAGGTAGCGCTTGGCCATTTCGGCGGCCAGGCGCAGCTGCTGCCGCAGGGCCGGCGCGGTAGCGTAGGTGGCAGGCAGCTGAAACTGCTGCTGCCAGTGCTCCACCACGGCGCGGTCCAGGTCGTCGCCGCCCAGCCAGGTGTCGCCGGCCGTGCTCAGCACCTCAAAAATGCCCTGGTGCAGGCGCAAGATGCTGATGTCGAAGGTGCCGCCGCCTAGGTCGTACACGGCCACGGTCTTTTCTTCGGCGGGGTCGAGGCCGATGCCGTAGGCCAGGGCGGCGGCGGTGGGCTCATTCACAATGCGCAGCACTTCCAGGCCCGCCAGGCGGCCAGCGTCGCGGGTGGCTTGGCGCTGCGAGTCGTTGAAGTAGGCTGGTACTGTGATAACAGCGCGGCGCACGGGCGTTTTCAGGGCGTGCTCGGCCCGGTGGCGCAACTCGGAAAGGATGTCGGCCGACAGCTCGATGGGTGAGTAGAAGCGTTCGCCCACGCGCACTTTCACGAGGCCTTCGGTATCGTCGTCAATCACCTTGTAGCCCAGCTGCCCGGCGTGCTTGCCCAGGTCGCGGTAGCTCTTACCCAGCAGGCGCTTCACCGAGTAAATGGTGTTGGCTGGGTCCAGGGTCAGGAACTCCTTGGCGTCGTTGCCCACCACGGGCGCGCCGCCGTCGGGCGGAAAGTGGATGACGCTGGGCACGATGGTGCCCCGGCCCAGGTCGTTGATGGCAGCCGGCTGCCGCGTTTCGGGGTGCACGTAGGCCACGAGGCTGTTGGTGGTGCCCAGGTCGATGCCCACAATCAGCTCCTCTTGCTGCAAGGCGCCGGTGGCGAGGTTAATGGCAACTTTAGCCATGAAGGGTAGGGGAGAGCGAAGCTGCTAGGCAGCTACTAAGACTGGAAAAGAACTAAACAAAAATGCGCGCCAAATGGCCCGGCAAAAGTAGTTCTGGACGCTCCGCGCTCCGCTTGATACCTAGAGCGAAAGAAGGTATTGTACAACATTCGGGCATTTTAGAAATCTGGAAATCCGGCTCCGAATGCTGGACGTAACTACTTTCGCTAATAGCATAAAAATCAGGTTTTTTTGTGCAGTAGTAAGTTTCAATAAAAGTTTTCTTTTCTTTCATCCACCCATTTTTCAACCCCTTTTTCTTACATGAAGAAAAACCTTACTCGTCCCGCACTCCGGATTGCGTTGGCGGCTGCTGCTGTAGGCGGCCTGCTGACCTGGAGCGGGCACACCAACCGCCTGGAGGCCTCCTCGCACCGCGAGGCGCCGCTCATTGCTGACGACCCGTTGGCCGATAACACCGACGTGTATGCCTTCCGCGACCCGTCGGACCCGGAGATGGTTAATATCATCGCCAACTTCATCCCGTTTCAGTTGCCGCAGGGCGGGCCGAACTACTACCACTTCGGGGAGAATATTCGCTACGAGATTCACATTAAGAACGACCCGACTCGCCCCGGCGATGACCTTACGTTCCGATTTACGTTTACGCGCACCAATCAGGACCCGACTACCCACTTTAACATCCGGTTGGGGAAAGAGAACCTGAAAACAACGTACAAGCTAGAGCAAAGCCAGCGCGGAGGAGCTTTCATTACCCTGGTAGACCAGGGAGTAGTGCCAGCCTACAATGTGGGGCCCCGCGCAATTAGCAGCCCGGTTGGGTTGAATGCGCCTAGCTATGATGCGCTAATGGCCGGAACTGTGTTGCCGGCCGGTGGCGGCAAGGTATTCTGCGGCCCCGTGGATGACCCGTTCTTCGTTGATATTGGTGGAATTGAAGACTTAGGCGGCGTGCGGCCCATGAGCCCGCGCGATGGCCTGTTTCACAAGAACGTGAATACCATTGCGCTGCAGCTGCCAATCTATAAGCTGCAGAAAATCGGTAAGACCGGCGCGCAAGCGGCCAATATCCTGGACCCCGACTACGTAATTGGCGTGTGGGCTTCGGCCAGCCGCCCGGCCCTGCGCACGCTGGTAGCCCCCGACGCCAATGGCAACACTACCGGCGCCCAAACTGTATCGGGCGACTACGTGCAGGTGTCGCGCCTAGGCATGCCGCTCACCAACGAGGTGGTAAACCCCATCGGCAACAAGGACGAGTTCAACGCCCACACGCCCTATTCGGAGAACGCCGCCTTCCAAGCCAACTTCGTGAACCCGGAGCTGGCGCTGTACATGGCCGACAATATGCCTAAAAACGGCGCGGCACCTAAGCCCGCTGGCCAGACGTACTACGGCGAAGCAGTGCCTGGTTTTAGCCCCCTGCGCATTCAGTCGAAGTCGCTGGCCGGCCAGCCGGGCCTTCCCTCTAATGGCTTCGACTTCCGCAATGGCGCCAATGGTTTATCGGTGCTGACGACTGCCCAGCGCGCTGGTACCGTATTTGCCGACCCCACTTTTGGTCCCATCCTGCTGCAAGCGGGCAAGCCACGCTCGGCTGACTTGCTGCCCATCTTCCTGACGGGCGTGCCCAACGCGCGGCCTTACCAGCTAGCTACCGGCAAAAACGGCAACCCCCTGGCCGCTGGCAAGCCATTTATTAACAACTTCTTGCCCGTGGTAGGCGATATGCTGCGCCTGAACATGGCCGTGCCCGCTACGCCCCGCAACTCGGCCGATTTCAGCTCGGAGGGCCTGCTGGCCGCCGCCAAGCTAGGCTTGGTTGACTCGCGCTATAACGGCAGCACCGACCTGCAGAACATTCCTAACATGGATGGCTTCCCCAATGGCCGCCGCCTGGAGGATGATGTAGTGCGCATCGAGCTGCAAGCAGTGAGCGGCGTGGTGCTGGCTTCCATCGGCCTGTGGTACGATGACTTTGGCCCTGCCGATACCAACCCGGTAACGCCCCAGCTGGGTAGCGTGCTTGGCTTCACGACCGGTATCGAGCGCAACGACACTACCTTGAAGGCTGCCTTCCCGTACGTGCAGGCTCCCTGGTCGGGCGTTAAGGCGCAAGTGAAGGACGTGTCGCAGTACCAGATGATGGCTGGCACGACCACTTCGGCGGCCGGCGCGATGGCTATCCAGCCCACCCTGACCAACATGCAGGTATACCCGAACCCCATGAATGAGCAGACCACCTTCCAGCTCAACGCGGGTGTAGCTAGCAACCTCACCATTGTGGTGAGCGATAGCCAGGGCCAGCGCGTGGCCACCCTGGCCAATGGCAAGAGCTTCAGCAAAGGCACCCACGAAATCAGCTGGCGCCCGGACCGCAACCTGCCGACCGGCCGCTACATCGTGACGGTATACAGCGGCAGCACCAAGCTGCAATCCATACAAGTGCAGCGCAACTAAGCAGCCCTGCCCGAATAGCCAGAGCCGCCGCATGACCTGCGTCAGCGGCGGCTCTTTTTTTCGCGGCCTGCTTCGTTGTTTCGGTAGCTAGCGGCGCAATGCGCTCGTAAGTTGCAACTGGGTGCGTGCGAAAAACACGCTTACTGCGTTGGTCAGGTTGGTCTTTAATTCTGTCTTCTAGCTTCTTTTCTGTGCGTAAAAACCTCTACCCCCTACTGCTAGTAGCCTTCGCATTGGCTGTGGTAGCTATTGTTATTTTTAAAAAATCTAACTCATCTGCTTTGCCCGAGCCGAAGGACCGCGTCGGCAACCTGGCCCTAGGGGGCGAGTGGGTTAATACCAAAGCCGCGATGCAGGGCCTGCTAGCCAAGCTGCGCGCCGACCCCAACGACCAGAAAAGCCGCCTGCTGCTGGCCGAAGCCTACATGCAGGAAGGCCGCGTAACGGGCAACCACCCGTATTACGACGCGGCGGCGATGGAGCTTTTGCAGCAAGTGCTAAAATCCGACCCCGAAAGCTTTGAAGCACTGTGCTGCCAAGCCTCGCTGAGCCTCACGCAGCACCACTTTTCGCAGGGGCTGGCGCTGGCGCAGCAGGCGCAGGAAATTAACCCCGGCAGCGGCTACGTGTACGGCCTGCTCACCGACGCCAACGTGGAGCTGGGCCGCTACGCCCAGGCCGTGCAAATGGCCGACAAGATGAACCAAGTGCGCCCCGACCTGGCCGCCTACGCCCGCGTGAGCTACCTGCGCGAAATTCACGGCGACGTGCCGGGCGCCATCCAGGCCATGGACATGGCGGTGAAAGCCGGCTACCCTGGCCTAGAGCAAACCGAGTGGAGCCGCGTGGCCCTAGGGCACCTTTACGAAGTGAGCGGCCACCTGCCCGAAGCCGAGGGCTACTACCAGCAGGCGCTGCAGCTGCGCGCCAACTACGCCTACGCGCTGGCCGGGCTGGCCCGCGTGGCCGCCGCGCGCCACGACTACGCCACGACCATTAAAGACCTAAACCTGGCCCGCGCCACGGTCAATGACTACGCTTTTACCGACGAGCTGGTGGATGTGTACCGCCTCAACAACCAGCCCGCCGAGGCCGACAAAATGGCTCGCGAATCGGTAGCCATGCTGGCCGATGCCGCTCAGCAAGCCAACGACAACGAGCAGTTGGGCCACTACGCCGACCGCGAGCTGGCTTACGCCTACCTCAAAGTCGGAGAGCTAGATAAAGCCCTGGAGCACGCCAAAATTGAGTATGCCCGCCGCCCCGACAACATCGACGTGAATGAAACCCTGGCTTGGGTTGACTATAAGCGCGGCGACTACAAAGAGGCCGAGAAGTACATGGCGGTAGCCCGTCGCACCAACTCGCAAAATCCCGTGCTGCTATGCCGCGCCGGCCTCATCCTCACCAAAACCGGCAAGGCCGCCGAAGGCCAGGCGCTCATCACCAAGGCCCTGAATACGGCGCCCTATCTCAACCCCGAGGTGGAGGCTGAGGGTAAGAAAATGCTCGCTGCGCGCTAGGCAAAAGCACTTCTACTGAGTGTGATGAAACCTGATTCCGTTTGCCACTGCGAGCGCCACACGGCAACCGCTCCAAAACGATGCCGTTCGGAAGTCGTTCTGGGGCCGTTACCACGTCGCGTTTGCCACGGCATACGAGCTTGGGCGCCACTAGCCTTCTTACTCCTGCTGCTGGCCCTGCCCGCCAGCGCCCACGTCATCGACGCCGACCTAAGCAAGCTCTCGCGTACCCAGATTTTCTGGACTTACATCCAACTGGGCTTTACGCACATTCTGCCCCTAGGCTTCGACCACATTCTCTTTATTGTCAGCCTCTACATTCTAGAGCCTAAGCTCAAGCCGGTACTATTTCAGGCCACTGCCTTCACGGTGGCGCACTCTATCACGCTGGGGCTGGCCATGTACGGGCTCATCAAGCCCCCGAGCAGCGTTGTGGAGCCCATTATTGCGTTGTCCATCCTGTTTGTGGCCATCGAGAATATTCTCACGACTAAGCTGAGTCCGTGGCGGTTAGTTATCGTGTTCGGCTTCGGACTGATTCACGGTATGGGCTTCGCCAGCGCGCTTACGGGCCTAGGGCTGCCGCGTCAGGATTACTTCGGCTCGCTCATTTCCTTCAATGTGGGCGTCGAACTGGGCCAGGTCACCATTATTCTGTTGTGCTGGCTGCTGGTAGGCCGCTGGGCCGCCAGCCGGCCCTGGTACCGGGCGCGGGTGGTGGTGCCGGTGTCCGTCGTTATCGGCCTGATTGCCGCCTACTGGACAGTTGACCGTCTGCTGGCCTGAGTATCCTATTAAGTTGTTAATTACTGGTTACTGGATGCCATTAACTAGTTGAAAATTAAGTAGAAGTAATTACTAATCTGATTGATTTAGAACGACTGCCTGCACTTTATGCTTCGTCTGCTACTCACTTGGCTCTTGCTGCTCAACTACCTGTTGGTAGTAGGGGTGGGGCTGCTCGTGAGCCGGCCACCGGAGCCTCTTTTCTCGGCAGCGCATCCTTACGTGCACAGCAAGGACTGCCAGCAGCACAACTACCTGCGCCTCGACTGCTTCGAGCGTTGCAACGGCGACCAGGCCAACCTGCACCACAAGCTGCCTACCGGCACCGGCCTCCACTTCCTGGCCCAACTCAAAGGGCTTGATGTGCACTGCCCGGCCTTGCTGCCGGCCGTTTTGCCTGCTCCTGCGGCGCAGTGGCGAGCAGCCAAGCACCCCTTATTGGCTGGTGCACGGTTACCGGTTGCCCTCAGCGGGCGCGACTATCCTCCACCTCAACGCGGTTGAAACTACCCAACCCCTGGCGGCCGTCCGGCCCTAGGGTGCTCCGGCGCGGCTAAGGGCCAGCGCGGCGAGCCAGTGTATAGTTTCATGATGAGGCCAGGGCCTAGGGCCGCTGGCTTGCTAGCGCGTTGATATGCAGCTTATTTACGAAAAGAAACACAAATGGCGCCAGCTTTGGCTGCTGGCAATTCTGCTTGTTAGCGGGCCGTTGGCTTGGGCGCAGCGCCCGGCCGGGCTGCGCGGCACGGTGGCCGATTCGCTCTCGGGCCAGCCCCTGTCAGGCGTGAGCGTAGGACTGGTGGGCCAGCCGGGTGGCACGGCTACTGATGCCCTAGGGCAGTTTCAGCTGCGCAACCTAGCGCCTGGCACCTACCAGCTACGCGTAGGTGCGCTGGGCTACCGCGCCCAAACTGCTTCCGTGACGCTGCTGGCCGGCGAAACCCGCGGCCTGACTCTGACGCTGGCTGCTAGCCCCCTCGACCTGGCCGAAGTAACCGTGAGCCAGCCGCGCGACCTCAACCAGACGCTGGCCGCCATTTCACACATCGACCAAACGCTGCGGCCCATCAACTCGGCCCAGGACCTGCTGCGGCTGGTGCCGGGTCTGATTATTGCCCAGCACGCGGGCGGCGGCAAGGCCGAGCAGATTTTCATCCGGGGTTTTGATGCCGACCACGGCACCGACTTCGCGGTGAGCCTCGACGGCATGCCGGTGAATATGGTGAGCCACGCCCACGGTCAGGGGTATGCCGATTTTCACTTCGTGATTCCCGAAACGGTAGAGCAACTCAAGATTTACAAAGGGCCTTACACAGCGCGCTTCGGTGACTTTGCCACGGCTGGCGCCGGCGAGTTCAACACTAAAACCAGCCTCGACCGCAGCCAGGTGAAGCTCGAAGTAGGCCAGTACAGCACCTATCGGGCGCTGGTGATGCTCGACTTGCTGGGTACGCACCACTTACTCAGCAAGAAACCGGAGAGCGCCTACGTGGCGGCCGAGTACAATTTCACGAATTCATACTTCGATAATCCGCAGCACTTCAAGCGCTTCAATGGCCTGGCCAAGTACACCGGGCAGCTCTCGGACAAGACTTCGCTGGTGCTGCTAGGCTCGCACTTTCAGTCGAGCTGGGATGCCAGTGGGCAGATTCCGGAACGCGCCGTGGAAGAAGGGCTTATTTCACGCTTTGGCAGCCTTGACCCCAGCGAGGGCGGCAGCACCCGGCGCACCAATGCCTACGCCATCCTGACTACCGCTTTACCGCACGATGCGGTGCTGCGCCAGCAAGCCTACTACTCGCGCTACTACTTCGACCTGTTTTCCAACTTTACTTTTTTCAAAGACAACCCCGTTGAGGGGGACGAGATAAACCAGCGGGATACTGGGCGTAACGTGTGGGGCTACACCGCTACTTACGACCGCGACGACTACCTAGGCGGGCGCCACCTGCACTCGACTGCGGGCATAGGCACACGCCTCGACCAGGGCGGGCTGCTGCTACGCCACGCCGTGCGGCGCGTGCCCACCGACACGCTCAGCGTGGGCCGCCTGCACGAGCAAAACGTGAACGCCTACCTCGACGAAACCCTTGAGCTGACCAACCGCCTGAGCGTGAATGCGGCGCTCAGGGCCGACTTTTTCGTGTTCGATTTTCGCGGGCGGACCGCCGACTCGACTGGGGTGCTGGGGCCGTTGCGCGGGCGCGTCAATGCCGCGCGGGTGTCGCCGAAGCTCAATTTTTACTATCAGTTATCGCCGACAGTGCAGCTGTTTGTGCGCTCGGGGCTAGGCTTTCACTCCAACGATGCGCGGGGGGTGGTGCGCGCTACCAACCCGGCCCAGGCCCTGCCCCGCGCCACTGGCTCGGAGGTAGGCAGCACCTTTAAGCCCGTGCCCGAGTTGGTGCTGAATGCCGCGCTCTGGTACCTGCGCCTGCAAAACGAGCTGGTATACTCGGGCGACGACGGCACTACCGAGAGCGTAGGTGCCACCCGGCGCTTTGGCCTCGACGTGTCGGCGCGCTACCAGCTCACGCCCCGGCTCTTTCTCGACGCCGACGCCAACTACAGCCACGGCCGCCTGCTCGAGCGCGCCGAGAATGACAACTACATCCCGTTGGCGCCTACCTTCACTAGCACTGGCGGCATCACGTACCGGCAGCCTAAAGGCTTGAGCGCCAGCTTGCGGTACCGCTACATTGATAGCCGCCCGGCCGTAGAAGACAACAGCATCCGGGCGCACGGCTACTTCCTGCTCGATGCCGTGCTCAGCTACACCCGGCCACGCTACCAAGTGGGCGCCAGCGTGCAAAACCTGCTAAACGTGAACTGGAATGAAGCTCAGTTTGCGACTACTAGCCAACTGCGCGGCGAAGCCATGCCGATAACGGAGCTCAACTACACGCCCGGCACGCCCTTCTACCTGAAGCTGAACGGCAGTATTTTCTTCTAAACTAAAGGGTGCTTGGCAGCGGGGGCGTTGGCGGTAAAACCGCTGGCCGGCCGCCAAAATAGTTAAGTCGCTTCTGGTTCTATGCTTCGTCCGCTGCTCGTTATGCTCTTGCTGCTCAACTACCTGCTGGTGGTGTGCGCAAGCGCGCCCGAGCGACCCGTGGCGCGGCCCTTCGATTACGTGCACCACGCCGACTGCCAGCTGAAAAACGCCTGGCGTGGTGGCACCTGCTTCGACGACTGCAACGGCGTGCAGTACCAAGTGCAGAAGGGGCACAAGTCGGGCGCCTGGCAGCAGCTGCTTACCATGCTTAAAGGCTTGGATATGCACTGCCTGCCTACCACGGCGAAAATAGCCCTGGTGCCCACTTGGCACCCGGTAGTGTGTTGGCAGCTGGCCAGCCCCGCCGCCATGCCAAACGGTGTGCGAGAACGCATTGAGGCCCCACCCCGCCGGGGATAAGTTGCGCGGCCGCCCGACTGGGTGGCTGGTTCGTCTTATCTCCCATCGTGGCCTCGGCGCGTGCCGGTTGGCTGCATATTCCTCTTATTTCGTGAATTTTTTATTTTCTAACCTCGCTGTTAAGGCAGCGGTTTCGGCGGCGGTGTGCCTGCCACAGTCAGCATCTGGCTTGCAGGTCAGCCAGTCAGCTCGTTTTGCAGCCAAGCTCTCACAGGCGCAAGGCAATCCGGTGGATAAGCGTAGCCATCGGCGTTCCGACCACTCGCGTTACCACGCGCAGTGCCGCCGGGCAATGGCTTTTTAGCCCCCTAGGCCCGTAAGCGGCTGGTAAGAAGCTTCAGTAAACTGGCCGCGCCAGGGCCTTTTTGATGCAAAAAGACCCTGGCGCGGCTGTAAGCTGCCTAACTTTGGGTATGAGCTGCTTGTCAATTCGGTGGGTAAAGCGCGGCTTCTCGGTGCTGCTGGGGCTGGGCGGGTGCTGGCTGGCCGCTTGCCAGCAGTCGACTGGGCACTCGGCTGCCCTAGCCCCCCTGCCGCATCCTGTAGCCGCTGTTGCCCAGGCAGCGCTGCCCGACTCGCTGCGCCTGACGCCGGTGCCGGCCGTGGCCGATGTGCCCGACACGCTGCGCCAAGCCATCAGCCAGCTCTACCAGCAGCTGGGGCCCGATACGGTGGGCCTGCGCCCGGCCGTGCTGGAGCAGGCCTGCGTGGGCTACCTCACGCTGCACCCCACCGGCCGCATCGAGCGGGCGGGCGTGCTGGCCGTGGCCGATATGGACCTGCCCAATACCGAGAAGCGCCTTTGGGTGATTGACCTGGCCGCCGCCAAGGTGCTGGCCCATAGCCTGGTGGCGCACGGCCAGGGCTCGGGCCACCTGCGCGCCCGGCGTTTTTCCAACCAAGAAAGCTCAAACTGCACTTCCCTAGGGTTCTACCGCACCTCGGGCACGTACGCCGGCAAGCACGGCTACTCGCGCCGCCTCATGGGGCTCGACAAAGGCCAGAACGCCAACGCCTTCGACCGCTACGTAGTGCTGCACGCTGCCGACTACGCTAGCCCAGCCTACGTGCAGGAGCACGGCCACCTGGGCTACAGCAAGGGCTGCCCGGCCCTGCCCGTTGAAGAGTATCGCCACATTATTAGCACCTTGCGCGCGGGTAGTCTGCTGCTAGTGAGTGGGCCCGGCCTGGCTTCGCGCTGGCTCGATGGGCCGGCCGCTGGTCGTCGTTTTGCCCGCCGCGGCTGGCGCTAACCCTAGGGTCGGGAATCTTTTTGCAAAGTCCAGCCTTGTAGCCCGACCCAGAATTGGATTTTTTCGTATCTTCCTTCGTCGGTTCGTGGTAGTTCCCGTCTCCTCCGACTTTAAGCTTATGAAGCCGCATCCTCACCATCATACCAGCGTAGTGCAGCGCCGTCGCGGTCTGCGCCGCCGTGCTAAGCAGTTGGCCCGCCGCGTATTGCCGTTTGTGGCCGCGTTGTTTCTGGCTAGCCCCGTTGCCGGCCCGTTGCTAAAGTCTACGGCCCACTCGGTAGCGCCCATGGCCCCCGTTACGCGGGTGGTGGCTTCCCCGGTGGCCTCTTTCGACGCGGCGGCCCAAAACCTCTACGACCAGGTGGGCGCCGCACAGGAAGGCTTGCGCTTTGACGTATTTCAGCGCGCCTTGACCGGCTACCTGAACCTGCGCCAAGCGGGCAAGCTTACTGGGCCGCAGGGCCGCCTGGCCGTTATCGACTTCGACCTGCCCAGCACCGAGAAGCGTTTGTGGGTATTCGATTTGGGTACGCGGCAGTTGCTGTTTCATACCCTGGTGGCCCATGGCCACAATTCGGGTGAGAATGAAGCGACGCACTTCTCGAACACCGACGAGAGCAATATGAGCAGCTTGGGCTTTTACGTAACCGGCACGCAGTACGAGGGTAAGCACGGCCACTCGTTGCGCTTGCTAGGACTCGATGAAGGCTTCAATACCAATGCTGCCGCCCGCTCGGTGGTGATGCACGGCGCCGACTACGTGAGCGAGGAGTTTATTCGCCAGAATGGCCGCCTGGGCCGCAGCCTCGGCTGCCCAGCCCTGCCCATTGCCCAGTATTCACAGATTATTGATGCCCTCGGCGACGGCAGCTGCTTGTTCATCAACCGCACGGGGGCTGGTTACACCTCCAAATACTTGAACCAGGATACCGCCCAGCTGGCCTTGCCCAGCAGCGGGCTGTCGGCCACGCAAGGCTAGTTTCCAATCAATTATAGCGCGGGCCCCGGCTTTCGAATGGTAGCGACAAGCTACGTCGAAAGCCGGGGCTCGTCGCGTTGTGCACAACCTAGGCCATCTTTGCGGGCATGGTTGGCCAGTTGCTTGCTCGTTTTCGTGTGTTTCGCCGGCAGCGCCGCGAGCAAGCGCGCCGCGCCACCCTCGACCAAATTGACGCAAGTGCCCTAGCTGCCCAGGCCCCGCCCGAGGCTGGCTGGGTACTGCTGCTGCGCACCGACTCGATTGGTGATTACCTGTTGTTTCGGCCCTGGCTGCGGCAGTTCGCGGCCGAGGTGCATAGCCGGGGCCAGCGCCTCACGCTGCTGGCCAATGCGCTGTGGGCCCCACTCGCCCGCGCCTGGGATGCTGACTGCTTCGACGAACTGCTGGCCGTGGATGTGGGCCGCTTCAACCGCGACCTGAGCTACCGGGCCGAGGTGCTGGCTGGCGTCGGGGCCGCTGGTTTTGGGCAGGTAATCAACCCCTTGCACGTGCGGGTGCCCGAAATAGAAAACTTCATTCGCTTTCTGCGGGCGCCGGTGCGCATTGCCAGCCAGGGCGCGCACCAGGCCGGGGCGTGGTTTGCAACGCTCAACGCCGGCTACTCGCAGCTGCTACCGAGTGCGCCCGAAGTTCGGTTTGAGTACGTGCGCAACGGCGAGTTCTTCGCCAACTGGCAGCAAGCTACGAGCGCTGCCGAGCCTACCGCCCTGGCCCCGCTGCCGCCCGACGTGCCTGACGAGCAGCTGGCCCGGCAGCAGGTGGCAGTAGCGCCCCTAGGGTTACCCGCTTCGGTGCAAGTTGCTGGTCAGCAAGAAGCTGCCTTAGGGTCCTATATCGTGTTGTTTCCGGGGGCCAGCGCTCGCCAGAAGCAGTGGCCGGCCGCGCAGTTTGCCCAGTTAGCGCAGGCGCTGGGGGCGGCCCTAGGGCCCGGTACGCGCCTAGTGCTGGCCGGTAGCCCCGCCGATGAGCCACTAGCCCGCCGCATTGCCCAGGCTGCTGGCCGCGCCGTGCCCCTCGACAACCGCTGCGGGCAAACCGACCTGCCGGGCCTGGCAGCGTTGCTGGCCGGGGCCCGCCTGGTAGTCAGCAACGATACGGCCGCCGCGCACTTTGCCGTGCTGGCCGGCACCCCCACGCTGGTGCTGCTAATGGGGGAGAACTACGGCAAGTTTTTTCCGTATCCACCGGCGTTGCTGCGGGCGCCCTGCACCTGCCTGTTTCCGCCCAGCCAGGAAGCTCGCCTGGCGCAGGGCAATTTCAGCGCCCCGCCGCAGGACCCCGACATCGGGCAAATACCAGTGGCCCGCGTGCTGGCCGCCGCCCGGCAGCTACTAGCTTCCTAACCCCGGCGCCCGCGCCCCCCGAGCTGTCGGCCGCCTATGCCTCCCGCGCCTACCTCCGCCCTCAATCCGCTTGCACTGGCCATTGTAGCGCTGGCTGGCTACGTCGATGCCGTCACCTTCCGGCAGTTCGGGGGTGTCTACGTCTCGTTTATGAGCGGTAATACCACGGCCCTAGGTGTAGCAGCTGCCGAAACCAACTGGGCGCACGCGGGGCTGCTGGCGATGGTACTCCTGCTATTTGTGCTGGGCGTAACTGTGGGCACCTGGCTGCACCAGCGGGGTGGGGCGCGCCCAGCATCTCGGCTGCTGCTGCTCATCAGCGTTATGCTTGCGTTGGGGGTGGTGGCCCCGCTACCCCTAGGGCTGCTGGCGCTCAGCATGGGCATGCTTAATGCGGCCGTGCATCAGTCCAGCCCTAGCCCGCTGAGCTTGACCTACGTCACGGGTTCGCTGGTGAAAGTAGGTGTTGGGCTAGCCGAGCGCCTCAGCGGCCACCCCTGGCCCGCGGGCTGGGGGCCGCAGGCGCTTAGCTGGCTGGCCCTGGTCCTGGGGGCAGTAGTTGGCGGTAGGCTGTGGCCGCTGCTAGGACTCCGCGAGCTACTGCCCGCGGCCGCGGCGGCACTAGTGCTGGCGCTACTAGCCCGCCGCGGTGAATAGCGCGAACCAGCATTTTTCGCAAGCCTGTTGTTAATATCATAGCTTCCAGCGGAGGCTAGGCGTAGGTGGCAGCCGGCGCCGGCCTTAAGACTAAAGTAGGCCTGGCCGGTAGTGCCGGCCGGCGAAGAAGTCTGCAATGGCGCGGTGGCAACGCTGATTTGCGGCAGTTGGGCAGAGCTGCTGGTAGTTTACGTCGATTTTTTAGGGCTTCTTCATGCGGGTGCGTGACCTTCGTCCCGACCTTTGCTTTACACTCTCTCTACCAGTGGCTCAGCTTTACCAGCTTGGTCAGTGGCTGCCTTCTATTACCCCTATGCTTACCCCAAACACCTCGGTTGCCGGCCCACCGCCGGGAAGCGCGCCCCAGTACGCGGCAGTTTTCATTGATTTTGAGAACGTCTTTTACTTTCTCAAAAACCACTACCTCGACCCCCAGGACCCGCACGACTACGTGCTCGACCTGCTGCGCTCGCTCCGCGACTTGCTGAAGGGCAACTACGCGCTAGAATCGCTCGTGCTCAACGCCTACGCCGACTTCGACAAGCTGCCCAGCGGCGCGCAGGGCCCGCTCTACCTCATGGGCGTGAACACCCGCAATGTGCTGGGCACCGAGCACAAGAATGCCGCCGACATGCAGCTCTGCATCGACGCGCTGGAAGTGCTTTACACCCGCCCCGCCATTGGCACGTTCGTGTTGGTAGGTGGCGACCGCGACTACATCCCCGTCATCCAGCATTTGCGCCGCCAGGCCCGGCAAGTGAAGGTGGTAGGCTTCCGCGAAAGCGTGTCGGGCGACTTGCTGCAGCTACTAGGCCAGGAGCACTTCCTCGACGCCCGCGACCTGCTGCCCGCCGAGCGCTTGCAAGCCCTGGAGGACCATCGCGCTGCCCGCTTGGCGCGGGGCGAAGAAATCAAGCGCCTGCGCCAGCAAGGGCTGTCCGGCGTGCAGTCGGCCGCCGCCCGGCAGGCCGCCCACGATGCCGCTCAGCCTGCGCCCGACCCCGATACCGATGCGCCCACGTCGAGCGTAGCCGAACCAGGTGCGTCGTATGCAGCCCCAGGGAGCGTGGCTCCCGAAGGGCTGCTGCCCGAGTCGGCAGTATCGTTTGCCCCTATTCGGCGCGTGGTACGCGACGACGCCCGCCGCTGCCTCGAGTTTTTGCTGGAGCAGGTGCAGCGCTACGGCAGCCAGCAAGCCGGCACGCCCGAAATCTGGGCCAGCCCGTTTTTGCGCCGCCTCACCGACGTGCTCCCCGAACTGCCCGACTGGGAGCGCCGCCAGCTACTGACCCAACTGCGCGACGATGGCGCCGTGCGCATCGAAAAGCGCGAAGGTGAGCCCCATGCCTTCTCGGTAATTATCGTCAACTACCAGCACCCCGACGTGCGCGAACTGCTGCCACCTAGCCCTCCCGAGGCGAAAGACAGCGAGGCGTAATCTGCAATAGCCAAGCGATAGGCCCTAGGGAAGCACATACGATGTACTGCTTTCCTAGGGCCTATCGCTTGCCACGAGCGGTTTCTTTTAAAGAAGTAGGTAGTGCTAGATGCAGCTGCCTAGCGCGCCAAAAGTGTCCTGGGGCTGAGCTGCCTACGGCCTTACGCTTAGACTGCCCAGCATTACAGTTACCTATCTGCTCACTTCAAATAAGGGTAGGGGCTGCAGTCGAGCGTACTTGCCGCCGAGCTGGCGCAGCTCGTCGCCATGCACTTGCAAGTAGTTGTTGTAGGCTTTGGCCGCGGCGTCGTAGTGGGCGCGGTAGGCCACCACGTTGGCATCGGCCTGCTGAATAGCCTCCACGTAGTCGCGCACGGCCGCGGTAGGAGCGTTGCCTTCAGGGGCGGCGATGGGGTAGAGCAGGTGCAGCACCGAGTCTTGCACCGCATCGTAGCGGTCGATGAGGGCCGACGAAGCCATCGTTTGGCGGTCGTAGCGCTGCGGCTTGAGGCGGCCGGCCACCTGGCGCAGGCTGGCAAGCTGGGTGTTGTCGTGGCCGGGCAGCTTGTCAAGGTCGCGCAGCAAGGCATTCATATCCTGCACCTTGCGGTCGTCGCTGGCCATCATGCGCTGCCAGTTGGCGTCGGCCGAGTCGCGCAGAATAGCAAACTGCGCTTGCACCTCGGCGGGCGAGGCGGGGTTGCGGGCGGCCCCGGCCTCCGTAGTGGTAGTGGTGGTCGAGGCGTCGGGCTTGCACATGGGCAGCACCGCCAGCAAGAAGCCGCTGGCAAACAAAAGGGCTTTCATAAACACAAAACGCGCGGCCGCGTGTTGAAGTGCGCAGCCGGCTGCCAAGTTACGTATGCCAGCTGCCGATGCCCTTACCCTGCGGCCGCATCGGCCGGCGCCCCCACCTTTGCACCCGCAGCCCCTAGGCCCGTCTGGGGGCGAACTACCCGTTTCCTCTGCTTGTTCCTGCTTCTATGCCCGAACTAACTCCCCTTTCGCAGCTCGGCGAGTTTGGCCTCATTGGCCGCTTGCAGCGCGACATCACCCTCGGCCAAGCCAGCACCGTGCTGGGCATTGGCGACGACGCTGCCATCCTGGCTCCGCCCGCCGGGCAGGAAGTCGTGGTCAGTACTGATTTGCTAGTCGAAGGCGTGCACTTCGACCTTACTTTTGCGCCGCTCAAGCACTTGGGCTACAAGGCCGTAGCCGTCAACGTGTCGGACGTGGCCGCTATGCTCGCCACGCCCGCCCAGATTGTGGTAGGCCTGAGCGTGCCCAGCCGCTTCTCGGTTGAGGCCATTGAGGAGCTGTACGCCGGGATGCGCCTGGCCTGCGAGGCCTACGGCGTGGACTTGGTGGGTGGCGACACTACTGGCAGCCGGGCCGGCCTCGTTATCAGCGTCACGGCCCTAGGGCTGGCCGAAGCTGGTAAGGCCGTGCGCCGCTCGGGTGGCAAGCCTACTGATATCCTTTGCGTCAGCGGCGACCTCGGCGGGGCTTACCTGGGCCTGCAAGTGCTGGAGCGCGAAAAGCAAGCTTACCTGGCCGACCCCGAAACCCAACCCGAGCTAGATAACTACAATTATGTGGTGCAGCGCCAGCTCAAGCCTGAAGCTCGCCTTGATATCGTGCACGAGCTGCGCGAGCTAGGCGTTCACCCCACTAGCATGATTGACATCTCGGACGGCCTGGCCTCGGAGGTGCGCCATTTGTGCGCCGCCAGTGGCACCGGGGCTAGGGTATTTAGCGAGTACCTACCCGTGGCTAACCCCACGCTAGAAGCCGCCGCCGAGTTCAATCTTGACCCCATCACCGCCGCCCTGAACGGCGGCGAGGACTACGAGCTGCTCTTCACTATCCCGGTCACCGAGCACGCCCTCATCAAGAACCACCCCGACATCACCGTCATCGGCCATCTCACTGACAAGAGCGACGGCGTAAACCTGATTACCAAAGGCGGCCAAGCTGTGCCACTGCGCGCCCAAGGCTGGGAGCATTTTTAGGAGTAGAACGATATAAAAGAACGTCATGCTCATCTGGCGTCCGCTTGCCGAAGCATCTCTGCCGAACAATGCGGCGTGGTAGAGATGCTTCGGCAAGCGGACGCCAGATGAGCATGACGTTCTTTTTTAGCCTAGCGATTTAGTCTTCAGGATAGGGGATGTACACGAAATTGGTAAATTCCTCGTCCACCACCAGCAGGCAGCAGAACTCGTCAGGGTTTTTCCAGGTGCCCTTGAATTCGTCCTGCTTCTCGGGGTCCACGATGCCCTGCTGGGCTAGAATTTCGAGGTAGCTGGCAAAGACGTGCCACTGCAGGCCCTCTATCTCGTCGGCGTTGATGAGCAGGCTGCCGAGCTGCACCGCCTGCCGGGCGAAGATGAACACCGGAAATTGCGAAATCTCGCGCTTGCGAATCTGGTAAGAAGCTTCCTTAAGCGTATCGGACACGGTGGCGAAATCCTTGGTAATCGTGCCTAAGTATTTGCCGTTCAGCTCGGGGTCGTTGAAGTAGTCCATTTAGTGTTTGGGGTACCGCTGGGCAATTTTTTGCAGCATGGCGGTTATCTCGGGGTCTTTGGCATTCTCGGCTCGCAACTTTTGGAAAAAAGCACTAATCTCCCGTTCTTCATCTTCGGTATAGGGGCGCGATACGATGGGCGTCAGGTCAATATCCCGTGGTTCAACGCCTAGCTTAGGGCGGGTAGTTGCGGTAGCCATAGTGCTAAGATGGGAGAAAGTCAGGATAATACCGCTTAACGAGTGTCGTGGCGGCGGGGGTTCCGAGATACATGCCCAGACCACCTAGTTCCTGAGCACCCAGTATTTTCTTGTAATGAGCTTTGAGGCAGTTTTGCTGTCAAAACTCACAAATCCTGCGTGGCCCAGTTGAAACGACCAGCGACAAGCGTAAGCTACCAGATTGCCCAAGACGCCCAAGTATACTTTGTTGCTGCCCTTATTGAAGTTGGCACTCTCCACCAAGTGCATAAATATGTGGTCAGGCTTAGCTTCTAGGCTTATAAGACCCTGAATGATGGTCGGGTTATCAGCTGTGCTCAACTGGTAAATCTGCCGGCCTGGCGTCGCTACCTCCCGCGCCCAGTCAAAGGCCCAGCTTTTCAGCTTCCGCGCTGCCGTTACCGATAATGGACGCACTTCTGTTGGAAACGACTCGCCCGTCTGCGCGTTCTCAATCGAGCGCGTGAGCTTGTCGATGCGCTCGGTAAAAGTGGGCGGCTTCGGCATGGCTAGGCTTCCTTGAGCGTGTCGGATACGGTGGCAAAATCCTTGGTAATCGTGCCTAGGTATTTGCCGTTCAGCTCGGGGTCGTTGAAGTAATCCATGTGCTTTAATTCAATTGAATAGTCCTCAAGATGACAGATTATAGAGCCAGTCTATGAATCGTTCAACAAGAGATGGTTTATGATTAAGCTGGTTAATAACAATACTCTTGAATCGTACAGCTACCTCTTGACTTTCGCAGTTTTTAAATATTTGGTCTTCAACTTCTACTAAATCCTGTTCTGTCAGTTGGCCTTGTTTAACAAGAGCCATATTGTCTAAGTAGGAGTAGATAAGCCTCCAATCATCGCTTGTAAGTAGTTTCCGCTCTTCATCAGAACCCATGTGAAGCCATAGGTCATTAAAACCACCATATTTCAGGTAAATGTTGAGCTTCTGATGAGTCATCATAATTACCGCAACTCAAGCAGCACTACGTTCTCCACATGGTGGGTGTGGGGGAACATATCCACCGGCTGCACGCGGGTCACTTTATATACCTCATCCAGTAGCTCCAGGTCGCGGGCCTGGGTGGCGGGGTTGCAGCTAATGTAGACGACCCTAGGGGTGCGCAGGGCTACGAGGCGCTTCACCACGTCTTCGTGCATGCCGGCGCGGGGCGGGTCGGTGATGATGACGTCGGGGTGGCCGTGGTGGCTGGTGAAGGCCTCGGTGAGCATGTCCTTCATGTCGCCGGCGAAGAACTCGGTGTTGGTCACGCCGTTGATTTCCGAATTCACGCGGGCGTCGAGCACGGCCTGCTCCACGTACTCTACGCCCACTACGCGCTTGGCCTGGCGGGCCACGAAATTGGCAATGGTGCCGGCGCCGGTGTAGAGGTCGTATACCAGGTCGGTGGGCTTGATTTCGGCAAACTCGCGGGCCACTTTGTAGAGGTTGTAGGCGCCGGCCGAGTTGGTTTGGTAAAACGACTTGGGGCCGATGCGGAAGCGCAGGCCTTCCATCTCCTCCTCGATGTAGGGCTTGCCCTTGTAGCACACCACCTCGAGGTCGTGGAAGGTCTCGTTGCCCTTATCGTTGAGTACGTAGTTGAGCGAGGTAATCTGCGGAAACTTCTCGTACACGGCATCCAGCAGCGGCTCGATGGCCTGGTGCTGGCGGTAGCACTGCAAAATCACCATAATTTCGCCGGTGCTCTCAGCAGTGCGCACGATGAGGTTGCGCAGCAGCCCCGTTTGCTTGATGATATTGCCGAAGCGCAGCATCAGCCCGCGGGCATAGTCGCGGATGAAGAGGCGGATTTCGTTGCTCGGCTCGGGCTGCAGCCAGCAGTGCTCGATGTCAATAATCTTGTCGAACCGGCCCGGCGTGTGGAAGCCCAGCACCCGGCGGTCGTACTGCTGGCTCTCGTCCTTAATCTGCTCCTCCGTCAGCCAGCCCATAAACGAGAAGGTGTATTCCAGCTTGTTGCGGTAGTAGGTGCGTTCGGGCGAGGCCAGAATGCGGCGCACTTCGGGAATCTCCACCTTGCCGATGCGCTGCAAGGTGTCTACCACCTGCTGGTGCTTGTAATTGAGCTGCGCGTCGTAGCTCAGGTGCTGCCACTTGCAGCCGCCGCAGGTGCCAAAGTGCTGGCAAAACGGCGTGGCCCGCAGCTCGGAGTACTTGTGGTACACGGTAGGCGTGGCCTCCAGAAACCGCTTGTGGGCGCGGCTGATGCGCAGGTCTACCACGTCGCCGGGGGCAGCGTTGTTGACGAACACCACGAGGTTGTTAATCTTGACAATGCACTTGCCCTCGGCCACCATGTCCTGGATTTCGACGTTTTGGAGGGCTTCGGGCGGGATAGAGTTGGCGAGCTTGGTGGCTTTGCTAGGCATATTTTTTGGCGGATAGGGGCACAAAGGTACGGGTGACGCTTTGTGGGCTACCCTGGCTGCCAGCAATGCAACATGACGTCTTGGCCGTGTTCAGTGCGTGGAAATACCATTCTGAAGCAGTACGCGAAGCCCCGCTTGGTGAAGGTGTGCAGGCAAGTTGCCAGCTGGTCGCTCTCGGCGGTGCCGATGGGGTAGTGGTACTCTACTATAAGCTGCCGGAAGCGGCCTAGGGTATCAAGCTGGTCGAGGTCAGCTAGTAGGGCGAACTCGGCGCCCTCCACATCCAATTTAAGCAAGTCGATACTGCCAGCGGGCGGCAAATAATCAACTAAGCGCCGAGCGGGCACGCGCACAGTGCGCACGCTAGCCGCGTAGGGCCGCAACGACCCGTTGATGGTAGCGCCGTCCGCTTCGGTGTAAAAGGGGAGGTCGGAGGTTGTCGTTGCCAGCGCAACATTATGCAGCTCCACGTTGCGCAGGTGGTTGGCCGCCACATTGCGCGCCAGCAGATGGAATGCCTCGGGGCTGGGCTCGAACGCCAGAATGCGAGCCTCGGGGAAATGCTTTTTAAAATAGAGTACGGCCATGCCAATATTGGCGCCGCCGTCGATGATAAGGGGAGCGGTCGTGCCTGACTCAAAGGCGTAAGGCTCGAAGAGAAACATCTCTTTGAACAGCAGTAGCAGCAGCTCGTAGCTGCTGCCCTCGACGACAAAGCCAAATAGCCGTTGCCGACACACCCCGCCGCTCCGCCGCGCAAATTGAGTTTTGAGCCCTAGGGATGCTAGTACGCGAAAAACCTCCCACTGCTCCTGCCCGCGGTACCGGCTACGGTAGGCTACCCACGCCCACCGCAGCAAGTGGAAAGGCAGGGTAAAAAAGGTGGCTAGCATAGGCAAGCGGTCAGAATTGGAAGTAGATGAACGGCTGGATTTCGGCTGACTTTACTTGGATAACCAGCCAGATGATAACCGTGATGAGCACGGCCTGCGTGACGACCGAGCGGCGGCCCATGAAGCCTTCGAGGCGGAAGGTAATGCCGTCGGGGATGGCGTGCAGGGCGTAGCCCAGGGCCATGAGTGCGAAGGCAGGGCGGAACGAGCCTAGCACCTGCGGCAGCAAGTCGGGGTGCAGATTGGTGGCAATTTGGTGGATGACCTGGGTGGCGACTTCGAAGGTGCCGGCGCGGAAGAATATCCAGCAGAAGCACACGAAATGGAAGGTGATGAACCAGCCCAGCGCCTTATTGAGCCAGGTGGCCCTAGGGCGGAATACCTGTTGAAAGAGCTTGTCGACGGCCAGCGCGGCGCCGTGCAGCGCGCCCCACAGCACGAACGTGAGCGAGGCACCGTGCCACAAGCCGCCCAGGAGCATGGTGATAAATAGGTTGAGGTACTGCCGCACTACGCCCCGGCGGTTGCCGCCTAGGGGGATGTAGAGGTAGTCGCGCAGCCAGCTCGAGAGGGAGATGTGCCAGCGCCGCCAAAACTCGGTGATGCTGGTGCTTTGGTAGGGCGAGAGGAAGTTGGGTGGCAGGCGGTAGCCCAGCAGCAGGGCGATGCCGATGGCAATGTCGGAGTAGCCCGAGAAGTCGCAGTAAATCTGCAGGGCGTAGCCGTACACGCCCAGCAGGTTTTCGATGCCGCTGTAGAGGCCGGGGTTGTCGAAAATCCGGTCCACGTAGTTCAGGCTGATGTAGTCGGAGATGATGGCTTTCTTGAACAAGCCGGCCGCGATGAGCACCACCGCCCGGCCCATGTCGGTCCTGGACACGAAGGGGGGCCTAGGGATTTGGGGGATGAAGTCGGACGCCCGCACGATGGGGCCGGCCACCAGCTGCGGGAAGAACGACACGAAAAAGGCGAAGTCCCAGATGTTGCGCAGCGGCTTAATCTGGCCCCGGTACACGTCGATGGTGTAGCTCAGCGTCTGGAACGTGTAGAACGAGATGCCCACCGGCAGCAGCACGTGCAGCACCGGCACTGGCCGCCCAGTGAGTGCCTGGAAGCCGCTGAGAAAGAAGTTGGTGTACTTGAAATAGAACAGCATCCCCAGGTTCACCAGCAGGCTGAGCACTAGCAGTAGCTTGCGCTTGGCGTGGTTGGGCGAGTCGGCAATCCAGCGGGCGAAATTGTACTCGACGATGGTGGAAAACACCAGCAGCAGGAAGTACCAGCCGCTCGACTTGTAGTAGAAGAACAGCGAGAAGGCCGTGACGTAGAGCAGCCGCGCCCGGTGCTGGTGGCGCAGCAGTTGGTACACGGCCAGGAAGCCCAGAAAGAGCAGCAGAAAGAAGCCCGTGTTGAAAATCAGCGGGCTCTTGGGGTTGTACGTGAACTGGCCGAGCAGCCGGTCGAGGTCAAGGTTATCTAGTTGCGCGAGCGCGGAACGCAGCAAATCCATCCTGAAGTGCGAGGTAAAGCAAGAGCCCTTGCAGGTCGTAGCCGGCGTGGGTAAAGTGGATTAAATCAACCTGGGCCAGCCCGGCGCGGCGCCACGGCGCCATGCTGCCGTAGCCGCCCTGCACGGCCGCAAAGTCCCAGTAGGCCAGGTCGTGGGCCTGGGCGTAGGCGCGCAGCACGGCGGCCACGCGCCCAAACTCGGGGTTGCGGAAGCGGCGGGCGCGGTACGAGTCGGCGGGGGCCACCAGCAGCACCTCGGCCTGGGGGCAGCGCTGGCGCAGGGTGCGCACCAGCGTGTCGAGCTGCCCGGCAAAGCGCGGCAGGGTGTACCTAGGGTTGTACACGTCGTTGGTGCCCAGCGAAATAATCACCAAATCGGGTTGCAGCAGCGGCAACTGAGCCCAGAACTGCGGCGCCCGGTTGTACTGCCCCACCTGCGCGCCATTCACCCCAATGCCGTGGTAGAGCACGCCTGGCTGGTCGCGCTCCAGCACCAGCCCGTAGAGCGCAGCGCGGGTTTGGCCCGGCCGGCTGCGGGTGGTGCGCAGCGCCACGTAGCGCCGCAGCGAATCGAGCCCTAGGGTCCTGGCTGGTCCCGGACCCGCGCCCGGTACCGTACCCAGCAGTTGCCCCTGGGGCCCCAGCACCTGCCAGTCGAAGGCCGCCGGGCTGGGCTGGCGCAGCACCGTGAGGCGGCTGAAGGCGTAGTCGGGCCGGCGCAGGCCCGGGAGGCGCAGCGCAAAGGCGGCGCCCGAGTCGGCGGTAGCTAGCACCAGGCCGCTCGCGCCTACTGGCAGCGCGCTGTCGGGCAGCTGCGTGACGCGGCGGGTGCGCCAGGTGCCGGCCAGCGCGGCGGTGCGGTAGCTGGGCGAACCGTTGGTGCGGGCCACCTCGTAGGGAAACACCAAGCCACGGCCGGCGTTGCCGTAGGTGCGCTGCAACTCGCGCCGCACCCGGCCGCTGTAGTCGTCGGCTTGCAGGTGCGAGTCGCCCAGGTGCACCACCACCACGCGCCCGCCGGGTGCTAGCTGCAACGGTGCCAGGCGCTGGTAAAAGCGCTGTAGGCCAATGGGGGCGTTCTCGATGTGGTTGGCCGCGGTGCGCAAAAACGGGTGGGCTGCCTGCAGGCTATCGAGTTGCTGCTGCCCGCGCTGCGCCCGCGCCGGCAGCCCTAGGGCCAGCAGCAACAGCGAAGGCAGAAAACGCAAAAGCATAGGCATCGGGCACAAACGGAGAAAGTAGTTCCTAGCGCATAGCCGCCGCCGTGGCCGAGTCGGCGAGCGGGACGGGCTTGGTGGCCGGCGAGTCGGTGGCGGCCGGCGCGGCGGTTGGGCTCGCGGGCGCCGGGGCCTGCGCGCCGGGGTGGTTGTACTCGCTCATGAGGTAGGTATATAGCAGCCCGGCAATTTTGCGGGCGCCCCGCGGGTTGACGTGCGTGTAGTCTTTATTGGCCAGGGCGGGCGCCTCCTCCACCCAGCTCACCATAGAGTTTTCGCCGCCCATGGCTTCAAATAAATTCCAGAACGCGGCGTGGTTGCGCTCGGCCAGGCGGCGTTGGGCGGCCAGCAGGCGCGGCACGCTGGGGTTGGTCTGGAACTCGCCGTCGAGGCGTGCGCTCTTGTCGCTCATGCCCACGACGAGGATGCTGGCGCTCGGGAAGGCGCGCTGCATGCGGTCCACTACGCGGGTCATGGCGCGCTCGTACCAGCCGAAGCTGAGCACGCGCGAGCTGGCCACGTTCACGCCGTAGTGCAGAATAATCAGGTCGTAATTCTGCAGCTTGCCGAAGGCCGCCAGCTCCTTGTACGGGATGCGGGTGAGCGACATGCCGCTGTTGCCGCGAAACGAGAAGTTGTCGAGCGTGACGCCGCCGGGGCTCTCGAAGCTGACGCCGTATACCGGCCTAGGGCCATGTACGTCGAAGTCGAAGCGCATTTGCCGGGCGGCGGGGCTGGGCGTCAAGGTCAGCTCGTTGGCGGCGGCGGTGCCGGGCAGGGTGTGGGGCACGGTGCGGTTGTTGGCCGTCACGCGCACCTCGTCGGTGGCCGGGCCGGGGCCGTAAAACAGCCGGGCCTGCTCGAAGCGGCGCAGGGCCGCCCAGGGGCCACCGGCGCGGTAGCTTACCCATTGGCCGCCCGCGCCGGCCGAAGTGGTGCTGTCGGTGGCTGCCTGCACCGCGCCGGCCACAAACACGTGGCCCGACAGCCCTAGGGGGTACTCGGCCGGTAGTTTCGGCGCTACCAGGTCGTAGCTCAGCCAGTTGCCCGAGTTGGTTTCGTGCACCGTCTCCCGGAAGTCAGCCGCCACGTTGCCCACGGGCACGTAGCCCACGCCCGTGCCGCCAAACTCCCGCTGCAAGCTGTTGCGCAAGTCGCCGGTAATGAGGTCGCCCTCAATCATGGAGTCGCCGAAGTAGGCGATGCGCACCTTGCGGCCCGCGGCCTTGGCCTGGTGCAGCGCAGCCAGAAAGCTGTCGAGCCCGCCCAGGTTGGGCACGGCCGGGGCCTGCGTCTTGGCCACCAGCTCGGTTGAATCGGGCGGAGCTAAAACGGCAGCAGTAGTATCGACGGGGGCGACCGGGCCGTTGGGGGGCGGCAAGTCAGCGGCGGCCGTGGCGGCTTCGGCGGCCGAGGGGCGGCGCAGCACGTCGGCCAGCAGGCGCACCGGGCGCAACGTGGTGCCGCCCACCGACAAGCCCGCGGGCAGCAGCGATAGGCCCGCCAGCAGCCCAACTACCAGCAAAACCAGCACGAACGGGTTTTGCGAACGCGAAGAACTCATATAGCACTCAAAAACGCCGCAAAAGTACTAGCCTACCTAGTGGCGCCTGGCTTATTATAGGAAACCCATTAGGTAATATGCTACTAATGAGTGCAAAGAAATGGTTCGGGTTCGACCTGAGCGCGCTCCGCCAAGGAACCTGGCAAGTACGCCGCGGCAATTGCAGCAGTCCTTGCCGCCTAGGGGGTTGCCCAGCTTGCGAGGGTCTTGCCGGCAGTTGCCTTAGTTGGCTAGCGCCCGCTGTGCCCGCCGGCTGCGCACGCCTAGGCCGCTGCCCGGCGGCCGGGGTACCGGGCGGCACCATTACCTTAGCCCGCAAACCCTGACCCCATGCTACGACCCAACCCTTTGTCTGCTGCGCGGATAAAAAACTATTGGCTAGGCTGCCTGGCAACCCTGCTGAGCCTGGCGGCGCTACCGGCCCTAGGGCAGCAGCCCGCGCCGGCCAGCACGCTCTGGTACCGGCAGCCCGCCCGCGAGTGGGTAGAGGCCCTGCCGCTGGGCAACGGCCGCCTCGGGGCGATGGTATTTGGCGGGCCCGAGCAGGAGCTGCTGCAGCTCAACGAAAGCTCGCTCTGGAGCGGGGGGCCAGTGCAGCCGAGCGTTAATCCGGGCGCGTCGGCGGTGCTGCCCCAGGTGCGGCAAGCCTTGCTGCGCGACCAAGACTACACCCGGGCCGGCCAGCTGGTGCGCCAGATGCAGGGTTTCTTCTCCGAGTCGTACCTGCCCATGGGCGATGTGCGCCTGCACCAGGACCTGGGCGGCCAAACGCCCACCGACTACTACCGCGACCTGGACCTGGCCACGGCCACCGCCACCACCCACTTCACGGTGGGCGGCGTGCGCTACGAGCGCACCGCCTTCGTGTCGGCCCCCGACAACGTGCTGGTACTGCGCCTGACGAGCAGCCAGCCGGGCAAGCTCAACTTCGATTTAGCGGCCCGCTCGCGGCTGCGCTACCGCGTGGCCACCGGCGCGCCGGGCGAGCTGCTGGTGCGCGGCAAGGCGCCCGCCCACGTGGCCCCCAACTACTACAACCCGCCCGGCCAAGCGCTGGTGGTGCAAGCCGATGCGAGCGGCTGCAATGACATGCGCTTCGAGTACCGCCTGCACGCCACGGCCAAGCAGGGCACCGTAACGGCCGATACGGCCGGCTTGCACGTGCGCCAGGCCACCGAAGTGCTGGTGCTGGTGGCCGCCGCCACCTCGTTCAACGGCTTCGACAAGTGCCCCGCCAGCCAGGGCCGCGACGAGGATGCGCTGGCCGCCGCCAGCCTGCGCGCGGCCCTAGGGCGCAGCTACGCCACCCTGCGCCGCCGCCACCTGGCCGACTACCAGGCGCTATTCAACCGCGTGAACTTGACCCTGACCGCCGCGCCGGCAACGGCGGGGGCGGCTACTGCGGCGGCCGCGCTGCCCACCGACGAGCGTCTGCAAGCCTACACCCGCGGTGGGGCCGACCCGGGCCTGGAAGCGCTCTACTTCCAGTTCGGCCGCTATTTGCTCATCTCGGCCTCGCGCCCCGGCGGGCCGCCCGCCAACCTGCAGGGCATCTGGAACAAGGAGCTGCGGGCGCCCTGGAGCAGCAACTATACCATCAACATCAACACCCAGATGAACTACTGGCCGGCCGAAGTGGCGGGCCTGAGCGAGCTGCACCAGCCGCTGCTCGACTGGCTGCCCCACCTGGCCCAGAATGGGCGCGCCACCGCCCGCGAGTTCTATGGCACGCGCGGCTGGGTGGCCCACCACAATTCCGACATCTGGGCCATGTCGTACCCCGTGGGCGACCGCGGCAACGGCGACCCCGTGTGGGCCAACTGGGCCATGGGTGGCAACTGGCTGTGCCGCCACCTCTGGGAGCACTACCTCTACACCGGCGACCAGGCGTTTCTGCGCCAGGCGTACCCACTCATGAAATCGGCCGCCCACTTCTCGCTCGACTGGCTGGTGGACGACGGCCACGGCCACCTGGTAACGGCTCCCTCCACGACGCCCGAAAACCTATTCAAGGACGCCGCCGGCAAGGCGCAGGGCGTGTCGGTGGGCACCACCATGGACTTGTCCATCATCCGCGATTTGTTTGCCAGCGTGCGGCAGGCGGCCACGACCCTAGGGGTGGATGCACCGCTGCGCGACAGCCTGCAAGCGGCCACCGCCCGGCTGCTGCCCTTGCAAGTAGGCAGCCAGGGGCAGCTGCTGGAGTGGTCGCAGGAGTTTGCCGAAACCGACCCGCACCACCGCCACGCCTCGCACCTCTACGGCCTGTATCCGGGCTGGGAAATCACGCCCCACACCAACCCCACGCTGCTGGCCGCCGCCCGCCGCAGCCTCGAGCTGCGCGGCGACGAAGGCACCGGTTGGAGCAAGGGCTGGAAGATTAACTGGTGGGCCCGCCTGCTCGACGGCGACCACGCTTACCGCCTGGTGCGGCAGCTGCTCACCTACGTGCCGCCCCAGGGTGGCCGCAGCGGCGGCACCTATCCCAATCTGTTCGACGCCCACCCGCCGTTCCAGATTGACGGCAACTTTGCGGGCACGGCCGGCATGGCCGAGATGCTGGTGCAAAGCCACGACGGCGCCCTGCACCTGCTGCCCGCCCTGCCCACTGCCTGGCCCGCCGGCCAGGTCACGGGCCTGCGCGCCCGCGGCGGCTTCGAGGTGGCCGACCTGCGCTGGGCCAGCGGCACCCTCACCCGCCTGACGGTGCGCTCGGCCCTAGGGGGTACCCTGCGCCTGCGGGTGCCTAAGGGACTGCGCCTCGCCAAAGGCCCCGCCCTGGTGCCTGCTACTGGCCCCAGTCCCAATGCCTTTTACCAGCAAAGCCGCTATTTCGAGCACCCGGAGGGCAGCGCTGCCCCCGCCGCGGCCGGCCTCTGGGACGAGTATGACCTAGCCACTAAGCCCGGCCGCAGCTACACGCTGGAGTGGGCCCGGTAGGTGAGCGCTAGCTGGCGCGGGGTAGAAGCCTCGCGCCAGCTAGGGAGTAGGGCGAGATGCCCCCATCGGCAAGTGCCAAATGCCCCAGCCGCGTAGTCAGCCCGCCGCCGCAGGCCGGCGGTCGTATCCGCGGAATCCGTTACATCTGCGGTCTACTTCACCACCTCCACCCAGCCCTTGGTGGTGCTGCCGTTGGGTAGCTTGAACAGGTAGTAGTAGATGCCCGGTGCAATGCTGGAATCGTTGCCGCCCCAGTAGTTGCTGTCGTTGTTGTAGTTGGTAGTCGTGTACACCTGGCGGCCCCAGCGGTTGAAAATCGTCATGGTATTGCCGGGGTAGAGCTGCACGTTCAGGATTTCGAGCTTGTCGTTCTGCCCGTCGTTGTTGGGCGTAATGATGTTGTAGAACGCCAGCCCGTTGGTGAACTCCACGCAAGCCGTGTTGGAGTTAGACTGCAGGGCCGCGCTGGCGCCCGCCGCCGACACCGCCACCACCCGGAAGCACTGCTCGAAGCCCTGGCCCCGGTTAGGCACGGTGTATTGCAGGGTGCCGGCCCCTAGGGTCGCCACGAGGGTATAAGCCCCCTGGTCGTCGCGCTCATACACCTGGTAGCCGCCCACCACGAAGCCGTCGTAGGCCGTCCAACTCAGGTTGGCGCCGCCCTGGCTGCGCGGCGTGCCGGGGGTGCCGGGCACGGCCACGGCGCGCAGCAGCACCGTGGTGTGGGGCGTGGTGGCGGGCAGCACGTCGCCGCAGCCGTTGGTGAGGGCCAGGCTGTACTGGTAGGCGGTTTGGGCGGCGTTGGCGGTGGCATCCACGTAGGTAGTGGCCGTGGCCGCTACGGTGCCCACGGTGGTGTAAGCGCTGGTGCTGCCCGCCTCGCGCCGCAGCACCTGCACCTGGTTGGGCGTGGCGGCAGCGTTGGCTACGCTGAAGGTGAGCGTGACTTTGGTGTTGTCGGTAGCCACTACCGAGGCTAGCGTTAGCTGCGGCGCCTGGGCATTGTCGGGCACTACGGTAGCGGCCACGGCGGCGCCCGCGCAGCCGTACTGCGAGGTTTCGGTCACGCTCACGGTGGCGCTGGTGGCCAGGGTGGCGGGGAAGTTGACCGTGATGCTGGCCGAGCCCTGGCCGCTGGCCACGGTGCCGCCCGCCACCGTCCACTGGAAGGTGCTGGTGCTGGCAGCGTTGGCCACGGCGTAGGTGAGCGTGCGGGTGGCCGGGCACACGAAGCGCGGCCCACTGATGACGAGGGCGCCGGGCCTGGGGTCTACCGTGAACGACCTGGTGTAGAGCAGGCCCACGCAGCCGCCGCCGTTGGTTTCGCGGGCGGTGAGGGTGTAGGTGCCCACCGCCGTGCTGGCCGGCAGGCTCACGCTGCTGGTAGTGCTGGCCAGCGCCGCGCCGTTCAGCTGCCACGCATACGTCGAGCCGCTGGCGCCCCCTAGGGTATAGGTTTGGGTGCCGCTGTTCACGCAAAAGCGGTCGGGCCCCTGAATGGCGAGTGTGGTGGCCGGCGAGGGCTTTACGGTGATGTAGAGCGTGTCGCTGGTGCCGCGGCAGATGCCACCGGCTGGGTTGCTGGTTTGCGTCACCACCAGCTTGGCCACGCCGGCCGTGCCGAACTGGATGCTGGTGCTGTTGCCGGTGCTGGTGAGCGTGCCCTGCGCCGAGCCAAACAGCTGCCAGGCAAACGACGACCCGTTCACGGCCGGCGTGGTGTAGGCGTACGGCCCGTCGGCCTGGCACACGCTGGTGGGGCCGCTGGGCTTGATGGTTTGCAGCACTTGGTTGATGGTGACGGGCAGCGTGCCGGGCGCCGACTGGCACCCTAGGCTGTTGGTGCTTACCACGCTCACGAGGCCAGTGCCGGCCGCGCCCCAGTTTACGGTGATGGCGGCCGTGCCCTGGCCGCTGGCAATGGTGCCGCCCGTCACCGTCCACTGGTAGCTGGGGTTGGCGGGGTTGAGGATGGCGTAGGCAATGCCGGCCACGGTGGGGCACACCGAAGTAGCGCCGGTAATAGTTTCCGTGGCCGGGGCGGGGTTCACCGTCACGGTTACCTGGGCGGTGCTGGGGCAACCGCCCGTAGTTAGCTGCACGCTGGTGACGGTGTAGGTAGTGGTTTGGCTGGGGCTGAGGGTAAACGTCGCGCCGCTGCCCGAAACCGGCCCGCCCGTGACGGTGTAGGCCGTGCCCGCGCCGCTCACCGTGATGCTGGTGCTGCTGCCCTGGCAAATGGTGCGGTTACCGCTCACCGTGAGGGTGGGGGCCGGCACCACCGTCACGCCCTGGCTCACCGAGTCGGTAAGGCAGCCGTACTGCGACACGCCCTTGGCGACGAGGGTGCCGCTGGCCGCCGTCCAGCGCACCTGCACGGGGTTGGCGGTGGCACTGCCCACGATGGTGCCGCCCACCACCCGCCAGCGCACCGCGGGGGCAGTGCCGCCGCTGGCCGTGTAGCTGTGCACGCTGGTTTGGTCGCAAGCCACTAAGTCGCCGGCAATGGCCGAGGGGCCCGTGGGCAGCGTCACGGTGATGCGAAACACGTCGGCCACGGTTTTGCCGGCGCAGGCCTGGTCCTTCACCGTCACGGCTACGTCGTAGGGCGCGGGGCGGGCTTCGCCGCAGGCCGAGTTATATACGAAGCTGCCCGCCACGGTGCCCGCGCCGTTGGCCGTGGCCGTGCCCGTGAGCGCGCCCGTCGGCACGGTGCCCTGGCTGCCGTTGAAGGTGGCATTGACCGGGCCCGCCCCGTCGAGCAAGGCGCTGTTCACGGTCAGCAGCAGCGGGTGGCCGGCGGCCTGAGTGGCCGAAAAAGGAATAGTGAGCGACTGGCCCGCCTCGATGGTGTAGGCCCTAGGCAGCGTTACCACGGCGGGCAGCACTGGCGCCACCGTGCTGGGGCAGGCGGCCACAATCAGCTGCAAGTCGCGCCGAGTGGTGCCAATGAGCACCTCGCGCCCGTTGATGGTGCGGTACTCCTGCACATCCACGGCCACCACGTACTTGCCCTGGGTGGTACCCCCGTACTTGGCAATGCCGGTGCTGGCGTTCAGGATGGCGAAGTTACCCGGCCCGGTCCCGAAGGGGTTGCCCACCGTGTAGCTGCCGTAGTAGCCCAGCGTGTTGGGCAGGGGCAGAAACTGCTGGGGTAAGTTGCTGCCCGACGTGGGAAACGTGCCGTAGGGTGTGCCGAACGAATACACCAGCCGGTCGCCGTCAGCATCTACGGCGTTGTTGAGGCTGATAGTGGTATCGCCCTGGCACACGATGGCCACGGCCGTATCCGAGAATACCGGCGAGCGGTTGGGACGCAGCGGGGGGGCTAGGGTGGTGTAGAGCGTCAGGGGCTGGTTGTTGCCCGAGGTCACGTAGTTGGTAATGTCCACGTTGCGGGCACTGCGCGTAAACACCGCGTAGTAGCCGCTGAGCGAGGTGGCTGGCAGATACACCTGGGCCGTAAACTTCTGCAGCCGAAAGGGCTGGTAGGGCCCCTGCACCGCGCAGCCCGCTGGCAGCGAAGGCGTAAGCACCGGCGAGATGGTGTAAGAAAGGATGTCGAGCGAGCCGTTGTTTACGTTAGCGCCCGAGCCCGTCAGTACGTTCACCCCCGCCACCAGCCTGATTTTTGCGCCCGTAGCCTGGTCATAAATGCCCACCAGCGCGTCGGTATTGGGGTTGGCCGCGCCGGGCAGCGAGTTGTTGTAGATGGTGACGGTAATCTCGTAGTGCACCGGGGCCGCCGCGGAGCCGTTGCTGTCGAGGTAGCGGTAGGTCATCTCGCCGCCCAGCAGGTGGGTGGCCGCCGCCGGACCGGCCGCTAGCAGGCAAAGCACCCCGAGCAGCAGCGCCGCGCACCGGGCAAATAAAGCTTTCAGCATCGTGCAAAAAGTTTTAACAGAAATTGCAGAAATAGAAGGTAGTGAGTGCGCCGGGCGGCCTAGGCCCCACCCGCCGCGCTAAGCCTGGTTTACTGCCGCACCACGCGGCGCACCGCCACCTCACCCCGCTCGTTGGTGAGGCGCACCAGGTAGAGGCCGGCGGGCAGCGCCCCCAGGCTCAGGGCGGCCGGCTGCCCCGCCCGCAGCTGCACCTCTTGGCGTAGCAGCTGGCTGCCCAGCACGCTTTGCACGTCCACGGTGTAGCGGCCGTTGGCGCTGGCGTCGGCAAGCTGCAGCTGCACGGCGCCGTCAGGAGTAGGGTTGGGGCTGAGGGTGAGGGCGGGCAGGACCTGGGCCGGCAAGTTTCCTAGCACCACGGTAGACACCAGATAGTCCTCCACCTCGCCCTCACCGAAATTGGTAGCGCAGGCGTTGGCGCCCGCGCCTAGGGTCACTAGTACGCGCATACGGGTAAGGGCCACAACGGCCGGCGCATTGACCAGGAACGTGGCGGTGGCCTGCCCGGGACTACTCACGCCATCGTAGAGCAGCTCGCCGGTGGCGCCGAAGGTGTTGGAAAAGATGCCGTCGCGGTTGTAGTCAATCCACACCACTGTGCGGTGCGCTACCGCTAGGTTGGTTGTCACGGTGAAGGTGTAGGTGGCGTTCGGGACAAGCACCACCCTAGGGCCGCTGTAGAAGCTGTAGCCGCCTACTGAGTTACCCGAAGGGTTGTTGAACGACATATCAGCAGAGGCTACGTCGGTAATCCAGAGCGAGCTGGCGCTGGCCGCATAGCCGCCGTTGCTGGTGCAATAAGTCAGGCAGGGTACCTGCACCACTAAGTAATTGCTGGCCGTAGTCGTGTTACTGCCGTTGGCGTTGCTGGCCGTGAGCGTTACCGAGTAGGTGCCGGCCGTGGCAAAGGCCACCTGCGGGTTTTGCGAGGTAGCCGAGGTGCCGTTCACGAACGACACGCCCGCGCTGGGGCTGAACGACCACTGCCAACTGGTGGGCCCTAGGGTGCTTCGGTCGGTGAAGGTGTACGAGTTGGTGGGCGCAGTGCACATACCGGCCACGTAGTTGGAGATGAAGGCCGCCGCCGGCGCGCTGGTATTGGGCGTCACGGTTACGCTGTAGTCCTCGACCTGCCCCAGGCTGGGGGCCACGCAGGGCCTGGGGTTGGTGCCCACGCCATCGGCCACGATGCGCAGGCGCAGCGGCTGCCCCTGCACAGCCGTGGTGGGCACGGTGAGTATGACCGTGGCACCTAGCGCGTTAGCATTGAGCGCTTCCATTACCCGTTCCGCATCGGAGAAAGCCCCATCGTTGTTGGCGTCGAGCCAGGCCCGGATGTCGTAGCGGTTGGTGCCGCCCGTGCTGATGGTTAGGGGGTAGGCCACGCCCGTAGCCAGGCTCACGCGCTGGGTGCAAGTAAAATCCTGGTAGCCCGCGCTGCCATCGGCCGAGCTATTGTCGAGGCTGCCCAGCAGCACCCGCGTAATGCCGTAGTTGCAGCAGTTGGCGGTGGCCGCCAGGCCGGGGCAGCTGGCCGCCACGGGCACGCTGGCATTGTAGGTGATGGTGGTGGCGGCGCTGGTGCTGCTGCCCGCCGCATTGGTGGCCGTGAGGCGCACCTGGTAGGTGCCCGCCGCGGCGTAGCAGTGCCTAGGGCTGGCCTCGGGGCTGCTGGTGTTGTCGCCAAAGTCCCAGCGCCAGCTGGTGGGGCCACCGGTGCTTTGGTCGGTTAGCTGCACGCAGCCCGAGCAGGTAGTGGTGGCATCGGCGCCGAAGGCCGCGGCCGGCGCGCTAGTGTTAGCTACCAGCGTCACGGCGTAGTCTTCGGTTTGCGAGTACTGCGGCGTCGAGCAAGCCGTGGGCACGGGCGAGTCGGCGGCATCGGCGGCTATGCGCAGGCGCAGCCGGCTGCCCACCGTGGCCGTGGCGGGCGGCGTGATGGTGCCCGTGTGCACCAGCTTGTTGTCGGACGAAAAAGCCAGCTCGCTGGTCGCGAAGGTGCCATCGTTGTTGTAGTCAATCCACACCCGCACGTTCTCGAGCGTGCCCCCGCCGGCCGGCGCCGCGGTGCTAACACTGATATTGGCCGCCGTGCTCGCCGTGAGGGTCGTGCCAACGGTGCAGCTGTAGTCCTTATAGCCATCGGCGTAGCCCGCGGTGCTGTTGTTGATGCTGCCCAGCGTCACGTTGTAGATGCCCATGGCGTAGCTGGCGGCCAGCGGGCTGCTGGCTTTGCCGGGCGTGCAGCCGGCCGGCGCCGGGCACTGCGCCCACCCTAGGGCCGGTAGCAGCCCCAGCAGCAGCCCCAGCAACCCCAAGTACCGACCCCGCAAGTGTAAAGTTTGCTGCATAAAACGAGCTGATGAATGAGCGGCGAGTGAATGAAAAAGCGGTCTACAGCTATGACTACCAGCTAATTTTCACTCGACTTAAAGGTACGCGCAAAGAAAGCCTGGCCACCCCGATAAATCGACCAATTGGCGCCGGGGCTAGAAATTTGGTGAGCATAGCCGGCCGTAGGTTTGTCCTGGCCGGGCGGCGCGGGCCGCTACCAAGCAAATTACTCTTTTCTCCCCCCTCGCTTTTCATGAAAAACCAGGTTGTTCTCATCACCGGCGGCACGTCGGGCATTGGCCGGGCCTGCGCCCTGGAGTTTGGCCGGGCCGGCGCGCGCATCGTCATCACGGGCCGCGATGCCGCCAAGCTGGCCGCCACCGCCCAGGAGCTAACCCAGGCCGGCATCGAACACCGCACCGTGCAAGGCGATGTGGGCGTGCTGGCCGATGCTACCCGCGCCGTAGGCGACACCCTAGGGGCCTTCGGGCGCCTCGATGTACTCATTAACAATGCTGGCCTGAGCATGCGCGCCAACTTTGCCGACGTAGACGTGCGAGTGCTGGAGCAGCTCATGCAAACCAATTTCTTCGGCACCGTCTACGTCACCAAGGCCGCCCTGCCCGCGCTACTCCAAAGCAAGGGCACCATTGTGGGCATCAGCAGCATCGCGGGCTACCGGGGGCTGCCGGGCCGCACCGGCTACTCGGCGTCCAAGTTTGCCATGAACGGCTTTCTCGAAGCCTTGCGCACCGAGCTGCTGCCCCAGGGCGTGAACGTGCTCACGGCCGCGCCCGGCTTCACGGCGTCCAACATCCGCCACACGGCGCTGCTAGCCAACGGCCAGCCCCAGCGCGACACTCCCCGCGACGAAGGCAAGATGATGAGCAGCGAAGAAGTGGCTCAGCACTTGCGCCAGGCCGTGGCCCAGCGCCGCCGCACGCTGGTGCTCACCGGCCAGGGAAAGCTCACCGTGTTCCTGAGCAAATGGCTACCTGCAAAGGTGATGGATAAGCTAGTGCTCAATAACTTCCGCAAAGAAGAAGGCGACTTGTAGATGGACTGATGAGGAGATGTGCGAATGAGAAAATGAGTAGTAAAACAGCCATTTATTCATTCGCACATGTATTCATTCGCACATTTTCTTATTCTATCACCAGCGCATCCGAGGCGCGCACGTAGGCAATGCGCTCTTGCCAGCGCACCCGCAGCCAGATGTCTTGGCGGCCGAGCACGGGCAGGCGGTCGCCGGGCGCGGCCGTGCTGAGCCAGGTGGCCCCGGCGCTGGGCCCCGCCATAAGGGCCGTGCCGTGCCGGGCCACAATGCCCGTGGGCGTGGGTTGTAGCCCGTAGAGGTAGGCGCTAGTAATTAGCAAATAAGCGCCGTAGGCTAGCCAGGCCGGACGCTGGGCGCGGCGGCGCAGCAGTAGCAGGGCGGCACCCAGCACGGCTCCACTCAGCAATACCTGCAGCACCGGATAGTAGTAGCGCCAGGCCCGGATGCGCAGCTCCTGCTGCCAGGTGCCAGGGTAGCCTACCAGCCGCAACTGCTGGGCCAGCCCCACCAGCTGCTGCCAGGTGCTCAGGCGCGGCTGCCGGGCCAGGGCCATATTCAGGTACAGCATTTCGGCTGGCAGGTACCCTAGGCGGTGCTCGGCATAAGCCAGGCGCAGCAGCAACTGCCCCGAAGCCTCCCCTTGCCGCCACACCAGTTGCCGGTACAGCGGTACGGCGGCGGCATACTGCCCCCTGGCAAAGGCCGAATCGGCTTTGCGCAGCGTCGAAGTGCTGGTGGCAGACGTAGGGGTGAAAAAAAAGTTGTCGGCTCGCGCTGGTGGCAACTGCCCGATAAGCAAGCCAATAAGTAGCAGCCAACGGCCGCTCCAGGGCTGATGAGCGAGTTTTTTTAGCGGCAAGGTTGTCGAAATAAAAAAGGCACTGTACTTTTGCACCACCAAAACGGAAACGCCGGCTTTGGAAGCACAAAAATACTGGTTCTGTAGCTCAGCTGGTAGAGCAGTACACTTTTAATGTACGGGTCCTGGGTTCGAATCCCAGCGGAGCCACTGGAAGCCTTGCAGCAATGCAAGGCTTTTTTGTTTTCTAGCCACTTGTCAATTTTTAAATAAATTGGCTCAATGGAAACGTTTGCTATACGGCAATAAACGCGCTCACCTTTCAGGGCAATATAGAACCTTTGCTAGTAAAAGCTGCGGTTAATAGGGTAGGGCAAATTTTAGTCACTAAGCAGCACTAGGAGTAGGCAGCACAGCCCTTTTTATAGCGAAAAATAGCAGTAGTATTTATAGTAGTACTATTTTATTGCAAAACAGTATATTTACGGTGCTCTCTTTTAAACTTTCCACCTATTCTGCCCGCATTTGTGAACGCTTCGCCCCCTGGGTCCTATGCTTCCTGGACCGATGCTGCCTTGCTGGAAGCGGTAACAGTGGACGACCAGGGAGCCTTTGCCGAGCTATATGAGCGGTATTGGTATCGGGTTTTTGCGCTGGCCTACCGCAAGCTGAAATCGCGGGAAACGGCGGAAGAACTAGTGCAGGAGCTGTTCACAACGCTTTGGCGTAAGCGGGGCCAGCAGTCTATCGAGCAGCTAGAACACTACTTACTGGTAGCTATCAACCACCGGGTACTTGGCTATATCCGGGCCCACCGGGTGCGCACGCACTATGCCGACTACTGCCGCAGCATTCCCGCCGAGACAACCCGCGAAACTGAGGAAACGCTGGCGGCCTCAGACTTATCGGCTGCTTTCCTGCGGGGAATGGACCTGCTGCCTGCAAAGTCGCAGACGGTATTTCGGCTAAGCCGCCTGGAGCACCAGTCGGTAGAAGAGATAGCTGCCCGCCTCGACGTGACCCCCAAAGCAGTGGAGTACCACTTGACAAAGTCCCTGAAACTGCTGCGCACTTACCTGCGGGAGTTTTTGGTAGCGCTGCTACCCTTGCTTTATTTCTTGGGCTGAGCAGCAATTTGGCCCCCTAGGGCGGCACCACGGCGCGGGCAAAAAAAGTTGCTTATTCGTTTAGGGGTACGCCTGGCATGAGCGTCTTTCTTTTTTAGATGCCCACCTGTTGCCGCGCCCATGACCGAAGCCGACTTTGAAGATATGCTCCAGCGCTACCTCGACGGCACTAGCCGGCCGGGCGAGCGAGCTATTATTGAGCAGTGGAGCCAGCAGCTTGGCGAGCCCGAAAACCTGACGTTGCCGCAGGCTGAGCGCGAGCAGGTGCGGGCGACCATGTGGCGCCGGATTTTGCCCCACACGCACCCCAGCACCGACTTGCCTGCCACCGGCGTGGGCCGTACACTACGGCTTCCGGCTTCTTGGTGGGGCATGCCGCTGGTGGGGTGGGCGGCTGCGGCTTCGCTGCTTATCGGGGTGGCTCTGGCCGCAGTGCTGCCGCGGCCGCGTCAACCGGCTACTACTGTTAGCGTCGCGGCGGCTGCCGGCTGGGTGCAGCAGCATGCGGGTAAGCAAGCTCAGCTAATCGAACTAGCCGATGGTAGCCGCGTTACCCTCTACCCAGGGAGCAGCTTAAGCTACCGCACTGGCTTATCGGGGCAGCAACGCGAGGTCAGGCTCAAAGGTGAGGCCTTTTTTAAGGTAGCAAAAAATCCGGCCCGGCCGTTTCTGGTTTACACCGAGCAACTGGTCACAACGGTCCTAGGCACCAGCTTTCGGGTGCAAGCCTACGAGGGCCGGCCTAATAGGGTAGCCGTACACGAAGGGCGCGTTTCGGTGCAACTGCGCCGCGGGGCTAACCTGAGCGCCACCCCTGCGCAGCCGGCAGCCGGGGGCGTCGTGCTGCTGCCCAATCAGCAGGTGGCCTATTCGGCCCTGGCGTCGCGCTCGCTGCACAAGCAGCTGGTGGCTAACCCCCTGGTGGTAGCCCCGCAAACGTTTACATTCGAGAAGCAGCCCGTCGTCAAAGTGCTGCAGGCGCTGGAGAAGGCCTACGGAGTAACTATTCTCTACGATAGCCGCAAGCTGGCTGGCTGCACAGTCACGGTCACGTTTTACCAAGAGTCGCTTTACGAGAAGTTGGACGTGCTCAGCAAAGCGCTGGGTGCCAGCTACTCTATTACTAAAGACGCTCAGCTTCAATTCGCGAGCAACGGCTGCACGCTCTAGGGCCTGCCTCTAGCCAACGGCAACTCTTTGCTTTTTCATAAGCTGCCAAACTACGCTTAGCGCTTGGCGGCTAGTTTACTAACGTGCCGGTTGTCGGCTCGCTAGCACCGTTTTTTTCTTTCTCCCACCACAAACGTTTGCAGCGCATGAAAATCCGCTTACATGCTCAAAGGCGCTTTGGCTACCCCTTGCGGGTACTGGCGCTCCAGTCTGCCCTAGCCCTCCCGCTCTCTACCATGGCCATCGCTCGCCCGGCCATGGCGCAACAAGCCATCCTAGAGCGGCGCGTTACGCTCCAGGCCGAGGCCCAAACCATTGAGGCGGTGCTAACTCAGCTGGGCAAGCAGCTGGACGTACACTTTGTGTACAGCCCCCAGCTTATTGGCTCCGACCGGCGGGTGACGCTACGCGTGACGGATAAGCCGCTCGAGCAGGTGCTCAACGAGTTGCTCGCGCCGCGCAAGCCGCAGTTTGAAGTTCGCAAAGGGCGGGTAATCCTCAGCCAGGCGCCGCTTGCAAGCAGCGCCGTCAACGTTCCCGTGTCGGGCCGCGTCACGCAGGGTAAGGGCCAGGGACTGCCCGGCGTCACCATCGTGGTGAAGGGTACTACGCAGGGCGCGACGACGGACGTCGACGGCAATTTTTCGCTGAACGTGCCCGAGGGCAGCGTATTGCAGTTCAGTTACGTAGGATTCAACCCGCAGGAAATAACGGTGCGCGAGGCGACCTCTGGGCTACAAATCACTCTGCAGGAGAACAGCCAGTCGCTCGACAACGTGGTGGTGGTGGGCTACGGCACCCTTGATAAGAAAGAGGTGACCAGCGCCATCACCCACATCGACAGCCGCGAGCTGCTCACGGTGGCGGCCATCAACCCGCTCACTGCCCTGCAGGGCAAGGTGGCGGGCCTTACCATTGCCAACGGCTCGGCCGCCGACCCCAACTCGCAGCCCAGCATTCAGCTGCGGGGGGTGTCGTCGCGCAGCGCGGGCCTAGGGCCGCTCATCGTGATTAACGGCGTGCCGGGTGGTAACCTGGAAAACATCAACCAGAACGATATCGCGAGCATCGATGTGCTGAAGGGCGGGGCTGCCTCGGCCATCTACGGCACGCGCGGCAGCAACGGCGTGATTGTGGTGACCACCAAGAAAGGCACCAAAGACAGCCAGCTAGACTACAACACCTATGCTTCATTCGACTACGCCACGCTGCAACCCAAAGTGCTTTCGGCCGATGAGTTTTTGGCCCAGAAGCGAGGCACGGATTTCGGTGCTAAAACGAATTGGCTAAAGGAAATTACCCGTAGCTACGCCTTTGCGCAGAAGCATACGCTCACCGCTTCGGGTGGCTCGGAAAACAGTAACTACCGCGCGACATTCGACTACCGCGACGCTAAGGGCATCGACGTGCGCTCTGGCCGGCGCGAATATGGCGCGCGCATTTCCTTGAATCACAATTCGCCTAACAAGCTCTACTCCATTGGCTTAAACTTCGCGCCGCGCTACATTAATGCCAACAACGCGGATTATGCCAGCTTCGAGCAGTCGCTCACGCTAAATCCAACTATTCCGGTACGGAACACTACCAATCCGTCGCTCTACTACGATATTCGGTCTGGCTTCGATGGGCCGTTCAACCCGGTCGAGCGTTTGCGCACGGAGCTAAGCGGCACGGAGGGCAAAATCCTGAACTTCGACACCAACTTTAAGCTCAATATCCTGCCTTCGCTGAGCACGCAGGTCACCTACGGGCAGTTTACCAGCGACTATTTCGACTTCGCCTTCCGGCCGTCTACTTCTACGTTTGCCGCGAAAAACGAGGGCAGCATGAACTCGGCCAGCCGCAACTACAACCGCAGCGACCAGCGCAGCCTGGAGTGGATTGGCAACTACGCGCTCAATAAGAACGACCACTCGCTGCAAATCCTAGGGGGGTATTCCTACCAGTACTTCGTATCGGAGGGCAGTGGCATCTACAACCGCAACTTCCCGTCCGACGCCTTCACGTACAACAACATCGGCACTGGCCTCTACGGGCAGGTGGCCGGCCGCACCGACGGCAGCAGCTACAAGAACGACTCGAAGCTGATTGCCTTCTTCGGGCGCGTCAACTACTCGTTTAAGGACCGCTACCTGCTGTCGGCCAGCTTGCGCCACGAAGGCTCATCGAAGTTTGGTGTCGATAATAAATGGGGCAACTTCCCGGCCGTATCAGTTGGCTGGCGCATCGGTCAGGAGGCATTCTTGGCTAACCAGAAGTGGATAAATGACCTGAAGCTGCGGGCCGACTACGGCGTAACTGGCAACCAGGACTTCGGTAACTATTTGTCGCAGAATCTATACGGTGGCTTCGGTTACTACATGCTCGGCGGCACTTACTACCAAGTATACGGTCCCATTCAAAACCTCAATACGGACCTCCGGTGGGAGCAAGCGCAGAGCTTCAACGTAGGCCTAGACTTTGCGCTGTTTAATAGCAAGCTTACGGGTAGCGTCAACTACTACACCCGCCGCAACAAAGATTTGCTTGGCAGCTACGCGGTGCCCATTCCGCCTAATACGAATGGTAGCACGTTTGCCAACGTTGGTACGCTGGACAATTCGGGCATAGAGGTGCAGTTGAATGCGCCCATCATCAGCAAACCTAACTTTCAGTACGCTATCTCCTTTGCTGGCGCTACCAACGGTAATAAGTTCGTTTCGTTCTCCAACGATACTTACCAGGGCCAGACCTTTATCGATGTGGTGGGCTTGCCCTCGCCGGGCTCGCTGGGCAACGCGCAACGACTGCAGGAAGGCCAGCGCATCGGCACGTTCTACATGCTGAAATCGGCTGGTGTCGACGACCAGGGTCGCTTGCTAGTGTACGCCCAGGACGGCAGCGTTATCGTAGGCAACAAAGCTACCCTAGCCGACCGGCAGGTAGTGGGCAACGGCTTACCTAAGTATACATTCAGCGTAGGCAATACATTCACTTACAAGAATTTTGATGCGGCTGTCTTTATTAGAGGTGTGCTCGGGTTCGACGCTTATAATACCCGCGCTTTCTACCTAGGCACTCCGGCTACGCAGTCCAACGCCAACGTGCTGACCTCGGCCTACGGCGATAGCAAATATGCCAAGCTCACCAACGCCACTACGGCCAACGTGCTCTCGGACTACTTCCTGGAGAAGGGAGGTTTCGTAAAGCTCGACAACGTGAGCATAGGCTATAACTTCCAGTTTACCTCGAAGTATGCCCGCTCGCTGCGTTTGTATGCCGCCGCCAAGAACATCTTGACTATCACGAAATACACTGGCGGCGACCCCGACATCCTGCCCATCAACGGGCTGTATCCAGGTATCAATAATAACCGTCAATACTATCCTTCTACCACGCAGGTCCTGTTTGGCCTCCAGCTAGGCCTGTAATCCCACCCCCGCAGTCATGACTTTTTTTAAATCATATGCCCGCCTTTCGGCGGCCCTGGTACTAGCTGGGTTGAGCAGCTGCGTCAACTTGGACGAAACGCTCTACGACCGCATTACGCCCGACAACTTCCTGCGCACCAAGGATGACGTGTACCGGGACTTTTTGCGCACCTTCGAGCACGGCTACAACACCATCCAAGGCTCGCCCTTCCAGCTGCAAGAACTGGCGGCCGACCAACTGATGACCCCCAACCGCGAGGGCGACTGGTTCGACGGCGGGCAGTATGCCCGGGCCCACTACCACACCTGGACCATCCAGGAAGGCTACATCAACGACACGTGGAACCTGATGTACCAGGGCATTACGCTGGATACTAATTCGCTGGAGGATATTCAGGCCCTCGACCCGGCTAAGTTCAATATGACGCCGGCCGAGCAAAGCCAATTGATTGCCGAGTTGCGGACTATGCGGGCCTGGTATTACCTGCGCCTACTCGACATGTACCGCAATATCCAGATTGTTACCAAGGTAAAAGGTGAGTTGAAGGGCCCGGCTCAGTCGACGCCTCAAGAAGCTTTCGCGTTCATTGAAACCGAGCTGAAGGAATCGCTGCCGCAGCTGCTGGCCAAGGGTGACCCCGGCACGGCGCAGTTTCAGGGACGCTGGACTAAGGCGGCCGCGGCTACGCTGCTGGCCCGGCTCTACCTGAATGCCAACGTGTACGTTGGGCAAGACCACTACACTGACGCAGCCGCGCTGTGCCAGGATGTTGTCAACGGTAAGTACGGCTCCTATGCCATCGAGAGCCGCTGGGATGCCCCCTTTGACTGGAACAACGACCAGTCGTCGGAAACCATTTTTGCTTTCCCCGGCTCGTTTGGCCGCTCGCACTGGCAGTACGAAGGCGGCATGTACTTCTGGGGCCTGCCCTACAACGTACCGGTTAATTACTTCGGTTTCACCGACTTCGGTGGGGGTAACCCGCGCTATGCGCTGCAGCCGGGCCGCGATGTAGACAACAAGGAGTACAGCTTTGTGCTGGGCAAGCCGTTCGTTAAGTTTCAGAAATATGCCGACGACGTCCGCCTGAAAAACTACAAGAACCTAGGCAACAGCACCCGCGAGGGCATGTTCTTGCAGGGCTACCTGCGCGACCTCAACGGCCGCGACACCATTAAGAGCACTCGTGGCTACACGCTGTACCTACGCGACCAGGTAGGCCTATTCAAGGCTACCAAGCCTACCCAGGTACTTGCCAATAAGACGTCGGACATGAACAATGCCGACCAAAACTCGGGTATCCCGTTGGTGAAGTACCCCTTCTACCCATCGTCTGACCCCAACAAAATTGAGGCCGACTACGCCGAGATACGCCTAGCTGAAGTGTACTACATGCTGGCCGAGTGTAAGTTCCGGGCCGGTGACCGCGCTGCCGCCGTGCAGTTGCTGAACACCGTGCGGAAGCGTGACTTCCCCGCCAGCTCGACCAGCCTTTACCCAGTCGGCGGGGCTACCCTCACCGAGCAGGAACTGCTGGACGAGTGGGGCCGCGAGTTCATTGGCGAGGGCCGTCGGCGCATCGACCTCATTCGCTTCGGTAAGTTTAACAGTGGTACCTGGTGGGATAAGGCGGCGGATAACGACGACCACACCAAAATCTACCCTATTCCGCTAAATGCCATGAACGTTGCGCCGCAGCTTAAGCAAAATCCTGGCTACTAAGCAACGAGCTGCTTTAGCCTCTAATTAGTAAGCCCCACCTCTGGCTATTCTCCTTCGGGAGAGGCTAGGGGTGGGGCTTATCGCTTAGGGGCTTTTTGCCATGGCTGTCAAATAGTCCCTAGGGAGCTGCCGCGCCCTATAAGCTATCTACTCAAATTGTATCCAGTCGAGCGAGCTGGGCGTATCGGCCAGCGAGGAAATGAGCAGGGCGTGCGTACCGGGCCGGACGGCGGCTACTGGCACTTTCAGCTCGCGCCACGCGCTACCTTTAGGTACTGTCGCCCGGGCCAATACGGGACCGGTAGCTCTATCTAAGCGCAGCTGCAAGGTGGTGCCAGCGGGGGCAGCCACGCGCAGCGTCACAGTTCGGGGCGCTTTATCGAAGCGCACGCCGTTGTACTGTACCCAGCCGGTGCGGCTTTGGAATACTGTTTTCCAGCCTTTCTGCGGAGCCAGCGAGTCGAGGAAGGCGATGCGGGCGCCTTGGTTGCTGAGGCGGCTGTAGCGGTCGGGCTGAATGCGCTGGGTGGCGGCCGTCAGGCCCACGCCGCGCAGGGTTGGCGTCACCTTGCGGATGGTGCCGTCGGCGTTGAAAAAGAGGCTGTCGGCCCGAATGGAGCGGTTTTTATCAAAGGCGGGCGACAGGTCGTTGTGGTGGTAGAATAGGTACCACTGGCGGTTGAACTCCACCAGGGAGTGGTGGTTAGTCCAGCACCCGGTTGGTGACTCGTCCATGAGCACCCCGCGCACCTGAAATGGCCCTAGGGGGCTAGTGCTCGTGGCATACTCCAGCCGTTCGGTTTTGTTGGCGACGTGCGGATAAGTGAGGTAGTAGGTGCCGTTGCGCTCAAAGAGGTACGGCCCCTCCTTCAGGCCTTGGGTGGGCAGCGTGCCCAGCGTAACGGGCGCTGAGGCCAGCTCTAGCATATCGGGCCGGAGCTTGGCCGCGTAGATATTGCCCTCCGACCAGTACAGGTAAGCCTGCCCGTCACGGTCGATAAACACGTTGGGGTCGATGCCGCGCACGTTTTTGATGGGTTCGGGCTGCAACACAAAAGGGCCAGTGGGCGAGTCACTAACGGCCACCCCGATGCGGAAGCCCTTGCCCGCCGTGGTGTCCCGAGGGGTGCTGGGGAAGTAGAAGTAGTACTTGCCGTTGCGGGCTACGCAGTCGGGCGCCCACATGCTGTAGCTGTCGGGCTTCACCCAGGGCACCTTGTTCTGCGTCACGATGACGCCGTGGTCAGCCCAGTCGGTGAGGTTGGCGGAGGAAAACACGTGGTAATCTTCCATGCAAAACCAGCCCACGCGGCCCTTCCCCGGCTCGCACGGTATGTCGTGCGAGGGGTACACGTACACCCGCCCGTTGAATACGCGGGCCGTGGGGTCGGCCGTAAACTGATTGAGGATAAGCGGGTTTTGGGCAGCAGCCTGCTGGCTGGCACCGGCGCCCAGCAAGAGCAGGAGGGCACCGAGCAGCCGGTGGCGAGCGAGTGGCGGCGTCGTCATATGTGGAGAAGGAGTAAGGTGGGAGAGGAGCGGACCCCTAGGGGGCTAGGGTTTGGGGTAAGTGCTGTCGTGGCCCTCGTACTTCAAGTACTTGAAGGCCGCCGAGTTGCTAGTGGGTTGGCCCGAGGAGGTGGCGTACATGCCGTACAGGCAGCCGATGAAGCCGCCGGCCACCTGCGTGCTCAGGAAGCGGGCGTCTACCTTGTCTTTCAGTACGCGCCAAGGAGCCTTCGGCGTCTCAGCAAAGTCGAAGCCGTACGTGTCGCCTTCAGCCCGGATGCGCAGCCGCACCTTGCCCACCGTGGCTTCTAGGGGCTGCTGGGCCAGTAGCTCCATGGGCTGCTTGTCGGCCCCACTTTTGAAAAGCTGCACTACTGGCTTGCCCGCCGCTACCGACTGGCAGAGGTAATAGAAATGATGCTCGTCTTGCAGTGCCACCAGCCCGGCCCGCTCGTTTTCGCTTTTGGCTGCAAACGTTAGCTCAGTTTCGGCGCTGCCGTGCAGGTGCTGCTGGCGCTTGCCAATGAAGGACGGGTTGCCAGTACCGGCGCAAGTTTCGGGCTTCAGCTTCAGGGTGAGGCCGGCGGCTTTGCTCAGCGCGTAGCTGCTGCTGTCGCGGGTGCGCAAAAACAGCAGTGCCGGGTCCAGTGCCTTATCGAAAGTCAGGGTGTAGGCGAAGTTGCCACTTTGGGGCCGGGCGCCGGGCTGCTTCACCTCGGGGTAGTTGCGGGTGTAGCTGTACTTAATTTCTGGGCTGTCGGGGTTGATAACGGGCCAGTCGTCGCGCCAGGTTACGGGGGCGATAAACGTCTCGCGCCCTGTATTGTAGTAGTTATCCTCGTAGGGCCGCACGGCCAAGAAAATGGCGTAGGTCTGCCCGTCGGGGCCCTGCACCAGCTGCGCGTGCCCGGCCGAGGTAATGGGGTCTTTGCGGTCCTTGGGCAGGTCGCGCTGGGTCAGGATGGGGTTGTGCTCGTAGGGCACGAAGGGCCCTAGGGGCGAATGGCTGCGAAAGACCACCTCCGAGTGGTTGACCGACGTGCCGCCCTCAGCCGCGTAGAGGTAATACCAGTTGTGGGTGTGCAGCAGGTGCGGCCCTTCAATCCAAACGGGCTGCTTGCTGAGGTCCACGCCGCCGTTCACCAGTATTTTGGCCTCGCCCACGGTTTGCAGCGTCGCCGGGTCTAGCTCGATGCTTTTAATGGAGCGGTGGCCCGAGTACAGCGGCTTGTTGTCGGGCGGGTCGCTGTTGTAAATGACGTAGGCCTTGCCGCTGGCATCGTCGAAAAACAGCGAGGGGTCGATGCCCTTCACCTCGGGCAGGAAAATAGGGTTGCTCCAGGGTCCGGCGGGGTTTTTGGCCGTTACCACGAAGTTGCCCCGGTGGTCAACCTGGGTGCAGGTGACGTAGTAGGTGCCATTGTGGTAATCGATGGCTGGCGCAAATAGCCCACGCGTGAGGCGGTCGCCCAGGAAGTTCATCTGCGAGGGCCGGCTGATGACGTTGCCCACTTGCCGCCAATTCTTCAGGTCGCGGCTGTGCATTACCGGAATGCCCGGAAAGTACGCAAACGTCGAGTTGACCAGGTAGTAGTCGGGGCCGACCTTCACGATGCTCGGGTCGGGGTAGAAGCCCGCCAGAATGGGGTTAACGAGCGTTGTGGTGGACTGGGCCAGCAGCGGAGTAGCCGGCAGCAAGCCCGCGGCGAGAGTAGCAAGCAACAGCTTTGCCTTCATACAATGCAGGGTACTAGCCTATTGGGATAGGCTGAATGGGTGGGAAATGCGCCTGGCGGCCAGTTTTGCAGTGCTGCCTCGTGGGACCCTGCGGCCGGGGCCGCGCTAAGCTACTGGGTATTTTTAAGCGCAAACCTTTCGATAGGCGGTACTTTCTTCTTTTTGTGGCCAGCAGCGACCTAGGGCCCCCGCCAAGCCAGTATCGCCTGGGCCCGGCAAGCGCAACTACGGCCAGCTCTAGCGCCAACCCGCGCAGCCCGCCAGGGACGTTACCTTTGCGCGCCATTGCCACCCTTCTTATAGTTAAACGCTTCGCAGTTAAAGCTCCTTTCCAGCTCATCAGTAGCTTGGAAGTAGGCGGACCACCCACATACGCTTACAAGCCCGAGTGCTCTTGCGCCGCCAGGTAGCCCCTAGGGCGCTGGCGAAGCTACTTCGCTTGCTTGGTTAGGTCCGCTCCGCTCGTTGCCCACGCCCCCTTATAATATGCTCCAAAACGACCTCCTGCTCCGCGCCGCCAAAGGCGAACCTACCGAACGCACCCCCGTGTGGCTTATGCGCCAGGCTGGCCGCATCCTGCCCGAGTACCGCGCCGTGCGCGCCCGCCTCTCCGGCTTTAAGGAGCTGGTCGAGACGCCCGAGCTGGCTGCTGAGGTCACCATTCAGCCCGTTGATGCGCTCGACGTAGACGCGGCCATCATCTTCTCCGACATCTTGGTGGTGCCCGAGGCCATGGGCCTCACCTACGAGATGGTGGAAGCCAGAGGTCCCTTCTTCCCCGAAACCATTAAGTCGGCCGCCGATGTGCAGAAGCTGCGCGTAGCCGACCCCACCGAGCACCTGCGCTACGTGCTCGACGCCCTGCGCGTGACCAAGCGCGAGCTGAACGGCCGGGTGCCGCTCATTGGCTTTGCGGGTGCGCCCTGGACCATCCTGGCCTACATGGTGGAAGGCCACGGCTCCAAAACCTTCAGCAAGGCCCGCCGCCTGCTCTACCAAGAGCCGGCCCTGGCCCACCAGCTGCTCGAAAAAATCACCGTTACTACCATCGCCTACCTGCAAGCCCAGGTAGCGGCTGGGGCCGACCTCGTGCAGGTATTCGACTCGTGGGCGGGTATTCTGCCGCCGGCGCACTACCACGAGTTTTCGGCCCGCTACATTGCCCGCATCAGCGAGGCGCTGGCGCCGCTGGTGCCCGTTACGGTATTTGCCAAAGGCGCTTTCTGGGCTGTGGGAGATTTCGCCCACTCGCCCGCCCGCACCATTGGCCTCGACTGGAACCAGGACCCTAGGCAGGCCCGCCAACAGGCGCCCGGCAAAACCCTGCAAGGCAACCTCGACCCCTGCGCCCTCTACGGCACCCCCGAGCAGGTAAAAGCCGCCACCGAAGCCATGCTGCGTGAGTTTGCTGGCGGTCCCCACATCGCCAACCTCGGCCACGGCGTCTACCCCGACACGCCCGCCGAAAACGTCAAGGTTTTCGTGCACACGGTGAAGGCTTGGCGGGGGTAAATTGGCGGCACATGGCCACAAGCTGGCTTGCGTGAACCGATGGATGAGGATAGTGTCCTACTTGAATTAAATCAACGATGGGGTTGTGACCTCCCCTTCGGATGGGTTCCAATAACTAATCCAGCAAAGTTTTCGGAAGAACTGGAAGTTTACGAAGCAGAGGCTTTTGCTGAACAGTTTGATGGCAAGCTCTTAATGCTTCTTGGACAAACTTTTAACGTTTCAGAGCTTTACGAGATTACCGAAGGAGGGACAGTAAAAATCGTTGCCCTGGCTAACTGCTTGTTTCGATACAGGGGCTTAGAGCACATGTATGCCGACCAATCATTTCAGTTTCTGCTGTACTTCTCACATGAATCTTCAGTAACCGCAGGTGGCAAAACGTTAGTGAATTTGATTCGCCAAATTTGGCCAGAATCAATAAGACACTTTTGGCGCGATTCTCTTTAATTAAAATGCCCCTGATAGCTCCCGAATACGGTACTGCCTTCTACGTACTGTCGCTGCTGCTATCTGGCAGTCTGTTCTTCTGGTTGCGGCGCTTGTTTCGGCGGCGGCTAGCTAGCGAGGCAGCAGCGCTGGCGGCTACCGTGCTAGCCTCGGTGCTGGCCATGCCTTTCGTCGTGTTTGGGCTGGCGGTGCTGTTCCACTTCCTCGCCCGCTCCTAAAGCTGCCATGGCTACCGAAGAAGAAAAGATGCTGGCCGGCGAGCTGTACGCCGCCTTCGACCCCGCCCTGGTGGTAGCCCGCACCCGCGCCAAGCGCCTGCTGCACCGCCTCAACGTGACCGAATACGTGGTGGGCGAGGCCGCCCGCGGCATCCTGGCCGAGCTACTGCCCCACGCCGGCGCCAACCTGTGGGTCGAGCCGCCTTTTCACTGCGACTACGGCAGCAATATCTACTGCGGCGACAACGTGTACTTCAACGTGAACTGCGTGGTGCTCGACGCGGCGCGCATCAGTATCGGCTCCAACGTGCTGTTTGGGCCCGGCGTGCAGCTCTATGCCGCCACGCACCCCCTAGAGGCCACCGTGCGCCGCACTCTGGAGCTTGCTCAGCCCATCAGCATCGGCGACGACTGCTGGCTTGGCGGCGGTGCCATTGTATGCCCGGGCGTTAGCATCGGCGCGGGCTGCGTTATCGGCGCCGGCGCGGTGCTTACCAAGGATGTGCCGCCCTATTCGCTGGCCGTAGGCAACCCGGCGCGGGTGGTGAAGTGCCTGCGGTAACTGCTGCGAGCAGGCAGGGCCGACCAGTAGCTTGGACTTTGTAGTCCGAGCGCGAGCGCAGCGAGCAGCTGGCTCTAGGGCCGTTCTCAGGCCTATATACTCGCTGTACTCGCGCTCGGACTACAAAGTCCAAGCTACTGGTAATTCCTACAGCCCGGCTGCTTCGGCTTCTTGCAGCAGCAGTGTTTTTTCAATCGGTACTACGCCCACTTGCTCGCACACCAAGCCACCGCCCAGGTTGGCCAGCGCGGCCGTGAAGGCGGCTGGTTGCCCTAGGGCCACGCAGCAAGCCGCAATGCTGATAACCGTATCGCCGGCGCCCGACACATCAGAAATCTTGCGCAGGTGGGCGGGTAAGTAGATTTTTTGCTCGCCTTGCTGGGCAAAAACGCCGTGCTCCGAAAGCGTTACCAGCACCGTGTCGGGCGTTAGCAGCTCGCGCAGGCGGGCCACGGCGGCCTCGAAGCCAGCGGCATCAGCGGTAGGCGGGCCAAACTCCAGCTTCAGGCCTTCGCGTAGCTCCTTCAGGTTGGGCTTGAACAGGGTGCAGTGGCGGTAGGCGAGGAAGTTCTTCTTCTTAGGGTCTACCACCGTGGGCACGCCGCGCTGCCGGGCGCGGGCAATGCACTCGCTAATAATGCTTTCGCTTAGTACGCCCTTGTCGTAGTCCTCGAAAATGACCACGTCGGCGCGGGGCAGCAGGTCGTCGTAGGCGGCCAGCAGCTGGGCGGCTTCCTCGGCGTTGAGGTCGGTTTCTACCTCCGAGTCGATGCGCACGAGCTGCTGCCCGGCGGCCAGGATGCGCTGCTTGAAGGTAGTGGGGCGGTGCCGGCTGCGGATGAGGCCATCGGCGGGCAGGTTGTGCTGGTGTAGCAGCTGCAGCAGCTGGTCGCCGCCCGTGTCGTCGCCCACCACGGCGCACAGCAGCGGCGTGGCCCCGAGGGCTTGCACGTTGAGAGCTACGTTAGCGGCGCCGCCCAGGCGGTTTTCGGTGCGGTCCACGTTCACCACCGGCACCGGCGCCTCGGGCGAGAGGCGCGAGGCGCGGCCCCACACGTAGGCATCCACCATCACATCGCCCACGATGAGCACGTGTAAGTTGCTGAACTGCTGGAAAAGCGCGGGTAGGGTGGTTGCGGGCATGGCGCAAAAATAGCCCCTAGGGCCAGTACCGGGCCCCGCTGCCGGGCGCTCGGCCGAGCGGCGCAGCAACTGGCAGCGCGGGCGATGGTGCATCTTTGGGGCGGCGCGCTCGGTTGCTGCCAGCTGTCGCTGCCTTTAGTGCCTACGGAGTTTCTGCGCAGGTACTGCCTGCCGTCCAAGTTGGTTTTGCTCGACCGCTACGTGGGCAACAAGCCCTTCCGGCTGCTCGATATTGAGGCCGGCAACCACTCGGCTACCATTACGCACCAGTGGTTTCCGCAGGTCGAGTACTACGGCCTCGACCTCGATTGCAACTACAATAATGACGAGCGCGACTTCCAGCTGACGAAAGCGTTTTACGAGATGAACTTCGAAAACCTGGAGTTCGATGCCATCCCCGACGATTACTTCGACGTCATCCTGATGAACCACGTCATCGAGCACCGGCGCAACGGCGACGAGGTAGGGGCGCGCCTGCTGCCCAAGCTGCGCGCGGGCGGCCTGTTCTACCTGGAGTTTCCGGGTCCGCGCGCCACCACGCTGCCTCGTATGCGCGGCACGCTCAATTGCTTCGACGACGATACCCACATGCGCGTGTACTCGCGCCCTGAGCTGGGCAACGTGCTCATGCGCCACAACTGCCAGGTGCTGGCTGGCGGCACCTGGCGCCGCTGGCACACCATCGCCCTCATTCTCTTTAAAATACCTCACAACCTGCTCGTTTACAAGCGCATCGTACCCAGCATCTTTTGGAACCTGCTGGGCTTTGCCGAGTACGTGCTGGCCCGCAAGCGGCCCTAGGGCCTACCCCTCAGCGCGCAGCACCGCCAGCGGCGGCTGGCCGAGCACCGAGCGGCTGTTGAGCCAGCCGATGAGCGCCGTGAGCACTGCTACCAACAGCACCAGGGCCGGCAGCGGCAGCAAGGCGCGTAGGGACAGCGGGGCCTCAAACACCCAAGTAGAGAGCGCCCAGGCCGCGCCGGCAGCCAGCACCACGCCCGCTAGCGCGGCCAGGGTACCCAGCAGAGCGTACTCGAGCAGGGTGATGCGAGCAATTTGGCGGCGGCTGGCCCCTAGGGTACGCAGCAGCACGCTTTCGCGGGTGCGCTGGTAGCGGCTAATGAGCACCGACGAAGCCAGCACCAGCAGCCCGGTGAGGATGCTGAAGCCTGCCATGAAGCGAATTACAAACGAGATTTTGCTTAGAATGTCGTCCACTGTTTGCAGAATCAGCCCCAGGTCGATGGCCGACACGTTGGGAAACTCGCGTACCAGCGCTTGCTGAGTGCGGGCCAGCGAGGCCGTGCTGGGCGTGCGCGTGAGGATGACGTGGAATTGCGGTGCGTCTTCGAGCACGCCGGTGGGAAATACTACCAAGAAATTGGTTTGCACCCGGCCCCAATCGACCTCGCGCGAGCCGCCCACTACCACGTCGAGCGGCGCGCCTTGCACGTTGAAGCTCAGCGTGTCGCCCAGCTTCAGGTGCACGCGCTCGAAGTAATTGGCATCGACCGACACGCGGGGTAGGGCGCCGGCCGTGGCAGGGCGCGGCGGGGTGCCAGCCACCAGCTTTTCGGTGCGGCTCAGCGTGTCGCGGTACGTGACGCGGTATTCGCGGGTGAGCGCCCAGGGCGGAATGCCCTTGCCGCCGGCCGTGTCTTTGCGCAGTTCACCCACGGTGCGGCCGTTGATGGCCGCCAGGCGCATGGTCACGATGGGTACGCGCTGCAAGAGGGGCAGGCGCTCATGGGCCAGCAACTGCTCCACGCCGCGCTGCTGCTCGGTTTGGATGTCGAACAGCACCAGGTTGGGCTGGCGGTTGGCGTCGGTGAGCTGCACGCGGCCCAGCAATACGGCCTGCACCAGGTAGAGCGTGGCCAGCAGAAAGGTGCCCAGGCCCAAAGACAAAATGAGCGTAACCGTTTGGTTTTGGGGGCGGAACAGGTTGGCTAGCCCCTGCCGGGCTACGTAGCTCCAGCCGGTGGGGAAGAACCGGCGCAGCAATGCCCGCAACCCCAGGCCTAGGCCCGCCAGCGCCCCTAGGGCCGCCAGCAGTCCACCTGCAAAGCCTAGGGCCAATTTCCAGTCGCGGGTTTGGAAATATGAGAAGCCGAGCACGAACAGCCCGATGCAGCCCAGCACCAGTATCCGCAGCGGGTCGGCGGGGGTGGTATCGTCGTCGTAGGCCGCGCGCAGCACCCGCAGCGGCGACACGCGCCGGATGCTGAGCAGCGGCAGCAGCGCAAATAGCACCGCCATGCCTAGGCCCGTGAGCAGCCCGAGGGCCACCGCCGGCCCCGACACCGCCACGCTTACCTGCACCGGTAAGAAGCCGCCCAGCACCCGCGGCAGCAGCAGCTGCACCACCGCTCCCAGGCCCGCCCCAATGGCCGCGCCCAGTAGCCCCAGCACGCTGGTTTGCAGCAAGTAAATAAGTAGCGCCTGCTGGCCGCTGGCCCCCAGGCAGCGCAGTACCGCCACGGCAGCCAGCTTTTCCTTCACGTACAGGCTCACGGCGCTGGCCACGCCCACGCTGCCCAGCAGCAGCGCCACGAAGGCCACGAGACCCAGAAACCGCGTCAGGTCGCGAAACGAGCGGCCGGTGGCTTGCTGGCGGCTGGCTACCGTGTCGGTGTCCACGCCCGTTTGGTCGAAGCGCGCTTGCAGGGGCTTGATGGCGGCGGCCACGTCCTGGCCCGGCGCAAACTGGAAGTAGGTGCGGTACTGCACCCGGCTGCCGCGCTGCACCAGCCCGGTCTGGGCCAGGTACTTGATAGGAATGAATACTTTAGGGGCCACCGCCGCGCTGAAGCCGCTTTGGCCCGGTGTGGCCAGCACCCGCCCCACAATGGGCAGCGTGAGGGTACCCACCTTCACCGAGTCGCCCACGCGGGCGTCGAACTGGGCCAGCAGCACGTCGTCCACCAAGGCCCCGTTGCCGCGCCCGGCCCGGAAGTCGGTGCTGGCAGCGGCGGGTTGGGTCTCCCAGGCGCCATAGTAGGGGAAGCCGGCCCCTAGGGCCCGCACCTGCGCCAGCCGCACCCCCTTGGTGCGCGGAAACGACACCAGCGAAGCAAACGACACCTCCTCGGTGCGCGTGCGCCCCAGCCGCCCTAGGGCCGGCCGCAGCGTTGAGTCGAGCGGCTGGCTCGACGACACCACCAGGTCAGCGCCCAGCAGCTCGCGCGCCTGCTCGCTGATGCTGCGCGACAAGTTGTCGCCAAACGAATTGATGCCCACCAGCGCCGCAATGCCCAGCACAATGCTCGACATAAACAGCGCCAGCCGGGAGCGGCTCCGGCGCGAGTCGCGCCAGGCCATGGTAACTAACCAACTGAAATTCATAAACAAGTTGCGCAGACCTTGCAGCCCACGAGTCGTAGCAATAAATGGGTGCCAACGCAACTACAGCGTTCGCGCAACTTCACCTTCGATAACCCGCCCGCCTTTCATCCTTAAAATCCGCTGGGTTTTGGCAGCCAGCTCTAGGTCGTGCGTCACCAGCACCAGCGTGGTGCCGGCTTCTTTGTTGAGGTCGAACAGGAGCTGCTGCACGGTGTCGCCGGTGTCGGGGTCGAGGTTGCCGGTGGGCTCGTCGGCAAACAGTATTTGGGGGCGGTTGGCAAAGGCGCGGGCCAGGCTCACGCGCTGCTGCTCGCCGCCGCTAAGCTGGGTAGGGTAGTGGTGGCCGCGCTCGCCTAGGCCCACCCGCTCGAGCAAGGCCTTAGCGGTGCTGGCCACGTTACGCTCGCCGCGTAGCTCCAGCGGCACCTGCACATTTTCGAGGGCCGTGAGGGTGGGCAGTAGCTGGAAGTTCTGGAAAATAAACCCCACGTGCTGGTTTCGCACCGCCGCTCGCTGGTCCTCGCTCAGCTTGTCGAGCTGAATGCCTTGCAGCCACACGCTGCCGCTGCTGGCCCGGTCGAGGCCCGCGCAGAGGCCTAGGAGAGTAGTTTTGCCGCTGCCGCTGGGCCCCACAATGGCCAGCGTGTCGCCGGCTTGCAACGCAAAGCTGACTTCGTGCAGCACCGTGAGCTGGCGGCCGGCGCTGGTATACGTTTTGGTGAGGTTTTCGACCTGGAGACTGTTCATGCAGTATAGTTGTCAGTTGTTCGTTGTCAGTTGCTAGCCGCCGAAAGGCGTCGCGCCACCAGCCTGACAACTGACAACGAACCACCGACAACTAATTCCTACGCTACGTAAAGACGCACGGCAGCGGCCCATACTTTCGCCTATTGCCTGCTTTTCCAGTACTCATGAAGCTTCACTTGCCCGCCAGCGCCCTGCTGCTGGCCCTGCTGGCGGCCGGCTGCCAGTCCGACTCCGCCCCGCAAACTGCTGCCTCGGCGCCGGCTACCCCGGCCGCTCAGGCGCCCGCCACCCAAAAGCAAGACGCCGTGCTTTTCTTCGGCGACAGCATTACGGCCGGCCTAGGGGTCGAACCCGACGAGGCGTACCCCGCGCTCATCGGCCAGAAATTAGATTCGCTGCACCTGCCCTACAAGGTCGTGAATGCCGGCCTGAGCGGGGAAACTAGCGCCGGGGGACGCTCGCGCCTCAAGTGGGTGCTGAGTCGCCAGCCGGTGGGTGTCTTTGTGCTGGAGCTGGGCGGCAACGATGGCCTACGCGGCATTCCGCTGGCCAGCACCCGCCAAAACCTGCAAGTCATTATCGACTCGGTACGCCAGCTCTCGCCCCAGAGTAAAATTGTGCTGGCCGGCATGCAGATTCCGCCCAATATGGGACCCGCCTACACCGCCGATTTCCGCAAAATCTACCCCGAGCTGGCCCAGAAGAACCACCTCACGCTCATTCCGTTCCTGCTCGATGGCGTGGGCGGCGACGTCAAGCTCAACCAGCGCGACGGCATTCACCCCACGCCGGCCGGCCATAAAGTAGTAGCCCGCACCGTGTGGCGCACCTTGCAGCCGATACTATAATGGAAATTCCGCTCATTGAAACGCCCCGGCTGCGGTTGCGAGGCCATTACCCGTCCGATTTGGCGGCTTCAGTGGCTATGTGGCAGGAGCCGGCATTCTACCAATACCTGGGCGGCCAGCCCCTGCCCGAGGAAGAGGTGTGGACCAAGATGCTCCGCCACCTGGGCATTTGGGCGCTGTGCGGCTACGGTTTTTGGGCGGTCGAAGAAAAGGCTACCGGCGACTTTATTGGTGTCGTTGGCTTCGGCGACTGGCAGCGCACCATCAGCCCCTCGTTGAAAGGCTATCCAGAAGTAGGCTGGGTGCTGGCCCCGCATACGCATGGCCAAGGCTATGCTACGGAAGCGGCGCAGGCGGCCCTGGCCTGGGCTGATACGCAGCTCCAGCAGCCCCGCACGGTATGTCTGATTCACCCCGATAATCTACCCTCGCTGCAATTGGCGGCTAAAGTTGGCTACCAAGAATTTGGGCGCACCCTCTACAAAGGGCAGCCAGGCATATTGCTAGAGCGGTTTGCGCCGGGTTAGGGCCTAGGGCTTGCCTCGAGAGCCAAGTCAGATTACCCGCAGCGCGTCCACGTTTACTTCGTCGCGCAGCAGCTCCAGGTTGCGGTAGGCGAGGGGCCGGCCGGCATCGGTGCGCAGGTCGGGCAGCGCCGAGCTTTGAGCGGCATCCAGAATTAGCTGCGTGAATTTGCGCTCGCCTAGGTACACAGCCACAGGCCGGCTGCGGTGGCTGGCTACGTAGCCAGCAAGTGCCTCATCGATTTCGACTAATATGGAACTCATATTACGCTAATAATGAAGGATAAAGGGCGCGAAATGTAAGCAGCAATCTGCACTTCCGCAAATTGGACTGAGCAATTAAGCGCCCCGGCCGACCTTTGCATCACCCATGAGCATTCCTTCTGACCCCGCAGCCCGCCCCATCGGCATCTTCGATTCCGGCATCGGCGGCCTCACCGTGGCCCGCGCCGTGGCCCACCGTCTGCCCCACGAACGCTTGGTATATTTCGGCGACACCGCCCACCTGCCTTACGGCGAAAAAAGTACCGCCGCCATCCAGGCCTACTCAGTCAAGATTTGCGATGTGCTGCTGCGTCAGCAGTGCAAGCTCATCCTCATTGCCTGCAACTCGGCTAGCGCCGCGGCCTACGAGCTGGTGCGCGAGTACGTGGGCTCGAAGGCGCTGGTAGTAGGCATGATAGACCCCGTGGCGCAGTACGTGGGTCAGCATTACGCCGGCCGCCCGGTGGGCCTCATCGGCACCAAGCAAACGGTGGGCTCTAACAGCTACCGCAAAAAAATCGACCAGCTCGACCAGGATGTGGACCTGCACGCGCTGGCTACGCCGCTACTCATCCCCATGATTGAGGAAGGCTTCTTCGCCGGCCGAGTGTCCGAAGAAATCATCCGCGCCTACCTCGCGCACCCCACCCTGCAAGGCATCGACGCGCTGCTGCTGGCCTGCACCCACTTCCCCCTCATCAAGCCCCAAATTGAGGATTACTACCAAGGCGCAGTAGCTGTGCTTGACCCCTCCGACGTGGTAGCCGCCACCGTGGCTGAGGCCCTGGCGCAGCAAGGCTTGCTGGCCCCCGCCGCCCCAACACCCCCTAGGCACCATTTCTACGTCAGCGATTTTACGCGCTCATTCGAGGAAAGCACCCGCATCTTCTTCGGCCAGGAGGTGCAGCTAGAGCACTACCCGCTGTGGGAGTAGCCTCACCGCGTTAGTAATAAAAACAACTTTGCCCTTCACGCGAGCCAAGAGACTGCAACGTGGAGGGCAAAGTCGTTTTATTACTAACGCGGTGAGGTTATACCGAGAAGCTCTCGCCACAACCGCAGGAACGCGAAGCGTTCGGGTTGTTAAACTGGAAACCTTTGCCGTTGAGGCCGTCCGAAAAATCGAGCTCAGTGCCGGCCAGGTACAGGAAGCTCTTCATGTCAACTACCACGCGCACACCTTTGTCCTCAAACTCCTGGTCCATGGGGCGCATCTCGTTGTCGAAATCCAGCTTGTAGCTTAGGCCCGAGCAGCCGCCGCCGGCCACTGAAGCGCGCAGGCGGTAGGTGCTATCCAGCTCCGAATCGTGTATCAGGTGCTCAATCTTGGCCTTGGCTTTGTCCGAAACGGTAATCATATCGTGAACTAACTGCTAAGTGTGCGAAGAATAGATGAGCCGGCGCAGTGTTCAGCGCGGCCGCCTCTTCTTAACAAAGATACCGCTAAGAAGGATTCTAAATAACGGTCGAATAACGAAATTTAGTCAAGGCTAGGCCTTGCGGTCGGAGTGGCCTAGGGCTTTGTCGGGCGCTACGGCATCGCGCACCAATTGCTTTAGTTCTTTAATATCAGGGAAGCGGCCAGCAGCTTTGCGGTCGAAAAGCTCTTGCTCATCGAGGCGCACAGTAAAGCGGCCACTAGTTTCGGAAGGCTGCAATAGCACGCCGTGCAACTCGTCAGTGAACGTGGTAAGCAGCTCCTGCGCCATCTAGGCCGAGCGTAGGAGCCAGTTGCACTTGGGGCAGTATTCCAGCGTGATAGTTGGTTTCATAAGTAAGCGACGCGCCGTGTGGTAACTGACTTAAAAGTAAAAAGCGCCCGCCGGACTAACCAGCGGGCGCTTTTATAGGGCGGTAGGGCCTAGTGGTGCGATTTCTCTAGCTCCAGAGCGGGCAGGCCGTTCTTCACGCGGTAGTCGTTGATGGCCATTTTGATGACATCTTCGGCCAGCACCGAGCAGTGAATTTTAACGGGCGGCAAAGCCAGCTCTTCCACAATCTCCATGTTGTCGATGGCCAGCGCCTCGTCAACAGTCTTGCCTTTCAGCCACTCAGTAGCTAGGCTCGACGAAGCGATAGCCGAGCCGCAACCGAAGGTCTTGAACTTGGCATCGGTGATGGTATTGGTGGTTTCGTCCACCTCAATTTGCAGGCGCATTACGTCGCCGCACTCAGGAGCACCTACTAGGCCGGTGCCTACCGTCTTCTTGCTTTTGTCCAGCGTGCCCACGTTGCGGGGGTTGCTGTAATGGTCGATTACCTTATCGGAGTAAGCCATGGTGTTTGAATTAAAAATTAAAAATTATGAATTAAAAATTGAGCAGTTAAAATTGACCAAGGGGCCATTTTTAATTTTTAATTCTCAATTTTTAATTGAAGCCTAGTGCTCTGCCCACTCAATGGTGTTGAGGTCGATGCCTTCTTTGTGCATCTCCCACAGGGGTGACATCTCGCGGAGCTTGGTGACGGCCTCTTTTACGTGGTTGATGGCGTAGGCGATTTGCTCGTCGGTGGTGAAGCGGCTGAGGCCGAAGCGCAGGCTGCTGTGGGCCAGGTCGTCGCTGAGGCCTAGGGCCTTGAGCACGTAGCTAGGCTCGAGGCTGGCGCTAGTGCAAGCCGAGCCGCTCGATACGGCCAGGTCCTTCACGCCCATCATCAGGCCTTCGCCTTCCACATACTTGAAGCTGATGTTAGCCACGTGGGGCAGGCGGTGTTCTGCCGAGCCGTTTACGTAGCTTTCTTCCAGCGTCAGCAGTTCCTGCTCTAACTGGTCGCGCAACTTGCTCAAGCGCTCGGCGTCGGCCGCCATTTCGAGGCGGGCTAGTTCGCAGGCCTTGCCAAAGCCCACGATGCCGGGCACGTTGAGGGTACCCGAACGCATGCCGCGCTCGTGGCCGCCACCGTCCATCTGGGCGGTTACTTTCACCCTAGGGTTCTTGCGGCGCACGTAAAGAGCACCCACGCCCTTAGGGCCGTACATTTTGTGGGCCGTGAAGGCCATCAGGTCGATGCCGTCGGCTTGCACATCCACCGGAATCTTGCCTACAGCTTGGGTGCCGTCGGTCATGAACAGCGCGCCGTGCTTGTGGGCGATGGCGGCAATTTCGCGGATGGGCTGGATGGTGCCCGTCTCGTTGTTGCCGTACATGATGGTCACCAGAATGGTCTGGGGCGTCATAGCAGCTTCCAGTTCCTCGAGGCTGATGAGGCCCAGCTCGTTAACGGGCAGGTAGGTCACCTTGCCGCCGAGTTTCTCGATGTGCTTGCAAGTATCGAGCACGGCTTTGTGCTCGGTGGTAGTGGTGATGTTGTGGTTGCCACGCTGGCTGTACATCTCATACACCCCTTTGATGCCTAGGTTGTCGCCCTCAGTAGCGCCGCTGGTGAAGATAATCTCCTTCGGGTCGCAGTTGATGAGCTGAGCAATTTGCTCACGGGCGTAGTCCACGCCTTCTTCGGCCGCCCAGCCAAAGGGGTGGTTGCGCGAGGCAGCGTTGCCGAACACCTCGGTCAGGTAAGGCATCATGGCTTCCAGCACCCGCGGGTCGAGCGGGGTGGTCGCGTTGTTATCCAGGTAAATAGGAAGCTTCAGCATGGTGCTTGGCGCGTAATAGCTAGTTGAGGCTAAATGTACTTGTTGCTTGATGGAGAAACAGAATTTCGGCCTAAACAGTTTTTGATAATCCGCAAAAATAGCGCAGCCCGCCCGAAAATCTGAAGCACGGCCCTAGGGCCCCAGCCAGACCGGTAGCTTTGCCCACTTAAATCCCCGCCCGCCTCCGTAGCATGCTTACTAACCTCGAACACCTGGGCCTCGCCGTGCGCGACCTCGCCGAAGCCACCGCTCTCTACACCCGCCTGCTGGGCCAGCCGCCCTACAAAACCGAGCACGTAGCCAGCGAGGCCGTCGATACAGTGTTCTTTCAGGTTGGCGGCTCCAAAATTGAATTGCTGGCCGGCACCAGCTCCGACAGCGCCATCACGAAGTTTCTGGAGAAGAAGCCCGAGGGCATCCACCACGTGGCCTTTGAGGTCGATGACATTGAAGCCGAAATGGCCCGTCTACGTGCCGAAGGCTTCGTGCTGCTAAATGAGCACCCCAAGCGCGGCGCCGACAACAAGCTGGTATGCTTCGTGCACCCCAAAAGCGCCGGCGGCGTGCTGGTAGAACTTTGCCAGACCGCAGATTAAACGGATGTAACGGATTTCGCCGCTACGCTCGCCGGCCTGCGGCGGCGAGCTGACTACGTCAATGATTAAGCCGACCTGTGTTAGTTTCTTGATTAAAAAGAGCAAAGCATACTGCTATATAACGTTCGCGTAGTCAGCTCGCCGCCGCAGGCCGGCGAGCGTAGCGGCGCCATCCGTTAAATCCGTTTAATCTGCGATTATGGCGGCCACTATCGCCTCCGGTGCCTCCCTAGGCACATAATGGCCCACGCCGGGCAGCACGCGCCGCTGGTAGGAGCCGGTGAAGAATTTTTCTTTGCCCTCGGACGAGGCCACGAGCGCGGCGCCGTCTTGCTCGCCGTGCAGCACGGTGGTAGGCACGCTGATGAGTGGCTGCGGCACCAGCCGCGCCTCCAAGGCAGCGTAGCGCGGGTCGGGTGGGGTGGCGCCCCAACGGAAGCAGTAGGAGTGGAGCACCACGTCTACCCAATCGGGGTTGTCCCAACTGGCGGCGGCTTGCGCAAACTCGGCCTCGCTGAACTGCCAGCTGGGCGCCCACAGATGCCAGATATAGCGGCAAAACTCGCGGCGGTTGTACTTCAGCATCTCGTGGCCGCGCTCGGAATGGAAAAACCACTGGTACCAGTAGGCATGCACCTGCTCGGGTTTGAGCTCGTTGCCGGGCTTGCTGCCGATTTCGTAGCCCACCGAGGCCACCACCAATTTCTCGACCCGCTCGGGCCAGAGCGCCGCCAGCACGTAGCCGGCGCGGGCCCCCCAGTCGTGGCCCACCACCGTCGCTGTTGAAACCCCTAGGGCATCGAGCAGGTCGATGGCATCCTGGGCCAGGGCCGTTACCTGGCCGCTGCGCAGCGTGTCGGCATCACGAAATACCGAGCCAGCGCAGCCGCGTATGGAAGGCACCAGTGTTTGGTAGCCGGCGGCCACTAGTTGCCCGCTCACTACGTCCCAGGTGTGGTAGTCGTCGGGGAAGCCGTGCAGCAGCAGGGCTACGGGTGCATCGGCCGGGCCGTTTCGCTGGTATTCGAGGTGAAGTACTTCGGTATCGAGGGTAGGCATGCGTGCGAGAAGGAGGTTTTGTGCCTGAACGGGGCCTAGGCGCCGCAGTTGCGTGCCAGTGAGCACTGCACATTGCGTGGGCTGCCCCATTTTTGCACCATGAATTTCTTTCAGCAAGAAGTTGACAGCGCCGTCGATGCGTTGCTCATGCAGCAGGTCATTCTTTATCCTACCGATACGGTGTGGGGCCTCGGGTGCGATGCCGAACTGACGCGTCCCGTGGAACAGCTCTACAAGCTGAAGGGCCGGCCCGAAGGCAAGGGGGCCATCGTGCTGGTGGCTGACTTGGCTATGCTGACCCGCTACGTGGCCCAGGTACCGGCCGGCCTCGAAGCCGCGCTGGCAACCCAAACGCGCCCTACTACCTACATTTTGCCCGCTAGCCGTGCCCTGGCCCCCGCGCTGCTTGCCCCCGATGGCACAATAGGCCTGCGCCTGACGCAGGATGAGTTTTGCCACAAAGTGGTGCGCCGCTTAGGCCACGGCCTCGTAAGCACCTCAGCCAACAAAAGCGGCGAGCCCACCCCAGCTATTTTCAGCGAAGTGAACCCTGCCATCGTGCGCGGGGCCGACCACGTAGTGCAGTGGCGGCGCGACGACCAAACCCGCGTGGCGCCGTCGCGGGTGGTGCGCCTAGGGGCCGATGGGCAGCTGGAGGTAGTGCGTGACTAGCTGCCAGGCTGGCCACCGCCAGAGGTTGTCGGGTAACCCTAGGCCCTACCCCAGCTGTGGGGCCGGCCGGTAGCGCCGCACAGCTGCCGCAATAAGAAACCGACCCATTATGGCGGGCGCAAACCAGCCGAGCAGCCCCACCCAACTCGGGGTGTCGGCCGGCAGAAAATAACCCAGGTTTACGACGACAAAGGCCGTGGAAGCCGATACGTACGAGCCGCCCATGCGCACGATGTGCCGCTGCAGCCAAGCGCCCGGCACGCTGGCCGTGGGGCGCAGGCCCCGCCAGGTATCGAGGCTGCCAAACAGGCACAGGAGCACGCCGAAAAAGCCGAACAGCACCGCCTGTAGCCCGATGCCGGCGCCCACCATCCCTAGGCCCACGAGCGCCGTTAGCCCAGCCAGCACCACGTCGCCGGCGGGCAGCGTGGCGCTATGGCGCCGGGCGGCGCGCCACCCGCTAAAGCTGAGGTAAAAGCTGAGCAGGGCCACGCCAGCCAGCAGCAGGCGGCGCACCACCAGCGGCTGCAGCAAGCACAGCAGCACGGCCGTGGCGGCCACTACCAGCATAGCGTACACGTACACGCGCCCGGCTCGCACGTGCCCTGGCCCGCCCTTGCGCCCCAGCATGGGCACCAGCCCCACCAGCAACGCCAGGCTGCCCGCCGCAACGTGGGTGTAAAGCAGCAACCGCACGACGGGCGCGGACGCCGGGAACGAGAATAGCAGAGAAAGCAGCATGGCCGGAGGCTGGGCAAGGCCCGTAAAGAGTTGTACTGCAAACGTATATTGCTGCCTCGGGCTGGCCAACCGGGGCAGCGCGAAGCGTAAGCCCTAGCGCATGAAGCTGCCGAAATGCCGCCCGAAGCGTAGCCTGCCCGCGCCCCAAGTGTCCGCCACCTGCCTCAGGCATATTGCTGGCCCTAGGGTAGTGCGCCGCTCACAACCCGGATAAACGGCGGCGGCGCCCGAACTTTGCCCCATGACCACGCCCACGCTGCCTGACCTACCTATCTTTCGCACCATTGCCGACGCAGCCCACGAGCTGGGCCAGCCGGCCTACGTGATTGGCGGCTACGTGCGCGACCTGGCCCTAGGGCGCCCCAGCAAAGACATCGACGTAGTAACGGTAGGCGACGGTATTGCGCTGGCGCAGGCCGTGGGCCGCCGCCTGCCCGACCGCCGCCGCGTGACGGTGTTCAAGAACTTCGGCACTGCCATACTGCCCACCCAGGAAGCCGGCGAAATTGAGTTCGTGGGGGCTCGCAAGGAAAGGTACCGCGCCGAAAGCCGCAAGCCCGAAGTAGAGGCCGGCACGCTGGAAGATGACCTGGCCCGGCGCGACTTTACTATTAATGCCTTGGGTCTGAGTTTGAACGCCGAAGATTTTGGGGCGCTGGTAGACCGCTTCGGCGGGATGCAGGACCTGGCCAGCCAAACCATCCGCACGCCCCTAGGGCCCGACATTACCTTCAGCGACGACCCACTGCGGATGCTACGCGCCATCCGGTTTGCGAGCCAGCTGGGCTTTGACATTGAGCCCGATACCTACGACGCCATCGCCCGCAACAAGGAGCGGATTAAGATTGTGTCGCAGGAGCGCATCACCATCGAGCTCAACAAGATAGTAGAGTCGCCGGTGCCGAGCTACGGCTTTAAGCTGTTGTTTCAGACGGGGTTGCTGGCGCTTATCTTCCCCAAGATGGCGCAGCTCTACGGCGTAGACAAGGTAGGCAGCCACGCCCACAAGGACAATTTCTACCACACCCTGCAAGTGCTCGACAACGTGGCCGCCACCGGCGGCGACTTGTGGCTCCGCTGGGCGGCCATTCTGCACGATATTGCCAAGCCCGCCACCAAGCGCTACGACCCGCGGGTGGGCTGGACCTTCCACGGCCACGAGGATAAGGGCGCGCGCTGGGTGCCAGGCATCTTTACCGACCTCAAGCTGCCGCTGGGCGAGGAAATGCGCATGGTGCAGAAGCTGGTGCGCCTGCACCTGCGCCCCATCGTGCTCGCCCAGGACATCGTCACCGACTCGGCGGTGCGGCGCCTACTCTTCGAAGCTGGCGATGATATCGACCGGTTGATGCTCCTGTGCCGGGCCGACATCACCAGCAAAGACCACCAGCGCAAGGCCCGCTACCTGCGCAACTTCGATAAGGTAGAAGAAAAGCTGCGCGAGATTGAATCCAAGGACCACCTGCGCAACTTCAAGCCCGTCATTACCGGCGAGGTCATCATGGAAACTTTTGGCTTGAAGCCCTCCCGCCAGGTAGGTGAACTGAAAGAAGCCGTGTTCGAAGCTATCCTCGAGGGTGAAGTGCCCAACGAGTGGGCGCCCGCCTACGCCCTGCTATTGCGCCGGGGCGAGGCCCTAGGGCTGGCGCCAGTAAGACAAAGCGAAACCGAGTAACAGTCGCTACTAAGTAGGTTTTTTGCGTATGCGTTGGCTAGCACTGCCCGCGCATTTATGCCTACCCCAACTTCGCCCGCACCTCCTCCTGGTAAGCCCCTAGGGCGTCCGCGCCTGAACTGGCAGCGCGAGTTAGCTCTGGCCCTGCTGCCCACCGCCACGGTGCTAGGGCTGTTGTGGCTACTCAAGCTACTCAGCAACCAGCAGCTGCTTTTCGCCTCGCTGGCGTCAAGCTGCTTTCTCATCTACCTCGACCCTAGCCACCCGGCCAACAGCGCTCGCACCTTGGTTATCAGTCAGCTAGGAGCCGCGCTGCTGGGCTACGGGTTTCATACCTGGCTAGGGCCGGGCTACTCGAGCGCGGCGCTGGCACTGCTGAGCATCATTGCCCTCATGGTTGCCACCAACGCCATGCACCCGCCGGCCGTAGCCACGGCACTTAACTTCGCCTTTCGGGCGGGCTCGGGCGAAGGTAATCTGGCTTTGTTTGGGCTGGCCGTGGGACTGGTGCTGGTGCTACTAGCCGTGCAGCGCGGCTCGGCATACCTAGTACGACGTTTTGCTTTGTCTTCTTAACCTTATGCAGAAACTCGCCGAACATTCTGCCACGCTGTTTTCGCAAACTGAGGAAGGCGTAGTTGCCGCCGTGCAGTGGCTCAAGCTAGGCGTCGAGTTGGTGGGCGCCATCATCATTGCCCTAGGCATTATGGTAGCAGGCACGCTGCTAGTCAGAGCTTTGGCAAGGCGGCGCACGGCCGATTTCACCGCCATTCGGCTGACGCTGGCCCGCTACCTGGCGCTGGCCCTCGAATTTCAGCTTGGAGCTGATATTCTATCCACGGCCATTGCCCCGAGTTGGGAGCAAATTGGCAAGCTCGGCGCCATTGCCGTTATCCGAACCGCCCTTAACTTTTTCCTTTCGAAAGAGATGCAGGAGGAGCGCCACCAAAGCGGGGCCGAGCAGGAGGTAGTAAGCCACTCGGAGGAGCCTAACGACTCGTCTAACGCCACTCAGTAGGTAAGGCCCAGTGGGTGGCAACGCAGTATGCGGTTTAAATAAAACATTACCAAGAAGGTAGAGTTGAGACTCACCGCATGGCCGTCCCACCTTTTCAATGTTTTAGTGATAGCATAAGCGCTATGGTGCTCGCTGCTGATGCTAGGAGTAGCAGTATTGAATTGCTTACGGGCGGGCTCATGGCCACCAATGTTTGCAGCGGCTATGGTGAACCAAGCCTAGGTACGTAACCTTGGCAACTAGCATCCTAAGGAGTTAGTAGCAGCTTAATAGCTTGGGTGCCGCAGCGCACTAGGTACAGGCCTGGTGCCTGGCCAATCATGGATAGCTTGGCAGTACCATCGGCGCTTGTTTGCACGGTGGTTAGCAGGCGGCCTTGCGCATCTAATAATTGTACGCTGGCCTTGGCAGAGGCACCCGCTACCTGCACAGTAGCCGCTGTGGCCGCTGGGTTGGGGTACACTTGTAATGGTGAAGCCAGGACTAAGCCAGTGTCGTTTAGCACGTACGTGGGTGAGTAAGTGGGGTGGCCATCGTAGTCGACCTGCCGCAACCGATAGTATACCGGCCCGGCGGGGTAGCTGGCAAGCTTGGCATCGACGTACTGGTACGTATGAGCCTGCGTAGTGGTGCCGTGGCCTGGCACCTGAGACAACTGGGCAAAGCTGTGCCCATCGGAGCTAGCCTCTACGGCGAAATAAGCATTCCTCAACTCCGAAGCTGTTTCCCAGCGCAGGTGGGCGTCTGGCCCGTTGCGGGCCACGCTAAAGCTAACGAGCGACACAGGTAGCGGAGAAATTCCAGGGGCTTCAAATGCGCCAATATTGCCCACTGCAGGCGGGGTAGGGGTGGGGGCGCCAACAAAATCGTGTGGGCCTGGAACGACGCCAAACTCTTTAAATAAGCCCAGACCTGCACCTACTACGGGCGAGGAAGCAGCTGGGGGTACAGTGAGCGTAGCCGCCAACTGGGGGTCTTGGTTTATGCCGACAGTGCGTCCATCGGTCAGCTTTTCCTGGCCGGTAGCCGCACGCCACGTCGCCAAATCAATATATCTAGTGCCTAAAATGTCAATGAATAGATACTGACTGGCATTCCAGTAGCAATTGCCCTGCATCAATTGAGCAGAATTACTGACGGTACTCAGCACGGGCACATCTCCCGTGGTGTGCAAAATATTATTGCGAAAGGTCAAATCAGGCAAGTCGGAGCTCATCACCTTAATGGCTTTGGCTTGCGAATTGTCGATTGCAGGGCCTAGGCGCACAGTATTGTTATAGAATGAGGCCCGCGCAATGCCCCCACTCGACCCTGACGACCAAACCTCAAGTGCTCCTTGGTAAAACTTCCGCGCGTCATTATCGCTGATGTTGTACCGCACTATTAAATCATGCATGGGGGGGGCTCCGGGATACTGTGCTAGAAGATAACCTGGCCCTTGATTGTCGTGCGAATTATTATACTGAAGGATGCAATATGTGCAGCCGCCGTCCAAGTCAAAACCGCCGCCATCGACTCGACCACCTGCTAAATTGTGGTGTGACTCACAATACTGAATAGTTAAATTATTACAAACTAGTCCCCATATACCGGCAGGACCGTTTGAATCACTTCCGCTTAGCCTGCCGTTGCCATAGGCTTGGCAATATTCCATTAAGCCATTATCTACCCCACTTATTACTAGGCCACTACCAGTATTACGATTGCTGATTTCTGCACGCCCTAAATTATTGTAAGCCTGGCAATTGCCTATATACCAGTTGCTATGCACAGGGGTGCCATTTCCGTAGCTTCCGTAGCTATAAAATCCAGCTTCCCCGTTATCATGTAATTGGCAGTTCGTAACGCGTACATCTGAATACCCACTATTGCAATTGGGGCCAGTACCTATAGCAATTCCTGTAACCTGGTAGCCGCTTACGTCAAGACTATCTAAGCGCAGGTAAGGGAAGCTAATGTTAGACTGGTCGATATAGAAAAGAATGCCCGAGTCGGTGTTGCTGAAGCTTCCTGACCCTAGGATGTTTAGGCGGCGTATTTCAATGCCGCTCTCATTATAGCTTAGAATGCCATAGCTCGTACCACTAGCAATCGTAGCGCGGCCAGAACCGTAAGAACTAACAATGATGGGTTGAGTTGGTGTGCCCTGACCATGCAGCTGAAACCCGCCGGAGAAAATCTGGCCTGCTTCGAATAAGATGCGGTCGCCTGGTTGAAACGTCGCTGACCCAACCCGGCTTGTTGTATGCCAGGCTGTCGCCACGCTTGTCCCCGACTGTGTATCATCGCCGGCGGCGCTAACAAAATAGGTTGTGGCGTAGGCTTGGCAGCAGCTGATGACTTGAAGGCAGCACCAGAAGAATGCCGCTGAGAGTAACGATTTCAAGTGCATAAATTACACTATTGCAAGTTGAAATGCTAATTTAACGTCGGGCTTTAATAAATGATTACCTTTTGATTTATAAGACTGTAAATAATTTATACTGTTGAGATGAGAAATTAGAACATTGTCATTGGCTGGTGCGCGTGAATAGTTGACGAGCTTATGTGAAATGTTCACATTTTAATATTATAAATTATTTAAAAAATCGATTAAAATTGGTTATGCAATGCACGTTGCTACGTCTGTTTAGTCAAGGGGCAGTCAAGGGGCGTGCCAGTTATGTATAAACCCGACGAGACTAGCCACACGGCATAAATTCAGTGGTTCGTAGCCAAGTAGCTTGCTGCTTACTGACTCTGCCTAACCTAATTGCAGCAGCTGTGCAGCAAGCCCGTAGTAAATGCAGGCAGTATCGCAGCCAGAGCGGTTCCCGCTGGCGACGTGGCACTGTAGTGTCAGACGTATTGCTTCGTGGATGGATGGGCTGCCGTGAATAGGACCCTCCTTAAGCTAACTAGCTGGACAAGCGGGCTAGGGCGCGCTCAACGTCCTCGGGCGTATCGATGCCAAATGCATCTAGTTCAGTGATAGCAGTGCGGATTAGAAAGCCATTCTCTAGCCAGCGCAGCTGTTCTAGACTTTCGGCTAATTCTAGGGGGGAGGGGGGGAGCTGCACTAATTGGCTAAGCACGGCAGGATGGTAGGCGTACAGGCCTAGGTGGCGGTAGTAGCGGTGGTGGGTGAGCCACTCAGCTAGCGGGTACTGGCGCTGGTAGGGGATGGGGTGCCGGCTGAAGTACAGGGCCTCTCTCCCCTCAGCTTCGGTCTTTACTACTACCTTGGGCAAGTGCGGGCTAAATAATTCCTCTTGCGTGAGCACTGGCTTGATGAGCGTAGCAATCGAAGGTGCTGCTTCTGGAAGGGCAAATAAATCCACCAGCGCATTTATTTGCTCGGGGTGGATGAAGGGCTCGTCGCCCTGGATATTGACGATGCAACTAGCATCTGGCTGGCCTAGTTGCTGGTAGGCCTCCCATACCCGGTCGGTGCCGCTGAGGTGGTCGGGGCGCGTGAGCACGGCCTCGCCCCCAAAGCTGCGCACGTGGTCGAGGATGCGCGCGTCGTCGGTTGCTACTACTACGCGAGTAAGGTTGGCTTGCCAAGCCTGGTGCACTACTCGTTCAATCATCGAGCGGCCCCCGAGGTCCACGAGGGGCTTACCGGGGAGGCGGGTGGAGGCGTAACGCGCCGGAATAATACCGATAGCAGCAGGCATGGCAGGAATTTTGAGGGCTAGGGCACCAGCCTGGCAAGGCCTGGTAGCCACGGCGCGGGGCTTAACGGCCCTAAGCTAGTGTAGCCTGGCGGCTGCGTGCTTACTTTGCTGTTGGCTTCGGCCGGGCCCATCATCTGCCGGTAGCTTTTATTTGCCCATGACCCTGTTTGCTTCTTTGTTGATACTAAGTGCCTTGCACAGCCCTCTGCCGCGCCCGGTCGTGGCCCTGCCCGCCGACTCCATTGGCCAGGAAATGCGCGGCGGCCAGCGCATGGTGCGCCACCGCGTAGTGCAAGGCGAAACTATTTTTGGCCTAGCCCGTCACTATAAAATCAAGCCCGACCAACTGGTTACAGCGAACCCGCAGCTCAAGAATGGCTTGGGCATCGGCGAGGTAGTATTGGTGCCCCGCCCCAGCGCGGGGACGTCGGCCAAAACGGCAACCACTGCCCTAGGCCCGTCGGCCGCCGCCCTTGCTGCTAAAGCCTCGGCAGCGCCGGCTGGTGCAAGTACGGCCCCGGCCCGCTACACGGTAGCCAAGGGCGAAACCTTGTTCGGAATTGCGCGGCGCTATAGTCTGTCGCCAGCTTCGCTTATTGAACTAAACAAACTGCCGGCCGGTGGGCAGGTGCGCGTAGGCCAGGAACTGCTGCTGCGCGCCGCCGAAGCTGGAGTTGCCCCCACCGCTGCGACCGCGGTGCCCATCCGCCCCGCGCCAGTTGCGCCCGTGGCCGCGTCTGCTCCGTTGTCCGCCCAGCTTGACCCCAATAAGGAGGCCATTATTGCTACCGTAACAACGGTGCCTGCGGCGCCGGTGCTCGAAAAGGAGAAAATCGTCATTAAAGACCGCGAGGGCAAGGAGAAAGAAAAGGACCGTAGCGATACGCCACGCAACCCCACCCGGGCCTCCGAACTGGCTGGCCGCAAAACCGAGGATGGCATCGGCGCCACCATCGACAACAGCGGTACCGACAAATACTTGGCCCTGCACAAAACTGCGCCCGTAGGCACCATCATGGAAGTCAAGAACATGATGAACGGCCAGACGGTGTACGTGCGCGTGATTGGCCAACTGCCCGACACCGGCGAAAATGACAACGTGCTGGTGCGCCTCTCGCCGCGCGCCGTGGCCAAGCTCGGTACTTCCGACGCCAAGTTCCGCGTCGAAACCAGCTACGTCCCCTAGGGGGGAAATGAGGAGCTGAGGAAAAAGGCATTCAGCAGAGCACCTTTTTCCTCAGCTCCTCATTTTCATAGTTACTTCTAGCGCACTCGCATGCCGGCCTGCGTATCCCAGTGGAGGGGCCGCGCCTGCTTGGGTAGCGGCGCCTCGCGCAGCGTATCGACGCTGGTGCCGTAACGCCAGCCGGGCGGGCAAATGGCGATGTAGCGCGCCAAGCCGCCCACCCCGCCCCCAAACTTAGGGTAGCCAATGGCCACCAGCGCCCCGGTTTCGGGCACCTGGTCGAGGTGGGCGACGCCCTCGGCCTGGCAGTAGCCGTTGCGCAGCAGCCAGGCCTCGGCCTGATAGGCGCGGGTGGTGTCGGTGTCGAGCGGCTCGTGGCCGTGAAACAGGATGTGCCGCTGCTGGTGCAGAAACTGCAAGGCCGCCAGTTCGATGCCCGGAAACACCCGCTCGCTGGTGAGCCTAGGGTCGGGCCAGCGCTTCGACCAGTCGGAGCGCACGAATACCACGCTGCCCGCTGGAATGCGCCCGTGCGCCCGCTCCCAAGCTTGCACATCAGCCACCTTGAGGTGGTAGCCGGGCTGCGCTTGGAGCTTGTCAACCATCGAGATAACTACCAGCGGCCGCACCGCGAAGGTGGGCGGCAGCTCGTCGATGGCCGGGTAGTCGGCACTCCAGTGGGCGGGCGGGTCGAGCTGGGTACCCAGCTGGTCGGTAGGCAGGCGGTAGTCGGTAGAAGCGAAGCCGTCGGGTTGGTAGTCGTAGGAGTGGCCGGTGGTGGGGCTGATACTACGGGCAAACGTAGGGCGCCCAAAGACAGCCGGCACCGGCACGTGGGGCGTAATGGTGTGCGTCAAATCCACGTACTTGGCCTGCTGCAGGGTACGGGTGTATACATCCCAGAGCGAAGCGGGCGCGGGCGGCGCGGCAGGCGGCGCAGTACAAGCCCCTAGGGCTACGCCTAGGCCCAGTGCTAGCAGCGCCGGGAGGCGGAAACGGTAGTGGTGAAGCATGGCAGAGTGGAAGCGGACCGACGGGTGGGGCGGGCCCGCTCCAAGATAGGGCGGCGTATTTTTGCGCGGGCGGGCCTAGGGTCCGCTTGTTACCTTTTTGCTTGCTTCGTGTCCGTTTCCCTGCCAGCCGCTGGCCCTTTGCCCCTCACCGCCCCCCGGGTGGCCGCCCTGCGCCAGCTGCTCGACGAGCGCGTGGCGCGCTACGACCAGCCCGCCTTCATCGCCAAAGACCCCATTAGCGTGCCGCACCAGTTTTCGCAGCGCCAGGACGTGGAAATCAGCGCCTTATTTGCGGCGCTACTGGCCTGGGGGCAGCGGCCCACCATCCTTAAGAAAACCGCCGAGCTGATGCGCCGCATGGACGACGCGCCCCACCAGTTCATCACCCAGTACCAAGACGACGACCTGAAGAAGCTGCTCGGCTTCTGCCACCGCACCTTTTGCGACACCGACCTGCTGTACTTCGTGCACTGGCTGCGCTGGTTTTATAGGCAGCATGATACGCTGGAAGACGCTTTTTTGCTGGGCGACACCATGCGCGAGCGGCTGGTAAACTTCCACAACCTGTTTTTCAGTCTGCCCGACGCGCCGGCCCGCACCCGTAAGCACGTGGCCACGCCGGCCCGCAACTCGGCCTGCAAGCGCCTCAATATGTATTTGCGCTGGCTGGTGCGCCGCGACGGCCAGGGTGTCGATTTTGGCCTTTGGACGCGCCTCTCGCCCGCCGAGCTCATCTGCCCCATCGATGTGCACGTCGAGCGCCAGGCCCGCCTCCTAGGCCTCTTGCGCCGCGACAAGGTAGACTGGCAGGCCGCCGAAGAACTTACCGCCAACTTGCGCTTGCTCGACCCCAACGACCCCGTGAAGTATGACTTCGCGCTCTTCGGCGAAGGGGTGGGGGAGTAGCCGCTTGCGTGCGTTTTCTTAACGCGACGCAGCTAGGTAAGCGTAGCTACAACCTGAACGGGCCCGGCTAACAGCTTAGCAGCCATTAGCCGGGCCCGTTGGTTTACGCAACTGCGAGCGTGTATACCTAGAAGGTGTACACGTTGAGCTTGCCGCCCAGGCCTAGGGGGCTTTCTACCACTAGGGCCTTGCCGTTCCCGGTCGGGCTAAGGTAGAAGTTGTAGTAGGGGACTTCAGCGGGCGCGGTGCGGCGTAGCTTTTCGAGGCTGGCGTATAGGGGTAGCTCGCTGGCATGAGCGTGCTCGTACACGCGCAGGTCTTGCATGGCGCTGAAGTTGGTAGTTGTGTATGTGGGCTGGGCAAAATGCACAAAGGTGTACGTGGGCTCTCCCTTGCCTTTGTCGGTCGGGTGGTCGTAGCGCACCAGGTTCAGGTCGTGGTTGAAGTACAGGCTGTACGTTTCGTTGTTGTCGTACTCGGGCCTGTAGGTGCTCGAAAACTGGTAGTGTCCACTCAGTGGGTCGACGTGAAAACGCGTGTTGCGCATCATGTTGCCTTTGAAGTGGTAGTTGCGACCAAACGACTGCATTTCAACGGTGTAGGGCGACTGCGAGCGGGCCAGTACCCGGCCATCTGGTGCGTAGCGACGCATGAAAAAGCCTGCCAGCTTGGGGCCACCATCCTTCATGTCTTCGCCCACGCCGTACTCGCCGTATACCAGCACCTCGCCGGTCTCGTGGTCGAGGTAAAAGCCGCCGGTGCCACCACTCGAGATATCGTACTCGTCCACCCGGATGTAGCTTTTCCCCTGGGGCATGTCGTACCACGCCGGTACGTGGCTGGCCTCGCCTAGGATGGGCATGTGGCCCGAATAGGCCACGCGGGTGCCCGGGTTCAGCTCCAACGTAGTGCGAAAGCCACCGGGCGCGGCAGCGGCCCCGTGGTCGTCCACGATGCACACTTCAAAATTGACAGGCAAATCGCCTGGTTTGGCCTTGGGCCCACCTTCCAGCGTGCGCCGGCTGAAATACGTTTGCCCAGCGCGGTGGCCCAGGTACGACCAGTCCTGGTACCAGTGCCGCAAAAACATGCTGTTTGGCTGTTTCGGCGTGGCGGGCAGCGTCACCGGCTCCCGGCGCAGAGCCTTAGTAGCTAAATCGTAGTGCTGCAGGTATAAAATGGTGGTTTCCTCACGCGCGTTGGTTTCGCGCACTATCTCCACAAAGCCGCTCGCATCGGCGTAGCGGCCTAGGGGCCACACCTCAATCTTACGCGATTCGGGCGCGGCCGGGGGCTCGAAGAGGTGCTGGGTTAAGCGGCCTTCTGCATCGAGGCGCTGCACAAATACCTGGTTTTCGCGTAGCTTGACAGGGCTGTTTTTGTCGGCATCCTTTGCGCCAGAAGCCGAAATTTTTTCGGCTAGCACTAGGTTGTCGCCGTCAGTATAAACGCTGCTTGGCCACAGGTCGGCGGTAGCTCTTTCCTTGGTTAATTGCTTACGTTCGCGGGCGTCGCGCCCAATGGCAATGTTGCGGGTGTCAAGCGCATAATGCCAGTCGCTAGCAGCGTGTTGGTACCGGTTAAGGGTGGTTTTCCAGAGCGTGTGGCCGTCGGGCGCCAGGCACTGCGCTACTACCGCAGACGTGGCCGAGCTAGTGAGCAGCAGCACCGTATTGTGGTTGGGTAGGGCCACCGCGCCAGCCACCATCGAGTGGTCATCGAGCGCGATGCTTTGCGCAGGCTTGGGCAGCCCGGCTTGTTGCGCCAGGGCAGGGCTAGCCAGTAGCGCCGTCAACCCCAGATACATAGCTTTCATTAGGTAATGAAATGAATAATAAGTAATGCGTAGAATACTGAAGATGAAGGCCCTAGGGCCCGTTTCTGGGCTAGAAGGAGCAGCCTAGTTGCAGGTTCAGCTCCCGAATGCGGAGCACCTCGACTACCCCCTCACTGGAGTAATAGTTATAGAAGCGCGTGGGCTGCAAGTCAGCGCTGAGGCGCAGAAACAAGTCCTTTTTAGCCATTGCGTACACGCCTTCGAGCATGGCGCTGGGCGAGCGGAAAGGCAAGGCGAAGTTGCCGTAGCGGTAGCCGAGTCCCAGGCCTAGGCCCAGGTCGTGCTTGGCGTGCTTGCTGGCCCGCGCCCCGTAGCGATAAGTCACGTACTCTGGAAAGTCAATGAGCCGCGCGCCATTGAGGCCATCGGCGTCCTGGGGTCCGCCCGAAAGCAGCGCCAGGCTGGCATTCAGCGACACCCCTAGGGACTGCTCGCCGCCCGCAAATTGCCACAGCGGCGCATCGAAGCCCAGGTTGATGTTGGGCAGCAGGTACAGCACGTCGGTAGTCTGCACGGCGTAGCCCACTTCAATGCCCGAGTAGCCGTTGGGGTTGGTTTGCACGGGGCCGCGGGCGTGCAGCGGCACTGCCCCACACCCCAGCGCCCAACTGAACTTGCTGACCTGCGCCTGCGCCGCCGGTACCCCAGCCAGCAGCCCTAGGGCGAGTAAATATTTATTCATAAACTATTGGTAGTGAAAGCGGTGAAGGACGCCGTGCTCGCCCACGGCATAGAAGGTGCTGGCATCGGCAAAATCGGCCGCATAGTACGTGGCGCGGAAGCTGCTGCCGTCGGGCTGGTGCACGTAGGTCCAGGGGGTATTCTCATTTTGCGAGAATCCCTCGTGGGAGCGGATAACTAGGCGGTCGCCTACGGCCACCCAAGGGCCTTTGGGGCCCGCGCTGGCCAGGCCATACGCCAGCCGGCCCATGTCCTCGTCGGCCTTCAGCGGGTAGCCGTTGAAGCCGTTGGCTTCGAGCGGCCCGTAGGCCCGGAAGCCCTCGTAGCTAGCCAGCAGGTAGCAGCCGCGCCCGTAGCGCAGCACATCGGCGTGCGTGCCGCCCGAGCCGCCCGAGTAGTAGTCAAACATATCCCAGGTGCGTCCCCCATTGGTAGTGCGCCAGGTGGCTTGCTCGGCCCCCACCACCATGCCCGAGTCGGGCGAGGTAAACGACACGCCCCGGAACAGATAGGCCTTATCGCGGCGCGACTGCAGGCTGGTCCAACTACCGCCGCCGTTGGTGGTTTTGAAAATGCCCCCGCGCTCGCCCACCGCGTAGCCAATTTGCGCAGTCACAAACTGCACATCCTGCACGTTAGAAATCGAGCCGTTATAGGGGTCGTACAGCAGCACCGACTGCCAGCTCTGGCCGCCGTTGGTGGTGCGGAAAAAGCCGTTGGCGGTGCCCGCCCAGCCCGCCGTGGCCGAGGTAAACAGCAGTTTATTCACAGTGCCAACGCTCGGGGCGGTGCGCCGCGTCCAGGTTTGGCCGCCATCGGTGGTAGCGAACACGGCCCCGCCCGCGCCCCCCACAAAGCCCTCGCGAGCCGACACGAAGTCCACGGTAGTCAGGCGCATTGTATCGGCCGCCGTGGGCAACGCCAGTGCCTCGTAGCGAAGGGTAGAATATACATCGAGTACATAGGCTGGTTGCTGGCAGCCCCCTAGGGCCCCGGCCACAAGCAGCCCCATACCTAGCAAGTAGCAGTGCTTCATGAAAGAATAGTGAGTATAAAAAATCCGTCAAAACTACGCTTGCGGGTAGGTTATATAATTGAATTTTAGAAGATTATTTTGTCTATATTTTCGAGGTTAAGTACTATTTAGCTGTACCCGAATAGCATGTTGACGTACAAGTGACTATGGAAAATTCTAAAGGTCCGGAGTTGCCCACCTGGGTGTTTCTAATGTTGCGCCTGGGGGCGTTGGCGCTCGTGGCGGTACTGGCCGCTGTGGTGTGGCGCTGTAATGGATAGAAGTAGCGGCCAATAAAATGGACGCTATGAGGTTTGACCTACTGCTTACCAAGCAAAGCCGGGTACGCGGGGTGCTGTGGACACTGGTGGCAGGCTTTACTGCGTGTATAGTTTTGGTGACGCTAGGGGCGCAACCCGCTTTTTGGTTGTTGATGGCGGTGCCCCTATTCCTATTACTGCTAGCGCTACTGCCCTTTTATGACCGACTGCTGCGGCAACCGGCTTGGGTATTGCTAGAAGATGAGCGTATTAGCTGGGCTAACCCCGCCGACAGCGTATGCGCGCGCTACCAGTTTGCCGACCTGCGCGCCTATCGCTTCGACTGGAGCAAAACCGCCATTCACTTAACCCTCTACTTGCGGACGGGCGAGCAGGTGAGCATCAGTGGCCGGCTGCACAAAGAGTTTTGGACAATGGGAGAGGCGTTTAAGCAGGCCATTGGGCGCTACAACCAGGCCCACCCAGAAGCACCAGTGGCGCAGGAACCGAGCGCACTAACGAAGTTTTTTACCAGCCCGCTTTCTACCCAGGTATTGTGGGGATTGCTGGCCCTAGGGGCGGCCGGGGTGAGCTGGGGCCTTCGCCACGATGCGCCGGGCCCGGCCTACCTGCCGCTGCTACTCATTGGCCTGCCGTACCTGCTGGTATGGGCCAACTTTTACTACGAGCGGCCCTAGGCCCCGACGCGGCGAATTTTCCGCCCCTGGCTGGTGTTCTACCTTTGTAAGTAACTACCAGAACTCCCGCTTCTTTCCGACTTGCTACTTCCTCAAAATTTCGAGGCCAAAATCGGCTTCACCCCCCTGCGTGAACTGCTGGACCAGCTCTGCCTTTCGGCCCTCGGGCGGCAGTATGTGGCCCGGATGCAGTTCCTGACTAACCCCGAGTTTCTGCGCAAGCAGCTGGAGCAAACCGACGAGTTTACCCAGATTCTGAATGCCGGCGCCGAGTTTCCGCAGGCCCACTACCACGATGTGACGGCCGCCCTTGCGCGCTCCGCCTTGCCTGGTGCCTACCTCGACGTAGCCTCGTTCTACGAGGTGAAGATGAGCTTGCGCACTATCCGCGAGGCGCTTACCTTCTTTACCCAGGCTGCCGAGGGGCTCTACCCTAACCTGCGCCTGCTGGGCATCGGCATTCAGGCCGACCGCAACCTGCTAGCAGCGCTGGACAAGGTGGTGGACGACGACGGCCAGGTGCGCGATGACGCTTCGCCGCTGCTGCGCCAGATTCGGCAGGAGCTGCTAGCGCGGCAGGGGCAGCTGCGGCGGCAGCTGGCGGGCATCTTGCGCCACGCCAAAAGCGAGGGCTGGATACCCTCCGACTCGGAGCCTACCATCCGGGGTGGGCGCCTGGTGCTGCCCGTGATAGCCGAGCACAAGCGCCGGGTCCGCGGTCTGATTCACGACGAATCGGCCTCGGGCCAGACCGTGTACATCGAGCCCTCGGAAGTGTTTGAGCTCAATAACGACATCAAGGACCTGGAGAACGCTTACCAGCGCGAGCTGATTCGCATCCTCACCAGCCTCACCGACCAGCTGCGGCCCCACCTGCCCGACCTCAAGAAAGCCTACAACTACCTAGGCCGCCTCGACTTCGTGCGGGCCAAGGCGCGGCTGGCCCGCGAGCTCGACGCTCAACTGCCCGAACTCAGCACCAAGCCGCTGCTGCGCTGGCGCGGCGTGCGCCACCCCGTGCTGGCCCTCACCTTCCGCGACCACAACAAAGCGGCCGCCGAGGAAGACAAGCGCCAGGTGGTGCCGCTCGACGTGGAGCTGACGCCCGAGCAGCGCATTCTGGTGATTTCGGGTCCCAACGCCGGCGGTAAGTCGGTGGCCCTCAAGACGGTGGGCTTGGTGCAGTACATGCTGCAATGCGGCCTGCTGATACCTTGCGACGACTACTCGGAGGCTGGTATGTTCGAGGACATCCTGCTGGACATTGGCGACGAGCAGAGTTTGGAAAACGACTTGAGTACCTACTCATCGCACCTGCTGGCCATGAAGCAGTTCGTGACCCTGGCCAACAAGAAGAGCCTGGTGCTGATTGACGAGTTTGGCACCGGCACCGAGCCGACCCTAGGGGGCGCCATCGCCGAGGCCGTGCTGGAGCAACTCAACCGCGAGCGCGCGTTTGGGGTCATCACCACCCACTACACCAACCTCAAGAACTTCGCTGAGCACACGCCGGGCCTCGTGAATGGCGCTATGCGCTACGACCCCGACCGCCTGCAGCCCCTCTACCGCCTCGAAACGGGCAAGCCGGGCAGCAGCTTCGCCATCGAGATTGCCCGCAAGATTGGGCTGCCCAAAGGCATTGTGGAGCGCGCTACCCAGCTGGTGGGCAAGGACAAGATTAATTACGATACCCTGCTCGAAGGCCTCGAAAAAGACAAGACCGAGCTGGAAGCCAAGCTGCGCGAAACCGAGAAGCTGCAACACGGCCTGCGCAAATTCACCCAGGAATACCTGGATCTGAAAAAGCACCTGGAAGATACCCGCCTCGAGCGCCTGCGCGATGCCAAGCAGCAGGCCCAGAAGCTCTTGCGCGACACTAATCAGCAAATCGAAGCCACCATCAGCGAGATTCGCCGCTCGCAGGCCGACAAGGAAACTACCAAGCAGGCCCGCGAAAAGCTCGACACCTTCGTGCGCGAAAAGTTGAAGGTGGAGCCGCCCCAGGCCCGCCCGACCCGCGAACTGGCCGAGCCCGGTACCCTGCAAGCCGGCGACCGCGTGGCCATCCTGGGCCAGGAGGGGCACGGCGAAGTGGTGAGCGTGAAGGGCAAGACGGCCGAGGTGCTCTTCGGTGGCCTCAAAACCTTGGTGAAGGTGAGCCAGCTCGAAAAGCTGAGCCGCGCCGAAGCCCGCGAGCGCGAGGCCGCCATGCGCAAAACCGCCGCCGCTAACTCCGGCCCCTCCCTCGACGTGACCGGCCGCATGGCGGCCTTCAACCCCACGCTCGACCTGCGCGGCGAGCGGGCCGAAGACGCCCTCACCAAGCTCATGGGCTTCGTGGATGACGCCACCATGCTCGGCATCCCGGAGATGCGCATTCTGCACGGGCGCGGCAACGGCGTGCTGCGCCAGGTGGTGCGCGACTACCTGCGCCAAACCCGCGCCATCGCCAGCATCGGCGACGAGCACGCCGACCGCGGCGGCGACGGCGTGACCCTGGCCGTGCTGAAGTAGCCCTAGGGTGCTGTTTGAGAAGCGAGGCCCGCTAGCTCTTGAAGCTGGCGGGCCTTTGTGGTTTTAACGCGTGCTCATAATCGTTTTGGGCCGTCATGCTGAGCTTGCCGAAGCATCTCGCTCGCGCAATATGACATGGGAGAGATGCTTCGATAAGCTCCGCATGACGGTCTAAAAGCAAGGTCAGTTAAAATACACATACGCGCTTAGTCGCTGGCCTAGGGGCAGCGCCTCGCCAGCGATTTCCTAGTAGCTTGCGGCTTCCTTTTCCCACTCCGCGCATGATACACAGACTGTTGCTGCTGCTGGCACTCGGCATAAGTACCCTAGGGGCCCGGGCCCAGGCGCCGCCGAATACGACCATCTGGCAGGTGGGTGCGGCTGACAACTCGGCCGCCGAGTTTGCCCTGGCGCCGGCGGGGTTTCGGCAGTTTGTGGGACGCGACTTTGGCTACGAAGACAAGCTCTACGTGGTGGGCTTCTCGCAGCCCAAGCGCGACTTTCCCTACGTGCTGCCCGGCCCGGCCGACACCTGGGGCGGCACCTGGAACACCGCCGGCTGGCGCACCAACCAGGTGGCCCTAGGGTTCGCGCTCGGCACCGAGCCGGCGGCCAGCTGCTACCACCTGCAGGTGCGCCTGGCCGACTACGCCAAGAAGTTTCTGCCGCTGCTCAAAATCAGCATCAACGACCAGGACGTGAAAGCGCAGCTGACGACGCCCGGCCACGACCTGCGCCGGCAGCCTAGGCCCACCCTGCACGAAATACCTGTGGATACAGCCAGCCTCGTCGGCAACCTGGCTGGTGCTACGCCCTATGTGCTCGATATTCCGATTAACAAAGGCGTGCTACGGCGGGGTGGGAACAAGGTGGTTATCACGGTGCTGGAAGGCTCCTGGGTGCTTTTCGACCAGGTGCGGCTGGCGGGGCCTAGGGGCGCGGCCGTGACGACACCCGGCCCGGCGCTGGTGCAAAGCGTGCAGCCCGCGCCCTATGAACTGGCCGCCCAAGGCCGGCGCTCGCAGCCGCTGCTGGTGAGCGTGCACCACCTCAGTGGCCGCCCTACGCTGCAAGTGCAGCTCGATGGGCGCCCCATTTTCATCGAGGCTGTGGAGCAGGGCGACTATGAGTTTGAGGCGCCGATGCCGGCCGTGACCGCCGCCCGCACCAGCCGCTACCAAGTGCTGCTGGATGGCCGCGTGGTGCAAACCGGCAGCGTGCGCCGCGCCGTGCAGCCCCTGCAAACCCCGGCCGACTACGTGGATACGCGCCTCGGCACCGCCCACTCGCGCTGGATGATAGCGCCTGGCCCCTGGATGCCCTTCAGCCTGGTGAAGCTGAGCCCCGATAACCAAAACAGCGGCTGGCAGGCCGGCTACCAGCCCAGCTACGAGAGCGTGGGCACGTTCAGCCACATCCACGAGTGGACGATGGCCGGCCTAGGGGTGTTTGCCACCAACGGCCCGCTCAAAACCACCATCGGCGACGAGCTGCAACCCGGCTCGGGCTACCGCTCGCGCATCGATAAAAAGACGGAGGCCGCGCCCATCGGCTACTACAAGGTGCAGCTGGCCGACTACGATATCCGGGCCGAACTGACGGCCACCACCCGCGGCGGGCTGGAGCGGTTCACATTTCCGGTTGGCCGCGACAGCGCCCGCGTGCTGCTCGACCTGCACATTCCGGCCGAGTACGACTACCAGCTTAAGCGCGTGCAGTTCAAGAAAGTCAGCCCGTACCGGCTGGAGGGCGTGGTGCACCAGTTCTCGCCCGGCGTGTGGAGCCACGACGCCGACCAGGACTACACCCTGCACGTGGTAGTAGAGTTCGACCAGCCCATGCGCCGCCTGGGCACTTGGCTGAACGGCCGCGTGCAGTACGGCGCCGACTCGCTGGTGGCGCTGGATGCCAAGGATGCGGGCCTGTTTGCCGAGTTCGATGCGCGGCAACAGCCGGTGGTGCAGGTGCGCACCGGCCTCTCGCTGGTGAGTCTGGCCGGCGCCCGCCAAAACCTGGAAACCGAGCTGACCAAGCCTTTCGGCTGGAACTTCGAGGCCGTGCGCCAGCAGCAGCGCCGCACCTGGAACGAGCTGCTGGGCCGCGTGAGCATCAGCAGCACCAACCGGCTCGAAAAAATGCGTTTCTACAACGCGCTCTACCGCTCGGTGTGCAGCCGCAATACCTGGAGCGACGTGAGCGGCGAGTGGCGCGGTACCGACGGCGCCGTGCACCGCCTGCCCCGGCCGGGCGACGTGGCCCTCGGGTGCGACGCGTTCTGGAACACCTTCTGGAACCTCAACCAGGTCTGGAACCTGGTGCTGCCCGAGTGGAGCAACCGCTGGGTGAACTCGCAGCTGGCCCTATACGACGCCTACGGCTGGCTGGCCAAGGGCCCGGCCGGCCTGAACTACGTACCCGTGATGGTGGCCGAGCACGAGATTCCGCAGCTAGTATCAGCTTATCAAATGGGCATCCGCGACTTCGATGCGCTTAAGGTGCTGGCCGCCGCCGTGAAGATGCAAACCACGCCGGCCCAGAAAGTTCACAACGGCTTTGCCGGCAACCGCGACCTGGTGGCCTACGAGCAGCACGGCTACGTGCCCGCCGACCTGGGCCGCTTCTCGAACTCCATGGAGTACTCGTTCGACGACTGGACGGTGGGGCAGCTGGCCAAGGCCCTAGGGCGCCCGGCCGAGTACGCCAAGTTCAACGCCCGCGGCTACTGGTGGCAGCACGCCATTGATAGCGCGGGCTTCTGCCACCTCAAGAACAGCGACGGCCGCTGGGTCCAGCACTTCGACCCCTTCCGCAGCGGCGCCAACGAGGAATACGTGGAGGGTAACGCCTGGCAGCTCACCTTCTTCGTGCCGCAGGATGTGCCCGCTTTGGTGCGCCAAGTGGGCCAGAAAGCCTTCGTAGACCGCTTGGACTGGGGCTTCCGCGCCAGCGAGCCCTGGCGCTACAACGGCCTAAATGACCAGTACTGGAACTATCCCGTGGTGCAGGGCAACCAGCAGTCCATGCACTTCGCCTTCCTTTTCAACTGGGCCGGCCAGCCCTGGCTCACCCAGAAGTGGAGCCGCTCAATACTAAACCGCTACTACGGCTACGGCGTGGGCAACGCCTACCTCGGCGACGAGGACCAGGGCCAGATGAGCGCCTGGCTGGTGATGGCCGCCCTAGGCCTGTTCCAAACCGACGGCGGCACCAGCGCCGCGCCCACCTACGAGATTGGCAGCCCGCTCTACCCGAAGGTCGAAATCGACCTGGGCCGGCGCTACGGCCGCGGCCAGAAGTTTACGATAGAAGCCCAGAGAGTCTCGCGCCGCAACCAGTACGTGCAAAGCGCCACCCTCAACGGCCGGGCCCTAGGGTCGTTCAACTTCCCCGCCGCCGAGCTGCTCAAGGGCGGCTCGCTGGTGCTGCGCATGGGCCCCGCGCCGAATAAGCAGTGGGGCACCATGACCTTCCACTAAAATGGAGCTCTAGGGTGCCGGGCGGCAAGCCACTCCTCGGAGGCCGGGCGGCGGGCATTGGTCGACTGAAAAGCGCGAATGGCAGAGCGAACAGCTTACACGTGAATTTTTCGCGTTGCCGAACTGTCGTGCATACTAGTTTTCCATCCTTCCGCCCTCGCTCTTTTATGTTTATTACCAAGCTGCTCGCGCTGTTCAAGCCCAAGCCGGCCCCCACCGCCCGGCCGGCTGCCTACCCCGATACCGAGTTTACGGAGGCCGTGGCCAAGGGCTGGCGGGCGCGCTACGCCCGCGGCCAGGCGCCCACGGCGCCGCCCGGCCCGCCCGCTAGCCAGGACCAGGCTGCCTAAGCTACCAGTCGGGCCCTAGGGGGGCTAGCCGAGGGCCCGGCCGTGAGTGCCCCACCAGCGCTTCACCAAGAAGCTAGGCCAGCGCGCTATTTTTGAGGTAATGAATGCCCCTACTAAGCAGGCCCCCGCACTGCTGTTTGAAAATGCCGCCGGCCGGTTGCTGGCCGACCCCGCCGGCTTTTTGCGCCTGGTGTGGAACGCCAACCCCCGGCACTTGCCTGATACCCAGTCCATCCTGCGAGCTACGAGCCAGCACCTGCGCCAGCGCGGCTGGAGCCGCCTGCTGGGCGACCAAACTTACCTGACACCCTTTTCGCCCGAAGAGCAGCAGTGGATAAGTCAGGAGTGGCTACCGGGCGAGGCGCGGGCGAGCGGCTACCGCCACGGGGCTATCCTGGTATCGAGCCAAGTGCTAAGCCGGCTGGCCACCGCCTACATCACGGGCGGGCAGCCGGCCTCCGACACGCGCTACCGCTCCTTCGACGACGAGGCTACCGCCGTGGATTGGCTGTTGCGCCAGCCGGGCTAGCGGGCAGGGCGGGCAGGAAGTAGCTTTGGGCCACCCACTTTTCCCGTAAGCCATGCGCTATCCGTTGCTGCTGAGCGCCCTGCTGCTCGCCGCCTTGCCCACCCTGGCCCAAACCACCCCTAGGCCCCCGGCAACTCCTGCAACTGGCTCGTTCTGCGTCGTGCGCAGCCAGGGGATAATCGACGACAGCCAGCCTAGGTTTACGCTCGACCTGGGCACCCTGCCCAAGGGCGAGCCAGAGCCACCAGTCAGCGTAGATTTTCAGCGTAAAAAGCTGCGCTCGGCCGCCGCTATGCTCAACTACATGAACGACAGCGGGTGGGAGCTGCTGCACACCACGGCCGTGGCCAGCGCCTGGCCGCCCGGCGCCCCATCCAAGGTCGAGTACCAGTACGTGTTTCGGCGCAAGGCCCAGTAGGTGCGCCACCCCCTAGGGCTCGCCCGGCTACAGCAGCAGCACGTCGATGCGGTGGGCGTGCACCACTTGCAGGGCTTTCGACCAGCGGAAGACCGTGAAATTGCCATCCTGCGACGCTACCAGCGCCACGCTGTCGTGCTGGTCGTGCACAAACTGAGCGGCGGCCAAGTGGCGGGTGCCGCCGTTTTGGGCCGGGTGTAGGCGCTGGGGCGTGCTGCCCAGCACCGGCTCGGTCAGGATAATTTCCTCGACCGGCGTGCCGTGGGTGCGGCGCGTCACCTTGGTGCCGAAGGCCAGCAGCTCCTGGGTGCCACGCACCAGCACCGTGGCCCCATCCACCGCCGTAAAGCCCCCAATTATCTCGATGTGGCGCAGCAGTTCGGCCGACCAGCTCGGGCTGTTGTGGGGGCCAGGGGCGGCCAGCTGAGCGGCCACGCCGCGGTAGGGCGGCTCCACGGGGTAGCTCAAGGGGTGCACCACCGACTCGTGCCAGGCATCGGAGCCAGCCGGCACTAGCAGCACCAGCCCGCCGCGGCCGTGGGCGCGCATGGCCCGGCCTAGCTCCACCAGCACGACCACGGCGGCGGTCGGGTCGGGGTCGGGCGGCAGCGAGTCGCGCAAGGCGGGCAGCTCGGCCAGGCCCGAGTTAGCCTCGTCCACGATTTTTACGAGGTCGCCGCGCAGCACGGCCACGTTCAGAAACTTGCCGTAGCCGTCGGCGCGGCGGTGCTTCACCACCAGCAGGCCCGGCTCCACCACTTCCAGCACGAAGCCCAGGGGCGGCACCTGGCTCACGGTGCCCCACACGTAGAGGCTCTCGTCAGCCGGCTCGTACACGATGCCCAGGTGAATGCCGGGGTGCTCCACGGCTGGGGCCAGCTTGGTGAGGACGTGGGGCGTAAGGCGCAGGCGGTGCCCAAACACCAGGGGCTGGGCAACCTCGTCGGGCCCAAGCAGCGTGAGCGAAATGCGCGGTGGCCGGCCTTCTTCGCGGCGCAGGCTGGCCCAAAAGGCAATGTCGATAACGGCCTCAATGAGGGCAGCTGGGGGAGTGGGCGGCAGGCCAGGGGTGTTGCGCGCAACGGCCGCGGCCCGGTGCTCGGCAAAGTGCGCTTCGAGCGCGGGGGCTACCATGCGGGCAGCCAGGTAGGTGGGTTCGGAGTGCATAAGGTGGGCGGCGAGGGGCGGCGGTTAGTATAAGCGCTACCAGCCCCCGCGTGTTTGCCCGCGCTGGCCACGACCAGCCGCCGCGCCTAAGCGCCAGCTAGTTGGGAGGCGTGGTGGGCGCGGCCCTAGGGGCAGCCAGCCCCTAGGGCCGCGCTCGCCGGGCTGGGCACTATATTGCCACTCCACCACTTCTCTATTTTCCACTTGATGCGCCACCTCTTACCCGCCCCCTTCTTAGTAGCGGCCCTGCTGAGCGGCCGGCCCCAGCTGGTCCGAGCCCAGGCCGCTAGCCCGGCGCCCCCGCTAAACCGCTATTACCTGGGGCTGGGCGGCGTGGTAGGCAGCTACGCGCAGGGCCGCACCGGCGCCGCCAGCGTGCTAGCCCCCAGCCTCACCGGTGGCCTGCGCCTTTCGCCGCGCCTGGCTCTGGAAATTAGCTTAGTATTATACCACAGCCGCGACGACTGGTCGGGCCAGGGTATTTACCTAGACACCCTGGGCGGAACTACGAGCGTGAAGCCGGCCATTTTTCGCAGCGTGCACCAGCAGCGCACCCAGGCCCTGTCGCTGGCCGCGCGCTACTCGCTGTGGCAGCCAGCCGCCGGCCGCCTGAGCCTGGACGTGCTAGCGGGCCTAGCCCTGGTGCACACCGACAACTATGGCTATAACGCCACCCTCGACCACGCCACCGGGCAGCCGGTAGGCGGCGGGGGCGTTTACTCGCGCTACGACGTGACCAGCGGCTGCCTGCTGCTAGGTCCCAGCCTGCGCTACCAAGCCAGTCCGCACCTGGAAGTGGCCGCCGAGTTCATTGCTAATTTTGCGCCCGGCGAGCGGGTAGCGCGCCTCGGCCGCGTGGCCGGCACACTCGGCCTAAGCGCGCGCTACCGCTTCGGCGCCGAGTAGTAGCCGCTGCCTGGCCAGGCCCTCGCTAGAGCGCCGCCGGGCCTAGGGCCTAGGCTCCCGCCGCACAGTAGCCCAGATAGACGCTGAATAGGGTGCCCTCGCCGGGCTGGCTGGCTACCTCGATGCGGCCGCCCTGGGCCTGCACCAGCCGGTTCACCAGAAACAGGCCCACACCAGTGCCCGACGCCGTTTCGGGGTGCAGCCGCCGAAACAGCTGGAACAATTGGTCGCCGTGCTGGGCCAGGTCGATGCCCAGGCCATTGTCCTGCACTTCGAGCAGGGGGCCGCTGGCAGTGGCGTGGGTTCGCAGCACCACGTGGCACGGCCGCTCGGGGCTGCGGTATTTGAGGGCGTTGCCCACCAGGTTGAGCACGATGGTGCGCAGGTTGGTAGGCACGTACTGCACCACGGGCAGCGCCGCGAAATCGGCCTCGATGGTAGCCTGAGCTTCGGTTACCTGGGGCTGCAGGGTGGCGAGCACCTCGGCCAGCGTATCGGCCAGGGCCACCGCCTCGGCGGGGCGCGGGGCGCCCGGCTGGCGCTGCTCCTGCACCAGGGTGCCCAGGTCGGTAATGAGCGTGTAGAGGCTGTTAACCGACTTATCTACCAGGCGCATGATGTAGTCGGCATCCGAGTTTAGGGCCGCGCCTAGGGTATAGCGTAGCTCGTCGAGCAAGCCGCGCAAGTTGTTTACGGGCTGCTTCAGGTCGTGCGAGGCGGCGTACACGAAGTTGTCGAGGTCGCGGTTGGTGCGGGCCAGCTCTTTGTTGGCGGCCTGCAGCTGCAGGTTGATGCCCCCCAGCTCGGCGTGGTAGCGGTCCTCGTACTGGCGCCATTCGTTTTTCTCGATGGCGTGCTTGATGGTCTTGCACAGCAAGTCGCGGTCGAACTTACCCTTTACCAAGTAGTCGAGGGCGCCCGCGTTCAAGGCCTGCACCACCAGCAGCTCGTTGCCGCCGCCCGTAATCATCACCACGCACGGGGTAACGGGGCGGGCTAGCTCGTTGAGCGCGGCCAGTATCTCCAGACCGTCGGCATCGGGCAGGTTGTTGTCGAGCACCACGCAGTCGGGGCGCAACTCGGCATACAGGGCCAGGGCCTCCTCACCCGAAGCCGCCTCGTGCAGCTCCATCCGCTCGTGCCCCATCTGCCGCCCTAGGTAGCGCCGGTACAGCACCCGGTCGGCCTCGTTGTCGTCAATCAGTAAGATATGCTTCACTATACTTCGCGCTCTCAGCGGGCGGCAAAGTTACGAGAGCGGCGGTAGCTCGGTGGTGCCGAGCCAGTAGTTCATCATGAGGTGCAGCTTTTGCTCGAGGGCCGCGTACTCAATGGGCTTGGTTAGGTAGCTGTTAGCCCCTAGGCGGTAGCATTCCTCCACGTCGCGCGCATTGGCCGACGAGCTGAAAATAATGACCGGGATGCTGCACAAGTGCGGGTCGTGCTTCACGGCGTCGAGCACGGCGCGGCCATCGGTACCGGGCAGGTTCAGGTCGAGCAGCATGATGGCGGGCAGGGTGGGGGGCCAGCCCTGCACCTTGCCGTAGCCCTGCAAATACTCCAGCGCCTGGTCACCGTTTTCGCAGCGAAGCACCGGGTTGGGCAGGGCTTGTTTGCGGAAGGCCCGACCCATCGCCGTAAAGTCTTCGGCGTTATCTTCTACTACTAAAACAGGTTTGAGGGACTGCATGGATAGGAATAGTTATAATGCTTGTGGTAGCGAGAAATAGAAGGTGGCTCCTTGGCCAGACGACGACCTTACCCAGATGGTTCCGCCTTGGCGCTCCACCATGCGCCGGGCAATTGCTAGCCCTGCACCGGTGCCACCTCCGTACTTGTTTTGGGCGAAGAGGCGCTTAAAAAGCTTAAATATACTGTCGTGGTGCTTGGGGTCAATCCCAATGCCATCATCTTGAACGAAAAAGACGTGAAAACGGGTGTAATCAACTACTAATCCATCTGGGACAATAGTATCGGTGGCGGCTAGGCCAATGTGCACGTGCTTCTCGTCGCGGTCGCTATACTTGGTAGCGTTGGAGATTAAGTTGTTGAAAATCTCAATCAATCTTATCCGGTCGCCCTGCACGGGGGGCAGGCCGGGGGCTACGGTTACCACGGTGTGGGTTTCTGCCAGGCGTAGGTGCAGCAGGTCTATTACCTCGGCCACCAGCTCGTTCACGTCGATGCGCTCGGGGCTGAGCTCCTGACGGCCGGCGCGAGCCAGTTGCAGCAGCCCCTCAATGAGGCCTTCCATGCGCTGGCTTAGGCGCACCAGCGTGTGCAGGCGCTGGGTAGCTTCGCCATCGAGCTGTTCGCCGTAGTCTTCGAGCAAGAAAAGCGAGTAGTTGTGAATACCCCGCAGTGGCTCCTTGAGGTCGTGCGAGGCCACGTAGGCGAAGGCATCTAGCTCGTCGTTGCTGCGCTCCAACTCGGCGTTGAGGTGCAGCAGGGCTTCGGCACGGGCCTGCACCTCGCGCAGGGTGCGCAGCTGCTGGTCGGTCACAAACTGCCGAATGGCCTGTGCGGCTTCTATCTCAGCCGGTTGCCAGGGGGCGGCGGTTAGCTCCACGTTCTGCTTCCACGCCTCGAACGACTGGCGGGGCGAGAGAAACAGCTGGCCATCTTGCAGGGTATGATGCTTCTCGTGCTGCCCGGCCCAGGTCACGGTGCTCACCTGCTCGGGCCGCACCCACAGCAAAAAATTGTCGGAGCCGGGGGCTAGGCGCACGGCCAGCACCCCGGCCGCCGTGTGGCGCAGCAGCTCGCCCATGGCCGGGTCGTGGGCGGCCAGCGAGTTGGTTTGAAAAATCTCGCCCGTGGCGTGCTGCCGCAGCCAGCTCAGCAGGCGGTGCAGGTCGGGGGAGGGGGGCATGGTGCCCACGCTGGCGCAAGCCACGCGCTCGTCGAAGCACACGCCCGCCCCGCCGCAGTCGAACACGCCGGCCAGCGTAACGCTGCCCTTGGTGAGGGCCGTCAGCAAATCAGGCTGGCGGGCGGCCTGCTCCAGCAGCTGGCCCTGGCGGGTTTGCACGGCCAAGCGGTAGGCGTAGCCGTCTTGCAGCTGCTTGGTTTTGAGAAACGAGGAAAACGTTTTGCCAATGAACTGGCACAAGTCGCGCAGCTCGTAGCTCACCAGCCGGGGCGTGAGGTGGTGGCAGGTTATAAGCCCCCACAGCTTCCCATCCTCGATGAGCGAAATGGTCATGGTGGAAGCCGAGCCCAGGTTGTGCAGGTACTCGAGGTGAATAGGCGACACGCTGCGCAGCACTGCGTAGGTCATGTCGGGCGGGCGGGTGTGGCCGGGCGGGCAGGCGGGCACTAGCGGGGCCGGCTGGTAGCGGGCATCCGGAATGAAGCGCGGCCAGTTTTTGAGGTACAGGGCCCGTGCCTGCTTCGGAATATCGGAGGCCGGGTAGCGCAGCCCCAGCCAGGGCGGCAAGCCGTCGGCCAGGGCTTCGGCCATCACTTCGCCGCTGTCGTCGGGGGCAAAGCGATAGATGGCCACCCGGTCGAAGCCCGTAATGCTGCGCACCTGGTTGGCGGCGGTTTGGCACAGCTGCAGGGTGGTTTCGGCGGCCAGCAGCTGCCCTAGGGCCCCGTTTAGGCTGCTCAGGTCGAGGGCGGTGGCGCTGGTGTCGGTGTCGGCCAAGGGCTCAAATTCCAGCCACACCAAGCCATCGTAGCGGTGCATGATGAGCTTGTAGTAGGGCTCGCCGGCTACAGCTTCGAGGCGGGTGCCCAGTAGTATCTGCGCTTCCGTTAGGCCATCTAGGCGGCCCAGCACTTCGGCGGCGCGGTCAGAACCCAGTAGCCGGGCTACGGGCTGGCCCAACAACTCGGTAGCCGGCACGCCCACGAGCGCCGCCGTGTTGGAGCTGGCTTGCACAATGAGGCACGTGGCCGGGTCGAGGCACAGCAAAAATCCGTAGGGCTGGATGGAGCCTGGGATATGAATCGGCTCGGTATCACAGTTGGTAACTGTAACCGCCGACTGGGACTGAGCGGCCGCTTCGGTGGGGGAGGGAGACATACGGAACGAACAGCAACTTGCTGCCTAGGTCGTAAAGTTCGCACCCAGCGCCATATGCCGGGCACCTGGGGTACTTACGCGAAGCCCGCGCCGCCGTTTTGGCTACGCTTTTAGCCAGGCGCCGAGGTCGGCGAAGGTGCGCTGGGCCGAGGCTACAATCTCGTTTTCATTTTCGGGCGTGGCGGCTTCGGTTAGCAGGCGGCAGGTGGTTTGCCAGCGCGGGCCAGTGAGGGCGCCGTAGGCCGTGAAGTAGCGCCGCGCCGCGCCCAGCCCCGCTTTCTCCAGCTGCCGGGCTATTACCTGGCCGCCCAGCGTCGAGCCTTCCAGCACATACAATACCCCTAGGGCCTGGGCGGGGGTGGTGAGCGGCGGCAGCACCGGGCAGCGCGGCGGCGTGATAGCTGCGGGCCCCAGCAAATCGGCCAGGTCGGCTGGAATGAGGTGGGCCCGGCGCCGGGCGGGTAGTTCCCAGGCGGGGTCGAGGGCCGGGGCCAGCGTTGCCAGCTGGTCTTCTAGCGGCTGCATAAAGCCGTACAGCTTGCCCAGAAACCACGCCGCCTGCGCGGCCGTGACCGTACCCGCCCCTAGGGCCTCGTTAAAGGGATTGGCCTCCACGGCCTCGTGCTGGGCGGAGGTTTCGTGGCGCAGGCGCTGCAGAAGGGGCGAGGGCGTTGGCAATTGCTGGTCGTTGATTGTTAAAGGTTAATAGGTAATTGTTGAGACCTGATTGTTAATCGCTTAGCCGTGATTATGGATGCGCAGCAAACAACCTTCAACAATCAACTCCTGACAGTCACCCATCACAGAATATTTACTTCCGGGTGCAGCTCTACGCCAAAGCGCTCACGCACGGCCTGGATAATCTCGTCGGCCAGGGCGCGCAGCTCGGCCCCGGTGGCGCCGCCGTGGTTCACCAGCACTAGGGCCTGGTGGGCGTGCACGCCGTGGGTGCCGTCCCCTTCACCGCGCCGCATGCCCTTGAAGCCAGCCTGCTCGATAAGCCAGCCGGCGGGCACCTTCACGCCGCCCGGCACTGGGTAGCCCGGAATGGTAGGGTGAGCGGCGCGCAATTCGTCGAACTTGCCCTGCGATAGCTCAGGGTTTTTGAAGAACGAGCCGGCGTTGCCAATCTCGGCCGGGTCGGGCAGCTTCGTGCGCCGAATGTGCACCACAGCCTGGCTGACTTGGCGGGGGCTCGGCTCGGTTTCGTCCACGCCCAGATCGGTGAGCGTGTCGCGGATGGCCCCGTAGCTGACGTTGGCCGGGCGCTGAGCCGCGGCGCGGTGCAGGCGCAGCACTACGGCCGTGATGATGAATTGCCCCCGTAGCTCGCGCTTAAATACGCTCTCGCGGTAGCCAAAGCCGCACGCCTCCTTACCGAATATGCGCAGCGTGCCGGTGGCAATTTCCAGTGCCTCCAGCCGCTCGAAGGCATCCTGCAACTCCACACCATAGGCGCCGATGTTTTGCAGGGGGGCCGCGCCTACCGTGCCCGGTATCAGCGAGAGGTTTTCGATGCCGCGCAGCTCTTGGTCGAGGGCGTACTCCACCAGGCCGTGCCAGCTTTCGCCCGCCCCGGCCCGCACTAGTGCCGAGTAGGTGGCTGCGTCTTCCTCGATGATTTCCAGACCCATAATCTCGTTTTTGAGCACCACGCCGCCGAAATTCTGGGTTAGCAGCAAGTTGGAGCCGCTGCCCAGCACCAGCACCGGCCCGGCCTGCACCGGCCCTAGGGCCAGCAGTTGGCGCAGCTCCTCCACCGAGCGGAAGCGGGCGAAGTAGCGGGCCTCAGCGTCAAGGCCAAACGTATTATAAGGACGAAGCGAAACGTGCTCTTCGAGGTGCGGCATAACGCAAAGGTCGGCAAGCACCGCGGACTCGGCGGAGTTGCGGGCCGCCAACCCGGTTGTTTGCCCCGGCCGCCTGGCTGCTCCGCGCTATTTTCGCCCCATGAGCCCGCAAGCAGCCACCCGCCACAGCAAGTTTCTGAGCCTGCACCTGCGCCACCAGCCCGAGAAGCTGGGCCTGACCCTAGAGCCCGGCGGTTGGGTGCCGGTGGCTGCCCTGCTGGCCGCTTGCGCCGCCCACGGCCATCCACTCAGCCTGAGTGAGTTGCAAGAACTGGTAACGGGTAGCGACAAGCAGCGCTTTGCTTTCGACGAAACCGGCCGGCGCATTCGGGCGCAGCAGGGCCACAGCGTGGCGGTCGATTTGCAGCTGGCGCCCGCCGTGCCGCCGCCCGTGCTCTACCACGGCACCGTAGCTGCGGCCCTGCCTGCTATTCGGCGCGAGGGGCTGCAAAAAATGAACCGCCACCACGTGCACCTGTCGCCCGATGAGGAAACCGCCCGCCGCGTGGGCAACCGCCGCGGCCCGGCCGTACTGTTGCGCATTAAGGCGGCGGAGCTGCACCAAGCCGGCACCCAGTTCTACCAGTCGGGCAACGGCGTGTGGCTGGTCGAGGCCGTGCCGCTAGCCTTCATCGAGGGCCTAGGGCAGTAGCCACAAAAAAGGCTTCCGGCTAAGCCGAAAGCCCTCTTAATACTGCCGCGAGCTACCTACGGAATGTTGGCGTGCACGTTGAAGCGCGAGTCGGCGCGGATGTCGGTGTTTTGGCGCAGGGGCTGGGCTACCTGGGCCTGGGTAGTTAGGGTGTAGGAGCTGGCCTTAAGGTACTTATCTAGTTGGTTGCCGGCAGGGTTGAGCGTAATGCTCGTTTGACCCTTGGGGATGGGGTTGAGCGAAGCCAGCAACACCTTGTCGGAAGAGTTGGTATCGGTTGAGATGTAGATATTGATGCTCTGCAGAAAGTCAAAGTTCTGGGAGCTAGGGTTAGTAGTGGTGAGCGTCAGCTGGTCGAGCGTCACGTTTTGCACGTACTGGGCGCTGGTGTTATTGTTCTGGTAAGTGCTCTGGGCTGTCGATTGCATCGGCGAGCCGGGCAGGCTCAGCACCGCCCCCGCCACCGTAGCCGAGGCCGGTATGGTCAGGCTGGTCGAGTCGTTCACCGAAAAGCTGAGCAGGTTGGTGATTTTTTGGCATCCCACCCCTAGGGCAAGCAGGGCAATAAAGGCGAAAGCTAAATGGGGTAAAATTGATTTTTTCATAAAATAAGACAGGGTATAAATAGCGTAGCTAAGGTAGCTACGAAGTAGAAATAGAATATGGATTTTTGGTAAATAATAAAATATAAGCTACCAAATAACCTGTTTACACGCCGTAAGTACCGATTTGCTTAGGCAAGCTCCTAATCCATGTGGCATTTGCATAAAGCAAGAGTAACCTGGCAAGCAGGTTAACTTTTTATTAGATAAATGATATTTATATAACTTTAGGGTAAAGGAGCCGGGTAGCCGTAGCCCTGGCAGTTGGCAGTAACTTCCGCTTCTTATTCCCGCCCTCCATGAAACACCACCTTGTATGCGCCTGGCTGCTGCTGACTTCAGTTGCTTCGCAGGCCCAGCCCGCTAGCCCACCGCTGCCCACGCCACGCCAGTTGTACCCCGGCCTGTTCGAGGCCGTGCAGCTGCAGCGCGTGTACTCCGATGGCAAAACCTTCGTGGACGCGCTGCCCGCGGGGGGCGCCACGCCCGCCCAAATTGTGGCCGCCTACGAGCAGCAGCGCACCAAGCCAGGCTTCGACTTAAAAGCCTTTGTAAACCAGTATTTCACGCCACCCGCTGCCACGGCCAGCAACTACCGCAGCAACGTGCAAGGCGGCATTCGGGCGCACCTCGATACGCTCTGGACGGTGCTGAGCCGCCCGGCCCGCACCCAGGTAGAGCCTTACTCGTCGCTGCTGCCGCTGCCTAGGCCCTACGTGGTGCCCGGCGGCCGCTTTCGCGAGATGTACTACTGGGACTCCTACTTCACGATGCTGGGGCTGCAGGAAGCCGGCCGCACAGCCACCGTGCGCGACATGGTCGCTGATTTTGCTTCGCTCATCGACCGCTTCGGGCACATCCCCAACGGCACGCGCACCTACTACCTCACCCGCTCGCAGCCGCCCTTCTTTGCCCTGATGGTGCAGCTACTAGCCGAGGCCGAAAACCCCCGTAGCCAGGCCCTGCGGCAGTTCCGGCCCCAGCTGCAGCGCGAATACGCCTACTGGACGGCCGACGGCGCCCAGCCCGCCCGCGGCCAGGCCACGCGCCTGGCCGTGCGCCTGCCCGGCGGCGAGCTACTGAGTCGCTACTGGGACGACAGCGACCAGCCCCGCGAAGAGTCGTACCGCGAAGACGTGGAAGCCGCCAAAACCAGTTCGCAGCCGCCGGCCGAGTTTTACCGCAACGTGCGCGCCGCCGCCGCTTCGGGCTGGGATTTTAGCACCCGCTGGTTCCAACCGGGGCAGGGCCTGGGCAGCATCCGCACTACCCGCCTGGTGCCCGTCGACCTCAACTGCCTGCTCCTGACCCTGGAGCAGACCCTAGGGGCCGCCGCCCACCAGGCCGGCGACTCGGCCGCCGCCCCGCGCTACCGCCGCCTGGCCCAGCAGCGCGCCGCCGCTATCCGCCGCTACTGCTGGAACGACAAGCTGAATTTCTACACCGACTACGACCTCGATGCCCACCAGCCTACCGCGGCGCGCACGCTGGCGGCCGTCTATCCGCTGGCCTTCGGGGTGGCCACGCCCGCCCAGGCCACTTTGGTAGCGGGCACGCTGCGGCGCGAGTTTCTGAAGCCTGGTGGCCTGCTCACCACCCTGGAGCATAGCGGCCAGCAGTGGGATGCTCCTAATGCCTGGGCCCCGCTAGAGTACTTGGCGGTGCAGGGCTTGCACCGCTACGGCCAGCACGCGCTGGCCGACACTATTGCCCATCGCTGGATGCGCCTCAACGTGCGAGGCTTCGTGCAAACCGGCAAGCTGCTGGAGAAATACAATGTAGAAGCCACCGGAACCGCCGCCGGGGGGGGCGGCGAGTACCCGCTGCAAGACGGCTTCGGCTGGACCAACGGCGTGCTGCTAACCCTGCAGAATACCGATATGCGGGGCAAATTCATGGACCGGGGTAAGCAACCTACGCCTACCACCCCGAGCAAGCGCAAGCCAAGCGTGCAGTAGGCTCCCGGTAAGGCTAAGCGCAATTCTAGAGCCGATTCGGATTTCCCTAGGCCCTCGGCGGCGGCCGTAAGTGCAGAATAGCCCGTGCCGCTGCTGACAAGCACCGCGCAGATTTAAGGCTGGACTTGCGGGCGCGGAGCCGTTCGGAAATAAGCGTTCAAACGCGCACGCAGGGGCTCATCGTAGAAGCGCAGCGCAAGCCAGGATAGCAGCAAAAAGAACACCGCTAAGCCGCCCACCACTAGCTTAACGTGAGCCGACGAGGGGTGAGTTGCGCGCAGCCAGTTAGCAAAAATATTAACGAACGGGTAGTGCAACAGGTACAACGGATACGAGAGCCGGCCGCCCCAGCGGCAGACGGTAGCGGTGAGCCCCGCGACGGGGGCAGCCCCGGCCCCTGCTGCAACTACCAGAGGAAAAACCACGATAACACAAAAGGCTTCGTAAAGGCCAGCGGGCTGAAAGGAAGGGCCAGCAAATACCGCCAGCAATACCAGCGACAGCACCCAAAAGGTACCCGGTACCCGTAGGCTAATGCGCTGCCGAAACAGCAGCAGCCCCATGGTAAAGGGAAATACTAGCCGCACAGGGCCCATCCAGAGATTATCCCAGCCCCAGCCGCCGTGCAAGTTGCCGTGCGTCAGGGCTGCCGCTACCAAAGCCACTGCCGATACCGCCGCCAGTACTTGTAGTGCTCGCTGGCTTAGGCGCGGCGCTAGCAAGACGTACGCAATATTGGCTAGGTACTCTTGCAGCAGCGACCAGGACGGTCCATTAAGGGGATAAATTTGGCCGTACGTATTGGGCAGGGCCGCAAATGGCAATAGCAGTGCGCCAAACAGCATGTTGGCCAGCAGGTGCCGTCCACTCACGAGTTGCAGCTGGCCCGCGAAGGGGTCGTAGTTATAGCAGACTGCTCCTAGCACGGCGCCTACTACCACGAGCGGGTGCAGGCGAACCAGACGAATGCGGAGAAAGTCGCTTACCCGCAGGCTGGCAAGACGGTCATCATAAGCATAGCCTACGACGTAGCCCGAAAGCAAAAAGAAGAAATCGACAGCCAGGTAGGCATGGCGCAGCGGATTAAGCTCATACGTGTGGAAATAGGCCTCCAGCAAGTGAAATACTACCACTAATAAAGCAGCAGTGCCCCGTAAGCCGTCAAGTACTGCTAAGTGTCGCTTCATTGTGCCAGAAATAAGCGGGTGCGTAGTAATAATGGGTAAATGCAAGATTCAAAACTACTCGAACCCTTCGCACAAATAAGCTAGTCGAATGCTAGTAATATACAAGACACTAGCATGCGTGCAAAATTTTGTGAATGAAATAGATAAATTGTGATGTTTAATTCACGATAGGTACTAGTGCAACCTATTAAAGGCAATAGCATCTTTGGTAAAAGCACATTTTTTTCCTGTTTTTTGCAACTATGGTAATGCACTCTTTTTCGCGGCTGGCGCTGGCTACCCTGGGCCTAGGGAGCCTAGCTGCTTTCGGCCCTCCCACCCGGCCCACTCCGCCCCAGCAGGGTGTGGGCATCACCCTGGCCAACATCGACAAGTCGGTGTCGCCGTGCCAGGACTTTTACCACTACGCGAATGGCAATTGGCTGAAGAACAATCCCATTCCGGGCGCTGAAACGCGCTGGGGTGCCTTCAACGAGCTGGCCGACCGCAACCAGTCTATCGAAAAGCGCATACTGGAGAAAGCTGCCCTGGATGCCAAAACGGCGAAGGCTGGCACCAACGAGCAAAAAGTGGGCGACTTCTACGCCGCCAGCATGGACTCGATGGGTATTGAGCAAGCGGGCCTGAAGTACCTGCAGCCGCGCCTCGACCAGATTAGCAAGCTCCAGAACCTGAGCGACTTTCAGAAGTACCTGGCCGACCCCAAGAGCTTCGGCAAGGGCTGGTACGGCTTTGGCGTGGGCCAGGACAGCAAGAACAGCACGCAGTACGCGGTGCGCATGAGCCAGGGGGGCCTAGGGCTGGGCGACCGCGACTACTACCTGAAGGACGACGCCCGCTCGCGCCAGGTACGCAACGCCTATAAAACGTACATGACCAGCATCTTCCAGCTGCTGGGCGATGCGCCGGCAGCGGCGGCCACTAACGCCGACGCCGTACTGGCCCTCGAAACCAAGATGGCCCAGGCCAGCCGCAGCCGCGTAGACCTGCGCGACCCGCAGAAGAACTACAACAAGATGACCGTGGCCCAGGCCGCCAAAGACTACCCCAACCTGGACCTGCCGCTGCGGTTGAAAGAAAGTAACCTCGGCAGCGCTCAAGACGTTATTATCGGCCAGCCCGAGTACCTGGCGGCCGCTAACACCCTGCTGGCTAACACGCCGGTAGCCGACGTGCGCCAGTACTTCCGCTGGCACTTGGTAGAGGGCGTTACCGCGGCCCTGCCCAAGAATTATGGGGATGCTAGCTTCCGCTTCAACCAGGTGCTGACTGGCGCCAAGGTGCAGCAGCCCCGCTGGAAACGTGCCCTCCGCGCTACCGACGGGGCCCTAGGCGAGGCTTTCGGCCAGCTCTACGTGGACCAGGCGTTCTCGCCCGCCGCTAAGGCTAAGGCCAAGGAGATGGTGGAAAACCTGCGCAAAGCCTACGCCGAGCGCATCATGGCCACCGATTGGATGAGTGCCAATACCAAGAAGGAAGCGCTGGAAAAGCTCAACGCCTTCGCGGTAAAAATCGGCTATCCCGACAAGTGGAAAGACTACTCGAAATTGAAAATCACTCGCCAAAGCGCGCTGCAAAATCTGTTTGCCGTGAGCGAGTGGCGCTCAGATGACAACCTCAAGAAGTTTGGCAAGCCCATTGACCGGGGCGAGTGGGGCATGACGCCGCCTACGGTGAACGCCTACTACAGCCCGAGCATGAACGAGATTGTGTTCCCGGCCGGTATCCTGCAGCCCCCGTTCTACGACCCCAAGGCCGACGATGCCGTGAACTACGGCGGCATCGGCGCCGTGATTGGCCACGAGATGACCCACGGCTTCGACGACCAGGGCCGCCGCTCCGACGCCAAGGGCAACCTGCGCGACTGGTGGACCAAGGAAGACAACGAGAAGTTCAACGCCAAGGCCGACATGGTGGGCAAGCAGTACGACGCCTTTACGCCTCTCGACTCGGTGCACGTGAATGGCAAGCTGACGATGGGCGAAAACCTGGCCGACCTCGGCGGTATCACCATCGCCTACAACGCCTTCCAGAAAACCCAGCAGGCCAAGGCCGGCAAGGCCATCGACGGCTTCACGCCCAACCAGCGCTTCTTCCTGGCCTACGCCCAAATCTGGCGCGCCAACCAGCGCCCCGAGGCCCTGCGCCAGCAGGTGCAAACCGACCCGCACTCGCCCGGCCAGTTCCGCACCAACGGCCCGCTCATGAACATGCCCGAGTTCTACCAGGCGTTCGGCTGCAAAGACGGCGACACGATGATGCGCGCCCAGGCCGACCGCTCGCGCATTTGGTAAGCACTTTGCAGTAGTGCTGCACGACGAAAAGCCTGGCCGTATTGGTCAGGCTTTTTTTGTGGCCCCTAGGCCCTAGCCGTGCCGAAAAGGCAAAAAAAGACCGGCCATCTTGCGAGAGCCGGCTTTTTACCGCTACAGCCAGAGGCTTTACGAAGCCTCAAAGTGTAAACATACATGCTAGGTGGCATAGTGCCGCTAGCGGGCGCCGCTTTTTGTATCGGGTAGTAGTTGGGGAGCGCTAAAGGGCCTAGGGCCGCCGCGCCATAACGCTGGAATATGCCCGTTCAAGCCGAACTTCGGCTTTCGGAGCAAGACTAGTCCCACCTATTATTCTTTTTTATTTATTCATTATGAAAAAACTATGGCTGCGCATAGCCCTGGCGGCCGCTTTGCTAGGGCCAGCCGCACCGGCGGCCCGCGCCTGGGGCATTTTCGGACACCGGGTGGTTACGCAAGTGGCTGTCTACGAATTGCCTACGTCAATTCAAGCGTTTTATTTTCGCCACCTGCCTGAGCTAGTGCGCCAAAGCGGCCTGCCCCCGGCCGATGCCCAAGAAAACGCGCGTCACTTCATCAAACTCGACCACTACAGCGAAATCAACCCCTTCGCCAAGATGCCTCGCGATTATGACGAGGCCACTACCAAATTCTCGGCCGATACGCTGCGCAAGTATGGCACGCTGCCCTGGGCCATTATGGAAGTGAAGGAAGAACTGGTGCAGGCCTGGCACTCGGGCGACAGCACGGCCGTCGTGCGGGCGTCGGCCAAGCTGAGCAACTTCGCCGCCGATGCCTTTTCGCCCCTGCGCACCACCATCAACTACGACGGGCAGCTGACCAACCAGCCCGGCATGCTGGCGCTCTGGGAAAACCAACTGCCCGAGCGCTACCTAACCACCTACAAGTTTTCGGGCGAAACGGCCAAGGCCCTGAAAGACCCGCTGGCGGAAACCTGGTCGGTGCTGCAGTTTAGCTACGGCTTCCTCACGGCCACCTTCGACATCGAAACGAAGCTCAGCCGCGGCTTCACGCCCCAAACGAAGTACGCCTACTCGCACCGGTTTGGGCGCACCCAGCGCCGCTACTCCGATGCCTTTGCCGATGCCTACAACAAGGAAGTGGGGGGCATGGTCGATTACCGACTGCGCACGGCTGCCCCCTTCGTGGCTGCCCTCTGGCTAACGGCCTGGCAGGAGGCCGGCCGGCCCGATGTGAGCCGCTTCATGAGCAAGCCCACCGCCGACGAGAAAAGCCGCCTCGCCACCGACCTCAAGGGCTTTCAGGCCAACACCCTGGCGCCCGAGCGCCTGCTGATAGCCCAGCAGCAGGAGCAGAAAGTGCGCGCCGCCGACGATATAAAAGCCGCCGAGGGGGAAATGACGGCCCCGCCGCCCCTCGAGCCCGCCGCCACCCCCGCGGCCCCTAGCCCCGCCCCTGCCGAAAAGGCCAGGGCCAAAGCTCCCGCCGCCCCGCCCGCCAAGGCCAAAGTCAAGCCCGCCCCTACGGGCTGGGAGTAGGCCCTAGGGCTAGCCCAGGCCGCGAGGCCAAGCGCCGCGCCGCAGGTCGGCCGCGCAGGTAATTCGCCGGTGGGTGATTACTTGCGTGGCCGACCCGCGGCGCGGCCTCTGCGTAAGGTGGCTGGCCGGGGCCACCTTACGCGTGCCGATTTTTTTTGCTTTCATTCGTACTTCCGTGAAAAACCTGCTCTACTGCTTGCTGCTGGGCCTAGGGGCTACCGCCTGCACTTCGGGCTCCGACAAGCCAGCGGCTACGGCCCCAGCGCCCGCCCCCGTAGCGCCCGGCCCCGACATTGCCGCCCTCACCGACGAAACCGCGCCGGCCGCGCTGCTCGCCTACGGCCGCCAGTACCCCGGCTCGGAAGTGCTGTTTCACACCCGGCTGGGCGATATTCGGGTGAAGCTCTTCGACGATACGCCCATTCACAAAGCCAACTTCCTGCTGCTGACGCGGCGCGGCGTGTTCAGCGAAACGGTGTTCAACCGGGTGGTGAAGGGCTTTGCCGTGCAGGGCGGCCAAACCAGCGGCCCGCGCCTCATCCGGCTGCACAAGTACCACCTGCCACCCGAGATTCGGCCCGCGCATTTCCACCAAAATGGGGCCCTAGGGATGGCCCGCTACGATGACGAGGAAAATCCCAAGCGTCTGTCGTCCAACACCGATTTCTACTTTGCCCAGGGCCCGCGCTACACCCCGGCGCAGTCGCGCGCCCTGGCCGGTCGGCCCCTCATCCCGGCCCAGGTGCAAGTGTATGCCACCCAGGGCGGCGTGCCGGCCCTCGATGGCAAGTACACCGTCTTCGGCCAGGTAACCGAGGGGCTTGATGTAGTTAAGAAAATCTCCCAGGAGCCCGTTGACCCCCAGGATAACTGGCCCATCAAAGAGGTGCCGATGAAGGTAGAAGTGGTGAAATAGTGAGAAAATGGGGAGAATGTGAGAATGAGAAAATGTGAGAATGAGAAAATGTGAGAATGTGGAAATGAGAAAATGTGGAAATGAGAAAATGAAGAGTAGCGTGCCATTTGCACATCCTTTCATTTTTTCATTTCCACATCTTCTCATTTCCACATTCTCACATTTTCTCATTCTCACATTCTCCCCATTCTCATATTTTCTTATTGTCCTACGTACACCTTGCCTTCTTTCATGACGAAGGTGGGCTTAGTGAGCAGCGAAATATTCTGGAGCGGGTCGCCGGCTACGGCTACTACGTCGGCGTAGTGGCCGGCTTCGAGGGTGCCTAGGCTTTGCGGGTCGCCCACTAGCTCGGCAGCGTGCAGGGTAGCGGCGCGGATGGCTTCCAGGGGAGCCATGCCAGCCTCAGTCATGTAGGTGAATTCCAGTGCGTTCTGGCCGTGGCGGTACACGCCCGCGTCGGTGCCGAAAGCCACGCGCACGTTCTGCTTGATGGCCTTGCCGAAAGTGGCTTGCAGCTGCGAACCGATGCTGAGGGCCTTGCCCGCCACCACGGGCGGAAAGTAGTCGGGGTGGTGCCGGGCGGTGTCGGCCACCGAGCGGCCGGCGATGATGGTGGGCACGTACCAAGTGCGGTTTTTAGCCATGAGTTGCATGGCCTCGGCATCGAGCAGCGAGCCGTGCTCGATGCTAGTGACGCCGGCCCGCACGGCCCGCTTGATGCCCTCGGCGCCGTGGGCGTGGCAGGCCACGGGCATGCCTAGGTCGCGGGCAGTTTGCACGATGGCTCGGATTTCTTCCTCCGAGTACTGCGCGCCGCTGCCGTCCTTGCTCAGGTCGAGCACGCCGCCAGTGCTGGCGATTTTAATGAGGTCGGCGCCGCGCCGGAACTGCTCGCGCACGGCCTGCTGGCACTGCTCGGGGCCGTTGGCCACCCCCTCGGCCGTGCCGGGGTGAAAGCGCGCAATCAGGTCGTCGCTCAGCCCGTCGGTGTCGTCCATGTGGCCGCCGGTGCTCGAGATGGCCGTGCCCGCCGCGTAGATGCGTGGCCCCGGCACCAGCCCCTGCGCCACGGCCTTGCGCAAGGCAATGTTGATACCCGAGCCGCCGCAGTCGCGCACGGTGGTGAAGCCCGCTCGCAGCGTCACCAAGGCGTTGGCCTCGGCGCGGTAGGCCACGTCGGCAGGGTTGAGGGTGAATTTCTCGCGGAAGGAATTGCGGCTCGGCGTGCTTTCCAGGTGCACGTGGCAGTCGATGAGGCCGGGCAGCACGGTCTGGCTTTCGAGGTTAATGACCTTATCGGCGGGGCCGGCCGGAGCGGTGTAGCCGGCTTGCACGGCCACAATGCGGCCTTTCTCGACCACCAGCGTCTGGGGCCCCAGCAGGCGGCCGGCGCGCACGTCGAGCAGGTGGCCGCAGTGCAGGTAGGTTTTCTGGGCCAGCGCCGGCTTGCTGAGCAGGCCGGCCAGCCCTAGGGCAGCTAAGAAAAGTGGGCGGGTAGAAATGGGCATATGCGCGTAAAAAGTGGGACTAAACGATGTTGGCCCAAGATACGCGCTGCCGTTGCTCCACAAGCGCTAGCGGTAGGAGTAGCGGCTAGCAACCCTATAAATAAGTGGTTCTGCTCTTATTAGTGTGGGCTGGTGTAGCCTTTCTGTGCTCGGGTCCTTAGCCCTTGTTCTTGGGCGCTGTTACTTCACGGCGGGTCAGCAACTCGTTCAGCGACTGATAGATGAATGCTACCGCCTGCTCGCGCAATTTCTCGCCGCTGCCGGCCAGCTGCACCCGGTACTCGTGGGCGTGCTCGTCGAGCAAGACGGTGACGAACACGGTGCCCACGGGCTTTTCGGGAGTGGCCGAGGCGCCGGGGCCGCAGAGGCCCGTCACGGCCACGCACACGTCGGCCTGGGGCAGGTGCTTGCGCAGCCCTAGGGCCATTTCGTTGGTGGTTTGCTGGCTCTCGGCCGAGTACAGGGCCAAGGTGTCGGCGTGCACGCCCAGCAGCTTCTGCTTAGCCTGCACGTGGTAGGTAACCACCGAGCCGAGCAGCACGTCGCTCACGCCTTCGGTAGGGGCCAGGCCCGCGGCGGCCAGGCCGCAGGTGCAGCTTTCGGCCAGGGCCAGGGTCAGCTTATGCTGTAAAAAGAGCTTGACGAGCTGCTGGGGGTTGCTCGCCGGAGAAGGAGATTTCATGCCTACAAATCGGGGTCACATGCTTCGCTACCTGCTGCATACGCCCTAGGCCCCTCGTGCTGTTGCAAGCCCCAAGCGCAATTTTACCCCCAAGCTGAGCGGCAGGCGCTGGCAAGTTGGTGGCGCATACGCTAGGTTTGCCGTCGCAGCCCTGGCTGTTTTTTTTCTGAATTTTCCCCTTGCTTCGTCTCATGACCACCCAAGCCGACTTCGAGGCCGCTGCCCAGCGCACCCAGCAACTGCCCGCCAAGCCCAGCAATACCGTGCTGCTCCAGCTTTACGCCCTCTACAAGCAAGCCACCGAGGGCGACGCCACCGGCCCCCGCCCGGGAGGATTCGACTTCAAGGCCATCGCCAAGCACGACGCCTGGCACCAACTGGCCGGCCTCAGCAAAGACGCCGCCCGCCAGCAGTACGTGGAGCTGGTGAACGAGCTGGTAGGATAAGTAGCAGGCGTAATGAGAGTAGTTTGAACAATAAGTATAGCTCACCACTATCATTACTCAAATTACTCTCATTACGCCTGCTATCTATGGATATCTCCCGCAAAAAGCCGAGCTACCCGCTCACGCCCGAGTTGCGCCAGTACCTGCGCGACTACGACCGCGAGGTGCCGCTGCCGGTGCGCTACGCCGACTTGCGGAGCTTCACGGGCTCGTTTGCGCTGCTCGACCGCGCCGGCAAAGACACGCTTTGGCAAACCGTATACTACGAGCCGCACCAGCTGCGCGAGCTGAGCGAGGGATTGGTGCAGGTGTATGCGCAGCTGAAAACGGCCGGCGACCTCTCCTTCGCCCACGACCTGCTGGCTGACCGCATCGACTACTGCCGCTTCGGCAACTCCAACCCGTTTCGGGTGCGCATCCTCAACCAGCTCAACGATAACTTCGACTACTTCTACGTGAAGCAGGCCGACGCCTCGCGCCTCTACGGCTTGGAGCTAGAGCATCTGCTGTCGCCCAATTCTATCAACTTCTTGGTGGACAACACCAATACGCTAATCGAGGAGCACATTGCGGGCATTCCGGGCGACGACTTTATCCGGCAGCGGCTCAACCAGCCGCACCTCAACCAAGTGCGCATCGCCAAGGAGTTTGTGAAATTCAACGAGCGCTGCTTCGCCCGGCTCCTAGGGGATATGCGCGCCTACAACTACGTGGTGGCCGTGACGCCCGACTTCGAGGACGAGCAATACCGAGTGCGGGCCATCGACTTCGACCAGCAGAGCTACGAGGGCCGCCGCGCCATGTATCTGCCCCAGAGCTTCCCCGACAACCGCGCCGTGGTGGAACTGTGCGCCCGCCTGCTAGGCCCCAGCACCCTGCGCCAGTACCAAGCCGAGGAGCGCGCCCTGATGGCCCGCCGCGCCCGCGCCGAACGCCACCGCCTCAAAGCGCTACTCGACGTGATGCGCGCCCACCACCTCTCCACGCCCGAGAAAATCGAGGAGCTAAAGGCCGCCCTCAACCGCTACCACCGCACCCCCAAGTTCAGCCGCTGCGACTCGATGGGCGACCTCGTCCGCCAGAACCTCTGGCTAATGCTGGGCCCTAGGGCCGGGGCAGCGAATTAACCAGCGGATTGAAAAAAGGCGGTCATGCTGAGCGAAGCCGAAGCATCTCTACTGCACGATACCGCGCGATAGAGATGCTTCGACTACGCTCAGCATGACCGCCTTGCGTATAGAAAATAGCTTGGCGCTACACGACCGGCTTGGGTGCGGGCAGGTCAAACGCGGTGGCGTCGTGCTCGAAGTGGCCCTTGTGCGAGCCATCGCAGAAGGGCTTTTGGGCGCTGAGGCCGCAGCGGCAGATGCTGATGCGCTGGCGGCCGCCTAGGCCATAAGGCTGACCTTGGGCGTCTACAAGTTCAAAATCGTTGCCCTCAACGCGGAGTGAGCCGTTGGAGAGTACTGTTAGTTTGGTTGGCATAAGGTTCAGGAATTGTAAAGGGTCGTAAAGCTACCGCATCCACCGTAGGTTAATTGATTCAGCTGCTCCTAGGGTAACTGCTTTTAGTGGGCTAGCCAAATAGTGTCCTCAATAACAAAGTCGCTAGCAGCACGCTTCGAACGAAATAAATAATAACGGTCGGTGCCGCCTAGAATGGTTGTAGTAAGAGGGTATTTGCGGCGATACTCAGCAATCTCCGGCGAAAAATGCTCCGTAGTTTCCACTAACTGCAATTGGTAGCTGCAGTCGTCCAGCCATTTTACGGTAAACCTAGAAGTAGCTCCTGTGCGTTGGTCAACTTCGGTTTGCGTGTTGCCTTGGCGTATCACCCGGAAGGTAGTGCCAAACTGTGGGTGACGCACATAAAAGGTGAACGTGCCGGTTCGGTACCGAAGGCAACTAGGCGGAGAAGAGGTGCACGATAAGAAGCTAGCAAATAGACAAACTAGTAACAATGCTCTCTTCATATAAATAAGTACTGTTGCATTGATTATTAAGCGGCAGCAATTACGCATCTATACATGCTTACAGATCTTTGCGCAGTACGAAGTCGTTCATCCAATAGGGGCCGATGGCGATGTCCTCTTCGCGATGCTGCGCGAACCCTAGGCGCTCGTAGAAGGCCTGGGCGGGATTGTGGCGGTTTACGTTCAGCTCCAGCACCCGGCCGCCCGCCTGCCGGGCCGCCCCCTCTACGGCCTCGATGAGGCGTTGCCCCAGGCGCTGCCCTTGGTGGGCGGGCTGCACGTAAATTTTGTGCAGGTGAAACACCCCCTCGGGCTTCTCGGAGTAGGAGGCGAAGCCAGCGGGCTGCCCGGCCATGGTGGCCAGCAAGAACTGGTGGTGCTCCTCGCGCATCTGCCGCCGCAGCGATACCGGAGTATAAATAACCCGGTACATGTATTCGAGCTGCTCTTTCGAGATAATGAAGCGATAGGTAGGCTCCCAAGTAGCCTCGGCCAGCGCCACAATAGTGGGGATGTCGCGCTCGGTAGCGGGTTGGATGGCGAGGGAATCGGCTGGAGCGGCGGGCGAAGACATAGGTAACAGATTATTCGGGCGAAGGTCGGGTAAAAAGCCGACTTTTCCGGCCTCTGCATACGCCAGCGAGGCCCTAGGCGTTAAAACTGGCCCGCTAGTAGCCGGCTCGAACTGTTTTTTCACTTGCACACTACCCCATGACTTCGCTTCCTTTCAGCCCCCGCCAGCTCTTGGCCGCCTGCCTATTTGCCGCATTGCCGCTGGCGGCCGCTACCCAAAGCTCGCAGCAAGACAGCCTGTTGCGTAGCGGCAACCTAGTAGGTGGCCGCCCGCACGCCGCCCGGCCCCGCGCCACTAGCCGCCCCGCCGCCAGCCGGCCCGCCCCGGTGGCTGCCGCTGCCGGCGCCGACCCCACGCTGGCGCAGCTGCTGCACGAAAGCATCAACCTGAGCCGCGTGCCCGCCGCCGACATCCCCGACCTCTACGCCCGGTTTTTAGATGCGGTACACGCCGAGCGCCGGCAGTGGAGCGCCCGCGACTGGGCCGCCGCCAGCGACACCTTCGGCCAGCTTAACCAGCGCTACGAAGCCGTGCGCAAAGACTTGCCCCTCAACGAGCGCATCAACGTGCGCACCTACCAAGGCGAGTTTCGGACGCTCGAAGCGGCCGCCGGCCGGCACTAACACTGGGTAGCAAGGAGCTTAGAACGTGTTTGGAATTTCAATTTTCAAGTCATGCTGAGCTTGCCGAAGCATCTCTATCGCACCGTTGAGCAGCTTTTCAATGGTGCGGCAGAGATGCTTCGGCAAGCTCAGCATGACAAAAACGGTGTTTTTACATTTCCCAAACACGCGCTTAGTGATACATCAACCAGTGCCGGGCGGGCGGCAGGTGGCGAAAGGAGTGCACGTATAACGTTTGCTGCAGCGCCTCCACAAAATCTTGATGGTCGGCCTGGGTGAGGCGGCTGGCCGGGTCGGGCGACACCACGTAGGCGAGCATTTCGAGGCCGCGCGCCTGGGCACTGGGTAGCCAGTCGTACTGCAGCCAGGGCAGGGCCTCCTCCCAGTTGCCCGACGCCTTGCTATGGTTGGTGAGCACGCGCCGGGGCAGGCTTTGGCCAGCAAATAAGGTTAGGTCGAAGCCGGTTTGAACGGCTAGCACTAAGCTGGTCGCCGTCAGGTGCCCATGCCAGTCTACTTCGAGTAGCTCAAGCGTAGGGTACCAATCAAAATCAGCCAGTGGGGCTCCGTGTGGGTCGCGCAAACTCAGGAGCCGCGCCGGAAAAGGTGCGGGTGAAGACATAGCCAATAGTTGATAAGAGAGCGGAAGTATAAATATATAGGAACTGATTTACAGAGAGATGCGGGTGGCCAAGCGGCTAGCGCTAGATGGCTCGCCAGCGAGCAACTCACCGTAAAATGTAGTTCACTAAGCTTTTACGTGGCAGCGCAGAAAGCGGCTCACTACGCACCATATCAACCAGCTAGTGCGCAGTTTAGCTAGTACCTAGGAGCTGAGCCGGCTAGCGGCGTTTAGGGGCCGCGTTACCTTTGTGGTTCGTTTCAGCAGCACCCCCGCGCTATGCACATCGCCATCGTCGGCAACATTGGAGCCGGCAAAACCACCCTGGCTCACAAACTGGCTCAGCATTTCCGCTGGGAAGTTTTTTTGGAGGAGGTAGACGATAATCCCTACCTGAAGGATTTTTACGCCGATATGCCGCGCTGGGCGTTTCACTTGCAGGTATATTTCCTCAACGGCCGTTTCCGCCAAACCCAGGCCATTCAGCAGCTGGTGAAGCAAGGCCGCAACGTGATTCAGGACCGCACGATTTACGAGGATGCCCACATTTTTGCGGCCAACTTGCGTCAGTCGGGCCTGATGGCCGGGCGCGACTACGACAACTACTACGCCCTGTTTGAGAGCCTTATAAGCCTGGTGCAACCGCCCGACCTGCTGCTGTATTTGCGCGCCGACCTGCCCAAGCTCATCGGGCAGATTGAGAAGCGCGGCCGCGAGTACGAAAACACCATCAGCATTGAGTACCTCAAAAACCTCAATGAGCACTACGAGCAGTGGATTGCCAGCTACCGGGCCAGCAAGCTGCTCATCATCGACATGAACGAACTCGACTACGTGCGCCGCCCCGAAGACCTAGGCTCCATCATCGAGCGCATTAATGGCAAGCTCTTTGGGCTCTTTTGAGAAAAACAACCCTAGGTAGCGCTAGCTATGAGCGGAGAGACTGACTTAATGAAATTGCTGCGTACACTGGCGCCGGTGCAGCAACCCGGCAGCTACGTGTTTTGTGCCGTAGCCTCGTTGCACGGCCTCGACGTGCGCGAAAGTATCGGCCAGTTTCGGGAGCCTGAAGGCTTTACGCTCATCCTGCCGCAGGCTACCGCCGACCGATTGCAACTGCCCTACAGTTACGAAGCCGCCTGGATAACGCTGTCGGTGCATTCGTCGCTAGAGGCGGTCGGCCTAACCGCAGCAGTTGCCCAAGCGCTGGCCGCGGTGCAAGTGAGCTGCAATGTAGTGGCCGCTTACTACCACGACCATATTTTTGTGGCAACCCGCGACGCCGACAACGCAATGCAGGCACTGCGAGACCTAACTGCCGCTGCAATAGCTGGCTAGGAGCTCGGGGGCTCCACGTCTAGGGCAGTGTTTAGAAAGTCAACCCACGGCCGGGCGGCCTGCATGCCCGCCACCAAGCGGTCAATAAAGCCGGGCTGTAGTACTTCCTCGTCCGAAAATAGCCGGCCCACGCCGTAGCTCTTGAGCTTGAGCCAGGGCAAGTTAGGGTCGTCGGCAGCGTAGCCGCGGGGCGGGCGCGTCAGCTGCTCTACGCTCGTATCGAGTCCGTTGGGGAAATGCTGGAGCAACTCCTGGTTGGCAAGGCAGCGATGAAACGCGTCGCTGCTGTAGTGTATTTCCTGCCGGATGGCCGCTAACTCAGCCGGGGTGGGGGTGAAGCGCCCGGCCCGCAGCCACGAGCCGCCGTCCGGCATCAGGGCCACGAAGTAGCCGGCGCGCTCGGCGTGGCGCCCACCCGGCACCAGCCCCGACCCTAGGCGGCGCTTGTAGGGCTCGGGGTCGGTTTGGCTGCGGTCGTTCTTGTGCAGCCGGAACATAGCCTGCGCGGGCGTGAGGCCAGCCAACTCGGGCAGGGTGGGGGTAGCCCGGCGCAGTACTTCCGTCACCAGGTCGGCAAAAGCGGCGCGGGCACGTAGGTAGTCGTCGCGGTGCGCCTGCATCCAGGCCGTGTTGTTGTTGGCCGCCAGGCGACGCAAAAAATCCAGAACGAAAGCGTTATCCATGTGTACTTAACAGTCAACTGGTAGTCTACGCGCCGGTTGTGGCCTCGCTACTTGCCAACTGGGGCATGTTAGCTAGTAACTATAACCGTATCGCCCACGCGCAGGCGGCCGGTAGCGGGGCCGGTCACGTTTTGGCCAAACATAATTTTGCGGCCCTGTTGGCGGTAAGTGGCTAGCGTGCGTAGCGGCTCGCCTAGGGGGCTTTTCTGGCTCGTAGCCTGGTCGATGGTTGTCATCACGCAGCGCCCGCAGCCGCGGACAGCCCGGAAGGGCAGGCCCGCAATCTGGAAGTTGCGCCAGGCGTCGTCGGCATCGGGGGTGGGCAGGCCAGCTACCACTAGGTTGGGCCGGAAGCGGTTCATGGGCACCGGCTCGGCGAGCTGGGTGTTGAGGTAGGCCAGGGCCTCCTCGCTGGCCAGCAGGTAGGGGTAGCCATCGGCGAAGCTTACCAGGGTGCCAGCCGGGTTCAGCTCGGGCTTGTCGGGCTCTACCTCGCGGCAAGCCATGTCGCTCATGTGCACCAAGTGGCATTCCTGCCCTAGGGCCTCGCTCAGCCACTGGTCGGCGTCGGGGGTGCCGCGCTGCGCAAATACCATATCGTCCCAAATCGTGACGAAGCTCGTCTTATCAGATACCGCTTCGAACGGAATGTAGAGGGGCAGAAGCTCGGGGCGCTGCCGGTGCCGCAGCAAAAAGCCATTGTAGGCCGGCTCCACGGCCAGCAGGGCCAGTTGCGGGTGCTCGCGCTGCGTCAAGAAGCGGTTGCGGGCGTCCACTAGCAGCCAGCGCCGGTCGTATTGCAGGCCCCGCGAAGTAATCTCGGCCTCGGACACGCTAATGCCGCCCAGCGACTTTACGGGGTAAATGAAAAGACCAGTGAGGGTAATTGTAGCGGCGGATGCAGACATACTGCAAAGTTACAATGGGTGAATGGGCGAATAACTGAATGGGTGACTGATTCCCGACGGAGCCATTTACTCATGCAGTTATTCACCCATTCACCTAATGCAGGGCGCGCCGTTTTACCATGCCGCCTTTGGCATCGTTCACGCTGTGCATGATGATGAAGGCCCTAGGATCGATGGTGTTAACGGCATCCGTTACCTGACCCACTTCAAGGCGGGTAACTACCGTAAATACAATTTCGAGAGGTTTGGGTTGTTCGCCGCGCGAGCCGAAGCCGCGGTGCCCGTTGTACACCGTTACGCCCCGGCCTAGGCGCTCGGTGAGGGCGCGCCGGATGGCATCGCTGTGCTCCGAGATGATGGTGACGCCCGTGTATTCCTCGATGCCATTCACCACGAACTCAATGGTTTTGGACGCCGCTAGGTACGTGAGGATGGAGTAAAGCGCCGTCTGGATGTCGAGCACCACGGCTACTACCAGGAAGATTAAAATATTGAGCACCAAGACGAAGTCGCCTACGCTCAGGTTGCCCTTCTTGCTCAGGTACACCGCTAGAATCTCGGTGCCATCGAGCACGCCGCCGCCGCGCATGGCCATGCCAATACCCGCCCCCAGAAAGAAGCCGCCGAATACCGCAATCAGCATTTTATCTTGGGTCAGCACTGGGAAGTGCACCACCACCAGCACCACGGCTAGCCCCAAAATGGCGGCCAGCGCCCGCACGGCAAAGCTCCGGCCCAATGACTTGTAACCTAGCCAAATAAAAGGCAAGTTGAGTACTACCAGAAATACGGAGAGCGGCAAGTGAATGAACCGCGCCGCCAGCAGCGAGATGCCCGTGACGCCCCCGTCGAACAGACCATTGGGGAGCATGAACGATTCGAGCCCGAGGGCCGCCGAAAAAACGCCCGCCACCAGGTAAGCAAAGCCTACTAGTTCGCGCCGCAGTCGGCCCGGGCCTTTGTCGTCTTGCTCCGATGAATTAGCGAGGTGGGCGTCGGAAATAGCTGGGTGCGAGGCCAGGGCGGTATCGGCCAGCTGGGCTTGGGCATTACTGCTGGCTCGAAGCTGGCGCAGCCGCTGAATAACAAATAATTGAGAAAGCATATACCTGCACTACGCACAAAAGCTGCCTAGGGCTGCCTTTGGCAGTGGAACTAGTTGATTTTCATGAGGCGAACTAGCTGGGCCCGAGCCCGTAGGCGCACGCAAAACAGCCGGCCGCCCCACCTGCACGGGGGCGGCCGGCTGCCACTAGCTGCGAGCCCTAGGGCTGCCGCAGCTTATTTAGCCTTATCGGCAGTTTGCTGGGCCAGGCGCACGGCCTCGTACAGGTCCACGATGCCGCCCGTGCTCGACAGCGTGCTGAAGTCGGCTTTTTTGCCCTCCGCGCCCGGCACCAGCACCTGCGTGTGGTGCACCTGCGCCGACTGCCGGATGATGCGCTTCAAATCGGCGGCCGTGAGGCTGGGGAAGTACGACTTAAGCACCGCCGCGATGCCCGCCGTTACCGGCGAGGCCATGCTCGTGCCGCTCTCGTTGCCGTATTTGTTGCCCGGCAGGGTCGAGTAGATGCCCACGCCCGGCGCAAACACATCCACTTGCTTCTTGCTGTAGTTGCTGAACTCGGCCGGCAGGTTCTCGTCGTCCTTTGGACCTGAGGCACCGACAGTAAGCAGGTTGGTAGGGGCCACGCCGCTGCGGTAAGTGGCAGAGGGGAAATTGGATACCAGGTCCAGGTTATGGTTCTCATTGCCAGCGGCGTGCACCAGCAGCACGCCCTTGCTCTCGGCGTACTTGAAGGCGGCTTCCACGGCGGCGCGCTGCGGCGAAAACTCCTTGCCGAAGCTCATATTGATAATCTGCGCGCCGTTGTCCACGGCGTAGCGGATGGCGTTGGCCACGTCCTTGTCGCGCTCGTCGCCGTTGGGCACGGCGCGCACGCTCATCACCCGCACGGGCGAAGCGGCAATGCCTTGAATGCCAAGGCTATTGTCGCGCACGGCGGCGATGATGCCCGCCACGTGCGTACCGTGCAGGGCGTCGGGGCCGGTTACGTCGTTGTTGCCGTAGTTGCGCTGGCTGGTGTCGTCGGGGTTGTCACCAATGATGTCTTTGCGCGGGTTAAACTTGGTATCTAGGCTGTAAGTGAGCTGGTCGCGCTGGTCTTTCACGCCGTTGTCCAGCTCGGTTAGCAGGGCATCGGTGTCGCCCACGCCCATCTGGCGCATGCCCTGGTAGAAGCTGCTCAGCGCTCCTTGCAGGTTGGGGTCGGGTAGGGTAGTGCTGAGCTTGCGCAGCGTAGCCGTGTCGAGCTTCTGAATACCCAGCTTTTCCTTCAGGGCGCCGCTGAGGCTAGAAATGCCGGTGCGGGCCTGGTCGGTTTGGGCCAGCTGCTCGGTCAGCTCCTTGCGGCGGGCAGTATAGGCCTTCTTAGCCTGCACATACATGTCATAATCGGCGCGCTGGGCCACGGGCACCTGGGCGCGGGTTTTGCCGGCGAAGCGCGGCCCGTACTTGGCCACTACGCGAGTACTTTCCAGCGTTTCCACGTCTACGTTGCGGCCGTCCTTGCCCCCTAGGAAGCTCCAGCCGTGGATATCGTCCACGTAGCCGTTCTGGTCGTCGTCGATGCCATTGCCGGGAATCTCGCGCGGGTTGCGCCACAAAATCGGCTTCAGGTCGACGTGCGCCGTGTCGATGCCCGAGTCGATGACGGCCACCACGACGGGAGTAGCCGTGCGGCCCTTCAGCAGCTCGGCGTAGGTGCGGGTGGTGCCGGTGCCGGGCGTGTTATCCTGCTGCGGGTCGCGCAGATACCACTGGGCTTCAGCGGCTTCGGCTACGGTAGGGCCAGCGGGGGCAGCGTTGCTGGCCGGGGCTGGCACGTCGGTAGGGGCGGGGGTGGCAACGGCAGTGGCCGCTGCGGCCGCCGGTGTGGCTACCGGGGTAGAGGTAGTAGTAGCCGTAGTGGTAGGCGTGGGCTGGGCGACGCGGCAGCCAGCCGCGAACAATAAGGTGGCCGCCAGCGACGCGCGCGGCCAGCCGGCAAAGGGAGTTGCAAGCACAGACATCAGAGGAAAGCAAATAACGCGCGGCCAGGGCCGGCCGCGCCGTAAAGGTCGGGTCAAAAACGCGCGCCGGCCGGGCATGTTGCATGCCGCCCCCCTAGGGCCGGCGTGGCACCTAAAACTTGTAGCCTTTATAGTCCTTGCTGAACTCGGCCAGTGGAATAGGCTGATTGATGACTAGGTCCGAAAAGGTGTATTTTTCATACAGCCCCTGGTCGTCGTATGCCGCCACGGCTACGGGCAGAAAAGTTTGCTGGTTCACCAGCACTACCGTGCGGCTGCCGTAGGCATTGGGCACTTGAATGATTTGGCCAGGGGTTAGCTTCTCGCTGACTGACAGCTTATTGCGTTCTAAAATCCGGTACTCGCCGCAGTGTAGCTTGGCCGCTACCGAGGCGGTTGTTTCGTTGGCGCCGGCCCGGTAGGCCACGTACCGGAAGGCGGGGTAAGTGGAGCGCAACACGTAGCAGGGGCGCCCGGCCGCCGTGCTGTCGCCGGTGTAGCGGAACGAGCGCACAAAGGCCGGCTCCGACTCGCGCAGCAGCTCGCTGATAAGCCCAAAGCCGATTTGCAGCACCGAGTGGTGCTGATTGCGCCGGAGGGTACTGCCCCGCGGGTCGAGGTTGAGCGTAACGTAGGGGAAGGCGCCCGGATATACCCAGGCATCGCCGTTGTTCTGCCCCGCTACGTACAGCACCTCAACACCCTGCGTATTCTTCAAGTAAACGCGTAGCGGCGAAGGCGTTAGCTTCACTGTGGAGCGCATTGGCAGGTAGCGGCGCTCGATGCGCTCCTGGGCCTCTACCGTGTAGCGCAGCGACTGAACATTGCCGATGGCCGCCAGTAGCTTGGTTTCCAATTCGGCCGTGCTGATAGGGGCGGCGGCAAAGGCACCCCCTAGGGCCGCCCCGCCGCTCAAAAGCAGGCCACCTAACGCGAAAAAAATAGTACGCACGAAAAGAGCCCCTAGTTGAGGCTGATGCTAGGAAAACGATTGGCTACGCTGTCGTAGATGAACAACTCATCTATCTCGACTTCGCGCAGAAAACGGAACAGGGGAAACTGAGCCACAATGCTGCGCACGGCCTCTTCGTCGGCCCCGTTTATCGTAACCCAGCCTTTGCTGCGGTCGGCGCTGATGGCATACGTCTCGATAACGTGTTCCGAAAGCAACTTATTAATGAATGCCCGGTGCCGCGGAATGACAGCCATTACGTCCTCATCGAACGTTTCAGGCAAGGTAAGCGAAACAACAAACGTCGTCATAGATAGGATGCACAAGTACCGACCAGGCGCAAGCAGGCGGCCCGCTCGCGCCTGGCTGGTAGTCACTTACGAATGACCTAGCTCGGCTACGGCGGGCAGCGAGCGCATGCCGCGGGCGGGCTCGGAGGCGGGTTGCGTAGCGGTGGCCCGGCCTTCCCAAACCTGGAAGCGCACTAGCTCTTCGCGAAACTTGCCCACAAACCAGCTCACCAAGCTCAGGTCATCTAGCCAGCCCAGCACCGGGATGAAGTCGGGTATTAAGTCGATGGGCGACAGCACGTACAGCAACACCGCTAGGCCCGACACGATGGTCGTGGTTTTGATGTCGCGGTACTCGCCGCTGGCGTAGCTGCGCACCAAGCGCACTACGGTCAGGCCCGAGTCGAGGAGCTGCTTGAATTTGTTGTCCTTGCTACGCTCGTCGGCTAGCTTGTCGGCTACCTCGTTTACGATGCTGATTACCTTAAAAGGCTTGCCTAGCAACTTGCTAGCCCGGCCCATGAAGGCACCAAAAATTGCGTTTTTCGACAGGCGTAATCCCTGCTCGTATAGCGAAGCCATAAGCTAAAAAATTTTAGCAGACTTACGCGGGGCGTGGGCAGCGGGTTGTTGGCCTCCTAGCCCCGTTCGAACAGCGGCGAGGTGCCTCCCACCCAATCCTTATCCTTATTGAAGTTTACGCCAATCATCTCGCCCCGGCTCATGCGCCCAAGGCCCGTCAGCAAGTGCGAGTCGGCATCTTCGGGGTGCCAGGCGTAAAGAAGGCGTATCTCGCACTTTACCAGCCCGCTAGGCGATTCAATTACCGGCTCGTACTGCACGTGGCGCTGCAGCAGGTAGTTCTGCTTATCGGGCAGCGCGTCTAGGTCGGCGGCCGTTACGTGCAGGCGCACCCCCGAGCCTGCAAACGAGAAGAGCGGCTTCAGAACATAGTTTTCGAGGTCGGCAGGATACTCGGTTAGCTTATCCAGGTAGTAGCTAGGCGGCGAGAACGCGCTGCGTACCAGCGGCAAGGTGTACTTGCTGATGCGGAAAAACCAGTTGGGGTGGCCCACCCAGTGCACGTCCACGTCGTCGGTTAGCTTGTACTCGGTATGCAGGTCGGGGTAGCGGTCCAGCTCGTCGAAGATGATGCGGTTGTAGATGCGCTTAATCTTGATTTCGCGCCCATCCAACTCGTAAAACAGCTCGCGGCCCCGCTTGCGAATGGCGGTGAGGCACACCGGTTTCACGCCCCAAAACTGCGCGGTGAGGGCAAAATCGACGCGCGTTTTTTGCTTCTCAGGGAAGATTTCCAGCAGGATGACTTCCTCGGGCTGGGCATCCCCTAGGAGCAGGCGGCGCATCTCGGCCTTGTAGGCAGCATCGTCGGGCACCTCAAAGTAGGGCGTCACCGAGTCGGGAATCTCGAAGTGGTCGGCGTAGGAGCCAGGCTGCCAGGTCTGGAAGGCGTAGAGCGACGGAAAGCCCTGCATCTCAATGAGCTGCGGCTCTAGCTCGCCCGTTTCGGCGTTGCGGCACACGGCAAAATCGAAGGTCAGGAAAGTCGCGTGCGCGTCCTCGTTAGGCACGAAGTGGCCGGGCGGAATAGCCCCGTCGGTGAGCTGCTTGAAGTCGGGTCGCTTGATGACGTCGATGATATCCTGCCCCGCCTGCACCAGCTTGTCGCGCAAGGCCCTCGGCACGAAAATCGGCGTTTCTGCCAGCCGAAACTCCAGCTGGTTAGGTAATTGCCGTTCCACGTCGGCCAGCATTTGCTGGTATTTCTCGGTGGTAGACTGCGCGTTATAAGCGCGGCGAATTTCGGGAATCATGGAAGGAAATGTGGGAAATTAGGAAATGTAGTAATGTGAAAATGAGCGATATGCTAATAGCTAGGCGCGAGTGCTAAAAAAGTAGGCCCGCAACCGCCACGGGTGCATTACTTACATCTGCACATTTTACACATTTCTCACATTAAAAAAGCTGGCTCGCGCAGTTCCGCTAGCGCCAAGCGCAGGAATGTAGGCACAATGATGGACTCGGTTAACTCAATAGTGTCGGGCCGGGGCAGTAGCTCCATCATCTCATCGTATTTCTCCTCGCCGTAAGCCGTGATTACCTGCGCCTTACGCACATCGGTAAGCATGTAGCGGTACATGCCTTCGCCGTCGGCTTCGGGGTGAAACTGGGTGGCCAGCACTTCGGGCGAGAACCGGATGGCCATCACCGCGCGGGGCAGTGGCACGTGGGGCCGCTCCTTCTCGATGCACAGTACCGAAGCCCCTAGGGCCTCTAGCTGCGCGGGTTGGATGTCGGTAACCTGGTAATCGCGCGAATCGACGGCGTAGAACGGTTCGGGCAGGGCGTGCAGCACCGGGTCGTGGTGGCCGGTGGCGGTCAGGTGCATGGGCAGCACGCCGAAAGACGTGGACTTGCGCGGGCTCACGATGCCCACTCCCAGGTGCCGGCACATGAGCTGAAACGAGTGGCAGATGCCCAGCATAAACTTCTTGCGCTCGTGCCGCTCGTTGTAAGCCAGCAGCTTATCGACGAAAGCAAAGAACAGCGGCTCCCAGTCCTCGCCCGACTCTAGGGGGCTGCCGGGGCCGCCGCTCGATACGTAGATGTCAAAATCGAGGTCTGGCACCTCATTTTTGGCCCGAACGTTAAACTCAACTACTTCGAAGTCAACCTGATTGTCAGCCTGGGCGCGTTGTAGCAACTGCCGGATGCAGCGCATGCCCTCGCCGGGCTGGTTGTTATACATATCCAGAATAGCAACGCGAAATGCAGCCATAGTTTATAGAGGTAAAATGGTGGTTGGTAAGTAAAAGCTAGAAAATAACAAGCGACAATAAGACAGAATAGTTTAGCCAGTAGCTGGCGCCTGCTTGCGCCAGCGCTGGGCTTACAAGCCGACCGAAGTCTCCTGGATAATAAAATCTACAACTTGCTTCAGGTCGCCGGTTTTTTGGAATACGGCAAGCTGGCGGTCGGCGCCGGTGCCCATTTCCAGCATCTTCAGCACGTATTCAACCTCCTCGCGGCTGCCCAGCTCGTCGAGTACATCGTCCACGAAGTCGAGCAACTCTAGAATGAGCTGGCGAGCGGGCTTTTCTTCCTGCGAGCCGAAGTCAATCAGCTGGCCATCGATGCCGTAACGGGCGGCGCGCCATTTATTTTCCTTAATCAGCGCCGAGCGGTAAAGCCGGAAGTTTAGGTTCTGGCTCTTGAGCTTGTAGATTTTGGCTACCAGCGCCTGCATGATGGCAGCCACGGCAATGGTTTCGTCGGGCCGCATCATCATGTCGCAGATGCGGTATTCGATAGTGTCGAAGAAAGGATGCAGGCGCAGGTCCCACCAGATTTTCTTGCCGTTGTCGATGCAGCCCGTCTTGATGAGCAGCGCAATGAACTCGTCGTAGTCGGAGGCACTGGTGAAGTAGCCCGGAATGCCCGTGCGCGGAAACCGCTCAAATACCTTGGTGCGAAACGACTTGTAACCCGTTTCACGGCCTTCCCAAAACGGCGAGTTGGTGCTGAGCGCAAACAAGTGGGGCAAGAAATAGCGCAGCGCATTCATCATGTACACGCCCAAGTCGCGGTTCTGGATGCCGATGTGCACGTGCATGCCAAACACGAGGTTCGAGCGGGCAGCCTCCTGCAGCTCCTCCACGATTTTGTCGTAGCGCGCATCGGGCGTGATGGGCTGGTCTTGCCAGCGCGAGAAGGGGTGCGTGCCGGCGGCGGCGATTTTTAGCCCCACCCGGTCGGCCAGCTCAATTACTTGGCGGCGCAGGTGCAGCACGTCGGCGCGGGCCTCTTGGATGTTGTTGCAGATGTGGGTGCCTACTTCCACTACCGCCTCGTGCATTTCGGCCTTCACCTGCTCGTGCAGGGTCACCTTGCCATCCTCCACAATCTTCGACATGTGCGAGCGCAACTCGCGCGTCTCGGGGTCGATGGTTTGAAATTCTTCCTCGATTCCGAGCGTAAAAACTGGTTGTGACATGGGGACAGTGGGAATAAGGGAGTGCGTGACTGCTTGCTGGCTGCGGGCCCTAGGGGGTACTTTGCCGTAACGAGCCTGGCGAAGAAAGCACATTTAAAAGAATACCTGCGACTAGCAGCCGCTAGATAGGTATTTTTTCGAGATGCTAGCTTCGCCAGGCTCTACTGGCACCGGATAGTTATACCCTAGGCGTTACCGGCGCTTTCGCTATTTCTTCTTAGGAGCGGGCTTTTTCTTGGCCGGCTTGTCGTCGGTAGCGGTGGGCTCGGCGCCAGTAATGGGCTCGGGCTTGGGGCCAGCACCTTTTTTGGCGGCGGGCTTCTTAGGCTCGGGCTTGGGCGGGTTGGCGCCTAGGTCGTTGGTTTCGTGCACGGGCTGGCCTACTTCGGGCTTAGCAGAAGCGGACGCCGCGGCTGGGGCCGCTGGGGCTGCGGCACTCTGGGCCGACTGCTGCACAAAGCCACCCCAGGTGAGGTTGGCGCCGCCAGTTTTGTTGCCCTGGTGCTTCTGGGCGCGCTCAATGGCCAGGTTGGCCGCGTGCTCCACCACCCACTCAAAGTTCTCGGGGCCTACCGAGTTGATGTCGGCGTCGGGGGCGGGGTTGCCGAAGTCGATGGCGATGGGCACGCCGCCGCGCACTGCAAACTCTACCGTGTTGAAGTCGTAGCCCAGGCCCTGGCACAGGCGCAGGGTATAGTCGCGCACGGTTTCGAGCAGCTTTTGGCCGGCTTCGCCCTGCGTTTTCATTTCCGTCTTGTAGCGCTCGTGGAAGGCGTTGCGCGGCTCGTAGGGCATGATGAGCACGTCCTTGCCGCCTAGGCAGTAGCAGCGGAAGTAGTCATCAAACTCGATAGCTTCCTGGTACAGCATCACCAGCTGGCCGGTTTCGTCGTAGGCGCGCCACGCTTCTTCGGGATTGTCTACCTTGTACACGCTCTTCCAGCCGCCGCCCGAGTGAGGCTTCATGAAAGCCGGGAAGCCAATGTGCTCGAAGGCCTTCTGCCAATCGAACATATTGAGGTTGCGGAACGAGTTCTCGTTGGTGTCGTCGGGGCGGTGCTTGCTGGGCAGCAGCAGCGTCTTGGGCACCGGCACGCCCAGCTGCACGGCCAAGGCATTATTGAAAAACTTCTCGTCGGCACTCCACCAGAAGGGGTTGTTAATCACGTCGGTACCCGTGAGGGCCGCGTTCTTGAGGTAGGCGCGGTAGAAGGGTACATCCTGCGAAATGCGGTCGATAATCACATCGTAGCCGCAGGGCACAGCTTGCTCCACAAGGTCAATCTGCACAAACTCGGCCGTGATGCCGTCCACGGCTTTCTGGTTTACACGGTCCACGAAGGCTTGCGGAAAAGTATTTTCCTGCCCGAACAAAATGCCGATTTTTTTCATAAGAAAGGGAGTTTGGCAGCTGGCAGGGCCCTAGGGCCTTTGGAATCCAGCTAGTAGCTGAAGGTGTTTGAAAGAAAAAAAGTAGGAAAATGACGGTCTTGCCTCAGCCAGGCTTCGGCCGTTAATTGTACGAAGCTAAGTTGCTAAAAGATAGTAGACACGTATTCCGGGAACATATCGCGCCATACGGGCCAGTCGTGGGTGCCATTGGGGCGCACGTCGAGGCGGTGCGCAATGCCTTTGCGCGAGAGAATGTCCGACATCTGGTAGTTCGAGTCCTTGCAGAAGTCGTGCTCGGCCGTGCCCAAGATGATGTTCATGCGCCACAGGTTTTCATCGCTGGCGTTGGGCATAAAGTCGGGCGGGTTGTTGTAGTACACCTGCTCGTCGTAGTAGCCGCCCATAAACATGCGGATGTCGAAAGAGGCACCCATCGAGAACAGGTGCGCCACCAGATTGGGGTGCCGAAAGGCGAAGTTGAGTGCTTGGTAGCCGCCCAGCGAGCAGCCGGCTACGCCCACCTTATCCACCTGGCACTCACGCTGAATGCTGGGCACCAGCTCGTCGGCCACAAAGCGGTCGTAGAGCGTGTGGTTCCAGACGCGGGTGCCGGGGTGCAAGTGCTTGGCGTAGAAGCTGTACTTGTCGCCGCTGTCGATGCAGTAGAGCTTGATTAGTTTATTGTCAATAAACCAGCGCACCGACTCAACGAGCTTGAAATCCTTGGCTTCGTAATAGCGGCCGTTGGAGGTGGGAAAGACCAGGATGGGGTAGCCGTAGTCGCCCAGCACTAGCATTTCCAGCTCCAGGCCCAGGTGGTGCGAATAGATGCGGCGGTAGTCTTCGTGCAAAAGGGGAGGAGTGCGGCGGAGTAGTAAGCGCGCCGCTCTCTGCCGCAAACTACTACGCAGCCGCTATTTGCCACGTGAGAGCTGGCCGCGCCCGGCGGGCCCTAGGGCTGCCCCAGCCGCTGCAGCCCGGCCCCGGCATCGTTTACTTTGCAGCCTTATGACGCAGGTTCGCTTTCAATCGCCGCCGAGCATCGTGCGCGTGCACCACGACGAGGCGCTGTTTTCGGTGGCGCTGGGCCGGGTAGTGCGCCTCGATGTGGTGCTGCCCCCCGGCTACACCACGCAGGGCGCGCCCTACCCGGTGCTCTACCTCAACGATGGCCAGGACCTGGGCCGCCTGCACCTGCCGGCCATCCTCAACCGCCTGTATCGGCGCGGCGAAGTGCAGCCGTTTGTGCTGGTTGCCATTCACGCCGCCGACCGCCTGCAGGAGTATGGCGTGGCCGCCCGGCCCGACTACCTGGGCCGCGGCAGCCGCGCCGGGCGCTACACCGATTTTATGCTGCGCGAGCTGCTGCCCTACGCGCAGGCGCACTACCACGCCAGCACCGAGCCCGCCGAGGCCGTAGTGGCGGGCATGTCCCTAGGGGGCTTGTCAGCCTTCGACCTGGCCTGGCACCACCCCGAGGCCTTCGAGCGGGCAGGCGCGTTCAGCGGCTCATTCTGGTGGCGCGGCCGGGGCCTGGCCGACGGCTACACCGACGCCGACCGCCTGATGCACCAGTTGGTGCGCGCCCGCCAGCCCACAGCAACTCAGCAGTTCTGGCTGCAAACCGGCACGCTGGACGAAACCAGCGACCGCAACAATAACGGCATCATCGACGCCATCGACGACACGCTGGACTTGCTGGCCGAGCTGCGCACCCAGGGCCTGCCTGAAGCGGCGGCGCGCTACGTGGAGGTGCCCGGCGGCCACCACCACCCCGATACCTGGGGTGCCATCATGCCCGATTTTCTGTGCTGGGCCTTTGGCACCGCGCCGCTAGCGCCGGCCCAGGAGGCTGCGCGCGTGCGCCCGCCTCACCGCTGGCGGGCGCCGCGCCAAGCGCTGCTGCGCCGGCCCAAAGGCGCAGCAGTGCTTAAGTTTCGGTATCTGCGGCCGGCCGCTACTTTTACGGCCATGTTGCCTGCTCCCTCCGCTACCCTCACGCCGCCCAACCCCGATGGCTACTCGCCGCGCGTACTTGGCTACCTCAGCCTGGTGCCCGCCGGCACCGACCCGCTCGACCAACTGCGCCAGCAAGCCGATGCGCTGCAGCAGGAGCTAAGCAACCTTTCCGAAACCCAGGCGCTGCTGCGCTACGCCCCTGGCAAGTGGACGCCCAAGGAAGTGCTGGTGCACCTCATGGATGCCGAGCGCATCTTCACTTACCGCGCCCTGCGCTTCGCCCGTGCCGATGCGCAGGAGCTGGCGGGCTTCGACGAGAACGACTTTGCCACCAATAGCGAGGCCAACGACCGCCCCCTGCCCAGCCTGCTAACCGAGTACCAAGCCGTGCGGGCCGCCACGCTAGCCTTCTTTGGCGGCCTCAACGCGGGGCAACTCGACCGCGCCGGCCAGGCCAACGGCAATCCCATCACGGTCCGGGCCCTGCTTTACCTAGCGGCGGGCCACGAGGCGCACCACCTGCGCATTTTGCACGAGCGCTACTGGCCACTGCTGGCCGCAAGCTCGGCGGCACACTAGGGCCCTAGGGGCAACGTTAGCCCCAGTGCTTGCCCGCTGCTGGCAACAGCAAAGCAGGTTTTGTAGCTTATTCCTACCTTTAACGTACTACCCTCACCTTAACTTTTTACACGATGGCCAAGAGTACCGACGCCCGCAAAGAGAAGAAAAAAGAGCCGACTAAATCCTTGAAGGAAAAAAAGGCCGAGAAAGACGAAAAGAAAGCCGCCCGCGCTCGCAAGCAGGACTAACTGTCTGAACCACGAATTCGAGCGGATTTAGCGGATTTTGTAGCCGGAGCGTAACCTATTACGTAACGCACCCCATCTTAACTTGACGAAAAGGCAGCCCGAACAGGCTGCCTTTTTACGTCCACAAAATCCGCTCGAATCCGTGGTTTAGATAGTATAAAAAGCCTCTTGCTGCTGTCGGTCGTGGTAGCGGGTGTAGCCGTGCAGCGTGAGCTTGATGAGCAAGCGATAGGCACGGCGGCGGCTGATATTGAGCAGCTTGGCGCAGTCGGGCACCGTCAGCCTAGGGTGGGTGCGCAGGTAGTCGAGCACGCGCAGCTCATCCTTATTAAGCGGGAGTTTCTCCAGGCGGGCTTCAGGCTGCTGGCGCTCTAGCACCTTCTCAGTGAGGTTGCTGGCCTGCACGCTTTCGTCGCGCACGCGCACGTAGCCGCGCCAGTCGCCGGGCGCCACCTGGGCGCGGTGGGGCTTGTTGCGGCTTTCGGGTACGGTCACCACTACTACCACGCCTTCCTCGTCCTCTATCTCCTTGAAAAACAGCTCCAGCGGCGGCTCGATGTAGTGGGCAGCCGCCTCGCGCAGCTGGTATATCTCCTCCTCGGCATCGCGTACGCCCACAATGCGGCCATCATCGTCGACGCCCACCAGCACCTGCCCACCGTTCGTATTGGCCAGTGAGGAGAGCGTGCGCGCAATGCGCATGGGGTGGGTAGTTTTTTTCTTGAACTCTAGCTGCTCGCCCTCGCCCTGGCGGATAAGTGCCCGTAAATTCATTCTAGTAGCGGTTAGCTAGTGGCAGCTGCCGGTAGCTTTTTGGTGACTAGCTAACACCAGTCTAAACGCAAATGTGCCGCCTCCCGGGTAGGAAGGCGGCACATCGAATAAGGGAGCAGCTATTTGCTACTAGCTTACAGCCACTTAGAAAGGCAGGTCGTTGTCGTCGTCGCTGGCGATGGGAGCCGCCGGCTGCGCACGCAGGTTAGGATTCTGGTTTTGGGCAGGGCGAGCGGCCTGCTGGGGCTGGCTGAACGAGCCGCCACCACCGGCTGCTGGGGCACCACCAGTTGCCGGCTCAATGCGCCAAGCTTCGAGGTTGGTGAAGTACAGCATCTGGCCGTTCTTGTTGAAGCCCCGGCCGCGCAGGTTAAATGTCACTTTCACCTCGTCGCCCACTTTGTAGGCGTCGATGAGAGCGGTTTTATCCTGCACTAGCTGAAACTTAATTTGCTCAGGATATTGGCCTTCCTGCACTTCCAGGACGAACTCGCGCTTGCGAAATTTTTCGCTAACCTGCTGTTCATCAAAAATATCGTGCAGGCGGCCGGTTACGTCGTATGCCATCGGTAGAAAAGTGTTGTAGGTTCTAAAATACGTAGGTCAAACCTACGAAAAAAAAACGAAGGCGGACAGGATTATATGGTTTCTTTCGCGCCTCTTTTCTAACAAAGTTGCGCGCAAAATAGGTCACTACTTTAGCACTGAAGTAGTTATAACTGCTTAATTTACTTGCACAGTATCGAGCCCATCCCATGGCTTAATGCCAAGCAGCTTAGTGCCCCTAGGGCCGCCTCGGCGCGGAAAGCCCCGCGGTGCTTTCTTGCAGCTCCACTTCTCGTTTGTCATGTTTTCGCTTGCCCTGCACGGGGGTGCCGGCACCATTGCCCGCACCTCGCTCACGCCCTCCCTCGAAGCCCAATACCGCACCGCGCTGCACGCCGCCCTAGGGGTAGGCACCGCCCTGTTGGCCCAAGGCGCCCCCGCCCTCGACGCCGTGGAAGCGACCGTGCGCTCGCTCGAAGACCGCCCATTGTTTAACGCCGGACGCGGCGCCGTATTCACGCACGAAGGCCACCACGAAATGGACGCCGCCCTCATGGACGGGGCCACCGGCCGGGCCGGCGCCGTAACCGGCGTGCGCCAGGTGCAAAACCCCATCCGGGCGGCCCGCTTGGTGATGGAGCAAACCGAGCACGTGCTGCTGGCCTACCCCGGCGCCGACGAGCTGGCCCGCGAGCACGGCCTGCCGCTGCAGCCGCCCGCTTATTTTTTCACCCAGCAGCGCTACGAACAACTGCAGGAAGCCCTGGCCGCCGGCCGCGTGCAGCTCGACCACGCCGCTAGCCCCGGTGCCGGCCCGGCCCCCCTAGGCGACCCCAATTGGAAAAAGGGTACCGTGGGTGCCGTAGCCCGCGACCAGCACGGCCACCTGGCCGCCGCCACTAGCACCGGCGGCATGACCAACAAGCGTTACTCGCGCATCGGCGATACGCCTATAATAGGAGCGGGCACCTGGGCCGATGCGCGCTGCGCCATTAGCTGCACCGGGCACGGCGAATATTTCATGCGGGCCGTGGTGAGCTACGACATCGCCTGCCTGATGGAGTACCGCGGCCTAAGCCTGGAAGAAGCCTGCCGCGTGGTGGTGCACGACAAGCTAGCCCCGGTGGGTGGCGAGGGTGGCCTCATCGCCGCGGACGCTGCCGGCCACCTGGCGCTGCCCTTCAACTCGGAGGGGATGTACCGCGCCAGCCGCAGCATGAGCGGCGAAGAACTGGTATCTATATATAAGGAGTAGCAAAAACCCCGAGAGCACAAAACCAGAACGTCGCGCGGAGTTTCGGCTCCGCGCGACGTTCTGGTTTTGTGCTCTCGGGGTTTTACTGCACGGCGGGTAGCGCGGCGGCGCGGCTCACGTAAAATTTGCGCTCCGTCATGCAGTACACGTTGCCCTTGGCCAGCACGTGCATGCGGATGTTCTCAATCGAGAGGGTCATGCCTTTCTTGGCCGACGCTGCATTGTTGTGCATGATATCGAAGCCGTCGAGGATGATAACCAGGTTTGAGCCGATAGTTTCGACCAAGTGCCCGTCGGTAATAAGCACACCGGTGTCTTCGCCTAGCCCAATGCCGATGAGCTTGGGGTAGAGGGCCACTGCCTCGATGAGGCGGCCGAAGCGCCCGCGCTTCACAAAGTGCGAGTCGATGAGGGCAGGCGGCAGCAACCCTAGGCCGGTGCCCATCTTCACGGCCCCCTTCAGCAGGGCGTCGGGTACCGAGCCGCCCCGAATCATGTGCTGCGACATAGCCATGGCTCCGGCGCTGGTGCCGGCCACCACGAAGTTGGGCTCGGTGTGGTAGCGGCGCACCATCGTGTCCAGAAAATCAGTTTCGGCAAACATCTCGCGCAGCCGCGACTGATTGCCGCCCGACATCATGACCACGTCGGCCGCGAGCAGCCGCTCCAGAAACTCGGGCTGGCGGGCGGCCTCGGGCGTGCCGATGTCCATGATGCCCACATTGTCGCAGCCGAGCATGGCAAACGAGCCCAGGTAAATCTGGCTCACCTCCTGCGGTATCATCGATGCCGTCGTGATGACTTCGATGCGCGGGTTGGCTTTGCCCGATTCCGAAACCACACGCTTCAGAATGCCCAGCTCGAAAAAATTGAGGTAGTACTTGCGCTTGCTGCGCACGGTAGGGTAGGTGCCCTTGTCTTCATTGCCGCCAATGGCGATGAGCTTGCCGCGGGGAGGGAGTTGTTTCAACGCGAATACAGATAGTAGCTAGTAAAGACTGCAAAAATACAACCTCAACCGCGGGCCTATATACTAAGGAGTGCACAGGTGCCGCCGCCAAGGGGACCTAGAGTGTTGAAGTAACTCGGCCGCGGGGCAGCCAGCAGGTAAGCACCTCCCTAGGTCGTTGCCCAAGACTGGAAGCCCTAGGGAGCCAGTAAGGCGTCGAGGGTGCTGGTCGTGACGGCGTGGTAGTTGGGCCGGGCCTCGGCATATATGGCGCGGGCTGCGCCGCCGGATGTGGCCAGCAGCGCCCGGTACAGGGGCACCACAAATTTGCGCCGGCCCACTCGCCGCAGAAAATTTTCTAGGGTCGGCGTGGCTGGGGCGTAACCAGCGGCCGTAGTGCGGCCCAGCCACGCGGCCAGTACCTCCGAGTTGCCGGTGGCTGTGAAGTGGAAGGTATTGTCGAGCTGCCCTAGGGTGTCGGGCGACAGGGTAGGAGGCAGGCCGCGCACGAAGTGTTCCCACTCCTGGCTGGCCCACTGCTGGGTGGCTGGCTGCAGCTCGGCAGGCGGGGTGCCGGCCGCCAGCCGGGCCAGGGTTTCCTCCACGGCTGTGAACCGGGCTGAGCGGGCTACCGGGGCGCCGGGCGGTAGGCCCGGCCCATCGAGCCAGGCGGGCAGGTCGAGCTGGTTGGCCTCGGTGGGGGTGAGTAGGGTAGCGTTGAGGTAGGCGGCAAAGCGGTCGGTGCTCATGCTCTGAAAGCTGAACCGTGCGAAGTACTCCTTAATAAAGGCATCGAGGCGCGGGCGGCCTACCAGCGCCTCCAGGGTAAGTAGCAGCAGGCAGCCCTTCTCGTAGGCAATGTCGGTGAGGCCCTCGTCGGGGTCGCGGCCGGCCAGGTGCTGGCGCAAGTGGGTATCGGCGCTGCTGGGCCCTAGCTCCTGCAAGGTGTGCTGCAGGTCGGCTTCGCCCAGTACTTGCAGCATGTCGGCGTAGGGCCGGCCATAAAGCTGCTCCATAATGCGGCGCTCGAAATACACCGTAAAGCCCTCGTTCAACCAAAAGTCATCCCAAGTTGCATTTGTAACCAAGTTGCCACTCCACGAGTGAGCTAGCTCGTGGGCTACTAGGCTAGTCAAGCTACGGTCTCCTGTTACAATTGTAGGTGTAACAAATGTTAGACAAGGATTTTCCATCCCGCCGAAGGGAAAACTGGGTGGCAACAAAAGTAAATCATGCCTCCCCCAGCGGTAAGCGCCATACAATTGTTCGGCAGCGGCTACCATGCGCGACAGGTCGCCAAACTCGTACTGAGCGGCGGCCAAGGAGGCCGGCTCGGCATACACGCCGGTGCTGGGGCCTAGGGCTGCAAAGTCCAGCCGGCCCACGGCTAACGCCAGCAAGTAAGCCGGTACTGGCCGAGGATGGTGGAAGTGGTATTGCCCGTCGGGGGCAGTAGCCTGCGGGTTATCGGCCGCACTCATCAGCGCAAGCAGCTGCCCACGCTCGGCGCCCAGCACGCGAACCGTAGCCTCGTAGCTGAAGCGCAGCCCCGGCGAGTCGGGGCAGGGCAGCCAGGTGCGCGCCAGAATAGCCTGCGACTGCGTGAACAAGAAGGGATGGGTACCGGCCGTTTGGCGCGGCTCGAGCCACTGCAAGGCGGCCGCGCCGGGTGAGGTGCGGTAGCTGATGCGCACCTGCGCTGTACCCGCCGGCACAGCAATACGTAGCGCCTGCCCGAGCACCGGGTCGGCAGCTGGCCCTAGGGTATAGCTCGCCGCTGGAGCGTCTTCCGCTGCCCCCAGTTGCACGCGGTCGAGCAGCAGGTCGCGGGTGTCAAGCACCAGCTCGGACGGGGCAGTGGGCGGCTCGGCTAGCTGCCAGGTGGCTGAGCCCACCAGCGTGCGAGTAGCAAAATCAACAGCCAAGTCGAGGCGGAGATGAACGGGATGCAGGGCGCTAGCGGCCGCAAAGCTGTGCGGGTCGGTAGGCAGCGGGGGCAGGGAGAGGATGGCAGGCATAGGCCAGAAAGACGGTTGCAGCGGCCGATAGGTTAGCGGCTGCGAGCGAGCATTGGGTCGCACTGGCTGCTAAGCATCCCTAGGGTACCACTGGGCGCTATAGCCCCCCTTACTTTTCGCGCTCACGAACCGGGGCGTAGTGCGGAGCCCTGGGTAATAAGGGGCTAGTTGGGCGCGGCGGGCCCGGAACTGTGGCACGCAAAAAGCGCTGGCGTTGGCCGGCCGCGCTAGCTTCGGCGGTAGTTAGGCCCGTTATTTGCAAAGTTGACAAGCTAGTAGCCCAACCCGCGGCCCCCTGCCGCAGTAAAACGGCTGAGTTTAGTCATCTGCTGGCCTAGTCAGCTTTACCCACGTCCTTCTCGAATGCTGACCCAGCTTCGCCTTCATTTTCTTTCTGCTGCGCTCTGGCTCGGGGTGCTGGCCCTGCCCGTGTGGCTGGCTTCGTGCAACTCGCACGACCAGGCTGGCACGGCGGCCGACCACCCCGGTAGCCCTGCCAAATCGGCGGCCACCAACACCGATGGTCCCGAGCCACGGCTCGACAGCGCTTACGTCATCCGGGCCATTGCGGCCGAGCCTCGCTTCAAGGCGCAGGAGCGTTGGGCCCGCAAATTCTACCGTGAGCGCCAGGGCCGCCTAGGGTGGTTTCGGGAGCACCAGGTAGTGCCACAGGCTGCCACCTTGCTTGCCGTCATTGCTAAAGCAAAGGATGATGGCTTGAATCCTAATAAATACCCGGTCAAGAAGATAAGCGCGATGCTAACCGACCTGCAGCAGGCCGGTCAGGACACTACGCGCCGTAACCAGCTCGAACGCGCTGCCGATGTGGCGCTGTCGGGTATGTATTTTGCCTGGGCCTCGGATTTCTACCGTGGAGTAGCCAACCCCCGCGACCGGCAGGACGAGTCGTGGAAAGTGAAGCGCAATAAAATCAAGCTTGACCGCGCGCTGCTGACCATTCTTAACGAGCGCGAGAGCTCCTACCCGTACAACGATTTTGCTCCGCTGCACCCCGAGTACGCCAACCTGAAAAAGGCGTTGGCGCTGCTGCGTGCCCGGCAGGTTGCTGGCGGCTGGCCCGCCATGCCGGCCGGCACAAGTCTAAAGCCTGGGGCCGTATCGCCAGTAGTTCCGCTGCTTCGCCGCCGTTTGTTAGGGGGCGAGAACACCGGCCAGGCGCCCGCCGCTGTGGCCGCCGGCGCCATGCCCGTTACCAATATTGCGGCATCCACCAATACTTATGACCCGCACCTGGTAGAAGCCGTGAGAAGCTTTCAGCGTGACCTAGGCCTACGCCCTACCGGCATCGTCAGTGGCACTACACTAGCCGAGCTGAACGTGCCAATTCAGGCCCGTATTGACCAGGTAATTCTCAATATGGAGCGCTGGCGCTGGCTGCCCAAAAAGTTCGAGCCCGACTACCTGCTAGTGAACATTCCGGAGTACCGACTGCGGGTGTACGAGCAAGGCAAGCAGGCCCTGACCATGCGCGTGATTGTAGGGAAGACGCTCACGGCGACGCCCATTTTTTCCGATAAAATGGAGTATGTGGTTCTCTCGCCCTATTGGAATGTCCCCTTTAGCATCATCGATAAAGAGCTACGCCCAAAGCTTGCGGCCGACCCCCAGGGCACCCTCGACCGGCTCGATATGGAAGTAGTGAAGGGCTATGGCCGCAAGGCCACTGTCATCGACCCTACTACTATTGATTGGGCTAATCTCACGCCCGAAACGTTCAAGTACACCCTGCGCCGCCGTCCGGGCCCCAAGAACGACCTGGGCGAGGTGAAGTTTATTTTCCCGAACTCCAACGATATCTACCTGCACGATACGCCCCACAACGAGCTGTTTTCGGAAACGAAGCGCAGCTTCAGCCACGGCTGCGTGCGCGTAGAAGAGCCGTTGAAGCTAGCGACCTATCTGCTGCGCGACGACCCGAACTGGGACCAGACTGCTATTCAGGATACCATTGCCGAGCGGCACGAGAAGTACGTTACGCTCAAAGAAAAGCTCCCTGTATACCTCGTATACCTTACAGCCTGGGCTGATGCGGATGGTCACCCGCACTTCCGCGACGACATCTATAACCACGATAAAGCGCTGGCCAAGGAGTACTTCGCAGAGTAAATCTTAACCTACGCTATGGCTTAAAAAGGGGCCGGTTGCTCATAGCAACCGGCCCCTTTTCTATGTAAAATCACCTTCTAGCAAAGATTCAGCTAAGGTCTTTAGAATGCCTTTGCACAATTGTATATAGCGTATACTATAAGATATTTGTCCAAATGTAATCAAAGTACACTACGGATGTTATTTGTAAATTACAACAAATGTTATAGAATCTCAAGGTCATAACATTTGTTGATAAATAGATATTTCACTAGGGTATTGTGGAAGTAAATGGTGCGTTGTACATTTGTAACGCGTTAATTACCCATGGTATCTCGTATTAAACAGCTGCTCGATTGGCAGCAGCTCAGCCCTACTCAGTTTGCTGACCGTATTGGTATCGGCCGTCCCGTTATCAGCCATATTCTTAGTGAGCGTAATAAGCCGAGCCTTGACGTGATGCAGCGCATCCTGACAGCTTTTCCTGAGCTCTCTACCGACTGGCTAATCAAAGGGGATGGAGAAATGCTTGCGGCTAGCGTGCCCGCTGCCCTGCCGCCGCCAGTTGCCCCCTCAGAAGTAATACCAGCCGCCGCTGCGCCAGTGGTATCAGCTGCGCCATTTAGGCCAGCCGCGGCGCCAGCACCGCAAACTGCGGCAGCAACCCTCCTTTCTGCCGCACCGGTGGCCGTCATCCGGCCAGTCGAGCCTGAATATGTAGCCCCGGCGCCAAAGGCAGCTCCTAGGCCCGCTATTGCCCGGTTCTCCCCCACTAAAATCGGCGCTACGCCTCTATCGCCACCCGCCGAGCAAGCAGCGCCGGCTGAGCAAGCTCCTGCAGCCGATTTAACTGGCCCTACGCCTCAGCTGGCCGACGCGTCAGTAATCACGCTACCAGATGAGCTGCCTACGCAGATTGCTACGCCCGCAGCAGCGGTAAGCTCACCCGCTGCTCCAAAGGCGGTCCCCTCGTTGGCCGACGTGTTTGGGGAGCCAGGTAAGGCTATTCGGCGCATCGTTATTTTCTACCGCGACGGCTCGTTTGCCGATTACCAGCCCGAAGGGTAACGCCAGTAACTAGCAAGCTGAGGTAGCTTCTAGAACGCCACCCATGTCATTAATCACGGGGTTCCTACTACATCTCCTGCAGTGAAGTGGCTATAAGCTGCCAGCCTAGTAGCGCGTAAATAAAGAGCCAATTGGTAATAATCGTGTGCTAAATAAGTGAGCTGGCTCGCTTATGGCCTTTCGCAGTTTAGGCACGTATAGAAGTAGCTTACTGCTCTACTGCTGGCAATGAGGCTAGGCTTCTCAGACTCAATTTTACGAGATAAAAGAGGTTAGTGCTGATGAAAGCAGCCAGGAACCAGAACTAAGGTTTTTAACCAATAGCTGTATTAGCTAAGTGCAATTGTTGTGAAGGCATTACAACGCTGTTGTTTAGATACGGATGTATACTGTTGGCTTGCTGAAGCCAGAATCATGTAGATAGAAGACGTATTTAAATAGTGCAATAAAAAAAGCTGGTGTCTAAGCTGATTTTGTTGCACTATTTTTATGAAATAAGATATTGTTTATCAATTAAATAACTTTGCTAAGTTACCGTATAAGTATAATCAAGAAGCGGCGTGTATGTCTTTACTGACCGTATTTTTTTTATTCTATCATATTGATGGTGTTTAGGGCCGGTCAGCTATTACCAGTATTGCCTAGGGGTGCTAACTAGATTATACGGCCCAAATACTAGAAATAGTAAACGCAGCTTATTCCAAAGGTTTGTGCAAACCAAGCTAATGCGCCGGGTTCTTTAGGCAGGAGAAGCGGATCTCATTGGCTTGCGAACCCGGCCAGCAGTAAGCTCAATAGGGCTGACCTATGTGATTAATGTTACAGTACTAAGGCAGCTAATCAAGATAGCAGAAAGCAAGAGTAGCAGATTTGTAAATAGCCGATTAGCCTGGACTAAGGAGCAGGATTTCACAAAGCGGACTCCTAGTGACCGGTCATATTCTTTGCTTGGTTTCTGCCCAACTATCTTTTCGCATTGGCTAGGCCGCCGTACCTTCGCGGCATGAAAAGCCTGCGCCCCTTATCCCTGCTGCTGGCCGCCAGCGCGGCCCTGTTCCTGACTGCTTCCTGCGCCCAGGAGCCCGACGCTGAAAAAGACCCCAAGGCCAACGCCGAGTACAAGCGGACCCACCGCACCGAAATGTAACGCGAAGCCCAGCGTAGCAACGTTAATTACTAAAGCTCCTTAGGGGCTGGCCGCGCCATGCGGCTACTCCCTACGCAATACCCCAAGCAAAAGCCCCACTTACCATTGCGGTAAGTGGGGCTTTTGCTTGGGGTATTGCGTAGGCCCTAGGCCGGCACCAGCTCCAGCGCAGGCAGAGACACCGTGGCCAGCAAGCGCTGCTCTAACAGGTCAGCCCAGGTGCGTAGGTATAGTACCACGTCGTCGCGCTGGTTGTGGCGCAGGGCATTGCGGCGCTCAAAAGGAATAGCCTGCCGCACGGCTGGGTCACCGAGCTTTTCGAGGTAGGTCAGGTCCTGGCGCGAGAAGCCGAGGGCCAGCATCTCGTCAATGGTTTGGTCGAAGGGCAGGCCGCTGGTGGGGCAGTAGTCCACGAGCTGGCGCTCCCAGTCGCCGTAGCGCTGCAAGGCGCGGGCGTGAATTTCAGCCTTGGTGAGGCTGGTGATGGTTTGGGCCAGGTGGCCACAGTTGCAGCTGCCCATGTGGCCCCACTGATAGGGTGCTTCGGCAGCCAGGCGGTGGGCTGTGTCGCGCAGGGCCTGAATAAGCGGCAAAGAAATCCGGGAAGTCATGGCAAAAAGAGAAACTGACGAGACAAACGCTTTAAGGCACTTGAATAAGCCAAACGGCTGATTTTTTGTTTCCGTAGCGCTCCGGAAGTTAGCTCAAGGGCTGGCTTTTACCAAAAAAATACCCCACCGCAAGCCGCAGTGGGGTATTTAATCTGGAAATGTCTGGCAAGACCTTCGGCCAGTACCGACCCCCTAGGGCTTAGTAGCTGCGCCCTTGGCCGCTGCCCGACTGCCCGCCGCGCCATGATGATGAGCGTCCGCCCGACCGGCTACCGCCACCGCTGGCCGTGGCTGGCCGCCCGCCGCCTGAGCGCTCGCCACCGCCCGAAGCAGGCCGGCTGCTGCCTGCACTGCTCTGGCGCGGTGCTCCGCCGCTACGGCCGCCTCCGCCCTGGCTACCGCCGCGCCCCTCACGGGGTGGGCGGCCAGCTGGGCCTTTGGGCCGCACAATGCGCTCGCTGCCGTTGAGCGATACTGGGGCTACGCTGGTGCTGCTATAGGGATTACTTTTGTCAACGTCAATCTGCTTGCGAATAAGGCGCTGAATATCTTGCAGATAGGCACGTTCTTCTTCTTCTACAAATGTAAACGCTGTGCCGAAAGCCCCGGCGCGGCCCGTGCGGCCAATGCGGTGCACGTAGGTTTCGGGTTCGTTGGGTACCTCGTAGTTGATAACGTGGGTCAACTCGTCCACGTCGATGCCGCGGGCGGCGATGTCGGTGGCAACCAGTACGCGGGTGGTTCCGGCCTTGAAGTTGCTGAGCGCCCGCTGGCGGTGGTTTTGGCTTTTGTTGCCGTGGATGGCCTCGGCCGTAATCTGGGCTTTCTCCAGGGTTTCGGTTACCTTATTGGCGCCGTGCTTAGTGCGGGTAAACACCAGCACGCGCTTGATGGCGGGGTCTTTGAGCACGTGGCGCAGCAAGGCGGGCTTGTCGGCCTTGTCTACTAAGAACACCGACTGCGTTACCGTGTCGGCGGTACTCGATACGGGCGTCACGGCCACTTGCACCGGGTTGGGGCGCAGAATGCTAGCCGACAGCTCCTTGATGGCCTGGGGCATGGTGGCCGAGAAGAACAAGCTTTGGCGGCCGGCCGGTAGCTTGGGCAGGATGCGCTTGATGTCGTGGATGAAGCCCATGTCGAGCATGCGGTCGGCCTCGTCGAGTACGAACACTTCGAGGTGCTGCAAGTGCACGTAGCCTTGGTTCATGAGGTCGAGCAGGCGGCCGGGGGTGGCCACCAGTATCTCCACGCCGCGCTGCAGGGCGGCTACCTGTGGGTTCTGGCCCACGCCGCCGAAGATGACCGTCGAGCGCAGCTGCGGCAGGTGGCGGCCGTAAGCCTTGAAGCTTTCGCCAATCTGGATGGCCAGCTCGCGGGTAGGCGTGAGCACCAGGCAGCGGATGCGACCCCTAGGGCCCTGCCCGCCCTTCTGGGCCTGGGCGGTTTGGTGCAGAATCTGGAGGATAGGCACCGAGAAGGCGGCCGTTTTGCCGGTGCCAGTCTGGGCCACGCCTAGTAAGTCGTGCCCCTCCAGCACCTGCGGAATAGCTTGCTGCTGAATGGGCGTGGGGGTAGTATAGCCTTCCTCGCTAAGGGCGCGCAGGACAGGCTCAATCAAGTTGAGGTCGTTGAAGGTCATGGGGTGGGGGCCGACTCCCCGGCGGGGCGGCGGCCGGGCGAGGCTATCGGCAGCCCGCGCGAACGAAAAATTGAAAAGGAAAAAAGCCGAACCTGGCGCGCACTGCCCGCCCTCCCCGGCCCGCGGCCGTATAGCAGTTGCTACCGACCCTAGGGGCTGCCGGACCGATTACCGGGCCGCCCACTACGGCAAAAGTACCGCCTAAAAACTCAAGCCATGCAGATAACTAAGCGCGAGCGCATTTTTGACGGCCATTTCAAGGTCAACCAACTCACGCTGCAAACCGCCGATGGCGAGCAGCTCAAACGCGAGCAGTTCGCCCCCGGCCACGCCGTAGCAGCGCTCGTCTTCGATACCACCCAACAACACTACCTGTTGACCAAGCAGTTCCGCCCCGGCCCCGAGCGCGAGCTGCCCGAGATTGCCGCCGGCATGATTGACCCCGGCGAAGACCCCGAAACTGCCCTGCGCCGCGAGCTGCACGAGGAGCTGGGCTACGAGACCGACCAGCTCACGCATATCGCTACTATCTGGCCCTCGCCCGGCACCAGCTCCGAAAGCATTGCCGTGTACTACGCCGAGGTGAGCCGCCAAACTGGCGCCGGCGGCGGCTTGGCCAGCGAGCAGGAAAGCCTGGAAACCCTCATCTACACCCGCGAGCAGCTAGCCCAGGAGGCTTTTGAAGACGCCAAGACTCTGGTGGCTGTGCAGTGGTGGAAGCTGAATAAGTAACAGTCAAGTATAAAACAGACGATTAAGCTGAGCGCGGCTGAAGCCGCTCCCCGACGCCCCTAGGGGTTTGTTAGGTAGCGTTGCCTCCGCGGGGCTCAGCCTAATCGTCTGTTTTGTGGGCGGGTATATGGCCAAGTTATAGTAGTAGGATAAACGTATTCAGTACCCGGCACCCATAAAAAAAGCCCGCCGAAGCGGGCTTTGGGCCTAGGGCCCCCCGACCTCCGCGCCTAAGGTGCGGAAGCGGGCGCTTGATAACGACTAGTTGGCCGGCTGATTGAGCTGGTACTCGAATAGCTGGCGCAGACGCGAGTCGTTAATGATGAGGGTAATGGGCCAGGCAGTGGCCTCTACTTTGGGGAGGGCTACTAGCTGCTGCGACTGGTAGAGGTCGCGGCCAAAAAACCGGCCGTTGCCGGGCTTGAGATTAGCGTTCTTCAGAATTTCCTGGCCGTCTTTGGTTTTAGCCGTTACGAACAAGTAGGCTGGGTCGGCGTTTTTGGGGCCCTGGCGGTGAATGGTAATGACCAGCGCGCCACCGGGCGGCAGGGCCGCCAATCGACGCTCGTACGTGCTATCGGCCCAGGTGTGAATCTTGCGCAGTTCGTCAATCTCGCGCAGCAACTCGGAATTGGAGCGGTAGCACACCTTCGTATAGGAGCCGCTAACGTCGGCGTCTTCGTCGGTATTCTTGGTTACGTTGGCTACCAGCGGGCAATCAACTTCCTTCTGGGCGAACATGTAGCGCTTGCGCGGCAGCCCGATGGGGTCGAGCAACCTGCCAGGAGCAATTTGGGCGTAAGCCGCTGGCGCAGAAGCTATCAGGAAAAGAGCGATAGAAAGCGATTTGCTGGAAAAAAGATTAAATTGCATTATAATAAGAATACAATAACTTAACTAACTGGTAGTCCCTTGTTTCTGCAAAGAACGTTAGAATTTAGCTATTAATAAGCAGCATTAGCTGAACTTTATAAAAAAAACTGCCTAGCAGTGCTGCTACTCGGTTATTTGACACTAGTAACTTGATAAAACCATAACAGCCCCATAATAATGGGATGACACCGGCAAGGGAGCTTTGGGATGTCCAATTTTCAGTTGCTGCGCTATGCGAAAAGCTGTCAAGGTGCCAGCGTGGCTGGCCGATTCGAAGGAAGAATGGCGGTGCTGGGTGCTCACCCAGGGCTGGTGGCTGCTAGGGCCCTGGCTGGGCGCGGCCCTGCGCTCGGCCCTAGGGGGGACGGCGGGGGCAAGGCCCGCTGGGCCGCCCACCCGGCCGCGCCGTGTCAAGCTGCTACGGGCCCACCGCGGCCCAACGCCATTTCCTTACCCCTCTGTCACCTGATGCCCGAGTCCACTTCCGAAGCCCTAGGGGGCAATGCCGTCGCCAAGACGAAGAAGCGCCGCCTGGCCGTGGCCGTGGTGAGCGACGTGCACCTGGGCACCTACGGCTGCCACGCCCCCGAGCTGCTGCGCTACCTCAAAAGCATCCGGCCTAAGGTACTGGTGCTCAACGGTGACATCGTGGACATCTGGCAATTTTCGAAAAACTACTGGCCGGCCTCGCACATGCGGGTGGTGCGCTACCTGGCCGGCCTGGCCGCCAAGGGCACCCGCATCTACTACCTTACCGGCAACCACGACGAGCTGCTGCGCAAGTTTGCGGGCTTGAAGCTGGGGCAGTTCCAGCTCGACAACAAGCTGGTGCTCGATTTGCCCCACGGTCGCACCTGGCTGTTTCACGGCGACGTGTTTGACGTGAGTATGCGGCACGCGCGCTGGCTGGCCAAGCTCGGCGGCAAGGGCTACGACTTGCTGATTTTGCTGAACCGGCTGGTCAATTTCCTGCTCGAAAAGGTGGGCCGGCCCAAGGTGGCGCTGTCGAAGGCCGTGAAAAACCGGGTGAAGAGCGCCGTGAATTTGATGAGCGACTTCGAGCAGACCGCCGCCACCATTGCCGCCGACCAAGGCTACCGCTACGTGGCGTGCGGCCACATTCACCAGCCCGAAATCAAGCCCCTGGCCACGCCCCAGGGCGAGGTGACGTACTTGAATTCGGGTGATTGGGTGGAAAACCTCACGGCCCTGGAGTACACCGCCGCCGAAGGCTGGGCGCTCTACCGCTACGCCGACGACCCTAGGATGCAGCCCCGGCCCGGCGACACTACCGACGCCATCGACGCTGAAGAGCTGGCCGCCGACGCCGCCCCGGCCGAACTGCTAGCCGAGCTACTGGCCGAGTTTAAGTTGAAGTAGAAATGGATTTTTTACCCTGTCATTGCGAGCGCAGCGCGGCAATCGCACCCCAGACGACCCTAGGCGGACCGTTTTGGTGCGATTGCCGCGCTGCGCTCGCAATGACAGACGTGAGCATAAATAACATATAATGAAAGTATTATACGCCATTCAGGGTACCGGCAACGGGCACCTGATGCGGGCGCTCGACGTGGTGCCGCTGCTGCACGAGCGGGTGGCGGCCCTAGGGGGGCAGCTGGAGGTGCTGGTGAGCGGGCCGCCCGCCGACCTGCCCCTGCCGTTTGAGGTGCGCTACCGGGTGGCGGGCATGGGCTTCTTATTTGGCAAAAAGGGCGGTATAAACTTCGTCAAAACCTTTCAGCAGTTCAACTCCACCGAGTTTGTGCACGACGTGCGCCACTTGCCGGTGGCCGACTACGACTTGGTACTCAACGATTTTGAGCCGGTGTCGGCCTGGGCCTGCCGGCTGCGCCACCGGCCTTGCGTGGCCCTGAGCCACCAGAGCGCCGTGCTGCACCCAGCCGCTCCTAGGCCCAAGCGCGAGGACCCGGCCGGGCGGGCGGTGCTACGCCACTACGCGCCCAGCACAGCGCAGTATGGCTTTCATTTTCAGCCCTATGCGCCCGGCATCGGCACGCCCGTTATCCGGCGGCAAGTGCGCGCGCTGGCACCCACCGACGAGGGCCACTACACGGTGTACTTGCCGGCCTTCGACGAGGAAACGCTGGTGGAGAGCCTGCGCCGGGTGAGCCGCCGTGCAGTGGGAGGTGTTCTCAAAGCACAGCCCTAGGCCCGCCCAGCACGGCAACGTGCGGGTGTGGCCGGTGAGCGGGGACGCGTTTCTGAGCAGCCTGGCCAGCGCCCACGGCGTGCTGTGCGGCGCCGGCTTCGAAACGCCTGCCGAGGCCCTATACCTGGGCAAGAGGCTGCTAGTGGTGCCCATGAAGCAGCAGTACGAGCAGCAGTGCAACGCCGCTGCGCTGGCCAAGATGGGCGTGCCGGTGGTGCGCGGCCTCAAGCGCAAGCACCTCGACCGGCTGGCCGACTGGCTGCACCACGGCCCGGTGGTGCCCGTGCACTACCCCGATGCTACCGGCGCGGTGCTCGACCAGCTGCTGGCCGAGCAGCTAGGGGCACTGCCGCCCACTCGGGGTGTGGCCCCGGAACGGCGCTAGGAAGTTATTTTTACTTGATTCAGCTTGATTACGTGGGCATTTGGCCCGCTGCGGCCTGCGCGCCGCGCCCCTCGTGAATGCCCGATACCATTTCGCTTTCGTCGTCGCCGCCGCTCCCCGACCTGCCGGCGGCCTACTTCCCCGCTACCACGCCCCCGGTGTATTCGCGGGCTGATTTTGGCCCCGATTTTCACTGGGGGGCGGCTTGCGCGGCCTACCAGGTAGAGGGTGCCTGGCAGCAGCAGGGCAAGGGGCCCAGCATCTGGGATGACTTTACGCGCCGGCCCAAGGCCATTGCGCGGGGCGAGCACGCGCGCGTCAGCACCGACTTTTACCACCGCTACGAGCAAGACCTCAACCTGGCCCAGGCCCTGGGGCTGACCGATTTTCGCTTCTCGGTGTCGTGGCCGCGGGTGCTGCCCGAGGGCCTAGGGGCTCCCAATCGCCGCGGCCTCGACTTCTACGAGCGCCTGGTAGATGCCTGCTTGGAGCGCGAGTTGCGCCCTTGGCTCACGGTGTACCACTGGGATTTGCCAAGCGCCTTGCAGCAGCGCGGCGGCTGGACCAACCGCGCCGTGGTGGGCTGGCTGGCCGACTACGCCCAGCTGCTGGCCCGCCACCTCGGCGACCGCGTGCAGCACTGGATGGTGCTGAATGAGCCCATGGTATTTGTGGGGGCTGGGCACGCCCTAGGGGTGCACGCGCCGGGCCGGCGCAGCCTGCCGGCATTTTTGACCGCCGCCCACCACGCCACGCTGGCCCAGGCCGAGGGCGGGCGGGCGCTGCGGGCCACGCTGCCGGCGTCGGCGCGCATCGGTACCACGTTTTCGTGCTCTTATTGCGCGCCGCTGCGGCCCGGCCACGGCCCCAGCGAAGCCGCCACGCGCCGCGTCGATGCCCTGCTCAACCGCTTGTTTACCGAGCCTACCCTTGGGTTAGGTTACCCGACTCAGGAGCTGCCAGCCCTCGGGTGGCTGCTGCGCCGCTACCAGCAGCCGGGCGACGGGGAGCGCATGAAGTTCGATTTCGACTTCTGGGGCGTGCAGAACTACACCCGCGAGGTGGTGCGCCGCGCGCCCTGGCTGCCGCTGGTGGGCGCCGCCCTGGTGCCGCCCGCTCAGCGCGGCGTGCCCACTTCGGCCATGAACTGGGAGGTATTTCCAGAATCGGTGTACGAGATGCTGAAGCAGTACGCCGCTTACCCCGGTGCGCCTGAGCTGGTGGTAACCGAATCGGGCTTGGCCCTGCCCGACGTCGTGGTGAATGGCCGCGTGCCCGATGCCGCTCGCACGGCCTACTACCAAGCGGTTATCGGCCAGGTGCTGCGTGCCCGCCGCGAGGGTGTCAAGGTGAGCGGCTATTTCCCCTGGAGCTTCACCGACAACTTCGAATGGGCCGAGGGCTACCGCCCGCGCTTCGGCCTGGTGCACGTGGACTACGAAACCCAGGAGCGCATCGTGAAGGACTCGGCCCGCTGGTACCAGCAGTTTCTGGCCGGCGCTGAGGTGCGGGTGGGTAGCTAGAAAAGTAGCCTGGACTTTGGAGTCCGGGCGTGAGCGCAGTGAACAACTGGTATGAGGACGACCCTAGGCGCAAGGATGCTCGCTGCGCCCGCGCCCGGACTACAAAGTCCAGGCTACTTTTATTTACCGCACCAGCAGCGAGTCGCGCACGCTCATAAAGCGCTCGATGAGGCGCTCGGGCTGTTCCTCATAAAATTCGTCGAAGCCTAGGACGAAGGCGGGGGCGGGCTGCACGAAGCGGATGGCCGCGTTTACTTGGTCGAGGTAGCGGCCGAAGGCTTCCTTGTTGCCCTCGGCGGCGGCCAGCTCGGCATCCCAGCGCAGGGCGGCCGGGTTTTTGCGCACCAAGAAGGGTAGTACGAAGGGGATGTAGTGGCTGAAAACCGGATTCTCGGTGCTCGTCAGCCGGGTGTCGGGCCACACGTGAAACTCCTGGAACGAGGCCGGCGGGGCCACCACGAAGCGCGCCTGCTCCTCGGCCATCGCCGTGAACAGCTCGTCGCGGTTGGGCTGGGCGTAGAGCTGCGCGTAGGCGGCGTACCACACCGTCACGCCCTGTTGGTTCACGAGCTGGTAGGGGTGAAACGTGCTGGCCAGCCCCGCGCCGCCGTGCTCGCCCACCACCAGGTTGTAGAGCTGGCCAAACTGCGCCAGGTCGGTTGATTGCCGGTAGGGGTTGTCGGTGAGGCCGTAGAGGTAGAAGCTGGCGAAATCGGTGAGCGAAGGCGGCGCGGCGGTGGCGGAGGTAGAAGAGTCGGACACGGGAAAAGGGGCTAGGAGGGGCCGCCGCACGCCAGCGGCCGGGCCAGGGCGGCAAAGTTCGGGCGCGCCTGGCTTTTGGAAGCGCGCCCGGCGCTACTTTCGGGGCAGCCGGCCGCCGCCGGGCTATCTTCCGCCTTTTCCCACTCTTTCTTGCCCATGACTTCTTCGCGTCGTTTCTTTCTCAAGCAGGCTGCGGCCGCAGCGGCCACGGCGGCCCTCGCGCCGCAGGTTATCGCCCATGAGCTGGCCGCCCAGCCATTCTTCGAAATCTCGCTGGCCGAGTGGTCGCTGCACAAAGCCTTGTTCGCTAAGCAGATGACCAACCTGGACTTCCCGGTGATGGCCAAGAAGGACTTCGGCATCAGCGTGGTGGAGTACGTCAACCAGTTTTTCAAGGATAAGGCCCAGGATACGGTTTACCTGAACGAACTGCTGCAGCGCTGCCGCGACAATGGCGTGCGCAACCACCTTATTATGATAGACGGCGAGGGCGACCTAGGGTCTCCCACCGAAGCCGACCGCCGCCAGGCCGTCGAAAACCACTATAAATGGGTGGACGCCGCCCACCACCTGGGCTGCGCTACCATCCGGGTGAACGCCTTTGGCAAGGGCACGGCCGCCGAAGTGCAGCAAGCCGCCGTGGACAGCCTGGGCCGCCTGAGCGAGTACGCCCAGAAAGCCAACATCAACGTGATAGTGGAAAACCACGGCAGCTACACCTCGGACGGCAAGTGGCTGCTGGGCACCATTAAAAAGGTTGATAAGAAGAGCGTGGGCATCTTGCCCGACTTCGGCAACTTCTGCGTGCGGCGCGACACGGGCGAACTGTACCAGGGTAAGTGCGTGGAGTCGTACGACAAGTACCAGGCCGTGCGCGAGTGGATGCCGCTGGCCAAGGGTGTGAGTGCCAAGACCTTCGAGTTTGATAAAAGCGGCAATTGCGTCGAAACCGACTACGCGAAGATGTTCGACATCATCAAGAAATCGGGCTTCAAGGGCTACGTGGGCATCGAGTACGAAGGCGAGCAGCTGAGTGAGGCCGAGGGCATCCGCAAAACCAAAGCCCTGCTGGAGAAGGTGGGCCGGGCCTAGGCTGGCTAGAGTTGGAATAGTTTTAAGTAGAACGTCATGCTGCGCTTGTCGAAGCATCTTTATCACGCAGCATTGTGCGGTAGAGATGCTTCGACAAGCGCAGCATGACGTTCTTTTATGTTCAGCAGTAGGAGGCCTTACTTTATTTCGGCGCTATTGCTGATGAAGGCCACGCGCTTGCTGTCGGGCGACCACGATGGGGTGTTGATGGTGCCCTGGCCGCCGTAGACGTAGGCGATGACCCTAGGGGGCTGGCTGCCGTCGATGGGCATGAGGCGCAGGTACACGTGCTTGTAGAAGGGGTGGTCGCCAGCCGCGACTTCGCTTTTCAGGAACGAGATAAAAACCAGCCACTTGCCGTCGGGCGAGACGTGCGGAAACCAGTCGTTGAACTCGCCGGTGGTCACGGCCTGCTGCTGGCTGCCATCGGGCCGCATGCGCCAGATTTGCATGGTGCCGGTGCGGGCCGAGTTGAAATAAATATACTGGCCATCGGGCGTGTACTCGGGGCCGTCGTCGAGGCCCTGGGCGGTGGTGAGGCGCACTTCTTTGCCGCCGCGGGCCGGCACCCGGTAAATATCAAACTCCTTGTTGCGCTCGCCCGTGAAAACCAGGTACTTGGCATCGGGTGACCAGCCGTGCAGGTAGGAGGGGCCCCTAGGGGTGATTTGGCGCGTAGTACCGCCCGTGGCCGGCAGCGTGTACACGATGGAGCCGCCCAGCTTATCGACCCCGCTGCTGATGCCCAGTTGCTTGCCATCGAAGGAAAGCACGTGGTCGTTGTTATTATTCTTGGCTTCGCCGGTGGGCAGCACCGCCGGCTGGCGCGTGGCCAGGTCGAAGCTATACATTAGGCCGTCGCTGTTGTAAATCAGGCTCTTGCCATCGGGCCGCCAGTTGGGCGCCTGAATGGAATTGGGGACGGAATAGATGACCTCGCGGTTGCCGGAAGCCACGTCGAGCAGCTCGAGGTGGCTGCCCAGGTACTGCTTATAGGCCACCAGGCTGGCGGGGGCGGGCACGGTCAGGCGCACGTCGCGGAAAACGGCCGTTTCGGTCACGTCGGCGTTGTGGGAGCACACAAACAGGCCCACGTACACTGCCTGGCCCAAATCCACGTTGGCCACCTGCACCGTTTCGAAGGGCTGGCCGAACTGCGCCACGCGCATAGTGTAGGTGTTGCCGGTGCGCTCCAGCTCGATGACGTCGGCCTGGGTAAGGGTGGCGCGGGTTTCCTCGGTAGTGGCGCCGGCGGTTTTGCGATATTGCAGCGAGGTGAGGCCGTCGCCGTGCTCGGCGGCGCTCACGTGAGGCGAGTTGGGGTCCAGGCTCTGGCGCACCATCCAGCCTAGTTTGCGGTGGGCTTCGATGCCGCGCCAGCCCACCAGGCCAGCCCGGGCGTAGAGGATAAAGTCGCCGGTGAGCTTTTTGTAGACGTAGTGAAACGCGTCGTGGTCGGCCCAGATGTTGGCGCCGGCGCCCGTCACGACGTACTGCTGGGTGGCGGGCAGGTAGGTGGCCGCGCCGGGCCGGCCGGTGTCGCCCACATCCTGCTGGCCCTCAAATACCCCTAGCTGCTGGGCCCCGCCGAGGCGGGCGAAGGCTAGGCCGAAAAACAAAAAAAACAGGGTTAGCGCGCGAAGTTTCATGCGGCGGGTGGGTGGGAACAGGGAGCGTAATTGGAATGAAGCTGGGCCAGCGAAGGTACGCGCCGAGCGGCCCGAGCGGCAAGCTCCGCCGCGCCGTTGCCCAGGTGGCTCGCCCTGTGGCTATAGCGCCAATATAGGGCTAGGCCGTGCTACTTTCGGGCTTCTGCTTTGCGCTACTTGCCTGCCATGCTGCTCACGCTTACGACCACCCACCAGCCCGCCACCGACCTAGGGTACCTGCTGCACAAAAACCCCGCCCGCCTGCAAACCGTGGAGGTGAGCGGCGGCCAAGCCCATATTTTCTACCCCGAAGCCACGGCCGAGCGCTGCACCGCCGCCCTGCTGCTCGACCTCGACCCCGTGGGGCTGGTGCGCGGCCGGGGTGAGCGCGGCGGCGAGGGCTTCGCGCTGGAGCAGTACGTGAACGACCGGCCCTACGTAGCGTCGTCGTTTCTGAGCGTGGCCCTGAGCAAGGCCTTTGGCACGGCCATGAACGGCACCTGTAAAGACCGGCCAGCCCTGCCCGCCGAGGCCCTGCCGCTGGCTGCCACGGTGGCCGTGGTGTCGGCCCCCGGCCCCGATTGGCCCCGCCGCCTCTTCGAGCCCCTAGGGTACGAGGTGACGGTAGAAGCCCACGTTCTTGACCCCACCCAGCCGGAGTGGGGTGACAGCCAATACTATACCCTGCACCTGCGCCACGAGGGCCTGCGCCTGCAAGACGTGCTCACCCACCTCTACGTGCTGCTGCCGGTGCTCGACAACGACAAGCACTACTACGTGGACCAGAACGAGGCCGAGAAGCTGCTGCACCGCGGCGGCGACTGGCTGCCCCGCCACCCCGAGCGTGGCTTCATCACGCGGCGCTACCTGCGCTACCGGGCCCTGTACGTGAACCCGCTCCTAACCCGCCTCATGGAAGGAACCGAGGAGGAACTGCCGGAGCCCGAAGCCTCCGAGCCACTAGCACCCGAAGCTACCGGCCCGGTGCCCTTCGACCCGGCCGACGCCCCTAGGGCCGCTGCCGCGCCCGAAGGCCCCGTTGAGGAAGCGCCCGCCCCAGGGTCCACTGCGGCCCCCAAGCCCAACCTGCACGACGTGCGCTTGCAGGAAGTTGCTCAGGAAATCTATGACCTGGGCCCCAAGCGCGTGCTCGACCTGGGATGCGGCGAGGGCAAGCTGTTGCGCCTGTTGCTGCGCCAGCATAAAATCGACTACATCCTGGGCATGGATGTGTCGCACCAGGCGCTAACCCGCGCCGCCCAGCGCCTGCATCTGGCCGAGCTGCCCCCGCGCCAACGCGCCCGCCTCGACCTTATTCAGGGCTCGCTCCTCTATAAGGATGAGCGCTTGGCCGGCTTCGACGCGGCAGCGCTGGTGGAAGTTATCGAGCACCTCGACCCCAGCCGCCTCGCCGCCCTCGAAGCCGTAGTCTTTGGCCACGCCCGCCCAGCGCACGTGCTCGTGACGACGCCCAACGCCGACTACAACCAACTGTACGAATCCCTGAGCGCCGGCACCTTCCGCCACACCGACCACCGCTTCGAGTGGAGCCGCGCCGAATTTGCCACCTGGGCCGCCGGCGTGGCCGAGCGCCACGGCTACCGCGTGCAAATCAGGGGCCTAGGGGAGACGGCGGAAGGTGTAGGTGCGCCCTCACAGCTGGCGGTGTTTGCGCTACAGTAACTAACTTATGTCTGCGGTAGAGCTAGCCTCAAATTCTCGCTCGATGACCTGCTTTTGCTGCTTGCGATTTCGCTTGCGTGCTCTTGCTTTGTCCCAAGCGGCATACGAGCCTCCCTTATCGGATGGAAAATGCATAGTACTCTCCGTGAGTAAGGAGCCTTGCTTAACCATCAAATTATTTAAATTACAGGTGTCATAGCCGCAGCTATGCTTTGAATAAGTGCCAAAATTTCTGTGTCTTATTCTCCTGCTATTTAATATCCTTTGCTGATTAAGCTGAATAATGTCCCAAGTTCTCCGCTCGTCAGCTACTGTAAATTCTTTGCCAAGTAGTTCTAATTTTCGAAAAGTCCGAGGGTCTGTTACTTGTAGGAAGTTGAAAAACCTAGGAAAGGTATTGATGGCTGCGTCACGAACTTCTATTTTTTGCTCGAGTATAAGCTTCTTGTTTTCAAGAATAGAGCGAAATAATCCGAGAGAATTAAAATCGGTGTAGCGGGAATAGTTTTTTAGTAAATGCAAGTATTCGCTGTAAGAGAGCGTATTGAGCTGACGACCGATTTTCATAAAGTCTAATAATTACCTAAGTACTTGTAGTTTATTGCTAAGCAGTTGCTGCAGCCGCGACAGTTCATCAGTGTTCAACAAATTGACTACAACTAACCTGTCCGCCATGCCGTGCGCCTGCAAATAAGATAACTCCGATTGAAAAGGCCTGTCATCCAACCAGTAAAAATCGCTGGTTAAGTCAATGGCCTCGGTTTTCAGCGTGTCCCAAGTAGTCGGCCGTACGGCTTGTCGCAGCTTCTCGAGGGTAGCCGGTTTCAGAAAGAGGGAGAGGTAGCGAAGCGCGGGCGCGCTGTCGCCTTTGCAGTGCGTGGTGAGCCAGTAGCATTCGAAATGCTGGGTGATGAACTCGACAAAGTCGTCCACGCCGGGCGCTGCTTGCGTGTGCTTGGTGGTGAGCAGCACGCCGTCGATGTCGAGGTAGAGCTTGGTCATCAGGCGAAAGGTAGCCGCTGCCAGTGGCCCTAGGGCCGCAATTGGGATAAAAGCCTCGTCTGGCCTGCTTACCCGGCGGTACCTTTAGCCGTCCAAGTTCTGCTCGGTGCGGCGCTTTTCTTCTGTTAATGCCAAAATACCTTACTCTTCCTGGCCTCTGGTTGCTGGTGCTCTTGTGGCTGGCCCTAGGCCCGGCGGCGGCCCAATCGCGCTTCACCATCAGCGGCACCGTGCAGGATGCCACCTCGGGCGAAAACCTGACCGGCGCCACCGTGCGGGTGCGCGAGCTGCCCGGCGTGGGCACCGGCGCCAATGCCTACGGCTTCTATACGCTCACGGTGCCGGCTGGCACCTACACGCTGGAAGCTAGCTTTGTAGGCTACGCCAGCCAGCCGCGCTCGCTCACCATCGGGTCTAGCCAGCGCATTGATTTTAAGCTCAAGCCCAGCGGCAACGACCTGAACGAAGTGATAGTGACCGGCCGCAGCGCCGACGCCAACATCAGCAAGGCGCAGATGGGCGTCGAAACGCTCGACCTCAAGCAGATAGCCAAGGTGCCGGTGCTCTTTGGCGAGAAAGACGTGATTAAGACGCTGACCTTGCTGCCGGGCATCAAGTCGGCCGGCGAGGGCAGCAGTGGCTTTTCGGTGCGGGGCGGGGCCGTAGACCAGAACCTGATTTTGCTCGACGAGGCGCCCGTGTACAACGCCTCGCACTTGCTCGGGTTCTTCTCGACCTTTAATTCCGACGCCATCAAGGACTTGACCGTGTTTAAGGGCGGCATGCCGGCGCAGTATGGCGGGCGCTTGTCGTCGGTGGTTGATATCAAGATGAAGGATGGCAACAACCAGCAGCTGCACGGCAGCGGCGGTATCGGGCTCATCGCCAGCCGGCTGGCTCTCGAAGGGCCGATTGTGAAGGACAAAGGTTCGTTTCTGGTAACGGCCCGGCGCACCTACGCCGACGTGTTTTTGAAATTCGCGAAAAGCGAAACCACCAAAAATTCGAGCCTGTATTTCTACGACGTTAACGCCAAGGCCAATTACACGCTCAACCAGCGCAACCGCCTTTACCTCAGCGCGTACTTGGGCCGCGATGCCCTGGGGCTCGCCAACACCTTCGGGCAGTACTACGGCAATAAGACGGCCACGCTGCGCCTCAACCACTTGTTCAGCGACCGGGTATTTTCCAATACCTCGCTCATTTTCAGCAAGTACGATTACGAGATTGACATCCTCTCCAACGCGCAGAATTACAGCATTATCTCGAAAATTCAGGACTTGAACCTGAAGGAAGACGTGGAGTTTACGCCCAGCGCTACCCAGACCTTTCGCTTCGGGGCCAATGCCATTTACCACACCATCACGCCCGGCTACGTGGTGGCCGACGCCGGCTCGTCGGTGAACCCGACCGCCGACCGCACCAACTACTCACTCGAAACGGCCGCCTACGCCTCCTACGAGTGGCAAGCCGCGCCGCAGCTCAACTTTACCACCGGCGTGCGGCTGTCGGGTTTCAGTTTGCTCGGCCCCGGCACCTACTCGACCTATGATGCGGCCGGCACGGTGCTCACGGCCACGCCTTATACCAGCAAGGGTCAGTTTTTGAAAACCTACGTGCGCCTCGAGCCGCGCTTTGCGGCCAGCTTCCAGCTCAACGAGACCAGCCAGCTCAAGGCCGGCTACGCCCGCAACGTGCAGAACTTGCACTTGCTCAGCAACTCCAGCACCGCGCTGCCCACCGACCTCTACGTGCCCACCACCTTCAACGTGAAGCCCGAAACGTCGGACCAGGTGTCGGCCGGCTACTACCGCACGATAGGCCCCGACAAGAAGTATTCGTTCACGGTGGAGACCTACTACAAGGCCCTCGGCAACCAGATTGACTACCGCGACGGCACGCAGCTGCGCGGCAATTTTGACGTGGAGGCTAGCCTGCTCTACGGCATCGGGCGGGCTTACGGCGTCGAGTTTTTGCTGCGCAAAGACGTGGGCCGCTTCACCGGCTGGCTGGGCTACACGCTCAGCAAAAGCCAGCGTCAGTTCACCGAAATCAATGGCGGCTCGTGGTTTAACGCCCGCCAGGACCGGCCGCACGATTTGTCCGTAGTCGGTATTTATCAGCTTAATAAGAAGTGGACGTTCTCGGGCACGTTCCTGGCCAGCACTGGCAACGCGGCCACCTTCCCGGTGGGCAAGTACGCGGTGGCCGGCCAAGTGGTGAGCCTCTACGGCCAGCGCAACGCCGACCGCCTGCCCTATTACCAGCGCCTTGACCTAGGCGCCACCTACGAGAAGCCCGGCCAGGAAGGCAAGCGCTTCCACAGCAGCTGGTCGTTTTCGATTTACAATGCCCTGGGCCGCCAAAACCCCTACAGCATCCGCTTCCAGCCCGACCCGAACGATGCCGCCAAAACCCAGGCCGTGCAAACCGCGCTGTTTCGGATGGTGCCCTCGGCCACGTACAATTTCAGCTTTTAATCCGCTCGTGTTAGCTACTTTATTTCTCTTGTCATGCTGAGCTTGCCGAAGCATCTCTCCCGAACGACATCCTAGGCGGCGTCAGAGAGATGCTTCGGCAAGCTCCGCATGACGTTCTGGTATTTGTTATGTCTGAAAATTCGTTTAATCGTTTACATATAGCTCTTCTGGCCCTGCTGCTCACCGCTACTGGCTGCGAAAAGGTCGTCGACCTCAACCTGAAAACCTCGTCCTCGCAGCTCGTTATCGAAGGCAACCTGGTCGATGATAACCGCCCGTGCCAGGTTAGCCTCAGCACCTCGACTAACTACACCGAATCCAACGTTTTCGCGCCCGTTGCCGGCGCCAGCATCACGCTCACCGACAACGCGGGCAACACCGAAACCCTGCGCGAGGCCACGCCCGGCCAGTACGTGGGCGCCACCATCAAGGGCGTGCCGGGCCGCGCCTATACGCTGCGAGTGGCCACGGGTGGCACGTCTTACGTAGCCGTTTCGACGCTGCCGTCGCCGGTGGTGCCCTTCGAGAAGCTGAGCACCCAGGTGAGCGCCGTGGGCAACAACATCCAGGCCGTGGTGGACTACACCGACCCCCTAGGGCTGGGCAATAGCTACCTCTTCCGCCAGTACCGCAACGGTGTCCTCAACAAGACCATCTTCGTGCAGAACGACCAAGTGACCGACGGCAAGTACATCACCCAAACCCTGCGCTACTTCAGCAACAGCAGCACCGACCCGAACAGCGTCAACAAACTCGCTTCGGGCGACAGCCTCCAGGTGGAGATGCAAAACATCGACTCCAACGTCTACGAGTATTTCCGCACCCTCAACCAAATTCTGACCGTCGGCGCCGCCCCCAGCACCACCCCCGCCAACCCCAAATCGAATTTCTCGGGCGGGGCCCTAGGGTACTTCAGCGCCCACTCGCGCCGCGTGCTGCGGATTAAGGTGCGGTAGGGAAGTGATGCTGAATATTTTATAACCCATTTTTGTTTAAGCCGACGTTCATTTAATTAACAGTTCTATCTGTAATTTTTAACCCTAGGCGCTTAAGGTATTGAAATGGAAAAGAAACCGATAGACCGAATTAGAGAATCGGGTGGGCATTTTGAAGTTGGTACGAATGCAGATGGGGCGGTGACTGAAATGGTTAACGTCAACGATAGGTTGATTATAATAAAAGAGGGAGCTGTATATGAGGCTATGATGGCTGATGATGTGGACCCAAACCGCACTAATATTAATTTGCCAAATGGTCTAACAAAATTATTGATAAACCAAGGTGCAAGTTCAGAAATTGTGTCAAGAGTTTTTCTTACAGCAAAGGTGCTGTTTAGGAAAGAATTTTTTAAAGGCATTGATATAGAAAAAATTATTAATTTATCAATTGAAATTACTAATGAGCTTATTGTGCTTGAAGATGAAATTAATGTCCTACTTAAAGATGAAAATCAAGCAAGTTGTGATTATGAAGAATCTCGAAAGCAGCCAAGTAATTTCTTGATACCATCAGTTAATAATCTAGAAACTAGGTGTAAAACTATTTTTCAAAAAGTTGACCACATTGAGCAACTTTTAATGGAGATTATAATTATTTTCTATCCGCAGAAAGGATTCACTAAGCAGTCTCATTTGCCTAAGTTAAAAGAGGTATTAAGCGCTGAGTATGGCGAAGAAGATGGATTTGTTCTTTTTCTTTCTAGGGCATTAGAATTCGCTAGAATAGCGCGTGAATTGCGAAACGGGTTAGACCATAGACTTAATACTGTTGTTGTTAAAAACTTTGATATTCAAGCTGATGCAAGCATAATATCTCCAACTATAGAGCTTAATCATAAAGAAGTAAAGTTAGAGCGAGTCTCCCTGTCTTATTTTCTGCCTATAGTTTTGCAAAATATGCTAACTATAGTAGAAACATCTTTTGCATGTTTGGCCTCGAGAAAATCAAACGGGCATCTTATGGCATATGAAGTAAGAGAAATTCCTGAAGCAAAACGGCGTAATAAGTATGTTAAGTTTTGTTTTTGGTCACCCTTGGGTGAAGGTGGTTATTATAATCAGTAATTACTAGCTATAGCTTAAAGTGCGGTATGCCCCAAGATACCCTGAAGCTCTCCGAATTCTCGCTGGTGCTGCTCATTGGCAGCACGGGCGCGGGCAAGTCCACGTTTGCGTGGCGCCTGTTCAAGCCCACCGAAATTGTGTCGTCGGATACCTGCCGGGGCCTGGTATCGGATGATGAAAACAGCCTGGACGCCACCAACGACGCCTTCGACCTGCTGCACTACTGGGTGGGCAAGCGCCTCAAGCGCGGCCGCCTCACGGTGGTCGATGCTACCAACGTGCGTGCCGAAGACCGCAAGGCCTTCGTGACCCTAGCCCGCCAGTACCACTGCCTGCCGGTGGCCATTGTGCTCGACGTGCCCGATAACGTGGCCGCCGACCGCAACCGCCAGCGGCCCGACCGCGCCGGTCTCAAGCCCCACGTCATTGCCAACCACCGCCGCCTGCTGCGCCAAAGCCTGCGCACGCTCAAGCCCGAAGGGTTTCGGCACATTTACCACCTGCGCGGGGTGGAGGAAGTGGACGCCGTGCAGCACATCGTGCGCGACCCGCTGCACAACAATCGCCAGCAGGAAACCGGCCCCTTCGACATCATCGGCGACATCCACGGCTGCTACCGCGAGTTGTGCGAGCTGCTAGGCCAGCTAGGGTACACGGTAGAAGAAGAGCCAGTGCAGGATGCCCGCGATTTTGGCGTGCGAGTAGCCTGGAATTGTATTCCGGGCTTGCGCGACAGCGCAAATCAGGCGTCAGAACCAGCTAGCCAAGTGCCGATTGATGCTGCGCATCAGCCCGGAATGCAATTCCAGGCTACTCGCAAAGTCATTTTCCTGGGCGACCTCGTAGACCGCGGCCCCGCCTCGCCGCAAGTACTGCGCCTGGTAATGAGCATGGTGCGCGATGGCCTCGCTTTGTGCGTGCCCGGCAACCACGACATCAAGCTGCTGCGCTACCTCAACGGCAAAAACGTGTCGCACACCCACGGCCTGGCCGAAACCCTGGCCCAGCTCGAAGTTGAAACGCCCGCCTTCAAAGAGCAAGTGCGGCTGTTTCTAGATAAGCTGGTGAGCCACTACGTGCTCGACGGCGGCCGGCTGGTGGTGGCCCACGCGGGCCTCACCGAGGAAATGCAGGGCCGCGGCTCGGGGGCGGTGCGCAGCTTTGCGCTGTTTGGCGAAACCACCGGCGAAATTGACGAATTTGGCTTGCCCGTGCGCTACCACTGGGCTAGCGAGTACCGGGGCAAAGCGATGGTGGTGTACGGCCACACGCCCGTGCCCGAGCCCGAATGGCTCAACAACACCATCGACATTGACACGGGCTGCGTGTTTGGCGGCCGCCTCACGGCCCTGCGCTACCCCGAGCGGGCGCTCGTGACGGTGCCCGCCCACCACGTCTACGCCGAGCCCAGCCGCCCGCTGCACTACAACCCGCACCAGCCCGGCGCCCAGCCCACCGACGCAGCCACCCTCGCCGAGCCAGCGCCGGGCGCGACCCTGCAACAACAGCACGACGACCTGCTCGATATCCGCGACGTAACCGGCAAGCAGCTCATCAACACGCGCTTGCTCAACACCGTGACCGTGCGCGAAGAAAACGCCGTGGCTGCCTTGGAGGTGATGTCGCGCTTCGCCCTCAACCCCAAGTGGCTGCTTTACCTGCCGCCCACCATGTCGCCCACCGAAACCTCGGAGCTGCCCGACCTGCTCGAGCACCCCGCCGAAGCCTTCGCCTACTACCAGCGCCAGGGCGTGGAGCGCGTGGTGTGCGAAGAGAAGCACATGGGCAGCCGCGTAGTGGTGGTGCTGGGTTGCGACGAAGCCGCCATCCAGCGCCGCCTAGGGGTGGTAGGCGAGGGGATAGGCAAATGTTACACCCGCACCGGCCGCAATTTCTTCACCGACGAGGCGCTGGAAACCGCCTTCCTTGCCCGCCTGCGCGATGACCTCACGGCGGCCGGCTTCTGGGAGAAATTTGCCACCGACTGGGTGTGCCTCGACGCCGAGCTGCTGCCGTGGTCGGCCAAGGCCCAGGAGTTGGTCAAGAGCCAGTACGCCGCCGTGGCCGCCGCGGCTACCGCCGCCCTGCCCCAGGCCGAAGCCGCCCTAGGGGCCGCCGCGGCTCGCGGGCTGCCCGGCGCCGATGCGCTGCTGGCCCGCACCACCGCCCGCCGCGCCGCGGCTACCGATTACGCCGACGCCTACCGCCGTTATTGCTGGCCCGTGCAGTCGCTCGACGACCTCAAGCTGGCGCCCTTCCACCTGCTTGCCACCGAGGGCCACACCTACTTCGACCGCGACCACGCCTGGCACATGGAAACCCTGCGCGCCCTGAGCCTCGCCGACCCCGGCCTGCTGCGCGCCACGCCCTACCGCGTGGTCGACCTCACTAACCCCGCCGAAATTGAAGCGGCTACCGACTGGTGGCTGGCCCTCACCACCGGCGGGGGCGAAGGCATGGTGGTGAAGCCCTACGACTTCATCCCTAAAACTGGTCGCTCGCTCATCCAGCCCGCCCTCAAGTGCCGCGGCCGCGAGTACCTGCGCATCATCTACGGCCCCGATTACCTGCTTGATGGCAACCTGGAGCGCCTGCGCCAGCGCAACGTGAAAGGCAAGCGCAACCTGGCTTTGCGCGAGTTTGCCCTAGGGGTCGAGGGGCTGGAGCGGTTCGTAGCCGGGCAACCGCTGCGCCTAGTGCACCAGTGCGTGTTCGGCGTGCTAGCCCTCGAAAGCGAGCCGATAGACCCTAGGCTGTAATTGCAAAAAGCAGCGAAAACGTTAGGCTCAGCCGGCTTTTTCACTGCTTTTAATATGCGTTTGTTCGCACTAGCTACCTATTATATCTGGCCGCTTAGCAACATTTCGTACCGCGTATTTGTCTTTGGCTTCCTCAAGTTCAACTACATTCCTTTCTCCACTTTTTCATGCTGAAACTACGTTTCTTACTCCTGTTCCTGATTGGACTTAGTGGCTGGCTGAGCCAGGCCGTGGCTGCACCAGTCGCACCCAAGCCCGCTCCCGAGCGCCCAGCCTACTTCGAGCTGAAAGTATACCACCTCAAGACTGCACGCCAGGAAGCCTTGGTAGACAGCTTCTTGCAGCGCCAGTACCTGCCAGCCATGCACGGCGCGGGCGTAAGCACCATCGGCGTGTTCAAGCCCGTGGGCAACGACACGGCCGCCGACCGGCGCATCTACGTGTGCACGCCCTACGCCTCGCTGCGCCAGTGGGAGCAACTGCAGAAAACGGCCGCGCCCCAACTGATAGCGGCCGGTGGTGCCTACGAAAACGTGGCCCACAACCAGCCTGCTTACGCCCGGCTCGAAACAATTTTTCTGCAGTCCTTCCCCGAGATGACCAGCCTGCGGGCGCCTAAGCTGGAAACAGCTAAAAGCGAGCGCGTGTACGAGCTGCGCAGCTACGAAGGTGCCAGCGAAAAGCTGTTTCAAAACAAGGTGAAAATGTTTAACGCCGGCGGCGAAATCAAACTCTTCGACCGCCTGGGCTTCAACGGTATCTTCTACGGCGCGGTACAGTTTGGCGCCCACATGCCTAACCTGATGTATATGACCGCCTTTGCCAACCAGGCGGCGCGCGAGGCGCACTGGAAAGCCTTCGGCGCCGACCCCGAGTGGAAAAAGCTCTCGGCCCTGCCCGAATACCAAAACAACGTGTCGCACATCGACATCACTTTTCTGCACCCGGCTGCTTATTCCGACTTGTAGCGTCGCCTAGGAGTAGCACGAATAAAAAACGAAAAGGCGGTCTGCAAGACCGCCTTTTTTAGTGATGAAGTACCAACCGCCCCTAGGGGCGTGTACGCTAAAACTTATCGTCGTTCACTTCCAGCCAGAAGTTGTCGGGGTCTTGCAAGTAAATCTGCTTCACCCCGTCGGGGCGCGGGGTCGTTTTGCCCGGCTCGCTTTTCCAGCTGCCGTAGCGCACGCCCAGCTTGTCGAGGTGCGCCATGAATTTCGACAGGTCTTTCACGCTGAAAGCCAAGTGCGTATTGATGTCGTGTTCTTGTGCCTTATTGCCCTGGATAACGTGCAGCTGGGCGTGCGGCCCGATGCGGAACCACGTGTGCTTGCCGTCTTTGAAGGGCTCGGGTATCTCTTTGAGCTGCAGCACGTCGCGATAGAAATCGGTGCTTTTCTGCAGGTCTACTACGTAGAGCGCGATGTGGTTGAGGGCCGTGGTGCCCTGGGCTGCGGCGAGCCTAGGCATAAAGGAAAGGAGCCAGCAGCTCAGGCAGGTGAGGAATAGTTTCATAAGCCCACGAAGCTACTACTTACACGCCACTGGCGCTAGGGTGATGCGCGTATCAAATTTGAGTTGGTGCGGCTGCCGGAACACCATCTTGCCAGCGCGCTCGGTTACGGGGCCGTAGCCCTCCAGCAGGCCGGGGCCGCGCTTCAGAAAGACCACCTGCCGCACCGAGGTCACGCCTTCCGACTGGAAAGTGTAGTCAGCCCGCAGCGTATCGCCGCTAAAGGCGCCGCTGATGGTGCCACGGTTGCGGTCTTTGCCGGCGTAGTGGTAGATGAGGGTGCCGCTAGCCGTTGGCGCAGTGGAAGTTAGAGCCAGGTATACCGTGTCTTGGGCGGTGTAGCCGTAGCACTGGGCCGCCGCCGGCGCGGGTGGCGCGGCCACGGTAGGCGGGGGTGGGGGAGCGGGCTTGTCGGCGGTGGTGGCAGGTTGGTTGGGCTGGCAGGCGGCCAACGCCACAAGGCAAGCAAGCGGCACACAGGGCTTTAGCATGGGGCTACGTAGTCGGTGAAATTGGAAAGAAGGTCCTGCTGCTCTTCGGGCACCTGCTAAAAGCGGTAGCCTAGGGGCAGGCCCTGCACCAGAACGTGCAGCGTGAGGCCATCGTGGTAGGGCACGAAGGTAGTGCCAACAAAGTGCCAGGTTTCGCCTTCCAGATGCTGGCGGCCGTCGTAGTCGGTAAATTCGCGCCCTACGCAATAGCGTTGGCCAGAGACGAGGGTACGGATATCCGGCATGCCTAGCCTTCCGGAGTAGTTTGGAGCGTGCGCTCGATGCGGCGGTCGGGCACCAGCCATATCAGCGCCACGGCCACGTAGATAGCCCCCGCTAGCCAAGGCAGCCAGAAGCTGCTAGCTATGCCTAGTAGGTAGAGCACCGGCGAAAGCTTGCCTTTCCAGTCGCGCCCCACGGCGCGGGCCAGCGGCGCGTCGGCACCACCATTGAGGGCAATCAGCCGGTTTTGCAGCAGGTAATAGGCCACGGCCGCGGCCAGCAGAATGCCGCTGTACACGGCCAGCGTGGCCGGGGCAAAGTGGTTTTCGCCCATCCAGCCAGTAGCAAAAGGCGTGAGCGACAGCCAGAACAGCAGGTGCAGGTTAGGCCAGAGCACGCTGCCGTTAATCTGCCGGGCGCTGCTAAGCAAGTGGTGGTGGTTATTCCAGTAAATACCCACGTACACAAAGCTCAGCACGTAGCTCAGAAACACGGGCAGCAACGGCCTCAAGGCCGCAAAATTGGCACCGTGCGGCACCTTGAGCTTCAGACCATAATGGTGAGGATAATGGCGAGCACACCATCGCTGAAGGCTTCAAGGCGGGTTTTGTGCATGGCGAAGGAGAGTAGGGGAAATCTACTAGGCAGTAGCAGTACTGGTCCCGAAGTAAGCTCACAAAAAAACGCCGCCCCGTAACCAGGGCGACGTTCTTGATGCTAGGGCAGCGAAGTGGCCCTAGGGGTACTGTAGCTTAGTAAGGCTTGGCGTCGTGCGCCAGTTCCTCGGCGTGGCCTACCGCTTTGGTGCCTTGGCGCTCGTTGTACTGGTTGCCACCGTCGCCTTCCATGTTGGCTTGGGCAGCTTTGATGCCGTCGGCCAGGCGCTTGCCCCAGTCGGCGTCGCAGTTGGTGCACAGCTCAATCATCTTGTCCTGAATCACCTTCTCGGCATCGGCCAAGGCGCCAATCATGTTGTTCACCAGGTCGTCGCGCTCCCAGTCTTCGTGCTGGCGGTAGCGGTCGCCGGCCTGCCCGAAGTTGTTGGTGCGGTCGATGGTCTGGCGCACCAGGCGGGCGTTGTAGGCCGGCGTGTGGTCGGGGCCTTGCGAGGGCGACTCCTTCAGGCCGTTCAGGCTGCTGGGCTCGTAGTTGACGTGCAAGTTCTGGCCGGGGGCGGCGTCTACGTGGTACGTCATCTGGCCGTCGCGCTGGTTGGTGGCTACGTGCTTTTTGGGCGCGTTGATGGGCAGTTGCAAGTAGTTGGGGCCCACGCGGTAGCGCTGGGTATCCGAGTACGAGAAGGTGCGGCCCTGCAGCATCTTGTCGTCCGAGAAGTCAAGGCCGTCCACGAGTACGCCGGTACCGAATGCCACTTGCTCTACCTCAGCGAAGTAGTTCTCGGGGTTGCGGTTCAGCGTCATCATGCCCACGGGCAGGAAGGGGAACTTGTCTTCGGGCCAGATTTTGGTGTCGTCGAGCGGGTCGAAGTCCAGCTCGGGGTGCTCCTCGTCCGACATAATCTGCACGGCCAGCTCCCACTTCGGGAAGTTGACCTTCTTGATGTTGTCGAACAGGTCTTGGGTAGCGTGGTTGAAGTTTTTGGCCTGAATGGCTTCGGCTTCACCGGCAGTCAGGTTTTTCACGCCTTGCTGCGGCACCCAGTGGTATTTCACCAGCACGGCTTCGCCCTGCGCGTTCACCCACTTGTAGGTGTTTACACCCGAGCCCTGCATCTGGCGGTAGTTGGCCGGAATGCCCCAGGGCGAGAACAGGAAGGCCACCATGTGCATGGCCTCGGGGGTGTTGCAAATGAAGTCGAAGATGCGCTGACCAGTCTGGCGGTTGAACACCGGGTCGGGCTTCTGCGAGTGAATCAGGTCGGGGAACTTGATGGCGTCGCGGATGAAGAACACCTTCAGGTTGTTACCTACGAGGTCCCAGTTGCCGTCTTCGGTGTAGAATTTCACTGCGAAGCCGCGCGGGTCGCGCAGGGTTTCGGGCGAGTGGCCGCCGTGGCCTACCGTCGAGAAGCGCACGAACACGGGGGTTTCTTTGCCCTTGGTGTTGAACAGCTTCGCGCGGGTGTACTTCTCGATGGGCTCGCCGCCCACGGTGCCGTAGGCTTCGAACGTGCCGTGCGCGCCAGCGCCGCGGGCGTGTACCACGCGCTCGGGGATGCGCTCGCGGTCGAAGTGGCTGATTTTTTCGATGAACTGATAGTTCTCGAGCGTGGCGGGGCCGCGGTTGCCCACGGTGCGCAGGTTCTGGTTGTTCGAAACTGGGTGGCCCTGGCGGGTGGTCAGGGTCTGGGCGTTTTCGCCGCTGGCAGTGCGCTGGTCTTGCGCCGAGCCGGCGCCGTTAACAGCGGTGCCGCTGCCGTTTTCCGACGAGGTCTGTCCGTTCTGGGGGTTGTCCATGGGGATAGAGGGTTAGGGATTGAAAGAAAATATGGGCAAAGTACCGGCAACTCGCACGTAGGTTTGCGCGGGGCCACTACAAAATTTTGTCATTCTTAGGTAAAGGCCCACGGTGCTGCTTTTCGTTCGGCGCTGGGCAGCTCCGTAGTTGCTATACCTAAGGCCTAGGGGTGCTTTTTGTTTAACAAACGTAGCGCTTTTTTTTGCAAAAGCCTTTCCAAGTTGGTCAGCGCCATTCTTTTTGTTTAATGACCAGTCGCATAACGGCTGCCCTAGGCGCCCTCGAAACGCAGCACCACATCCGTATTCTGTACGCCTGCGAGTCGGGCAGCCGCGCCTGGGGCTTCCCCTCACCCGACTCCGACTACGACGTGCGCTTCGTCTATGTGCATCCGCTGGACTGGTACCTGCGCCTCGACGAAGGGCCCGACACGCTCAACTTTCCCGTCGATGACGAACTGGACCTGGCCGGCTGGGAACTGCGCAAAACTCTGCGCCTGCTGCGCGGGAGTAATGCCGCGCTCTTCGAGTGGCTGCAGTCGCCCATTGTGTACCACGAGGCACCGGGTTTTCGGGCCCAATTGGCGCCGCTATTGCCACTGGCCTTCAACGGCAAGGCTGGCCTGCACCACTACCTTGGCCAGCTGCGGCGCGGGGTAGAAGAGGAATTGATTGGCGAGGAAGTGCGCCTGAAACGCTTGTTCTACGCCCTGCGCTCCGCCCTAGCTGCCCGCTGGATACGCGAAAGGCACTCCCTGCCACCGATGGAATTTGCCCCCCTGCGGGCGCTGCTACCAGCCGAGTTGCAAGGCGCGGTAGATGAGCTACTAGCGCAAAAAGCGCATTCCAACGAGAAGACTACAGTCGCCCGGCCAGGGGCGCTGGTGGAGTTCCTAGGGGGTGAATACGCGGCCGGGCAGGCGGCGCGCGAGGTGCTGCCTGTGGCGCGCCCGGCGGGCCTAGGCGAGGCGCTGGATGGGGTGCTGCAAGCCTGGCTGAAGTAGCTTGGACTTTGTAGTCCGAGCGCTCGCGCAGCGAGCATCCACGCTGGCAGGCGTTTGTTTATGCAGGATGTGAGTTACGCTCACGCTCGGACTACAAAGTCCAAGCTACTAAACTTGTTCCCTAATAAGAAAAACGTAAAAACGGGTCATGCTGAACGCAGGGAAGCATCTCTGCCGCTTCATCCGAACCGTTCAACGAAGCGGCAGAGATGCTTCCCTGCGTTCAGCATGACCCGTTTATATGATAATTTTAATTTAGGAAAAAGTCAACTGTGCTACTGCCCGAAGCGCCAGTTGAGCGACAGATTCACGACGCGGCCCTCCACCGGGGCCCACAGCTCGCGGAAGATGGGGCTGGCGTAGCTGCCATTGGCGGGCAGCACCACGCGCTCGCGGCGGGTTTGGCGGTAGTCGAGCACGTTTTCGGCGTTGAGCACCACCGTCCAGGGGCCGGTGCGGTAGCGCAGCAGCGCCGCCACGATGGGGTAGCCGGGCGTGGTGGTGCCGTCGCTTAGGTACTGCTGGCCGGTGTAGCTGGCCTCGATGCCCGCTCCGAAGTGCTCGTGGGCGAACTCTTGCACGGCTACGGCCGAAAACTTGTGGCGCGCCGCCAGCTCCACGTGGGAATTAGCGGGGTCGTAGAGGCGGCGGGCGTCGGTAAACACGTAGCCCAGGTACAGCTCCAGGTCATCGGCGCGCAGGCGCACGTAGGTTTCGAGGCCCTTGGTAACGACGGGCGCGGCGGCGTTTTGCCAGGTGAGGGGGCCGCTGCCGGGCTGGTAGCTGCCGCCGCTGGGCCCGCCCACGATGCCGCCATCGGGCAGGATAAGCGGGTTAGCCAGCCGGGTGTAGAAGAACGACTGGTTGATATTGAGCGACAGCGGCTCCCCGTCGTCGCCGAAGTTGGCGAAGGTGTGCGAGTAGTTCAGGTCGCCATTCAGGCCCTGCGACGTCTCGGCTTGCAGGCCCTGCAGCGGCTGCACTTGCGGGTAGTCGCGCTCGTCGAGGGCGTTTACGTAGGGCACCGGCACGCGGTAGCCTAGGCCCCCATTTAGGCGGGCGGTCAGCTCGGGCGAGAGTTTGTAGAGGGCCGAGAGGCGGGGCAGCACAAAGCCGCCGTACTGGTTGTGGTGGTCGTAGCGCAGGCCAGCTTGCAGGTTGAAGCGGGGGCTAGGCGCCCAGCTGTCTTGCGCAAACAGCCCTAGGGTCTGGTAGGTGTAGGGGCTGCGCAGGGGCGTGGCGTTGCCGGCGGCGTTGCGCAGCAGCTCGCCGTTCAGGTTCAGGCCGGCCACTATAGTGTTGCCCGGGCCGGCGGCGTGCAGGTAGCTAGCCTCCGTGTAGTAAGTGGTTTGGTAGGCCGTGAAGCCGACGGTATTCGTTTGTACGTTGCGCTGGAAGTTGGTGACGGCGCCCTTAAGCGTGAGGCGGCCCGTGCCGAGGCTGTCGTTGGTGTACACGGCGTCGGCGGTGTGGCGCTGGCTGCTGTTGTTGACGAAGTAGGTGCCGCCGCCCAGCGTTTCCGTTTCGTTGCGCAGGGTGCTTTGGTAGCCGCCGCGCCGGCTTTCGAAGGTGCCGGTGTAGCCGAGGGCCAGCTGGCTGTGGGCGTTGGGGTAATAAAACAGCCTAGGGTGCACCGTGAGGTTGCGCACGCGGGGCACGTCCACGAAGCCGTCGCCGTCCACGTCCACATCTTGCTGGCGGGTGAGGCCCGCGTAGAGCGAGTACCCTAGGCGCTGGTTGCGCTGGGCCGCAAAGCCGTTGAGGTTGGTTTCGTTGAGGGTCGTTTGGTTGAGGGTGGCCGTGAACTGCGGCGTGCCGAGCGTGGGCGTTTTGCTGACCAGGTTCACCAGGCCCGCAATGGCCCCACCGCCGAAGAGCGTCGAGTTCGAGCCTTTCAGCAGCTCAATCTGGCGCAAGTCGAGCGGCGGCACCGATAAGATGCCGAAGCTGCCCGCAAAACCGCCGTAGAGCGGCAGCCCGTCGCGCAAAATCTGCGAATACTGCCCCTGCAGGCCCTGAATGCGCAAGTCAGCGTTGCCGGTAGTGGGCGAGGTGGGCTGAATCTGGGCGCCCGCGATGTCGCCGAGCAGGCTGGCGATGTTGCCGGGCTTGATGCCGTTTTCCTCCTGCATCTCCTCCTCGCCTAGCACCTCGATGCGCTCGGGCTGGTCTTCGATGCGCGAGTTGGTGCGGGTAGCCGTCACCACCACTTCGTCGATGGCCGCCGCGCTTGGGGCCAGCAGCAGCGTAAGGGGCGCCGCACCGGGCACTGGGGCCACCAGCACGCGCGGCCGATACCCTAGGGCCTCGGCGCGCAGGCGAGTGCCGGCGGCCGGTGCCGGCGCCAAGCGCACGGTGCCGGTGGCGTCGGTGGAGCCGCCCACGCCGGTACCGGGTACCCCCACGCTGGCCCCGATGAGCGGCTGGCGGCTCACGGAGTCGCGCAGCACTAAGGTGAGGGTTTGGGCGCGCAGGGCGGCCGGTAGCAAGCAAAGCAGCAGTAGAAGGAGGCGAAGCATGGGGCTAGGGTAGCTTAGGGCTGCAAAGCACGCAGGGCAGTTTGAAGAAAATCTGTATGCGCAGGGGCCCGTGCCCGCCAGCGCTACCTTGCCGCCCGCATTCCACGCGCCCCCATGCTCACCATCGCCGACCTGCGCCAGCAAGGCCTGATTCTGTTTGAAGCCATCAGTGGCAGCCGGGCCTACGGCACCAACCTGCCGCATTCCGATACTGACCTGAAGGGCGTGTTCGTGCTGCCCGAGCGCGAGTTCTTTGGGCTGGACTACGTGCCGCAAGTGGCCAACGAAACCAACGACGAAGTTTTTTACGAGCTGCGCCGCTTCGTAGAGCTGCTGCTCAAAAACAACCCCACCGTATTGGAGCTGCTCGGCACCCCGCCCGACTGCGTGGTGTACCAGCACCCGCTTTTCGCGCAGTTCCGGGCCCAGGATTTTCTGAGCAAGCTCTGCCGCCAAAGCTTCGCCGAGTACGCCGTGGCCCAGATTCGCAAGGCCAAGGGGCTGAATAAGAAAATCAACCACCCCGAGCCGCCCGGCCGCAAGTCGGTGCTCGATTTTTGCTACGTGACGGTAGGCGCGGGCGCCCAGCCGGCCGAAACCTGGCTAACCCGCCAGAACCTTGCGGCCGCGCAGTGCGGCCTGGCCAACGTGCCGCACCTGCAGGACCTCTACGCCCTGTTTGTGGATTGCAGCCCCGAGCAGGCCCTAGGGTACCGTGGCCTCGTGCGCGACCCCGGTACCAGCCAAGACGTACAGCTTTCGGCCGTGCCGAAAGGGGAGGGGCCGGTAGCGTACTTGTCGTTCAACCGCAATGGCTACAGCAGCTACTGCCGCGTGTTTCGGGAGTATTGGGAGTGGGTGGAGAAGCGCAACAAAGAGCGCTACCAGAACACCGTGCAGCACGGCAAGAACTACGATGCCAAGAACATGCTGCACGTTTTCCGCCTGCTGCAAATGGCCGAGGAAATCGCCCGCACCGGCCAGCTGCACGTGCGTCGCCCCAACCGCGAGTTCCTGCTTGAAATCCGCCGCGGCGAGTTCGAGTACGCCGAGCTGGTGGCCGAAGCCGAGCAGCTGGTGGATAGGGTAGAGGCCGCCTTTGCTACCTCAGCGCTGCCCGAAGCTCCCAATGCGGAGGCCGCCGAAGAGACCTTGCGGCGCGTGCGAATGGAATTTTATAAGGCTATATGATAGCGGATTAGGAATAACAACCGCTGTTTGCAAATATTTAGTATCACAAGTTTCAATAATTATTGAAACTTGTGATACATTTGCTTCATCAAAGGACGTAAGCTTGGCACGCGGCTGAGCTTCAGCTCCTTCTCGCGGCTATGGTACAGCCCAAGCTCCTTCTTGCTGGCGCCACTGGTTTCTTAGGTCAGCACCTGGCTGTACACTTCCGGGCGCTAGGCTACCAGGTGGTTGGCCTTAGCCGCACTGGCCCCGGCGACGTGCGTTGGGATGGCCGCACCCTAGGTTCCTGGGTTGCCGAGCTAGAGGGCACCGACCTGCTGGTAAACCTGGCCGGCCGCACCGTCAATTGCCGCTACTCCGAGGCCAACCGCCAGGCCATCCTGCGCAGCCGCACCGATAGCACGCGGGTGCTGGGTGAGGCCGTAGCTGCCTGCGCTCGGCCGCCTAGGGTGTGGCTAAACTCTTCTACCGCCACCATTTACCCCGACACGCCCGGTGCTGCTCCTGCTAATACCGAAGCCAACGCCACGCCCGGCACTTCATTCTCGGAGGAAGTGGGGCTGGCCTGGGAAGCGGCTTTCAACGACTGCCTCGCGCCCGGCACGCGCAAGGTGGCCTTGCGCACGGCCATTGTTTTAGGGGACGATGGAGGCGCCTTCCCGGTGATGGCCCGGCTGGCGCGCTTTGGCCTGTGCACCCCGCAAGGCAGCGGCGAGCAGTGGATTAGCTGGCTGCACGTGCGCGACTTCTGCCGGGCGGTGGAGTTTCTGGCGCACGCCGATGACCTCAGTGGCCCGGTAAACCTGTGCGCGCCGCACCCGCTACGCAATTGGGAGTTTAATAGCCTGCTGGCCCAGTACCTGCGCCCGCTGCTGCAACTACCCCAGCCCCGCTGGCTGCTCGAAGTGGGCGCTTTCGTGCTGCGCACCGAAACCGAGCTGATTTTAAAAAGCCGTAAGGTGTACCCCGAGCGGCTACTGGCGGCGGGTTTTGAGTTTGAGTACCCTAGGTGCGCGGCGGCAGTGCGGCAGTTGTTGAGGGCAGCGCGGTGCTACCCTGTTTCCGTCGCTAACTAATTCTGAAAGCCATGAGTGAGAAGCGAGAAGAGCACGTGCCAAGGAGCGCAATCGTGATTGGTATGTTGACCAGCTTACCTGGCTGTATTCCAATTTATGGAATATTTCTGCTCATGTTTACTTGGCCTTTACTGCTAGCGGGTATCTTGCTAGTTGCCGTATCAAAGGCAGACGCCCAGGCTAAGCGATGGGCAATATGTCTGCTGATTTTTACGCCGCTGGCGTGCCAGGCTGTCTTTCTTCTTGCTTTCTTCAATGCTCTCCAATAATTCCGACCAACCCACGCCCGCTGCTACCTCCCTCGCCGATGCCAAAGCCCAGTTTATCAACCTCTGGGGCGTGTCGGGTTCGAGCTGGGGCGTGAGCAAAACGCTGGCCCAGGCGCACGCGCTGCTGCTGGTGTCGCCCCAGGCGCTGAGCACCGAGGAGATTATGGAGCAGCTCAGCATTTCGCGGGGCAACGCAAACATGACAGTGCGCGAATTGATTGACTGGGGTTTGGTATATAAAGAGTTACGCCCCGGCGAGCGCCGTGAGTACTTCGCGGCCGAAAAGGATATGCTGCGCGTGACGCAGTGCATTATCGCCGCCCGCAAGCGCCGCGAACTCGACCAGATGAAGCGTACCCTCGACCAGCTGGCCCAGCTGCCCGGCAACGACGCCGACCCCGACTACCACGCCTTCCACACCGCGCTCAGCGACATCCAGCAGCTAGCTGATACCTCCGACAAGCTGCTCACCCGCCTTATGAAGGCCGAGCGCAACTGGTTCCTGGACAAGTTCCTGAAGCTGTTTTTGTAGCCTTCCACCTCACCCCCTCCCCTTATGGAGCCCCAAGCCAATTTCCCCGCCGAGCGGGGACCGGAATCGCCGTGCCCAACCGGTACGGCCCCCACGAGCTGGCGCGACTCGGCCACGCTGTGCGCCCTGGTTGCGATTCTGGGTACGGGCGCCCTAGGGTGCCTGCTGATGCTGGTGTCGGTCAACGGTTTCGAAGCCTACGGCGCGGTGCTGTTTTGCTTGTCGCCGGGTATTTGCGGGCTGGTGGCAGTGCTGCTACACGAGTGGGCGCGGCCCGTGGCGGCACCCCGCGTAGGGGCGCTGGCCGTGGCGGTGGTGGGGCTACTGACAGTGCTCACCTCGCTTGGATTGCTACTGATAGGGGGTGCCGAGGGCATGATTTGCGTGCTAATGGCGCTGCCTTTCGCCTTGGTAATGGCCTTAGTCGGCGCCGGTATCGGCTCGGCGCTGGCCAGCCTGAGCGAAAAGCCTAGGCCCCTGCCCATGTTCATGACCGTGCTGGTGCTGTACCCCGCCGCCCAGGCCTACGAGGTGCGCCACACCGCGCCGGCCACGCCGCAACTCGTCGTCACCCGGCTCGAAGTGAACGCCCCGCCGAGCCAGGTGTGGGCCGTGCTTACGCAGCCAGTGCAGTATCCGGCGGCGGGCTGGTTTCGGGCGGGGGTGGTGTACCCACTCAGCACGGCCCTAGGCCTCGATGCGGCCACCGGGCGCCGCTCGCTGCGGTGCCGCTACTCGCAGGGGCTGGCGCAACTGCCCGTGGTAGCCTGGCAGCCGGGGCAGCAGCTCACCTTCGCGGTGCCGCCAGCTACCATGCCCGCACCCATGCACGAGCTGAGCCCTTACCCGCAGATTCACGCGCCGCACTTGCACGGGTATTTTCAGGTTGATAGCGGCACCTTCCGGCTGCGGCCCCTGCCCGGCGGGCGCACCCTGCTGGAGGCCCGCACCGTGTACCGCCACCGCATCGGGCCCCGCGCCTACTGGCGGCTGTGGTCTAATTACCTGCTCGATGCCATACACGAGCGCGTGCTGGCCACCCTCAAAGCTCAAGCTGAAGCCCAGTTCCAAACCGAAAGCCGCCATGACTAAGCTGCTCGCCATTCCTGCGCCCGCTTCGACTACCGCCGCCCGCTACCAGCCCGCCCGCGTGCAGGCCCTGTTCGACCACCTGGCTGGTACCTATGCCGCGGCCGAGTGGCTGTCGGGTGGCCAGCTGGGCCGCTGGCGCCGCAGCCTGGTCGCCGCCCTGCGCTGGCCCGCCGCCGGCCCCGTGCAGGTAGTAGACTTAATGGCTGGCGGCGCCGAGCTGTGGGCGCCGCTGCACCAGCGCCTAGGGGCCCGGCTAACTGTTACGGCTGTTGATTTTTCGGCGGCCATGCTGGCGCGGGCTGCTACGCAGGTGGCGCCCGGCCTCACGCTCGTGCAGGCCGATGCGCTGGCTACCCCGTTGCCCACTGGTCAGGCCGATGCCGTGGTTTGCGCCTTCGGCCTGAAAACGCTGGCTCCCAGCGCCTATCCGGCCCTGGCGGCCGAAGCCGCCCGGCTGCTGCGCCCCGGTGGCCAGCTGGCGTTGCTGGAGTTCGACCTGCCCGCCCAGCCCTGGGTGCGCGCCAGCATGCTCGCCTACTTACGCTTGCTGCCCGCCACTCTGCGCCACCTCTGCCCCGAGGCGGCGGCCCACGCCGCTCTGGCGCGCTACGCTAGCGTAGGCACCCAATGGCCAGCGCTGCTCGCCGCCCTCGAAGCCGCCGGCTTCAGGATAGTGCGGCAGCGGCGGCTATGGCCCGGCTGCGCCCGGCTGGTTACCAGCAAGCTGCGCTAAAACGGGGCTACTTCGCCGTCATGAGCGCGGCCAGCCCTAGGGGGGCTACCACGTTTACGCGGCCATCCTTGTCGGTCATTACCGGGATGCGGGTGAACCTACCCTGGTAGTACCAATAAAACTCGGGACTGATGGGCTGCTGGTGCTCCTGGTAGGCCTTGGTAATGGCCGCCCGCGACAGCTGGATGTACTGCACAAAGTCGAGCGGGTGGTCGCGCGTGATGGCACAAGCACTCACCAGGCCTTTATTGGGCATGGCCAGGGCGCAGCCCCACTCGCCTACAAACTCGGGAGCATTGGCGGCCAGGTCCAGCGCATAGCTGGCCGCGTAGTCCTCGTTACCCAGGAAGTGCAGCGTCAGCTTAACATTGTTGGGTCCGTCAAAATCCTTGCTGACTTTCTCTACCGGCTGCTTGGCCACGTTGGCCAGCGCCTGCGCAAATACGGCCGCCTCGTCTTGGTGCCACAGCGCAAACGCGGCTCTGGGCACCGGGCTAAACGTGCCGGGCAGGTCGAGCATGAGCAAGGTCAGGGTGCCCGGCAAGTCAACGCGCGTCACGAGCTGCTGCGTGCCGCCGCGCTGATTCACCGCCGCTTCCGAATATACGCGTAGGCTCAGGTAGGAGCGCATGCTTTCGTAGCTGCGCGGGTCGAGCTTCTGCTGCGCGTCGAAGGAGCTAAATAGGCTGGTGAAGTGGTGCCGAACGAGCGGCCCCCAGACCTGCCGGTTGGGCTCGGCCAGGCAGGTGGCCAGCAGATTGTGTAGGTTAAATGCCTGCACGCCCGCTTGCCCGGCCTGCAACTCGATAGTGCCGGCTGCCACGCGCTCGACAGGGTAGCGCTTGCTTACTACCGCCACGGCCGAATCGACCACCAGCTTGTAATCGGCGGCCGATACCGTCTTGCGGAACTCCTTCGGAACGTCGTAGCTGATTTTTTGCGCCTGGGCGCCTAGGGCCAGCAGCAGGCCGCAGAGTAGTAATAGTTTGCGCATAGCAACACGTAGTTGCGCAAAGGTAACCTGAACTGTTGCTTACGGCCGCACCACGTCGGCCACCACCGGGAAGTGGTCGGAAGGGTAGCGGCCGCGCAGCGAATCGGTTAGCACGCCGTAGGTGAGCACTTTCGAGCCGGGACTCACGAAGATGTAGTCGATGCGGTCGGCCAGGGGTGAGGCCAGGTCGAAGCCTTGGAAAGTGCCCACTGGGCCATAAGCGGGCGTGGCCGTGATGGCGCGCGCATCGCGCAGGGGGCCTTGCATAGCTTTAATCTGCTCGGTGTCGGGCGTCGAGTTGAAGTCGCCGGTGCAAATAGTGGGCGTCTTGCCGGCAATCTCGGCGATTTTGCGCACCATCAGCTTGCCCGATTCGCGCCGGGCTACCACGCCTTCGTGGTCGAAGTGCACGTTGAAGAAGTAGAAGTCCTGCTTGGTTTGCAGGTCCTTGAACTTAACCCAGGTGCAGATGCGGTTGCAGCAGGTGGCATCCCAGCCTTTGCCGGGCTGGTCGGGCGTTTCGCGCAGCCAGAAGTCGCCGGTTTGCAGCAGCTGTAGGCGGCTTTTGCGGTAGAAGATGGCCGAGTGCTCGCCGGCCTCGCGCCCGTCGTCGCGCCCGCGCCCCACAAAGGCGTAGTCCGTCAGCTCGGCTACATCCGTAAGCATGGCGCGAAAGCCCTCCTGCGTGCCAAACACGTCGAAATGGTGGTAGCGCACCAGGTCCTTCACCAGCTCCTTGCGGTTAGGCCAGGCGTTGGGGCCGTCGCTGGCCGTGTTCATGCGCAGGTTGTAGGTGGCCACGCGCAGCGGCTGCGGCGCCGGGGCTCCCAGGGCCAAGTTACTGATTAGCAAGAATACTAGCCACGTGGGCAACCACCAAAAACGTTGTTTCATAACTAAGCCGGGGCAAATGAGTTGGGCAAAGGTCGGATGCGGCGCTAAACCTGCCACGGCCCCTAGAGTGCCGCGGGGTAAAGGAATTGTTACCCGGCGCCGGCCTTACTTATCCCAAATCGACTTCATACCCATCACCTCCACCGTAGGCAGCGTGAGGTTGTCGGCCTGCAGCGCCAGCTTGGTGTAGGGCGCGCTGGGGAAGAAGATGCCCGTCATGCAGGTGCGGCCACCGTCGGCAAATAGCTCCAGCGAGGCCGCGTCGATGACGAGGCCAATTTCCTGGCTGGCGCGGGGCGACTGCCGAGGAGCGTAGGCGACCTTGGCAAAGCCCTTGTCGGCCGGGGCAAACGTGACGTTGCCCGAGTGGCTGCGGTCGAAGTAGTACCGCTTATTGGTGTGGTCGTAGCCCAGCAGGGTGCGCTCGCCTTTGGCGTTGCTCAGCTCTACAGCCCAGTTCTGCGCCTGCGGCACCTGAAAGTGCAGCGTGTAGCGGCCCGTGGGGTTTTTGAGGTGCGAAGCCAGGTCGTAGCGGCCCCGCACCTGCACGTTGGGCAGGCTTACAAAGTCTTCGGCTAGGCGGCCCACCAGGCCGTCGATGGGCCGCGAGGTCAGCAGCAACTCATTGGCCCTAGGGCCGGGGCGCAGCGTGAGGGTGCGCGGCACGGTCATGGCGCTGCGCCAGGGGCTGGTGGGCACCTGCTGGCCGTATTCCCAGTTGCTCATCCAGCCAATGAGGGTGGGGCGCTGGCCGGCGGGCAGGTGGGTCCAGGTCACGCCGGCGTAGTTATCGGGGCCGTAGTCCATCCAGTGGGTGCCGGGCTGGGTGAGCGTAAACGTGCGGCCGTCGAATTTGCCCACGAAGTACTGCGTGGCCGAGCCGCCGTTAGGGCCGCCGGGGTTCATATTTACTATTAGCACCCAGCGCGGGCTGCCTACCGAGTCGGGCACTGCCACCAGGTCGGGGCACTCCCACACGCCGCCGTGGGCCCCTAGGCCCCGCCCGAAGTCGCTGAGCTTCTGCCAGCTGGTGAGGTTCTTGGAGCCGTAAAACTCTACGTGGTCGTGGGCCGAGAGCGCCATCACCCACTGCTTTTGGGCAGGGTGCCAGCTCACCTTAGGGTCGCGAAAGTCACGGCTACCCTGGTTCTTCAGCACCGGGTTCTTAGCGTATTTCTGCCAGGTCTGGCCGTGGTCGAGGCTGTAGGCCAGGCACTGGTTTTCCACGTCCTGGCGGCCGGCTTTCTCTTTGGCTTCGCTGTGGCCGGTGTAGAGGACCACCAGCGGGGCGGGCTTGCCGGGCTGCGCCAAGCCGCTGGTATTGACCGAGTCGAGCACGGCCGAGCCCGAAAACACCAGCCCCAGGCTGTCGGGCGCAATGGCCACCGGCTGCGGCTGCCAGTGCACCAGGTCGGCGCTGGTGGCGTGGCCCCAGTGGATATTGCCGGCCACCGGCTGGGTTGGGTTGTACTGATAATACAGGTGGTAGGTCCCATTCTCGTACACCAGCCCGTTCGGGTCGTTCATCCAGTTGCGGGGCGGCGAGAAGTGAAACTGGGGCCGGTGCCGCTCGTGGTACGCCGTCGTGCTGTCGGCCGGGGTGGCCGCGCCGGGCTGGGTGGCGCCCGCGGCCGGGTCGGAAGACGAAGAGGAACAGGCAACGAGTGTGGCGAGCGCCAGTAGCGCGGCGGCAGGGTAGAGGGTGGGCATGAGGGTGGGGGTGAGGCCGGAAAATTAGTCTAGGCTATCCATTATGCAAGTTGCCGCTTGCGCTGGAGGCACCCTAGGGCCCCAATTCGCCCCCATTGGCGCAAAATGCCGTAATCATGTACCGGGCAAACCCAACTAAAATCGGACCTTCGCGCGTTCATTCAACAGCCACCTACCAGGGTAGCCATTTAGTGCCATGATTATTTCCGACGACCAGCTAGTGGAGCGCGGTCACGTGCTCGAGCAACTTGAGGGGTTCATCCGCGACAATATCTACGAGTTTCTGAAACCCGTCGAGAATAGCTGGCAGCCCGCTGACTACCTGCCCGATTCGCGCCGCGACACGTTTTTCGACGAGATAAAAGAATTGCGCGAGAAAGCTTCGGGCCTGAGCTACGACCTGCTGGCAGTGCTCATCGGCGATACGATTACCGAGGAGGCTTTGCCCAACTACGAGGCGTGGTTTCACGAACTCGACAACCTGAATCGTGACCGCGATAATGGCTGGGCACGTTGGATTCGGGGCTGGACGGCCGAGGAAAACCGTCACGGCGATTTGCTCAACCGCTACCTCTACCTCTGCGGCCGCGTCAACATGCGCGAGTTTGAGTTCTCGACCCAGCACCTCATCAATGACGGCTTCGACCTAGGCACGGCCCACGACCCGTACCGCGCCTTTGTGTACACGAGCTACCAGGAAATGGCTACCAACGTGTCGCACCGCCGCGTAGGCCAGCTGGCCCGTACGGCCGGCGACGACCAGCTCTCGAAAATCTGCGGCATGATTGCCGGCGACGAGAACCGCCACGCCAAGGCCTACAAGACGTTTGTCTCCAAGATTTTCGACCTCGACCCCAGCGAAATGATGCTGTCCTTCGAGGACATGATGCGTAAGAAAATCGTGATGCCGGCCCACTACATGCGCGAACTAGGCGTGGATATGGGCAAGACCTTTGGCCATTTCACGGATGCTGCCCAGCGCCTCGGCGTATATACTAGCCAGGACTACACCGACATTTTGGAAAGCCTGCTCGACGAGTGGCAGATAGCTAGCCGCACGGGCCTGACGCCCGCCGCCCAAAAGGCTCAGGACTACGTAATGAACCTTCCCGCCCGCCTGCGCCGCGTAAGCGACCGCATGGCAGTGCCCAAGCTGGAATACAAGTTTAAGTGGATATCGTAAAGTATCCCTAGGGTAAAAAAAGGGCGGTTGAGCTATAGTAGCTCAACCGCCCTTTTTTGTGTAGGTAAGCCCTAGGCCTCTACTCGTACGCCTTTCCAGAAGGCGACGCGGCCTTTAATCTGGCCGGCGGCAGGCTTGGGTTCGGGGTAGTACCAGGCGGCATCCTTGTTTAGCTCGCCGTTCACGCGCAGCGAGTAGTAGTTGGCCTGGCCTTTCCAGGGGCAGCTAGTGTGGGCGATGCTGCTCTCGAAGTACTCTTGCTTGAGGGCCTCGGCCGGAAAGTAGTGGTTGTTTTCAACCACCACCGTGTCGTCGCTTTCGGCCACGACGGTATTATTCCAAATTGCTTTCATAAAGTTGTTAAGCTGTACTGTGGCGGCTGCGAGCCCGCCTAGGTGAGGGCCTAGGCCTGCTTACGTTAGTAGAGGGCCGGTAGGCCATGCAAGCGTAATTGAACATTGCCGCGGCCGGGCTTGTTTTCCGGATTACTACTGTACCTTAGAGAGACTATGGCTATTGGCGTTCGCTTCCGTGATTTTGTGCCCGACGAGGAACAGGGCGAAAAAGGGTTTGAGCAGCTGTTTAAGCTGTTTATGCAACTCGTTACTATTACCAGTGGCGACGTGGGCGAAGCCCTGCAGTGGCTAAACGAGCTCGACAAGCAATACGGTCTCACCGACGACCAGTACGGCATGGGCAATTTCATCGACGACCTCAAGAAGAAGGGCTACATCGATGAAAACGAGCAGGAGCGCGGCGAGCTGAAAATCACCCCGAAGACCGAGCAGAAAATTCGCAAGAATGCGCTGGAAGAGGTGTTTGGCAAGCTTAAGCGTGGCAACACCGGCAACCACCGCACGCCCCACACCGGGCAGGGCGACGAGCACAGCACCGACCAGCGTGAGTTCCGCTTCGGCGATTCGCTGGAGCAGATTCAGATGTCAGAAAGCATTCGCAATGCGCAGCTCAACCACGGCCTAGGCCTCGGCGACGACCTGCTGCTGACCGAGAGCGACCTGGAAGTGCGCGAGAACGAGCACAAAACGCAGACCTCGACGGTGCTCATGATTGACATCTCGCACTCGATGATACTCTACGGCGAGGACCGCATTACGCCCGCCAAAAAGGTAGCAATGGCCCTAGCCGAACTGGTGAAGCAGAAGTACCCTAAGGATTCGCTTGACGTGATTGTGTTTGGCAATGACGCTTGGCAGATTGAGGTGAAAGACCTGCCTTACTTACAGGTAGGGCCTTACCACACCAACACGGTAGCTGGGCTGGAGCTGGCGATGGAGCTGCTGCGCAAGCGCAAAACGCCTAACAAGCAGATATTCATGATTACCGACGGCAAGCCTACTTGCCTAAAAGAGCCCGGCGGCTACTATAAAAACTCGTTTGGGCTCGACCGCAAGGTGGTGAACAAGACCCTGAACCTGGCCGCCGCTGCCCGCCGCATCAAAATTCCGATTACCACCTTCATGATTACCTCGGACCCCTATCTACAGAAGTTCGTGGAGGAGTTTACCGAGGTGAACCAGGGCAAGGCCTACTACTCGGGCTTGAAAGGCCTAGGGCAGCTAGTGTTCGAAGACTACAAGAAAAACCGCCGCAAGTCGCTGTAGTACAAGACTAGTGTAACAGTTGAGCTTGGTAGAAATAGGCACCCGCCCGATGCGCAAGCGTCGGGCGGGTGTTGTATGTTAGGGGTGTACCATCCTGCTTAACTCATGAGTTACGCGTTTCCCCTGGCCTGCCTAGTGCTGGGCGCTTTGGATTTAATGGCCGCCACGAGCCTTCCCGCGCCGCGCCATACGCCGGATGGCTTGGCTAAAGGAGTAGCCGCCCCCGCTTTTCGCCTGATAGATACCACTGGCAAGGCGGTAGCCCTGAGTGACTTCCGCGGGAAGGTGGTCTACCTGGATTTTTGGTTTACGGGCTGCCACCCGTGCATGGCTGAAATGCCCGCACTGGGCCAGTTGCGAGCGCAGTTTCGGGGGCGCGACGTGGTATTCGTTGGCATCTCGATTGAGACGTACGTGGAGGGGTGGAAGCAAACGGTGGCCGAGCATGCCCTAGGTGGCCCCGGCAGCGTGCAGCTGCTCGACCCCCAGGGCAAGTACGCTACCCGCGCTTACGGGGTGCAGGGTTTTCCTACGTATATGGTGCTCGGTCGCGACGGCCGCGTGCTCGATGGCAACGCGCCGCGCCCCTCCGCCACTGCTCGCGTAGCGCGCGAGCTAGAGCAAGCGTTGGCAGCGAAGTAAGGTGCAGGTAGCTGAGCTACTCGCGCGCTACCTCGACAGTTTCTCCAACTGTTTCTTTTCCCGCTCGCTGAGGTTCTCTAGGCCCTTGTGGTTGATTTTATCTAGCAGCATGTCAAGGTCTTGTTCCTGCTGGCGCTGGCGAGTATGGTACTTGTCGTCAACGGTTTGGTAAGCCGGCCCGTTGCCAAAAAAGCTTCTTACTACAAACACCTGGGGTTTTTTGAGTACGAGGATGAAGAAGGCAACGGCGGGTGCTAGAATGGCCGCTATGGTGAGGTAATTGGTAAGGAGTAGTGCGGGCTTTAGGGCCACCACCGTGAGCAGGCCTATAATGCCCCCGCCTAGGTGTGCGTCGTGCCCAATGTTGTCGCGCTGGGCTACCGTGCCGTATGCCGATAGCAGCACGTACAGGCAGCCGTACAGCCAGCCCGGCATGAAGATGCCTACTAGCCCTACCTCAATGCCTGGATAGAGGGCGATGCACGCAAACACCAAGCCGCTGATAGCGCCCGAGGCCCCTACGGCTGTGTAGTCGTCTTGATGGCGGTGTATCCATAGCGAGAACAGGTTGCCTCCCACTAAGCTTATCACGTACAGCAGCAGAAAATTGCCATAGCCCACCTCGGCTTCTACGGCGCTGCTGAAGCAGTAGAAAGTGATGGTATTGAACAGCAAGTGCACCCAGCCAGTGTGCAGCAACCCCGAGGTCAGCAGCCGGTAGTACTGCCGCCCGTGAAGAATACTGTCGACCCGAAAGGAATAAGCGTCGAAGTATAAGTGGTCTTTAAATCCCTTATAAGAAACTAGAAAAGTTGCCAGCGCAATCAGTAGGCCGGTAATACCAAACTCCGTCATGTAAAGGCGCAGTCGAAAAAAGTGATTACAGATTAGGGAGGAGTGCTTATTGTTATTATTAGCTTAACAAATAAGACAAAACGCAACCTCCCGATAATAGAGGATGCAATATATTGCAACGTGTTGATAAGAAGGTGATAATGCTCGAACAAAGTCGAGTATGTAGCGCCTTTGCCAAATGTGCAAACTGCTTCTTGCAGAGGGTGCGCTTGGCGCAAGGCAGGCCCAAGCGCTTGCCGCATGACGTTCGGCAAAGGGCCTTGACGCTTAGTGCCTGACTACACTGGAAATAGCTGAACCTAGGCCCCCACTTGTGGGTTTAAGACAGTGATGAAGCACGAAACTATCCGCACCCTGGGCCAATTGCGCGCCAGCGGCTACCAACCCCGCTCCGTGAAAGAGGAATTGCGGGACAACCTTATCCAAAAACTTAAAACCAAGCAAGACGTTTTCCCCGGCATCTACGGCTACGAGGAAACGGTTATTCCCGAGCTGCAGCGCGCTATTTTGGCCGGGCACCACATCAACCTGCTGGGTCTGCGGGGCCAGGCCAAAACGCGTATTGCCCGCTTGCTCATCAACCTGCTCGACCCGTTCGTGCCGGTAGTGAAGGGCTCGGAGCTGAACGACGACCCCATGCAGCCGCTGTCGGTGTTTGCCCGCAACCTCATTGCCGAGCGCGGCGACGATACGCCTATCGACTGGCTGAGCCGCGATGACCGCTACACGGAGAAGCTAGCGACCCCCGACGTAAGCGTGGCCGACCTTATCGGCGACGCCGACCCCATCAAGGCCGCTACGCTCAAGCTGCCGTATTCTGACGAGCGCGTTATCCACTTCGGCCTCATCCCGAGGGCCCACCGTGGCATCTTCGTCATCAACGAGCTGCCCGACTTGCAGGCCCGCATTCAGGTGTCGCTGTTCAACATTTTGCAGGAAGGCGATATTCAGATTCGGGGCTTCAAGGTGCGCCTGCCGCTCGATATCCAGTTCGTATTCACGGCCAACCCCGAGGACTACACCAACCGTGGTAGCATCGTGACGCCGCTTAAGGACCGGATTGACGCGCAGATTATCACGCACTATCCGAAGTCGATTGAAATCGGCAAGCGCATTACCAAGCAGGAGGCCCGCCTGAAGGAAGAGCAGCGCGGCATGGTAACCACCAACGAACTAGTGCACGACCTAGTAGAGCAAGTGGCCATTGAGGCCCGCGGTTCGGAGTTCGTGGATGCTAAGTCGGGGGTATCGGCCCGCCTCACCATCTCGGCCTACGAGCAGGTAGTGGCCGCCGCCGAGCGCCGTGCCCTCATCAATGGCGAGAAAAAAACCTACGTGCGCGTGGCCGATTTCGTGGCCGCTGTGCCGGCCATTACGGGCAAGGTAGAGCTAGTATATGAGGGCGAGCAAGAAGGCGCGGGCATCGTGGCCGAGAAGCTCATGGGCAAGGCGATGCGTACCCAGTTCCTCAATTATTTCCCCGACCCCGATAAAGCCAAGAAACTCAAAGGCCGTCCCAATCCCTATAAAGCGGTGCAGGACTGGTTTAGCAGTGGCAACACGCTCGACTTACTCCACGACAGCCACGTGAACGATTACCACGCCGCCCTCGACAAAGTACCTGGTCTGCGTGACATCGTGAAGGAGCTGCACCCCAAAGAGGATGCGGAGACGACCTATTTTCTAATGGATTTTCTGCTCTACGGTCTGGCCGAGTACAGTCTCATCTCGCGCAATAAGCTCACTGGCGGCGCGCAGTTCAAAGACCTGCTCTCGTCGATGTTCACCATGCCCAGCTTTGGCGAGGATGACGAGGATGAGGAAGAAAAGCCTCGCCGCCGCCGCTAAGCCCTAGGGCCCTACAACACGAAAAAGCCCCGCGTACCATTTAGTGCGCGGGGCTTTTTCATAGCTAAGCAGGCCTGAGACTAGTAGCCGGTCTTTACTTGTTGCTTACGAGCTTTTAGCTCTTGACGAGCGCTTTTGATTTGGTAGTCAAGGGCTTTGAGTTTAGCCTTTTCGCTACTCACGACGGCTTCTTGCGAGTTGCGTTGGTTTTCTAGCTCCTGCACGCGCTGGGCTTGCTGGGCAATGAGGGGGTTAGGCGAATTAATGTCGGAGCGGAAAACCGAGCAGCTGCTGAGGCTTAGGCTAGCCGCCACCAGCAGCCCTAGGGCGAGGTTCGTAACTTTCATAAAATACAGTAAGGATGTTGTCGAGTGGGGCACAGCAGGCCGTTAAGTGCATGAAGTATCCATTAAGTAGTACGCAGTAGAAACCACGATAGCCGGATAGTGGAAAAAAATTAAACAAAAAAGTGACCGAAAGTTATTTCGGTCACTTAATACTACCAGGCTAGTATATGCCTGATAACTAACATAAAGCCTACTTCTCTTGCACGACGATTTTAGTGATTTCGTCGTTGGGCTGAATCTGGTCAATCACGTCCAGGCCGTCCACTACCTTGCCGAATACGGTGTGCTTGCGGTCGAGGTGGGCCGTGTTGTCGCGGCTATGCACGATGAAAAATTGTGAGCCACCCGTGTCTTTGCCGGCGTGGGCCATGCTCAGCGCACCGCGCTCGTGGTACTGGTGCCCACCGCTGGTTTCGCACTTAATCTGGTAGCCGGGGCCGCCAGTGCCAGGCGTGCCCTTGGCGCCGGGCTTAGAATTAGGGTCGCCGCCCTGAATGACGAAGTTGGGAATAACGCGGTGAAACTTCGTGCCGTCGTAGAATCCTTTCTGAGCCAAGTCAGTAAAGTTCTTTACGGTGTTGGGAGCATCTTCCTCGTAGAATTCGACGGTCATGATGCCCTTAGGGGTGTGGATTTCGGCGGTTTTCATAAAAATAACTTGGTGGAAAATGGTACGCTGCCCACTGGGCCGGCGAAGGTACGGCCCTGGCAGCGCCGGCTAGTAAACAACCTACTGCCCTGCTTGATTCGTAGACTGCCCGGAAACAGTTTCATTTTCCTATTACTTTCATGACCAAACCCCTGCTCTCTTTGGTGGCCGCCCTGGCGCTCACTGCCGGCCTAGCTAGCTGTGGCAACAGCGACCAAGCCGCCGAAAATACCTCTGCCACTGCTGCTAGCACGGCCAATCCGGCTGACTCAGTGGCTGCCCTAGCCGGCGACTCGGCCCGTATGGCCAAGCCAGGTGGCGTAATGGTGGATGGCGTGGCCATGACGGCCGACAAGAACATTGTGCAAAATGCCTCCGCTGCCAAAAGCGTCAGCACCCTGGTAAAGCTGGTGCAGGCTGCCGGCCTGGCCGAAACGCTGTCGGGCCCAGGGCCTTTCACTGTCTTTGCTCCTACCAACGCCGCCTTCGACAAGCTGCCTAAGGCCGCTATCACCGAGCTGATGGCCCCGGCTAACGCCGCGAAGCTCAAAGGCGTCCTGACCTACCACGTTATCCCGGGCCGCCTCGTCGCCGCCGACCTCAAAGACGGCCAGCAACTGACGACCGTAAACGGCGAGAAGCTGCACGTAATGGTAAAAGACGGCAAAGTGCAGATTGGCAATGGCAAAGATCTGCCGGCCACCGTGCAAACTTCTGATGTAATTTCCAGCAACGGCGTTACGCACCTCATTGATGCTGTTGTGCTGCCGCTGCCCCAGTAAGCTGGTACAGCTGATAAGCCAAAAGGCCCGGCAAATAGCCGGGCCTTTTTTGTTGGCTGCGGGCCTAGGGCTAAGCTACCGAGAATAGGTCCGCCGCCGAATCGGTGCCGAGGGGTGCTGCGTGCAGCTCGCCTAGGGGTAGGCGGGCTTCCTGCAGCTCGTACACTGCATCGAGCAGCTTCTCGGCCACGTGCGTCCAACTGAATTGCGCCACGAAGTGCAGCCGGTCCTCCTGCTTTTCCGCGCAGTCTTCGCGCAGGGCACGTCGTATGTGGGTTTCAAAGCTCAGGGCGCTGGTTGCCAAGTAGGTATGTTCGCTAAAGGCCTCACGCATAAAGTTGGTGGAGGTAGCTACCACGGGCCGGCCTAGGGCCAGGTATTCTAATATCTTGAGCGGGAAGTTGCTGACCGTAATGAGGCTCAGCAGCTGCGGGTTAATACACACGTCGAAATGGCGCATGTAAGCCGGCACCTCGTGGTAGGGCAGGGAGCCTAGGAAGTGCACGTTGGGTAGTTGGTGCAGCAAGCTGGCCGCGAATTCTGCGTCTTCCCAGCCAATGAATACAAACTGCCAGCTCGGATTGCGCTTGGCTAATTGCGTAAGCAGCGGCAAGTCGAGCCGGAGCGTAATCAGCGCCCCTACGTACCCAATGCGAGGCCCCGGCGGCAATTCAGCTAGCTCTTTGGGCAGGGCAGCATTGCTGGCACCGGCAAATAGCTGCTTGTCAAAGCCGTTGCCGATGTAGTAGCTGTGCGGATTGGAGCGCCGCGCCCAAGCCGCAAAATCCGGCGAGTTGCAAAGCACCGCGTCGGCCTTGTGCATGAGGGCGGGCTCTAGAACGGTGCCGTGCCGCTTCCAATAGGTAGTGCCGAGCGTATAGTCGCGGTCGAGGTAGATGTACTGGCTAGGCTGCAGCAACTCCTTGAGGTAAAAGCCCCGGTAGATGCACTTATCGTTGATGAAGATGTAATCGGTAAAGCCAAGCTGCTGCGTGGCTTCTTTAATATCCTCCGCCAATCGCTTGTTGTTGACTTTGATAAGTTGGCTAAATACTGAAGTGGACGAAATCCAATTGAATGAGTCCATATACTGCCTAGGGTAGTATACCCATAGCCTAGAACTCATTTCCCTTAGCTGGGGTGCGCCCGCCCGAAGCAGTTCGACGTGGGCCCGCACGAGTGGATCGGCCGAGGAGCGAAACTGGTCTTTGCGGTCGAGGGATGAGTTGATGTACAGCACCCGGTGGCCTTGGCGAGCCAGCTCCCGGGCGAGTTGGGTGGAGGTCGATTCCCGATTAGCCCCAATGCGTTGTAGGCTAATAAATACAAAATCCATAGAAGAAACGCGGAGGCTAGCGGAGAAGGTTAAGTTTGTTCAGCAGAGCTTTATGAAGGCTAATATACAGGTTGGTTATAGAATAGTCCAGCTTATTCATAAAATAGATGAAATACTTAGCAAAGTACAGGGGTTCAGCGATAAACTACCAGTGTATTGTTGCGATATAAATTGTTTTTAAGGTTCAGCTTGCGAAGGTAGGCAAGCTGAACCATTGAGGCACCCAGTAGTAGTAGGTAGGTTGCTGCCGAGCTATCCTGGCGAAATACTATTCTATTTGCCCTGGGCTGCTACCAGTGTAAAGGCGCGGGGGTGCAGCAGCCGAACTAGCTTGCACTAAGCTGGTTTCTCGCTCATACCAAAGCGTAGGTTTAGCGGCTGCATACAGCACCGTGGCGCCAAGCTTCGGCCTTGGGGCAGGGGCTAGGCAGAAGACAGTAGCACCATGAGTAGCTAAAGCTTCGCCCTGCGGCACGGCCAGTCACGTGCTGCATCTCCAAAGGGTACTATAAAGCTCGAATAAGGCCACCTGGCCCTGGCCACTTGCAACGGCGCGGGCGGCGGGTGGGGCGCCGGTTAGTGGCGGTTGTCCTCGTCGGCTAGCATGCTTAGGTAGCTGTCGTAACGGGGCAAGGCCAGGCGGCCGGCATCGACGGCCTCACGCACGGCGCAGCCGGGCTCATGCACGTGGCGGCAGTTGTGGTAGCGGCACTGGCCCAGCAGCGCGCGCATCTCGGGGAAATAGCCCGCTAGCTCGGCGGCGGGCACGTCTACCAGGCCCAGTTCCTTAATGCCGGGCGTGTCGATGAGGTAGGTATTGGGGGCCACTTCCAGCATCTCGGCAAAAGTGGTCGTGTGGCGGCCCTTATCAGAAAAAGCACTGATTTCGGCCGTCTTTAGCTCTAAGTCGGGCACCAGCGCATTAATGAGCGTGCTCTTGCCCACGCCCGAGTGGCCGCTCAGCAGGGAGGTTTTGCCGGGGAGCAGCTCGGCCACCGCCGCTACGTTGGCCCCCTCGGCGGCGGCGCACAGCACGCTCGGGTAGCCCACGCTGGCATACATGGCAGCTATCTGCGCCTGGTATTCCAGCGTGTCTTCGTCGTAAAGGTCAGCTTTGTTAAAAATGAGCCGGGCCGGGATGTGGTACGCCTCGGCCGTAACCAAAAACCGGTCGATGAACCCGAACGAGGTAGCCGGCGACACCAGCGTTACCACCAGCAGGGCCTGGTCGAGATTAGCGGCTACGATGTGGGCGTGCTCGCTTTTATGCACCGAGCGCCGGATAATGTAGTTGCGGCGCGGCTCGATGGCGGTAATCACACCGGCGCCCTCGGTCTGCTCTTCTACCCCAAACTCCACCACGTCGCCCACCGCCAGGGGGTTGCTCACCTTTAAGCCCTTGATTTTGAACTTGCCCCGCAGCCGGCAGCGGTGCAGCGCGTCAGTGGCTTGGTCGCGCACCACGTACCACGACCCGGTAGATTTAACGATAGTGCCTTTCATTTACTAGTTATCAAGTTGATAGTTAATAACCGAAAAGCGGGCTCAAGCGAACCGGACGACAGGTGGATAAGGAGAATAGTAGCAAGCTATTGACGGTTAGTTGATGCTTATCAAATGATTCAAGATGCGGTTGGTGGCGCCGGCATGCTCGTGCACGTACTCTAGGCTGGTATCCTGCACCTTGAGGCGGGCGGCTTCGTTATAATACAGCTTGTCGAACGCAGCTTCTAGCTCGGCGGCCGTGCTCACGGGGAACGCGCACCCTAGGCGCACCAGCGCGACGGCCTCTTGAAAGCGCTCGTAGCGCGGGCCGAAAAATACGGGCAGCCCGAAAGCCGCGGCTTCCAGCGTGTTGTGCAGGCCCGCCCCAAAAGCGCCGCCCACGTAGGCAAACCGCCCAAACCGGTAAAGCTGGCTCAGTAGCCCTACGTTGTCGATAAGCAGCAAGCGGGCCTCGGCTACGGTAGCGGGCGTAGCTTGCGAGTAGCGCACCGTGAGGCCGGGCAAGGCGGCCTCCACCTGCTGCAAGTGGGCCTCGCTTATCTCGTGCGGGGCTACTAGGTAGCGCATGGTGCGGGCGTGCTTGCGCAGCAGCGGGGCCAGGGCGGGCAGGTCTTCGGGCCAGATGCTACCGGCCACCAGCGTGGGCGCGCCATCGGCCCCGAAGGCTTCGACCAGGGGTAGGGCCCTAGGGGGGGCCGAGGCCGTGGCCGCCACCGTGTCGAAGCGCGTGTCGCCGGCCACCGTCACGCGCGTCAGGCCAATGCCGCGCAGCAGTTCAGCCGAGGCGTCGTTTTGGGTAAAGATGTGCTGCAGCTCGCCCAGGATTTTGCGGAAAAAACCGCCCCAGGGCTTGAAGAACACCTGCTCGGGCCGAAAAATAGCTGCCACCACTACCGCCGGAATACCGTGTTGCCGCAACTCGTGCAGGTAGTAGTACCAGAACTCGTACTTGACGAACACCGCCAGCCGGGGTTGTACTACCTGCACAAAAGCGTGGGCGTTGGCAGCCGTGTCGAGCGGCAAGTAAAACACGTAGTCGGCGCCCGGCCAGTTTTTGCGCACCTCGTAGCCCGATGGCGAAAAGAACGTGAGCACAACCTTATGCCCCGGGTACTGCCGCCGCAATCCTTCGATAAGCGGTCGACCTTGCTCGAACTCGCCCAGCGAGGCGCAGTGCACCCACAGCCTAGGGGCCGCGTCGTCCGCCAGGGCTGCTTCGATGCGGGGCAGCAGCCCTTCCCGGCCCGCCACCCAGGCCGCCGCCTTGGGGCTAAGTGGGGCCGCCAGGCGCACCGCCGTGGCGTATAGTGTTAAGCCGGTTGAATACAGGAGCTGCAAAAAAAGCCGCGCCGAGCGTTGGGCCCGGCGCGGCAGCAAAGGTAAAAGGCAACGAGTAGTGCGTTGCGATTACTGGCTGGCAGAGTAGCCTAGTTCCTAGCTCGTGGTAGCAACTGGCTACTTATCCGCCTCCCAATCGGCAGGGCAGGCCTCGCCGTGCTCTTCAAAATGGCGCAGTTCGTCAACGACGCGTAGCGTGTCGGAGATGCGGCGCCCTAGGGGGCGGTCGTTGACGAGTTGGTGGCGCACAATGCCGTCGCGGTCAATTAGGAACACGCCGCGGTACGCTTGGGGGGTGCCTACGAAGACCATCTCACCGGTTTCGCTGTAGTCGAAGTGGCCCGCCAGCACATCGTAGTTGGCCGAGATGGTTTTGGTGTTGTCGGCCACAAGCGGAAAGGTGATGCCCTTGATGCCACCTTCGGTGCGCTCGAGGCGCAGCCAGGCTTTGTGCGCTTGCTGCGAATCGGTGCTGCAGCCCACCACAGCTACTCCGCGCTCCTCGAAGTCGGCTAGGCGTGCTTGCAGGGCAAACAGCTCGGTAGGGCAGACGCTTGAGAAGTCGGCGGGCCAGAAAAAGAACAACACGTAGCGTTTACCCAGGTAGCGGTCGAGCGAAAATTCCGCCTCTACCTGGTCTATAATAACGGCCGGAGCCTTAAAGGAAGGGGCGCGCTTGCCAACGAGAACGGGCATGGATGCAGTGGTTAACAGCTAGTGAGTAGTAGTTAGTAAGCAAGATTTTAGTGTGCTGCGTACCGGGCCTAGGCCCCGAACTCGTCGCGCAAAAATCTGCTTGCCCTTCATACTCCAAAACCGCCCGCCCGGTTATTCGCGCACCAAAAACTGGAAGGTGCTGCGGGTGCGCTGCTCCAGCAGCAGCTCGCGCCCGGCCGTGAGGCGCTCGATGCTGGCTTGGTCGTGGTTTTTGATGGTGAACAGCGTGAGCCCCGCATTATAATGGATGCTGAACTGCCCCTGCAGCGCAGCTAGCAGTTGCTGCACCCGGCCCTCGTGGTAGTTGACGGCTACCGAGAAGCTGATGGCCGAGTTCTGCATCAGATTAAGCTGCAGCCGCGCCTGAGCCAGCGCCCCAAAAATCACCTCCAGATTTTCTTCCGAGATAAACGCGAAGTCCTTGCTCTCAAACGAGAGCAGGCACTGCCCCGCCTTGCGGATGTAGGCCGGCGCCAGCTGGGGGTGCTGGCAGTCGTGGATGAGGGTGCCAGGCGCCCTAGGGTCGAGAAACGACTTGACGTAGAGCGGAATGCCGCGCTCGGCCAGCGGCTGCAAGGTTTTGGGGTGAATGACGCTGGCCCCGTAGTAGGCCATCTCAATGGTTTCCTGGTAGCTGATTTCGGGGTACAGCACGGTATCGGGGAAGATGCGCGGGTCGGCGTTCAGCAGCCCCGGCACGTCCTTCCAGATGGTCACGCTCTCGGCTCCCAGGCAGTAAGCGAAGATGGCGGCCGAGTAGTCGGAGCCCTCGCGCCCTAGGGTAGTGGTGCGGTGGTTATCCTGCACATGGCCGGTGAAGCCTTCCGTTACGATAATACTAGCGCTAGCGTGATTAAATAGATTGCCAAAATCTGCAATGGTTTCTTCGGCGGTCTTTATCCAATTGACTTTGCCTTCGCGCCAAGTTGTGTCAGTCACGATAGTGGGACTACGTAGGTACATTTTACCGAATGTTCCTTCCCGTAAAGTGGCAAAGAGAGCGTGTGCAAGTAATTGCGCTGAGAGGGATTCGCCATAGCTGACGATTTGGTCATAGCCTTCGTCGTAAACTGCATTTGCTGGTAATGCATCTAGGCGAGCAGACAGGGCTTGAAAGAGGCTAACTAAGCCTGCGTCTAGCTTATCTGGGTCTGATGGAACACCACTAGTTAGCGCTCGGCTTAATGCGGCACTAGTATCATGATGAAGCTTGTTCAACGCAGCTAACTGCCCTGTATAATCCTCGCCGCGCCAAGCCAGGTCAAAAATCTCTTCCAGCGCATTGGTCGTCTTGCCCATGGCCGACACCACGATGAGCAGCGGCTGGCCCTGCTGGGTTTCCTGCACGATGCGGCAGACGTTGAGAATGCCGGCCGCGTCCTTCACCGAGGCGCCGCCAAACTTGTAGACCCGCAGGCCTGGTACTATTGCTTCTGTTGCCATAACGAGGCCAAAGCTAGGGGCGCGGGCTCTTTGGGGGCCTAGGGGGTAGTGCCGCTAGCTTTGCAGGCAATCCCGCCCACTCTCTCATTCTAGTATGGACCCCCAGAAGCTTGCTCTGCCCGTCGGCACCACCCTCGACCGCTTTATCATGCGCAAGCAGGAAGATTTTCCTTATGCTACCGGCGAGCTTAGCCAACTGCTGCGCGACATTGCCCTGGCTGCCAAAATTGTAAACCGCGAAATCAATCGCTCGGGCCTCATCGACATTGCTGGGGCCTACGGCAACCAGAACGTGCAGGGCGAGGAGCAGCAGAAGCTCGACGTAGTAGCCAATATCCGCTTCATTCGGGCCCTGCGCAACGGCGGCGAGGCCTGCACCATCTTGTCGGAAGAAGACGACGAAGCCATCCAGACCGGTAACAATCAGGGCAAGTACATCGTGGCCATTGACCCGCTCGACGGCAGCAGCAACATTGATGTGAACGTGAGCATCGGCACCATCTTCAGCATCTACCGCCGCACGTCGCCCACCGGCCGGCCCGGCACCGAGGCCGACTGCCTGCAGCCCGGCACCCACCAGGTAGCGGCCGGCTACGTTATCTACGGCAGCAGCACGATGCTGGTCTACACCACCGGCAACGGCGTCAATGGCTTCACCTACGAGCCCAGCCTAGGCGAATTTTTCCTCTCGCACCCCGACATTCAAACGCCCAAAACCGGCGCTATTTACTCCATCAACGAGGGTGCATCCGCCTCGTTCGAGCCGGGCGTAGCGGCGTTTGTGCAGTACTGCAAAAACGCGCAGTTCTCAGCCCGCTACATCGGCTCGCTGGTGGCCGACTTCCACCGCAACCTGCTCAAGGGCGGCATTTATATCTACCCAGCCACGGCCAAGAACCCCGACGGCAAATTGCGCCTCATGTACGAGTGTAACCCGCTGGCTTTCATCGTGGAGCAGGCTGGTGGCCGCAGCTCCAACGGCTACATGCGCACCCTCGATATCGAGCCCAAGGCCTGCCACGCCCGCTGCCCCGTGTTCATCGGCAGCCCCGAGCTGGTGGCCACGGCCGAGCGCCTCCTGCACGAGCACCGTACTCCTGCTGAGGCCTAGGGCACTAATATGAGCATCAGCCTTAATTCCTAACTAAGAAGAAGCCCCTAGGGCCCTGGCGACTGCCAGAGCCCTAGGGGCTTCGCTAGTAGGCAGGAGGGTTGGCTACTTCGTTACCTCGGGGTTGCCTTCGGCGACCGGTGCAGGGTCGGTTTCGCCAATAACGCCACCCGTGCTCAGGGGCTCGTCAGCAGAAGCCTCTTGGTAAGGCACGTGCTCGCTGACAATACGGTACCAACTCGCCAGCTTCTTGATGTCGGACTGGTACACGCGCTGCTCGTCGTACTCCGGCAGCACTTGCGCCATAAAGCTGCGCAGCTCGCCCTCGCTCGACTTGCCAGTTACGGGCAGTTCGGTGCCATACTGCTGGTGAATGCGCTCGAACACTTCCGTCAGCGGCACTGTCTCGTCCGAGTTCTGGGTGTAGATGCCAATCTCGGTCAGCAGCGAAACCTTGTTGCTGGCGGGGGCCAGCGAGCGGGTGGCTTTGGCATCGAGGCTTTCGACCAGCACGCCGTGCCGGGCCGGCCGCACCAGCCGGAATAGTCCGCTTTGGCCGCTAATAGCAGCCAGCTCTTTCAAATCGTAGGGCATGTAGGAGAGGTGTGAAAATGTGCGGATGAAGTGAGGTGAAGATGTGCAAATAGCCATTTTGTACGGCCATTCGCACATCTTCACCTCACTTCATCCGCACATCAAAAAGAATTAATTAACAGTATTGGTGCCGGTAGCGCCGAGCTTGAAATCAATCGGCAGGCTCAGGTTAACGGGCACTTCGGGCTTCTTAAATTTGAGCAGGCTCACCACGCGTTTGGCTTCTTCACCAGTGCCGCCACCTACCTGCTTGACAATGCGCTCGTTGCTGATGGTGCCGTCGGCAGTAAGCGTAAAGCTCACGATGCAGCGACCCTGCATGCGGTTGCGCTTGGCCAGGGTAGGGTACTTCAGCTCCTGGGCAATGAAAGCATACATGGCTTGCTGGCCGCCCTCGTAATAGGCTGCCGCCGGAATACTAGCCGCTACCTGCCCAATGCCGGTGCCCTGTTCCTGGGGCTGGTCTTTGGGCATGCGCGGGGTGTTGGGCTTGGGCGCCTCTTGGGCCTGAGCCGCCGATAGCAGCCCGGCTAGCGCGAGCAGCGTTAGCAATGATTTCTTCATAAATAGGAAAAAGTGAATAAAGGTAGATAGGGGGCCTAGGGCAATTGCTAGGCCAAAAATAGCTACGCCTGTGCCTCCCCGGCTTCGGCGGCCAACTGCCGGTTCACCTCCTCGATGAAATCCAGCACTTCCTCGCGCCCCTGGCCGGTTTCGGCTGAGGTAACGAAGTGGCGCGGTAGCTCATCCCACTGCTCTTGCATCTGGTGCAAGTAGGCGGCTACCAGCTCGCGGGTGCGGGTCGATGACTGTTTATCGGCCTTCGTGAATAGCATCACAAACGGAATGCCCTGCTCGCCCAGCCAGGCCATAAACTCCAGGTCGATGGTCTGGGGCGCGTGGCGCGAGTCGAGCAGCACGCACACGCAGGTGAGGTTTTCGCGGGTGGTGAGGTAGGCCTTTATCATCTTGCCCCAGTCGGCGCGCGACGACTTGCTGACGCGGGCATAGCCGTAGCCCGGCAGGTCGACCAAATACCATGTATCGTTGATGCTGAAGTGGTTGATGACCTGGGTTTTGCCGGGCATGCTGGAGGTTTTGGCCAGCGCCGTGCGGCCAGTAAGCATATTGATGAGCGACGACTTGCCCACGTTGGAGCGGCCAATGAAGGCGTATTCGGGGCGGGTGGGGGTGGGGCAGGCCGCCACCTGCGTGTTGCTACTCAAAAAACTTGCATCGCGAATAAGCATGGCGGAGCGGGTTACCTTCTACGTAGTACTGGTACAAAGATGGGGCAGGCTACGGGCGCAAGCGGCGCCCTAGGCCCCCAAGGGGCTGCTAACGCCGTATAAACTTGCGGTTTAGTAGCTGGCGCTATATTTGTGTCGAGCCTTGCCTGAGGCTCCGCAAGGGACTAGCACGCTACTAGCTGAGCAGTTATAGCCCAGCTTGCGGGGGCAGCTTTGTTATATTTGTACGTTTAAACCGTGCGCCTACCACTTATTCGCACACTTTTTGCTTTCATCGCTCGGCCAAACCCTAGGGCCGGTTTTTAGTATAAGTTGCCAGAATTTTTCGTGGCGCGGCAGAAGGCGGTGCGCCCCTGCTTCCGTATAACTCCAGTCCTTCCTTAAAAAATTCTTTAATCACCACCCCTTTTTTCAATGGACAACCTATCCAAACAGCTACTGCGAGTTTCGTGCGCGCTGGTGCTATCGGCTACCGCAATTACAGCGGCCGATGCCCAAAGCGCCCGCAAGGACATGCAGATGGCTAACAAGATGTACAATCAGGAGAACTACCGGGCCTCCATCCCCTTCTACGAGCGGGCGCTGGCCAAGGACCCCAACAACGCGCAGGCGCTGTTTCGGGCCGGGGTAGCCTACCTGTCCTTTGATAAGGAAAAGGCAAGCGAATACATCTATAAGGCGCAGAAGCTGAAGCCGAAGGTGTCGAAGGATATCGAGTACTGGCTGGGCCGCGTAGACCACCTCAACTATAACTTCGACGAGGCTATCACGCACTACCAAAACTATAACGGTACGCTGAAGAAGAAAAATGACAGTCGCCGCGAAGAAGTAGCGCAGCTGATTCAGCACAGCAAAAACGCCAAGGTCCTCTTCAACGCGCCGAAGGATATCTTCGTGAAGAACTTGGGCCCGACGGTGAATACGCAATACTCGGAGCACAGCCCGGTTATTTCGTCTGACGATAAGACGCTGATTTTCACGACCCGCGCTAACCCGACCGATATCCCTGGCCTCGACACCAAGCGCCGCGACAAAACGGCGGCCGACGGCGAGTACTACGAGGGTATCGTAGAGACGCACCGCGTTGACGCTGATAACTGGGAGAAGCCCCGCTCGCTTTCGACGGCGCTCAACAGCAAAGGCCACGACGCCTCGGACCAGTTGTTTGACAACGACTCTAAGCTGCTGATGTACCGTAGCGACGAAGACGGCGACGTGTTCATCGCTTCGAAAACGCCGGGCGGCGATTGGGGTGCTCCCACCAAGCTGAACAGCAACATCAACTCGAAGCAGTACGAAGGCGACGCTTACATCACCCCAGATGGCAACACGCTGTACTTCTCGACCGCTCACTACTCGGAAGACGGTAACCTGGACCTCTACTACAGCACCCGCACGCCGGGTGGCGACTGGGGCCCAGCTAAGTCATTAGGGGGTGTTATCAACACCAAGTACGACGAGGATAGCCCGTACCTGAGCCGCGATGGCAAGACGCTGTATTTCAGTTCGCGTGGCCATAACACGATGGGTGACTACGACATCTTCAAGTCGCAGTACGACAGCATCGGCCACAAGTGGGGCCGTCCTGAGAACATGGGCTACCCCATCAACACGCCGGACGCCGACTCGTACTACCGCCTCGCTCCCGATGGCACGTATGCCTACCTCAGCTCGTACCGCATCGGTGGCTACGGCGAGAAGGACATCTACACCATCAGCTACATCAAGAACATCAACATCAAAGGTCAGGTGTTCTCGAAGCGCGACAGCACTTCGGCCATCCCGGGCGTAGAGCTAGTGTTTAACGGCACGCAGGCCGACAAGACGGCTATCAGCTTCCGCGACATCACCAAAGACCCCAATGGTAACTACCAAGTGAGCGTGCTTTCGGGCCGTACCTACCAGGTAGTGGTAAACAAGGACGGTAAGAACATTGAAACCCAAGAGTTCGCCGTACCAGTATCGACCAACGATTCGACCAGCATCACCAAGAACTTCTACGTGAACTACGTGGATACCTTGTCGATGGCCTTTACGCCGGGTGGAGCCAACAACGTGATGAAGTCGATTTACTTCGACACCGACAAGTTCAAGCTGCGCCCTGAGGCTATCAAGACGCTGCAAGCCAACGCCAACTACCTGAAGGCTAACCCCGGTGTTACCGTATCGGTAGAAGGTAACTGCGACTCGCGCAACACCGACGAGTACAACATGGTACTCGGTCAGAACCGCGCTGACGCTGGTAAGAACTACCTCGTGAAGCAGGGCATTGCTACCGCTCGCATCGCCACCGTAAGCTATGGTGAGCGTAAGCCAGTTGCTCCTAACGACTCGCCGGAAAATATGCAGTTGAGCCGCCGCGACGACTTCCGTCCGATTGGCGTGCCTACGCCGAAGCCTGCTCCAGCTCCTGCTCCGACCACTACTGGCACTACCACTTCGACTACGACGGTAATTGCGGTGCCGGCTGGCCCGCCGCTGCCTGGCAAGAGCAAAGTGAAGCTGGCCGACGGCTCGAAGGTGAAAACCAAAGTAGACGAAGACAGCGACAAAGTGAAAGTGAAAACCAAAGGCGCCGATGCCTCGAAATCGAAGACGGTTTCGAAGAACGGCGAGCTAGATTCGAAAGCTAAAGACGCCAGCGGCGAAAAGGCTAAGGTGAAAGCCAAAGCCGAATAAGCTGGTTTACTTCTTAAAAAAGCGGCCGGACAAACAGTCCGGCCGCTTTTTTTGTCTGGATAGTACAAATACTCCTAGGGCTGCCCGCCCCGGCGTTGCGCAATTTTAGCGCTGCCGTACCGTTCTTTGCTCCCCGCTATGGCCGTAGTACCTTACAAAGAAGACGCCGCCGACAAGAAGTCGCAGGTGGCCCGCATGTTTGACAACATTGCTGGCAAGTATGACTTTCTTAACCACTTTCTGAGCGCGGGCACCGACATCTACTGGCGGCGCCAGGCGGTGAACGAGCTGAAGCAGCTGCGGCCAGCCCGCATCCTGGACATTGCTACCGGTACAGCGGACTTTGCCATCGAATCGCTGCGCGTCGCCGCGCCCGAGGGGCACGTGACGGGCGTGGATATTTCGGCAGGCATGCTGGAAGTGGGCCGGCAAAAGCTGGCTGCCAAGGGCCTAGGGCACCGCATCAAGCTAGAGCTGGGCGACTCCGAGAACCTGCCCTTTGCCGACGACTCGTTCGACGCGGTAACGGCTTCGTTTGGCGTGCGCAACTTTGCCCACCTTGAAAAAGGGCTGGCCGAGATGTTCCGGGTGTTGCGGCCGGGTGGTAAGCTCGTGATACTAGAATTCAGCAAGCCCACAGCGTTTCCGCTCAAGCAAGCCTACAATTTTTATTTCAGCCGGGTGCTGCCGGTGTTTGGCAAGGTCATTTCTAAAGACCAGAGTGCCTACACCTACCTGCCCGAATCGGTGCAAGCGTTTCCGGACGGCGCCGACTTTCTGGCGATTCTGCGGCGCGTTGGCTTTCAACAACCTACATGGCAACCTCTTACGTTCGGTATCAGCTCCATTTACACCGGCCGCAAGTAGCAGTGCGCAAGCTGCTGCTCCTCGGCCTGCTACTGGTGCTGGCCGGTCCGGCCCTAGCCCAGCGCAAGCGCAGCGACGACATCTCACGTAACCGGAAAGGGCGCGTTACGGGCATCACGGTTGATAACCTGACGAATTACAATCGGCGGTTTTTTCGGCCGGGCCTCTACATCGCGCCTAACTTTTCGCGGTTTTTCATTGAGCAGTCGGCCTCCTACGTGCAAGCAGCGCAGGCAGGGCGAGGCATTGCGGCGAACTCCATCATCAGTCCTGGGCTGGCAGTGGGTTTCATCGGCGATATCCGCCTAGGGCCCGAAACTACGCCGTTGCACCTGCGCTTCGCCCCGGGTTTGAGCTTTTTGACGCGCCGCGTGGAATTTGCCGGGCGTGGGGTAGGGCAGCCCGATACCATCCGCACCCAGGAGGTCAGCACCACCCAGTTGGAACTGCCGCTGCTGCTAAAGTATCAGTCGAACCGCCGCCGCAATACCCGCGTGTACGCCATTGGCGGCATTAAGCCCAGCTTCGCCGTGACCCAGCGCCAGAATACGCCGGCCATTAACCAGTTGACGGTAAATAAAACGGATATTTTGCTGGAGTATGGTGTGGGCCTGGACCTGTTTTATCCATACTTCAAGTTTGGCCCCGAGCTGCGCTTCTCGCACGGGCTGCGCAATATCCTGTCGTCGCGCAACAATACTTACAGTAACGACCTGCAGAGCTTGCGTACCAATACGGTAACGCTGTACCTCAACATCGAATAACTACCCCTTGGGGGTGGATTTGCGCCCGGTTTTGGCCTTCCCTCCCCAAACATTACGCGGGTAGTTGCGGTAAAAGGGCCACGCCGGTAAACAACTGGTGCTTTCGGGAGCCATTAGAGGGCTTGTTGGAACAATTTATTTTGGTGATGAAAACTGCATTTGTAACGGGGGCTTCCTCGGGAATCGGGCAGGCTACAGCGCGGGCGCTGGCCGCTGTGGGCTTCCAACTGGTGATAGCTGGCCGGCGCCAAGAGCGCCTAGATGAACTGGTAGCCGAACTGGCCCCAGTGCCGATGCACACGCTCACCTTCGACGTGCGCGACCGCGCCGCCGTGGAAGCGGCCGTGGCTGGGCTGCCGGAGGCTTTCGGCCACATTGATGTGCTGATAAACAACGCGGGCAATGCGCATGGCCTCAGCCCCATTCAGGACGGCGACGTGGCCGACTGGGATGCAATGCTCGATGGTAATGTGAAGGGCCTACTCTACGTGAGCCGGGCACTGCTACCGCGCATGGACCAGGGCGGGTTTATTGTGAACATTGGCTCTATTGCGGGCCACGAGGCCTACGCCAACGGCAACGTCTACTGCGCTTCTAAAGCGGCCGTGGCTATGCTGACGCGCACGATGCGGCTCGACCTGTTGCCCCGCGGCATTCGGGTGGCCGAAGTAGCGCCGGGCATGGTCGAAACCGAGTTCTCGAACGTGCGCTTCAAGGGCGACCAGACGAAGGCTGACAACGTGTATAAAGGGGTGCAGCCCTTGCGCGCCGAGGACATCGCCGACATCATCCAGTTTATGGTGACCCGGCCACCGCACGTGCAAATTGCGGAAGTAATCGTGTTCCCTGATGCCCAAGCGGCAGCGGCTACCGTGCGTCGCGATGCGTAGCAAATAGAGCCTAGGGGGTGCGCTAGCACGTAAGGCCAATTACTGCTGGTATAGCTTATGCAACAGCGGCTGGTGCATAATGTGGCCGCCCTCAAAGCTGTGCGTAGTCACCAGCGCGCCGGTTTTTTGCAGCTGCTCGGCTTGCTGCTGAAAGGCCTCGGAGCTGATAAATTCGTCGTGGTCGCCACACACCAGCGCTACCGGCAAGCCAGTCAGTAGGGCCGGGGCGGGCAGCGTATCAGCCGGAAAGTCGCCGCCCCATAGCACCAAGCGGTGCGGTCGCCAGGTAGGGGCTAGGCTCGCCAGCCAGCGACCAGCCGTGGCCGTGCCTTGCGAGAAGCCTAGCACCGTTACCTGTGCCGCTGGGGCTGCCTCTAGCTGCGGGCGCAGCAGCGCCGACAAGTAGGTCTCTTGGTCGGCTATCTCGGTCAGGCGGTCGGCGCGGGTCATCCAGGAGGCGCCCACGCGGCCGCTGGTGCCGTGAAGGTAGAAGCGCGAGAGGGCCTCGGGCGCCACGATGACCGTGCCGTTGGGGTCGCTGGCGTGTAGAAACGAGAAGTGGCGGATGAAATACTCAGCCAGTTGGCCGTAGCCGTGCAGCACTACCCACAACTGGCGTGTGGCAAGCGTGGGTTCGCCTAATTGCTGGTAGCGGGCGGTGCGGGTCGTGAGTAGGTGCTTTTCCATGCGGAAGCAGGCCTAGGGCGGTTTGCTGCCGGCTAGCCTCGGCTGCCAAAAATGGCGCTGCCCACGCGCACCAGCGTGCTGCCTTCGGCCACAGCTAGCGGGTAGTCGGCGCTCATGCCCATCGAGATTTCCCGAAACTCGTCGTCCTGCGCGAAGTAGCGCGTCTTCAGCAGCTCGAAATACGTGCGCAACTGCCGAAATTCAGTTCGTACTGCGGCCTCGTCGGGGGTGTGGGTAGCAATGCCCATGACGCCGGTGAGGCGCACATGGCGCAGCGCCTGGTAGGCGGGGTCCTGCAGAATAGCTTCGGCTTCGGCGAGGCTGAGGCCGGTCTTTGTTTCCTCCTGGGCGATGTGGAATTGCAGCAGCCCCCGGATGACGCGCTGGTGCCGGGCGGCGTGCTTATCAAGCTCTAGCAGCAGGCGCAGGCTATCCACGCTCTGCACGGTGTGCACGAACGCAGCCAGGTACTTCACCTTGTTGGTTTGCAGCTGGCCAATCTGGTGCCACTCCACATCGGCCGGCAGCTCGGGCTGCTTAGCAGCCATCTCCTGCACCCGGTTTTCGCCAAAGAGGCGGGCGCCCGCATCGTAAGCTTCGCGCAGGCGTTCGACGGGGTGGGTTTTGGTGACGACTACTAGGCGGGCGCCGGTGCCGGCCAGCTGGGATTCCAGGGCGGCAATATTCTGGGCAATTGACATGCTGGGCAGCGCTACCCCGGCCAGGGTAGCGGTGAGGAGTGAAGGAAAAAAGCAGCCCTAGGGCCTAGCGGCTAGCGGTAGCCGACTTACCCTGGCGGCCTTGCACCTCGGCCAGCAGGATGGGCATGTCGTGCAACAGCTGCTGCACCTGCTGGGGGTTGAGGCTGTCGTAGAGGCCGCGCACGTGGCCCTGGTCGTCGACGAGGGCGAAGGTGCCGCTGTGGGCAATGCCTCCGGGGGCGCGCTTGTCGGTCATGGCTCCGGTAAAGTAGGAGTGTGCCAGGCTGTAGGCCGAGTCGCGCGAGGTGCGGGCAAAGCGCCAGTTGGCTCCGGCCGGCACGGTGAGGCGACGGGCGTAGTCGCTCAGTACCGACTGTGTATCGTGCTCGGGGTCAATGGTGTGCGACAGAAGGACGACGTGCGGATTGGTGGCGTACTGCTTGTACACCTTCAGCATCTCGCCCTGCTCTTTGGGGCAGATGCCGGGGCAAGTGGCAAAGAAGAAGTCCGTTACGTAGACCTTGCCCGCCAGGCTCTGGTTGTTAACGAGCTTGCCATCTTGGTCGCGTAGCCGAAAGGCGGGTATTGTGGGGTACACCGTCACCGTGTCCTTGCCCGGCACGGCCACCCGCTCGCTCTCGCCGATATAGGGCAGGCGGTCAGCGTTTTGGGCGGTTGCGTCCGTTGCGTTGGAGTTGCCGCCGCAGGCAGCCAGCGTCAGCAGGCCTAGGGCTGCCGAAAAAGTGCGAAGTTTCATAAGCGAAAGAGCCGCTGGGCGGCTTGGTTTCAACAACGAGGTAGCCGCAGTCGTTCGAGACGGCTACATCTTCATTTGCATCTTGGGCGTGGGCCGAGTGGCCGACGAGTCGGCCGGTAGCTGCTTGGCCATGGTCTGGGCCGAGTCGAGCACCGACGATACGCGCTGCTCGACAGTCGTGAGTTGGCGCTGCTGGTTGCGCAGGTAGGTGAGGCGCTGCTGCATGGGCGCGGCGCTATCGGGCGGCGAGTACTGGTGCATCCAGCCCATCATGGCGTTGTCGGCGGCTTGCATGCGGGCCAGCAGCGGGCGCGGGGGCTTGGGCTGCTGGTTGAGGCGGGCGGCCAGCGCAATGAGCTGCTCGGTCTGGCCCATCAGGCGGTCGTGGCGGGCCATGAGGCTATCCTGAGCGGCTTGTACCTGGGCTTCGGGGGTGGCCGGCGCCGCAGTGGTAGCGCTGGGGCTGCCGTTACAGCTAGCCAGCAGGGCCGCGCACAGCGGCAAAAGCAGCAATTTTTTCATGCCGCAAAGCTACGGCTAAGGGCGAAGCAGCAGGCTGCCCAAATCAAAAATGCCCCTGAGCCGTTTTTAAGGGCGAGGTCCCTGGGGCCTGCTTCTTACCACCCGGCCGGGTCCGCGGGCCCGGCGCTATTTATTACCAGCAACTATATGCAAACTCGTCAATTAGGCAAAGGCGGCCTCACGGTATCGGCCCTAGGCCTCGGCTGCATGGGCATGTCCGACTTCTACGGCCAGCGCGACGATGCCGAAAGCCTGCGTACCCTGGCCCGCGCCCTCGAACTGGGCGTCACCTTCCTCGACACGGCCGACATGTACGGACCCTATACCAACGAGGAGCTACTGGGCCGCTTCTTCAAGGAAGACAAAACCCGCCGCGGCCGCGTGCAGCTGGCCACCAAGTTCGGCATCTTGCGCGACCCCAGCGACCCCAGCAAGCGCGGCATCAGCGGGCGCCCCGACTACTTGCGCAAAGCGTGCGAAGGCAGCTTGCAACGCCTGGGCACCGACTACATCGACCTCTACTACCAGCACCGCGTCGACCCCACGGTGCCCATTGAAGAAACCGTGGGTGAGATGGGCCGGCTGGTAGAAGAAGGCAAAGTGCGCTTCCTGGGCCTAAGCGAGGCGGGCGCCGAAACCATTCGCCGCGCGCAGGCCACGCATCCCATCGCGGCCCTGCAAACCGAATACAGCCTCTGGAGCCGCGACCCGGAAGTGGAAATCCTGCCGGTACTGCGCGAACTGGGCATTGGCCTGGTGCCATATTCACCCCTAGGCCGCGGCTTTTTGACCGGCGAAATCCAGAAGTTCGAGGACTTCGCGCCCGACGATTACCGCCGTCATTCGCCCCGCTTCCAGGGCGACAACTTCGACAAGAACCTCAAGCTGGTGAACCACCTGCGCGAGCTGGCCAAATCCAAAGGCGTGACAGCCAGCCAGCTAGCCCTGGCCTGGGTGCTGGCCCAGGGTAATGACCTGGTGCCCATTCCTGGCACCAAGCGCGTGAAGTACCTCGAAGAGAACGTGGGCGCGCTCGACGTGCAGCTCAGCCCCGACGAGCTGCGCCACCTCGACGAGCTACTGCCCCTAGGGGCTGCTGCTGGTCAGCGCTATCCCGAAGCCATGATGGCTTCTGTAAACAAATAATGTATTTATGGCGCAAGAACTACGGAGTAAGCTTCGTAGTCTTGCGCTATGAAGTATCTATTACTGTTAACTGGTTTACCTACGGGTGTTTGGTTCTCGCTTGCTGTCCAGCAGCCAATATGCCAGTCGGTACATACGGGCACGTTTGAAATGGTTACAGCTGGTGGTATGCGAACCCGCATCACCCGTACTGCTAACCGCCAGATAGAACAAGTCACAAATTCTAGCCAATCAACTAGCTACCAAGTAAAATGGCTGGATGACTGCACATATGAACTGTTGCCAGAGGCCCCGTTTTTTGCCAAGTATCCAAGTGCTCCACGCACGATACGGCTTAAAGTTAAAATTATAAGCGTAAATGTGCGCGGCTATACTGTTCAGGCTAGTAGTAATATTTTTCCCGATGTATTGCAGGGCGAAGTCATCCGGATAAAATAGCTGACAGATACAGCTGCGACCACGCCCTATGCACTATCCCGTTGAGCTGGCCCTAGGGCCCCTGCACCTGCTGTGCGAGGTGCTGGCCTACTCGCTGGGCTACCGCCTCTACACGCACTTGCGCGCCCGCACGCCCGACCCCATCAGCGACCGGGGGCGGCAGTGGATATTCGTGGGGGCGGCCCTGGGGGCCTTGCTGGGTTCGCGGGCCCTAGGGCTGCTCGAGCACCCGGCCGAGCTGCTGTACCCGCCCGGCGGTTGGCTCTACTACTTCACCAACAAGACAATAGTGGGTGGCTTCCTGGGCGGGTTGGTAGGGGTGGAGCTGACCAAAAAATACCTCGGCATCCGCACCAGCAGCGGCGACCTCATGGTGTTTCCACTGCTGCTGGGGCTAGCCATCGGCCGGCTCGGCTGCCACTTCAGCGGCCTCACCGACGGCACCTTTGGCACACCCACTAGCCTGCCCTGGGGCATCAACTTCGGCGACGGCATCGCGCGCCACCCCACCAACCTTTACGAAATTAGCTTCGTGGCTTTGTTGGCCCTAGGGCTGTGGCTGCTCGAGCGCCGCAGCCCGCTGCTCAATGGCAGTCGCTTCGAGCTGTTTCTGGCCGGCTACCTGCTGTTTCGCCTGCTGGTCGAGTTTCTCAAGCCGGCGCCGGCCGTATGGCTGGGTCTCACGGCGATACAGTGGGCTTGCGTAGCGGGGCTGGGGTATTATGTTTGGCTGTGGGCACGGGGCAATAAATCTAGTGAGGTAGTTTATGACTAAACTTGAAACAAGGATTCTTGAAGTTGCCACCTGGATTTTGAAGGTGAACCCCCACTTTGAGCATAATTACTTTCGTAGCGAAGAAATTAGGTCAATAGGCACGAATAACGCTCACCTAGATAACAGATATCCTTTAGTTAATGCTGATGCTATTATTGCAACTGCCTCAAAGAGGAGTATGCTACTGAAGGAAAGAGATATTCCACTAATCTCGCTGGAGGAAGCAGTTGCAGGCGGAAGTTTAATTTACACTATCCCAGCAGAATCACAGCTTGATGGTGGAGCTGAGTTTCAATCACGAGGGCTTGTAGATATTTGGGAAGTGCCAGCATGGGATACTTGGGTAGCCTTTGGTCCTAAGGAGTTTAAAGAATTTAGTCAATACCCTGATGCAGTAATAAGCTGGATTCCTAAAACGGTTGATAATTTATTTTTTAGTGGTCAAGCGCTATCCATTATAAATAATCTAGGGTGGCTCAAATTAGATGTATCTAACCTATTTCTGATGTCTTTAGCTAAAGAGCCTGAAAACTTAGAATTTATTGAGATTGCTGATGAGGATAGAAGTGAAATATTTCGGCGGCTTCAAATAATAAATGGTGAGGAGGAAAAAGAGATTAGGAATGAGAAAAAAGCTGAAAATGATGTGGTAGGTAAGAATACTTTAACGAAGCCAGTAGTTGATGGATTTTTAGGCAGAATTAAAAACTTGTTCAAATAAAATAGCTCCTCATTCCATTCCCGAACGCCCCTACACCTACTACGATTTTACCCTGAGCCTGTGCCCGGCCTGCGGCGCATCGAGGCCAAAATCGTCTTTGAAGACGGGGGCGTGTACATGCTCAAGCGCTGCCCCGAGCACGGGCGGCAGAAGGTGCGCATCGCCACCGACATCGAGTACTACAAAAGCATTCGCAACTATGTGAAGCCCAGCGAGACCCCTAGGCGCTTCAACATGGCCACCCACTACGGCTGTCCCTGCGACTGCGGCCTCTGCACCGACCACGAGCAGCACTCCTGCCTCACCGTGATTGAGGTCACCGACCGCTGTAACCTCACCTGCCCCACCTGCTACGCCGAAAGTAGCCCTTACCACGGCCGCCATCGCACTCTAGAAGAGATTGAGGCGATGGTAGACCTGGTAGTGGCCAACGAAGGCGAGCCCGACGTGGTGCAGCTCTCGGGCGGCGAGCCCACGCTGCACCCGCAGTTTTGGGAAATCTTGGACATGTGCAAGCGTAAGCCCATCAAGCACTTGATGGTGAACACCAACGGCATCCGGCTGGCCAAAGATGAAGCCTTCGTGGCGCGGCTAGCCACCTACTCAGGGGCCTTTGAGGTGTACTTGCAGTTCGACTCCTTCCGCGAAGACGTGCTACTGACCATGCGCGGGCGCGACCTGCGCGAGGTACGTCGCCAAGCTATCGAGCACCTCAACAAGTACAACCTCAGCACCACGCTGGTCGTGACCCTGCAAAAGGGCCTCAACGATGATGAGATGGGCGCCATCATCGACTACGCGCTCCAGCAGAAGTGCATTCGCGGCGTCACATTTCAGCCCACCCAGGCGGCCGGGCGCATCGAGCACTTCAACCCCGAAACCGACTCGTTTTCGCTCACCGAAGTGCGCCATGGCATCATCGCCCAAAGCCCAGTGTTCACGGCCGCCGACCTGCTGCCCGTACCCTGCAACCCTGACGCGCTGGCCATGGCCTACGCCCTCAAGCTGGATGGCGAGGTGTTCCCGCTCACGCGCTACATTGACCCCGCCGACCTGCTGCAAAGCGGTGGCAACACCATCGTGTACGAGCGCGACCCACGCCTGCGCCAGCATCTGCTCAAGCTCTTCAGCACCGCCAACACCGTCGATACGGTGGTGCCCGAAATCAACCAACTGCTCTGCTGCCTGCCCCAGGTGTCGGCGCCCAACCTGGGCTACGATAACCTCTTCCGGGTCATCATCCTGCAATTCATGGACCCCTGGAACTTCGACGTGCGCGCCGTGAAGAAGTCCTGCGTGCACATCGTGAGCAAGGACTTGAAAATCATTCCCTTCGAAACCATGAATATCTTCTACCGCGACCTGGAAAAGCTGGCGCGACTAGAGGAGCTGCGTGGCGAACGCTTAGGAATCATATGAGCGAACCGACCACACCGCCTAAACGCTCCGGGGGGTTAGGCTGCATGTTGACTGGGCTGCTTATAATTCTGGTGCTGTGCCTAATTGGTTACGGCATGTGTAGCCAGATGTAGCCTTACCGTGTAAGTTCTTGGTCCATTTGCCCCAGCTATCAGCCGCCTATGCAGCCCGACGAGCCTAAACCCACTAACCACGTTTTGCGCAACAACTTGCTGGGCGTGCTGGCTGCTGCGGTGCTCCTAGGGGCCCTGGCGCCCGGTACCCAGGGCAATAGCGCTTTCATATTCGTCGGCATTTATGGCCTCCAGGTGGTTGTCAACCTCATCCTGGGTTTTACGCACTTGGGTCGGCAGCCCGCCCCCTATTTTTTGAGTGCACTGCTAGTGCTACTCATTGGTTTCGGAGCATGCAGCTTTATGGTGATGAGCAGCCTGGGCAATATGCACTAAGGGCAGCCCTAGGGAGGCTAGCGCTATCTGGCACTTGGGGTAGATGTAAGTGGCGCAGCTGCTCACGTAAAACTTCTCAATTTTAGTGCGCGGGTGCCTAGGGCAATGTTCGTGCGCATCGGTGCCGGGCGTGGCCGAGGAACGACATAGGGCAGTAGCCCCTTGTGCAGGGCCTGCGTTTCCTTTTCCGTCAGCGAGGCACCTAGGCCCTCGGGATACAGCTTGGCCTGAAACAAGACCTCGTCCACAATCCAGTTGCCGAGGCCGGCGGTCAGGCTCTGGTCGAGCAGTAGGGACTTTACGAATACCTTGCGGCGCGCTAGCTGTTGGCGCAGCTCGGCGGTAGATATCTACAGCATAGGTTATGAAATGGTATTTAAATTGAGTGCATGAATTTTACAAAAATGCTAAAATGATAACCGCCGGAGAAAGATTTACTGCGCTAGATGTATTTCGTGGCATGACGGTGTGTTTCATGATTATTGTCAATACTTCAGGCTCAGGAGCTGATGCATGGGCTCCTCTCAAACATGCTGATTGGATTGGTTTTACCCCGGCAGACCTCGTTTTTCCATCTTTTCTCTTCGCAGTGGGTAATGCCTTAAGTTTTTCTAAAGCGAAATACGAATCTCACACGTCATTTTTAGCTAAGGTATTTAAAAGGACAGTAATTATATTTTTACTCGGGTACTTAATGTATTGGTTTCCTTTCTTTCATCGTGTTGATACTGATTGGGCTTTCAATTCAATAGCAAATACCCGCATAATGGGTGTGCTGCAGCGGATTGCGCTGTGTTACTTTTTTGGGTCACTCATCACCCATTACTGCAAACCAAAAACAGCTGTTCTTATATCTGCACTGCTGTTGATTAGTTATTGGGCTATTCTGCTGTATTTCGGTAACGCAGGTGAAGAGTACACTATGCTTGGCAATGCAGGCACCCGGCTGGATGTACTGATTATGGGTGATGCGCACCTATACCATAAAGGAGGAGGACCAATTGCCTTCGACCCCGAAGGCTTGCTAAGTACGCTACCTAGTATTACGAACGTAATTGGAGGTTTTTTAGCAGGGGCGTACCTTCAACAAAAAGATAAAACGTATGAATCTGTGGCTATGCTATTCGCGTATGGCGCACTATTAATTTGCACGGCACTTTTCTGGGGTCAATTTTTTCCGATAGCCAAAAAAATATGGACTAGTTCATTTGCGCTGCTTACTATCGGTATTGACCTGGCTATATTAGGTTTTTTGATTTTAGTGGTTGAAATTAAACATGTAAAATTTGGTACTTCATTCTTTCTTATTTTCGGAAGAAACCCATTAGCTATTTATCTGCTATCAGAGTTATTGCTGGTTCCGCTCCAACTTATCTGGATTTACCCACAAGTAGGCGTTTACGATTGGGTAAATCAGGTCTTTTATCAGCGGCTTTTCCCTGGGCCTTTGGGAGCCTTGGTATTTGCCATAAGTTACATGTTACTGTGTTGGATAGTAGCGCATGAGCTTGACAGAAGAAGGATATACATTAAAATATAGTGCACTGATGCTCTTTTCATAATTGCTTCTAGTGCGCTTATTTGGGTAGCGTGACCGAATTGTTAATTTTCCGCATCAATTAAGCTTTGCAGCGCATGAGAATGAATAAATTACTTTTCCTTTTGTGCGCGGCCCTAGGCTTATGGAGCCCCCATGCCTATGGGCAATTGAATAAGGGCGCGGCGGATTCGCTTATTGCGCGCACGGTGCCGGCAAAAGCGACCAATTTCTTAGTAGAAGAGTTGCCCGCCGCGCAAGGAAAAGACGTTTTTGAAATAGAAAGCAAGGGTAATAAAATCATTTTGCGCGGCAATAATGCCGGCGTAATTGGTGCGGCGCTTTATTATTATCTGCGCGAATATGCGCATTGCCAGATTACCTGGAACGGCGTAAATCTGCACTTGCCGGCCGTCCTGCCTAGCGTCCCGGTCAAGGTGCACAAGGCCACGCCCTACACCTACCGTTATTATTTAAATTACTGCACCTACAGCTACAGCATGAGCTGGTGGGATTGGGCGCGTTGGGAAAAGGAAATTGACTGGATGGCGCTGCACGGCATCAATATGCCGCTGGCCATTACCGGGCAAGAGTTCGTGTGGGAGCAGGTGTACAAAGACATGGGCTTTACCGACGACGATTTGCGGGGCTTTTTTAGCGGGCCCGCCTATTTCGGGTGGTTTTACATGGGCAACCTCGACGGCTGGGGTGGGCCCCTGCCCCTGAGCTGGATGAGCAGCCACCGGGCGTTGCAACAGAAAATACTGGCCCGTGAGCGCGCACTGGGCATGAAGCCGGTGCTGCCAGCTTTCACGGGTCACGTGCCAGCCGCGTTCAAAAAGCGCTACCCTGCGGCTAAACTCAAGCAAACCAACTGGACGAACGGCTTCGCGGATACCTACATTCTCGATTCAGAAGACCCCCTGTTTGCTGAAGTGGGGAAGCGGTTTCTGGAGGCGCAAACCAAGCTCTACGGCACCGACCACCTGTACTCGGCCGACACGTTTAATGAGAACGAGCCGCCGTCGAATAACCCCGAGTTTCTGAGTAAGTTGAGCGCCCGCATCTACGAAGGCATGCGGCGGGCCGACCCGCAGGCGGTATGGGTAATGCAAGGCTGGCTGTTTTATAGCGACCGCAAGTTTTGGAAAGCGCCACAAATTGAGGCGCTGCTGAAGGCGGTACCCGACGACAAAATGATTTTGCTCGACTTGGCGGCGGAAATAGAGCCTGTTTGGAAGCGAACGGAAGCGTTCTATGGCAAGCCCTGGATTTGGAACATGCTGCACAACTTTGGTGGCAACATCAGTATGTTTGGCCGCATGGACGGCGTGGCCCAGGGCCCCCCGGCCGCTCTGCACGACGGCGCCGCGGGCAAGATGGTAGGTATTGGCTTGACGATGGAAGGCATCGAGCAGAACCCGGTGCTGTACGAGTTAATGACGGAGCACACGTGGCAAACCACCGCTCCCGAACTAAACAGCTGGCTGGGCCAGTATGTGCGCAACCGCTACGGCCGCGCGGACGCCAATGGGTTGGCCGCGTGGCAAATACTACGAACCACAGCTTACAATGGGCAGAAAATACGCGACGGGGCGGAGTCCATCATTGTGGGCCGGCCTACGCTGGACTCGGTGGCCCGGTGGACCAGAACAACGCTCAACTACGCGCCCAAAGAGTTGCTGCCGGCTTGGGATTACTTACTGAAAGCCGCGCCGGCTTGTGCTCAAAGCGACGGGTTTCAGTACGATTTGGTAGATGTGTCGCGACAGGTATTAGCCAATTACGCCCTGCCGCTGCAGCGGCAATTGGCGCGGGCGTACCAACAAAAAAATGTGGCCGATTTCAAGAAGTACAGCGCACAATTCTTGGCGCTGATTGATGACGAAGACCGGTTGCTGGCCACCCGCAAAGATTTTTTGTTGGGGCCCTGGGTAGCCGACGCCCGCAAGTGGGGAGCCACAGCCAGTGAAAAAGCGCTCTATGAGCGAAACGCCAAGGATTTGATTACGCTTTGGGGCGATGCAGAAAGCCCCCTGAACGAGTACTCGAACCGGCAGTGGAGCGGGTTACTGACTGATTTTTACAAAGCCCGGTGGCAGCAGTTCTTCGCGATGTTGAATAAATCGCTGGCTACCGGCCAGCCGGCAGATATTAAGTCATTCGAGCAGCAGATTAAAGCCTGGGAATGGCAATGGGTGAACACGCGCAAAGACTTCCCTGTGACTACTGCTGGCCAGAGCATTCTGGAGGCGCAGCGGATATACAAGAAATACCGGGCCCAAATCGCAGCCGCCTATCGGTAACGGTCAGGGCCTAGTAGCTTACTCAACCGCGGTAACCGGCGTAGGCTGGCATTTGGGGCAAGTATAGGTGGCGCGGCCGCCCACGTAAAACTTCTCGATTTTGGTGCGTGGGTGCCTAGGGCAATGCTCATGTGCATCGGTGCCGGGCGTGGCCGAGTCGTCCCACTCGCGGGCGTGGATGAGGAATGACTTGGGGAAGTAGCGGTAGTTTGCCTCGTGCTGGATGGCCGTTTTCAGCACCAGCTGAATAGCTTCATGCAGGGCCTGCGTCTCCTTCTCCGTGAGCGAGGCCCCTAGGCGCTCGGGGTGCAGCTTGGCCTGAAACAGCACTTCGTCCACAATCCAGTTGCCGAGGCCGGCGGTTAGGCTCTGGTCGAGCAGCAGGGGCTTCACGAATACCTTGCGGCGGGTCAGTTTCTGGTGCAGCTCATCGGCGGTAATTTTCAGCGCGTCGGGACCTAACTTTTTGGCTTTCTGGTAGGCCTCGGCGTTGTCGGCCAGCCGGATGCGGCCAAACTTGCGCGGGTCGATAAACGCTAGGTTCAGGCCCGAATCGGCTAGCTGCCAGGCCACGCGGGTGAAGCGCGGCGCATCGGCCTCGTCGCGGAAGGCGCCAATGTCGCCCGTCATGCCGAAGTGCAGCACCAGCAGGCGGCCGTTGTCCAGCTCCACAAAGCAGTTTTTGCCCAGCCGGCTAGTGCCGGTGATGGTGCGGCCAACCAAAGCAGCGCGCAGCTCGTCTTCGGGCACGGCCAGCACGTGCTTATCGCGCACGTCGAGGCCGGTAATCGTCTGGCCCACGGCCACTTCGTTGATAAAACGCCGGTAGGTTTCGACTTCGGGTAATTCGGGCACAGGATTTCTAAGCTCAGTTGTCAATAAATAAGCAGCACCTTTCCTAACGGCTTTCGCGTAGGAAAGGTGCTGCTTAAGTGCGTGATACTTGCTAGCTAAAGCAATTTTAAAGGCGTTGGCCTAGCCTTAGTGAGCTAAGCCACGCTCTAGTTGCCGCCCGGTGTTACTCGTGCAGCTTGGCCACGCGCTGGCCTTCTTGGTTATACACGTCGCCGCGGGGCGTCACGAAGAGCTTGTGCTGCTTGGTATCTTCCAGGATAAAGGGGAACGTAGCATCGCCGGTGCGCTGCAAGTGGCCTACCACCTCGGCCGAGGCCAGGCGGTTGGAGCGGGTATCTTCATCGTCGTCCTCGTTTTCGTCGAGCATGCGCACCACGTTGAGCTGGCTGGTGAGGTAGTAGGGCACGCTAGGATTGTCGCTGAAGGTGAGCTGGCCCACCAGCAGCACCGGCGTCTTAGCTGGGGTAGTGGGGGCCACGGCCGCTACCACGGGGGGCGCTAGCTGCACGGTAGGCCCTAGGGCCACCGGCGTGGCCGAAGGCTGCGCTACGCCGGGGCTGGCAGTGGCTGCAATTTGGGTTTGGGCGCGGCTCCAGCCCTTGCTGATGGCCGCCAGGCGCGGCGTGCGGCCGGGGTGCGTGGCCGAGCCCTGCTCGGGGCATACGGCTGCCAGGCCCGCCTGCGCTTGCGCCAAGCTAGCCCCCAGGCGCCGCAGCACGAAGCCCGAGAATTCGTCGGCTTCCAACTCGTCGGCTGGCTGCGAGCCGCCGCCGCGCAAGGTGTGGCCGTTGAGGTGGTGGCCCATCTCGTGGGCCAGGATGCTAATGCCGGCCCAGTCGGTGTGTCCGGCGCGGTTCACAGAGGCTAAGAAGGCAGGATTGTAGAGCAAGTAGCGCCGGCCGCTGTACACTACCGCCGCCGCGTTATCGACGAGGGGCGTAGCGCGTAGCTCGAAGCGCGGCTGCAGGCCCACGGCGTCGGTTATTTCTTTAATGATGCCGGCCGCCTCGTTGGCGGGCATATCGGTGCCCGCGGCCGGGGCCGAAGACTGAGCAGCGGCCGGCACAACCGCCACGGCCAAAAGCAGGGCGCCTTGGGCCGTAAGGCGGCGCAAAGAGGAAGCGAAAACGGGCATGGTGGCGGGGTAAAACGAGTTACTAGCTTAACGCAAGTGTAACGGTAAAAGTCCCCACTTGTGTACAGGAAATACCAGGTTGGCAGCGAGGTGCGGCGCTGCTCAAAACCCCGGCGCCGCGGCTTGCGCAACTACCTGCGCGTTACCATAACGTTACGCCCCGCCTTTCTCGTAAAGCCAGCTAGTACTTACCTCCCCTTTGGCATGGCTTCATCCTCCGCTACCAATTCTTCTCCTACTGCGCCCGCCTACGTACTGGTGCGGCCTGGTCAGCCTTTGCGCCTGGCCGACATCAACCCTGGCCCCGAGGTGTCCCACCACAAAAAGCTTAAAAAGCGTACGCAGGAGCTGCACAAGCAGCTTAGCGACTACCAGGAAAAGCTCTACGCTGAGCACCGCCGCAGCCTGCTACTGGTGTTTCAGGCCATCGACACGGGGGGCAAGGATGGCTGCATTCGGGTGCTGCTAACGGGCGTGAACCCGGCTGGCGTGGAAGTGGCGGCTTTTAAGCGCCCGAGCGACGAAGAGCTAGACCACGATTTTTTGTGGCGCGTGCACCAAAAGACGCCCGGCCGGGGTCATATTGGTGTGTTTAACCGCTCGCACTACGAAGACGTGCTCGTGACCCGCGTGCACGGCCAGATTGAGCCCTTTGTGTGGCAGCAGCGCTACCAGGACATTATCAACTTCGAGCAGCTGCTCACCCGCAATGGCACCCGCGTTATCAAGTTCTTCCTGCACATTGGCAAGGATGAGCAAGCTAGCCGCTTGCAAGCCCGCCTCGACGACCCCAAGAAGCGCTGGAAATTCGAGCCCGGCGACTTGAAGGAGCGTCAGCTGTGGGATGCCTACCAAACGGCCTTCCAAGAGGCCCTTGCAGCTACCAGCACGCCCGAAGCGCCCTGGTACGTGATTCCGGCTAACGACAAGAAGCTGCGCGACCAGTTGGTGGCCGAAATAGTGGTAGCTGCCTTAGCCGAAATGAACCCCCAGCCGCCCACCGCCGACTTCGACGTGGCCGCCCAGGTGGTAGAGTAGGGCCCTAGGGCGCTTACGCACAAAAAAAGGCCGCCCAGCGAGGGCGGCCTTTTTGTATTCTGGAGGCTAATAAGAGTTAGTTCATCCACAGCGTGGCGATGGGCTCGAAGCGACGAGCCGGGAAAGCACCACCTGGATATTCGGAGTAAAAGCCGAGCACTTTCACTTGGCGCTCGCCGGTGCGGTCGTGGCGCTGGGTGCGCACCGGGTACACGCGCCCAGCCTGGGGCCACTCGCCGACGTAGCCGGCGGGACGGTTCGTATCGTCAATGCAACGGGCAAACTGCTGTACGGGAAGCGGAGTAGGAAGCTGTGTCTTACGCATACCCAAATATACGGAAGGAAAGCTAAAAACTAAAATTATTGGTAAGGATAAATCAACTAAAAATCCGTACCGAATGCATGAAATTGGCCATTATTGCCCTGCTGATGTCTTTAGGCTGCTGAGGCTAAAAAAAATAGTTGATAAAAGCTGAATGGGGCATTATAAAGCGCAAAAAAGGCCGCACAAGGTGTGCGGCCCGGTAGGTAGAATAGACAGTGAAACGGGTACTACCGCTTGTTGAGGTCGATGCTTTGGTAGGCAATGAGCAAGTCGGCGCGTAATCCTGGCGGGCGGTAATACACTAGCAGGTCGTATTGGTTTTCGGTTTCCTGGTGGGTGCCCTCGAAGTACAGCTCATCGGGCGCGGTGCCGGCCTGCCGGGGCGCTACGGCGTAGCTGTAATTGTAATATCCCTGCTTAAGCAACGCCTGGCCCACGTAGCGCTGCTGCGCCGAGTCGTAGCGCATGCGCAGTTCGTCGCGCAGCTGCCAGTCGCTGAGCGCCCCGAAGATGTACACCGGGCCGGGGGCGGGCGTGGGCGCATTTAGCGTGAACCGCACCTGGGAATAGTCGCCGTTGACGGCCCCATTGCCATACTCGCGGTTTTCGAACACGCGCTGGCCGTTGGCATCTACGTAGGCGTTGTAGGCCTGGCCGTTGCGGGTGGCCTCGGGCACCAGCGCCACTTGGATGGGGTTGGCGCGGATGTCGCGCTGGGCCACCCCTAGGCCGTTGGCTTGCAGCGAGCGGGTGTCGAAGTAGCGGTACTCGCTCAGGCCCGGAAAGGCATTCTCGTAGTTGAAGTACTGGTACTCCAGCACCTTCTCGGCATCGCGCACGAAGGTGGGGCGCAGGTTGAAGCGAGCGTTGTCCCAGCGGAAGTTCTGGCGCAGCACGGCGTGCACTTCCACCGACGGATTGAGGAGCTGCGCACCTGAATAATTAATACGGAAATTCACTTGCTGGTAGGCATAGCGCGCATCTACCCCGCCGGCCAGGATGCCCTGCTCAATGCCAATAACTACTTGGTTTTCATACACCAGCAGGCGGCGCGTGAGCAGTGGCTGACCCGCGCCGTTCTGCACCACTACTAGGTAGTTGCCGCTCAGCTTCACGCGGGGCATCTGCCAGCCGTAGTGGTAGTAGGGCACCTTGGTGTTCACCGAAATGGCGTAGTTGGTGAGCACCTGCTCGTTGATGATATCCAGGAACTGCGTATCGGTCAGCTGCGAGGGCTGCCAGTCGAGGTTGCAGTGCACCAGCCGGGCCGTGAGGCGCGGGGCCTGGCTGCCCAGCAGGTCAAACTCCAGGGTAATGGGCTGCTCCTGGCTCAGGGGTACTACGGGGGGCAGCAGCACATCGGTAGGCTGGGCCGTGGGCACGTAGCACTGCACGCTGCGCACGGCGGGGTCGTACTCGTAGTCGAAGTAGCGCAGCGGCTGGGTGGGGCGGGCGGCCGTGGGCTGGCCCTGGCGGCTGGCCGGCTGGCTAGGGTCGGTGATGGGGGTGCCGAGGGGCACGCAGCCGGCCGCCAGCAGCAGCAAGGAAAGGGAGAGGAGGTGGCGAAAGCGCATAGCTGCAAGGTACGGCTGGGGCCTGGCCGGTAGCTTGGGGGCGGCAACCGCCTGAACCGCCTGGCACGGCAAACCACCCCCTAGGCAGCCTAGCTGCGGCGTACCTTTAACCATCGCAAGCCACCTGGATTGTTCAGTTGGCTTGTACGCGCGGCCGTTATGAAGAGACTGCCTACGATTGCCTGGCTGCTGCTCGGGGCTAGTGCCGCCCACGGCCAGGCTCCCGATACCCGGCTCGTGCCGACTGGCAAGCTGGCCTGGAGCGACTTTACGGGCGAAGTCGACCCCAACTCGCCTTACTGGGCACATACCAGTTGGCGGGTCGGCTACACCTACCGGCCCCTTGGCTTCCGGCACGATACCGTGCAGCTCGCCGTGCAGGTGCAGCCGGCCCTGCTGGCCACTGCCTGCTGGGTGCGTCCCGGGCGGCAGTCCGACGGCTTGCTGGCGCACGAGCAGGGCCACTACAATCTGGCGCTGCTTTTGGCCGCCATCTTTAAAAAGCAGGTGGGCCTGCTAGTGCTGACGCGCAGCACTTATCCGCAGCAGGTGCGAGAGTTGTATGCGGGCATTCTGGCGGAAATAAAGCAGCTTGAGGCGCAGTATGACATCGAAACCGAGCACCGCAAAAACGGCGCGGCCCAACTGGCCTGGGACCGGAAGCTGGAATTGCTGCTCAGAGCCGCCGAATAGTAGGAGCGTGCGGCAGTTGAGGAGGCCGGCGCCTACCTCTACTACCCGCCCGGCACCGAGCACCGCGCCAGCAGCCCTAGGGGCTCCAGCGGCTGCACCATCCTGGTGTGGAACTCGGGTAAGTGAGCAAGCCGGCCAGCCGGCTACTCGTTGCCTAGGGTAGGTCCGCGGCCAAAAAACCAGGCGCCCCAACGAGGCGGTGCGACCTTTCGGGCGGCGCTGCGTCGTTGGCAACAAGCGCTTTGCCGGCCAGTTTGCCGCCGCCAAGCCTGCCTCACTTGCCATGAATAAAATTCTTTATTACCTGATGCTTAGCGCAGCGCTGGTGCTGGACTCGTGCGCCGTGCAGTTAGCGCGGGTGCCCGACCAAACGCCCACGCAAGTGCAGGCCGCCTACCGCGTAACCAAAGACGTGGCCTACGGCGCCGACCCCGAGCAGAAGCTCGACCTGTACCTGTCGCCCACGGCCAACCGCCTGAAGCAGAAAAACTACACCATCGTTTTTCTGCATGGCGGCGGCTACTACGTTAGCGACAAGGCGCGGGAAGAGCGCTACATTCAGCCCTACCTGAAAAAAGGGATGAACGTGGTGAACCTGAACTACCGCATTAAGCGCGGCGTGCCGCTGGCCACGGAAGACCTAACGTATGCCCTAAATTTCCTGCGGGCTAACAACGCTACGAACCACCTGGATTTAAACCGGGTAATCGTGACGGGCTTCTCGGCCGGGGCGCACATTGCCAGCCTGGTGGCCGTGACGGCCAACGACCCGGCCTACACGCCCAAGCTGGATGGCGGAATAAAAATTGTGGGCGTCGTCAACTTCTCGGGACCGGTTGACGGCCTGGACGTGGTGGAGAAGGTGTTTATGAGCAACGACGTGCCGGTGATGAAAGCCATCGGCGTGGCGCTCTTTCCGGAAACCACCGACTACGCGCCCAAGGACTACATCCGCAAGTACGAGCCAATAACCTACTTTGACCAGAACGACCCGCCGTTCTTCATCTGGCAAGGCGGCAAGGATGACCAGGTGCCGCCCGTTACGTTCGAAAAATTCGTGGCTCTGCTCAGGCAAAACCCGCAGAAGAACGAGGTGCTGTTTGTGCCCGACGGCCAGCATAGCCCCAGCACGGCCGAGCTAGCCACGGCCTACCAGGCCATCTTCGAGTTTCTGGATAAGAAAGTGAAATAGGGGCCCTAGGCTGCCAGGCAGGCCCGCGGCCTAGCTGGCTGTCAATGGGGCCTGGGAATGCGGTAGCTTTGCCCAGCGGCGCCCGCCGGAGCGTAGTGGCGTGACCCGTGAAAATCGTAGACGATGGATTGGTTTATTTTAGTGATTGCTGGCTTGTGTGAAGTGGCGTTTGCTTCTTGCCTGGGCAAGGCCAAGCAGGCGGTCGGCACGGAGGTGTATTTGTGGTACGGCGGCTTCCTGCTGGCGCTCACTATCAGCATGGTGCTGCTCGTAAAAGCCGCCCAGACCCTGCCCATTGGTACCGCCTACGCGGTATGGACGGGCATCGGCGCGGTCGGCACGGCACTCATGGGCATCCTGGTATTTAAGGACCCCGCCACTTTCTGGCGGCTGTTCTTTCTCACCACGCTCATCGGCTCCATCATCGGGCTCAAGGCGGTTTCGCACTAGCAGTTGCCGCGCCAACTACCCACAAAAAAGCCCCGCCAGCTACTGCTGGCGGGGCTTTTTTATTTAAAAGTGACCCTAGGGCTACATCTCGGCCAGCATCTCCCAACGGTCGTTGAGGCGGCCTAGCTCCTTCTTCACTTGTTCAAACTTCACCGTAGCGTCCTTGAGCTGGGCGGCGTTGTTGTAAATCTTAGGGTCGGCCAGCTGCTTCTCGTAGCTAGCCAACTCCTTTTCCAGCTTGTCGATATTGGCTTCCACTTCGGCCAGCTCTTTCAGGGCTTTTTTCTGGTCAGGCGAGGGCGTTTTGTTGACGGTCGGGGCGGGCTTTTCCTCAGCCTTGGGCTTCGGGGCTGCCTTGGCGGGGGCCGCGCTACCGTTGGCCTTGGCAGTTTTGGCGCGCTCGTCCTGCCACTGCTCGTACTCGTGGTAGGTGCCGGGGTACTCCTTCAACTGGTAATCCTCGATGTACCAGATTTTGGTAGCCACGTTCTCCACAAAGTAGCGGTCGTGGCTGATGACGATGAACGTGCCCTCATACTGCTCCAAGGCCTGAATGAGGATGTTGACCGACTGCATGTCCAAGTGGTTGGTCGGTTCGTCGAGCAGCAGGAAGTTGGCTTCCGAAATCAGGGTTTTGGCCAGCGCCACGCGGCTTTTCTCGCCCCCGCTCAGCACCTTAATTTTCTTATACACCGTGTCGCCCGTGAACAGGAACGACCCGAGTACCGAGCGCAACTCCATCTCATTACGCTTGCTGCCGGCCTCGTTCATCTCCTGCAGTATCTCGTTTTCCACCGTCAGGCTTTCGAGCTGGTGCTGTGCGTAGAAGGCCATAATCACGTTGTGGCCCAGCTGATGCTTGCCAGCGGAAGGCGCTTCGGCTCCGGCCACCAGGCGCATGAGCGTCGATTTGCCCTTGCCGTTGGCGCCGATGAGAGCAATTTTGTCGCCCCGCTCGATGTGCACGTGCGTGTCGCGGAAGATGAGCTTCTCGCCGTAGCTCTTGCCCACGTGCTCCATGCGCAGGATGTGGCGGCCGGGCTGCTGCGTAAAGGTGAACTTGAAGTTCACCTTGGCCGCATCGGGCGCCACGGCGTCGATGCGCTCCAGCTTGTCAAGGGCCTTGATGCGGCTTTGCGCCTGCTTGGCCTTGCTGGCGCTGGCCTTGAAGCGCTCGATAAAGCGCTCGGCCTGCTTGATGGCTGCCTGCTGATTGTCATAGGCGCCCTGCTGAATCTCGGTGCGCAACACCTTCTCTTCCTGGTAGAAGGAATAGTTGCCAGCATAGGGATGCAGCTTGCCGCCGCTTACTTCAACCGTGGTGTTGGTGGTGCCGTCCAGAAATTCCCGGTCGTGGCTCACGATGATAACCGCCCCTTCGTAGCCGGCCAGGTAGGTCTCAATCCACTTAATGGAGGGTAGGTCCAAGTGGTTGGTGGGCTCGTCAAGTAGCAGCAGCGAAGGCTGTTGCAGCAGGATTTTGGCCAGCATCACGCGCATCCGCCAGCCGCCCGAGAAAGTCTTGAGCGGCCGTTGCAGCTCCTCGGTGGTGAAGCCTAGGCCCTCCAAAATCTCTTCGGCCTTGGCTTGCATGGTGTAGCCCCCTAGGGCCTCGAAGCGCTCTTGCAGGCCCGCCAGCTTGTCTACCAGCTCGTCGCGGTAGTCGGTTTCAAACTCAAGCAGCACCTCGTCAATCTTCTTTTGCAGCTCCAGGGCCTCCTCAAAGGCCTGCAGCGCCACCGTCAGAATGCTTTCGTGGGTGTCGTAGCTCAGCAAGTCCTGGTTCAAAAAGCCTAGGCTCACCTCCTTACTCATCGAGATGGAGCCGCCGTCGGGGCGGTACTCGCCCACCAGCAACCGCAGCAGCGTCGATTTGCCGGTGCCGTTCAGGCCCACCAAGCCAATCTTGTCCTTGGGTTTGATGTGCAGGTTGGCCCCGTCGTAGAGTGTGCGCGAGCCGAAGTGAAAATCTAGGTTTGATATCGAAATCATTGTGCAGCGGGTATTCAGCAGCAAAGGTACGGCGGGTAGCAGCGCCAGCCTGCTTTCCGCAACACGCTGCGGGCCCAGCTAGTGCCCAGCTTTGGGCAGCGGGGCCGTGGTTTGCGCCTCGCTGAAGTGCCGGGCCAGCGGCGCGGGCACCCCGGCGCTATTGAGCAGGCCGCTTACCAGCCCCTGCCGCCATGCCGAAAATACCGAGAAGCGCAGCTCGCGGCGCGATGCCATGTCACCGACCATGAAGCGCCCGCCGGGCCGCGGGTTTTGGTCGCGCACCACCACGTTCACGGCACCCGATTTCAGGCGCGACCACAGCGTTTTCTTGATTTCGCCGCCCTTGTAGTTGAGCAGCACAAATCGCAAGCCGGAATAGGTTGTGCGCATGGAGCCGGTGATGCGCTGGCGGTTTACCTGCATCGAAAAAGATGCCCCCTGCAGCTGCCCATCCTTAAAACCCAGCAGCTGGGTGGGTACCACTACCGAGTTGAGCACGCTAAACGGCGCGGGCCCTAGGGTGCCCCAGATGCGGTGCTGCCCAGTGCGCCCAAGCTGCGGCGCTTCCAGCCAAGCATGCAGGCGCGAGCGGCCGCCCATGAGCGCCGTGGCCTCGATAGTGAGGGGTGGTAGCTGGGTGCCACTCCGGGCCACAGTGCTGATATGCTGCATCGAACCCACCACCTCGCTCACCATAAAGTAGCCCTTGCGCGGCGAGAGCGGACTGCGGTAGACACTGCGGATAGTGCCACCCTGCACCTCCAGGCTGCCCAGCTCCAAGGGCAACTTCAGTTGCTTGAGTGCCTCGGGTGTGAGCAGCGAGCGGTGTGGATTGAGGGGGCCGCGCCCGTCGGAGCTGAGCTGCAGCCAAGGCCGCGCCAAGCTAACGCGTGCAATGCGTAAGCGGCTGCGGCCCGACAGCAAACCAAAGTCGAGGCCCTGCACGCGCAGCTCGGGCAGGCGGGCACTTACTTGGGTGAGCTGGTAGCCGGCCCGCAAGTTGAGCTGCACCGGCGTGAGCGTGGGGCGCAGCTGCAAGCCGCGCAGGCGCACGGTGCCGGCGCGGGTGTCGAGGGCTGCCTGGACGGCGCTGGCCAGGTAGGCGGACCGGTCGAAGCGCGCGGTAAGCTCGCCGCCGTGGGCCTGCCAGCTCGTGGCGTACAGCACGCGCCTTGATGTGGGCTGCCCGCCAGCCGAGTCAATGCGCAGGGCGTGACCTACCGCAACCAAGTGGCGCGCCACCGGCAACTCATCTACGCCCAGCACGGCCAGGTAGCCGTCGGTGATGGCCAGGTGAGCTATGTCGGAGCGGCGCGCCAGGGGCCGGAGCAGCTGCCACAGGGGCGGCGGGGCCTGGGCGGGCGGGCGGAAAGCCAGGTGAAAGCCCCGGCCCACCACCGAATCAGCCTGGAAGCTGTGCTGGTGCTGCCAGCGGGCCGCCAGCAAGCCCCGCACGCGCACCTGCGGCACCCGTAGCGTCACGCGCACTGCCCCCGGCTTGCCCTGGCCCGGTGCCGGCGGCACAATGCGCAGCGAGTCGGCAGTAAGTGCCTGGCTCTCGGAGGCGAACGCCAATCGGTCGAGCGTGATGGTATGCCCGCCCAATATACCTCTAGGGTGGCGCAGCACCGCCTGCCAAGCCGCGGCAAACGCCAGGCGGCTGGTGTCGGCCGCGCCTGCTGCCGTGAGCAAAAGGTCGCGGGCTTGCACGTTGGCGCTGGGTAGCAGCAGGGTAGGGGTGACTTCTGGTCCTAGGCTCCCCCCTAGGTGGCGCAAAGCCAGGTAGCCCAGGCGCACCGGCCGCTGCTCGTAGAAGGGCCGAGCGCGGTGTGGGGCCGGCCGCCGCGCCAGGACCTGCACCTGCACGCGCAGCGAATCGAGCACTAGGCTATCAGCCGGGATGAGGCGGCCCCGCAGCGCGGCCAGTAGCCCCACGCCGGTTAGGTCGAGGCGGGCGAGGCGCAGCGTGAGGCGCGGCAGCGTATCGGCGGTGGTGGGCGTTGCGGGCCGCAGGTGCACGTCGCGCAGGTGCAGGTTGCCCGCCAGCAGTTCTGTATCGAGTTGCCCGATGCTGAGTTGGTATTGGCCGTGGGTTTGCTGCCGTACTTGCCGCACCAGCACGCGGCGCAGCCACGGGTCCAGGCCCAGCCAGATAGCCAGGCCAGCGGCCAGCAGCAGCACGCTTAGGGCCCCCAGGAGCCAGCGCCCCCAATGACGATGGATAGTAGATGGGGAAGAAGCCGGAACGTCAGACAACGGGCGAGGTAATAAGTGGAGCGCAGCTAACGCAAAACGCCGCTGCTAGGGTTAGTTGCCCAGCCCTCGTGCTTAGCCAGCTGGTCGCCTCGGCATTGCTGGCCCCAGGCAGCTGCCGCGGCTTGGCACCGGCACCTGCGCGCTAAGTGAACAAGGGAAATGATGCCAAGCAGGTAACAGGATGCTAGGCTTGAAATAGGTCGGTTACGCCCTGGTATAACGGCTGCTAAACCAACAAGCGGCGCGCTTGGCCTGACTGCCGGATTTCACTAAAAACTCAAGCAGAATTAACCTTACCCCCCGCTCGCTGCGTAAGCAGCCCGCCCCCTGCTCGCGCACCATTTTCGCCCATGCGTATTCCTTACCTCGCCTTCGTGCGCCCCTTGCTACTGAGCGGCCTCATTGCCCTCGCAGCGTGCGACCGCGATGTGACTCCTAGCCTGTATCCCGACGAAATAGTCTTTACGCAGGCCAACCTCTATCCCGAGGGTAGCCAGTACGATGGCCAAAACGACCGCTTCTTGGTAAGCTCCCAAACGGCAGGCAGCATTGGGCAGGTTGACCTCGACGGCAATTATAGGACGTTCACCGACGATGCCAGCCTGGTATCAACTATTGGTCTGAACCTGGATGCCCCGCGCAACCGCCTGCTGGTGGCCGTGTCGGACCCCGGCTACAACCAAAGCCGCACGTCGGCCGCCACTGCCGGCAAGCTCGCCGCCCTCGCTGTCTTCGACCGCACGTCGGGCGCCCGGCTCAACTACGTGAGCCTGGGCAGCTTGCGCCCCACTTATGGCAGCCACTTCGCCAACGATATAGCCGTCGATAACCTGGGCAACGTGTACGTGACCGATAGCTTCGCGCCGCTCATCTACAAAATCGATACTCAAGGCACGGCTTCGGTTTTCTTGGAGGACGCGGCTTTGGCCGCGCCGGCGGGCAAGTTTGGGCTCAACGGCATCGTGTACCACCCCGAGGGCTACCTGCTGGTGGCCAAGTCCGATGAAGGTGCCATCCTGAAAGTGCCCATCAACAACCCAAAGGGCTACAGCAAGGTAACGGCCACCGGCCTCGACCTAAGCGGCGCCGACGGCCTGCTGCTGGCCGACAATTCGACGCTGCTGGCCGTGTGCAATGCCCAGGGCCAGGTGTACCGCCTGCGCAGCACCGACAGCTTTGGTGGAGTGAGCCGAACCGCCAGTTTTGCCACGGGCGCCGTATACCCCACCACGCTGTCTACCGTAGGCACCAGTAACTACGTGCTGTACTCGCACCTCGATGCGTTGCAGCGCAAACAATCACCGCCCGTTAGCCAGTTTTCGCTGGCCCGCGTACAGTTCTAGCCGCTAGTCGGTACCCCCCGGAGCTGGCCGCTGGCCTGGCTAGCCCTAGGGTCTTTTGGGGGCGGCTGCCAGCCGCAAGCTTGCCTGGCGGCTACATTTGCTGGGCTAGCGGCCCTGTTTCTGCGGCTTACTTCTCTGTCAATGCTTGCTATTACTTCGCTTCTCGCTTCGCCCGCATCCGACCACATCAACTCCATTATTAAGGGGCTGGAGCAGGAGTTCGGGCTTACCGACGTGCAAGCCACGCCCGAGCCGCACCTCACCTACCAGCTGGTCGAGCCCATCGACCTGGCCGAACTGAAGCACAAGCTGGCGGCCGTGGCTACTACCTCAGTGCCGTTTATGGCCCACACCACCGGCCTAGGGATGTTTCCGGGCGATAACCCCGTGATTTATATTCCGGTGCTGCGCTCCGACTACCTCAACGAGCTGCACCACCGGGTGCTGGAGGTGGCCCAGCCCGTGTGCTCGCGCACTGATAAGTTTAGCGCGCCCGACCTGTGGCTGCCCCACATCTCGCTGGCTCTGCACGATACTACCCCCGAGCTGCTGGGCCCCGTGCTACGCTACCTCAACAACCAAACCTTTAATCTGGAGTTGGAAATTAATAACCTAACGCTACTTCGCCCCGACGGTAATCTGTTTGTGCGTGAGGAAGTGTTCGGGTTTGGAAGCTAGAAATGAAATGTGCCAATGTGAGGAATGTGCAGAGGTAAAAATGAACGGAGAATAATTCATTTTTACCTCTGCACATTCCTCACATTGGCACATTTTATCGGTTAAGAATTGTCTTGTTCCGGTTCAGCTTCAAGTCTTGTAGCAAGCTGCTCTTGGCGGCCAGCGTAAAGTTGTAGCCCCGGTACGGGCCCACCGGAATCCAGAGGCCCGAAATCTGCCAGCAGTGCAGGTCGCGCGAGAAATTGACGGTTGGGTACACCAGCGTGTTGTTCACGAAGTCGTAATTGAGGCTGGTGCTAAGCCGCAGGTTGGGAGTGAGCTTGACCGAGCCGCTGGCCGTGATGGCGTGGCCCGAGAGCAGCGGCAGCTGGTTGTACTGCAGCGGCCGCAGCTGCTGGGTGACAGTCGTGTAAGTGGCTGTGTACGACACGGTAGCTTCCCAGGGAATGTCGAAATCGATGTAGTCGGCGTACATGGCCGGGGGCAGCGGCGTGCCCAGAATGGGGTCGTTGGCCGGTGCCACGGCCCTAGGGATGTTGCTGGCGCGTTGGGGCCGGGCCGCTGGGTTAAACTGGTAGCCCACGTTGAGGCTGGCGCTGGCAATGCGGGCCAGGCGGCGCGAACGGGTATTCTCCCAGAGGTAGCGGTCGAGGGTGCGGCCCGTCGAGTCGCGCTGGTAGAAGGAGAAAGCGCTGGTAAAGTTGACGTTCAGCTTCTTGGCAATCTGCACGCGGTAGTTCAGCGTCAGGGGCGAGAGCTTGAGCGAGTCGGCCAGGAAGTTGTACGAGGCCGCGATGTCCAGCCCGTCGGCTAGGCTTACCTTCTTGTAAGGCTGGTTGCCGGTGGTATCCTGCGAGTTGCGCACCTTCATCTCAATCTGGTTCTGCACGGCAAACGAGATTTGGCTGACGCAGGAGCTGGTGGGCGTACCGTAGGCGAAGCCTTGGTAGCGGGCAAAGAGCCTAGGGTCGAGAATCTGGGTTTCGCGGTTACGCGTTGTTCCGTAGTAGGCGTCGCTGACTTGGTTGATGAATTGCGAATTAGGGTCGTAGGCCAGATAGCCTGGCGTCCGCGACAAGTTGGGTGACCACGAGTACGAGAAGCTGGGCGTCACCTTATGGCGAATGGCCTTCACATAATGGTTGCCTTTAAACTGCACCGTGCCATAGAAGTTGGTGCTGGCCGACACACTGCCTGCTACCGCGTAGGCTCGGCTGAAGCCTCCTACCGTATCTACCCGAATAGCTTGGGCCAGCGGCTCGTAGTTGTAGCGCAGGCTTTTGGCATACCAAGTTTCGCCGTAGCTGATGCTGGGCTGCACCTGAATGTGGCGCCCTACCAGCGCGAACGAGGGCAGCGTAATCTGAAACTGGTGCTGGGCGCCGTTCTGGGCGTTGCGCAGCAGGCTGCTCGCGTTGCGCAGGCTCACTGGCAGGTAGTAGGCCGTGGAGTTGCCACCTAGCAGCGGCAGCCCGTTGCCGAGCGTGGTTACGGGCACCAGGTTGGTAAGGCGGTTCTGGGCTACTAGGTTGTAGCTTAAGGCAAACTGCTCGTACCAGGCTCCCCTAGGGTTAATACCCAGCCACTGGTAGGGGTATTGCCGGGCCACGCCCAGGCTGAAGTTGGGCAGTGTGAAGCTCACTTCGCCGGTTTGCACGTTCTGCGTCTGCGAGGCCTGAATGGAGAAGTTGACCGGTGCCCGGCGCAGCTGCTTGCTATAACTCACCGTCGAGTTGAAGGCGGCCGACAGCAGCTGCCTCGGGTTCAGGGTGTTCACCTTGTTGTACGACGACGAGCCCGCCTGCACGCTGGCCGAGAACACGCCGCCGCCCGGCAGGGGGGTAGGGGAGTGGCTCCAAGTCACCCAGAAGGTATTGATGGAGGTGGCGTAGGCGTACTCGCTGTTGGCCACGGTAGTGGTGCTCAGCAGAGGCGTAACCGGCTGGTTGGCATACGAAAACCGGAAGCTGCCCGTGTACTTGTAGCGCTTGCGGTAGCTGACGTCGGCAGTGGCCGCCCAGCCCCCGAAGCCGGCGGCCTGCCCGGCGTAGATGTCACCCGTCAGGCGCACCCCAATGTAGTCGTTGGGCGCCCAGTAGTAGCCGCCGTTCGAGAGTGAGAAGCCGCGCTGTGCTCCCTGCCCAAAGGTGGGGATGATAACGCCCGAACCGCGCCCATTGTGGGGCGTGGGGAAGTAGCCAAACGGCAGCCCGATTGGCAGCGGAATGCCCGCAATAACCATGTGGAAGGGTCCGGTAATGACTTTCTGACCCGGAATCACCTTCATGTGCTTGGCCTCGATGTAGAAGTGTGGGTCGGCCAGGTCGCAGGTGGTGTAGCGCCCGCGCAAGCCAAAGAAGTCGTTGTTGGGCAGCTTCTTCACCACCTCGGCGTGCACAATGCCCTCGCCCTGTTTGGTAATGACCTCGCCAATCTTGCCCTTCTTGGTTTTGAAGTTGTAGGCAATGCGCTCGGCCTGGTAGGTGCCGTCGGCGTCCTTGAAGATGGGCGTATCGGCTAGCTTGTGCTTCACGGTATCGCGCTGGCCGGTGGCATTCACCACGCTCGTGCCGTAGTTGACGACGATGCGCGCCGCATCGAGGCTCATCGGCCCGTAGTTGACCGATGACTTATTGTAGAGCCGGGCGGTTTTCGAGTCCACGTCGAACTGAATCGAGTCCTTGGCCCGGTACTTCACGGTCGTTTCTACCTGGCTGCGGCGGCGCAACAACGCTACGCGTATCGAGTCGGCCGCGCGGCGGCTGGTATCGGCTACAATTGTGGGCGCAGCTTGGCGCGATGCCCCCGACAGGGCTGGCTGGCCGGGGTTTTTTACGCCAGGCGGGGGGGCGCTATAGGGCGCGTTGGGCTCGGGCGAGCGGTAAATAACGGGCGGCTGGGTACGCACCCGGCGCGTGGTATCGGCCGGCGTGGTTTGAGCCCGCGCCAGCATTGCCGGCCGCCCTAGGCCCAGCCACAGAATGCCTAGCAGCAGCGCGCGCCAGCAGCCATTCACCCCCAAAAAAGACATCTTAAAAGAAAGCAAGTTTACGAAAGCCACCGAGCGAAGTACTTTTGAGGCTTAATTACAAAGATAGGATGCCTCCACCCCGGCCAAGGGTTGCCAGGGCTGCGCTATTTACTCCCCAACGACCGCCGTGCGGAATATTGCGTTATTTGCCTTAGCCGTTAGCTGCCAGCTGCTAGCTGTTAGCTCGCCACTGGGTTATTCTCCGCGCAAGCCCGCCGCTCCAGTCGCCAAGGAAACTGCCAGCCGGTCGTTAAAAGCCGGGCTTAAAGCGCACAAAGCCAGCTTCGAGCGGTACCGTTTGCGCACGGTGGTCCTCGATGCCGGCCACGGCGGCAAGGACATCGGCTGCCAGGGCCGCGATAACCACGAGGCCGACGTAGCCTTATCCATTATCAAGGCCCTAGGGCGGCAGATTGAAGACTCGATGCCCGGCGTGCGCGTCATCTACACCCGCAAAACCAACGTGTTCGTGGAGCTGGACGAGCGCGCGGCCATTGCCAACCGCAACCACGCCGACCTTTTCATTTCGGTGCACTGCAATGCCGGGCCCAGCGCCTCGCACGGCACCGAAGTCTGGACCATGGGCCTGCACAAAACCAACGCCAACCTAGGGGTAGCGCAGCGCGAAAATTCGGTTATTCTGCAAGAGAAGGACTACCAAAGTCGCTACGACGGCTTCGACCCGCGCTCGCCGCAGTCGCACATTCTGTTCTCGCTGTTTCAGAGCGCTTACATCACCAACTCGCTGCGCCTGGCCCAGCGCATCGACCGCTCGTTTCGCAGCGACGTAGGGCGCGCCAGCCGCGGCGTGAAGCAGGCGGGCTTCTTAGTGCTCTGGAAATCGACCATGCCCTCCGTGTTGGTCGAATCAGGCTTTCTTACCAACCCTACTGAGGAGGATTACTTAGCTAGTCGCAGCGGCCAGAAAGCTATTGCCAACGGTATTTTTAGGGCTTTTAAGGCGTATAAGCACGACTTGGAAGGTGGCCCCGCCGAATAGCTGGCGGCCATGGGGCCAGTTAGCCCAACATCCGGCATGTATTGTACGTTAAGGGGCCTACTGGCGTGAGTATCACTCTAAGGCCGCGCTGTATTCTAACGCCCCTAATCTACCATTCCCTGTGTCTAAAGAAATAAAAGTTGGCCTGCTGGCTATTGCGGCCATCATTGCCCTAGCCCTAGGCTTCAACTTCCTGCGCGGTAGCAACGTGCTTTCCAACGACCACACGTTTTACGCGGTGTATCCCTCGGTAAATGGCCTCAACGCTGGCGCCGCTGTGATGCTGAATGGCTACAAAGTGGGCCAGGTGAAAGACCTGACCCTGCAGCCCGATAAGGGCAACTCGGTGAAAGTGGGTCTGGAGCTGGACAAGAGCGTGGAAGTAGGCGACTCGACAGTAGTGCGCCTTACCAGCTCGCTGCTGGGCTCAACCGCCCTCAGCCTGAAAACCGGTAAGAACACCAAAACCTTCAGTGGGGGCGAAACCCTGCTCACCAGCACCACCCAAAGCCTGAGCGACGTGGTGCAGGCCCGCGCCCAAACTACGCTCGACACCGTAAATTCTACGCTGTCGCACATCAACGGCTTTTTGAATAAGGATGCCCAAACCAATATCCAGGGCACGCTGGTGGGCGCTCGTGAAAGCACTGTGGCCCTGCAACGCCTCATTGCTAGCAACCAAGCCAATATCAACGCCATCACGCGCAACCTGGCCCAGATGAGCGCCGCTCTCAACAAAAGCACTGGTAAGCTCGACCGCATTGCTGCCAATTTCAGCCAGTTGTCGGACTCGTTGAAGAGCGCACCCGTTGGCCCGGCCCTGCGCAACCTTAATTCTACGCTGGTTGAGGCCCAGACTTCGCTCAAGGGCGTCAGTACTGCGTTGAACGATAAGAAAGGCTCGCTCGGCAAGCTCATCAACGACACGCTGCTCTACAACAACCTGAACGCTACGGCCGCCAGCGCCAATTCGCTGTTAACCGACATGCAAGCCAATCCCAAGGATTATGTGCACTTCTCGGTATTTGGCGGAGGTGGTAAAAACAAGGTGAAAAAGGAAACCACCAAAAACCCTGACGGTAGCACCACTACCGAAACTAAGAAGGTAACGGCCGCGCCGACGCTCAAGTAAGTCTTAGCGTTACCTAGCCGTAATTTTGAAGCCCGCCCCACCTTGGGGTGGGCTTTTTTGTACTGCCGGCTCGCCGAGCCTGCGCGTATTCTACTCTCACCCTGCTACTCGCAGAGCGCCCCGCGTGCGCGAGTTATTTCCCACCCCGACCATGAACGTTGAGTTCAACCGCAACGAAGACCACCTCAAGCAGCTCACCTACCAGCTGCGCAAAAAGCTCTCAACAGTAGCCCTAGGGGGCGGCGAGAAGCGCATTGCTGCCCAGCACGCAAAGGGCAAGCTCACGGCTCGCGAGCGCATCGCCTATCTGCTCGATAAGGGCGCGGCTCAGGTGGAAATCGGCGCCTTTGCCGGCGAGGGCATGTACCAGAGCGAAGGCGGCTGCCCCAGCGGCGGCGTGGTGGTAGTGCTGGGCTACGTGCAGGGTCGCCAGTGCCTGGTAGTGGCCAACGACGCTACCGTGAAGGCCGGCGCTTGGTTTCCTATCACGGCCAAAAAGAACCTGCGGGCCCAGGAAATCAGTATCGAAAACCGCCTGCCCATCATCTACCTCGTGGATTCGGCGGGGGTATACCTGCCCATGCAGGACGAGATTTTTCCCGATAAGGAGCACTTCGGCCGCATCTTCCGCAACAACGCCGTGATGTCGAGCATGGGCATCGTGCAAATTGCGGCCATCATGGGCCCCTGCGTGGCCGGCGGCGCCTACCTGCCCATTATGAGCGACGAGGCGCTGATAGTGAACGGCACCGGCTCGGTGTTTCTGGCTGGCTCGTACCTGGTGAAGTCAGCCATCGGCGAAAGCATTGACAACGAGGCCCTAGGAGGTGCCACCATGCACTGCGAAATCTCGGGCGTGACGGATAACAAGTTCGATTCGGACGAAGCTGCGCTCGACCACATCCGGGGCATTTTCGATAAAATGGGGGCTAGACCCACGGCGGGTTTCAGCCGCGTGGCACCCGCCGCGCCCAAGCTCGATGCGCGGGAGCTGCTGGGTATGCTGCCCGCCGACCGCACCAAGCCCTACGACATGCGCGAACTGGTGCTGCGCCTGCTCGACAACTCGGAGCTGGACGAATACAAGCCCGACTACGGCCAAACGATACTATGCGGCCTAGGGCGCCTCGACGGCTGGGCGGTGGGCATCGTGGCCAACCAGCGCAAGATTGTGAAGAGCAAGAAAACGGGCATGCAGATGGGCGGCGTCATCTATTCGGACAGCGCCGATAAAGCCGCCCGCTTCATCATGAACTGCAATCAGCAGCGCATCCCGCTGGTGTTTCTGCACGACGTGACGGGCTTCATGGTGGGTTCGGCTAGCGAGCAGGGCGGCATCATTAAGGATGGCGCCAAGATGGTAAACGCCATGAGCAACAGCGTGGTACCGAAGTTCACGGTGATAGTGGGCAACAGCTACGGCGCCGGCAACTACGCCATGTGCGGCAAAGCCTACGACCCGCGCCTGATAGTGGCCTGGCCCAGCGCCCAGCTGGCCGTGATGAGTGGCGCCGCTGCCGCCAACACCCTGCTCCAGATACAAGTAGCCGCCGCCGAAGCCAAAGGCGAGAAGATAAGCGAGGAGGCCAAAAAGGAGATGTTCGACAAAATCAAAGCTCGCTACGACGAGCAGCTCTCACCCTACTACGCCGCCGCCCGCCTCTGGGTCGATGCCGTCATTGACCCCCTAGAAACCCGCCGCGTGTTGGCCGAAGGCATCGCCGCCGCCAACAATGCGCCGATTGAGAAGGCGTATAATGTTGGGGTTATACAGGTGTGAGAATATGCTGCCGCTTTCTTTCCCAATAATAACGGGTGAAAAACTTTGGTATAAACTCTTAAACGCTGGGTTGCTTGCCGTCAGTGGGGCGCTACTAGTATTCTTGGTAGTACCAGCTTGGCGGCACTATGTAGTAGTGCCTGGCGTAATGCTGGTTGTTGGGTTTTCGCTATATCTTCTAGCTCCTACAAGCGCCATCTTTTTGCTGCATGGAACGGTGCAACTGGCGCCGGATGGCATGTGGCTAGAGAAGCGATTTGACAAAATCGGTGACTTACGCAGTGTAAAAGTGAGTTTTAATGGTTACAAGGGTCAAAGCAATGGTCGCAGTTCGCTGAATAATGGAGGAGACAACTACTTGGCTGTAGTGCTGAGAAGCGGTGAGCATCCGCCGCCCATACGGTTTCTGGTGTCTTCGTATAATCACCGGCAACAGCTAGTGCTGATACTAAAAACTTGGCGACAAATAGGCAGTCATGTTGTGGCTGATGGCTTAGATTTAGCATGATTATTTATGAGAACCCTCACCTTACGTCTGCCCGATACGCTGGAAATAGAAGCTGCTGAAGTAATTATGCTCGTGGCCTCGCGCTTGTATGAGCAGGGCCGGCTGTCGCTGGGGCAGGCAGCCGAGCTGGCTGGATTGAGTAAAGCGGCGTTTGCTCAGGAGTTGGGTCGCTATGGCGTATCCCTATTCAACTACCCAGCCAGTGACCTTGCTAGCGATATTGCCAATGCCTGAGGTGGTAATAGCGGATGCTAGCTGCCTAATTGTGCTGGCAAAAATTGGCGGATTAGATGTGTTGCGGTGCCTATATGGCGCCGTGTTGACCACGCCTGTAGTGGCCGCCGAGTTTGGCCAGCCATTACCGGATTGGGTACACCTGGAAAGTGCTCGCAATACGCAACGAGAGCAAGAGCTAGCTGCACAGTTGGATGCAGGCGAGTCAAGCGCCCTTGCGCTGGCTTCAGAAAAGCCGGGTAGTACTATAATTCTGGATGACAATAAGGCCAGGCAGGCAGCCAATAGATTGGGATTACGCCTGACTGGAACGCTGGGCGTGCAGGTGCGAGCTACGCGGGAAGGCTACTTGCCAATGTTGCGGCCAGTGCTGGAACGGATGCAGCAAACGGATTTTAGGCTGGGAAAAGAATTGCTGGCACAGGCACTGCAAGCAGTAGGCGAATAAGCACCCTCATGAACTACTGGCTCCCAGAAGTACTGCGCCATAGCCTTACGGCCCTAGCCACGGCTGCCATGCTGTATGTACTGCTACGGCAGTCGCGGCGAGCACCGGCGCGGGAGGCGGCCACTGACTACTTGGTGCTGCAACAGCCGCCGCTTTATCGAGCCCTAGGGTGGGTATCGGCTGGTATTGGGTTACTGATGCTAATGGGCAGTTTGCTCAGTTTCGACTGGTCGAAGCTGCCCTATGACTCGCACGAGCAGCTGGGGTTTAGCATATCGGTGCTGGCTGGGCTGCTATTCGTCGGGCTGAGCGTGCCGCTGCTGCGCGCCGCTGCTACCACTGTTACGCTTACGCCCCTAGGAATAGCCACTGACGGGCCTAGGGGGCGGCATACGTTTCTGCCGTGGGCGGCCATTACCACTGCTCGCTATAATACTTTTACTTACGAGCTGAAAATTGCTACCCCAACTGCCAGCATCAAGGCCGGGCGCTACTTGGTGGGCTTCGACCAATTAATGGCTGAGCTGACGCGGCGCCTAGGGGTGACACCCGCGCAGGTGGGGTTGCCGCCGCACGAGGGGTAAGAGCCCCGCCGCCGTGCGGGGTATTTTTGCGCTCCTAACCAATCTCCTTTTCATGTCCTCGCGCCCGCCCGTAACGTCCGGCAGCCAGCTCGTGCACATCCAGGTGGCGGCCGGCGACAACTCGCTGCGCTCGAAAACCCAGCAAGAGTTTAACCAACTCAGCCAGCGCATTGCGGCGCGCGAGCAAGAAGTCACCGCCTTTCGCGAAGCGGCCACCAAACTCCGGCAGCAGGTGCAGCACGAGTACCGGCCGCTGCAAGTTGCGCACAACGCCCTGCGAGCCCAACTCGTGCGTCAGCTCGACGAGGCCTACGAGGGCCGCCAGCTTACTAAAGTCGAGCGTGGCAAAGCCGCCTACCTCATCGGCGAAGCCTGCGCCGACTTGCCCGCCAAGGGCCATCCCGACTTGCAGCCCATCATCGACAAGTACGCCCCAGCGCCCACTGCGCAGGAGGCGCCGCCAACCGCAAGCGAAACCGCCGAGCAGTTGAGAGATTACCTGAGCCAGCGCTTTGGCATCGAGTTCGAGGAAGATGCCGATGTGAGTACCCCGGAAAAGCTGCGCGCCTACGTGCAGCAGTTCCTCGCCGAGCGCAAGGCCGCGCAGCAAGCCGCCGAGCAGGCCCGCGCTGCCCGCCGCGCCCAGCGTAAGAAAACCCCCAAGCAGCAGGCTGTCGAGGAAAAGAAGCAAGCCGAGCAGCTTAGCAGCACCAAAGCCGTGCGCACGCTCTACCTAGACCTGGTGAAGCACTTGCACCCCGACCGCGAGCCCGACGAAGCCGAGCGCCTGCGCAAAACCGAACTGCTCAAACGCGTCACTACCGCCTATGAGGCCAGCGAACTGCTGACTCTGCTGCGGCTGCAGCTAGAGCTGAACCGCCTAGACCAAGCCCACCTCGAAACCCTGGCTGACAACCAGCTGCGCTACTACAACCAGTTGTTGCGCGAGCAGGCTGGCGAGCTAGACCAGCTGCTGCACCGCGAGCAAAGCGAGCTTACCGCCTTCACCGGTTTACCCGCGGCCCACGCGGCCACGCCAGCGGCCATGCACCACAACTACCAGCGGCAGAAAAAGCAGCTCGAAGCTAAAGTGACCGAGCTAACCGCCGAGCTGCATACCATGGAGCAAGACCCTGCGGCGCTCAAAATATTCCTGCGGGCATTTAAGCTGCCTGCTTACTAAGGCGGCGCCTGGCAGGCGGCTGAGTACAGCTGGCCTGCTATTTATAGATTTTTTTCTATCTACTGAAAGCTTTGTTGCTTTATTCGCGCTATGCGTTCACTTTATTATTTGCCGTTGCTGGCCCTAGGGCTGCTATCGGGCGTGTCGGCCCGTGCCCAGGTAGTGCCCCTCAACCCCGAGCAGCCCTGGGGTAGCTGGCTCATTGGCACGGCGGTGCTGCCCGGCGCGCCCGGCCACCGCTGGGGCGCCTTTGCCGAGGTACAGGCCCGCACCAACGGCGTCTTTCACGACTACTTCTACAACGAGCTGAAGGCTGGGGGCAGCTTCGATATCGACCCCAATTTTACCGTGACGGTGGCCACCGGGCGCTACACCACCTCCGACTACCAGGACCTGGACGCCGGCCCGCTCAACGTGGAAAAGCGCCTCTGGGAGCAGCTGGTGCTCACGCAGTTCTCGCACCGCCTCAAGCTGGAGCACCGCTACCGCATCGAACAGCGCTGGCTTCGTTTTCGCGACGGCAGCGACGATTTTCGGCAGCGTCTGCGCTACCGCTTCAACGCCTTTTTGCCGCTCAATAAAAAGACCATTGAAGCCGGCACAGTGTTCCTGGCGGCTTACGACGAGATTTTTCTTAACCCGCGCGGACCGGTGTTCGAGCGCAACCGCGTGTACCTAGGGGCCGGCTACCAACTAAACCCGCACTTGGTGCTGCAAGTCGGCTACGTCAGCCAAGCCAACTACAATTACACCGCTGCCCAGGGTCAGTTTGTGTTGCAAAACACGGCCGCCAAAAACAACGTGGTGCTCAACGTAACCTACCGGTTTGGGCGCCGGCCGAGTACCAACCCCGACCTCCGCCCCACCGAGAAGCTGCCCTCGCAGCCCGACTAAAGCAGCAGCGGAACCCAGGCGGCGCAGCCGATTGGGCAAAACTGCTTGACGGGCCGCAGCCGGGTTGCTACCGCCAAGCGCCCCCTAGGTCCTACTTTGCTGCCTAATCGGCGGGCGGCCGCCCGCCTGGACTGCGGCGCCAAACCGCTAGCGCAGTTCTTTCGGCTTTTACTAACATGCCATGCGAAAGTACTTCTGGGTTCTTCTAGTGATTGTGGTAACAGCTGGCGGTGGTCCGGCCCGGGCCTTAGGGGCGCCCAAGCCGGCGAAGCCATTGGCCGTGGGCGCAGCCAAGGTGAATATTACGCCGCCGCTGAGCGAGCTGCCCAAAAGCTTTCTGGGCATCTACGACAGCCTGTATGCGCGGGCCATTGTCGTTGGCAGCGGCGGCCAAACGGTGGCGCTGGTAACCGTTGATTTTGTGGGCCTTTCGCAGGAGGTGGCGGGGCGCATCATCCAAAAAATCGAGAAGCTGACCGCCATTCCGCCCAAGAATATTATGCTCACGGCCACGCACACCCACAGCGTGCCGTTTGGCTACACCAGCGAAACCTTCGAAACTAACATCGCCAATTCCGTTAAGCTGGCGCAGCAAAGAATGCAGCCGGCCCGCATGGGCTTCGGCACGGGCGTTTCGTACCTAAACGTCAACCGCAACCGGATAGACCCGGCAACCAGAAGGTGGGCGGAAGGCCCGAACTACGACGGCTATTCCGATAAAACAGTGGCGGTTACGACGTTTGAAACGCTGGCCGGCCAGCCCATCGCCATTTACTACAATTACGCTATGCACGCCGTCATTTCGGGCATGTTCGACATGGTGAGCGCCGACGTGCCCGGCGCCACTTCCAAGTACCTGGAGGATAATTTCGACAACAAGGTGGTGGCGGCCTGGTCGACCGGCGCGTGCGGCGACCAAAACCCCATCTACTACCAGCAAACGTATGATTTGCGGGCCCTCCGCATTCAAGACTACGCTAAAAAAGGCGTCGATATCAGCAACAAGATGCCGCCCGGCGGCCAGGGCCTCGACCGCAACGACCCGCAAACCGCCAAGCTCATGCAGCAGCAGAAATCCCTGCTCACGTCGATGGGGCAATTGCTGGGCGAGGAGGTGCTGCACACCCTGCGCAACACCACCCGCCTTACTTCGCAAGCCGCCCTCTACACCGACCAGCGTACCGTGGTGTGCCCCGGCCGCAAACGGCTGGACGAAGGCCGCGCCGGCTACCCCGGCACCTACGCCGACGGCGATTCCATTAGCATCAAGCTGGGCCTGCTGGTTATCGGGGACGTGGCCTTCACCTCGGTCAACGGCGAGGTATTCAGCCCCATTTTCAGCCGGGTAAAAAAACTGTCGCCCTACGCCAACACCCTGATGTTGACCCTCACCAACGGCAACGCCAAATCCGGCTATATCCCCAACGACGCCGCGTTCGGCACCTATACCTTCGAGGTGCTCTCGTCGCGCCTGAAGCCGGGCTATGCCGAAGACGCCATCGTCAACGGCCTGCTCGACATGCTGCACAACAGCTTCCCGCAAAAGAGGTAAGCGAGGATGCGCAGCACCAGAAAGCCCCGCTGGCCAGTACCAGCGGGGCTTTCTGGTGCCAGGGGCCCCTAGGGCCATTGCTAGTTGATAGGGTACTTAATATCCTTCAACTCATGCGTGTAGAAGTAGGCGTAGTTGGCGCACATCTGCTCCCAGCTGGCTGCGGTAGCATGCTTTTCGTGCATCACGTCTTCCCACGCCAGGCGCATCTGGCGAGCACACACCAGTGGGCGCACTTGCCCAATGCCGGTACCCAGGCCAGGCACGGCCACCGTGTGCACCCGCTCGCCGATGGCTTCGCCAGTGGCCAGCTTGCCGTGGCGGAGTAATAGAAGTACGGCTTTAAAGCTCTGGTACACATTGGGGCCACGCGTAATGGTCATGGGCGTGCGCATGGTAGGCGCGGCGATGAGGTAAGGAAAATCGAGGTGCCCGGTAGCCAAGATGTCGGCTTGCCCCACCAGCAGCTCCCCATAATATTTCGTGCGGATAAGCTGCTGCAATTCCTTCTCCAAGTGCCACCCTAGGTGCTTGGAAATGGCGAAGTCGATGCCGCCATTCATATAGCCGAAACTGTTGGCCGGACTAACTAGCGCGTCGGCGGGGTAATCGAAAATAGAGCCGTGGTGAATGCTTACCCGCGGTTCATCAGCAAAAACCTGTTGCCAGGCGGCGGTTATTTCAGGGTTGGTGTCAACAAGATGTAAGTGCATGTACTAAAGTTAGGTAGCCAAGTTACGGCGGTTTAGTACAGACCTGAAAAAGCCCCGCCGACCAGTGCCAGCGGGGCTTTTTAATGCTAAGGGGCCCTAGGGCTAAGCAGCCGGCTGGCCCATTTTGTCCAGGGCTTCCATTACTTCTTTCACGTGGCCGCGCGAGGTTTCGAGCAGGGCCTTTTCCTCGTCGTTGAGTTGCAGCTCGATAACGCGCTCGATGCCGTTTTTACCCAGGATGACCGGGGCACCCAGGTACACGCCGTTGATACCGTACTCGCCTTGCAGCTCCAGGCACACGGGAAACACGCGGCGCTGGTCGCGCACGATGGCTTCAACCATTTGGGCCGCGGCCGCGCCGGGGGCGTACCAGGCGCTGGTGCCCATGAGCTTTACTAGCTCGCCGCCGCCCACGGCGGTGCGCTGCACGATGGCATCAAGCTGCTCTTTGCCAATGAGTTCGGTAACGGGGATGCCGCCCATGGTGGTGTAGCGGGGCAGCGGCACCATAGTGTCGCCGTGGCCACCCATCAGCACCGCTTGGATGTCCTTGGGGCTTACGTTGAGGGCCTCGGCCAGGAAGGCGCGGTAACGGGCCGTGTCGAGGATGCCGGCCATGCCGAATACCTTTTCGCGGGGCAGCTTCGAAGTCGTGTGCGCCTGGTAGGTCATCACGTCGAGCGGGTTGCTTACCACGATGATGATGGCGTTGGGCGAGTGCTGCACCACCTGCTCGGTCACCGACTTCACGATGCCGGCGTTCACCGAAATCAGGTCGTCGCGGCTCATGCCGGGCTTGCGGGGCAGGCCCGAAGTAATGACGACCACCTCCGAGCCGGCCGTGCGGCTGTAGTCGTTGGTGACGCCTACCGTCCGGGTATCGTAGCCGATAATGGGAGCTTTCTGCCAGATATCGAGGGCCTTACCTTCGGCAATACCTTCCTTGACATCGAGCAGCACAACTTCGTTGGCAATTTCGCGGGTGGCGAGCACGTCGGCGCAGGTAGCGCCCACGTTGCCAGCTCCAACTACGGTAACTTTCATGGGGTGGGGGTAATGATGGTACAGAAACAGCGCCAGCAACTCTGGCGCGGTAAAAGTAGGCAAGTAGCGCGGGAACTTCAGTGAGCGCCCGGTGAGGTCTTACCTTTCGGCAGCTAGCCTGATATGCAGAAAGTCATCTACCTCACTATCGACGATTCGCCTTCGTCCGACTTTGCGGAGAAAGTGCAGTTTCTGCGAGCGCACAAGGTGCCAGCGGTATTCTTTTGCCGCGGCGACTTGCTGGCCCAGCAGGTACCGCTGGCCGTGTGGGCCCTGCAGCAGGGCATGGTACTGGCCAACCACTCGTTTAGCCACCCGCACTTTTCCGACGTGCCGGTAGCTGCCGGCCAAGCCGACATTCGCCGGGCCGATGAGTTGCTGCAGCGCATCCATGACCAAGCGGGGCTGCCCTGGACGCATAAGTATTTCCGGTTTCCCTACGGCGACCAGGGCGACCTGAAGCGCGGCCGCTTGCTGCAGCCCTACGCCGCCATCCCGCAGCTGGCCGACCGGCGCCGCACCCGCTGGCTGCAGCAGGCGCTAGCCGCCGCCTGGCCCGCCCGCTACGCCGCGCTAGTGAGCCGCCTGGCAGCCACTGGGGCCGCCCGCAAGCAGCAACTGCAGCAATGCCTGGCCGAACTAGGCTACACCTGGCCCAGCTTGGCGCCGCCCGTGCGCTACGGCTACTGGAGCCAGTACGAGGGCCTCGACTGGCCCTGGACCTTCGATGCGCTGGAGTGGGCTACCACGCAGCCTCAGCCCCTAGGGGGCATTAGCACGCTGGCGCAGGTGCTGGCCCGCCTCGACCAGCCCAACCCGCCTGACCTGCGCGGGCCGGTGCCCGAGCTTACCTACGGCCCGGCCGTGCCTGGCTCAGCCGAGGTGCTGCTGCTGCACGACCACCCCGCTACCAGCGCGATGTTTTATGCCGTGGTGCGGCACTTGCTGGCGCGCGGAGCGGTGTTTGGAGCGGTGCCCTAGGAGGTAAGCCGGCGCTGCAGGGTACCCCGGAGCTTAGTGCTCCACGTGGCTACGGATGAGCAGGTGCGCAGGTAGAAGTGGTATTCCTCGGTGAGGGCGGCGGGGTCGATATACCAGTCTACGTGCTGCAGCGTGTAGGGCCGGGCCAGGCGCAGGCCGGGCACAATGCGGCGCAGGTTAGACGTGCCCCGGTACATGGCGAAGGTGGTGTCGACGCCGGCTTCGTACACGTCGGCCCCTAGGGGCTGCTGCCAAAACTTGGCTTCCCAGGCTTGCACCACGGCCCGCAGCGGGTAGTGCGCGGGCAGGTCGTCTATTTCCAGCGAAACCCCCACGTGGTTGTAGGCCGGGTAGCGGTCGAGCGTGGCGGCCATCTTCTGCAGGATATCGGTGGGCGTGGTAGCGTAAGGCACCAGGTCGCCATCCGTGACAATGTACTTCTCGAAGCGCCTCAAGGCCGCCGCCACTTGCAGCACCGACCGGGTGCCGCCGTTAGCGGGCAGTGACAGCACCACTACGCCTGCTTCGCGCAGGTGCTCGTAGTAGCGCAGCAGTGGGGCGTAGGTCGAGTTGTTGTCGAGGATAAAAATGGCGCACTGCGGCCCTAGGGTCTGCAGCCACCCGACGAGCTGCGCCAGGGCTTCGAGGCGGTTAAAGTTGATGATGACAACCGGCAGGCAGTTCGGGGGCAGCGCCCGCAGGGGCTGCGTGAGCTTGCGCGCCGCCAGGCCATAGTAGGTCAGGCTAGCCGCATCGCGCAGCCAGCTTAGCACGGGGTGCCGCTCCCAAAGGCTAGGAATAGACCTAGGAAATACCTTGCCATAGTCCAACATGGCCGGAAGGTAGGGGCGGCAAGGACTACATGTCAAGTAGATGAATTACAGCACTCGTGCCAGCAGTAGGTGCTGCCTGGCTGGGCCTAAGTAGCGCCGCTTTAAAGCGACACCCGCACTAAGGCCAGCACCTGCGTGGGCCGCAGTTGGTAGGTATTTTGCACCAGAATGAACTGGCTTACTGAGGCATATTGGTACTGACGGGTGTCCAGCACGTTGTTCCAGCGCACTTCCAGGTCAATTTTGCGGGCCGTGGGCAGGGTGTAGCGGTAGGTAAGGTCGGCAAATACGGCGCGCACCGCGGGGCTGGGGCCCTGGCTGGCGTAGTAATCGGCGGCGGCCGTGAGGGCGTGGCGGCCCACCGGAAATACGCTCAGGCTGGCGTGGTGGTCTTGCAGCACGGCCAGCGGCTGGGCGGGGCTGCCCTCCACGGTGCTGCCCAGGGCCGTGACGCTGACGCTGTAGTCGAGGCTGCCCCAGTCGAACGCCGAGCAGCTGGCCTTGAAGGTAGCCGTGGCCAGGCGGCTCTGCGTCTGGGCCAGCGTGCCGTTGAGCACCTGCGGCTGCCGGCTCAGGCTGCCCGTTACGTTGAGGCTGAGGTTGGTTTTCCAGGGGCTGACGAACTTGCTGACGTTGCTGCTGAACGAGTGGCTGTAGCGGCGCGCGGCCTGGTCGAGCGCCACCGTGGTAAGCGCCCCGCTGGCCGCTACCTGGCTGCTGTAGAGGCGGTTGTTGAGCGTGTTCGTGAATGAGTAATTGACGTTGAAAAACAACGACTTCAGCGGGTTTTTGAAATAGAGTCCCGCCGAGTAGCTCTGCCCGATGCTGCGCGGCAGCGGCGCGTCGTTGCGCGCCAGCGTGCGGTAGTCGCGCAGGATATAGGCGTAGTTGAGCTGCGAGATGTCGCCGAAGCTGTTGCGCAGCCCCGCGCTGCCGCTGGCGTACCACAACGCCCCCAGGTCGTGGCGAGCGCTGAGGCGCGGCTCGGCCACCACCACGCTCAGGCGCTGCCCGGCCCCTAGGGCCTCGTCGCGGGCCCGGAAGTCGTAGTAGCTCACCGGTGCGTCGAGGCTGGCCTGCCAGGTATCGGTTTTGTAGCCCAGGCCAGGCTGGGCGTAGAGGCGGTAGCGGGCCCAGCGCAGGTTGTTTTGCACCGGCACGCCGGCCGCTACCGGCTCGGGCGCGGTGGCGAGGCTACTCGCCAGGTGCTGCGCCTCGGCCGAGAAGCCCACCGTGCCCGAGGTGGCCCAGCGCTTGCGGCTGGCCGTGACCCCTAGGGAGTTGCTGGTGAAAAACGACCCTAGGCGCGCCTGCTGCCGGGTAGTATCATAAGCCACGCCGCCCGTAAGTAGCCCCGCAAATACGCCGGGGCTCACGGCCAGCTGCTGCGGCGAGTTGGTATAGAACACTAGCGACCACACTTGCAGAATTTTGCCCGCGCTCAGCGGCCGCACCAGCCCCAGGCGGTTGGTGGCGGCAAAAAACGGGTTGCGCGCCGCCTGCTCCACGTTCGCCTCCGCCTCGGGCCGGTACACGTCGCCAGTCTGGTGGTCCCAGCGCCGGTCCAGGCTCAGGGTGTTCTTGAGGTAGTAGCGCTTAACGTTCTTAATGAACGCCAGGTCGGCCTGCAGGGTATTGAAATAGAGCTGGTTGTACTTGTTCTCGGTGAGCGTGACGGGCGTCTGGCCGGGCAGGCTGTAGGTGGTGCGGGTGCTGCCGCGCTGCGTCTGCCGGTCGTGCAGGTAGGAGGCATTCACCCGCAGCTGGTTTTCCTTGTCGATAGTAACCAAGTGGTTGGCGCTCAGCAGTTGCGCCTGGTTGAAGAGGTAGCGGCTGGCGGCCACCGGCGGCCGGCCCAGCTCCTGAATGCCGGTGAGGTCGGGCTTCTGGTTGCTGCTCTCGCTTTGCTGCTGCAAGTCGGCCAGGGTCAGGGGCTTCAGCTCAGCGGCTACGTCCTGGCCGGTGTTGTTGCCCTGGTAAGTATCAAGGAGCTGCTGCCGGCCCGCGAAGAGCATCGGCGAGAGGTTGGCGTTGTAGAGCGGGCCGGCGGGAGGCGGCCCCAGGCCGGCGCCGAGCCGCGCCTGCCCGGTGGCCGTCACCTTCCGCTTGAGCTTGAGGTTGAGCGCCGCGTTGTCGGGCCGGATGAGCGAGTCGAGCGCCCGGATGGGCTGGTGGTTTTCCAGCACCTGCACGCTCTGCACGGCGTCGGCGGGCAGGTTGTTGCTGGCCAGGTTGTAGCGCCCCTCCAGCAGGTCCTGCCCGTTGATGTAGAACTTGTTGATGGGCCGCCCCTCGTAGCTGATTTGCCCGTCGGAAGCTACCTCAATGCCGGGCATCTTCTTCAGCACGTCGGCAATCACTCGGTCCTGCTTGGCGGCGAAGGCCTCGACCTTGTAGCTGAGCGTGTCGTGGCTGCGCGTGATGGGGGCGCCGCGCACGGTCACTTCCTTGAGCGGCGTGCTGCTCTCGTGCATGGTCAGCGGCACCGTTTGGCTGCGGTTGGCCAGTTGCAGCACCTGCTCGGCATAGCCCAAGGCCCGTGCCGACAGCCGCAGCGAGTCGCTGGCCGGCGCGGGCCCTAGGGTGAGCTTGAAACTGCCATCGGCCCCCGAGATGACGAAGGCCGAGGCGGGCGGCTGAGTTTTAGTTTCGGCTTCAATCAGGATGCCTTCCAGCGGCTTGCCGGCCGCGTCGCGGGCCGTGCCGCTGAGGATGGTTTGGGCGTGAAGCTTATTAAATAATGTTGTAAGTATGGACACGAACATTATTGCTTGTATTAATAATGAACGCATAAGTTTATTATATTACTTTAGCTCTAGCGGATTGTTTTGCTTATTGATTTTTTCAGCAATCTTCCTTCGCATTTCAGGGCTTATTGGGCTGCCTAACGCAGCCATGCGTTCTGGCGTCCCCTGCATATTAATTACCTTGCCACGTTCTAACTCTTTTTTTGTAGTTTCTCGTCCAGGATGCGCTGGGAGTGATATCTCTATGCTTGATTTTATGATATTTAATTTAGTTAGCTCAAATTTGTACTGATTACGCGAATCGTATACTTTGATGATTAGTCCTGGAAGACCATAAAACTTATATGGTCCATCGCTCACCGGTATTTCTCTCGCAAACCAAGCCTCAAATTTTCGACCAGCAAATGTTGTAAATGCGTTTTGGCATTTAAATCCAGATATGATTTCAAACTTAGAGCCTATTGTCCATTTAAATAATGGTCCTGATTCTTTGTAATAATAAAGTTGTCCTCCAACCCAATCATAATATTTCACTTGACTGATAGATGGGTTCTTATATATTATATAGCTAAAGTCTGTTTTTGGGAGATTATATATTTCCTTTATTTTTTGAGTCATAATTTCAGGATGCCCTATATTATTCGTTACTTCATTTAGTAATGAATCTCTTAAGTAGGAACTTTTGCTCTGAAATCTTGATAAACCATTGCTAGCTATTAAATTTATGTATTCTATTTTAACTGTTTGGCTAGTGGAGTCCGGCTGGTAGGTCAATTTGTAAATGCACGAAATGCCATTCTGTTTAAGTAAGGGATATAGACCCGTGTCACAATTTTGTATGTTGGCCCTAGTGTGAGTGCATAGAAGAATGCTAGACAAAATGATTGTCAAATTGTACGCTTCCCCGTCTGATAAGCCAGTGGTAGGCAGAGATTAAGCTGCTTGTTTAAATTCGAGAGGGGTCATAAAATTCAGGGCCTGGTGGGGCCGCTGCGTGTTATAGTCGTGCTGCCA